>ERZ824480.115-NODE-115-length-137347-cov-6.584790_pt1 | contig 137347 bp, 128 predicted proteins | sample MGYA00519861_ERZ824480 | MGnify/ENA primary metagenome ERZ824480 (study PRJEB31778, sample SAMEA3449152) | human gut metagenome | biome: human gut; feature: human-associated habitat; material: faeces | place: United Kingdom | collected 2010/2012 ... | reverse complement strand
CTTGCATGTGTTAGGCACGCCGCCAGCGTTCGTCCTGAGCCAGGATCAAACTCTCAATAAAAGTATTTTAATGCAAATCTCATTTGCACTAACGTTTTATTTCAGTTTGTTTAGCTCATTACTAAACTTGGCTTAAAGCTTGTGTTAGCTTTAAATTTTAACTCAATTCTCTATTAACGAGAACCTCTCTTTGCTGTTCAATTTTCAAAGACCAAAATTTTAAACTGTCAATTCCAAAGCTGTTATCTTTCTAATTTGTTACATCAACTGCAACTTTTATAGAATACCACATCTTTGATACTTTGTCAACACTTTTTTTCATTTTTTTAAAAATTTTTTCAAATCTTCAAAATCTCAAAAGTGCCGTCCTCAAAGGTGCTTTACCAATATACCACATTCCTTTCCCAAAGTCAACACTTTTTTACAAAAAAATCAATATTTTTTAAAATATACATTATTATATCACTTATTTAGTGAAAACCGCCGAAAAAATTTTTCAAAAAATTTTGGAAAAACTATTGACAAATTGAAATAAAGGTGATAACATATCAAACAGATAGGTTTTATGTGTAATTGATTTCGGAGGTGTTTATATGAAAATGATAAGATTTTTTATGTTTCGTATGCGCCCGTGCGGTGCGAGGGATATGTGTTGACTTCATTATAATAGATAAAACTTTAAACCGAAAAATATTACATAGAAAAGAGGAAATAAAAATGGCGGAAATTAAAGATACATCAAAATGGGGATTTGAAACCAAACAACTGCACATAGGTCAGGAGCTCCCCGACCCTGCAAGTGACGCGCGTGCAGTGCCGATTTATCAGACAACTTCTTACGTATTTAAAAATTCAGCCCACGCGGCGGCGCGTTTTTCGCTTGCGGACGCCGGAAACATCTACGGCAGACTCACAAACTCCACACAGGACGTTTTTGAAAAACGAATTGCCGCACTTGAAGGCGGTGTTGCGGCGCTTGCGGTTGCATCGGGCGCGGCGGCGATAACATATACAATAGAAAATCTTGCCGAGGGCGGCGGTCATATTGTTGCGCAAAAAACAATTTACGGCGGAAGTTACAATCTTTTGGCGCACACTCTCACAAAATACGGCATTAAGACAACGTTTGTCGATATTCATAACCTCGACGAGGTTAAAAACGCGATAACTCCCGATACAAAGGCAATTTTTACCGAGGCGCTCGGCAATCCGAACAGCGATATTCCAAATGTTGAGGAACTTTCAAAAATCGCGCACGACAATAAAATTCCTCTTGTTATCGACTCAACTTTTGCAACGCCGTATCTTTTCAGACCGATTGAACACGGCGCGGACATAGTTGTTCACTCGGCGACGAAATTCATCGGCGGTCACGGCACAACGCTCGGCGGTGTTATCGTTGACAGCGGTAAATTCGACTGGGAGGCAAGCGGAAAATTCGCGTCGCTCACCGAGCCGAACCCGAGCTATCACGGTGTTTCGTTCACAAAGGCAGTCGGCGCGGCGGCATTTGTCACAAAAATCCGTGCAATTCTTCTCCGTGATACAGGCGCGGCAATCTCGCCGTTCAACGCATTTTTGCTTTTGCAGGGTCTTGAAACCTTGTCACTGCGCGTTGAGCGTCACGCGGAAAATACAAAAAAGGTGCTTGATTTTCTTACAAATCACCCGAAAGTTGAAAAAGTTAACCACCCTGCTCTGCCCGACCACCCCGACCACGCACTTTATGAAAAATATTATCCCAACGGCGGAGGTTCAATTTTCACATTTGATATAAAAGGCGGTGCGAAAGAGGCACAGGAATTCATTGACAAGCTTGAAATTTTCTCACTTCTCGCAAACGTTGCGGACGTGAAATCGCTGGTAATTCACCCGGCGTCAACCACACATTCCCAGCTTTCGGAATCAGAGCTTGCCGAGCAGGGAATTAAGCCCAACACAATAAGGCTTTCAATCGGAACGGAAACGGCAAGTGACATTATCGCCGACCTTGAACAGGCGTTTAATTAAATATAAATTTAAAAATATAATTAGGAGAGTTTAATATGAAAATTTATGAAAAAGTTACTGATTTAATCGGCGGTACACCGCTTATGGAGCTTAAAAATTACGAAGAAAAGAAAAATCTTGACGCAAAAATTCTTGCAAAGCTTGAATATTTCAACCCTGCCGGAAGCGTTAAAGACAGAATTGCAAAAAAAATGCTTGATGAGGCAGAAAAGAGCGGACTTTTGAAACCCGACTCGGTAATTATCGAGCCGACAAGCGGAAACACGGGTATAGGTCTTGCGTCGGTTGCGGCATCGCGCGGATACAAAATAATACTCACAATGCCCGAAACAATGAGCGTTGAAAGACGAAACCTTCTCAAAGCGTACGGTGCGCAGATTGTTCTCACCGACGGTGCAAAAGGCATGAAAGGTGCGATTGCAAAAGCAGACGAACTTGCGGCGGAAACACCGCACAGCTTTATCCCCAGCCAGTTTACGAATATGGCAAACCCGGCGGCGCACATTGAAACGACCGGTCCCGAAATTTGGAACGACACCGACGGAAAGGTTGATATTTTTGTAGCAGGTGTCGGCACAGGCGGTACGGTATCGGGCGTCGGCGAATATTTGAAGTCGAAAAATCCGAACGTTAAGGTTGTTGCTGTTGAGCCTGCAACCTCGCCCGTTCTTTCAAAAGGCGTGGCGGGTCCGCATAAAATCCAGGGTATCGGTGCAGGATTTGTGCCCGAAACGCTCAACACAAAAATTTACGACGAAATTATCGCGGTTGAAAATGAGGATGCTTTTGAAACGGGTAGATTTATCGCACGCAATGAAGGTGTTCTTGTGGGAATATCGTCGGGCGCGGCGGTATTTGCGGCAACCGAGCTTGCAAAACGTCCCGAAAACAAAGGCAAAATAATAGTTGCTCTCCTCCCCGACACAGGCGACAGATACCTTTCAACACCGATGTTTTCAGAGGAATAATAAATTTTAAGTCACTCGGCAATCAGTCTGCAAAAGCGCGGACTGATTTTGCCGTTAATTATGAATTGAGGTTAAAAATATGAAGATTTCAACAAAAGGCAGATATGCCGTGCGAATGATGCTCGACCTTGCAGAACACGGCGAGGGGCGGTATGTCGCGCTGAAAGAAATAGCGGAACGCCAGGGAATTTCAAAAAAATATCTCGAACAGATTGTCACAATTTTAAATAAATCGGATTTTCTTATGACAAACCGCGGATTTCAAGGCGGATACAAGCTTGCAAAAACGCCCGACAAATACACGGTCGGCGAAATTTTACGTCTTACAGAAGGGTCGCTTGCGCCCGTTTCGTGCCTTGAACATAAGCCGAATCAATGTGCGCGCGCTTCGCTCTGTCCTACCCTGTTTATATGGAAAGGGCTGGGCGATGTTATAAACAATTATCTCGACAGCATCACTTTGCAAGATGTTTTAAACAAACAAATCGAAAGCTATTCAAACGATTATATGATATAAATTTAAAAGGACTTCACACAGAAGTCCTTTTTTGTTTAGTATTTTTTATATAAATTTATATGCCGAAACGGTGTCGTATTTCTCGCCTTTTTTAACAAACACGCTCGGGAAATACGGAATATTTGTCGCATTGGGGAATTTCTGCGTTTCAAGGCAAAAACCGTAATGCGTGTCATACACCGCGCCGTCTTTGCAAATTCTTTCCTTTTCAATTCCGTTGCCGGTGTATAGCTGAACGCCGGGAAGGTCAGTGTAACATTCCATTGTTATACCGCTTATATCGCCCTTTGCAACGGCATATTTTCTGTAACCCGTGCCGTCAAGAACAAAGTTGTGGTCAAATCCGTTAAACATTTTAACCTGTTCAAAATCCGCATCAAGACCGTCTTTGAGCACTTTTCCGTTTCTGAAATCAAACGGCGTATTTTCAACCGAAAGAATTTCGCCGTACGGATAGCAGTCCTTTGTGTTTGGTGTGAAGAACGGTGCCGAAATCTGAAGCGTATGATTTTTCGCACTTCCGCTCGCGTGACCGTTGAGGTTAAAATACGAATGGTTTGTAAGATTGATTACCGTGTCCGCATCCGACTCCGCCTCGTAGTGAATTTTGAGCGCGTTGTCATTTGTCACGGTATATGTCACCTTAACATTTACATTTCCCGGGAAACCCTCACAGCCGTCGGGGTCGAACAGCATAAGTTCAAGACTCGGCTCGCAACCGTCAATTTCCCTTGCGTCCCACACACGCTTGTTGTATCCTTTGTCACCGCCATGAAGATTGCAAACTCCGTGGTCGTTTTTTGCAAGCGTGTATTTTTTGCCGTTAAGACTAAATTCACCGCCGAAGATTCTGTTTGAATTTCGTCCGATAAGCGCGCCGTAACAGCCCTTGTTATCGAGATATTCCTCAATGCTGTCCCTGCCGAGAACAACATCGGTGCCTTTATATTCAAGCGTGCGCACAATTCCGCCGTAGGTTATTATCTCGGCAGATAAATCACCGCTTTTGTTTGTAAAACGGTACGCAAAAACGTCTTTACCATCAGTCTTTCCGAAATTTCTTTTTGTAATCATAATAATCTCCATTCCGCCGCCCTGCGTTGACACAAATAGTAATGAAAATCTCCCATCGCAGGGCAAGAAATGATAAGAGATTATTACGCCCATGTGCGTTTTCCGAGCAAAACGAGGAAATTTTCGCACGGGCATTTAATCCTGCCGGAGGCTAACGTGAAAGAAACTTTCACGTTAATCTCCTTAATCATCCGAATTTTTTGCTGTCCGAATAGCCGTCGGCATAATCTGATGCGCCTCTTTTTTCGTGAGACAAAAGCCACTCAAAAACTTCGTAATTTTTGTATGTATCGCTCCACGCGTCGTGAGCGTTTTCGGGATAAATTGTAAGGCGCGCGTCGCCCTCGCATTTATTCACAGCGTCTACCATTTTAACGCTTTCTTCGCATTTTACACAACCGTCTTTACCGCCGTGAAATGCCCAGACCGGCGTATTTTTAAGACGCCCCGCATTCCAGTACATTCCGCCGCCGCAGACAGGCACAATCGCCGCAAATGTATCGGGCAGGCTCATAGCAATCTGCCACGTACCGTAACCGCCCATACTTGGACCCATTGCATAAATTTTCTTTTTATCGGCAAACTTTTCGTCCGAAATTTTCTGCGCAAATCTTTCAAGTGTTTCAAACATATCAAACCAAGTGTTTTCGCTGCAAAGAGGTGCATACACAACAAACGGAAAATCCTCGTATTTTGACGTAATCTCAAAGAACGGATTTACTTCAAGAGCCGTTGTATCGTTTCCTCTGCTCCCCGCACCGTGAAGAAATAAAATAACGGGATATTTTTTATTCTCGTCAAAATTCTTGGGAAATCTCAAAAGATATGTCATATTCTCAAACTTCATTTTTTCAATCATCTTATGTCACACTCCGTTTATAAATTAAATTAAAATCCTCTCGAACTTCCGCCTCCGCCGAAGCTTCCGCCTCCTCCTCGGCTTCCGCCGAAACCGCCTCCGGACGAACCGCCCGAAAATCCGCCGAAACCTCCGCCGACGTGCGGACCGCCGTAAAATCTTCCGCCTCCGCCGTTTCCGCCGTTGCCTCCGCCTTTCTTAATAACCGAAATGCAGATTATAACTATGAAAAACAGCGCGACGAAAATAAATCCCAGGCTTACGTCCTCATCGTCATCGGTATTTTGCTCAACAGGCTCCGCGCCGTCGGGTACATCAATGCCGTATTCAGCGCAAACCTCGCCTACGATTGCTTTGTAAAGGTTTAAAATCCCCTCGTCAAAATTGTCGTCTTTAAGATACGGTACGGCATAGTTGTCAATAAGTCTGCCCGACTTTGAATCGGGAATTGCACCCTCCAGACCGTAGCCCACCTCAACGTCGATTTGTCTTTCGCCGAGCGACAATAAAATCAAAACGCCGTTGTTTTTTTCACTGCCGATTTTCCAACCGCGCCCGAGCTCAATCGCATATTCGCGCACATCTTTGCCGCCAAGACTCTCCACCGTAGCCGCAACAATCTGCGCGCCCGTTTGGTCATAAAGCGCCTTGGACTGCGAAATTATATAGTTTTCCGTTTCGTCCGACAAAATGTTTGCATAGTCCGCCGCATAAAACTCGTCTGTCGGCGACGGCATATCCGCATATGCGCAAACGCACGACAAAATCAAAATCACGCTTACGGCAAATATAACAATTCTTTTCATAATTTACCTCTAAAAATTGACCTGCGGAGCAGATTTTGCGCCGTCTGCCGCCTCAAAATATTCCGCTTTTTCAAAGCCGAAAAGATTTGCGATTATAACTTTCGGGAAAGTTTTAATCTGAGTGTTGTATGTCTTTGCCGCGTCGTTGTAGTCTTTACGCGCAACAGCAACTCTGTTTTCGGTACCTGCAAGTTCGTCGGTGAGCGCCGTAAACTGCGTGTCCGCTTTAAGGTCGGGATAGTTTTCCGCAATCATCAAAAGTCTGCTCACCGCGCTTGTAAGTTCGGAGTCTGCCTCTGCCGCCTCTTCTTTTGTGGAAGCACCCGCAAGACGTGCTCTTGCGTCGGAAACCGCGCCGAAAACTTCGCTCTCGTGCGCCGCATAGCCTTTAACCGTATTTACAATGTTCGGAATGAGGTCAATTCTTCTTTGAAGCTGTGTGTCAATCGCCGAATACTGCGTGTCAACGTTTTCCCTCTGTGCAACAAGCGAATTGTACGTTCCCACGCACGAAAACGCGATAATCGCAATCACGGCAATAACCGCAATGAGTATAATTGTTCCTTTTTTCATTTTAACCGCTCCTTTAAATATTTAATAAAATTATTATACAATATTCAGTTTTGCAATTCAAGACTTTTTTAACCAATCAGCTTATTTTCCCTCGCGTAATAAAACAAATACTGCTGTGCAAAGCCGGCATAATCGGAAAATTTTTCACTGCTGAATTTCAAAATCTCTTTCATAGTCGCACTTTCGCCGAGATAAAGCGACCGCATAATTCTGCCTATCCACACGTCAATCGGAAAAGCGCCGTGCTTTTTAAGCGAGAATAAAAGCACACAGTCGGCAACTTTCGGACCGACACCTTTAATCTTCAAAAGCTCTTTACGCGCGCTCTGTATATCTGCATCAAAAAGCGAATTTAAGTCAACCTCGCCGTTTTTCAATTTTTTTGACGCGTCGAGAATGTACCCGGCACGGTATCCCGCTTTAAGCGGTGCAAGGTCGCTTTCGGTAAGCTGTGCGAGCGTCTCGCAGGTCGGAAAAGCATAATAAGTTTTGCCGTTAAATTCGATCTTTTCGCCGAAAAGTTCCGACATTTTCGCAATTATTCTTTTAATCCGCGGAATCGAATTCTGCGTTGAAATAATAAACGAAATAAGACACTCAAACGGTTCCTGATTTAAAATTCTTATTCCTCCGCCGAACTTTATCGCCTTTTTCAGGCTGTCGTCCGACGAAAGCGTATTTTTAATCGCACCGTAATCGGTGTTAAAATCGAAATAGTCACACCAAATATCATTAAAATCTTTTTTTGTGGTGTTGTAAATTTCAACATTGCCGTTTTCGGTTTGTTTCACCAAAACCGCGCGTCCGTGCGCAATGCCGATAAATCCGCCGTCCGCCTCGTCCCAGCGGAAACACTGACCGCACATAAACGTGTGAACGGGGTTAAAATCGTGTAAATCCTCCAATATAATTTTACCTTTTTCCTCGGTAATTTTCATATTATTCACCGCCTTTTATCAGCTTAATCTGCGATTTATATTCGTCATAATCATATAAACTGTTGATAACGTCCAAAAGCATATTTGCCGAAATTCTGTGAGGCAAATCAAGCTCTTTTGTGAGCATTTTTCGATATTTAAAACTGTTTTCGCCGCCGCTTAAGCCGTCCGCAAAAAGGTCGGCTTTGGTGACAAACCGTCTGTTTTTGTCATTTTCCGACACACCGCATTTTTCGATTGCCGATTTTATAATGTCGTTGCCAACACCCTCGACGCCCAAAAATCCTTCCTTCGACGGCGCACTCTTGCGCTTTTCTTTGCCCTCTATTTCGGGAATGTACGCGTGCTTTACAACGCCCGATTTAACAATATTTTTTATAAAATTTCTTATCACAAACCCTGCCCTGTCGCAGTCGGTGAAAACAATAATTCCGCGCGACCGTGCAAGCTTTTGAATGATCATTTGCGTGTTTCGGTTTTTAAAAATATCAAAACCGCCCGTCGGCACGATAACGGTGTCGAAAATATTTGCAAGTTTAACCTTGTCGTAAATTCCCTCAACAACTATTGCCTCTTTAATTTTAATCATAAAAATTCCCTTAATATTTTATAAAACTCTGCAAAATTCCGCGGTAACGCGAATTTCTCCAAACGGTAAAATTCTTCACACTGCCGTGACACAAAGTTGCATATGAATCGTAGCAAAGCGCAATGCACGGCGCAAGAGAAATGTATAAATTGTTGAACTCGCGCATTTTTTCGTTTGCGTTTTCGGTATCCGCACCGTTCAAAATGTTTGCAAGCTCGGTGTAAATTTCATACGGAACCTCGTATTTTCCGTTAAAATCAAGTTTGGACGCAAGGTTATCACAGCATCTGATTTTTTCTTTTGTAAGCAAAATATCGTAATCTTTTTCTGTAAACGCGGTTTGGTAATCCTCGCCCGAAAGACGTTTGATGTTAAGCGATATTTTCGCTTTCTTGGCACTCTGTGCAAGAATATCGGCAATTTTCATAATTTTGTCGTCGTCAGCGTCGGCAAGAACGCTGAACGAAAGCGAGAAAACCTCGTCGTCAACAGTCTTTTCGTAAATGCCGTTTTTATCCTTGTCGGTAAGCCCGGCGTCTTTGGCATAACCTGCCGTGTTGTCAAGGTCAAACTCGTCGGTGTAAACCATACCGTAATTATACATCGGGTTTAAAATACTGTTTGTCGCATATGCGTGCGTCTGAAAAACCTTCTGCACCATATCATCCCTGTCAATCATCGAAAGCATCATTCGTCTTACGTTAACGTCGCAAAGAAGTGCGTTTTCGTAGTTGAACGCAAGAAAATAAAACCAATCTCCGCCGTATTCCGACACGGTAAAATCGTTCGTAAACGATACATCGCCCCACACAAATTCGTCCGACGTAATCGCCGAAACTTCATTTCCGTTAAATGCGCTCACCGCAACCGGCGAATTTTTCAAAAGCTTCACCGTGATGCTGTCCGCATACGGAAAATCGGGATTGTAATATTCCGTATTTTTCACAAGACGCATTTCCTTTTGCTTAAACGCGTTTGCGTCAAATTCAAACGCACCGCACCCGTTGGGCTGATAATGCGCATTTTCGTTAAATGATTTTATGTCGGTGCTTTTGCTGATAATCGGAAAATCAAGGCACGAAACAAAGTTGAACTGCAGTGATTTGAGATTGAAAACAACGTCGTTTCCGTCTTTTGAATAGCCTTTTATATTATCAAAAATATACAAAAAATTAGGTGCATATTCCGCAATATATTTAAGCGTGAAAATAACGTCGTCCGCACCGAACACTGCACCGCTGTGGAACTTCACATTGTCTTTCAGCATTACGCGAACGGTTAAACCGCCGTTTTCAAACTTGTATGCCGATGCAAGACAAGGCTCCTCCTCACCGCGCTCACGCACCGCAAAAAGCGGTTCGTAAACAAGCGACATAATATCGTAGTTTTCCCTTATTTCGGTAAGAAACGGATTAAGCGTGTCGGGGTAATACGAAAACAGATTTATATTTTGCCCGTACAACGGCTTTTCGCCGTCCGCAACGGGTATTTTTGTGACCTCTTTTTTGCACGAGGACACCAAAAAAATCATAATAAAAATCAAAAAAAGGCAAATCGGCTTTTTTGAAAATTTAAACATTTTTATTCCCTTATCCGCACAATTTCAGTGCATTTATTCGTTTTATCGTCAATTTTAAAAACCGCACCGCACATCTCGCATTTGCCGTCGGCAAGCGAAAAACGTTCGGGCATCTGTGTCATAAACCGTCTTATTATAATGTCTTTTTTAACGCCGAGGACGGAGTCCGTAACGCCAGTCATACCGATGTCGGTGATAAATCCCGTACCGCCGGGAAGTATCCTTTCGTCCGCCGTCTGCACGTGCGTGTGAGTGCCGTAAACAACCGTCGCATACGAGTCGAGATAATTTGCAAGCGCGCTTTTTTCGCTGGTCGCCTCCGCGTGGAAATCGACAATAATTATATCGCATTCGTCTTTGATTTGACGGATTTTGCGCATAACCGTTTTAAACGGGCAGTCGACGTTTAACAGATTAAGCCGTCCGATAGCGTTTATAACAGCAATTTTCTTGCCTTTTTTCTCTTTTATAATGCACCCCTCGCCCACCGTTCGCTCGGGGTAGTTTATCGGTCTTATAACGCTCATATTGAGAAGAAGATTTACGACGTCCTTTTTTGAAAACGCGTGATTTCCGAGCGTGATAACATCGGCACCGCTGTTAAAAATTTTCTGCGCTGTTTCGCGCGTGATACCGTTTCCCACCGCGGAGTTTTCGCCGTTCGCAATTACAAAATCAATATTATGCTCACCGCATACCTTTTTAATTTTAGCCGACGCATAATCAACACCGAAATTTCCCACGATGTCGCCTATTGCAAGAATGTTCATTATATAAGCGTCCTTTCCGCCGTTTTATCTTTTTTATCGTTTTCCGGCTGTCTTAAGCGCACAGTCGCACTGTTCTCCGCCGTAAAGAGTACGTCCGCAATACGGACATTTTTCCGTTTTAACCGCATTTTGCGGTCTTTCCTTAACCTGATTGTTCATAAGAAAATCGTTTACAATTTTCTCGTTTTCCGCTTTTATGTCATCTTCTCCGTCATACGACAGAATTTTTGCCGCACACAAAATACAAAGCATTGCCGACTCCGCCGCGCACACCGCAAGTCCAAACCCGTTTCCGAATCCGTAAACAAGCGAAAAAACGAAAAACGCGCCGAGCAGAAAGAAAAGCACAAAGCTCAAATACACCGTCCATTGAGCCGGTCTTTTAGCAAGCGACGAAAAAAGCGCAAAAAGCGGAACAACCGCCATTAAAAGCGAAAAGGCAAACGTCTGCGGAATTTCTCCTCCCATAAGCGGTATGAAAAGAAAGTTCATTCCCAAAACGGTTTTGCCCGCAATTATCAGCTGAATGGGCAGAAACAGGCTTACAAAATAAGCCTCGCACATAAATATTGAAAAATACCGTAAAAATTTTTTCTTCATATCAAATCACCGCAATACGTCTAATTTTTAGCCGAAACCTCGCCTTTGCTTTTTAAAAATGCAAGCATCATATACATAAAAATCGGATATGCTACGCAAAGCACAATGAATTTTGAATATCCGCTTCCAATTGTGTTCATAAGCGATATAACACTGCTGTAATAGCCTATTGTATTTATAATTTTGTTGTATGCAAGCATTGACACGATAATAAGCGCGATTGCCGACATAAGATACATATTTGCACCTGCAATTTTTCTGCGCATCATAAGTATAATGCCGATAAGCGCAAACACACTCACCGCCAGAACCGCGATAACATACGGAAGCATTGCACCGCTTATGTCGGTCGGCATAACAAAGTAAAGCATTATGCAAAGCGCGATTGCAAAAAGGTCTGTAACCAGCGCAAGATAGGAAAACGTGTCAAACCAAACCTGCATTTTGTCGTATTTCGTACCGCCCGACGCCATATGCCCGAAAACCGAAACAATAAGCATTACCGCAAGATATGCAAGCGTGCAAAGCTGTTTTGCGCTTTTGGGCGGAACGGGGCGCGCAAACACCAGATAAACCGCCAAAAATACTGCCGAAAACATAATTCCGTAGATGAATTTGCGTATTCCCTTTTTTTCAAAAAACGCAAAGCACATACCTGCAAACGTCGTTGCAAGAAGCACCGCGTCAACTATTGAAAACGTCATTGTATCGCTTGATTCCGCAGGATTGAGCGCAGGGAAAAACAGGCTTACAAGTCCCAAAAGAAACATTATTCCCAAAACCCATTTCAAGAATTTTGCCAATTTTGTGTCTTCCTTTCGTACGGGCTGTGTGTTCTGCGCGGCGGCCATATACCGCAAATATGCTTCGGACGGCGCATCATCTTCGTTAACTTCAGGCTCATTTTCTTCAGCCGCTGGCTTATTTTCGTCCGTTTCGGCGTTTTGAATATTCTCAACATTTTCGGAATTTTCCGAAACTTCGGTTTCTTCGGTATTTGCAATTTTTTCACCCTCGCCGGGGTTGTCCGCACTTTTTTCGGACACTTGCGCATTGTCGGAATTTTCCTCATTTTCGCGCGCGCGAACAGCATTTTCACGGTTTATTTCAACCTGACGTTTTATCATCGCGATATCCTCCGCGCTGATAACCCTCGTTTCGCCGTCCGCGGAAATGTCACCGTCCGCAAATTCAGAATTGTAAATGTTAATTTTTATATTTCCCAAATCGTCGGAACTGCCGTTGTTTACGGAATTTGCGTCATTTTTTACAGCATTTTCCGCATTGCTCTTTTCCGAGCCGAAAATGCTGTCATCCTTATTTTCGCGAAGATGTCTGCTCTGCTCGTAAAGCGCCTCAATTCCGCTTTTTATCTCGCGCCGTGCGATTTCTTCACCCTCGGTATCGGCAGAAAAATTCACACTGCCTTTCGTATTTGTATATAAAGCGTCGCTTTTTTGCTCCGTTTTGCTTTCAGCTTTCTCCTTCGGTGCGCCGTCGTCCTCCGAAAAAATGAGCGGTGTACCGCAGTAATCACAGCAAACGCCGTTAGTTACCTCTCTTTTGCAGAAACTGCAAATTTTAGCCATCTGAAATACCCTCTTTTCAGCCGTATTGCATTAAAATCCAACAAATATTTATTGTCGTACTTAATAACAATTTATTGTATCATATAAAACAAAAGGTGTCAATGATTATATACCGACACCTTTTAAAATATCTTCAAAATTTTCCAGCGAAAACGCGTAATAATCTGCCGTTTCGCGCATTTTATCCTCATATTGCTTTGACGTTTCGTCATACACCGCAGCAACCTTCATACCGGCAGTTTTCGCCGTTGTCACCGCAACAAGATTGTCGTCCAGAACAACGCAGTTTTTCACGTCGGTGCCAAGACGCTCCGCCGCCTCTTTGTATAGGCGCGGATTTGTTTTCGGCATACCGAAATCGTCGCACGACCAGTGATTGTCAAAATAGCCGTAAAGTTCAAGCCTTTTCAGGCAGATGTCAAAAACAGGGTGCGGACTTGCCGTGAGAACGTTCAACGAATAACCCTTGTTTTTCAGAAGTTCGAGTGCCTCCTTAACGCCCTTTTTCGCAGGAACGTTGTATGTGTATTCCCTCACCGCAATATCGCCGATATATTTTAAAATGTCCTCCGCGCTCATATCAAGACCGAGTGTAATAAGATAATCCGCGGTTTTTTCGTTTCCGAGCGGAGTTATAATTTCGATAAGATTGCCGGGATACGAAACGCCGTTTTTTTCAAGAAGTTCTATAACCGCCTTTGCCCACATAGTCATAGAATCCACCAGAACGCCGTCAAAATCAAATAAAAATTTATACATAAGATGTTCTCCTTTTATCTTGCCTTTTCGATTGTCGCACCGCCCACAACAATGTCATCATCATAAAAAACAATAGCCTGTCCGGGCGCCGCGGCACAGCGCGTGTTCTCAAATTCTGCCGTAACCGTGTTTTCGTCCACCTGCATAACGCGCGCCCGTTCGGGTTTTGCGCTGTAACGCATTTTGCACATAAGATACGTCGGCTCATAGAGATTGTCAACCGAAATGAAATTCGGATTTTTTGCGGTTATCAGTTTTTTGTACTGCTTTCCGTTTTCGCCGAGCGTTACGGTGTTGTGCTTCGGGTCGATATTTGTAACGAACATCGGCTTTCCGAACGTCATACCGAGTCCTTTTCGCTGACCGATTGTGTAATGCGTAATTCCCTTGTGACGTCCGATTTTGTTACCTTTTTCGTCGATAAAATCGCCCTCGGGCAAAACTTTTCCCGTCTTTTCTTCAATAAATTTCGCATAGTCGTTGTCCGACACAAAACAGATTTCCTGCGAGTCGGGCTTATCCGCAACCGCAAGACCTATTTCGCGCGCGATTTCGCGGATTTTCTCTTTCGGATAGTCACCCAACGGCATAACAATCTTTGAAAGCTGTTCCTGTGTGAGGTTGTAAAGCGCATACGACTGGTCTTTGCGGTCGAATTTCGAGCGTTTCAAAAGATAACGTCCGCTGTCATCATCATATTCAACCTTTGCGTAATGCCCCGTCGCAACGCAGTCCATTCCCATAGACAGCGCCTTGTCCAGCATAGCCTCAAATTTAACATATTTGTTGCAGGCAATGCATGGGTTGGGCGTGCGCCCGAGAAGATATTCCTCCGCAAAATAATCTATAACCCTTTTTTCAAAAATATCTTTAAAATTGAGAACATAATACGAAATTCCGAGTTTGTTTGCCACTCTTCGCGCGTCCTCAACCGCAGAAAGCGAACAGCACCCGCCGTTTCGTATAACCTCACATTCGTCCTTGTCGGGCCAAATCTGCATTGTCACGCCGTAAACCTCATATCCCTGTTCCTTGAGAAGATAAGCGGCAACAGACGAATCGACACCGCCGCTCATACCCAGCATTACCTTTTTCTTCACGTTAACACCTCAAAATTTATATATTGTATGAAATAACTTTCTTCGGACAGACCTTGACGCACGCACCGCAGTTTATGCAAAGGTCTGAATTTATCGACGCAAGGTTGTTTATAACCGTAACCGCGCCGTGCGGACAGTTTTTCTCGCACATTTTGCACCCGATACAGCCTGCCGAGCAATAGATTTTCACCTGTGCGCCCTTGTCGGCGGATTTGCACAAAACCGCGGTTTTCTGCTCCTCAACCTCAAGGCTGATTACGTTTTTCGGACATTCCTCCGCACACGCTCCGCAGCCCGTGCATTTTTCTCTGTCCACAACCGCAATGCCTTTTTCAATGCTTATTGCACCGAATTTGCACGCCTTTACGCACGAACCCAAGCCCATACAGCCGTAATCGCACATTTTCGGTCCTCCGCCGAGATTGAACGCCTCTTTGCAGTCGTTTAAACCCTCGGGATTGTACTTGTCAACCGCTTTTTCCGCACAGCCCGAACACCTTACAACCGCTTTTTTCTTAACAACCTTCTCGGCTCTTATTCCGAGAACCTTTGAAATTTCGCTTACCTGTTTTTCGTTTACAAGATTGCACCGCGTGATTTTCTCGCCGCTTTCAACAATCGCCTCGGCAAGCGCACTGCAGCCCGTAAAACCGCATCCTCCGCAGTTTGCGCCGGGAAGAAGCTCGGCAACCTTGTCGATATTTTCGTTTTTGTCAACCTTAAATTTTATCGACGCATAACCCAAAAGCGCGCCGAATATAAGTCCCAGACCGCCGATAAAAAGCGCCGGTATTAAAATATCAGAAAACATATTCGTCCTCCCAATCCGTATTTGTTAAAACGACATTCCCGAAAATCCCAAAAACGCCATCGAAATAAGTCCCGCCGTGATAAGCGCGATGGGAAATCCCTTGAGCGGTTCGGGAATGTTTGAATGTTCAAGCCTTTCTCTTACGCCGGCAAAAAGCACAATCGCAAGCGTAAAGCCGATTGCCGAGCAAAACGAAAACCAAACCGTTTCGGCAAGATTGTAACCGCGCTCGATGTTTATAAGCGCCGAACCCAAAACCGCGCAGTTTGTAGTGATAAGCGGAAGATAAATTCCGAGCGCGCTGTACAGCGACGGCACGGTTTTTGCCACAAACATTTCAACAAACTGCACCAAAAACGCGATTACCAAGATAAACGCGAGCGTCTGCAAATATTCCGCGTGAATGGGAACCAGCACATAGTAATACGTAAGATATGTAAGCGTTGACGCAAAAACCATAACGAACGTTACCGCCATACCCATACCTACCGCAGTGCTTGTCTTTTTTGACACTCCCAAAAACGGGCAGATTCCCAAAAATTTTACCAATACAAAGTTTTCGGACAAAATCGCCAAAAATGCTATTGAAATAAATTTTGCTATCATTTAGCGCTTCCCCCTTTTCTTTTAAGGGTAATTGCATTTTTAACCGCCAAAATCGTGCCGAGCGTGATAAACGCGCCGGGCTGAAGAATAAACATAATCGCAGGCTTAAATCCGCTTCCGAACAACGGCAAATCAAAAATCGTGCCGTTGCCGAGAATTTCACGCACCGCACCGAGGAGCGACAGCGCCATTGTAAAGCCGAGTCCCATAAAAAGACCGTCCGCCATACTCTCCAAAACCCCGTTTTTCGACGCAAAACTCTCGGCGCGCGCCAAGATTATGCAGTTAACAACAATAAGCGGAATAAACATTCCGAGCGAATTTGAAATTGACGGCAAAAATGCTTTCAAAAGCATTTCGATAACCGTTACAAATGCCGCTATAACCACGATATACGAGGCAATTCGCACCTTTGACGGAATGATTTTTCTAAGAAGTGAAATTGCCATATTCGAGCCGATTAAAACGAATGTCGACGCAATGCCCATACCGAGCGCGTTTTTAACCGACGTTGTGGTTGCAAGCGTCGGACACATTCCGATAAGCTGAACAAAAGTCGGATTTTCGGCAAAAAGACCGTTTTTTGCAATTTTTGTAAACCTGTTCATCTATTCCGCCTCCTTTATTTTTTCAACCGCCTCAATCGCCGCATTCGCGCCGTCCGCAACGGCATTAGAGGTTATTGTCGCGCCCGAAAGCGCCTGAATTTCGTTGTTTTCTTTTTTGGGCGCGCTCTTTTTGACGGTAACGGTTTTGCCAAGCCCCTCAAACTGACTTCTGAAACTTTCCTTTGACGCGTTTTTTCCGAGTCCCGCCGTTTCGGACGACGACACAATGTCAATGCCCGTAAGCTTTAAATCGTTATCTACGCCGACCATAATTTCCATCTCTCCGCCGTAGCCCGACGGTGCAACAGAAACGCAGTAGCCAACGCATTTTCCGCCGTCGGTGCCTTTGTATACGTTTTTAACAATTCCGTCCGCCTTAAAGCTTGAAACTTCTTCAAACTCTTTTGCGTCCGATAAAACATTCTGTCTTGCCTTTTGCGTATTTTCCGCGTTAATAGCCTGGATTTTGTCGTATGTCGCGCTGTTGCACCACGCAAGCACCGCAACCGAAACAAAAACTATCAAAAACAAAATCGCGCCCGGCATTACAATTTCTTTTACGTTGCTGTTTTTCAATTATAACGCCTCCTTCTGCGCATTTTTCACTTTTTTAACATATCCGAATTTTTTCGGAACCGCAAATTTGTCAATAAGCGGAGTTAAAATATTCGCCATAAGTATCGCATATGTAACACCCTCGGGATAACCGCCGAATTTTCGTATTACCGCCGTAACAATCGCCGCAAAAATTGCGTATATTGCCTGTCCTTTAGCGGTTACGGGACTTGTGACGTAATCGGTCGCCATAAAAATACCTGCCAGAATTACACCGCCCGAAAGAACGGAAAACAAAAATCCGTCACCGAAAAGCGCGCCGAAAATTCCGACGCCGGCTATGTAGCAAACGGGAATTACAAAATCAATTCTCCTTTTAACGAGAAGATAAATTCCGCCGATAATAAGACACACCGCCGAAACCTCGCCGATACAGCCGGGAATTTTTCCGATGAAAAGTTCAAAATACGACGGCTTAATCTCGCTTACAAGCGGTGTTGCGCTTGATACAACTTCGCCCGAAAAAAGATTTGTGAAAGGCAAAGTGTAGTTTGTCATATCAACCGGCCAGCACGCAAGCAGAAACGCTCTCGCCGCAAGCGCCGGGTTTACGATATTCTGACCCAAACCGCCGAAAAATCCTTTTACTATAACAATCGCAAAAAAGCTGCCGATTACAACAATCCACAAAGGAATTGACGGGGGCAGACAAAATGCCAGAAGCACGCCCGTCACCGCCGCGCTCATATCACCGACGGTGTTTTTCTTTTTCAAAAGCAAATTCCATAAGCTCTCAAACGCAACCGAACCCGCAACCGAAACCAGCACGGTAAAAAGTGCGCGCACGCCGAAGAAATACACGCCTGCCGCAAGCGCAGGAATAAGCGCGATAAGCACGTCGAGCATTGTTTCGGAAACGTTTTCCTTACTGCGTATGTGCGGAGCGTATGACACATAAAGTTTATTTTCCACTTTTATCCCTCCTATTTCGCGTTTCTTCGCCTTGCAATAACCGCCGCTTTTGCACGTTTTATGCTTTGCAGAGGATTTTGATTGCTTTGGCAGAGATACGAACAGACACCGCATTCGATACAGTCGGTGATGTTGTATTTTTCGCACATATCAAGGTCCATAGCCGACGCGTAAATATTAAGCTCCAGCGGCATAAGGCGCATAGGACATTTTTTTACGCACTCACCGCACCGTATGCACGGCGAAACCTCTTTTTCGTGCATTTCGCTTTTGTCAAACGCCAAGATTGCCGACGTTGCCTTAACTGTCGGAACGGACAAATCAAACTGCGCAATCCCCATCATAGGACCGCCCATAATAACCTTTCCCACGTCGCCGATAAAACCGCCCGCGTTTTCTATAACGTGCATAAAATCGGTGCCGACCGGAACTCGGAAATTTCTCGGCGTGTCAATTCCGCTTCCCGAAACGGTCACAACTCTCGACATAACAGGCTGGTGCATTGTAAGCGCAAAATACACCGCCGTGCAGGTGTCTACGTTGTCCACTATAACCCCGGCATCGGCAGGAAGTCCGCCCGACGGAACCTCTCTCTTGCACACCGCGTAAATAAGGTGTTTTTCGCTTCCCTGCGGATATTTCGTCTTAAGGCGCACAACCGAAATGTTTTTTTCGTTCTGCACCGCTTTTTGCATAACTTCTATCGCGTCGGGTTTGTTTTCCTCAATCGCGATAACGCCGTTTTCCGCGCCCGTAATGCCCAAAATAAGCTTTAAGCCTTCAACAACGTCGTTCGGCGTTTCCAGCATAACGCGGTGGTCGGAGGTAAGATAAGGCTCACATTCCGCACCGTTTACGATTACGTAATCTATTTTTTTGCTCGGATTAAGCTTAATATGCGTCGGAAAAGCCGCACCGCCGAGACCCACAATTCCTGCCTCGCGTATGATTTTGAGCTTTTCGTCCTTTGTAAGCCTGTCTATGCCGTCACGCTTGTAAATATCGGGCGACAAACGGTAAAGATTGTCGTTTTCCACAACAATGCTTTCAACCATATTGCCGTTCGGGTGACGTCTTTTTTCAATCGCGGCAACCTTTCCCGAAACCGACGAATGTATCGGCGCGCTGACAAATGCATCGCTGTCCGCGATTTTCTGACCTTTCAAAACGTCATCGCCGACTTTTACAATCGGTACGCACGGCGCCCCGATATGCTGAACGACGGGATAAACCATCATTTTGGACGGTGAAATTTCAATAATCTTGTTATCTTTTGTGCTTTTTTTGCAATCGTCGGGGTGAATACCGCCCCGAAACGTAAAAGCTTTCAACAAAACCGCCTCCTTAAACTTTAATTCACAAACCCTTTTTAAAAACACTGTTATTCAGATAATTGTACCATAAATTGCAAACAAAATCAATGATAAATTTGTTTTTTCAAAAAAAATTATCACACAAAATTCATTTGACATTTTGGCAAAAAAATGTTACAATATGTTATTATTTGTTTTTTGAATATATAAAGGAAACGTGAAGTGTATGGAGCATAATTATTCGCTCGGCATCGACATCGGCTCAACCACCGCAAAACTGGTGCTGACCGACGGCGGCAGAGTTGTATATGAAAATTACAGACGGCATTTTTCAAAGGTAAGGCAAACCGCATATGATATGCTTTGCGAAATGCGTCCGCACCTTGATGTCGAATATCTTACCGCAGCGGTTTCGGGTTCGGCAGGGCTCGGCGTTGCAAATTCCGCAGGACTTTTGTTTATACAGGAGGTTTACGCCACGGGTGAAACTGTGTCGCACCTCGAACCCGACACAAGCGTTGTAATTGAGCTTGGCGGAGAGGACGCAAAGGTTATTTTTTATCAGGGCGGAATCGACGAACGTATGAACGGCACCTGTGCCGGCGGAACGGGCGCATTTATCGACCAAATGGCTGTTTTGCTTGATATGACGGTTGACGAAATGGACAGAGAAAGCCTTAAGGCAACGCGTATTTATCCCATTGCGTCGCGGTGCGGAGTTTTCGCAAAAACCGACATTCAGCCTCTTTTAAACCAGGGCGCAAAAAAATCGGACATCGCGGCAAGCATTTATCAGGCAGTGGTAAATCAAACAATTTCGGGACTTGTCCAGGGCAGAAAAATCGACGGAAAAGTTATGTTTCTCGGCGGCCCGCTCTACTACTGCGACGGTCTTAAAAAACGTTTTGCCGAAACGCTGAAACTCTCTAAAGAAAATGCTGTTTTCCCCGAATATTCGCGCTTTTCGGTTGCTATGGGCGCGGCTATGTTTGCGCGCGGAAAAGAAAAAATTTCGTTTTCAGCTCTTTTGGACAAAATTCAAAAAAGCGCCAATGACGGCGAGGCAAAATTCGACCGTCTGCCTCCCCTTTTTGCTAACGAAAAGGAATATGAAGAATTTTCGGCGCGCCACAACAAAGCGAAAGTTGCAGAGTGTGATATAAATACATACGAGGGCTGTGCTTATCTCGGCATAGACTGCGGAAGCACCACCACAAAACTCGTTCTTATAAACGATAAAAAAGAAGTGCTGTATTCGTTTTACAGTTCAAACAAGGGCAATCCCGTGTCTCTTGTTTTGGAGGAACTTATAAAAATACGCAAAATGTGCGCGGACAAAATAAACATTCTCGGCACGTCGGTCACAGGCTACGGCGAGGAACTTATAAAGCACGCTTTTCACACCGACGAGGGTGTTGTCGAAACAATAGCGCATTTTACTGCGGCACGGCATTTCAAACCCGACGTCGATTTTATTCTCGACATCGGCGGTCAGGACATTAAATGCTTTAAAATACACAACGGCGCAATCGACAGTATTATGCTTAACGAGGCGTGTTCGTCGGGATGCGGTTCGTTTATCGAAACGTTCGCAAAATCTATGGGATTTGAGGCAAGCGAGTTTGCAAAAAAAGGTCTTTTTGCAAAAAATCCCGTAAATCTCGGCTCGCGCTGTACCGTGTTTATGAATTCATCGGTCAAGCAGTCGCAGAAAGACGGTGCAAGCGTTGAGGACATTTCGGCATGACTTTCGGTCAGTGTCGTGAAAAATGCGGTTTACAAGGTTATCCGTGCGTCGAGCGCGGCGGAACTCGGAAAATGTATCGTCGTTCAGGGCGGAACATTCTACAACGACGCGGTTTTGCGCGCATTTGAAAACGAGGTCGGCGCAAACGTTATCCGCCCCTCCATTGCAGGACTTATGGGGGCTTACGGCGCGGCACTGCACGTTATGAACAGCAAAAATAGTACACTTTTGACGCTTGAAGAACTTGAACATTTCACGCATACGTCAAAACCTGCCGTGTGCGGAGGCTGTGCGAATAAATGCCGTCTTACGATAAACATTTTCTCGGACGGCAAGAAATTTATATCGGGCAATCAGTGCCAGAAAGGCGCCGGAATACCCAATTCCGAAATTCTGCCCAATTTGTACGAATGGAAAAGAAACTACCTAAAGAGCCTTGTCCCCAAAGAGGGAAAACGCGGAAAAATCGGACTTCCGACGGCACTTTCAATGTATGAACTCGCACCGCTTTGGTATGAATTTTTTAATTCGCTCGGATTTGAAGTGCATTTTTCAAAGCTTTCCACGCGCGGAACATACGAAAGAGGTCAGCTCACCATTCCGTCCGACACCGCGTGCTATCCGGCAAAAATTATGCACGGGCACATTGAAGAACTTATCGGAGACGGATTGAAAGTAATTTTTTATCCGTCGCTCACATACAATGTTGATGAGAAAAAGAGTGCAAATCACTATAACTGCCCCGTTGTAGCATATTACGCGGAGCTGCTCAACTCAAATATGGAGGATTTGAAAAAGGTTAACTTTATCTATCCGTATCTTGACGTTACCTCGCCGAAGACGCTTGCGAAAACTTTTTCAAAAACGCTTAAAAACCTTGACAATTCTATAACCGACCGCGAGATAAAACAAGCGGCGAAAAACGGATTTAAGGCATATAACGACTATAAAACAGCGCTTTATGCCGAGGGCAAAAAAGCGGTTGAATATGCACGTGCGCACAAAAAACGCATTATGGTGCTCGCAGGCAGACCGTATCACATCGACCCCGAAATCGGGCACGGCATAGACAAGCTTGCCAATACGCTCGGTTTTGCGGTGGTCAGCGAGGACAGCATATGCAATGATATTCCGCGCCAAAATGTAAACGTTCTCGACCAGTGGACATTTCATTCGCGTCTGTACCGCGCGGCGGCATATGCGTCGCAAAACAGCGATGTTGAACTCGTTCAGCTTGTTTCGTTCGGGTGCGGTGTCGACGCTATAACCACCGACGAGGTGCGCGCAATACTCGAGGGCAATCACAAGCATTACACACAGCTTAAAATCGACGAAATAACCAATCTCGGCGCAGTTAAAATAAGGCTTCGCAGTCTTATAGGCGCACTCGAAGAATGTGAAAAAATAAGTGAGGAAAAATAAATGGCGGAAAACTACATACCCTTTACAAAAGAGATGAAAAAGGATTATACAATCCTCATTCCGAATATGCTTCCGACGCACTTTAAGCTTATTATGAGCGTGCTTAAAACCTACGGCTACAAAACTGAGCTTTTGGAAACGAGCGGAACAAAAATTTCCGAAACAGGTCTTAAATATACGCACAACGACACCTGCTATCCTGCAATTTTGGTTATCGGGCAGTTTTTAAGTGCACTTTTATCTGGCAAATACGACACTCACAAGGTTGCGCTCATTATGTTTCAGACAGGTGGGGGGTGCCGTGCGTCAAACTATATTTATCTCATAAGAAAGGCACTCAAAAAGGCAAACCTCGGCTATATTCCCGTAATTTCGCTGTCGCTTGCCGGCATAGAAAAACATCCCGGCTTTACGTTAGGCCCGAAAATGCTTAAAAATATGCTTTACGCAACGCTCTACGGCGACCTTATGATGAGCCTTGCCAACCAGATAAAGCCGTATGAAATAACCAGGGGCGACGCCGACAGACTGACAGAAAAATGGACAAACATTCTCGGCGGCGAGCTTGGAATGAAAGGACATACAAATTACCGAAAAATTAAGCAAAATTACAAAAAAATAATTGACGACTTTGCAAAAATAAAGGTTGAACACAAAGACACAGTTAAGGTCGGAATAGTTGGCGAGATTTTTGTAAAATACTCACCTCTTGCAAACAACGGCCTTGAAAAATTTCTTCTTTCCGAGGGCGCGGAACCCGTCGTCCCGGGACTTTACGACTTTTTGATGTACTGCGTTTACAACACTCTCAACGAATGTGTGCTTTACAAAAAAAATACGGCGGTTTATCCGATATATAAATTCATTTACCGCATTTTGTGCAAAAAGAAACGCGACGTAATCGAGATTATCAAAAAGAACGGAATTTTTGAGGCTTGGACGCCGTTTGAAGAAATAGTTGCCCTTGCGCCCGACCTTATCAGTACCGCGGTGAAGATGGGCGAAGGTTGGCTACTCACCGCAGAAATGCTGGAACTCGGCAAGTCGGGCTGTACGAATATCGTCTGCACACAGCCGTTCGGATGTCTGCCCAATCACATCTGCGGAAAAGGTATGATGAAACCGATTAAAGAAAAAAATCCGAATATAAATATTGTTGCGATAGACTACGACGCGGGCGCGAGCAGAGTTAACCAGGAAAACCGATTAAAACTTATGCTTTTCAACGCGCGCAGAGTGAAAGAAGAAATAAAATCAAACGAAGCAAAATCCGCGCCGAAAACCTCAAAAAATGCGGTAAAACAGGCATAAAACAGTATAAAAGCGTATGCTTTTAATAAATTTAAGGAGAGATTAACTTATGAAAATCGGCATTGAACACATTGCGATATACGCAAAAGACACGAAAAAACTTTCAGACTGGTACAAAAATTTGTTTGACGGCGAAATTGTTTACGACAACAAAAAAGGTACATATTTTGTTGCATTTTCCGACAAAAGTATGATTGAATTCTGCACCGCAGACTCGGAAAACGTTCCGACAGCGCTCACTGTTCCCGGAATAAGACACATCGCATTTTCGGTTGAACCCGACGAATTCGACACTTTGGTTAAAAAGGTAACCGAATCGGGAGCGGAAGTTTTAAAAGACGCCGTCGTAAACGAAAAAGGTATCGGAACAATGTTTTTCCGCGATATTGAGGGAAATATTCTTCACCTTATTTCGCGCAAAACTCCGCTCGTTTAATAAAAAATATGTCATAGTTTAACCCCGTCTTTTGACGGGGTTATTTTGTTTTTGTTCTGTATTCGGTCGGTGAAAGGTGTGTGTATTTTTTAAAAATTCTGCTGAAATAAAGCGCGTTGTCATACCCCACTCTTTCGGCAATTTCCGAAACAGAGAGATTTGAAAATTTCAAAAGTTCGCGCGCTTTTTCCATTTTCAGTTTAATAAAATATCTGCTCGGCACTTCGCCCGTCACTTCTTTGAACTTATGTGAAAATCTGCTTTGGCTCAATGCGCACATTTTCGCATACGGCTCGGAATTGTACGGAATGTCAAAGCTTATGTTCATAAGCATAATAACGCGCTCAATGTCGCTTACGTCCTGCACTGTATGTATGTGCCTTGAAAGCAAAGTAAGAAGATAAATCAGAAGTGCATTTTCAGCCGAATGGTGCATATAGTGTTTTAGGTGAAATTCGCGTATAAGCTCCTCAAATATCGCCGCGGCGTTGTCGGAAAGTCTGCTTTGATACGCACCCGGTTTTATATTTAATTCCGACAAAATTTCCGCCGATGCTCTGCCCGAAAAGTGTATCCACAGCGTTGTACAACCCGTTTCGTCAAACGAATATTCCTGTGTTTGATAAGGATAATAAAGCACAAAATTTCCGTCGGTTAACGTGTATTCTTTCCCGTCAAACACGGCATTGCATCTGCCCGACTTCACATACAGAATATGATAGTCGCTTCTGCCGTTTTTTCGCAGAATTTTATATCCCGTATTAAAAAGCTTTCCGCACGAATTTATGTTTAAATATTTATCCGAAAAGAAATCGTATTTTTCGTTTTTTGCAATAACCGTATTCATAAAATCCGCCTCCGTTACAAACTATTATAGCATAACGAAAATTTAAAATCAATAGCTGTTTTGTGCATATATTCAGCAAAAAACTGCATTGTTTGTTTATATGATATTTGCTATATTAAAATTAACAAATATGATGTAAACGGAGGCAAAAAATGAGAGAAAAAATTTTGTTTAACGACGGCTGGAAATTTCACTTCGGTGACCTGCCTGCTCGGAACACGGTTATGAAAGGCCCAGACTATATGGGCGCGAAAACCGAGCGAATGATGATAGGTCCCGCGTCGTGCTATTACAGCGACAATTCAGATTCGTTCGAGCTTGGCAACACAAGTCCCGACTTATGGCTGGACGTAAATCTTCCGCACGATTACATAATTGAGCAGACACCGAGCAAAGAAAATCCGCAAGCGCTCGGATATTTTAAATATGAAAACGCGTGGTACAGAAAGCATTTTTCGCTTGATGCGTCCGACAAAAACAAGCGCATAACGCTTTATTTTGAGGGCGTTGCCACAAATGCAACGGTGTATTTAAACGGTTGTCTTATGAAACACAATTTTTGCGGTTACACGCCGTTTGAGGTTGACATTACCGACAACGTTTATTTTGACCGCGAAAACATTCTTGCCGTGTATACCGACTCGTCATCGCACGAGGGCTGGTGGTATCAGGGCGGCGGAATTTACCGCAATGTCTGGCTTATAAAAACCGCCGAAGTTGCCGTTGACCTTTGGGGTGTTTATGTCAATCCGCAAAAAACGGACAGCGAAAACTGGGACGTAAATATTGAAACAACAGTTTTAAACTGCGCATATGACAATGCAGATTTTACCTTATATTCCGCACTTTGCACATTGGACAACAGCGAAATTGTGCATACCGAAGATAATTTAAGCATTGATTGCAAAAGCAAAATAACGGCAAATCAAAAACTGAATATCGAAAATCCTTTAATCTGGGACACAGATACGCCTAATATGTATAAAATCGTTACAAAAATATTTTCAAACGGCACGCTTATTGACCAAACAGAAACAAAATTCGGGTTCAGAACGTTTAAATTCGACTGTGAAAAGGGATTTATTTTAAACGGCAGACAGGTGAAATTAAAAGGCGTGTGCGCGCACCAGGATTACGGTCTGACGGGCAAGGCAGTACCCGACAACGTTTACAAATACCGCATTGAAATGATTAAAGAAATGGGCGCAAACGCATACAGGACGTCACACTATCCGCACGCCGAGGCGACTATGGACGCGCTGGACGAAAACGGTATTCTCGTTATGGACGAAACGCGCTGGTACGACTCGACCGATGAGGGAATTGCACAGCTTGAAACGCTTATAAAACGTGACAGAAACCGACCGTCAGTAATTTTGTGGTCGGTGGGAAACGAAGAACCCAAGCACCTCACCGAGCAGGGCAGACGAATTGCAAAAACTATGATTGCATCGGTGAAAAAGCTCGACAAATCGCGCCCTGTGACAACTGCAATTTCAAACGACCCGCTTGACGCAACCGTTCTTGATTTGGCGGACGTTATCGGCATAAACTACAATCTTCAGCATTACGAAAATCTGCATAAAATGCACCCCGATAAACCTTTTGTGGTGACAGAATGCTGTGCAACGGGCACGACAAGAGGACATTATTTTGACGACAACACCGAGCGCAGTTTTGCGTCGGCGTATGACAAAGATACAAACAAGTGGTTTTTGGGAAGAGAGAAAACGTGGAAATACGTTGCCGAGCGCGACTGGATTGCCGGAAGTTTTCAATGGATTGCATTTGAACACCGCGGAGAATGCGTGTGGCCCCGACTCTGCTCCATCTCGGGCGCAATTGATATGTATCTGCAAAAAAAGGACGCGTTTTATCAAAACAAATCGCACTGGTCTGACGAGCCTATGGTATACATTCTTCCGCACTGGAATTTCAGCGGTCTTGAGGGCGAAATTATAAAAGTGTGGATTTACACAAACTGTGACGAAGCGGAACTTATGTTAAACGGAAAATCGCTCGGCGCTAAAAAAATTGAAAAATACGGACACGGTGAATGGAATGTTCCGTATGAAAAAGGCGAAATCAGAGCAATCGGCAAAATAAACGGAAAAATTGTGTCCGAAGAAAAGATTGAAACGACGGGCAAACCCGTGAAATTAAAACTTACGCTTGACAACAAAATCGAATATGCAAACGGCAGGGATTTGGCGCTTTTAACCTGTGTTTGTGTTGACGAAAACGGCAGAGAAGTTCCCGATGCGGAGGCATTTATCAAATTTTCCGCAAACAAGCTCGGCGCAGTTGTCGGCACTGGTTCGGATATTTCTGACCACATTCCGCCAAGCTGTCCCGACAGAAAAATGCGCGCCGGAAAATGCTCGGCAGCGGTGCGCGTCGGAAACGGCGAGGGCGTTTTGAAAGTGTATGCTTTCAGCGAAAATTTAGATACGGCGGTTATTGATATTCCGCTTAAAAAGGTGCAGAATTAACGTAAAAAACGACGGTGCAAAGCCATTCCTCGTTAAGAAAGTATTGGCTTTCAGCCGTCGTTTTTTGTTTTATTACGGATGCCACTGAAATTTTTCAAGATTGACAATAAAATCGTCGTTAACTTCAACACTCTCTTTTTCGAGGAGCGCCTTTTGTACTTCTTTTCCGCCGAAAGCAAAACTCGGCGCAAGCGCCCCGAAACGGTTCACAACGCGATGACACGGAATAACTCCCGGCTCGGGGTTAAAATGCAGTGCATACCCCACCGCGCGCGACGCTCTGGGAGAACCGCACAACGCCGCAATCTGACCGTACGTTGCAACCTTTCCTTTCGGAATTTGCTTAACTTTACCGTAAACAACATTATAAAAACTCATATTATTCTCCCTCAAAAAAAAACAAAGGCAAACCGAACACTTTCAGTTTGCCTCGCATTTTAGTTAAATATTCTTCTTGCGCCTACATATCCGTAATTGTAATATCCCGACGTCATCGAAACGATTTCAACGCTTTTGCCCGTCTGCGGTGAGTGAATAAACTGATTGTTACCCACATAAATGCCGACATGTGAAATGTATCCGTCAAGAGTTCTCGAAAAAAGTACTATATCACCCGGCATAAGCTCCGAACGTTCAACAATATATCCGTTTTTGCTCTGGTCTGCCGCAACTCTGTTGAGCGTCACACCGAAGTTTTTGTAAACATAATACACAAAACCCGAGCAGTCAAATCCCGACGGTGACGCACCGCCGTAAACATAAGGTGTGCCGAGGTAATTTTTTGCAAATTCAACAACTTCTTCGCCGAGAGTCCCGCGCTTTTCGGCGTCGTTTCCGTCGCGAGAAGTAAGATACGATGTTCTCAAAAGAATGTAGTCACTGTGGACATAAGCAGGAATACTGTTGTAATCAATTTTATACCAGTTTCCGTCGGCCGCAAGAATGTCCACCGTCTGACCGTTGTAAAGCGAACCTACAACGTTGTCCGCAATTTGAGGCTGACTTCTCACATTGAGAACATCTGCCGTAACAACACCCTTTTCATTATCCGCAAAAGCGGTTACAGTCAATAACGAAACAGTAAACAAAGCTGCCAAAATACCTATTATTGTTTTTTTCATATGTATCCTCCAATTTGTGTTTTGATTTGAGTTCCCCCTCAAATCATCACTGTGATTAAGAGTATATCATACTTTTTAACATTTGTCAAACTTTTTTAACATTTTTTTAATAATTTTTGAAAGTTTGTTATAAAATTTGTTAATTCGGCATAGTTCGACGTCGAAAAAAATAGTATTTTTGCACAAAACATCGACTGATTTTTGTTAAATTGCTTTTTGCTTTTACATCATTTGTTAAAATATTTTCTTATAATACATAAGAATGCCGTGCAAAGCGGAAAGCGTATCTGCACGGCAATTTAACCGTCATAGGTGCATTGATATTATCAAAACGGGCAAAAACTCATTCGCCTTGTCCGCAAAGTTTTTAATCATACATACCGCCTCAAAGAAAATTTTATCAAATTGCAAAATAACTGTCAATAAAATATGATTGGCTGATAATATTAAAAAATTTAATAAAGGTTTTTTCAAAAATTGGCGCAAAGATATTGCCAATTTTAAAAAAATGCGGTATAGTATATATATGAATAAAAATAACAGCGATATAAAAATAGGAAACGTAAAACTGAAAAACAGAGTGTTTGCGGCGCCTATGGCAGGCGTGAGCGACCTTGCATTCAGGCGCGTATGCCGAAAATACGGCGCGTCGCTTGCATACAGCGAGATGATAAGCTCAAAAGCGCTTTTTTACAACGACCGCAAAACGCTTGAAATAATTAAAACGGACGAATTTGACAAACCGCTTGCGGTGCAGATTTTCGGCAGCGACGAAAAAATTATGGCACAAACGGCATATAAGGCATTATCGACGGGCGCGGACATTTTGGACATCAATATGGGTTGCCCTGCGCCGAAAGTTGTAAAATGCGGTGACGGCAGTGCGCTTTTGAAAGATACGTCAAAAATCGCAAAAATCGTGTCGGAGGTAAAAAAAGCGGTCAATGTTCCCGTAACGGTGAAAATCAGGAGCGGATTTGACACGGTAACCGCAGTTGAAACGGCAAAAATAATCGAACAGAGCGGTGCGGACGCGATATGCATTCACCCGAGAACGCGCGAAATGTATTATTCGGGAAAATCCGATTGGAGCATTATAAAAGATGTTAAAAACGCGGTGAAAATTCCCGTTATCGGCAACGGCGATATTCAGTCGCCGTACGACGCGGAAAAAATGTTTGACGAAACAAACTGCGATTTTATCATGGTCGGCAGAGGCGCACAGGGAAATCCGTTTATTTTCGGGCAGATTTTAAGCTATCTTGAAACTGGAGAGTTTCGCGAAATACCGCCGTCCGAGCGTCTTGAAACGCTTATTTGGCAGCTTGATATGCTAATTGCCGACAAAGGCGAATATATCGGCTCGCAGGAGGCGCGCAAGCACGTTGCGTGGTATACAAAAGGGCTTAAAAATTCTGCGGAGATAAGGTATAAAGTCAACACCTCGCGCAGTTTTGCCGAGCTTAAAAATTGCATAACGGAATACTTTTCTTCATTATAAAATTCGGAGGTTATAAAAATGCTTCTTGTTACAGACGTTGGAAATACACACATAACTATGGGTGTTTATGACGGCGATAATCTTAAAGTGAGCTGGAGAATTGCCACAAATAAAGACAAATCCGCAGACGAAATCGGAATTATGCTTCTCAATTTCTTCAAGTTTGACAATATCGACTACAAAAAAATTGAAAATGTCATCATTTCGTCGGTTGTTCCGCCGATTATGTATTCGCTCACGCACGCGATGCGCAAATATCTCGGCATTGAGCCGATTATCGTCGACAGCAACGTTAAATCAAAGCTTAAAATAAAATACGACAACAAAAACGAAGTGGGCGCAGACCGCATTGTTAACGCAATCGGCGCGATAAGCATTTACAAAGTACCTATGCTGATTGTGGATTTCGGCACGGCGACGACTTTTTGCGCGATAAACGAAAAGTACGAATATCTAGGCGGTGCGATTATGCCGGGCGTTAAAATTTCGATGGAGGCGCTTTTTGAAAAAACCGCAAAGCTTCCGAGAATTGAAATATCAAAACCTGACCGTTCAATCGGCACCAACACCGTAAATTCAATGCGTTCGGGCGTATACTACGGCTATGTCGGCAGTGTCGATTATATTGTTCAGAAAATGAAAGACGAACTTAATGCTCCCGATGCGGAGGTTATTGCGACTGGCGGACTTGCGCGAATGATTGCCGAGGAGTCGAAAACCATAACGCACATTGATTCGTCGCTCACTCTTAAGGGACTTTTGGAAATTTTTAAACAGGGAGATTACAAAAATGTATAAAGAAGTGTCAAAATCGCACGTAAACAGTGCGCTCGCGCTGGTTGTGACGGTCGCACTGATTTTTATTGTTATGACTGTTTCAAACAATTTTATTTATCCGCATAACAAAATGCTTGCGGACACCGTGAATATGCTGTTTTTCGGATTTTCGGTATACTTTTTTATGCGTTTTCAGGTCACTGCTTTTGAATATAAAATCGAAAACAACACATTTAACGTCACAAGACTGGGAAACAAAAACAATCCTCAGCTCCTTATGTCGGTGACAATGCTCGATATTAAAAATTTCGGAAAATACGACAGAGAAAAGGCAAAAGGCACATCGGTGCTGAACTACTGCGGTGAAATAAGGCGTTCAAACCGCTGTTCGTTTAACGTAACCATCAACGAAAAACACTACACAGTTGTTTTTCAGCCTTCCGAAACGCTTATAAAAATGCTTGATGAGGTGACGGCGTGAAATTTACCGAATATATAAATGACGGACTTAAAAAATACGCATACAGCAAAAAAATATCGTTTCAAACCCCTGCGCACAAGGGCAAACTTGACATTATGACCGAGGATTTTTTCGGTATGGATATGGGCGAGCTTGACGTTGTGAAAGGTATGCCCAACCCGACCGCGTACGTTAAAATGAGTCAAAATCAGCTTGCGCGCATTTACGGCTCGGAGCGCAGTTTTTATCTTTTGAACGGCGCAAGCACTGGAATTTTAGCGTCGCTCACGCTTTGCCTTAAGCAAAACGATATGATTATCGTGGACAGAAACTGTCACAAATCGGTGATAAATGCGATAATTCTTTTGGGACTTCTCCCGATTTTCGTTGAGCCGACGTATATGCACCGTTTCGGTTTCGGGGGCGGTTTTGACTACGACGCTTTGGAGCGCACGGTTGCGACTTTTCCCAACGCAAAGGCAATTTTAATCACTTCGCCGAACTATTACGGCGCGGTATGCGACATTGAAAAAATAACCACCCTCGCCCACACAAACAATATGTTTATGATTGTTGACGAGGCACACGGCGCGCATTTTAATTTTTGCGATAAACTTCCCAAATCGGCGACGGCGCTCGGTGCGGATTTTGTGGTTCACAGCGCGTCAAAAACGCTCGGCGGTCTTAACGGCTCGGCATTTTTGCACGTTAACTGCAACAATTTTTTGAATAAAGAAATTCTCGCCGCAATTTCTATTTATCAGACGTCCAGCGCGTCTTACGCGGCTATGGCGGCGCTTGAAAAGGCGGTTTTCGAGGCGGATGAATATTCGGAAAAATACGAAAAAATGCTCCGCGCCGTGTCGGAGGCGGCGGAATATGTAAACAACAATTCAAACGCGTACTGGCTGGACGACGAAATCGTCGGAACGGCGGACGTTTTTGCGTATGACAAAACGCGTATCGTCGTGAATTTTGCATTTTCGGGCGTAAGCGGTTACGACGCGGCGCAGGTGTTAAATTCGCGGTTTGACATAAAAGTTGAACTTTGCGACGACTTAAATATTGTGTGCATTTTTACGCCGTACAACAAGCTTTCGGACGTTAAAAAGCTTGCAAAAGCGATTGTTGCCATAGCAGGCAAAACCGTGGGAATAAAGGAACTTTCCGACCGCCCGTCAAAGGGTGTCACCCACGCTATGAAACTCACTCCGCGCGACGCGTTTTTTGCCGATGCGGAACCCGTCGAGCTTAAAGACGCGCTCGGCAGAGTGTCTAAAAATATCGTGTGTAAATATCCGCCCGGAATACCAATTCTGATCCCCGGCGACGTTATATCGAGCGAGCATATCAGAGCAGTACTTGAGATTCTCGACAGCGGTGCCGAGATTTCGGGCATACGCGAGGATTTTACCATTGATGTTGTAAAACGCAGAAATTCGGACCAAGAAAATTGAGTGTGAAAAAATGAGTGTAAAAGAAAATATACTTAAAATATTTAATGAAAACCGAGGCGAAAGCTTTTCGGGTCAGGAGCTTGCAAAAAAGCTTAATGTGTCGCGCAATGCCGTGTGGAAAGCGGTCGGCGAGCTGAAAAAAGACGGCTACCGTTTCGACGCTGTGAGCGGAAGAGGCTATGCGCTTTTGTGCGACAACGACGTGCTTGAAAAAGACGGAATTTATAACAATCTTGAAAATAAAAATTTTTATAATATTGAGGTTTTTGACGAGGTTGACTCAACCAACAAAATTGCCCGTCAAAAAGCGTCGGACGGCGAAAAAGAGGGATATGTGTGCATTGCCGCGTCGCAGACCGAAGGCAGAGGACGTATGGGCAGAAACTTTTTTTCGCCCGACAAATCGGGACTTTATTTAAGCGTAATTCTGCGCCCCCAAATATCGGTTCAGTCCTCGGCGCTCATCACAACCGCGGCGGCATCGGCAGTTGCGCGTGCCATTGATTTTTTAAGCGGTGAAAATACAAAAATAAAATGGGTTAACGATATTTTCGTAAACGGAAAAAAAGTGTGCGGAATACTCACCGAGGCATCAACCGCGGTTGAAGAAGGCAGACTCGACTATGCAGTTTTGGGTATCGGCGTCAATGTTTACGCACCGAGCGGAGGATTTCCTAAAGAAATCGAAAACATCGCAGGGTGCGTGTTTGACAAGCAAAAAAGCGATATGAAAAACCGTCTTACAGCAAAAATTCTCGACAATTTTTATGAGTATTACAAAGATCTCGAAAACCGCGGTTTCGTTGAATGTTATAAAGAAAAACAGCTTGCAGTCGGCAAAGATATAACCGTCATTTCGGCAGGCGCGCGGTACACGGCGCATTGCACAGGGATAACCGACGATTGCAGTCTTATCGCAAAAAAAGAAAACGGCGAAACGGTGATTTTGTCGTCGGGCGAAATAAGCATAAGAATAAAATAAAACGCAAAAACCTTGTTCACTGCGAACAAGGTTTTGTTTATACATAAAAAAATAAACTCCGTTTTGTAAGCAGAGTTTATTTTTAAAATTTCTTATTTTACTTCATATTCGGTTGAACAAATAGAGTTCATATCTTTGTCGTAAAGCGTTGCGGTAACGGTACCGCTCGGAGTAAAGCTCTTGGGATAAATCACCCTGTACTCTCCGGCGCCGTTGGTTATTACCCTCCTATTTCCCGTGCTTATAACCTCGCCGTTTTCTTTAGCCTCGAAACCGACGTTATAAGTGTTTTCATCAATAACCGTGATGTAAACACTGCCGTCTTTATATTTAATGCCGTACTCGAATTTTTCTTCAAGCTTGGGAATTATAACTTTGACATCGCCGTATTCGGAGGTGTATCTCTCAAAACCGTCGCGCGACGTTGTTGCGCTTATAGACTGCGTTTTCTTCCATACAGATGTATCCGAAAGTTCGGGGATTGTAACTTCTTCTTTAACGCTCGGATATCCGTCAAGTTCGCGGACCGCCTTGCCCGACTCTGCAACTGTCGGTTCTTTGGTTATGGTCCAGCCGCTCCACCAGTGAGCGTAAAGCGTCACGCTGTTGCCGTTTATGTCATCGAGTGACTCGATTTTTTCTCCGCCGTCCTTTGCAGTGTACCAACCGCCGAAAGTATAGCCTTTTCTTGTCAGTTCATCAAGCGAACCGCCGCCGTTTGTCCAGTAGTCGTTAAGATACTCCAGGCTTGCCGTTTTTCCTCCGCTGTAGTTGGGGTCAAATACAACCGAGCGTTTCTGGGTGCTCGTCGGAATGGGAATTGACGCGTCCGCCTTTGTCTTAAAGTGTGCACCGTTCTTATAATAATCTCTCGAAGGCTCAATATTATTACCGTTTTGAACCAGTCTGTCAAAGATGATATTCTTTATGCCTTTAACGGTGTAATTGTAGTATTCTCCAGTTTCTATGCAATAAAGATACATCGGATATTCGCTTGTAGAATTGTTCGGTTTAGCGAAGCAGAAGAATTTTCCGTCGTCCGTCATAACCGCCGATGTCGGACTAATGCCGTCCTTCGCGCTTGACGATGTTATCGGTTCGCTTAAATCGGAGGTGGTTTTAACCGTAGACCCATCTACATAATAGAACTTGTTAATTCTTGCGTCCCATATAAGCGGTGTATTATATCTATGCAAAATCTGATTGTCGTCATACTTTGTATCCGTGCAGTGCAAATTGTATCCTATGTGATCTTTAATTCCTGCGTCGCTCACAAGAAAATACGTGTGCATAATTCTTCCCTTAACATCGGGAACAGGGTCGTCAAATGTTACGTCAACGTGGTATTTTTTGCCGTCAATCGTCACACGGTTCCACGCGTGCGCCGTTTCCATACTGGCTTTTCCTACGTAACCGTAAACAAACTCCGACTCAATGCCGACACGGCTTAAAAGGTCGCCGTATGCACGGGCGTAGCCGCTGCACACTGCCAAACCGTTTACTATTGCGCCGTACTCATCGTGAACATTTTCTTTTGATACTGTTTCATCATATCGGCAGTTCAGCAAAAGCCAATCGTGCAGTAAAAGTGCCTTCTGGAGCTGTGTCAGATCACTGCCGAGATTGTCGCCCAGCGCCTCGCGGAGAGCTTTTTTCACGGCTGTTTCGTATTTTGCAGTATCATACTTTGCTTTATTCTGCGTGTTTTGCTTAACTTCCTCCAGCGATGAATTGTCTGTTTTGGTGTTGTCGTTCTTTGTTGTATTATCCTTTGTTGTTTCATCGGTTTTGGTATTTTTATCATTTTTCGAAGTATCGGTTTTCTCGTCGGTTTTGCCCGTTTCGGTAGTTTTATCTGTTTCGGTCGGGTTAATTACCGGTACGTCCGTTTTATTTTCCTGATTGTTGTTTTCCTGATTATTGTTCTCGGGCGTCTTGATTGTGTTATCGTCTTTTGTAACATCGGACACGGAAAGAGCACGGTTTAAAAAGGTCACTATCTGTCCTCTTGTGCAGGTATCGCCGGGCGAAAAAGTCGTTGCCGACGTTCCGCTTGTCACGCCGTTGTTAACCGCCCACGCAACCGCCTGTGCATAATCCGCATTTGCGTTTACATCGGAAAATTTATCGGAAACCTCTGTTTTGGGACTTCCTGCATTTTTCCAAAGATAGATAACGGTAAACGCCCTTGTGCAGGGTGTGTCCGGCTCGAAATTACTTCCCGAAACCATATCCATGCCTTTTGCCCAACTCGACGCGTCAGCAAAATAGTCTTCGGAATTTACATCGCCGAACGGTACGGACGAATTGTGTTTCGGACTTCCCACTGCGCGCCACAAAAACGTAAGTATCTGCGCGCGTGTGCAGGTGTCGCCCGGTGAAAATGTCGTTGCCGACGTTCCCGACGTAATCTTTTTATCCACCGCCCATTTAACCGCGTTTGCATAGTAAGCGCTGTCCTCAACGTCGGAAAATCCGCTTTTTGTGCTTACAGCTTTAACTGCGGTGTTTGTGACGGACGGTGCAGTCGGCGCAGTAACGGGTTTGTCAGCCGAGAGATTCCAGCCGAATTTAACCGTAACGTTTGCACCGTTGTTTTTCACTCTGTGTATCTTGTATCCGTTCATCGTAGCCGCTATTTTGTCAGACTTCGCAAAAGTTCCGTCAAAGCCTGCTTTTATGCCGACCTCTATTGTAACGGTGTATGTTTTGCCCTCAATAAAAACATCGTCTGCCGGCGACCACTTAACGCTGATTACCTCTAATCCCGAACCGTCCGTCACTGTTGCCGTATACGACGGCGCCTCGCCGATTTTCGGTTTGGTTAGTGTAAGGTCTATTGCCGTAACCTCGGTTGATGCAAATGCCGAGAGCGGAATAAGGCTCATAATCATACAAGCCGTCAAAATACCGCATAACAATTTTTTTAACTTCGCTTCCACTTGTACTTCCCCCTGTTTTGTTATGAATTCACGTGTTTATTATATACCGTACATTGATGTACGATGCAAGTGTTTTTTGCTGTTTTTTATAAAAATTCTTATAAAAAATACTGCCCTTATAAAAGAGCAGTATTTTTCTGATATTTCTTTACGGAATACTGTTTATTTCCAGCTTTCCGCGCCGTTAATTTTTTCAAATCCGTGCGTATTTGATGCCTCCGCAACATCTCCGCAGTACCACTCCCAAGACGGAACATCGTCAAACAGCGTTATACCGTCCCTGTGCGCGTTGATGTATTCGATGTCTGCCTTTCTTCCGAGCATATTGTTAACAATTTTTGCAGCGGAGGAACGTTTGATCAAATCATCGGGACTGAAAGTGCCGTCGTCATTTCCCGAAATCCAGCCGAGAGATGCGGCGCCTGAAATTTCCTTTACCGCCCAGTGATCCTGCGCAACATCGGTGAATGTCACAGTTCCTTTTGCATCAATATCGGTAAATCTCATTGCCGCCGCAATAAATTCCGCACGCGTTATTTCGCCGTCGGGGTCGAGGCGGTTGCCGCCCGTTCCTTTTATGATGCCCATATTTGCAAGAGCCGTAACGGCATCATAATACCAAGCGTCAGTTCTCACATCATCAAATGCGCTTTCGCCCGAACCGCCGCCGCTGCTTTTTCTGTAAACAACAACTTCAGAAGTAACGAAGCCGTTTCCCTGATAATTTTCACTGCCGATACCGTCAAAACCGCTGTAATCAATCACAACGGTGTATGTACCGGTGTTTTTTGTAATATCGCCGAACGAAACGTCTTTTCCGTCCGCATTTTTTGCGGTAATCTTTGCATTTGCCAAAGAAAGATTTTCGTTTTTGAGTGTGCCGTCTATTTCATATAAAACATTTTCGCTCAAAACCGAGCCGGCACTCACGCGCGCATCTTTCGGTTTAACCGTCATGCCGAGCGGAGTGATATTAAGCGTTCCGCTCTGCAAAGTGATTTCATAATTTTCCGTTACGTCGGCATTTTCGCCGTCCGTAACGGTAATGCGTTCAATTTTGTTTTCTTTTGTGCCTGCATTGGTTATTGCACTGTCCGCAGTCATAAAGGCTGTTATTTTGTGCCCGTCAGCCAATCCGCCGTCCGTAAGCAACGTTTCGTTTGTCAAAAGCGGTTTTGCGTCATATACCTTGCTTTTGTCCGACGCTTTTACCGAAACAGGCTTTTTGGTGATTTCAACAGTTGCCCTTTCCGTGAACAGCCTGGTTACATAACCGTTAAACATAACCTCAATACGGCAATAATATTCACCGCTTTCCGACACATTTTTAACGCTGTATCATTATACGGCTCCGACGGAACGGGGATCGCGTCGGACGAGCCGTTCGGTACAAAATACCACCGGTATCTTTCAGCGATCATATTGCCGGGAAGCGTATATCCTATACTGTGCGAATATCCGTCATACTCGCCTCTATACTTTAACGGTGTGGACAGTGTATCTATCTCAAAGAGATTAGGACACGCACAGGTTTCTACAACGGCAAATATATATGCTCACATTATGGAAGAAGCAGACCAAAGAAACGCTGATATTTTATCTGATATATTTCTTAAAAAAGCGTGATTTTTTATATCGAGTTGAATTATTGTTGAATTATTCGCCTGTTTTTGAATATAACAAAACCGCCTAACATTGCACAAATGGCTTTGTTAAGCGGTTTTTCATTGGGTGCAGGGGCCGGATTTGAACCAACGACCTTCGGGTTATGAGCCCGACGAGCTACCAGACTGCTCCACCCTGCGATACATATTAAATTATAGACACTTCTTTTTGCAAATATACCATTTTTTAAAATAATATTCCGCAAAATTTACCGACAAACTTCACTGCTCCAAACACTGCTTTTGGGTACCAACCTCAAGCACAACAATGGTGCCGGAGACCGGAATCGAACCGGTACGGGAAACTAATCCCACAGGATTTTAAGTCCTGGGCGTCTGCCAGTTCCGCCACTCCGGCGAAATTTATCGTGCTCAATTATAATACCACAAAACAGTATATGTTGTCAAGTAAATTTTGCGTTTTTTTCAAATTTTTTAAATTTTTTGTTTTTTATTCAAATTCAAGGCTCGAAACAAGCTCAACCGCGCTTTCAATATCGCCCGTATCTGCCGTTTCGCACGGTGTGTTTGCATATCGCACGGGAATTGACACCGCTCCCGACTTTACACCGCTTTTCGAAAGGTGAACGCTTCCGACATCGCTTCTGCCGTTTTCCGCAACGGCAATCTGATATTTTATCTTATTTTTTTCGGCACATTTTACAATCTGCTCCCTAACCTCTTTGTTCGCTATAAACGACGCATCTTTAACTTTCACCGCAATGCCGTTCCCGAGCGCAATGTCCGAAACTTTTCCCTCGGGCGTATCGCCTGTGCAAACAGTGTCAACCGCAACGGCATAATCGGGTTCAATGTCAAATGCCGAGGTTTTAGCACCGCGCAGTCCCACCGTATTCTGTGCTGAAAATACAAAATATAAATCGTTTTTGTTGTTTTTTATATTTTTAATTGCATTTATAAGAACATACGCGCCAGCTCTGCCGTTAAGCGCCTTGCAGTTTACCTTATCTCCGAGTTTGACAAAATTCTGCATAAGCACCGCAGTATCGCCGACCGAAACGCATTTTTCGGCATCTTCACGGCTCTTTGCACCTATGTCAACAAACAAATTCGAGTCCTCAATATCCTTTATATCCTTAACGCTTTCTTCGTGTGCAACAACGCCGGCAGTGCCGTTTTTAAACACAACCCTGCGGTAAAGCATAAAATGCTTGTCTGCACCGCCGATAAAACCAAAACGTATAAAACCGTTATCATCAATGTGCGTCGCTGTAATGCCGATTTCATCAACGCTGGCGATATACATAACTTTTTTTCCGTTTCCATTTTTGTGCGCGATAAGATTTCCCATAACATCAGTATAAATCTCATCCGCATATCCTTTTATTTCGTCCGCGATAATATTGCAGATTCCGCTCTCGTCACCCGACGGCGCATATGCCTCGCAGAGTTTTTTCAGAAGTTCCATAATGATTTAAAACCTCACTTTCATATCCAAATCAAATTTGTGAAGATTTTTAAGCACACCGCGCGCAAGCTTTACCATATCGGCAATATCGCTTTTTTTCGCGACGCTTATCGGTGAATGAATATATCTTGTCGGGAGCGAAATAACCGCCGTTGCACAGCCGTCCGACGCAGTCGATACACTGCCGGCATCGTTTCCGCCCATCACAGTTTTTTTATACTGATATTTCAGTCCCTCGTTTTTCGCGGTAATTTCTATAAATTCGTTGTATTTTTTGTTTGAAATCGACGCCCTGTCCATAATCGAAAGCGCAGGGCCGTCACCGAGCACGGTAACCTGTTTATGCTTCGGAACACCGTCAACGTCCGCCGCGTTTGTACCCTCAAGCACAAGGCAGGTATCGGCATTGAGCCTGTGCGAAACAATTTTCGCACCGCGAAGTCCCACTTCCTCCTGAACGGTAAAGCAAAAATAAATATCCTCGTCGTATTCGTCTTTTATAAGCTCCAAAAGGGTGTAAACCCCTACTCTGTCGTCCAGAGCTTTTGCTTTGATTTTGTCGGTTCCGAACTCGGTATATTTTGAACAAAACGTTGCGTAATCGCCGATTTTCACGCGTTTTTCCGCATCAGCTTTATCTTTCGCGCCAATATCAATATACATATTTTTCTTTTTAATAAGGCTTTCGCGCTCGTCTTTGCTCTGCAAATGCACCGCTTTGACGCCCAAAATGCCTTTAACCTTATTTTCGCCGATTTCCACACGCTGTGTAAGCAGAATTTGGTCGCTTATACCGCCGACCTCTTCAAATTTCAAAAATCCGTTTTCGGTGATTTTGGTGATAATAAATCCCACCTCGTCCATATGCGCCGCAAGCATATGAGTGAGTTTTCCGCCTTTTCTGCCCTTTTTGAAAGCAATGACATTGCCCATTGTGTCAATTTTAATATCGGTTGCATACGGCTTTATATTTTTAACGATAAATTCGGCGAGCAAATCCTCATCGCCCGACACCGCGTTTATCTCGGTAAGCGTTTTCAGCATAAAGCGTCACCTGCCTTTTTCAAACCTTTTAAAAATTGTGCAATCGCGTTTGCGGTTTCTTTCACATCATCAACGCACACCGTTTCGTACGGAGTGTGCATATACCGCAGCGGAATTGAAAAAAGCGCTGTCGGAACGCCGTTTTTGCAAACCTGCATTGCCCACGCGTCGGTGCCGGTGTTGCCACCGCACGCCTCAATATTGTATTTAATTTTGTTTTCGTCCATAGACTTTATTATATTTTTTGCAAGTTTTTTTGAAATGTTCGGTCCGACCTCAAAAACCGTGCCGTCACCGAGCGGAAATGTGTTTTCCGACGCATCGGGAGTGTCGCCGTGGCAAACGTCTGTCGCAACGGCAAAATCGGGGTCAATTCCGTATGTGACCGTCGTACTTCCGCGGAGTCCTACCTCCTCCTGAACCGCGCCGACAACATACAAATCAAACGGAAGTTTTGTTTCGTCAAGCTGACTTAAAACCTCCAAAAGCACGCTGACGCTTGTTCTGTCGTCCTGCGATTTTGACGCAATATGTCTTTTGCCGAGCATTGTAAATTCGGCATTAAACGTCACGGTATCGCCGACGCTTACAACCTTTTCCGCCTCGGACTTTGACATACCGATGTCGATAAAAAGCTTTTCTTTCGGTATCACGCTTGATAATTCCTTTGCCGAAAGAAGGTGCGGTGCAATAGCGCCCACAACGCCGAAAAGGTCTTTTTTGCCGTGAACGGTAACTTCATTTCCGGGCAAAATGCGCGTGTCGATACCGCCGATATTGGTAAACTTCAAAAATCCTTCATCGGTGATTTTTGTAACCATAAGCCCGATTTCGTCAATATGCGCCTCTATCATAACTTTTCCGTCACCGTGACCTTTTTTTACGCCGATAACGCTTCCAAGAGCGTCGGTATAAACAGTATCGCAGTATTTTTCAAACATACCTTTGACCGCCTCGGCAACGTTTTGCTCATTTCCCGACACACCGCAAAGGCTTGTAAGTTTTTCTATGTTCTGTTCAATCATAAAATTCTCCGTTCCGCCGTCAAATCGGCGGCGCAATTTTTCCTATAATTCCTCTTTGCCCAAAAGCGCCACAATTTCTTTGAATGCGTTTCCGCGCTCTTCAAAATTTTTGAACATATCGAAGCTTGCGCACGCGGGCGACAAAAGCACAGCATCGCCGTCATCTGCAAGCGAATATGCCGATTTAACCGCTTCTTCAAGCGTATAACACGTGATAATCGGTTCGCCCGTTCCGTGCTTTTCGCAGGTCTTTTCTATCTCGGTGCGGATTTTTTCTGCTGTAGCGCCCACCAAAACAACCGCTTTTGTTTTTTCAACAACAATCTCGCCGAAACCGTCGAACGGAATTTTTTTGTCGTAACCGCCGGCGATAAGTATAACCTTATTCTTAAACGCGCGAAGTCCTGCCGCGGTGCGCGTGGGCGAGCTTGCAATGGAGTCATTGTAGAATTTAACTCCGTTAAACTCGCGTATAAGCTCCAGTCTGTGCGGAACACCGCCGAAGGTGCGCGCAACTTTTGAAACTGTTTCTTTTTTTACCAATCCCTGAACCGCACATATTGCCGCAAGGTAGTTGTCAACATTGTGCTCACCGGGGAGCTTAATGTCCGCCTTGCGCAAAATCGGCTCGTCGTCAAAATATATTTTGCTCCTGTAAACATATGCGCCGTGCTTGGGACGCTCGCGGAGAGAAAATTTCACAACCTCGCCCGACGCCTCGTTTTCAAATGCGTCGGTGATTTCGTTTTCCATATTTACAATAAGCTTGTCGTCCATACTCTGATGCGTAAAAATATTCTTTTTCGCGTTGATATACTCGTTCATATCCTTGTGATAATCAAGGTGATTGGGTGCAATGTTTGTCACAACCGCGATGTTGGGACTGTGCACCATACTCTGAAGCTGAAAGCTTGAAAGCTCCAAAATAACAATATCGTCAGGCGTGATAAGCTCAACGTCGGCTAAAAGCGGTCTGCCGATATTTCCGCCGACGTAGCAGTTATACCCCTCTGTTTTGAGCATTTCATAAATAAGCGTGGTGGTTGTCGTTTTGCCGTCGCTTCCCGTCACGCCGATTGTTTTGCACGGGCAAATACTCACAAAAATCTCCATTTCGCTCGTCACAATGACATTGTTTTCCGCCGCGCGCACAAGCTGGGGAGTGTTCGGGTGTATACCGGGTGTTTTTATAATTATTTCCATACCGTCAAGACGGTCGAGATAGTCCTCGCCCAGCACCATACCTTTAGTGTTTTTCTTGAGAATTTCAAGGGTACCGTCGTCAAATTTATCCGCAGTGCGCCTGTCAAACGCCGTGACATACGCGCCGAGACCGTTTAAAAATTCAATAAGCGGAAGATTGCTCACACCGACACCCAAAACGCCGACATTCTTGCCGAGTACCTCATTTTTAAAAAGTTCAAATTTAGGATTTTTAACAGAATTTTGCGTCACAATAAATCGCCCCTTAAAATGTTTTTAGCTATCGCTTTTTTTCGTCATAATCTGGCTTATGCCCATCAAAAACAGAAAGACCGCAAATATGCGCCTTAAAAGCTTTGTCGGCATATTAACCGCAACAAACGAACCCAAAACAGCGCCGATTATGCCGAAAACCGTTATCGGCACGGCGGTTTTGAATTCTATGTTTTTGTTTTTTATATGAATAACCAGCGCCGCTATGGCGGTTGGTATAAAATAATACAAATTCGTGCACTGAGCGGTGTGCTGTTCAATTTTCAAAAAGAATGTCAGCGCAGGTATAAGCACCGCTCCTCCGCCTATTCCCATACCGCTTATAACGCCCGACAAAAGCCCCGCAATAACCGATACAAGCATTTAAAACACCATCCTCACCGCCGCAATTATAAGGAATACACCGAATATGCGTGCGAGAATGTACGGTTTAATTTTTTTAAGCACCCACGCGCCGATTAAACCGCCGAACACACCGCCGAGCGATGTTTGCCACACAAGCGGAAAATTGAAAAATCCCCTTTTTGTGTAGAAAAATATGCTTATAACCGTAAGCGGAAGAATTATTGCAATGGCGCTTGCGTGCGCTTTGGTTTTTTTGATGCCGAGAAATTTTTCCATACACGGCACGGCAACCGTTCCGCCGCCCGAACCGAAAAGTCCGTTGCAAAGCCCCGCCGTTATGCCTATAACGGCAAACTTTAAATATTTTTTCAAATTTTATCACCCCATACTAATATTAGGAGTGAAAGGTAAAAATATTCAAAAGATAAAATATTAAAATTCCAAACAAAACAGCCAAACCCAAAAGGTCTGGCTGTAATTTTTAAAAATTACCCCACCGAGCCGTAAAGTGGTCAAAAGACCGCAGGATACATTTCTAACCTGTAATTAAACAGGTGGACAACTGCCTTCTTGTTTATTGTTCCCTCGCTTGGCGCACGCGGTAAAAAGTTGCCTTTTTCCGCGCGGGCGTGGTTTACAGCCGCAAGAAGAGTCAGAATTCCTTTTTAGATGTGTTGGTTAAAATATAATCCGTTATTCACGCACTAAGCAGGGTGTTTTTAGCTTATATTCCAGCTTGCCGAAGATGATTTCATCTTGCGCAGTATTAGTATAGCATATTAAAAAATCATTTTCAATAGTATTTTTAACATTTTTTAAAATTTTAAACCGATTTTAAAAATTAAACAATCTCTTTTGCAAACGGCATTTTTGATATAAGACGCAGAAAATATGCGCTTGCGTATGCCTGAATAACCGACGCAATTATCTCCTCGGTAACACGCGGAATGTAAAAAACGAAAAACGCAAGATTTTTAAGCGGAGGTATAAACATCCGCAAAACAAATGTGTTGAGCGTGGTGACGGTTAAATTTGATATTAAAAGCACCAAAAGAAGCTTTATGAAATTTTCGTCAAAATCGGGATTTTTGCGAAGAACAAGACCGTCGAACGCAAAAATTGCCGCACCTGCAAGCGATACCGCCAAAAGTCCCCAAGTTACAAACCAGTACCGTTTTTCGCCCATAGACTTTATAATTACACTGTATGCGTTATCTTTAAAAAACGTTACAAACACGCAATTTATTATACCCAAAATTCCGAGAACAACAACCGCGGACAAAAATATTTTTTTAAATTTTTCCGCATTGATTTTGTCTGCCTTTTTCCAAAGAAATCCGCACATAAGTCCGCCCAGCGCCGCCGTTACGGTCAAAAGCGGTATGTATGCACCCTCGGGCTTTATAAACGCCGGTATAACGTCATTTAAAACAGACGACATTGCGCCGATGACGGGTCCGAACAAAAGCGCCGGCAATTTTGAAAAGAAAACCGAAAGTGAAATTCTCATTCCGCCTGCGCCGGCAAACGGAAGCATTATGCTCGCCGTGCACTTTAAGGCAACCGTAACCGCGATAATAAGCGCGGTAAACACAATTTTGCGCGTAACATTTTTTTGCATTAAAAAAACTCCCTTTCTTTTGAGCAGGAGCATACAGAGTATATATAAAAATCAATACATACAGTGGATGGAACGTTAAATCGTAAGAAAATTCTTTTCGTTTAAAGACTCTACTCCCATTCTTTAACACTTTAGGCACATCGTGTATGCCAACGCTTAACGTCTGCTCTGCAATATATTGATTTTATCACTATTTTTTTAAAATGTCAATTAAAAACTCACTTTTTTGGGAATTTTTATGATATATTCGTAAAATCCGTCACATTCGTTCTGTTCCGACACCGCGTCAATGCCCGATTCGCGCATAACGCTCACCGCTTTTTTGATGGTGTTTGCAAAAATGCGCACGTCCTTTAACACCGCGCAGCGCAAAACTTTTTTCTCCTTTTTTCCGCCCGACAGCTTAAAGAGAATTTTTTCTATAATTTCTTCGCTTTCCGACACGTTGTATCCGTTTTTGACAATTCTCTGCACAACCGACCTTTGCAGTTTTTCGTCGGGAAGTTTCAAAAGCGCACGCGCGTGACGCTCGGTGAGTTTATGGTCTTTTATTATCTCCTTAACGTCTTTCGGGAGTTTTAAAAGCCTTAATTTGTTCGCCACGGTCGACTGATTTTTTCCCACTTTTTTCGACAGTTCCTCCTGCGTCAAGCCGTGCTCGGTGATAAGGTGAAAATACGCCTCCGCCTCCTCGAAAAATGTCAAATCCTTGCGCTGAAGATTTTCGATAAGCGCAACCACCGCACTGTCGTTGTCGTTCATATCTACAACTATAACGGGTACTTTCGGCATTTTGAGATACGCGCACGCGCGAAGCCTTCTTTCCCCGGCAATAAGTTCAAACGCGCCTTTTTTTGCCTTCCTCACCGAAAGAGGCTGAATAACACCGAAATGCTTTATCGACTCCGCAAGCTCGTATATCGACGACAAATCAAAAGCCTTTCTCGGCTGGTACGGATTGGGACGGATTTTATCAATATCCACCTCAACCACATTGTTTTTTATATCCTTGTTCTTTGCTGACGAAAAAAATCTTTCCATAAAACGCACTCCTCATTTGTAAAAGTAATCTATGTATTGATAATATCATACTTTTACAAAAAATGGAAGAAAAACCGTTCGTGAAATTACAACAAAAAAAGCCGTGAAATCCCTTATTTCAACGGCTCTTTTATCGGTTTCGGGCTTTTCCTGGGGAAACGTGACGAAACGGCTGATATTTTTTTTATAAAAACAAGATTGTGTTTCAAATCCGTGGTGGGAATTTTGTAATTTTCCACCCTTTCTATTTTTCCGCCGAGAAGTTTTATTGCATTTTCGGCATTTTCTATTTCCTCGGAAACATTCGGGCCTTTGAACGCAACAAAATATCCCCCGACTTTCACAAACGGCATACAAAGCTCGGTGAGCGACGCTAAATTCGCTACCGCGCGCGACACCGCAAAGTCGTATTTTTCGCGGTGTTCCTTTGCACGCCCCAAATCCTCTGCGCGTGAATGAACGGCGCACAAATTTTCAAGATTGAGTTCATTTATAACTTCGTTCAAAAAATTTATCCGCTTGTTTAACGAATCAAGCATAGTTATTTTAAGGTTTCTGTTCGTTATGCCCATAACAACGGACGGAAATCCGGCACCGCACCCGACGTCGATTATTTTTGCGCCGTCCGCAAAATCGGCATAATCAAATACAGAAAGGCAATCGAGAAAATGCTTTGTTGCAACGTCGTATTCCTCGGTTATCGCGGTGAGATTGATTTTTTCATTCCACTCGGTCAAAAGCGAATAAAATTTATAAAATTCCTCGGTATTATGCGAAATTAAATCTTTAATCGTATTGATAAAAACTCCTCCTAATGCGACAAATATATCAGCAAAACGTTAATATCCGACGGCGAAACGCCCGATATTCTCGACGCCTGACCGATTGAATGAGGCTTGAATTTTGCAAGCTTCTGACGTGCCTCAAGGCGCAGTCCGTGAATTTGCGAAAAGTCAATTTCCTCGGGAATTTTCTTGTTTTCAAGCTTTTTAAACTGCTCCACTTGGTCAAGCTGTTTTTTGATGTATCCCTCGTATTTTATCTGAATATAAGCCTGTTCTTCAACGTATTTGTTAAGTTTTGGGCGGTCTTTGTCTATCGGCGAAAGAATTTTATAGTCAAGCTCGGGACGCTTTATAAGCTCGCTCAAATGAACTCCCGATTTTATCGGCGAACTGTTCACGCTTTCAAGAAGTGCGTTAACCTCGTCACTCGGCGGTATAACCGTCGCCTTTGCGCGCGCAATTTCCTTTTCTATTGCCTCTTTTTTCGCCAAAAATTTGGCATATCGCTCATCGCTTATAAGTCCGATTTTATAACCTTTCGGCGTAAGGCGCAAATCCGCGTTGTCCTGTCTTAGCAAAAGGCGGTATTCGCTGCGCGACGTCATCATACGGTACGGCTCTTTTGTACCTTTAACCGTCAAATCGTCGATAAGCGTGCCGATATACCCCTCCGACCTGTCGAGAATAAACGGCTCCTCTCCTTTTATTTTAAGCGCCGCGTTAATACCGGCGATAAGTCCCTGTGCCGCCGCCTCCTCATAGCCGGAACTGCCGTTAAACTGTCCCGCGCCGTAAAGTCCGGGGAAATCTTTAAATTCCAGTGTTGCATAAAGACTTGTCGCGTCAACGCAGTCGTATTCAATCGCATATGCGGTGCGCATCATTTTTGCATTTTCAAGTCCGGGAAGTGTGTGAAGCATTTTAAGCTGAACATCTTCGGGAAGGCTTGACGAGAACCCTTGCACATACATCTCGTCGGTGGTAAGTCCCATCGGCTCAATAAAAATCTGGTGCCTTTCCTTGTCCTTAAAACGCACAATTTTGTCCTCTATCGACGGGCAGTACCGCGGACCGATACCCTCGATTTTTCCGCTGTAAATCGGCGAACGGTGAAGGTTGTCCATAATAACTTTATGCGTTTCCTTGTTTGTGTATGTAAGATAGCAGCACACCTTGTTTTCACCGGGATTTTCGGTTTCAAACGAAAACGGAGTGATGTCCTCGTCGCCCTTTTGAATTTCCATTTTTGAAAAATCCACACTGTTTGCGTTAATTCGCGCGGGCGTTCCCGTCTTAAAGCGCATAAGCTCAATTTTCTTGTTTTTGAGCGCGTCGGAAAGCCTGTTTGCAGGAAAAATTCCGTCCGGACCGCTCGGATAGCTTACGTCGCCCACAATGACGTTTCCGCGCAGAAACGTTCCCGTTGCGATAATCGCCGCCTTGACCGCAAAACGCGCGCCGAGGTGCGTTATAACCGCCTTAACAGCATTGTTTTCGTCAAATTCAACATCTATAATTTCCGCCTGCTTTATGTCGAGATTATCCTGTTTTTCAAGCACGCGTTTCATTTCCTGCTGATACATTCGCCTGTCCGCCTGTGCGCGCAGAGAATACACCGCCGGGCCTTTTCCTTTGTTCAAAATGCGCGACTGAATGAAAGTTTTGTCGGTATTTTTGCCCATTTCACCGCCGAGCGCGTCGATTTCGCGCACAAGATGTCCTTTTGCCGTACCGCCGATACACGGATTGCACGGCATATTTGCGATTGTGTCAAGGTTTATCGCAAAAATAATGGTTTTAAGACCGAGCCTTGCCGACGCAAGCGCCGCCTCGCACCCTGCGTGACCGCCTCCTATAACCGCAACATCATATTCTCCCGCATTGTATAATTCCATTTCTCTCACCTTTTTAAGTTATTTTCCCACGCAGAACGAATGAAAAATCCTGTCCACAATTTCCTCGCCCACGCTCATACCGGTCACCGCGCCGAGCTTGCTCACCGCATCTTCAATGTCCACAAATGTCATATCGGACGGCATACCGTCCTCAAGCGTTTTGAGCGCGGAATTTATGCTTTCAAGAGCGCCTGCAAGCGCCTCTTTGTGCCGTTCGTTTATAATGGTTTCACCGCCGCCGTCCGAAATTTCGCCCATATCGAACATCTGTGCGATTTTTTCGTTAAGTGCGTCAACACCCGTTTCGTTTTTAACGGAAAATTCAATCACATTTTCTTTATCGGCACAAAAATTTTTAACGCTGTCGTTTATGCCATTCTCACTTTTATTAACAAGAAAAACCGTTTTTTTGCCGTTTATAAGTTCAAAAATTTCGGTATCGTTTTCATCAATTTCGCGCATAGCGTCCAGCATAAAAATAACGAGTTCCGCCTCGGACGCACGTTTTTTCGACATCTCAACGCCGATTTTTTCAACTTTATCGTCGGTTGTGCGTATGCCTGCGGTATCCGACACTGCGAGCATTACACTTCCGAGGTCGATTTGTTCTTCTATAATATCGCGCGTTGTGCCCTCAACATCGGTGACAATCGCGCGCTCGCTTCCCGAAAGAAGGTTTAAAAGCGACGATTTTCCAACGTTCGGCTTGCCGACAATAACGGTTTTTATACCGTTTCGTATAATTCTGCCCTTGTCGGCGGTGTCGTAAAGCTTTTTCGTTTTATCGCGCAAACGGACGAGCAAATTATAATATTCCTCATCGGAGAGCGGTTCAAGCCCCTCCTCGGGAAAGTCGCTTATAACGTCGAGATTTGCCGAGAGCGACAAAAGACCGTCACGGATTTCGTTGATTTTTTCCGAAAGACTTCCGCCGAGCTGGTTTACCGCCGCAGTGTGCAGTCTGCCCGTTTTTGAATTTATAACGTCGATAACCGCCTCCGCCTCGCAAAGGTCAATTCTGCCGTTCAAAAACGCGCGTTTGGTAAACTCGCCCCTGTCGGCATAAGACGCACCGTTTTTTATGAGCAGACTCAAAATTTTTCGTGCGCTCACACTTCCGCCGTGACAGTTTATTTCAACAACATCTTCTTTTGTGTAGGTATTCGGCGCGCGCATAACGGTGACAAGCACTTCGTCGGTTTTTTGCGTACCGTCACATATAAATCCGTGGTGCACGGTGTGAGTTTTTGCGTCGGAAAGTTTAATTCTTCCGTTAAAAATTTTATCCGCAATTTCAATCGCATTATCACCGCTCATTCGCACAATGGCAATTCCGCCCGGCCCCTGCGCGGTTGAAATTGCAGCAATGGTTTTCTGCATAAAATTTACCGTCCTTATAATCCGAACTTTTAAGATATTCCGCAAACAAATAAAGATTGCCTTTCGGCACACGGAAAAGCCCCGTATGCCCGACAAAAAGGCAATCTTTAGCTTTTAAATCAAACTATTTTCTGTTATAGGCGATTACAACTTTTCTGTTAGGTGACTGCCCTACACTGTATGTTGTTACAAATTCGTTGTCCTGAAGCGACGCGTGGATAATTCGTCTTTCGTACGAATTCATCGGCTCAAGCGTCACATTATGTCTTGTTTTTGCAACTTTAGACGCAAGCTTTGCCGCAAGACTTTCCAAAGTTTTAACTCTCTTTTCTCTGTAACCCTCGGTGTCAAGGCTGACCTTTACAAAATCGCCGTCGCCGGTGTTAACATTAAGGCTTGTAAGGTGCTGCAAAGCGTCGAGCGTTTCGCCTCTTTTGCCGATTACAACGCCCATATCGTCACCCTCAAGCTCAACCTTTAAAACATCGCCGTCAAGCTCGGTGCTGATTTTAACATTCAATCCCCAAACATCAAAAAGTCCCGATAAAAAGTCAACTGCTTTGTTCTGCGGTGTGCATTTAAGGCTTACACGCACTTTTGCGTCTTTGCTTCCCATACCGAGAAAGCCTTTCGAGCCTTCCTCCAAAACTTCAACGTCAACATCCTCTTTTTTAGCATTAAGTTCGGCAAGAGCCGCGTTTACAGCGTCATCTACCGTTTTGCCGACCATTTCGATTGTTTTCACGACAATCACTCCCCATTAAATCAATATAGCAATTAAAAATATGATAAAACATTACTTTCTTTTCTGTTTCAGTTTGCGCCTTTCTTTGCGCGCTTTTTCCTTTTCGTCCTCAACAGCCTTAACTTCTTCTTTGAATTTTTCGCCGTATTTGTTGTTAAGGTACATCTGCTGAAGAATTGAAAGAATGTTGCTCAATCCCCAGTAAAAACCGAGCGCCGCCGAGTAGCTGAAAGCAATCCAGCCTGTGAAAAACGGCATAAAATACATCATAGACTTATTCATGGCCTGTGCCTGGTCGCCGTTGTCGCCCTGTTTTGTATCTTCAGGATTTAAAACCCTTTTCGGCTTTTCGTCCTCTTTCTTTTCAGCTTTTTTGGTACCCGACGTGTTCATCGTAATGTAACTGCTCAAAAACGTCGTTAAGCCTGCAAAAATCGGGATAATCCAAAGTATGTTCGGCTTTGCAAGGCCCTGCCACGGAACGAGCGAAAGGTCAAAACCTTTGAAAAGTTCAAAGTCGATAAGTCCCGACTTTGTAGCCGCGACAATCTGTGCCGCCGAGTTGAAATTTTTACTTTTGCCGAGCATATCCGCGGCATACTGCATTGCGAGCGACCAGCTTTCGCTTGCCGACATCTGGAGCATAAACGTGAGCGGATATGAGATAACCTGATAAAGGCACAAAAGTATCGGCATCTGAATAAGCATAGGCAGACATCCGCCGGCAGGGCTTACATTATGCTCTTTGTAGAGTTTCATCTGCTCCTGCTGCATTTTCTGCGGGTCGTTTTTATACTTATCCTGCAATTCTTTAAGCTTCGGCTGAACCTGCTGCATTTTTACCATTGATTTCTGCTGTTTTGCGCTTAACGGCAGCAAAACAAGCTTTACCAAAACGGTGAAAATCACAAGTGCAATACCGTAGTTGTTTACAAATCCGTATATAAAATTTAAAATAAAACCAAGTCCGTGTGAAATTCCTCTGAAAATGTTAATTCCAATCGCCTCCGTGCGCGGTATTTTTTGCGCAATGTCTGATTATTTAAGCGGATCGTAACCGCCTTTGAATAACGGATTGCATCGGAGTATTCTCTTTACTGCAAGAAAACCTCCTTTAAATGCTCCGTATTTCTTCACCGCCGAAATTGCATACTGCGAACAAGTCGGATAAAACCTACAGCACGGTTTTTTCAGCGGAGAAATGTATTTTCGGTAAAACAAAATAAGCCGGATTACGGCTTTGTCAATTATTTTCATCTTTAAACAAGCCTGCTTTTTCAAAACATTCATTCATAGCATTTTTAACGGTTTCAAGGCTTGCCGACGCGGTTTTGACGCGCGCGGCAAATATTATGTTCATACCGCCTTTTATACGCGGTGCAAAGCCTCTGTAAGCTTCTCTTATAAGCCGCTTTGCCCTGTTTCTCAAATGCGCCTTGCCTATTGCGGTAGACGCTGTAATGCCGTATTTTGTAGTGCTTGTCCTGTTTTTGTAACAGTGCATAACAAGAGCGGGCGTAACAACCTTTTTACCTCGGTTGTACGCATATCTGAACTCTCTGTTAAGCTTAACGGTTCCCTTCAAGCAAAAGCCTCCTAATGCTTAAAAAGACCACAAAACGCTTGTGGCCTTTCAGAGTTTACTTTATTACGCAGACAAAACTTTTCTACCCTTTAATCTTCTGCGAGCTAAAACTTTTCTGCCATTGCTTGTTGACATTCTTTTTCTGAAGCCGTGAACTTTGCTTCTGTGTCTTACATTCGGCTGATATGTTCTTTTCATTTAAAACGCACCTCCCTAAAGTTTACCTATATAAACAAACCCAAGCAAGTATACCAAACCCAAGCGAGGCTTGTCATATTTTACAAATCGTTATTTATTATACAATAAAAAAAAGCTTTTGTCAATATTTAATTCACGTAAATTTGCATTATTTTTTAATTAGGCATCAGAGGACTGAACCCAGTATGGTTCTATCATCTGATGCCTTGCCGAAAGAAAGCAATCCTAACCCGCCTCTCAAAATCGGAGTTTGGATTATTTTCTTTCGGCTAAATGTTACATTTTCTTTGCATATTTAATATTTTGTCGAAAAATGCGCGGTTTTGTGATAAAATATACAGGCATACGGAGTTATTCTCCAATGCTATGTTTATCGGAATTTAAGGAGAAATCTATGAAAAAATTATTTTTATTCATTATAACGTCAGCCTTGTTTTTGACATCAACGGCATTCGCGCAAGATGACATTTCGCTTTATATAAACGGAAGCAAAATAAACTGTGACGTTGCACCGCAGCTTGTAAACGACAGAACGCTCTGCCCCACCCGTGCAATTTTTGACGCATTCGGCGCGTCGGTGGAATGGGACGGCGCAAAAAAACAGGTCAGCATAAAAAAAGACGACAGCGAAATTCTTCTTACCGTCGGAGTTAAAACCGCTTACGTAAATTCGCAAGCCGTATCTCTCGACTGTGCGCCGACAATTATTTCGGACAGATGTATGGTGCCGATACGCTTTATAAGCGAAACTCTCGGCTGTAACGTGAAGTGGGACGACAAAACAAAAAGCGTGCTCATTACATACAATATGAATAATAATGATACAAAAAATGAAAATTCCGTAATTTCGGATATTAAACTTGCGCAGAACGCCGACGATAAAAGCGTTTTTGAAATTGCATACAACAGCACAAAAGAACCGAACGTTTTCTTCCTTTCGTATTCAAACTGCATTGTTATGGATTTTGCAAACACCTCGCTTGCGTTTGCGGATTCCAAAGTCACCATTGACAACACATTCGTAAAGGAAATACGCTATGCTCAGCACGAGGACTACGCAAGGGTGGTTATTGAGTGCAAAAACGTTCAGCCGTACACAACGTCGCTTGCAAACGGCATATTTACCGTGAACGTCGGAAGTGCGTCAACTGCGGTTGTAATGCCGACAAATCCCGCGACGCCCGAAAATCCGCAGGAACCCGACGTCACTATGACCGACAGGGAATTTACGAAAACCCGAAACGAAAACAATCTTTGTGTTGTTATTGACGCGGGTCACGGCGGAAAAGACCCCGGCGCGGTTTACAAAAACGAAAACGGCGTAATCGAGCTTGCGGAAAAGGACGTCAACCTCACCATTGCAAACAAGGTTTACGACATTCTCCTCTCGGAGGGCGTGAACGTTAAATATACGCGAAATACCGACCAATTCCTTGAACTTAAAGAAATTACCGATATTGCAAACAATTACGATGCCGACCTTTTTGTGAGCGTTCATATAAACGCTATGGAAAACAGTCCCGACGTGAGCGGTATGATGGTGCTTTACAACGGCGACGCTCTGGGCGACAAATACGGAATAAATTCAAAAGAAGTTGCGGTTAACATCGACAAGCAAATCGCCGCGGCGGTGAATATCAAGGACAGAGGAATTGTTTCGCGCCCCGGTTTGTGGGTTTTGAGAAAGACCAATATGCCGGCAGTTTTGATTGAATGTGCGTTTATTTCAAACGCAAACGACCGCGCTATTATGACCGACGAATCGGCGCTCAACGCATATGCACGCTCCATTGCGGACGGCATAAAACAGTCGCTCGAAACTATGAAACAGAACATCATCAAGGCTAAAAACGAATAGAAATTATTGAAATTTAAAGCGTATTCTTCAAAAAAGAATACGCTTTTTATGTGCAAAAAATCTGATTTTCGGGCACAAAAAAACTTCCGAAAATAAATTCGGAAGTTTTGTATGTTTGAAAAAATCTTAACGTTTTGAGAACTGAGGTGCACGGCGAGCCGCTTTGAGACCGTATTTCTTTCTTTCTTTCATTCTGGGGTCACGTGTCAAGAAGCCTGCTGTTTTAAGAACTTTTCTGTTCTCAGCGTCAACCTGCAAAAGCGCTCTTGCGATACCGTGACGGATAGCGCCTGCCTGACCTGTAAATCCGCCGCCCGATACTTTGCATATAACGTCGAATTTACCGAGATTATCGGTTGCAACGAGGGGCTGTCTAACGATAACCTTAAGTGTTTCCAAACCGAAATAATCGTCGATTGTTCTGTTATTTATTTTAACTTCACCTTTACCGGGAATAAGTCTAACTCTTGCGATAGATTTTTTTCTTCTTCCGGTGCCGTAAAACTGTGCGTTTGCCATTTTCTATTTCCTCCTTATCTCAATTCACCAGTGTAAACTTCGGGTTTCTGCGCGTCGTGCATATGCGCGTCGCCTTTGTAAACTCTCAAACGTGTAAGAGAATTAGCACCGATTGTGTTGTGAGGAAGCATACCCTTAACTGCAAGCGTCATAGCCTTTTCGGGATTTTCCTGCATTAAAATTTTGTATTTAACCTCTTTCAAACCGCCAACATAACCTGTGTGGTATCTGTAATATTTCTGATCAAGTTTTTTACCTGTCAGAACCGCTTTGTCCGCATTGATGATGATAACGAAATCTCCGCAGTCAACGTGCGGTGTGAACGACGGTTTGATTTTACCTCTCAAAATTGAAGCGGCCGCACTTGCAACTCTGCCGAGGGGCTTATCCTGCGCGTCGATGATATACCATTTTCTTTCAACATCGTTCGGCTTAGCCATAAATGTACTCATATTTTTTACCTCCGTATTGTTTTGCTTTTATATAAATTTGTATTTGCCAAATTTATCAACGTGTTATAACGTGTTATATTGTAATACATTTTTTCCCGTATGTCAAGCACTTTTTTCAAAAATTTTAATTTGTTGTTTTGAAACTCCCGCATTCTTTAATTTTCTCAAAAATACTCCGTTTTTCTCGTATGCAATTTTTAAAAAAATATTTGACACGGCACGCAAATGTGATATAATATCAGTATAAACTTTAATTTTAAGGAGAATATTTATGAAGGGTTTATATAAAAACAGCGCCCTGCTTTTGGGTTATCACGCATTGTATTCGGTGGTTTCGCTGGTATTTCTTCTGCCGTTTTCAAGTCTTATATACTACAAAGACGGCGTTGTAAGACCGCTCGGAGGCATACTCTACACGCTCGTTATGCTTCTTTTGTATTTGCCGGCACTTTATTCAAACCTGTGGCACCTCGGACGCGCGCACGCGCGCAAAACAAGCGAGGTTAAGCCGAATTTTATGTATGCACTTAAAATTTCGCTTATTTCTGAAATTCCAACATACATAATTTTTGTGCTTATGGCGGTATTTAACCTTAAAAATCCCGGCTCATACAACATTTTCTACACGATTTTCAGATTTTGGCAGGGAATTTACATAGGCGTTTTAGACATTTCAAAACTGTTCTATATTTTCTCGCTGGTTCTGCCGATTGTCTTTGCGCACCTCGGCTACATTGCAGGAACAAAGAACTTTGAATTTGCGGAAAAATACATTTATCCGCTGATTTTCAAAAACAAAAAGAAGAAATAAAAACAAATCATAACCTTCTCCCCGTGAGCATAATTATGCTTATGGGGAGTGTTTTTATATGAAGAATTATAAAGGAATTTCAACTTATTTTATATGCCTTGCAATAATCGCGCTGTCGCTCGCGGTAAATATTGCAAATTTCACAAAAGCCGAGCAGACGCTTGCCGTTCCGCCGAGCGGAAAATGCGTTATTCTCGACGCGGGACACGGTGCGCCCGACGGCGGTGCGGTGGGAATAAGCGGTGTTTTGGAAAAAGACATAAACCTTAAAATCACAAAAAAACTTCAGCGTCTTTTGGAACAGAGCGGAACGTATGTCATTATGACGCGCACTGACGACAACAACACAGCGCCCGACAATAAAGGCAAAATCCGCGACATAAAGCGCGCGGACCTTAAAGCTCGGCGCGAATACAAAAACACGCCAAATGCCGATATTTTTGTGAGCATACATATGAACAAGTTTCCCGAACAAAAATACAAGGGTGCACAGGTGTTTTACGCGCGCAGTCCGCAAAACAGCAAAATTTTGGGTGAAACGGTGCAAAAATCATTTACCGAAAATCTCGACCCGACAAATACGCGCGTTGCAAAAACCGCCGACAATTCGATATATATTCTAAAGGACAGCAAAATTCCGTCAATCATCGCGGAATGCGGTTTTTTGTCAAATCCCGAAGAAGAAAAACTTTTAAAATCAGACGAATATCAAAACAAAATCGCGTGGGCGATATACCTCGGCATAAATGACTATTTTGAAAACGCAAAAGGGACGGAGTAAAGCCCTGCCGCAAGCAAAAACAATTCAAAAATACTCATACTTTTCACTCCAAACACAATATCTTGTTATGATACCACGTTTTTACAGATATGTCAACATACAAATATATTTGTTTTTTGTAAAGATATATTTGTTTTTTGTAAAGATATATTTGTTTTTGCGATTGACTTTTTACAAAAATTGTTATATACTGTTTAAAAATAAATATTCGCACAAAGTGTCGGTTATGCCGCAAAGGCAAAAATGCAAGGCATATCCGGTGAAAAGGGAATGAGGTCAGATTCCTCTGCGGTGAAACTGCCGCCGTATACGTCTGAGTGCTCATACTGCCGTCGGCGAAAGCCGGTCATTGGGAAACTGAGAAGGCAGACAGTATAAGCATTGGTAGGGCGCAAGCCGGAAGACCTGCTTTGATACCGTTTCGTCTGAAATTTTATTTATTTTTCATTCGCGGGCGGTATTTTCCGCTTATGCAAAACAGTATAGGCAAATTGCGGTGTGCGCAGAAAAATCAGACTGCGAGGGTTTTTGTACCTTCGCAGTTTTTTATATATACAAAAGAACAATAAAGGAGATTTGACGAATGAAAACAAAAAGAAGTTTATCACTTTTGCTTTGCGTTGTAATGCTTGTATCAACGCTTGTTTTCCCGGCATATGCCGACAGTACGAGCGTAAGCGTTACATTTGCCGCCCAAAAAGACGGCGCATTTATTTTTACGCCTCAAAGCATTGAAGTTAAAGACGGCATCGCGGAAGAATACGGTTATACCGTTAAAGAAAACATAACCTCCCCCACTTTTCTTGACGCTCTCGTTGCCGTGCATAAAGCCAAATACGGCGATGCTTTTACAAAGGAAAGTGCAAAAGATTATCTTGACGTAAACAGCGGAGGATGGATACTGAAATCATTCAAATCCGCGGACAGTTGCGGATTTACCGTAAACTCTTCTTCGGCGGCGCTTTCAAACGAACAGATTATCAAAAACGGCGACACGCTCGAATATTATTTTTATATGGATACAACATCCTGGAGCGACGTTTACACGTTTTTTGATACATATAAAAAGACCGTAAAAACCGGTGAAAGCTTCTACCTTACATTAAACAAGGTAACATACGACTCATCATACAACCCCGTCGCAACACCGATCGACGGCACAAACGAAAATAATGCGATTACGATAAACACCGTAACCCCAGACGGCAGCATCAGCGAACCGCTTGACGCCGTGATAGACAAAGACGGCAAAATTTCGCTTAAATTCGACAGCGAGGGCACATATACCGTAACCGCACAGGGATTTGCCGAAACGGGCAGTATTGTTGCGCCGTTCTGCGTTGTGACGGCAGAAAAGGCGGAAACCGCGCCCGACTATGAATCGGCGGTAAAAATTGCGTATGATGAGTTTTCAACCAAAAACAAGTATACTGCATCAAACACACCGCTTGTATTCCCTCTTGAATACAACTCGGTTACATACACAAATCTTGTTTCATATTTAAAAGCCTGGACGCTCGACAAAACAGGTTTTGAGCCTGAAATCGAATACAAATTCACGCCGTCCGCAACCGCATACCCCGACTGGCGAAGCGGTGAACCTATCCAGTACGTTCCCAATCCGTTTGAGTCCGACGGCGAGGCTGTGCCGAATTATTTCGCCGACAACAAACCGATGTCAAAAATGTTTACTGCGGTTAAATTTAAAATCGGCACGGCGGAAAGCGCAAATATTGCAACGCTGTGGGCAAAAACAACCTCACTTGAAAGAAACGACGAAGAAATCGTTGATTATGTTGCGTCAAACCTCCCGTTTGCACGCATAAAAGGCAACAACAAATCGGAGGACGAAATAGTTCAGGCAATCGGCGAGCTTTCAAACGGCAGAGTCGGCGCACTTCCGACCGCAGACAAGCTTTACACAAAATCAAGCGCAGTAATTAGCTGGAAACTCGAAAACATAAGCGGAAACAGCAATGCACTCACGTTAAAAAGCAACAAAATCACCGTTCAGCGCCCTGAAATCGGCGAAGATAATGCGGTGTTCAAGCTTACCGCAACGGTAACGTCGGCTAACGACAGCAGTATAACAAAAGATGTCACATACACCCTCACCGTTCCTGCATATGAGGCGGTTTATGTCCCCGTTCAGGTAACGTCGGGCGCAAAGCTTACAATTAAAAACGTTGACGAAAAATACATTGTAAAACAGGAAAACGCACCCGAGGGATACGACCTTTACATCTGCGCACTGCACACGTCGGCAACCGGCACAAAACAGGATTACACATATACCGCAGAGCTTGAAAACTATATCACGCAAAGCGGAACAATTTCCGTAACAGGCGAAACACCGAGCGAAAACGTTGTTATAAGCCTTACCGCGTCGTCCGGCGACGACACAAAACTCGGTACGCTTGAATTTCTCGCTCCCGAAATCAAAGATTTTAACTTTGACAAGGACACGACAGAATACAATGTTGAAATAAACAGCGCACAGTCGGTTAAAATCGCAGGACTTCCTGCGGTAAACGGCGCGGACGTTAAAATTACGTCGTACTATTCTTCGCTCGCAAACGCAAACAAAGGCACGCTTAACACAAAAGGCACAGCGCTTAACGCAAAGGGCGTTAACTGCTATCTCCCAGACGCACCCGGTGTTTCGGTTATAAAAATAACCGTAACCGCGCCGAGCGGAAGTGTTCAGGAGCAGAAAACGCGCGAATATACAATAAACGTTACAAAAAAGAGCGACACAAAACCGCTCACTGGTCTTGTTATCACCGCTCTTTCAACCGAAAACGGCAAAGCCGATCCGCGTGCTGACGAGGAAAAACTCGCCCCCTTGTTCGTATCGGGCGACAACGCAGGAACATATTATTATACGGTAAACTATTTCCGCAATCAAATAACGGTTAAGCCCACCGCAAAGGGTGCGGATATAAAAGTCAACGGCGAAACGGTTGCAAGCGGAAAGGTAAGCAATCCGATAAATCTTGAAGTCGGAAACAACGAAATAAAAATCGAAGTTACGCTCGGCGGAAATACCGAAACATACACGGTTGTTGTCCGCAGAAAAGCAAAGCTTGTAATAACGGATGTTAAGCTCGATAACGGATATCTTTCATCACTCGACAACGGCAGAACGGGAAGCTGTTCGTTTGCAAATAATGCAGACAAGATTAACGTTACTTATATCACAAACGAACCGTGTGACATCACCGTTACGGCAGGCGACAAGGTTTACACAGGCACTTCGGGCGAACCTATTGAAATTGACACTGACGGCGAAGACTCAATTATACCGATTACAAAAATTTCACACACGGTTGACGGTGTTTTGGAGGAACAAAACTACGTTATAAGTTTCAGAAGACTGGCGGCAACATCACCGAACGCGGTTGAAAGCTATCTTCCCGCCCCCGGTCAGTTTGTAAACCAGACGCCGTACCGAAATCCCGATGTTGTCATTTCCTCGTCCGGCTCGGTTGTCACACTCGGTGCGTTCGGCGGATACGCTGTTTACAGATACGATGATCCTATCGCAAACGACAGCAAAAATCCTTACGGAATTGACTTTATAATTTACGGAAACGCATTCAAAAACGACGACGGCACAACCTCGTCGGGCGCGGCTGAACCCGGTGCTGTAATGGTATCGAAAGACGGCGTAAATTGGTATGAGCTTGCAGGCGCAAAATATTACAGTGCCGATACGCGCCGCAATATTTCGGTAACCTACACAAACGGCGACGAAACTTTTACCTCGGCGTCCGATACCGCGTGGACAAGCAGTGACGGCGAAAGCGGTATTATGCCCAAAAACGATTATCACAAACAACCGTATTACCCCGATCCGTTGTTCTACGGCAAATATCAGAACGGCATAGGCAAAAACGACAGCTATACCTCAAAAACCGTAACATTTACCGGTACAATAATAGACCCCGGATTTTATCCGTTCGGCTATGCAGACTCGCACAGCAAAAACGAAAATTTTTCAGCCGGCACAGCGGTAAATCCGTATGTTAAGAACCACGAATACAAATACAACGGCGACGGTTTTGACATTTCGTGGGCGGTTGACGAAAATGGAAACAGGGTTGATCTTGACGAAATAAGCTATATTAAAATATACAATCCCACATTGAGCTACGGCACGTCAACGGGCGAAAAATCCCCCGAAATTTCGGCAATCGCGCGTGCAAAGGCAAACACAGAGGACGCAGGCGTTTCCTCTCCCCTTTCGTCGCTTTATGTAAACGGCAAAGAAGTTACTCTTGAAGACGGAAAATTCACATACACCGTTGACGCGGAAAATGCCGAAACGCTCGAAATCGCTCCGACCGCAAAAATTGCCGATGCAAATATTTACGTTTCGGATACGCGCGTAAACTCGGGCGAAAAATGCAAAATCACATCGGCCGCAAAAACAAGAATTATCGTTCAGGACGGCGAAAAAGAGCCTGTAATTTATATACTCGGCTTTGAAAACATCCCCACCGAAAGCGATAACTCATCGCTTTCGTCGATTGAAATATCACCCGACGGCATAAGCCTTTCGCCCGACAGTGAAAACAAGCTTGCATACGCCGTTTCAAACAACACGGCAACTGTAAGAATTACCCCCAAAACCGCAGGCAGAAAGGCGACGGCTGAAATTTCGGGCAAAAGCCTTGAAAATGCCGTAACACTTAACAACGGCGAAGAAAGCGCGGTTATCGACCTTTCGGTCGGCGAAAACGTTTTCGACATCAAAGTTAAATCGGAAAACGGCAAAAACGAAAAAACATACACATTCACAATTACACGAAAAAGCGCTTCGTCATCAACTCCGTCAAGCAACGAAATTACCGTTTCGTTCACGCTTACGGGCGACGTAATCCACTACAATAAAGATACTGACCGATACACGGGAAATCACAAAAAACCTGTTTGGATAAAAACCCAGAACGTTGTTATTCCCAAAAATTCAACGCTCAAATACATAACAGAGCTTATGCTTAACAACGCGAAGATTGATTTTGTAACCAGCGGTGTTTACATTTCGTATATAAACGGTATCGGCGAATTTGACAACGGCAAAAATTCGGGCTGGATGTATAGGGTCAACGACGTAATTTCAAACGTCGGCTATGCGGCTAAAAAACTTTCGGACGGCGACGTGATTGAATGGTTCTACACCGACGATTACACCACCGAGAAAAACTACGAAAAATGGGACGACCCGAAACCGTCATCATCAAAAAGCAACACAGCCGAAAACGGCAAAACAGACAAATCGGACACAAAAACACCCGAGAATAACAAGGGATTTGACGAAAATACATTTGCCGACGTTAAAAAAGACGACTGGTATTTTGACGCGGTAAAATACGTATACGACAAAGGCATCATAAAAGGCACCGACAAAGGCTTTGAGCCAAACACCGATATGTCGCGCGCTATGCTTGTGACGGTGCTTTGGAGAATGGAAAACTCGCCTGTTGTAAACTTTGCAATGAAGTTTAACGACGCAAACGGCGGCTGGTATACCGAGGCAATCCGCTGGGCGGCGTCCGAGGGTATTGTTTCGGGAATTTCCGAAGAAATGTTCGGCACGGACGAGCCTGTAACGCGCGAAATGCTCACGGCAATTCTCTACCGCTATGCGCAGAAGAAAAACATTGACGTTTCGTCGGGCGAAAACACAAATATCCGCTCCTATTCCGACGCGCAAAACGTTTCGGAATACGCGGTATCCGCTATGCAATGGGCGGTCGGCGAAGGAATTGTGAACGGCGAAAGCGAAACAATTCTCGCACCTCACAGCAAGGCTCTGCGCGCACAGTGCGCCGCACTTATTATGCGTTTTTGCGAAAAATATTCAAAATAAATTTTTGCGTCATTTTAAGGTCTGCTTTTTGCAGACCTTATTTGACTTTACACCGCTTTTATTATATAATTGTAGTTATCAAATTTACGAGGTTGTTTTATGAAAAAATATAAAGGCATAATTATCGCACTTCTTGCCGTAATTTTAACGCTATCGGCGGCATTTTTTATAGGAAATCCAAAAAACGATACTGTGCAAAATACCGTTAAAACCGCGGATTTAACAGGCAAAAACGAAAATGTGCAGAAAACGGAAACCGAAAAAGCGGAAAAAGCGGACATTGCAGGCGAGGCAGAGCAAAACGAAAAACCCGAAAAAAAGGCTGAAACAAGCGAAAAAACGGAGATTAAAACCGATAAATATCAAACCGAGCCGACACCCGAGGGCGTGCCAAGCCCCGTTGAACCGCAAAATTCGGCCGTTACGAAAAAAGAGCTAACCTGCACAATTTCGGTAAGCTGTGAAACAATTTTAAACAATATGGATAAGCTTGACAAAAACAAAGCTGACATAATCCCCGAAAACGGCATTATTCTGGCAGAAAAAACCGCAGTGTTTTATGAGGGCGAGAGCGTTTTCAACCTGCTTTCGCGCGAAATGAAGAAAAACAAAATCCATCTTGAATTTGTAAACACACCGATTTACAACAGTGCGTATATCGAGGGAATTGCAAATATTTACGAATTTGACTGCGGAAATCTTTCAGGCTGGATGTATAAGGTAAACGGAAAATTTCCGAATTACGGCTGTTCGCGCTACAAGCTTTCGGACGGCGACAAGTTGGAATGGGTTTACACCTGCGACCTTGGGCGCGATGTTGGGGATAACAGCTACAGCGGAGGGCAAAAAGAATGACGGAATTTAAAAAAATGCACCCTATTGTGAATTTTCTGTTTTTTCTTTTTGCAATAGGCTTTGCAATGGTTTTCACGCATCCATTATGCCTTGCGCTGTCGTTTTTGTCCGCCGTATTTTCAAGGCATTTTGCAGTCGGAAAACCAAAGGCGAAAAGCGTTATTTACACGGCGATACTTTTTATATCGGCATCGCTTGTAACGCCCGTTTTCAGCCACGAGGGCGTAACAATTTTAACATATCTTCCGAGCGGAAATCCGCTCACCGCGGAATCAATTTTATACGGAATTTCCGCGTCGTTTATGCTCATAACCGTGCTGATTTGGTTTTCGTCGTTCAACACCGTTATGACAAGCGACAAAATCGTGTATCTTGCAGGCAGACTTGCGCCGTCGCTTTCGCTCGTTTTTTCAATGTGTCTGCGGTTTGTACCGCGCTTTGTGTCACAGATTAAAAAAATCGCACTCGCGCGCAAAACATACGGAAAAGGCTCGCCGCAAAGGCTTACGGAACGCATAAAAGACGCGCTTGCGGTTTTGTCGGCGGCGGTAAGCATCAGCCTTGAAGGCTCGATTGAAACCGCAGACAGTATGAAATGCCGGGGCTACGGACTTTCGCACCGCACGGCATACACAAACTACCGCATATCTTCGCGCGATGTTTTTTGGATTTTCTGGATTTTGTGCCTTTCGGCATACATAATTATCGGAAAAATTTTAGGTCAAATTAACTTTGCATATTATCCGTACATAAAGTCTGCACCGATGAATTTTTATTCCGCAAGCGTGTTTTTATCATATTTTCTTCTTGGCGCAACACCTGTCATAATCGAAATAAAGGAGGCTCAAAGGTGGAAAACATTAAAATCGAAAATTTAACATTTACATACCCTCTAAACTCCGCTCCGAGCCTCAAAAACGTTTCGCTTAACGTAAACAAAGGCGAATTTGTAACAATTTTCGGGAAGTCGGGGTGCGGAAAGTCCACGCTTTTAAGGCACATAAAACCGCCCCTCTGCCCTCACGGCGAGCGCACGGGTGAGGTATATCTCGGCGAAAGGTGCGTTTTTTCGCTTTCAAACCGCGAACAGGCAGAAAAAATCGGCTTTGTTATGCAAAATCCCGACGAGCAGATTGTCACCGACAAGGTGTGGCACGAGCTTGCGTTCGGGCTTGAAAATCTCGGCATTGCAAATGACGAAATCCGCGCGCGTGTTGCCGAAACGTCGGCATTTTTCGGTATATCCGATTGGTTTTACAAAAACACCGACACCCTTTCGGGCGGACAAAAACAGCTTTTGAACCTCGCGTCGGTAATGGTTATGCAGCCGTCGGTGCTGATTTTGGACGAGCCGACAAGCCGTCTTGACCCCATTTCGGCGAAAAATTTTCTTCAGGCAGTATCAAACTTAAACAAAGAACTCGGAACAACGATAATTCTCACCGAACACCGTCTTGACGAAGCACTGGCAATGTCAGACGTTTGCGTTGCAATGGAGAACGGCGAAATAATCGCGCAGGGCGAGCCGATGAGGGTTTGCAAAAAACTTGAAGAACTCAAAAGCGACCTCACCCTTTCTCTGCCCGTTCCGACAAGAATTTTTTCGTCGGTCGGCTATGACGGAAATTTACCGCTTACGGTGCGCGAGGGACGAAAAATTTTAAATGACAGCAAAATTTTAAACAGGCTTGATTTTGCAAAAAATCCGCCCTGTGACAAGAAATGCGCGCTGGAGCTTAAAAACCTTTATTTTCGCTACGAGAAAGACTCTCCGGATATTTTGAAAGGCCTGTCGGCGAAGATTTACGAGGGCGAGCATTATGCAATTCTCGGCGCCAACGGCGCGGGAAAAAGCACGCTTTTAAACGTTATTTCGGGCGGATTTACACCGTATTCGGGAAAAATTAACGTTTTAAATGGAAAAAAAATTGCATATCTTCCGCAGGAAGTAAAAATGATTTTTTCAAAAAACACCGTTGGGGACGATTTGCGCGAGGCAGTGCAGAAAGACAGCGAAAACTTTGAAAAACGGCTTGAAAACGTGATTGAAATATGCGGACTTGAAAACCTTACCGGCCGCCACCCGTACGATTTATCGGGCGGAGAACAACAGCGCACTGCAATGGCGAAAGTCCTTTTAACCGAGCCTGACATTCTGCTTTTGGACGAGCCGACAAAGGGCATTGACGCGCATTTCAAGCAAAAACTCGCGCGTCTTATAAAAACACTTCAAAAAAGCGGAATTACCGTTGTCACCGTGTCGCACGATATTGAATTCTGCGCGGAATTTGCCGACAGATGCGCTATGTTTTTTGACGGGCAAATTGTGTCGGAGGGCGCGCCGAGGGAGTTTTTCGACGGCAAGAATTTTTACACCACCGCGTCAAACAGAATGTCACGGCAAATAATTGACAATGCCGTTTTGGAGCGCGACGTGATTTTTGCGCTCGGCGGTAAAATTACGGAAACCGAAGATGAAAGTGTATCAAACGTTCTTTTGAAATCAACGGAAAGAAAAGCGGAAAAAGCCGAAAATCCAAGCGAAAAGCACATTTCGCCGAAAAGAATTGCGCTCGGCATAATCTTTGCACTGCTTTTTGTTTTGCAAAACCGTTTCAGTGTTTATCCGACCGCGGTGTTAACCAAAATTTTCGGAAATTTCGGCGAAAGCGCGGCGCAGATTTTGAGCATCATAACACTTGCCGTATCGCTCATTTGCTTTATACCGCAGAAAAAAATCGGTATAGACACAAAAAAATCAAGCGGAAAACTTGACAAACGCACGATTTTGGCGTCGGTTTTCGTGCTTATCACAGTACCGCTCACCGTTCTTTACGGAGTGTATTTTTTGGGCGACAGAAAGTTTTATTTTATCAGCCTTGCAGTGATTTTTGAAACGCTTATCCCGTTTTTTGCGGTGTTTGAGGGGCGCAAACCCAAAGCGCGCGAACTGGTTGTTATAAGCGTTTTGTGCGCGCTTGCGGTTGCAGGCAGAACCGCGTTTTTTATGCTTCCGCAGTTTAAGCCGATTGTTGCAGTCGTGATGATTTCAGCGGTTTGTTTCGGCGCGGAAACGGGATTTTTGGTCGGCGCGGTGTCGGCATTTGTGTCGAATTTTTATTTTTCACAGGGTCCGTGGACGCCGTGGCAAATGCTCGCGCTCGGCGCAGTCGGGTTTGTGACTGGAGTAGTTTATCAAAAAAACATTTTTCCCAAAACAAAACTTTCTCTCGCCGTTTTCGGCTTTTTTGCAACGCTCATAATCTACGGCGGAGTAATGAACCCGGCATCGGTAATCACATATCAGCCCTACCCCGATTTTGCGCTTATCGTTTCGTCATATTGGCTGGGCTTGCCGTTCGACCTTGTGCACGCGTTTTCCACCGCATTTTTTATGTGGTTTATATCCGAACCGCTGATAGATAAGCTTGAACGCATAAAAATAAAATACGGTCTTGTGAAAGATGAGTGAAAAATTCACTGTTAACTTGATTTTTTTGCAAAACAGTGCTATAATACACTCTAGCAATTTTTTGGAGGTAATGAGAATATGAGTAAAGGCAGTATTAAAGTAAATACGGAAAATCTTCTTCCGATAATAAAAAAATGGCTTTATTCAGACAAGGACATTTTTTTGAGAGAGCTTGTTTCAAACGCGCAGGACGCGGTTATGAAGCTTAAAAAACTTGCCGCAATCGGCGAGGCAAATATAGCGGACAGCGAGGATTTCAGAATTGATGTTATCGTGAACAAAACCGCGAAAACCTTAAAAGTGTGCGACAACGGCATAGGTATGACCGCGGACGAGGTTGACAAATACATAAACCAGGTTGCATTTTCGGGCGCGGAGGATTTTATAGCAAAATACGAAAACTCAAAGGACAAAGAGGGCGAAATTATAGGCCACTTCGGTCTTGGATTTTATTCTGCGTTTATGGTGTCAAAGAGCGTTGAGATTGACACTCTTTCATATGCGGACGGCGCAAAAAGCGTTCACTGGGAAAGCGACGGCGGTACGGAATTTGACATTGAGGACGGCACAAAGGAAAACCGAGGAACAGTTATCACGCTTCATTTAAACGAGGACAGTGAGGAATTTCTGGATGTTGTAACCGTCAGAAAAACGCTTATAAAATACTGCGGATTTCTCCCTGTTAACATCTATCTTATAAACGAAGAAAAAGAAGTTAAAGACGGCGAGGAGGACAAAAACGCAAACACTCCCATAAACGACACGCATCCGCTTTGGCTCAAAAATCCGAGTGACTGCACCGAGGAAGAATACAAAGATTTCTACCGCAAGGTGTTTATGGACTTCAACGAACCTCTTTTCCACATACATTTGAACGTTGATTTCCCGTTTAATTTAAAGGGAATTTTGTATTTCCCCAAGCTTAACCACGAGCTTCAGAGCATTGAGGGACAGATTAAACTTTTCAACAATCAGGTGTTTATTGCGGACAACATAAAAGAAGTTATCCCCGAGTATCTTATGCTTTTAAAGGGCGTTATCGACTGCCCCGACCTGCCTCTTAACGTATCCCGAAGCTTTTTGCAGAACGACGGCTACGTTACAAAGGTATCGAACCACATCACAAAAAAGGTTGCGGACAAGCTTAATTCGCTTTATAAAACCGAAAAAGAAACGTACGAAAAATATTGGGACGACATCAATCCGTTTGTTAAATACGGCTGTCTGCGTGACGACAAATTCTATGACAGAGTTAAAGATATTCTTCTTTTCAAGGATATTGACGGCGCATACAAAACACTCAAAGATTTTACCGACGCAGACGTTAAAGAGGTTTACTACGTTACCGATAAGGACGCACAGGCACAGTATATTGACCTTTTGAAAGCGGACGGAATTACCCCCGTGCTTTTGCCCGATATGCTGGACAACCATTTTGTAAGCTATCTCGAATACAAAAATTCCGATATAAAATTCAAGCGCGTTGACTCGTTTATCGGCGACAATCTAAAAGACAACAAGGAAAGCGAAGAAAGCGTTAAAAACAAAATCACCGAAATTTTTAAGGATATTTTGGACAAAGACACAAAAATTGAGGTTTCGCCGTTAAAATCCGAGGATGTTTCGGCGCTGTTCGTTCTTTCCGAGGAGGAAAGACGTATGGCAGAGATGTCGAAAATGTTCGGAAATATGGACTTCGGCGTTCCGAAAGCCGGCGAAACGTTTGTTGTAAACAGCAAAAATCCGCTTGTGCTCAAAATCTGCGAAATTGAGGACAGCGACACCAAAAATCTTTTGGCAAGACAGGTTTACGATATGGCGCGTCTTTCGCACAAAACTCTTTCCGGCGACGATTTGACGGCATTTTTAAAACGAAGCAGCGACCTTTATATGAAGCTTGCCGACAACAAATAACCAATAATTTCTGTAAAATATCAATTTTTGACAACCGCATTTTTAAATATGCGGTTGTTTTTTTAATTTTTTTGTATAATTTTCAAATAACTATTGCATAAATTTATAAAAAAGTGTATAATTTAATAAACTTATGAATTTTGCCACGAGGTAGAATATATGAAAACTGTTGCAATATTATCCAATGCAAAAAAGGACAAAGACTTTAAAACCGCGGAGGCGGTTTATCAAATTATAAAGTCGAAATACAATGTTATAAGTCACATAAATATGCATATAAACGGTATAAAATATACGAGCGAGGACTATGTTCTGCGAAATGCCGAGCTTATTATCGTTCTCGGCGGAGACGGAACAATTCTGCGCACGGCGAGAAAGGTGTGCAAGCGAAAAACTCCAATTCTCGGCATAAATATGGGCAGAGTGGGATTTTTGGCTGAAATCGAAAAAAATTCTCTCGAAAAATATCTCTCGCGCCTTATCGACGGGAAATACTCCATTGAAACACGCAGTATGCTTTATGCCTGCGTTGAAAGAAACGGTCAGCGGATTGCGAAATTTAATGCGCTCAACGACGTTGTTATATCGTGCAATTCGTTCAAAAGAATGGTGGACGTTGAGATTTTTGTTGACGGCACAAAGCTTGACAGTTATTCGGCGGACGGCGTAATTGCATCAACTCCGACCGGTTCGACGGCATATTCTTTATCTGCCGGCGGTCCGCTTGTCGACAGTGCGCTCGACATTATGCTGATAACCCCGATATGCCCCCACTCTCTCACGGCGCGCTCCATTATCCTGCCCGGTGAAAAAACGGTCAAAATCCGTCTGCGCGAAAAAACCGCTCGCCACTCAATTCTCACAATCGACGGTCAGGAGGGTTTTGATTTGGAGGACGGCGACGTTATCAAAATCTGCAAATCAAACTATCAGACATCACTTATAAAACTATCGGATTTAAGTTTTTATGACGTATTGAAACAAAAACTCTGCGAGCGCGGAAAGCAAAACGAAAGGAACTTTTAAAATGACGAAAAGCGAAAGACAGGCAAAAATACTTGAAATTATATCGGAAAACGCGGTATCGACGCAGGACGAAATTGTGCGCATTTTAAATGACTCGGGCTACAATGTGACACAGGCGACCACCTCGCGCGATTTGCAGGAACTTCGCATAACAAAGCTTATGCTCCCCGACGGCACATATAAATATGCGGCGGCAAAACTGCCCGAAATTAACATCAGCGAAAAAATGAACGCGGTTTTTTCGCAGTGTCTTGTAAGCGTTGACTATGCAATGAACATTGTCGTTGTAAAAACGTTCACGGGTGCGGCACAGGCGGTTGCCGCGGCGATTGACTCGTTTGTCTGGGACGAAATTGTCGGTTCAATCGCGGGCGACGACACAATTATGATTGTTGTGCGCAACGAAAAAAGCGCAAAACAGCTTACGGTTAAATTATCGAGATTTATAGCATAAGAGGTGAAAACAATGCTTACTCATTTGAGCATAAAAAACATTGCGGTTATCGACAAAGCGCAGATTGATTTTGACAGCGGTTTTAACATTCTAACAGGCGAAACAGGCGCAGGAAAGTCGATTATTATAAATTCACTTAATATTTTAAAGGGCGAGCGCGCGTCAAAAGAGCTTATCCGTTCGGGAGAGCAGAGCGCGCGCGTTGACGGAATTTTCACCATGTCGGACGAAATAAAAAACGAAATTGAAAATCTTATCGGCATTGATGTTGACGACAACGAAATTATGATTTCGCGCGAATTTAACCTTGACGGAAAAAACAGTGTCCGCATAAACGGCAGTGTCGTCACGCTTTCTATGCTTAAAGAAATCGGCGAATTTTTCGTAAATATCCACGGTCAGCACGACTCCACCTCACTGCTCGTCAAAAAAAGCCATATGGGATTTTTGGATAATTTTGGCGGTGAAAACCTTAAAAATGCGCTTTTGGAATATGCAAAAGTTTATGAGGAATACAAAAAAACAAAATCGGAACTTGACGCGCTGTCTACCGACGAAACCGAAAAAGAACGCAGAATGGACCTTTTGAAATATCAGATTGAGGAAATCGAGGTTGCAAATCTTTCGGCGGACGAGGAGGACGACCTCACCGAAAGACGGAATTTTCTTGCAAACGCTCAAAAAATTTCGGAAAACTGTCTTTCGGCGTTCGACAAGCTGTATGACGGCGAAGAAACGGGAAATTCGGCTCACGACCTCATTTGGGAGGCTGTTAAGCTTTTGGAACAGGTGACGGAATTTAACTCGGAGCTTGACGGAATTTGCAAGGAACTTACCGATATGACCTACATAATTTCCGATCACTCGCACACCATCAAAAAGCTTGCAGACAGTCTTGACAGCAACGATTACGAACTTAACGAAATTGAGGAACGGCTTGATTTAATATACAGTTTAAAGCGAAAATACGGCGCAAACCTCGGCGACGTTTTAAAGTATCTTGACAAAATCAAAAAAGAATATGCCGAAATCGAGCACAGCGGCGAACAGATTAAAATTCTTAACGAAAAACTTAAAGAACTTGAACTTGAAAGGCTGGAAAAAGCCGAGGCACTATCGCTTATACGAAAAGAAAACGCCAAAATTTTGAGCGAAAAAATCTGCGCCGAGCTTGCCGAACTTGAAATGTCGAAAACGGTGTTTGAGGTTAAAATTGAGGACACGGAATTTTCAGCAAACGGCAAGGACGATATAGAATTTTTAATCAGCACAAATCTCGGCGAAATGCCGAAACCGCTGTCAAAAATCGCGTCAGGCGGTGAACTTTCGCGAATAATTCTCGCTATAAAGAGCGTTATTACAAGCGAAAAAAGCGCCGGCACGCTTATTTTTGACGAGGTTGACACCGGCGTAAGCGGAAAAACGGCACAGAAAATCGGCGAAAAGCTATACAAAATGACAAAAAGCGCGCAGGTTATCTGCATAACCCACCTTGCGCAGATTGCCGCACTTGCGGACAAGCATTTTCTGATTGAGAAAAAAACCGAAAACGGACGCACGCGCACCGAAATCACACCGCTTGAGGGAGATTTGCGCGTAAACGAAATTGCGCGAATTATCGGCGGTGAGGTAATCACCGACCTTACGCGCGAAAATGCAAAAGAGCAGATTTTGCTTGCGGACGAAATTAAAAGCAAGCTGAAAAAATAAAAGTCAGGGGGTTTTAATATGCACGAAAGACGCGATAAAATCAACTATTATCTTGACATTGCGGAAACCGTGTCAAAGCGCGGTACCTGCATAAGACGCAACTGGGGAAGCATCATCGTAAAAAACGACGAAATTATTTCAACAGGATACTCGGGCGCGCCGAGAGGACGCAAAAACTGCATTGATTTGGGATTTTGCCTGCGCGAAAAACTCAACATTCCGCGCGGAGAACGGTATGAACTTTGCAGAAGCGTTCATTCCGAGGCGAATGCAATAATCTCCGCACCGCGCTCTTTAATGCTTGACGCAACTCTTTATCTTGTCGGAAAAAACGCACGCACGGGCGAATATGTTGAAAACGCAACCTCGTGCGCTATGTGCAAAAGAATGGTGATAAATGCCGGAATTAAAGAGGTTATCGTGCGCGAGGGACACGACAAATACAAAATTATAAAGGTGTCCGACTGGATTGAGCACGACGACTCACTCACTGAAAATTTCGGCTATTAAACAGCATAAAAGTATCACACTTCGGAGGATTAAATGATTAGTGTTGAACTGATTTTATTTATACTTAAATATGTATTTGTAATTTTGGCGTTTTTGTTTATCGCAAGCGTTACAAAGCTGATTTATCTTGACATCACTGACACGTCGCGCTATCTTAAAACCGTCGAGGACGCGTATGCTTATTTAAAGCTTATAAACCTGCGCGAGGACCTCAATTTTAAGGTGTACGAAAGCTACGGCATCGGCGAAAACGTGACAATCGGCAGAAAGAAAAGCTGTACGATACGCATAAACTGCCCGTTTTTGTCAAAGGTTCACGCGCGGATTTTTCTTTACAAAGACAAATTTTACGTTGAGGATTTGGGAAGTACAAACGGCACTTTTGTAGGCGGAAAACAGGTTCTCGAAAAGCCCGTCCGCATAAAAGACGGCGACAAAATTTCGTTCGGCGGACTGAGCTTTCTTTTTGTGGAAGTGCTTGACAATTCAAGGGAGGAAAACGAAAATGACGAGATTTAAACTGCGTCCTCCCCTGTTTCTTCTGCTTCTTGACATCTGCGGTTTCGGCTCGTTTCTGCTTTTGACGGGTGACAGTACCGTAAGAAAAGACGCGCTTATTTCGGCGCTTGTGTTTTTCGGCGCGTTGATGCTCATATACATTCTTATGACCGCTTTTAAGCTCGGCGACGTTTACCTTTATCTTATCGCGTCGTTTCTTGTAAGCATAGGTCTTATAATGCTTTTCCGCATTGATTATCAGACATTCGGCAGAAAGCAAACCGCGTGGTTTTTCATCGGCTTGGGACTGTTTTTGATTTCCTATGTCTTTATGCGGTTTATAAAGGTTTGGGATAAACTGCTTGTGTTTTATGCGGCAATGACATTCGTGCTTTTCCTTATAACTCTCATTTTCGGTGAAAACATAAAAGGCGCGAAAAACTGGATAAAAATAGGCGCGCTCACCATTCAGCCGTCCGAGATTATAAAGATTTTTTACGTATTCACAATAGCGTGTTTCATATCGAAAAAAGCACCCGAAAATCACTTTTTCAACACTGTGCGTTTCGGCTTTAAAACGGGCGATTTGCTCCTTTCGGCATACGTTTACGGCTGTGTCGGATTTTTTGCAATTCTCAACGAATGGGGCACTGCGCTGTTGTTCTTTTTGACGTATTTTGTGGCGATGTTCATATACGACAAAAGCTTAAAACTTGTGCTTGTAAACGGAATTATGTCAGCGTTTATCGGCATTTTGGGATATTTTTTCACCGACCAGATTTCAACGCGTGTGCACATTTGGCTCGATCCGTGGAAAGATATGCAGGGCAAAAGCTACCAGATTGCGCAGTCACTTTTTGCGATTGTGTCGGGCGGATTTTTCGGGAGCGGACTCGGGCAAGGCTCGCCCACAAGCATCCCCGAAAGCCATTCGGACTTTATATTTTCGGCAATATGCGAGGAAATGGGCTTGTTTACGGGAATTGCAATAATTATGTGCTACTTCATTTTCACCTACCGCGGTGTTAAAATCGCACTCAAAACAAACAACGATTTCTACAAAGCGGTTGCAATTCTTCTTACAACGGTGTTCGGATTTCAAACGTTTATAATAATCGGCGGTGTTATAAAAATGATACCGCTCACCGGCATAACGCTCCCGTTTGTAAGCTACGGCGGAAGTTCGATTATATCAAGCTTTATAATGCTGGGAATTATGGCGGCAATTTCGTCAACCGAAAAAAATCTTTAAAAATTGTGAATAAATAATTTATACAAAAATCTGCAAATTGAGGATAATTTGCGGATTTTTTTTGATAATAAGAGTATGAATTTTAAAAAAAGAGGTTGCGCTATGAAAAAAATTGCATTTTTCGACACCAAGCCGTACGATAAAATTTATTTTGACAAATTTAAAGACGAATTCGGATTTGAAATTAAGTATTTTGAGTCTAAACTGAACCCCGATACAGCATATATTGCCGGAAAATACGACGCGGTATGCGCGTTTGTTAACGACGATTTGGGAAAAGACACCGTAAACGAACTTTATGACAACGGCATAAATATCGTTGCAATGCGCTGTGCCGGCTATAACAACGTTGATTTCAAGGAGGCATACGGCAAAGTACACGTCGTGCGCGTCCCGGCATATTCGCCGTACGCGGTTGCGGAACACACAATGGCACTTCTTCTGTGCCTTAACCGAAAAATCCACCGCGCTTTTAACCGTACGCGCGAATACAATTTCAGCTTAAACTCGCTTATCGGATTTGACCTCAATCAAAAAACAATCGGCGTTGTGGGAACGGGCAAAATCGGCAGAACATTTATAAACATCTGCAAGGGATTCGGTCTTAACGTTATCGCATACGACGCGTTTCCTCAAAAAAATACCGATATAAACTACGTCACCCTTGACGAGCTTTTTGAAAAATCGGACATTATCTCACTTCACTGCCCGTTAACAAAGGAAACGCATCATATGATTAACGAAAAAACCATTGAAAAAATGAAAAAAGGCGTGTATATTCTAAACACGTCGCGCGGTTCGCTTATCGACAGCGAGGCTCTGCTTAACGCGCTCAAAAGCAAGAAAATCGGCGCGGCGGGGTTGGACGTTTACGAGGAGGAAACCGAATTTTTCTACGAGGATTTTTCATACAAAATCATAAACGACGATATTTTGTCGGGACTTATCGCTATGCCCAACGTCATAATCACGTCGCACCAGGCATTTCTCACGCACGAGGCGCTGAAAAATATTGCTTACGTTACCCTTTCAAATTTATCGCGCTATTTCAACGACGAATTTTTGGAAAACGAAATCTGCTACAAATGCCAAAAATACGGCAAATGCGACAGAGAAAAAGAAAAGCGGTGTTTTTAAATGGCGATTGCATTCATAAGAACAATAATTTTGTATCTTTTGGTAATATGCGCAATGCGGATTATGGGCAAACGGCAAATCGGCGAGCTTCAGCCGTCCGAACTGGTAGTTGCAATTATGATTTCCGACCTTGCCACCGTTCCCGTTTCCGATATTGCAATTCCGCTTTTAAGCGGAGTTATACCCATTATGACGCTTATAGTTTTTGAAGTTAGCATATCGTTTTTGACGCTAAAAAGCGAGCGGGCGCGAAACATCATCACGGGAAAGCCGACGTATATCATAAAAGACGGAATTATTGCCGAAAAACAGATGCGCGATATGCGCTACAACATTGAAGATTTGCTGGAAGAACTGCGCCTTAAAGACTGCCCGAACATTGCCGACGTTCACACCGCAATACTTGAAACAAACGGCGAATTGAGCGTTGTTTTAAAGTCGAACAAACGCGCAGTGACGCCCGAGGATTTAAAGATAAACCCCAAACAGGAAAACGTTCCGCTGGTGCTTATATCGGACGGAAAAATAAGGTTTAACCACTTAAAAGACTTAAATAAAGATATAAAATGGCTCAATCAAAAACTTGCCGACCGCAACATAAAAAACACCGCCGACGTGTTTTTGTTCTCGGTTGACTCGGACGGAATAATTACTATGCAGATAAGGGACGGTGCGAAAAATTAAAACTTATGTTTTTGTTATGATTTTGCTTGTTATAATCGTCGTGCTTTTGTTCTGCAATTATTTTTACATTGAAAAACGATGCAATGAACTTACTAACCGTCTTGACAGTCTTGAAAAAAGCATTATTGATTTTGACGACGAAAAAATAAGCAAAAATCTTGAAGATGTTGAGTCGTACTGGCAGGACAAAAAAGATATGCTCCTTGCGTTTTCAAACCACAAATGCCTTGACGATATTTCGCAGACTTTTTTAAAAATCAGCGCGAAAATCGACACTCAAAGATACGGCGAGGCGCTCGAACAAATCCGTCTTGCGAAGCTTCACATCACCGATATTCTCACAAATGAAATACCGTCATTTGAAAATATTTTTTAGTTGACTTTTAAACTTCATTATGTTATACTATAGGTTACACTGTCTTAACGACATTAAATTTTCGGAGGGATTATGCGGATACACCTATCGGAAAACTTTACCTATAATAAACTTATGCGTTTTGTTTTTCCGTCAATTATGATGATGGTTTTCTCGTCGCTGTACGGAATTGTGGACGGACTTTTTGTGTCAAACTACGTCGGCAAAACCGCGTTTGCGGCGGTCAACTTTATAATGCCGTTTCTTATGATACTCGGCACGTTCGGGTTTATGATAGGCACGGGCGGAAGCGCAGTCATTGCAAAAACGCTCGGTGAGGGCGACAAGAAAAAGGCAAACGAGCATTTTTCAATGCTGATTTACACAACGCTTATATTCGGTACACTGTTTGCAATTTTTGGAATTGTGTTTATAAAGCCGATTACGCGCCTTCTAGGTGCGGACGATCAGATGCTCGGCGACTGCGTTGAATACGGCACGATTATCCTTTGCGCACTGCCGTTTTTTATGCTCCAAAACGTGTTTCAAAGTTTTCTCGTTACGGCGGAAAAACCGCATATGGGACTATTTGTAACGGTTGCCGCCGGTGTTGCGAATATGGTTCTCGACTTTTTGCTTATTGTACCGTTTAAAATGGGTGTTGCCGGCGCGGCGGTTGCAACGGCGGTAAGCCAGGCGGTGGGCGGTCTTGTTCCGCTTGTATATTTTGCAAACAGCAAAAATTCAAGCCTTTTGCACCTCACAAAAGCGTCTGCCGATTTCAAAACACTCGGCAAGGTGTGCACAAACGGCTCGTCCGAGCTTATGACAAACGTTTCTATGTCGCTGGTTAACATTTTATACAACTTTCAGCTTATGCGACTTGAGGGCAAAGACGGCATTGCGGCGTTCGGTGTTATAATGTATGCAAACTGGATTTTCATTTCTATTTTTATAGGATATTCCATCGGCAGTGCGCCGATTGTCGGTTATAACTACGGTGCGAAAAACGACACGGAATTAAAGAATATTTTCAAAAAAAGTTTTGTAATTTTAACCGTTATGGGAATTTTGCTCACGGCAATTTCGGTTGCCTTTGCGCGTCCGCTTGCAGGAATTTTTATAGGCTACGACAAAACCCTGCTCGCGCTTACAGAACACGGATTAAGACTGTTTTCGCTCGCGTTTATATTCTGCGGATACAATATTTACGGCTCGGCATTTTTCACCGCGCTCAACAACGGAATTATTTCCGCGGCAATATCGTTTATGCGAACGCTTGTATTTCAATCCGCCGTGGTAATTGTTCTGCCGATTTTCTTTAAAACCGACGGAATTTGGTTTTCGCTTTTGGTGTCGGAATTATTGGCATTTGCCGTGACGTTCGCATTTATATTTGCGAAAAGAAAAGTTTACAACTATATGTAAAATGAAATACAAAAAAATCCTTGCTTTTAACTAAAAAAGCAAGGATTTTATTTTTTATCAAAATTATTTTACTGCCGAAAATTTCTGAATGTCAATAACCTTTTTGCTGTCGTCTTTAACTTCTTTTGTTTCCTTGGAGGAATTTGACAGAATTTCCGACGCATCGAAAACGGGGTCAGCCATAGGAGTTTTGAGCGCTGCGCCGATTTCTTTTTTGAGTTTTACGGGAATATCGTTTGCGCCGTCAAGCTTTGATTCAAGCTCTGTTGCGCCCTCGTCGATAATTTTAACCTTATTCACAAACTCATTTGTCGTGTTCAAAAGCTTATCCAAAATTTCGGTGTAAAGCGCGCGTATGCCGACAACTTCGTTTTTCATATTCTCGCTGGAGAGTGCAACAAACGCCTCGTAATTTTCGATTTGCTCGGTAAGCTCCGACGCAACCTCTTTTCTCACCGCGTCCATATCGGCATATGCCTTTGAGCAGATTTCGCCCGCCGCACTGTATGCGTTCGCGGTGCTTAATTTTGCCTCGGCTCTCACCTTTTCCATTTCTTCGCAAAGCGCGGTGTTTTCTTCGGTTGCCTTTGCAAGCTCAAGCTTAACGCTTTCAAGCTCGGCTGCCTTTGCCGCCTCTTTTTTTGCCTCGGCAAGTTCTATCATAATATTCGTAAGCTTTAAATTAAGCTCTTCGTTTTCGTTTTTAAGCGTTTCAAGCGCCGTATCAACTTCTTTTTTGTTGTATCCGAACAAACCTTTTTTCATTTAAGTTTTCATACCCTTTCGTTTTAAGTCGGTAAAAAGTATTCTACCATATTTTACATAATTCGTCAATATTACTTTATCAAATAATTCATAAATGCGACCGCAAAGTTGAAGTAAATCAAAATCGAGCAGGCGTCAACAATGGTTGTGATAAGCGGTGATGCCATAAGCGCCGGGTCAAGTCTGCATTTTTTCGCAAGTATCGGCAGTGCACAGCCCAAAAATTTTGCAAGAATAATTGTGCACATAAGCGTGACGCCGAGCACTATCGCAAGTGCATATGCGTTCACCGACGGATCGGAATTATACATAATTATAATTCTTACACCGTTTACAACCGCCAAAACAACACCTACAAGCAATGCAATCCGTATTTCCTTAAACACGGCTTTCAAAAAGTCAGAGGTTTTGATTTCGTCAAGCGCAAGACCGCGGATTATAAGCACGGACGCCTGCGAACCGCAGTTTCCGCCTGTATCCATAAGCTGGGGAATGAACGAAACCAATAGCGGTATCGACGAAAACGCCGCCTCATACTGCGTTATAATCGTTCCGGTGAAAATTGCCGAAAGCATAAGGAACAAAAGCCACGGTATGCGGTTTTTTGCGTGCTGCCACACCGAGGTTTTAAAATATGTGTCCTCATTCGGCATAACCGCACCCATTTTTGTAATATCCTCTGTTGTTTCGTCCTGCAAAACGTCGATAGCGTCGTCGATTGTGACGATACCGACCAGCCTTTCCTCCTTGTCCACAACGGGGATTGCCAGAAAATCGTATTTATCGAAAAGATTTGCAACGACCTCTTTATCCTCCGACGTGTCAACGCAGACGATATTTGTTTCCATTATATCTTCAATAACCACATTCTGCTCGGAAAGCATTAAATCTTTTGCACTCACAATGCCGATAAGTTTTCGGCTTTTTGTGGTGACATACAGTGTGTATATCGTTTCTTTGTCTACGCCGTCTTTTCGTATGCGCTCAAATGCGTCGGCAACCGTCATATCCTTTTTAAGGTCTACAAACTCGGTTGTCATAATGCTTCCGGCGCTGTCTTTGGGATAATTCAAAATCTCGTTTATCATTTCCCTTGTTTCGCTGTCGGTGTATTTTAAAATTCTCTTTACCACGTTTGCCGGCATTTCCTCGATAATATCAACCGTATCGTCGACGTAAAGCTCATTGAGCATTGCTTTAAGCTCGGTATCGCTGAACGATTTTATAAGATGCTCCTGCATATCGTGGTCCATTTCGACAAATGTTTCCGCGGCAAGTTCTTTGGGAAGTATTCTGAAAAGTATCGGCAGCTGCTCAATGGGAATATCTGCCATAAGCACAGCCAAGTCATACGGATTTATGTCCAGCAATTCCTCTTTAAGCTGGGCATATCTTCTTTTTTCCAAGAGAAACAAAATTCTCTCCTGCATTTTTTCCTGCATTTTTATGCCTCCTTAAACTAACATTAGTATGCGCAGTTTAAAGGACACAAAACACCGAAATTTATAATCAAAAATCAAATTTTACGCACAAAGAGCAGTGCGTTTTCAAAAATTATTGAGCATAAATCAGGGGGTTTTATGTCGCCGCTGCCCGATGCGTTCATTCGATTTTCACCTCTTTGAATAACAAAATTTTATGCGGACATTTTTAGCACCGCATACAAGTATCATTATAACTCTTTTTTCGTCATTTGTCAACAAAAAAACTTACCGGAAAAACAGCTTTGCCCCTTACCCGAAAACGAGTCTGCACACCGCAACGCTGACGAAAATCCCAACAATATCAGCAATCAGCGCGCATTTCACGCTGTGGCGCATATTTTTAATTTTCACCGCACCGAAATAAACGCTTAACGTGTAAAACGTCGTTTCGGTCGAACCCATAAGCGTTGACACCGCGCGTCCGACAAACGAATCGGTGCCGTAGGTTTTGAAAATATCGGTTGCCATAGCAAGCGAACCGCTCCCCGAAATGGGGCGCAAAAGTGCGAACGGCACCATCTCTGCCGGGAATGAAATAAGGCGCGCAAACGGCGTTACAAGCGCGGTGAAAATATCCATCACGCCCGAGCCTTTAAGCATATTTACCGCAACCAAAATGGCAAGTATCGGCGCAAAAATCGAAACCACGGTTTTAACGCCCTCTTTTGCGCCCTCGATAAACGCGTCATAAACGTTCACCTTTTTATAAAGCGCATAGCCGACAAACAAAATCAGCATCATCGGCACGCACATTGACGAAATTCTGCTCATAACCGCCTCCTGTCGGCGCTTGCATACACGCCCGTTACCGCACAGGCGCAAAATGCGGTTATTACGGAGGTTATCCACACGGGGACGATAATTTCGGACGGATTTTGCGAGCCGAGGGACGAGCGTATTGCAATAAGCGTTGACGGTATCAGCTGGATTGACGCGGTGTTTAATACAACGAACATACACATTTCGTCGCTCGCTGTGCCTTTTTTCGGATTTATTCTGTCAAGCTCATTCATTGCTTTAAGTCCGAGCGGTGTTGCGGCATTTGCAAGCCCCAGAATATTTGCCAGCATATTCATGGAAATTGCCGCAAGCGCAGGCGAATTTTTGTCAAGATTCGGAAAAAGCGTGCGCGTGAGCGGACGTATCAGCTTTGCAAAAACCCTTGTAAGACCGCTTTTCTCGGCAATTTTGAGCATACCGCACCACATCACCACCGCGCCCGAAAACGACAAAACCGTTGTCACCGCGCCGTTTGCACCGTCAAAAAGCGCGTTTGTCACGCCGTCGATTTTTCCCGTTGCAACTCCGCACACGATTGAAATTACAACCAAAAATCCCCATATATAGTTGAGCAATTCTATCACCCCTATTAAACAATATTACAGTCGGACCGAAAAAATTCGCGCAAATTATTGACGCGCAAAAATTTTTAAAATAAAATGTATTTGTGCGAAACTTTTCACGGCATTTTGCAGTCTAAACTAATGAAAGGAGGCAATACAAGATGTCGACACGAAAAGCCTTTGAAAAATTTATGGAGGGTAACATAGATAACGCCTACCGATTTGCATACACCTTTGTGAAAAACAAACCGGACGCGGAGGATATTTTGTCCGAGAGCGCGGTAAAAGCTCTCAAGGCGATTAAAACCTTAAAAGACGAAAAATACTTAAAAAGCTGGTTTTACAAGATAATCACAAACACCGCGATTACGCACATAAACCGCGGGAGGAAGGTTGTCAGCGTTGATTTTTCGCAGTGCGAAGAAATTGCGCACAACGACGAAACAAACCTTGAATTTTTCGATATTTTAAAGGATTTAAGCATTCAGGACAGGAGCATTATAGTTTTAAAAATTTTGGAGAATATGAAGTTTTGTGAAATCGCCGAAATTTTAAAGCTTAACGAAAGCACCGTCAAAACGCGTTATTACAAGGCGCTCAAAGCACTTAAAATTGATTTGGAGGGCGAAATTTATGGATAAAATCAAACTTTTAAAAGACGAATATCAAAAAATAAACATTGACAAAAAATTTAAGGAAAGGACGATTTGTATGATTAAAAACAAAAACAGAAAAAAATTAGTTCTAAAACTTTGCTCGTCAATCGCGGCAAGTATTGTAATTCTCGGCACTGCGGCGGTCAATCTCTCGCCCACTCTCGCGTATGCCGCAAAAGATATACCCGTTTTAAAGGATATTGTAAGAGTTGTTACTCTCGGCAGATACGAGGCTAACGAAAACGGATACAGTGCGGAAATCGCGTCGCCGAAAATTGAGGGACTTTTGGACAAAGAGCTTGAAAACAGGCTTAACAATGAATTTAAAGACAACGCCGACGCACTTATTTCGGCATACGAAAACGACGTTAAAGAGCTTAAAAAAGAGTTCGGCGACGAAACAATTCATATGGGCGTAAAATCCGACTACATTATAAAAACCGACAACGACAATTATCTGTCGCTCGACGTTTACATTTTAAACGTCGCAGGTTCGTCATCAACAAAGCACACCTTCTACACAATCGACAAGAAAACAGGCAAGCTTGTGACTTTAAAATCACTCTTTAAGGACAACGCAGACTACATCACGCCGATAAGCGAATACATCAGAGGCGAAATGAAACGCATCAACGATGAGGAAAACGGCGCGTTCTGGATTGAAAAGGACGAATTTAACTTTGATATATTTGAAAAAATCAAGCCCAACCAGAATTTTTACATCAATTCCGACAATAAATTGGTAATTTGCTTTGACAAATATGACGTTGCGGCGGGCGCGCAAGGCAGTCCCGAATTTGTAATTCCGGACGGTGTAATCAAAGACATTTTAAGATGATTTTTCCCCGTTTTAAAGCCTGTCGGCGCAAATCCGACAGGCTTGTGACGTATTTGTGTCCAATAGGTGACAAAATATTACAATTAAGTAACAAATAAGATTTTTTTCGATTTTGTATTGACATTATTTACAATATATGGTAATATATCTTAGCAAGCTTGAGGGACATAAAAAAGAGTACATAGACGTATGCGATTTGAGCCGCTTATAAAATCCAATTATTCGGGATTGACGTTTATTTTAACGGCAATCCAAAGCGATGTGTTACACCTCAAATTCGAAATTCGGTTTATTACTATTTTCTCTCTACGCCGGCATTAGAGAGCCGAACCTCGTATGCCTAGCCACTTCTTGCTTATTACCCTTAAGCAAAAATTTTATTACAAAGGAAGTGTTTAAAATGCTCAAATCTACGGGCATAGTACGACAGGTGGATGAATTAGGAAGAATTACCCTTCCTATCGAGCTTCGAAGAACGCTCGAAATCAACGAAAAGGACAGTCTTGAAATTTTTGTTGAAGGTAATACAATAGTTCTTAAAAAATATGAACCGTCTTGTATGTTCTGCGGTAACGCGCGGAATGTTATTTCATACAAAGACCGGAATATTTGCTCTGACTGCCTTGAAGAACTAAAGAACTTTAACGCGTAAGTTACGCGGCGCAAGCTGACATAGAAAGGACTTACCACCCTTTTCATTTCAGCTTCATATCATACGTGATATGTGCTATTTTATTTATTAACCAGTTTTTGATGGGGTTTAACCTGTGATATATAGAAGACCGCTCGGAAGAAAAATCCGGGCGGTTTGTTTTTACGGCAAAAAAGCAAGCCGGATTTTTTACATTTCCGGCTTGCTTTTTATTCTATGCGGTAACGATTTTGCTGTCCGCGTGAAGATTAAATTTATCAACCGCTGTTTCGCGCATTTTATATTTCAAAATTTTTCCTGCCGCGTTCATAGGAAATTCATCTACAAAATCAACGTATCTGGGAACTTTATGTTTCGCCATATGGCTCTTTACAAACTCCTTGATTTCGTCCTCGGTCGCGGTTTCACCCTCTTTTAAGATTATGCACGCCATAATTTCCTCGCCGTACTGCTTGTCGGGCACGCCGATAACCTGAACATCCTTAACTTTCTCGTGAGTGTAAATAAATTCCTCAATTTCTTTCGGGTAAATATTTTCACCGCCTCGGATAATCATATCTTTGATACGTCCGGTAATCTTATAATTTCCGTCCGCGGTTTTGCGCGCCAAATCGCCGGTATGAAGCCAGCCGTCTTTGTCGATTGCCGCCGCAGTAGCCTCGGGCATTTTGTAGTAACCTTTCATAATGTTGTATCCGCGTGCCACAAACTCGCCGTCGGTGTTTACGGGAAGTTCCTCATTCGTTTCGGGGTCTACTATTTTGCACTCAACGCCGAAAATGTTTGAACCTACCGTGTTAACCCTTGTTTCGAGAGAATCTGTCGTTTTGCTCATCGTACAGCCGGGCGATGCCTCTGTCTGACCGTATGTTATGCAGATTTCTTTCATATTCATTTTGTTTACGACGTCCTCCATAACCTTAACGGGACACGGACTGCCTGCCATAATTCCCGTTCTCATATGCGAGAAGTCAGTTTTTGTAAAGTTTTCATTTTCCAGCATAGCGATAAACATTGTTGGAACACCGTGAAAAGCGGTGATTTGCTCTTTATTTATGCAAGCCAAGCCTTTGCGCGGTGAAAATGCCGTTATCGGCGACATTGTGGTTGCGTGAGTAACCGAGGCGGTCATAGCAAGTACCATTCCGAAACAGTGGAACATCGGCACCTGAATCATCATTTTGTCGGCTGTGGACAAATCCATACAGTCGCCGATTGCTTTTCCGTTGTTTACAACGTTGTAATGCGTGAGCATAACGCCTTTAGGAAATCCCGTTGTGCCCGACGTGTACTGCATATTGCAGACGTCATTTTTATGCACCTTCATACGCATTTTTTCAACCTCAGAAATATCAACCGTTTCGGCAAGTTTCATAGCGTCGTCCCAAGTGTAGCAGCCGTTGTTTTTGCTGTCGACCGTGACAACGTTTTTCAGCACGGGAAGTCTTTTGCTCTTTAAATCGCCCGGGTCGCATTCTTCAAGCTCAGGGCAGATTTCCTTGATGATTTCTATATAATTTGAGTCTTTGTAGCCGTCAATCATAACCAAAGTCTGCGTGTCGGACTGTCTTAACAGATACTCCGCCTCGTGCACCTTGTATGCGGTATTAACGGTAACAAGCACCGCACCGATTTTGGTTGTCGCCCAAAATGTTATATACCACGCAGGAATATTTGTCGCCCAAATTGCAACGTGGTCTCCTTTTTTAACGCCCATCGCGATAAGCGAACGCGCAAAGGTGTCAACGTCGTCGCGGAATTCGGGATATGTTCTCGTATAGTCAAACTCGGTGTAGCGGAAAGCGTACTGATTGGGAAATTCCTTGCACACGCGGTCAAGCACGTCGGGGAAAGTTTCGTCAATAAGTCTTTCCTTTTTCCAGATATATTTTCCCTTGCCGTCCTTGCTGTCAAAAAGCGTGTGAGCCATTTTTTTGTACGGCTCCATAAAGTTTGCAAAATGAGGAAATACGATACCTGCGTCGCAAAGCTCTCTCGCCCATCTTTTTACCCATTCGAGCGAAATATAGCCGTCGTAACCTGTTTTTTCAAGCTCGGTGAGCATTGCATCAAGAGGCAAATCGCCCTCACCCATAAGGCGGTATTCGCATTTTCCGCCAATCATAACGCTGTCTTTTGCGTGAACAAATTTTATGTAGCTTCCGAGGTTTTCAATGGTCGTATGCGGCTGCTCGTTTGCATATCTGTACGGGTGATGCAAATCCCACAGCGCTGCAACATACGGGCTGTTCACGTCGTCCAAAAGCTTTCTCAAACGTTTTGTATCGGCATAAACACCGTTTGTTTCAACAAGCAGTGTAATATTTTTTCCGTCTGCGATTTTCGCAAGGTCGAGCAAAACTTTTTTAACATATTCGTCGTCAACCTCGCCCTCGGGCATCGGCTCAATATCACCCAGAATACGAATATACGGCGTGTTGAGCTTTTGCGCAAGCTCGATATATTTTGTAATTTCAAAAATAATCTCGTCATAATTTTCTTTGAATTTTAACGCACAGCCTGACGAAAGGCAGGGAATTTCAAGACCCAACTCATTTAGCTTTGACAGCGTTTTGTCAATTTTGGAATCGGTAAACGGCTTTGCGGTGACTGCAAAAATGTCGTCGCCCAGGCCTCTGACTTCAATTCCGTCAAATTTCAAGTCTTTTGCCATCGAGTAAATGTCTTCCCAGCTAAAGTACGGGCAAGCCAGTGTTGAAAAACTAAGCTTCATAAGTTGGTCTTCCTTCCTTGATATAAATTTTCAAACCGTAAAAAAGTTTGATTACTTTATATTACCACATTTTTCTCGGTATTTCAACACAAAAATTCAATAATAAACCTCTTTTTAATGCAAATTAAGATGTGCAAATATAACAAAAAAAGATAAAAAATTTTTTGTTTGACTTAAAACGTAAAAAGCATTATAATATAAGTGTAATGAAATTTACCGTTAGCCGAAAGAAAGCAAAAGGTGAAGATATGGCGAAAATCAAAATAAAAAAAGGCTTTGTTTTAAACGAAATAGACGGCGAATATATCGTTGCGGCGACGGGCAAACGCTCGCGCACGTTCGGAGGATATATCTGCCTTAACCATACAGGAAAATTTTTGTGGGACATCATTTCAAAAGGCACCGAAAAAGATACTCTCTACAAAAATTTTGCAGAGGAATTCGGAATAGATTACACCACCGCAAAAGATGACGCGGACGCGTTTTTGTCAAAGCTTGAAGGGGCGGATATTATTGAGCGGTAACAAAAACAAAGAATTTTCAATAACCAAGCTCCGCGCCGTTATGGACAGTGTGATAAACACGGGCGGTGAATTTAAAATGATTTCGCGCGGAACGAGTATGCTCCCTATGCTCCGCGACGGCATTGACACCGTTGTGATTGTAAAGGCAAATGCTCCTCTTAAAACCGGCGACGTTCCGCTGTATATCCGCGAAAACGGCGAATATGTTCTTCACAGAATTATAAAGGTGCGAAAGGACGGTTATGTTCTTCGCGGAGATAATCAAACCGTTTCGGAATATCCGATTTGCGAAAATCAAATCGCCGGGATTCTTACGGCATACATAAAGGACGGCAGACGCATTGAATGTACCGATTTAAAATACCGTGTTTACGCGTTTTACGTTGTTCATTTTATGTATTTCAGGCTTTTTTACAAAAAATCAATACGTCTTGCAAGACGTATTTTCGGAAAAATAAAACGTACTTTTTTAAGAAAATAAAAAATCCGAACGTTTTAAGCGTTCGGATTTTTTTATTTAATCTTCCGATGTTATAACAAGCAAAAGTCCTTTTTCAAAGGTAATTTCGGCATTTTCACAGGTAAATTCATTGCTTATTGCACGCGTGTCGCCCAATTCAAGCGTAAAACCGTCAAGCGGATATTTTAAGCCTTTGAGCGATAGTCCGCACACTTTTTCGGTGAGCGGAACAAGCGACAGCCTGCGTCCGTGCTCTGGCGGAATTGTTATGCTTTTATCGGTCAGAAAAACCTTGTTTTTTTCGTTTAAAATTGTGCCTTTCACGCCCTTTTCAATCATATATTTAAGTAACATTACATTTGCGAGCGAATGGTCAATCCGTCCGCCCAGCGCGCCGATAAGCGTTATGTCACCAAACCCCTTTTCCATTGCAAAATCTACCGCAATATGCGTGTCGGTGGCGTTTTTTTCAATCTTGAATTTTTTAATGTCCTTACATTCGTCCAAAAATCCCGACTTTTCTATTTCGTCAAAATTGCACGAATCAAAATCGCCCAGAAACATATCGGGTTTGATGTTTAATTTCTGCAAAAGATAAATTCCGCCGTCGGCGCAGATGATGTATTTTCCGCGCAGAATTTCGCGGTAAAACTCCGCATTTTCAAACTTTCCGCCCGACACTATAACAGCTTTGTCACTCATAAGATGCTCCTAAAATTTCTTCAAATTTTCAACCGCTTTTTTAACGTCGTCCGCCCTAAACACGCTCGAACCGGCAACTATAACGTTCGCGCCGGCGTCAACGACCGATTTTATGTTGTCCTCGCCGATACCGCCGTCAACCTCAATGTCGATATTTTTGTCCATCAGGCGGATTTTTTTGATTTTGTCAATGCTTTCGGGCATAAACTTCTGACCGCCGAACCCGGGTTCAACGCTCATTACAAGCGCCATATCAATATCGGGCAAAAATTTTTCCAAAACCTCCGCGTCCGTTTTCGGCTTAATGGAAAGTCCGAGTTTTTTGCCTGCCGATTTAACCGCATTTTTTATGTATTCAAAATCCATATTGCACTCGTAATGCACGGTGATGATGTCAGCACCCGATTTTAGAAAAACATCAACATATTTTTCGGGATTTTCAATCATAAGGTGCACGTCAAGCACAAGATTTGTATGCTTTTTTATGCACTTTACAATGTCGGGTCCGAAGGTTATATTGGGCACAAAATGCCCGTCCATAACGTCAATGTGGACGTAATCCGCACCGCTTATTTTTTCGATTTCGTCTTTAAGACACGCAAAGTCGGCGGCAAGCACCGACGGTGAAAGTTTTATCATTGTTATCCCCTTTTTTTACTTTCTTTTGTCTATTTATATTCGTTTTCTTTCTGCTTTAAATATTCGTAAAAAACACGGTAGCTTTCATACCGCGACGGCGGAATTTCGCCGTTTTCAACCGCGTTTTTAATACCGCAGTCGCGCTCGTTTAAATGTCTGCAATCCGAAAATCTGCACCCGTCGGCAAAACTTAAAAATTCGGGATAATACTGCCATAACTCCTCCGGCGCGATTTTCGGCAAGTCAAGCATACTGAAACCGGGTGTATCGGCAAGATACGAGCCGTCGGCATATTCCAAAAGTTCCACGCACCGCGTTGTATGCTTTCCTCTGCTTAATTTTTTGCTGATGCTTCCGGTCTGCAAATCAAGCCCCGTAAGCTTTTTTAATATGCTAGACTTTCCAACGCCCGAAAAACCTGCAAAAGCCGTAACTTTCCCGTTTATCAAGCCTTTCAGCTCGTCAATCCCGACGTTTGAAAGAGTGCTCGTAACAATGGTTTTTATGCCGGCGTTTTTATAGATTTTGCATATTTTCTCCGCGTCGGCGCTGTCACACAAATCCGACTTGTTAATGCACAAAACTGCGTCAACGTTATTATTTTTCGCGATAATGAGCATTTTGTCGATAAACAAAAGGTCGGGATTAGGATCTTTGACCGCCGCAACAAGCACAAGAGTGTCGATATTCGATATGGGCGGACGGACGAAAAAGTTTTTGCGTTTGCCGATTTTTTTAACCGTTCCGCTTCCGTTTTCGTCTATGTCTATGTCAGCAAAATCCCCTACCGTAGGCACTTTCGCCTCATTCCGAAATTTTCCGCGTGCACGGCATTCTATAATGCCTATATCGGTTTTGACATAGTAAAATCCGCCTATTCCCTTTATAATTGTGCCGTTTTTCGTTAGCATATTTAAAAAAATCCTTTAATCAAAATTTACGGTTTTCGTCACCTGTTTTACGCCGTCGATATGCACTTCAAACGTTTTTGTGCCGGTACCCGTGAGCGTTGCCGAATATTCGGGCGTTTTTGACGGGTCAACCGTAACGGCGGACACAACTCTGCCTCCCGTAACGATTTTAATTTCAACAGGTTTTGAATAGCCCGATAAATCAATGGTGAGTGTTTTTGTCTTTGCCGCGGGAGGCTGCGTTGTCGGGTTCTGCGCTGTGCTCTCGTTTCCTTTGCTTACGGTAAGAGTTACCGACGTGCCTTTTTTCGCACCGCCGTTTATGCTCTGCGAAATGACCGTTCCGCTTGCTTTATCCGAAGTTTTCTCGTTTTTTTCAACCTTAAATCCTGCGTTTTCAAGTTCTGATTTTGCCTCGTCATAGGTTTTTCCAACAACCTGCGGAACCATAATTTCTTCTTCATCCGCCTTTTTAACAGCGACGTAAAGTGTAACGCTGTCGCCTTTTTTAAGCTTTGTTTTCGCGCTCGGGCTTTGGCGGATAACCTCGCCCTCCGACGCTGACTCGCTCTTCTCTTCGGACTTTGTAACCTTAAGTCCGAGCTTTGTAAGCTCTTTTTCCGCACTGTCGAAATCTCTGCCCTTGTAATCGCTCAAAACTATTTCCGTCGGCTCTTTTCCGCTTATAACAACGCTGATTTTTTCAAGCGTTGCAACCGTCATATCCGCTTTGGGCGACTGTTCTATAATCGTGCCGTCCTCTTCTGTGCTTTCCTTATATTCAAGCACTTCGATAACCGCACCGTTGTCTTTTGCAACTTTTTCCGCTTCTTCAAGCGTCATCCCCATAACGCTGGGAACTTTTATGTTTCCGGAATTCTGCGAACCGAAAAACATAAATCCGAAAACAACAGTGAGCACGCCGACAATCAAAAGCGAAGTGAGCATTGCAAAAACCACCGCTTTTTTGTCGCCTTTTTCGCCGTTATTTCCTTTTTTTGAGGTGTTTGAGCCTTTTTTCCTTATGTTTTCGGGCATAACATCAAGCTCCTCTCTTTTAACTATCGGCGCAATTTTTCTTGTTGCGTCCGCATCGTCGTCAATCGGCGTGTTAACCACCGACGGCGCGTCAAGATTAGGATTTTTAAGTATTGCATAAAGGTCGTCGGATAAATCCTCCACAGACTGATAGCGGTAACGCGTTTCCTTTGCCATTGCCTTGAAGGTCACGCCCTCAACGCACTGCGGAACGTCGCTCACCTGCTCGCAAATCGACCTCGGCGCTTCTTCAATCTGCTTCATCGCCACCGCAACGGGTGTGTCGCCCGTGAACGGAACTTTTCCGACAAGCATTTCATACATAACAACGCCGAGCGAATAAATGTCGGATTTTTCATCAACATAACCGCCCCTTGCCTGCTCGGGCGAAAAATAGTGCACCGAGCCGAGAACGTCGTCCGACGCCGCAACGGTTGAAGTTGTTGTGGCACGTGCGATACCGAAATCGGTAACCTTAATCGCGCCCGTTGACGTAACTATAATATTGTGCGGTTTTATGTCGCGGTGCACGATATGTTTTTTGTGCGCCGCCGCAAGACCGTGACAAATTTCAATAGTGATGCTTACCGCCTCGCGCCACGGAATTCTTCCCTTTTTCTCAATATACTGTTTGAGCGTCACGCCCTCGACATATTCCATAACGATATAGTGAATACCGCCCTCTTTGCCGACGTCGTAAACCGACACAATATTCGGGTGCGTAAGACTTGCCGCCGCCTGTGCCTCAATGTTGAACCGCCTTACAAATTCCTCGTTATCCGTCAAATCTTCTCTTAAAACTTTTATAGCAACAATTCTGTTCAAAAGTCTGCATCGCGCCTTGTAAACAACAGCCATACCGCCTTTGCCGATTTCCTCCAGAATTTCGTATCTTCCGCCAAGTATTTTGCCAACCATATTTTAACACCTCTTTATCCTAAATCAAAATTTAACCGCCGCAACGGTAATATTGTCAAGTCCGCCGCGCTCGTTCGCCTTGTCAACAAGCTTTTTAACCGCGTCTTTAAGGTCGATTTCGCTCGTGACAATGCTTTTTATCTCGTCTTTTCCCACCATATTTGAAAGTCCGTCGGTGCAAATAACAATCATATCTCCGCTTTTTGCCTTAAATTTGTAAAAATCGGTTTCCACATCGGCATTTGTGCCCACCGCGCGCGTGATGAGGTTTTTGTTCGGGTGGTTTTCCGCCTCTTTTTCGCTTATTTCACCGAGGTCGATAAGCTCCTGCACAACCGAATGGTCTTTCGTCACCTGGTTGATTTTGTCCTGCGTAATGTGATACAGTCTGCTGTCGCCCACATTTGCAATATAGAGGTTTTCGTTCTCGACAATGCACAAAACCACCGTTGTGCCCATACCGAGAAGATGACTGTCCTCTTTTGCGGCGGCATAAACCGTTTTGTTGGCAAGCTCGATTGCGTTTTTCAAAAGATTTTTAATGTCGCCCTCGTTCTTCCATTCAAAGTTCTTGTCAAAACACGATTTTATGCAGTCGACCGTCATTTTGCTTGCAACCGCACCGCCTCTGTGACCGCCCATACCGTCGGCAACAATAATATACCCGATGTTTTTTGTAAACTCGGATACAAAATAACTGTCCTCATTTGCCAGTCTTTTTTTACCGATGTCCGAATATGCTGCGCTTATCATTTTCCATCACCTGCTTTTTACATCTTTATTTGTTTTTTGGTCCGCACGGCGGAGCTGTCCGCACGACGCGTTTATGTCGCTGCCGAGCTTTCGCCGAACCGTGGTTGTAATTCCGTTTTTCTCCAAAACTTTTGTAAACTTTTCTACCGTCTGACGTCCGCTCTTTTTAAATCCCGTTTCGTCAACCTCGTTTACGGGAATTAAGTTAACGTGGCAAAGCATACCTTTCAGCTTTTTTGCCAGAATCCTTGCAACGTTTTCCGAGTCGTTAACGCCGTTTATAAGCGTGTATTCAAAGCTTATTCTGCGCCTTGTTGCGTTAACATAATGTTTGCACGCGTCTATAAGCGTGTCAACGTCATATGCCTTGTTTACCGGCATAATCTCGCTTCGCAGGTCGTTTGTCGGCGCATGAAGCGAAATTGAAAGCGTTATCGGAATATCCGCTTTCTCTAATTCTACTATATTTTTTACAATTCCGCAAGTAGAAAGTGAAATATGTCTGTATCCGATGTTTAATCCCAAAGGGTCGTTTACGTTTTTTAAAAATTTTATAACGTTGTCAAAGTTGTCGAGCGGTTCGCCTATTCCCATCATAACTATGTTTGAAATGCGCTCGCCTATGTCTTTCTGTGCAAAAATAACCTCGTCTAAAATTTCGCCCGCCGACAAATTCCTTACAAGTCCGCCGATTGTGGACGCGCAGAATTTACACCCCATTCGGCACCCCACCTGCGATGATATGCAGATTGTTATGCCGTGCTTGTAATACATAATTACCGCCTCGACGGTGTTGCCGTCGCCGAGTTTGAAAAGATATTTTGTCGTTTTGTCGATTTTCGACACAAGCTTCCGCACAATGGTTATTTTGCTGATATATGAAATCTCGCCAAGCTTTGCGCGCAGAGCTTTCGAGATGTCAGTCATTTCGTCAAAATCGGTCACGCCGAGCGACAGCCATTTGAAAATCTGCTTTGCACGGAATTTCTGCTCGCCGTTCGATATCAAAAAATCTTCAAGTTCGGGCAAAGTCAAATCCTTTAAGTTAATTTTTTCCATTTAATCAATCCTTATAAATTTTGCCGTAAAAAATCCGTCAGTACCGTAAATATGAGGATAAAACGTGATAAATCCGTCGTTTTCAATATCAAGGACAATTTTTTTAAGCGCAAAGTTTTTGTTTTGCAAAAGAAATTTTTTCACGTTTTCTTCGCCCTCGTCCTTTGTGAACGTGCAGAGCGAAAATACCAATGTACCGCCTTTTTTCACGTATTTTGCGCAGTTGTTTAAAATTTCAAGTCCCATATCCGCGAGATTTGAAATATCGTTTTGCGTAACCGAATATTTAATCTCGGGCTTTTTGTTCACAATTCCGAGTCCCGAACACGGCAGGTCGGCAAGAACAAAATCAAATTTGTCAAAATACGCCTTATTCTCCGCCGTAGCATCGCTTATGCACGGCTTAATTATGTCAATTCCGAGCCGTTTCGCGTTTTCCGAAATAAGCTTTATTTTATGCTCGTATATGTCGGACGAATAAATTTCGCCGTCGTTTTGCATAAGCTGTGCAATATACGTTGATTTTCCGCCCGGCGCGGCGCAAATGTCCAAAACGGACGCGCCTTTTTTCGGTGCAAGAATTTTACACGCAAGCATACTTGACAAATCCTGAACGTAAAACAAGCCGTCGGAAAAATATTTGCTTTTCAATAAAAATCCGAGCTTTGAAACCCTCACCGCGTCGGCGCAGAGCGTGCTTTTTTCATATTCTACACCCTCGCTGTCAAGGATTTTCAAAAATTCATCAACCGAAATTTTCAGGGTGTTCACGCGGATATAAATTTTCGGTCTTTCAAGGCTTTTTTCCATAATGTCTTTTGCAAAATCAAAACCGAAATCCGAAATAAATTTTTCGCAAAGTTCAAGTGGATAGGAATATTTAACGCTCAAAAATTCCGCTTTATCCTTCGGATATTCAACTTCGGAATTTGCAATTTTTTTGAGCACCGCGTTGACAAAACCTCCGCTCCTCGCACCGCCGTAACGTTTTGCAAGTTTGACGCTTTCGTTAACCGCGGCGGAAACGGGAATTTTGTCCATATATTTTATCTGGTAAACGCCCATACGCAAAATAATTTTTACATACGGCGAAATTTTGTTTATCTTAATGCTTGACGCGTTTTTAATGTAAAAATCAAGGTTGATTTTATATTTTACAGTGCCGTGGCATATTTCGGTAGCAAGACGTTTGTCCGCGTCCGGAATTTCGGCGCTGTCAAGGCATTTTTTTAATTCAATGTTTATGTAGGCGCCCGATTTTTCAATGTTATAAAGCGCCTTTAATGCGGTTGAACGTGCGTTTTGCATTATTTTCTTCTCCTTGCCATAAGCACAAACCGCAAAAGCTGTGCCGCTGCAACAAGCGCGGAAGCAACGTATGTCATAGCCGCGGCGGATAAAACTTTTTTCGCACCGCCAAGCTCGTTTTGCGACAAAATGCCGTATTCGCCGAGTATCTTCAGCGCGCGTCCGCTCGCATTAAACTCAACCGGCAGTGTGATAAGCTGAAAAAGCACAACTGCCGAAAAAAGTATAATTCCGACATACACAAGGTTCAGCGAATTTAATATAAATCCCAAAAATATCAGCGGAACCGCCGCCTGCGACGAAAGGTTTACAACGGGGTAAACAGTGTTTCGCAAGGACAACGGCATATAGCTTTTTGCGTGCTGAATTGCGTGGCCCGCCTCGTGCGCCGCAACGCCGATTGACGCAACGCTCATACTGCCGTAAACCGAGTCTGACAGGCGTATAACTCTGTCTTTCGGGTCGTAATGGTCGGTTAGCGAGCCGGATATATGCTCTATTTTCACATTTGTAAGTCCGTTTGCGTCAAGTATTCTGCGCGCCGCGTCGTATGCCGTGACACCGCCGGCAGAATATACCTCCGAGTACCGCGAAAAGGTGGATTTCACCTTAATCTGCGCCCACAAAGCAATAATCATTGCAGGAAGAATAAAAACAAGATAGTAAATGTCCATAAAATTTTCACACTCCCAGGATTTTTCCTTTTTCTATGGTATTTCCTTTAAGATAATCAGCAACCGTCATTTCCCTTTTGCCCTCGGTCTGGATTTTCAGAACCTCCAAAAGGCAGTCCGCACACGAAACGAAAAACGAATTTTTCTCAACGCGCATAATTTCGCCGAAAACTCCGCCGGATTTTTCGTCCGTCGGCTTTGATACGCATATTTTCATCATTTTGCCGTCGTAAACCGTCTGCGCTTTGGGATACGGATACAGTCCGCGCGTTAAGTTAAACACATCGCGCACCGACTTTGAAAAGTCGATTTTAGCGGTTTGCTTGTCAATCATATGCGCATAGCACGTTTTTGAATCGTCCTGTTTTTCGCGCTTTGCAGTGCCGTTTTCCAGCATTTTGAGCGCTTTTAAAAGCACGTTTTTGCCGACCTCGGCAAGTTTGTCGTGAAGCGTTTCAAAATTGTCGTCATCGGTAATTTCAACCTCGTCCGATATAAGCATATCGCCCGTGTCAAGCCCTTTTTCCATATACATAATTGTAACGCCTGTCTTTTTTTCACCGTCGATAATGCACCTTTGAATGGGCGCGGCACCGCGGTATTTCGGCAAAAGTGACGCATGCACGTTGATACAGCCGTATTTCGGATAGTTTAAAACGTATTCGGGAAGAATTTTTCCGTATGCCGCAACCACGATAATATCGGGATTCTGCAAATTTAAAATTTCTTCAAAATTCTCTTTTTTAAGGTTTTCGGGCTGAAAAATCTCGATTTCGTGCGCCTTTGCGTATTCATACACCGGCGTGTGCGACATTTTGTGTCCTCTGCCCTTTTTCTTGTCGGGCTGTGTGACAACCGATGCCACGTCATAACCGCCGGACACAAGCGCGTCAAGCGACGCGGCGGCAAAATCGGGTGTTCCCATAAACATTATTTTCAATAAAATCAGTCCTTTTTATTCATCATCTTCGTCTGCAAGGTCCTCGGGCTCGATAAATCTTGTCGCTTTGTCAACAAAAATTATACCGTCAAGATGGTCAAGCTCGTGGCAAAGCGCAGTTGCCAAAAGCTCCTCGCCCGTGATTTCAAATTCTTCTCCTTTGCGGTTTAACGCGCGTACGACAACCTTTGCCGGGCGCTCTACCTCGCCCCAGCGGTCGGGAACGCTCAAACAACCCTCAACCGACGTTTTTTTACCGCTTACGCTCACAAATTCGGGATTTATAAGTTCAATCACGCCGTTTCCGACGTCGATTATAACAACTCTTTTCAAAACGCCCACCTGCGGTGCGGCAAGACCTACGCCGTTCGCCTCTTTGAGAGTGTCTGCCATATCGTCCAAAAGCGTGATAATTCTGTCGTCTATTTCCTCAACTTTTCGGCTTTTTTTGCGCAAAAGCTCATCGCCGAGTTTTCTTATATTTCTGATTGCCATATTTCATTACCCTTTCCTTTTAATACATATTAACAGGGTTTACGTCCACAATAATGCTTACATTGTCCTTGTAAAAATTTTTAAGCAGTGTATGTATGCGTTCGTAAATTTCCCGATTATAATTCATTTTCATAATAAATCTGAAACGGAATTTATTGTTAATTCTGTGCATCGGCGCGCTTTGAACGCCGAAAACATCAGCTTTGATATTTTTCTCTTTTATTTCGGCAAGAAGCGCATTTCTAAAGCTTAAAAGCGCGTCAAACGCCGTTTTTTCGCTGTCCGACGACGCGGTGAAATTTATCATTTCGCAAAACGGCGGATAGAGCATCTGTCTGCGGAGCGCGATTTCGTTTTTATAAAAGCTTACGTAATCCTGGTTGGACGCATAAGAAAAAATTTCGTTTTCGGGATAATATGTCTGCACAACCGCTCTGCCATCTTTTTCGCCCCTGCCGGCTCTGCCCACAACCTGTGTGAGAAGTGAAAACGTTTTTTCACCGGCGCGGAAATCGTCCTGATAAAGACTTAAATCCGCGGCAATAACGCCGACAAGCGTAACGTTTTCAAAATCCAGACCTTTTGTTATCATCTGCGTGCCGACGAGAATATCTGTTTTTTCGTCACGGAATTTATTTAAAATTTTCTCGTGCGAAAACCGTTTCGACGTCGTGTCCGCGTCCATACGGAGATATGTTGCCGACGGGAAAAGCTTTGCAATTTCGTCTGTCACCTTTTGCGTGCCGAGCCCGAAAAACCTTATCTGCTCACTTTGACAGTTCGGGCAAACGTCAAGCTTTTCGGTTTTGTAGTCGCAGTAGTGGCACACCATAAAACCGCCGTTTTTGTGATAAGTAAGCGAAATATCGCAGTTCGGGCATTTTGGAACATATCCGCATTTTCTGCACGACACAAAGGACGAATATCCTCTTTTATTCAAAAATAAAATTGTTTGCTGTTTGCTTTTTAAATTATTCGCGATTTCGGTTTTGAGCCGTTCCGAAAATATTGAAAAATTGCCGTTTTCAAGTTCTTTTCGCATATCAATGGTTGTAACTTTCGGCAAATCGCGGTTGTTAACTCTGTTTTTAAGTTCAATGAGCGTGTATTTTCCGTTTTCCGCGCGCCAGTAACTTTCAAACGACGGCGTTGCGGACGCTAAAATCAGCACCGCACCCTCGCTTTTTGCGCGGAAGCGTGCAACCTCGGTTGTGTGGTAGCGCGGACTGCTTTCCGACTTGTAAGTTCCTTCGTGTTCCTCGTCAATTATGATAAGACCGAGTTTTGCAAGCGGAGAAAACACCGCCGAGCGCGCGCCGACAACCACCGACACCTCGCCCTCGTTAATGCGTTTCCATTCTTCGTACCGTTTACGCACGGTGAGCATACTGTGAATTACCGCAACGCGCGAGCCGAACCGACCTTTCACCTGCGCCACCATTTGAGGCGTGAGCGAAATTTCGGGCACGAGAAACAGCGACTGTTTTCCCAAATTCATACATCTTTCAATCAGATTTAAGTAAATTTCGGTTTTACCGCTCCCCGTCACTCCGTGTATCAAAAACGTTTTGTTTTCGCCGTTGTCAATGCTTTTTCCAACCGTTTCAACCGCCGACTTCTGCTCGTCGGTAAGTTCAACTTTTTTATCGTCAATCTCTGAAATTTCTTCGTCAAACGGGCGCGGAATTTCAAAAACCGTCACAATTCCTTTTTGTTCCAACACGTCAACAACGCTTTTTGACGTCTCGCATATATCCAATAGTTCGGACAACGAAACCGACTCATTCTCGCATAAAACTTCAACGACGCGCGCCTGTGCTTTTGCGCGTTTTTCAAGGATTTCACACATTCTGTATGCCTCTTCGCGCTCGATTGCAAGCGACGCAACCTTGATATATTTGTCCTTTTGTCCTTCTTCTTTTTTCAGTTCGGTATAAACGATATTATCGCACACAAGCGATTTTAGCGTCTGCGTTATGTTCTTTCGTCCGACGTTTTTGCAAAGCTCGTCAAGTTCGCAAAAACCGCCGTTTTCCTTCAGCGTTTCAACAATCCGCTCTTTTATAAGCGAATTTTTAATCTTGCTTTTGATATAATCTTCGCCATTGTCCGAAAGATGAACAACCGTGACCATTTTAAGCGACACACCGCGCGGTAAAACCGCTTTTATAATGTCGCAGTACGGCGAAAAAAATCTGTGATGCAAAAACTTTATCAGTGACGCGGTTTTTTCGTTAAAATAAACGTAACCGTCCGCAAGCGATAAAATTTCTTTCAAATTTTTATATTCGCTTTCTTCGCAGATACCCAAAACATAGCCTTCAAGCGGTTTGTTTCCGCGTCCGAACGGCACAACAACGCGCTGACCGACCGAAACGTTCAAATTTTCGGGCGCAAGGTAATGATATATATTATCTGTATGCCGCGAAATATTGTTTATTACAACCTCACATATCATTACAAATCCTCCGAAAGCAAATAAAACAAATTCTTAATTATAGGCAAAAGAGCAACAAAAGCCGCTTTTTTGCAAATGGCTAAAGTTGCCCGTCTTTTAAAATTTTTCGGCTATTCTGTCAAGAATAACATTTGCAACGTCATCTTTGCTCATTTTTTCGAGCGGTTCAATTCCGCCGTCCTTTGATATGAGCGTAACAACGTTTGTATCGGCGCCGAACCCCGCGCCATCGCAGTTTAAACTGTTCGCCGCGATAAAATCAAGGTTTTTGTTCGCAAGCTTTTCGCGCGCGTTTTCAATAAGATTGCTCGTTTCCATACAAAAACCCACAAGAATTTGATTAACCTTGAGTGCACCGAGTTTCTTTAAAATATCCTCTGTCTTTTTAAGAGGCAAAGCATATTCGCCGTCTGTTTTTTTAATCTTTTCGCTCTCGCATTTTTCGGGCGTAAAGTCGGCAACCGCCGCCGCTTTTATCACAATGTCGGTGTCGGGATATTTTTCCATAACCGCGTTATACATATCCTCCGCGCTTGTAACGTTTACAACGTCAACACCCGAAAACGGGCGCAAATTGGTTTTGCCCGACACAAGAGTAACATTTGCACCGCGCATTTTTGCAATTTTTGCAAGCGCATAGCCCATTTTGCCGGTGGAGTGGTTTGTGATGTACCTTACCGGGTCAATCGCCTCCTGCGTTGCGCCTGCCGTGATAAGCACTTTTTTGCCCTCGAAATCTTTTTTATCACACAAAACCTCGTCGATTTTGTCTAAGATATCCTCAATTTCTGCAAGTCTGCCCTGTCCCGAATCGCCGCACGCCAAAATGCCGTCCGCGGGCTCGACAAACTCGTATTTCAAATGCTTAAGCTTATTGATATTTGCCGTAACAATGGGATTTTCGTACATATTCGTGTTCATTGCCGGCGCAAAAACCACCTTCGCTTTTGTCGCCATAACGGTAGTTGTGAGAAAATCGTCCGCAATGCCCGACGCAATTTTGCCGATAACATTCGCTGTTGCGGGGCATATCAAAAATGCGTCCGCCGCCTTTGCAAGCGAAATATGCTCGGTTGTAACGTTTTCGGAAAGCGAAAACATATCGGTTATAACCTTGTTTTTCGTAATTGTCTGAAAGGTGAGCGGTGTGACAAATTCCGTTGCCGATTTTGTCATCACAACGTGAACGTCAATGCCTTTTTTCATCATAGCGCTCGCGGCATAAACCGCTTTATACGCGGCAATCCCTCCGCATATGCCCATTACAACCGTTTTTCCCATTTTTAAAACCTCCATTGTACGGTTTTACAAAATTACTGTGCTTTTTTGTTTCTGTCCTCTTCAAGGTACATATTAAGAAGCATATCCATACTCATAGCCTCGGATTTGGGGGCTTTTTTCTTAAAGCTTATTTTGTTTTCCGCAATTTCGTTAACCGCAACGGTAACAGGCTTGTTCGACTTACATTCCGTAAAGCTTACACCCGTTTTGCAGATTTCTCTCGCACGCTTTGCCGCCGCGATAACAAGCGAATAACGGCTTTCAAATCTTGGATTTTCGGGATTTGAGCCTTCCATAAGTTTTTTAACCGAAGGATCAATCATCATTTTAAATCATAGCCTTTCTGTCTGCGAAAATAATATATTCAAAGCATTTTACCGCAGACCGGTAAAACACCGTTAACACGGGAAAAATTACCCGTTCAGGTTTGCAAAATTATTTTTTTCTACCTTTAATCTTTCAGCGTCAATAATGGTTTTAAGACGCTTTGCCGCCATATCCACGTCGTCGTTTACCACCGCGTATGTATATTTTGAGATGTTTTGAACCTCCCATTTTGCGGTTTCCATACGTCTTTCGATAACGTCTGCCGATTCGGTCTGACGTCCGACAATACGTTTTTTAAGCTCCTGCATTGACGGCGGTGCAATAAACACAAACGCTGCGTCGGGACGCTTTTCCATAACTTTTAACGCGCCCTGAACTTCAATTTCCAGAATAACGTCACAGCCGTTTTCAAGATTTTCATCCACGAACGCTTTCGGCGTGCCGTAGCAGTTTCCGCAGAACGACGCCCATTCAAGGAGCATATCGTTTTGCACCATATTTTCAAATTTTTCTTTTTCAACAAAAAAGTAGTTAACGCCGTCCGTTTCGCCCTCGCGCGGAAGGCGCGTTGTTGCGGATATTGAAAGTTTTACGGCATCGTCCGCATAATTATCAAAAAAATGCTTTAACACCGTGCCTTTGCCCGTTCCCGACGGGCCGGAAAGCACGATAAGCGTACCTTTTCTATTCGTCATCTTCTTCATCTCCCGAAAGCGTCAAATCCTTTTCCAGTCTTCCGGCAACCGTTTCGGGCTGTACCGCGGAGAGGATTATATGCTCGCTGTCCATAATAATAACCGCTCTTGTGCGCCGTCCGCTGGTCGCGTCGATAAGCATACCTTTGTCGCGCGCGCCCTGAATAATTCTCTTAATCGGCGCCGCCTCGGGGCTTACGATAGCCACAAGCCTGTTTGCGGAAACGATATTTCCGAAACCGATATTTATAAGCTTCATAATGTCACTTCCTATTCGATATTCTGAACCTGCTCGCGCACCTTTTCGATTTCCGATTTCAAGTCAACCACAAGACGGCTGATTTCGTAATCGTTGCATTTTGAACCCATCGTGTTCGCCTCACGGTTAAGCTCCTGAACGGTGAAATCAAGCTTTCTTCCCACGGGAACGTCGCTCGAAATAAGATTTTTAATCTCGTTCAAATGACTTCTGAAACGCGTGATTTCCTCGGTTATATTTATCTTGTCGGTATAAAGGCACACCTCGGCGAGAAGTCTTGATTCGTCAAGCGTTACGCCGTTTGTGAAATCTTCCACCCTCTGTTTTATTCTCTCCGCAAATTCGGTTATGGTTTCGGGCGAGCGCGCCTCAATTCTGCACACCAAATCCGCCATTTTTTCGATGCTTTCGTCAAAGAATTTTTTAAGACGCTCACCCTCGCGCGCTCTTGCGTCGGTAAGGTCGGAAAGCGCGTCGATAAGCACTTTTTTAACGTCCTCATTTATCTTTTCTTTGTCCTGCTCCTTTTTCTCAACGGTGAAAACGTCGGGAAAAACCGAAAGCTTTGACGCTGTTATATCGTTTTCTATGCCGAAAACTTCCGACATATTTTTAAGCGCGTCAAAATATCCTCTTGCGACCTCTTCGTTGAGCGTAACAACGCGGTCGTCTTTTTTTATGTTGTCAAACAAAATCGCAACGTCAAGCTTTCCGCGCGAAATTTTTTTGGGAACAATCTCGCGTACAAGCTCCTCAACGAACGAATACTGCTTGTATACTCTTACGTTAGTATCAAGATAGCGGTTGTTCACCGTTTTAAGTTCTGCGGTTATTCGGTAATCGTCAAACTGACACGACGCAAGACCGTAACCCGTCATACTCTTTATCACAAATATTCCCCCAAAATCAAAGAAAATACATATTGGTACCTATACATCATAAGTATAACACAAAATTACAATAAATTACAACAGTTTTTTTGTTTTATGTCAAAAATTTTCTCACGCATTTGCCGTTTAAATAGTCGCACTTTCTGCCCTGATACGTGTCAAGATATTCCATCTGCGCGTCAATGCTGTCTTTTATCTTCCACCAGCTGGTCGAATAATTGGCAAAAAGCGTGTGTTCCTCTTTTGCTCTGCCTATAAGGCGCTGAATAACAATTTCGGGACTTAAATATTCCAGAAACGTAATAACCTTGTCCACATAATCGAAATAGCTTCCCATTTCAAACTCGGCGTTTTGATACATCTTTGCCATTTTTGTGTTTTTCACAATATAAAGGCAATGCAGTTTAACCTGCTTAACGCCGAGCGCGGAAAGCATTTTCGCATTTTCGATAACATCTGTTTTATCGTCCCACGGCAGATTTAAAATAAGATGTGCGCAGGTGTCGAACCCGTATTTTTTAACGCGCAGAACCGCGTCGGTAAACTCTGCGAGCGTGTGTCCGCGGTTAATTTTTTCAAGTGTTTTGTAATTCACCGTCTGAAGTCCGATTTCAACGCTTATTTCAACATTATACTCATTTTTAATATCGTTTAAAACTTCAAGGTATTCGTCGCTTATACAGTCGGGACGTGTGGAAACGGCAATTTCAACCACATTTTCCTTTGCCGCCTCGCTTATAACGCGTTTAAAATCCCCAATCGGCATATATGTATTTGTGAAATTCTGAAAGTACGCGATAAACTTTTTTGCCTTGTATTTTTTGCCGATATACTCCGCGTTGCGCCGTATCTGCTCCTTAACCGAAAGCGAGGACGGCAGATTTTCAAATGCCGCACCGACATCTCCGCAAAAAATGCACCCGTCTTTACCGCATTCGCCGTCGCGGTTCGGGCAGGTTATCGGCAGGTTTACGGGAAGTTTATATACCCTCTCGCCGTATTTTTGCTTCAGATAGTCAGAATATGCAAAATATCTTGTTTTACCTGTTTTGCCGTCCATATGTACCACCGTTTATGTAATTTCAGCCCAAAAAGCTGTCTTTCATACTTTCATATTTTTCCTGTGTCGTGTAATATATAAATCCGTACTCGTCGCAAAGCTTTTGCACAATGTGCGCCGTTTCGTCGTCGGTGCCCATATCCACAATGAGTATGCTCGGCACAAATCCTCCGCCGCCGAGGCTTAAACTTTGCCAGATTATGCTCCTTACAACTCCCTCAATGCACTTTGTGTGTTTTTTAATTTTTATCACCACAAAAACATCGTCCTTAACCGCCGGATTTTTGGAGAAAAACGCGCCGATAAGCCGTCTTGTAATGTCGATTGCCGCATACACCGAAAGAAAGCATAAAACGGATTTAAAAAATACCGCCAACATAACTCTACACCCCTTTGCACTGCGCATAAAATAATATAATTTATGCTATGCAAAGGAGTGCAGAAGTGTTACTTTAATAATGAAATTTACAGTCCGAGTTCCTTTTTGAGAAGCTCCGCCTTGTCTGTTTTCTCCCAGGTAAAGTCTGCGTCCTCTCTGCCGAAATGGCCGTACGCCGCGGTTTTTGAATATATCGGACGTCTTAAATCGAGGTCGCGGATAATAGCCGCCGGGCGCAAATCAAAGATTTTGCGTACAGCGTCAACAATTTTTGAGTTTTTAATCTTCGAGGTTGAGAAAGTGTCAATGTCGATAAGCACCGAAACGGGCGAGCTTACGCCGATTGCATATGCAAGCTGAACTTCACAGCGTTTTGCAATGCCTGCCGCAACGATATTTTTTGCAACATAACGCGCCGCATAAGCCGCACTTCTGTCAACCTTTGTGGGGTCTTTGCCCGAAAACGCACCGCCGCCGTGGCGTGCATATCCGCCGTAGGTGTCAACAATAATTTTTCTGCCCGTAAGTCCGGTATCGCCCTGCGGACCGCCGACAACAAAACGTCCCGTGGGGTTTACGAAATATTTCGTTTCGCCGTCAAGAAGTTTTGCGTCAACAACGGGTTTTATAACATATTCCAAAATATCTTTTCTTATCTGCTCCGTTTCAACGTCGTCGCTGTGCTGTGTTGACACCACGATTGTGTCAATTCTCTTGGGAACATCGTCGTCGTATTCAACGGTAACCTGTGTTTTTCCGTCGGGACGAAGATACGGGAGCGTGCCGTTTTTTCTGACCTCGGTAAGTCTTTGAGCAAGCTTGTGCGCAAGCGAAATCGGAAGAGGCATAAGCTCTTTTGTTTCGTCGCATGCAAAGCCGAACATCATACCCTGGTCGCCGGCGCCTGTATCAAGCGCGTCCGCATTTCCCTCTTTTGCCTCGAGCGATTTGTCAACGCCCATAGCAATGTCGGGCGACTGCTCGTCAATCGCGGTAACAACCGAGCAGGTGTCGCAGTCAAAGCCGTATTTTGCCCTGTCGTAGCCTATTTCCTTAATTTTTTTACGCGCGATTTTGGGAATGTCAACATAGCATTTTGTTGTAATTTCGCCCATAATCATAACAAGTCCCGTGGTAACTGCCGTTTCGCAGGCAACACGCGCCATAGGGTCTTTTTCTATAATTGCGTCCAGCACCGCGTCGGAAATCTGGTCACATATTTTATCGGGGTGACCTTCCGTCACCGATTCTGAAGTAAAAAACTTTCTCATAACTGTTCCCTTCTTTGGTATATTTCATATTTATATTTTAAAACAAGTATCCTGCAAGATTAAAAAGTCCGTAAGAGCCGGCAAGCATTATAAACCCTGCCGTAAGCACACCGAAAAATATCGGAGGCAGTGCGCGCGATATGCGCATATTGAGTATCGACGCTATAATCGCACCTGTCCATGCACCCGTTCCGGGAAGCGGAATTGCAACGAATATGAAAAGTCCGAGCATTTCGTATTTGACAATTTTGCCCGCCTTTTTCATAGAACGCTCCTGAACCCAGTTTGCAGCACCCGAAAGATGTTTTGTGGTTTTTAGCCAGTTTAAAATCGGGCGCAAAAACAAAATTACAAACGGAATGGGTATCATATTTCCGACAACGCTGATGATGTACGCCCACACATAAGGCAAATCCGTCGCCGCGGCAAAAATTATCGAACCGCGCAGTTCCACAATCGGGAGCATTGACATAAAAAATACCGCTGTGTATCCATTCATATTTGAAAACCACGAAACAATGGCGTCTGACATAAATTTACTCCTTAAAATTGCATATATGAATATAGTATCACAAAATTACTTTGTTTTCAAGATATTTATTTGTTTTCGAGCGCGTTAATTTTTTCAACTCTTTTAAGATGTTTTCCGCCCATAAATTCAGCATTTAAGAAAGAGTCGACAATGTCTTTCGCAAGTTCGTCGCCGAGCACTCTCGCGCCGATTGCAAGCGCGTTTGCGTCGTTGTGGTTTCGGCTTAAACGCGCGCTGTATGTATCCGAGCAGGCACAGCATCTTATGCCCTTGATTTTGTTTGCGCAAATACTCATACCTATTCCCGTTCCGCAAATGAGTATCACCTTGTCGCACTCGCCCGAAACAACCGCACCGCAAGCCTTTTCGGCAATGTCGGGGTAATCCACGCTCTCTTTTGTGTATGTTCCGAAGTCCTTTGCCTCAATTCCCCTTTCGGCAAGGTGCGCTTTGATAATTTCTTTTAAATCCACTCCCGCGTGGTCCGAACATATTGCTAACATTTTTAAAATCTCCTTTGTTATTTTGATTATATTTTAATTTGTTTTAAATTCTTTCATTCGTTCGTTGTATTCCCTCTCCGCCTGGCAGGTGCGAAGATAAACGGGAAGAATTGTATGGTAATCGTCAAATTCGCCGTTTTCCGCTTTTTTTTCGGCAAGATATGCAATCGACGACGCACGCGAAAGCATATGCATAGGCGGTGCGAAATACGCAAATTTTCCCATTTTTTCGGCAATTTTTTCTCTGTACGCAAAAACGCCGTCACCCGTGAAAACGGTTTCTTTTCCGTCAAGCTCGCTCAAAAGCTCATCAAGGCTTACTGCGCGCTCGGACGTGATTTTTTCGCCGTTTTTGTAAAGCGCGTTATACACGTCGCCTCGGCGTGCGTCCATAATCGGGCAAACAATTTTGTCCGAGAAAGCAATATTCTGCGCAAGCGAATCGAGAGCGGATATGCCGATAATTTTTTTGCCCCTCGCCTGACAAAGCGCCTTCGCGGCGGCAATGCCTATTCTCAAACCCGTAAATGAACCGGGTCCGATACACGGCGCGAAAATGTCTATGTCTTCAATGCTCATCGACGCCTTTTTCAATACATCGTCCAGCATCGGCATAAGCATCTGCGAATGTGTTTTTTTGTTGCATATTGAAAATTCGCCCGTCAGTACGCCGCTGCACAAAACCGCGCAGGACGCATTGAGTGACGAGGTATCTATCGCGAGAATATTCATACGTTCCTCCGCTCAATTTTAATTTTTCTGTAATTTTCCGATACCGATAAATCCTTTAAAATCCGTATTTCGTAATACGGCATATCAAAAAGTTCTCTTATATTATCCGCCCATTCAACCACGGTTATGCCGTCGCCGAAAAGGTAATCGTCAAAGCCGATGTCATACATTTCATCGGGGGTTGAAATGCGGTAAACGTCAAAATGAAAAACGGGAACGGGCGCGTTTCGGTACTCGTTCACAATAGTAAATGTGGGGCTTTGCACCGTTTCGCCGACACCAAGCGCACGGCACAGTGCAGACGTAAAATAAGTTTTCCCCGCACCGAGGTCGCCGTCAAGAGTGACAACATCTCCCGATTTTAAATTTTTCGCAAATTCCGCGGCAATTTTTTCGGTGTCCGCGGTACAGTTTGATATATATTCCATAGTTTAAATCTCCGTATTTTATGCGCTTTTTTACGCGTCGCAGACCGTGCACACCGCCTGCGCGGATATGCCCTTTTCCTCACCCTCAAAACCGAGTTTTTCGGTCGTGGTAGCTTTTATGCTGACGTTTTTAACATCAATTTTGAGCGCGTCTGCAATGTTTCGGCGCATTTGTTCGATATACGGCGCCATTTTCGGTTTCTGCGCAACAACCGTCGCGTCGATATTGTTAACCTTAAAGCCGTTTCGCAAAAGGATTTCGCGCACTTCTTCAAGAAGTTTGATACTGTAAATATCCTTATATTTTCCGTCGCTGTCGGGAAAATGTCTGCCAATATCGCCGAGCGCTGCCGCGCCGAGAAGCGAATCCATAACCGCGTGAGTCAAAACGTCCGCGTCGGAATGTCCCAAAAGACCTTTATCGTGCGGAATTTCCGCACCGCCGATTATAAGTTTTCGGCCGCGGGTTAAAATATGCACATCGTAACCCGTTCCAATTCTTATTCCCACTTCAGCACCGCCTCCGCATACATTATATCATCACGCGTTGTAATTTTCAAATTATTTCTTTCTGTTTCGGTAATTTTCACCTTTGTGCCGTATTTTTCAATCAGCGCGCAGTCGTCGGTAACGTTCACCGCGTTTTTATCGGCATTTTCGTGCGCGTTAAGAATTAAATCCTTTTTGAAAATCTGCGGTGTGTAAATCCTGTAAACGTTTTCCCTGTCCACGGTTTCGGTGATAAATCCGTCAAAATCCGATTTTTTAAGCGTATCCGCACACCGTGCGCCGACTGCCGACGCACCAAATTTTTCCGCGTCCGCAATGCAGTTTAAAATATCCTCTTTATCGGCGAACGGACGCGCACCGTCGTGAATAAGCACAAAATCCGCATTGCCGTCAACCTCATAGAGGCACTTCAATACGGTTTTTTGTCTTGTTTCTCCGCCCGGAATAATTTTGCTCACCTTTGAAAGTCCGAGTTTTTTCACAAAGTCACTTGTGTAGAGCAAATATTCTTCGGGAACGGCAACAATAATTTCATTTATTTTTTTAATTTCGCAAAGCGTTCTTACGGTGTAAGCCAAAATCGGAACACCGTCAATTTCGTAAAACTGCTTCGGAATGTCAAGCCGTGTGCGCGCGCCTATGCCCGACGCCGCCACAACGGCAGATATTTTGTTTTTCATATAAACCAAATCCTTGAAAGCTTTATTATTCAAAAATATATTCAAATTTTCGGCAAAATATACCCTATCTGCTTTCTCTGAAATAGTTTACGCCGCAGCCTTTGGGCTGCATAACCTTGTTTGATTTGCGCATTGACGTTACAACAAGCACAATCGCTGTGATAAGGTACGGGAGCATTGTGTAAAATGCGTTCGGAATTGCAATAACGTTTTTCGGAACGTAGAACTGCAAAACGGTGAACGCACCGAAAACGAGCGAACCGAGAATTGCCATTGTCGGTTTCCACGCCGCGAAAATAACCAGCGCAACCGCTATCCAGCCTTTGCCGCTCACACAGTTATTGTTCCACACTCCGCCTCCGTCTATAAGCGAGATATACGCACCGCCGAGTCCGCATATTCCGCCTCCGAGAAGAATGTTTATATACTTAACTTTTGTAACGTTTATGCCCGACGCGTCTGCCGCCGCGGCATTTTCGCCCACTGCACGCATATCAAGTCCCAGACGCGTGCGTTTCATATAAAATCTGCACAAAACCGCGATAATTACCGCGAGATAAACCAAAATATTGTGTGAAAACAAAACTTTTCCGACAAACGGAATTTGCGAAAGGAGCGGAATGGGTTTTTCCGCCAGAATTGCAGTCATTCTTTCGGAAAGTTTCGGAATTGCACCGCCGTTTGCGGTTTTGTAATTCGCAATCATAAGCTGACCGAAAAAGTTTGCAAGTCCCGAACCGAAAATCGTAAGCGCAAGACCCGTTACAACCTGGTTTGCACGGAGGCTTACGGTGATGTACGCATATATCAGCGCGCCGAAAACTCCGAGCGCAAATGCAGCCAATAGCGCAAGGATAAGGCTGTCGCTATAGCATGCAACAAAAAATCCCATAAACGCGCCCATAAACATCATACCCTCAACACCGAGGTTGGTGTTTCCCGCTTTTTCGGTGACGATTTCGCCCGTCGTGCCGAAAAGAAGCGGTGTTCCTGCTTTTACAGATGCAAAAAGAAAGTTTAAAAACGTGTTCATATCAGTCTTTTTTCTCCTTTCTTATCACAACTTTATATTGAATGAAAAAGTCAAAACCGAGGATTACAAAAAGTATAATTCCCTTTAAAACCTCCGAAACATACGTCGGAACGCTGAACGCCGACTGCATAACGCTTCCGCCCTTGTCGAGCACACTCAAAAGAAGAGTTACGAGTATGCACACGCCTGCGTTAAGACGCGAGAGCCACGCGACTATAATTGCGGTAAATCCCACACCGCCTGCAATTCCGTCGCTCAGCGTGTACGCCGCGCCGGTCGCCTGCGTCATACCTGCGATACCGCAGATTGCACCGCTTAAAAACATTGTTCGCATAACGATTTTATCAACGTTCATACCTGCATAGCGCGCGGTGTTTTTGCTTTCGCCTACAACACTTATTTCGTATCCCTGTTTCGTATATTTTAAGTAAACGTACACAATTACAACAAGCGCAAGCGCGATAACCCAGCCGATATGCACGCCCAAAAGCTTGTCAAGACGGGCATTTTCAACAAACGTCGCGATTTTCGGGAAACCGCCCGACGACGGGTCGCGCCACGGTCCCTCTTTAAAGTAAATTATAAGGTACAGCGCTATGTAGTTGAGCATAAGCGTAAAAAGCGTTTCGTTGGTGTCGAATTTACATTTGAAAAACGCCGGGATAAGTCCCCACAGACCGCCGCCGACAATACCTGCGGCAAACATCAGAATTATAAGAAGAACGTGCGGTAAATCCGAATGGAAAAGCGCAAAATACGATGCACAGATTGCGCCCATAATAATCTGTCCCTCCGCGCCGATGTTCCAAAACTGCATTTTGAACGCAAGCGTTATTCCGAGTGATGTTATAAGGAGCGGAACGGCGATTTTTACCGTTGCGATAATTGCAATTTTTCCGTCAAACGCACCAGCAAAAATTTTTGCATATGCATTAAGCGGATTTATACCGAGCATAAGGAAGAAAATTCCGCCGGCGATAAATGCCACAACTATTGAGGCAAGCGACAAAAGCGCAAGTGAAAATCCAGAAATTTCGGCTTTTTTGACCACTCTCAAAAGCGGTTCTTTATGATTAGTCCTGCTCATCGCTATCCTCCTCTTTTCCGAAAGCGTCGGTCATCAACAGACCGATTTGCTCTTTTGTGGTATCCTGAGCGTTCACGATGCCCGTAACCTTGCCGTGACACAAAACCATAATTCTGTCGCAAAGTTCAAGCATAACATCCAAATCCTCGCCGATATACAAAATTCCCGTGCCTTTTTTCTTTTGTTCGTTGAGGTTGTCATACACGGTGTACGACGAATTTATGTCCAGTCCGCGCACTGCATATGCGGTGATAAGCACATTCGGTGCGGACTCGATTTCGCGTCCCAAAAGCACTTTCTGAACGTTTCCGCCCGAAAGCTGACGTACGGGAGTGTCAATTCCCGGGGTTTTTATATTCAATTTTTCAATGAGTTTTTTGCTTAATCTGCGCGCCTCTTTTTTCTCGACAAACGGCGTTTTTCCCTCTTTATAACGCTTAAGCAAGAGGTTGTCCGCCATACCCATCGACGCGACAAGTCCCATACCGAGCCTGTCCTCGGGGATAAAACTCATACTGATACCGATTTTTATAATTTCTTCGGGCGACTTGCCGATAATATTTTCTTTTTTATACAAAATCGCGCCTTTTTTCACCTTCATAAGACCTGCGATTGTTTCGCAAAGCTCTTTCTGTCCGCTTCCGGCAACACCGGCAACACCGAGAATTTCGCCTTTGTTAAGGCTGAAAGAAACATCGCGCAAAGTCTTTACGCCGTCGTCGTTTTCGGTTGTAAGATGGTGGATTTCCAAAAGATTGCCCGTATATTCACTCACGGGACGGTCGATTGAAAGCGTAACCTTTTTGCCGACCATAAGTTCGGTAAGTTTTAACGCATCGGTTTCGCTTGTTTTGACAGTTGCTACGCTTTTTCCTTTGCGCAAGATTGCAACGTTGTCGCTGATTTCGAGAACTTCGTTCAATTTATGTGTAATGATAATGACCGTACAGCCGTTATCACGCATTTTTCGTAAGATATTAAAAAGATTTCTGCTTTCCTGCGGAGTAAGCACTGCCGTAGGCTCGTCAAGAATAAGAATTTTTGCTTCTCTGTAAAGCATTTTAAGAATTTCAACCGTCTGCTTTTCGCTGACGGACATATCGTAAACTTTTTTTCTGGGGTCAACGTTAAGACCGTATTTTTCGCTTATTTCAGCTATTTTCTGATAGCGTTTTTTCTTTAGAATAATTCCCTCCGACTTGTTTCCCATAATAATATTGTCGGCGGCGGAGTGGACGTCGACAAGCTTGAAGTGCTGATGTATCATACCGATACCCAAATCTATTGCGTCTTTGGGCGAGCGGATATGCACCTTTTCGCCGAAAATTTCAATATCGCCCGCGTCGGGGAGATAAATTCCGGCAAGAATGTTCATAAGAGTTGTTTTGCCCGAGCCGTTTTCACCAAGCAGAGCGAGAATTTCGCCCTGCTTGGCTGACAGGTTAATGCTGTCGTTGGCAACAGTGCTGCCGAATATTTTTGTTATATTGTTCAGCCTTATTGCATAATCATTGTTTTTGCTTACCGTTGTTTCTTCACACATACATTTCACCTGCCGACTCAAAAATTTTATTATTCTGCTACTACCGTTCTGTAATACCAGTTCATATTGCCTGTAATATCAGCGTCCGAGATAACCTCGCCCTCTTTGCAAACCATATTGCCTTTGTTGTCGTAAAGTTCGCCTGCAAAGATTTTGTTTTCGCCCGAGATGATTTTAGCTTTTGCCGCGTCAATCGCCTCTTTTGTGCCCTCTGCACAGTTTTCCGAAAGCGGAGAAATGTCTACCAAACCTTCGTCCATACCGCCGTAGTAGTTAGAACCGTCCCAAGTGCCGTCCATAACTGCTTTTGTTGCTTTTGTGTAGTAAACTTCCCAGTTCCAGATAGGAGCTGTAAGGTGAGCTTTGGGAGCGTCTTTTGTCATATCCGAGTTGTAGCCTACACCCCAAACGCCTCTTGCCTGTGCCGCAAGCTGAGGAGCTGTTGTGTCGCAGTGCTGTGCGATAACGTCACAGCCGCCGTCCAAAAGTGCTTCTGCCGCCTGTTTTTCAAGGTCGGGGCTGAACCACGAATTTGTAACTTTAACATAAACTTTTGCATTGGGGTTAACCGATTCAACGCCCATAGCAAACGCGTTGATACCGCCTGTAACCTCGGAGTTTGTAACGTCCATAGCGGCTACATAACCGATTTTGTTCGATTTTGTTTTAAGACCTGCCGCAATACCCGAAAGGTATCTTGCCTGGTAAATTCTGCCGAAGTAGTTGTTGAAGTTTTTGCCGTTTGATTTATAACCTGTACCGTGAGAGAATACAACGTCAGGATATTCTTCAGCCATTTGCTCCATTGTATCCATATATCCCCAGCTTGTACCGAAGATGATTTTGCAGCCTTCGTTTACGCATTCTTCGAGTGCCGTTCTTGTTGCAACTGCGTCGCCGTCGCTTACATTGATTTTTCTTACAATCTGGTCGTCTGTAAGTCCAAGTTCTTTCTGCATTTTAACAATACCCTGGTCGTGCGCGTAAGAATAACCTGCACCGTCGGCGGGATCACCGATATGTATAACGCCTACTTTAAAATCAGCGCTGTTTCCGGTGTTTGCCTCTTTGCCGTCATCCTTGTTGCCGCAGCCTGCAAACGACAATGCGCACATAAGCGCCATAACGCATACAAGCATAAGCGATACTACTCTCTTTTTCATACTTTAAATCCTCCTAAAATATTTTAACGGGCAGGGCGCACAAATATTTATGCGCACGATACCCGTTATTTACTCTCTGAAAGTAAGCCCTGTATCGCTCATACTTTCGATAATTGCAAGCGACTCAAGCTTTATTCCCATATCTCTTATAATTTTACCGCCCGTCTGGAAGCCTTTTTCTATCACAATTCCGGCGCCTGCAATGGACGCGCCCGACTGCTTTATAATTTCGATAAGACCCAAAAGCGCCTTCCCTTTTGCAAGAAAATCGTCTATAATAAGAATGTTATCTTCTTTTGACAAAAACTTTTTGGACACAATAACCTGATTTGTATTTTTGTGAGTGTACGATTCGACGCTTGCCGTGTAAACGTCGCCGTCAAGGTTTTTGGATTTGGATTTTTTGGCGAACACAACAGGCACATCAAAATACTGCGCGGTTACGCACGCAATGCCTATTCCCGACGCCTCAATGGTCAGAATTTTATTTATTTTTTCGTCTGCAAAGCGTCTTTTAAACTCCTTGCCTATTTCGTTATAGAGCGCAACGTCAATCTGATGGTTCAGAAAACTGTCCACCTTCAAAATTCCGCCCTCGGAAACCTTTCCGTCCTTTAAAATTCTGTTTTTCAGCAATTCCATATAAACGACGCACCCTCACAATTTTCTAAAAATAAAACACCTTATAATTTTACAAAAAATGACAAAAAAAATCAAGAGTTTTTTAGCATATTGGAATAATTTTATAAAAACTTGAAAAACCGCGGTGCAATCGCGCCCGGATTTTATGAATAATGTATAATTTATATTATTCCGAGTTTGTCAAGGCTTACCCTTTGCTCTGTTGCTTTTGAAAGTCCGATAATCGAGCTTTCGAGAGGCTCGTCCGACATTGTAACCTTTAACTTGAGCGTGTTTTCTATAAGCGTTTTAACGCCGTAAACAAGCGAACCGCCGCCCGTTAAGATTATTCCGTAGCGTTTTACGTCGCTTTCAAGTTCCTGCGGAGTGTTTGACACAACGTCAAAAATCGCCTCGATAATTTTTTTCACGTCGTCCAAAAACAGACGCGAAATCTCACGCGACGAAATACGTTTTACAGCAGGAAGTCCTTTTTTCATATTTTTGCCCTTAACCTCAAAATACTCGGTTTCTTCGCGCTTAAGCACACCGCCTATCATCATTTTCACTCTTTCCGCGGTGATTTCACCGATAAGCAGAGAATGGCGTTTTTTAAGATATTCGATAATTTTTCGGTCGTAATTTGCACCGCCGATGTCGATTGCCGTGTTTGACACAACAGTGCCGAGCGACACAAGACCGATATTTGTGGAGTCAGAGCCTATATCAACAATAAGCCGTCCCGACGCGTTTGTAACGTTTATTCCGTTGCCGAGCGCCGCCGCAACGGGTTTCTTTAAAAGAAACACTTTTTTTGCGCCTGCCGAAAGCGCCGCCTCCATTAAAAGGTGCTGGTCAATCTGCGAGGACAAAGGACTTATTCCGATTGTAAGATACGGTCTTATCATTGTGCCTTTGCAGAATTTGTCGATTATATATTTAAGTATAAGTCCGCACGCGTCAAAATCGGCGATAATTCCGTTTTTAACCGGCTTTACCACCTTGATTTTTTTGTTTTCGCGTCCCAGCATACTTTTTGCCCTGTCGCCTATTGCGATAAGCCGTCCGCTTCCTTCTTCAACCGCGATTAAATTTGCCTCGTCAAACACTTTGCCATGATTTTTAACAAACACGCGCAGTGCTGACGAACCTAAATCTACCGATAATTCAAACGTTTTGAACAGTGCCGTTTCTCCTCACCCCGCTTTCTTTTTATATATAATTTAATTATAAATAATTTTTGTGCGAAAATCAATATAAATTTTGAATATTTTATATTTTTTTGCGAAAAAACGTCGTTTTTTGTAACAGTATTTACATTTCGCGAATAAAATACATTGGGAATTTTATATTCCCCATTACAAAACAGGAGGAAACATTATGAGAAAAATACTTGTGGTTTTTGCGTCCGAAACAAGCGCGACGCAAATAAAAAAATATCTTTTCGAGGAGCATAAAATCATTTCAAAAATTCTTCCGACGCCCGAAAAAGCTGCCGTTTCGGGGTGCGGTTTCAGCCTGCTGGCGGATTTTGCGGACATTGACGTCATACGCGAAACGGTAAAGCTTGCGCGCGTAAGCTCAAAGGGAATTTTTGATGCCGAAACATTTGAAAAAATTTAAAAACCGGAGGTGAAAATCTTGATATATCTTGACAACAGTGCAACAAGCCTGATAAAGCCGAAAGATGTGTATTCGGCAATGCTTGACTGTATGAAAAACTATGCCGCAAATCCGGGACGTTCGGGGCACCGTCTTTCGGCGAAAGCCGCCGAAAAAATTTTTGAGTGCCGTGAAAATTTGTGCGGTATGTTCGGCGCGGATGACCCGAACCGATTCATTTTTACGCAAAACGCGACCGAAAGTTTAAACCTTGCAATAAGGGGATTTTTTAAAAACGGCGGTCACGTTGTTTTGACGCAGATGGAACACAATTCGGTTATACGTCCGGTTTTCACACTCGAAAAAGACGGAATTACGCACACGGTTGCCGAGGCGGACGTGTTCGGGAGGGTATCGCCCGAGAACGTAGAAAATGCAATAAGACCCGACACGAAAATGATTATCGCAACCCACGTATCAAATGTGTGCGGAACGGTCAACGACATTGAAAAAATCGGAAAAATCGCAAAAGAACACGGCATTGCGTTTTTGGTTGACGCGGCGCAGAGCGCAGGAGTTTTGCCGATTGATATAAAAAAGCAAAACATCACATTTTTGTCGCTCACGGGACACAAGGCGCTTTTGGGACCGCAGGGCACCGGCGCGCTGTACGTCGGAAACGACAGCCTTGTTCCGCTTAAAACGGGCGGAACGGGAAGTTACTCAAAGCTTCCCTATCAGCCGGATGATTTGCCCGACAAATACGAGAGCGGAACGCTTAACACCGTGGGAATTTGCGGTCTTAACGAGGGGCTTAAATTTATTAAAAAAGTCGGAACGGAAAACATTTTCGAGCACGAAATGCACCTTACGTCGCACCTTTTGGAAAATTTGTCGGTTATGCGCGGAATAAGCGTTCAGGGATATATGTCAACCGCGCACCGGAGCGGAGTTGTGAGCATAACGTCGGACAAAAAAACGCCGTCCGAAATATCGCATATTTTAAACACCGAATACGACATTGCGGTGCGTTCGGGATACCACTGCGCGCCGTTCGCACATAAGGCGCTCGGCACGTTCGATACCGGCAGTGTGCGCATAAGCCTCGGCGCTTTTAATACAAAAAATGATATTGACGCCTTTTGTTCGGCATTATACAACATCACAAGATGAAAATTTAACGAAAATTTCAAAAAATCATTTACAAAGACGAAAATAACTTGTATAATAAAAAGAAGATATTTATATAAGGAGAATTTTCGTTATGAATTCCGCTTTAACGTTTTTGCTTGAAAATTTAAAGCTTATAAGAATACGCGATATTTTGGACGTTGCGATAGTGGCGTTTGTCATATACAAGGGCACGAAACTTGTGCGTGAAACACGTGCGGTTCAGCTTATAAAGGGCATTATCATACTTCTTCTTGCAATGCAGGTGTCGGGCTGGCTGTCGCTCAACGCGATTAACTTTCTGCTTGTAAACACGGTTCAGGTCGGTATGGTTGCACTGCTCGTTGTGTTTCAGCCCGAGCTTCGCCGTGCGCTCGAAAAAGTGGGCAGAAGCAGTATCGGCAAAATTTTAAATTCGTCCGGTTCGGAAAACGGCACCACCATTGCAAACGTTGTCACTGCGGCGTGCGCAATGCAGTCCACAAAAACGGGTGCTCTTATTGTTTTTGAACGCGAAATCAAGCTTGCGGACGTTGCAAAAACCGGTATTGCCATAAATTCGGACGTATCGCCCGAGCTTATCATAAACATTTTTGTGCCTAACACGCCTCTCCACGACGGTGCGGTTATAATCGGCGGCAACAAAATAAAGGCGGCGGCGTGCTTTTTGCCTTTGACGCAGGACAACACTTTGAATCAGGAACTCGGCACAAGGCACAGAGCCGCCATCGGCATAACCGAGGTTGCAGACTGCGTTGTTGTGGTTGTTTCGGAGGAAACGGGCAGAATTTCGCTTGCGGTAAACGGACAGATTAACAGAAACATCACCGCGGACAACCTTGAAAAAACGCTGAAAAGCTATCTTGTTGAAGAAACAAACGACCTTAAAGCAAGCAAGGACAAGCTCATTGATATGGTGGTGAAAAGAAAATGAGAGATTTTTTCAAAAAAGACTGGGTTATAAAAGTAATATCGGTGCTGGTTTCGATAATAATATGGATATATGTCGTGTATTTTCAAAATCCGCAGTATGAAACGTGGATTAAGGGCGTGCCCGTTACGCGCTCGAATATGTCTACCGACTTTTCAAGCGGAAAGCTTAAAATTCTCGACTCAAACAGCGACACGGTTAACATAAAGGTAAAAGGCACACGCCGTACCGTTGCAAAGCTTAACAATGCAAACATAAAGGTTACAGCCGATATGATAAGCGTTACAAAAGACGGCAACTACACGCTCGGAACAAACGTAGTTTTCCCCGTTTCCGGCATAACCATTGTGCAGAAAGAGCCGTACAACTACGAAATCGCGGTTGACAAGGTTGCAACGTCAAAGCTTAAAATCGAGGTCAAAAAGACGGGAACTTTAAAGAGCGGATATGAAATCGACACCGAGTCGATAACTCCCGAAACGGTTTCAATCACCGCACCGCAAAGCATTTTAAACACCGTTTCAAAAGCGGCGGTCACGGTGGATATATCGGGAAAATCAAGTGATATTAGAGGAAATTATCTCATAGAATTTTACAATGCGTCGGGCGAAAAAATCGTAAATCCGAACATTTCAAAAAGCGTTGAATTTGCTGAAGGATATTTCACGCTTACCATGACGAAAGAAGTTGAAATCGTCCCCCAGCCGACCAACGCGGAGGCGATTGAGGACGCAGGTCTTTCGGTGAATATAAACGGCGCAAAAACCGTTAAGATAAAAGGAAAGAGCAATATCATTTCACAAATTGACAAAATATACACAAAACCGTTTTCATTTGCGAGCATTTCCGACGGTGCGCCGCGCACTGCAGAACTTGACATTCCCGAAAACGTGAGCCTTGCGGACGGCGCGAAGAAAACCGCGGAATTTACGCTCGGCGCAAAGTAAACTTGATATAACGACTATCATTATAAGGAGAAGAATTATGGGCAGATTATTCGGTACAGACGGAGTGAGAGGTATAGCAAACAAGGAGCTTACCTGCGAACTTGCGTTTAAACTCGGTCAGGCAGGTGCAAAGGTGCTTACAAAACACACAAACAATGCGCACCCTAAAATTTTGGTTGGAAAGGACACAAGAATTTCGGGAGATATGCTTGAGGCAAGCCTCGTTGCGGGATTTTGCTCGGTCGGCGCGGTGTCGGTATGCGTAGGACAAATCCCCACCCCGGCGGTTGCATATCTTGTGCGAAAATACAAAGCGGACGCAGGTGTTGTGATTTCCGCATCGCACAATTCGGTTGAATACAACGGAATTAAATTTTTCAGCAATGAGGGCTACAAATTAAGCGACGATTTGGAAAACGAAATTGAAGAATATATTCTCGGCGGAAAAGACCTAGGCGAACTTCCCGACGGCTGCGACATCGGCAGAAAACGCGTTCACGAAACAGGTATGCGCGATTACACCGACTTTGCGAAAAGCTGTATAGACGTGCGCCTTGACGGACTTAAAATTGCGCTCGACTGCGCAAACGGCGCGGCTTTTGAGTGTGCAAAGCTTGCGTTTAAAGAACTCGGCGCGGAAACGCTTCTTATCAACAATGTTCCCGACGGCACAAACATCAACAAAAACTGCGGTTCTACCCACATTGAGGGATTGCAGAAATTTGTCGCGGACAACAAATGCGATATGGGTTTTGCATTTGACGGCGACGCGGACAGATGCCTTGCGGTTGACGAAAACGGAAATCTTGTTGACGGCGACAAAATTATGGTTATCTGTGCAAAAGGCTTGAAAGACGAAGGAAAACTCAAAAACAACACGGTTGTTGCAACCGTTATGAGCAATCTCGGCTTTTTCAAGGCGCTCGACAAAATCGGCATAAACTACGAGCAGACAACCGTCGGCGACCGATACGTTTTGCAGAATATGCTTGAAAACGGTCATATCATCGGCGGAGAACAGTCGGGACACGTTATTTTGCTTGAAAACAACACAACCGGCGACGGACTTGTAACCGCGCTTACCGTTGCGTCGACAGCGGCAAAATCGAAAAAGAAACTTTCCGAGCTTGCAGGCGTTGTAACGGTTCTTCCGCAGGTGCTTGTAAACGTTACGGTTAAAAATGAGCACAAAAATACATATTCGTCCGACAGCGTGATAAAAAGCGAAATTGAAAAACTTGAGAAAAAATTTGACGGAAACGGCAGAGTGCTTATCCGTCCTTCCGGCACCGAACCGCTCATAAGGGTTATGCTCGAGGGCGAAAACTACGAAGAAATCAAAAAAGAAGCGGAGGCGCTTGCGGACGTTATCCGCGAAAGACTTTCATAAAATTGGGTATTGAAATTTTTTAAAATTGTGATACAATAAACTTTGATTGCAATTTACCTGACATATTTATATTTTTGCAGGGGAAGGAAGTGGTCTTATGAAAATGTGTTCAATTTGCAAAAAGAACCCTGCCGTTGTTTTTGTATCAAAGATTGAAGGCGCAAACAGAGTTAACGAGGGCTATTGCCTGTCGTGTGCTTTAAAACTCGGAGTTATGACAAAAGAACAGCTCGCCGAGCAGGTGGATCTTCCGCCCGAGATGTTTGAAAATATGCTCGAAGGCTTGGAAAACGGCGACAGCGAAGGCGTTATGAATTCCATTCAGGATTTTCTCGCAGGCTCAAATCTTATGGAGATGATGCCCGACGATTTTAACGGCTCAAAGGATTATTCAAACGAGAAAATTCCGATTAACGATAAAAAGACAAAACAGAACATCAAAAACGAAAGACGCAAGAAAAAATGTCTTAACAATTTCGGTGTGAATTTGACCGAAAAGGCGCGTCAGTCGCTTTTGGATAAGGTTATAGGCAGAGAAAACGAAATCGAAAGAGTTATACAGATTTTAAACCGCCGCACGAAAAACAACCCGGTTCTCCTCGGCGAACCGGGTGTCGGCAAAACGGCTATTGCGGAGGGAATTGCGCAGAAAATTGCTGAGGGAAGCGTTCCCGAAAGGCTGGTTGGCGCACAGGTTTATCTTCTTGAAATGTCATCAATCGTTGCCTGCACGCAGTACCGCGGACAGTTTGAAAGCCGTATAAAAAGCATTATCGAGGAGGCAAAAAGCGACAACGTTATTCTCGTTATCGACGAAATTCACTCCATCGTAAGTGCAGGCGACGCGGACGGCGCTATGAATGCCGGAAACATTTTAAAACCGGCGCTCGCAAAGGGCGATATTCAGATTATCGGCGCAACAACACCGACCGAATACCGAAAATATATTGAAAAAGACGCGGCGCTTGAGCGAAGATTTCAGACTGTTATGATCGAGGAACCGTCCAAAGAAGATACCTATAAAATTTTAACGGGTATCAAGTCGTATTACGAAAATTATCATAACATCACCATCGAAGATTATATCTTGCATGAAGTGATTGATTTGTCGTGCAAATATATTTCAAACAGATTTTTGCCCGACAAGGCTATTGACATTATCGACGAGGCGGCGTCAAAGCTTAATATAGACAACCCGTACACGCAGAAAATCGTTGATTTGGGCGTTAAAATAAAGGAAACCGACGCGGAACTTGAAGAACTCGAAACAAACGAGAGCGAGGAATACGAGCACATTGCAATGCTCAAAAGCGAAAAATGCCGTCTTGAGGGCGAATTGAGCGGTACAAAATCGCTTATGCGCCAGACAAAAATCACGCTTGCGGACGTTGGCAGAGTAATCGAAATGTGGACGGGTATTCCCGTTAAAAACATCACCGAAACCGACCGCGATAAGCTTTTGCACCTTGAAGAAAGGCTTCACAAACGCGTTGTCGGTCAGGACAATGCGGTTACGAGCGTTGCCAAGGCGGTAAGACGCAACCGCGCGCTTAAATTAAGCAAAAAACGCCCCGTGTCGTTTATATTCATAGGGCCCACAGGAACGGGCAAAACCGAACTTGTAAAATCGCTCGCCGAGGCGCTTTTTAACGACGAAAACGCACTTATAAGGCTTGATATGAGCGAATATATGGAAAAACATTCGGTTGCAAAAATCATAGGCGCGCCTCCGGGATACGTCGGCTACGACGAGGCAGGTCAGCTTACCGAGAAGGTACGCAGAAAGCCGTATTCGGTAATTCTTCTCGACGAAATCGAAAAGGCACATCAGGACGTTTTCAACATTCTTCTGCAAATTCTCGACGACGGCAGAATTACCGACAGCCAGGGACGTTATGTGAATTTTGAAAACACCATAATTATTATGACATCCAACGCTGGAACATCAATAGGCTCGAATAATATGGGCTTTTCAACGGCTGAAAATCCGAAAATCGACGGCAAAATCGAAAAGGCTTTGAAAGAGATTTTCCGTCCCGAATTTTTAAACCGTATCGACGCGATTATTGAGTTTAAAGAGCTTACAAAAGACGAACTCAAACAAATTATTTCGCTTATGTTAAAAGACCTTGTGTCCGAGCTTGAGCATATGGGTATCGCTTTTGAAATCACCGACAGCGCAAAAGATTTGATACTGAAAAACAGCTACAATCCCAAATTCGGCGCACGTCCGATAAGGCGCGAAATTCAAAATTCGATTGAGGACAAAATCGCGGAATTTATCCTCACCGAAACCGATTATCAATCGAAAAAAATCACGGTTGACGCAAAAGATGGAAAATACGATATTAACATGAATTAAACAAAAATCCGAACGCGTAAAGTGTGTTCGGATTTTTTATATAAAAACACCTTAGAAAGTCACTCCTCGACAAGACAACATTGCCTTAAAAACCAATGCTTTCTTATTGAGGAGTGGCTAACTGCACTGATTTTTGTGTAAATTTCTGATATTGACATATTTTTTCATTGTGTTAAAATAGGCGTAATGATAAATTGGAGTTGATTTTATGGTAAGCCTTTTACTCGCAATAATATACCTTTCGTTTATAAGCCTCGGTCTGCCAGACTCACTTCTCGGCGCAGGCTGGCCCGCTATGCGTCCCGAGCTTAACGTTCCCGTATCGTATGCCGGAATTATCTCAATGCTTATAGCGCTCTGCACGATAATATCAAGCTTAAACAGCGACCGTTTGACAAAAAAATTCGGTGCGGGACTTGTAACCGCAGTCAGCGTCGGAATGACCGCTCTTGCGATGCTCGGATTTTCATTCAGCCGTTCGTTTTGGATTTTGTGCGTTCTCGCACTCCCTTACGGTCTGGGCGCAGGCAGTGTGGACGCGGCGCTCAACAACTATGTTGCACTTCATTTTTCAAGCAAGCATATGAGCTGGCTCCACTGTATGTGGGGCGTCGGCACAATTATAAGCCCGTACATAATGGGTTATGCGTTAAACGGCGGACTCGAATGGCAGTCGGGCTACCGCATTGTTTCGGTTATGCAGATTGTGCTCACCGTGATACTTTTCATAACACTTCCGCTTTGGAAAATCAACAAAACGCAAGACACTGCCGACGGAATAAGCGAACCGAAAAAGGCACTCACGCTTAAAGAAATTTTTGCCATAAAGGGCGCAAAAAGCGTTATGATAACATTTTTCTGCTACTGTGCGGCAGAGCAGACAACTATGCTCTGGGCAAGCAGTTACCTTGTAAACAGCGGATTTTCAGCCGATGCGGCGGCGAAATTTGCAAGTATGTTTTTTATCGGAATAACTCTCGGACGTGCGGCAAGCGGATTTTTGACCATTAAATTTACCGACACGCAGATGATACGCGCAGGACTTGTGATTATGGCAGCAGGCATTGTTTCAATGATTTTACCGCTCGGCAACACCGCGTCTTTGGTGTCGCTGGTGCTTATCGGACTCGGCTGTGCGCCGATATATCCGTGCATAATCCACTCCACCCCCACCCATTTCGGTGCGGACAAATCGCAGGCTGTTATCGGTGTGCAAATGGCGAGCGCGTATGTTGGAACGCTTGCAATGCCTCCGATTTTCGGAATTATCGCAAATAAAATCAGCGTTTCGCTTTTGCCGTTTTATCTGCTTACAATTCTCATTATAATGGCAGTTATGCACGAAACACTTGTAAAAACGACATCACCACATAAAATTGCACCAAATGTTAAATAAGTAGAATATTTTAAATGCCGAAATTGTGGTATAGTGTATTTTGAGGGATAATAAAAAACGGAGGTTTTAAAATGAACGTCACAAAATACACAACCAACGATTTCGGCTTTTTGCGTCCCGAACCCGTATTCTCGGCAGGAAGCGAATGCGGTGCGGCACAGGAAATCGTTGCGGAAAGAACACCGTTCAACGTCTGCAAAGGCTTTGGCGTTGCATTAACGGGCGCGTCGTGCTATATGCTCGCGCAAATGGAAAAAGGCGAAAGGCGAAAGCTTCTTGAAAGCATTTACGGAAAGGACGGCCTTAATTTAAGCGTTGCGCGTCTTGCAATCGGCTCGTGCGACTATTCCGCGGAAATTTATACATATGACGATTGCCCCGGCGATACCGAACTTAAACATTTTTCAATCGAGCGCGACAGAAACTATATTCTGCCGATGATAAAGGAAATTCTCGAAATCCGACCCGATTTGTATATTTTTGCGTCGCCGTGGAGTCCTCCGGGCTGGATGAAAACCGGCGGTTTTATCTGCGGAGGATATATGCGCACGAAGTATATTGATGTTTTTGCCGATTACGTCATAAAATATCTTAAAGCGTACGACGCGGAGGGCATACACATCAGCGCGGTTACACCGCAGAACGAGCCTGATGTTGACCAGTACGGCAAATTTCCCGCGTGCATATGGAATCCCGACCAGGAGGCACAGTATATTTTCACGCTTTCCGAAAAGCTTAAAAAAGAAAATATGGACGTCGATATTTGGTTCCACGACCATAATTTCAACGGCTGGCGCCGTGTAAACTGGATGCTTGAAGAATATCCAAAGCTTACCGAATGCTGTTCGTCGGCGGCGTTTCACTATTACAACGGCTGTATTGAGATGATTGACCGCATAAAAAAAGAACACCCCGAAATCCGTTTCCAGTTTACCGAGGGCGGACCGAGGCTTAAAGACTGCTTTGACACCGACTGGTGCAAATGGAGCGCAATGATGGTTAAAGCGCTAAATCACGGCTGCGAAACCTTTACCGGCTGGAATTTGATGCTGGACGAGGAGGGCCGTCCGAATGTCGGTCACTGCTACTGCGCAGGTCTTGTCAAGATGAACAGGAGCACAAAGGAGCTTTCGTACAGCGGTCAGTACCGCGCGTTCAGCCATCTTGCACATTTTACGCAAAACGGCGCGAAAATCTACCGCTCCGCACCGTCAAACGAGGGTTGGGAAATGGGAGCTTTCCGCGATATGAAGTTTGAAACTGTATCGTGTGTTGCGCAAAATCCCGACGGAAGCAGAATTATTCACGTTGTAAACCCGAATGACGAAAAGCATCAGTATCAGTATTTTTACGAGGGCAAGTGGTGGTATTTCGACGTTATGGAAAACTCGGTTGCAACGGTTGTTTTTGAAAAATAGAAATTTAATTTGAAAAACAGAAATTTAAAAGGAGATAAATTTTTAAGAATTTATCTCCTTTTTCGTTACATCGGGTTTAAAATATATTCTTTCACTCCGCCGTGACCGCCGAAAATAAGCCACTTTCCCGCACCGAGCCGTGCAAAAAGCGCTTTGCGCTCGCGCGCGCACAATTCGGGGTCGGTATCAACCGACGTCATAAGTATCGGCGCGTAGTGATTATACTGCGCCTGACTTGCAATCATATCTTTCATATTTATAAAAATGTCACCGCTGAAAACAACGTGATTTTCGTAGTCAATCAACACATTTTCGCCCGGCAGATGTCCGCCTCCGCCCTGAAAAATCTCAAAATGCAGGTCGCCGAAATCAAACTTTCCGGCACGCATAAGCGGTTCGGTTCCCGACGTTTTTTCGCCGATAACCTTAATTTTTTCGGGGTTTACCGACTCGTACGACGTTAAAATTTTGCAGATTTGTATATACGGCTTGTGAAGCGGATTTTGCTCGCGGTAGCCTACCCCGTTTTCATATTCCATAGCAAGGCATTTCGCCGTGTCATACCCGGCATAAACGGTGTCAAACTCGAAAAGAAGTCCGCAATGGTCAACGTCCGCGTGCGTGACAAAAACGTTTTTTTCGATACTGTCAAAATTGGGAATAAGCTTTTTAAAAATTTTGTTCATTTCGTCTTTGCAGTAGGCATAACCCGTATCGACAAAAAGATATTTTCCCTCACTGCAAATAATCGCGGTATTGCTTCCGCACGGCGGTTCAATGAGAATTATATCGGTTTTTTCGCTCACGCGGTGCGTTGAAATGCGCGGTGCATAGTCATCTCCGCGCGCCTTAGACAAAAGCTCGCAAAACCTGCTTATACTGTCAAAAGTGCGGTACGGCGACACACCCGACTCATCGAGCTGCTGCATTGCAAGATTGGTATTCACCAAAAGCGCCTCGCGCGAATTTGCCGAAATCTGCATAAGCGACGCAAGTTCGTTGACAAAATGCGTATAAAAAATGCTGTTGTCATAAATTTTGTCAGCGTGGTTGTAGTCAATGACCCGAACATCGCAGATTTTGCGCGCATTAAAAAGAAATTCGTCCATTTTTTCTTTTTCCTCGGCGACAATTCCCATTTTGAAATACTGATAATCCGAGCCGTTTTCCTGTGAACTTATGTATGAAATGTTAAAGCTGAATTCGCTTATAAGCTCCAGTATACGCGTCACGCTCCCCGGGACGTCGCAAAGCTTAAACTCCAGCAAAATCACGTTTTTGCCGTTTTCCTCGCATTGCAGATAGCCGATTTTTTCAAGCTCATCGCCTGCCGATTTCAAGTTTTCTTTTGTCCCCTCCGCGTCGATAAAAAGCATATGCGAGTCTACTGCTTTGTTGTAGCTTACGCGCGTTATATTGACATCATTCGCCGCAAAACATCGGCTCGCTTTCAAAAATGCGCCGATATGGTTGGGCATAACCGTAACAAATGTTTTTTTCATATAATTCTCCAAGTAAATTTTGTTATCTAAATTATATAGCACATATCGGTTAATGTCAATATAAGAAAAATACACAGAACACGCTCTTGTTCTGTGTATTTTTGTTTACATATTGTCCAAAAATCTGTCCACAACAAGCTGACGGAACTCGGGCGAAAGACTGGCAAAATACGCGGTAAAACCTGTCACGCGGACAACCAAATCGGGATATTCGTCGGGGTTTTCGTTCGCTTTCATAAGTTTTTCGCCGTCGAGAACGTTTATGTTTATAAGCGTACCGCCCTGTTTAAAATGCCCCTCAATAAGCGAAAGAACGGTATCAACACCCTTCTCGTCCGCCGCAACGTGTGGGTCAAACTCAATTTGCAGAGGCGCAGTGTTACCGTATCCGCACTGCACGGATGCGATTCCGTTCGACTGCGCGGTCGGTGCACCGTCCTGCCTAAAGTGCGGATTGGGATTTGCGCCGTGCGAAATCGGTTCGCCGTTTCTTCTTCCGTTTGGAGTTGCGCCCACCTTTGAGCCGTATTCAATGGTTCTCGCCCACGAAAACCAGCCCGGAACAAGCTGTCTGCCTTCGGGCATTTTTTGCGCGCGTATGTTTTTAACCCACGATTTTGTAAGCGTCACTGCCCATTTGTCCGATACCGTGTTTCCCTGACAGTATTTCGGCGCGGAGTTTAATATAAGTCTTGTTCGCTCGTTTGCAAAGTTATCATCAAGAGCCTTGTAAAGCCCGTCCCAAGTAAGGATTTTTTCCTCCTCAATTCTCGTCTGCATTGCCCCGAATGAGTCTGCAACAACCGCAAGTCCTGCGCCGTCAACACCGATTGTGTAAAGCTTTGCGCACTTTGATATGTCCTCGCCGTACTCAATCGAATTTTCCATCATAAGGTTCATAATCAGCTCGGGTGTAACCTCCCACTGGTGGTCAAGGTGCAGATTTATTCCCTTTGCTGTGGTGTCGATTGCAATTTTAAGATGTTTTTCGTAAATTTCAAAAAGACGTGCGCACGATTTTTCATTTTCGTTTCTCATTTCGTTTAACGCAACCTCAAAAACTTTTGCAATGTTGATTTTAACGGTGTCGTTCATAGGAAATTCCTTGCCCGGAACGCACATCCAGTTGCAACCGACCGCAATGCGCTCACGCGCGGTTTTTTTGTCAACGCCGTTTTTCATATATCCCTCGCAAAGCGCCTTGTCATTGCAGAATCTCGGCCAGCCGTTCTTGTTTTTGAGAAGATAATAAACCGCTTTTTTAAGAAAATTTCTGTCGCAGTTTTCGTGTACGCGCACGGTTAAATTGCACGCAATGTCAATACTGTCGGCGGCGTCGAGAATGAGGTACGAAAGGTGATTTGTCATATCCTTATCGTTTTCGTCAACGCCCGAAATCTGATAATAATGCGGGTCGATTAAAAGCAGATTTGCAATTAAAAACTTTGCCGTTTCGTCATCCAAAATGCCGTTTTTGACGTCGTTTTCGTAATACGGCAAAAGCAGTGTGTCAAGCTGAAAGCCTGCGCCGTCACGGGTGTAAATTCTTGACGCACAGTTGAAAAATGCAGTCCACTGGCAAGCCTCTCTAAACGTTTTCGGCGCATTAAGACGGATATTTTCACACGTTTTTTGCATTGTTTCAAGGTTTTCTTTAATCTCCGCGCGGTTTTCATTCGGTATCATTTCTTTGATTTTCTTAATATGACGGTCAACAAATGCGATTATTGCGCGGACGCATTTTTCCTCCGCGTCATAAAAATCTTTTTTATCGGGATTTATTTTTCTGTATTTTTCTATCCTTTCCAAAAATCCGCCGAAACCGAGCTTAAAGCCTATGCGGTAGTCGCACGCGAAATGTGCGTCGCCGTCAATTCCCGTCTGAATGTTATACTTTTCCTGCAACGGTTTTAAATCGTCATACGGAAATCGTTGCTCGTCCCATCTTTTGCTCCACTGGTCGGTTGACGATGACATCAGCTCCATAATTTTCGGCTTTTTCTTAAGCCAGTCGGGCAGATAGTGAACGTCGCCCCTGTAATTCACCAGCATATCGCGCCATCTTCCGCAAAGCATTTCCATAGGGTCAACATACGGCTCGTGCGCGTTTATCACACGACAGAAATTTTCGCTCATTCCGTCATAGCCGTAAAAGCTTCCGTTTGAACTGTTGTACCACGGCGTAACTTCATAACCGTCCGAGATCGGCACGGTGCCGAAATCGTCAAGGTCGGTATAACCGTTCTGTTTTTTCTTTTCAAGCGTGTGACGGATTTTCGTTTCGCGCATTGCTTTTAATCTGTCAGCGTACGTAAGCATATTTTTCAAGCTCCTTCATATATTCTTTTGACGGAACGCTAAAACCGTCGGCTTTTTGTCCGAGCGCTTTCCGCTTTGAATTTCCCAGCGGATGATACGGCAAAAGTTCATATTTTCTCACATTTGATAAGGTTTTTAAAAATGCGGATATTTTATCAATCCCCTGATTTATTTCGGGTATAACGGGAGTTCTTGCGATAATCGGAATATTGAGTTTATTAAGATTTTCAAAGTTTTCTATAATCTTTTCATTTCCGGCACCCGTATATTTTTTGTGCAAATCACTGTCCAAAATTTTTAAATCTGCCATGACAAAATCAAGCTTTTTAAAAATTTCTTCGTCAAAATACATAAGCGAGGTTTCAACGGCGCAGTTTATGCCGTTTTCTTTGCATTTATCTATGCACGCGTTTAAAAACTTTCCTTGCGCAAGGGGTTCTCCGCCCGAAAAAGTGACACCGCCTGTGTCGCCGTAATACGGCACATCAAGCATAATTTCGGACAAAACCCCGTCCGCGGTCATACTTTTTCCGCACACAACCCTTGCTCCCGAAAAACAGCCTTTATCACACATTCCGCAATGAATACACTTTTCGGGATAGTATAAAATCTCTTTTTCAAAGCTTATACATTCGGGATTGTGACACCACTTGCACGAAAGCGGACAGCCTTTGAAAAATACGGTTGTCCGCACGCCGTCCCCGTCGTGAATTGACGCTCTTTGAATATCCGCAATTAAACCTTTAATCACAAATTTTTTCCTCTTTTCCGCTCTTTGACGATTTTATCACCGCGTCCAGCATAGCCATAATTTTCATATTTTCCGAAAGAGTGAGCATTTTGAAAACGTCCTCACCCGTTTTTTTGTGATGCGCATACATTTCGGGCATATTCTTAAATTCCGCGCTTAAATCCGCGCCGGGAATTTCAAGTTCGTTTCCGTAAATGTCAAATGCTTTTACATCGGGCGAATTTTCCGCACCGCCCGTACACATAACAACACCGTCGGTGCAAAGCACCATAGGACCCGACGGAATAACCGCGCGCGGAGTCGTCCACGTGCCCTCGACAACCGACATAGCGCCGTCGTATTTTATCACCGCGGCAAAATTATCCTCGGTATCGCCGAACGGTGTGTTTAAATTTTCACCGCACGAAATTACCGATTTTCCTTTGCCGAAAAACCAGTCGGAAAAATAACAGCCGTAGCAGGCAATATCCAAGAACACACCGCCTCCGTGCGAAAGATGATGCCACCAGGTTTTTCCGCGCTGAACATCTGTCATTTCCTCCGCCTTTGACGACACGCCCCTGTGCTTTGCGCCCTTTCCGAGCGGACCCGTATGACCGTTGATATAGCGAAGCTTTATTGGTTTTCCGATAACACCGCTGTCCAGCACATTTTTAAGCTTGTATAAATACGGTCTGTACGCAACGGGCCAGTTCACAACCGCCTCAATGCCGTATTTTGCAACGCTATTTTCAATTTTTTTCGCCTCGTCATAGCTTACCGCAATGGGCTTTTCTATCGACACGTTAACACCGCGCTTTGCACATTCCTCAACAACCTCGGGTTTTTGGCAGTTTTCGGTGAGGATAAACGCAATGTCAGGTTTTAACTCGTCGAGCATCTGTTTATAGTCGTCATAAATGTTTTTGCAGTAGTTTTCGCGCACATTTTCAAGGTTCCACTTCGGAGTGTAGCGCAAGGGCGGAATATCGTCAACGCTCGACTTTACATCTGCCGCGCCGACAAGTTCAAAGTCCGGCTGCTCGCTTATGTAGAGCGCAACCTCGTTTACGTGCATATGCGAAAATCCTATTATTACCGCTTTCAATTTCACTCTGCATACACCTCTCTTTTAATTTCCGCAGATTTATAGAACATTTCAATTATTCTTGCCGTGTTTATGGTTTCTTCGGGTTTGACAATCGGTTCAGCTTCGCCTTTTATAACCTTGCGCAGATTATCCGCAATGTAAATATGCCCCGCAAACGGCGAATTGTAGATAAGCTTTTCTGTTTTGAGAATTTCTTCGCCGTCCTCGCCGAAATAAATTTTTCCGCTCGGCAAATCTATCCCTGCCCTGTCGCCCACAAGACGAATGTCCGAGCTTTCGGGCATATTTGCCGCCCATGCAACTTTAAAACTTACGTTTGCGCCGCTTTTGAATTTAAGAGTTCCGCACGAAAAATCCTCAACGTCCATTTCATCGGGATTGAATTTTCTTATACTGTCAACGTTTCCCGTGAGCGCACCGCTTGATGTAAGCGAACCGAGTTCGTTTTTGTGATTTTGCATAACCGTGCCGTTTACCGACTCGATTTCGGGATTTCCCATAAGCCACAAAAGCGCGTCCAGCATATGCACGCCGATGTCGACAAATGCGCCCCCGCAGCTTATCTTTTTCATATGGAACGTTCCCCAATACGGAATACCTCTGCGCCTTATGCGCGAAAAATCACCGTAATAAATGTTGCCTAGTCCGTTTTTGTCTATGTATTCTTTTGCCGCAAGACGGTCGGGAGTAAAGCGCATACTCTGACACGCCATAAGGAGCTTGCCGTTTCTCTCGGCTGCATCGAACATCTCTTTTGCATCTGCATAATTAAAGGCAAGCGGTTTTTCACACAAAACGTTTGCTTTTGCGTTAAGCGCCGTAATTGTGTATTCTTTATGAAAACAGTTCGGGACGCACACCGAAACAAGGTCGGGTTTTTCCTTTTCCAGCATTTCCTCGGCGTTTACGTAAAAATTCGGTATGCCGTGGCGTTTTGCGGTTTCGCGCGCGGAATTTTCGTTAATATCCGACACTGCCGATATGAAAAAGTCGTTGCCGAAGGTTCTGTATGCAGGTATGTGCGCGGAATTTGCAATCATTCCGCAGCTTATTATGCAAACCTTAATCACAGTAAATCCGCCTCCTTTAAAAATCCGAATGTTTCGCCGTCGTTTTTGGTTGCACGGTATTCAAGACCGATATATCCGTTATAATCCGTTTTGCCGATTTCTTTAAGAATATTTACATAGTCAACGTTCCCCGTGCCGGGTTCGTGCCTGCCCGGAGAGTCGGCAACGTGAAAATGCCCGATTAAATCTATATTTTCCTTAACCTCGTCGATATCGAAATCGCCCATCATATTCTGATGATAAATGTCATAAAGCATTTTTATATTCGGACTGTTCACATTTCTCAAAAGCTCAAAAACCGGCTTTGCATACGGCATTGAATAGTTTTTTCGGTCAATGTCGTTGAGCGGTTCGATTATCAGCGTAACGTTTTCCTTTTCGCAAATCGGCTTTGCGGTGTTTAAACATTTTAACACGTTTTCCTCGCAGTACGGCGCATTTTCGCCGATTAAAACAATCATAGCCGACGCGCCGAGCTTTTTATATACGGGTATGCTCTCATTAAGCGCGGACAAAAATTCGTCCGCTCTGCCTGCGTTTAATATTCCGCGCGACAAATCATACGACAGATTTTCGTCGGTGCAGTCAATGTTGAAAATTGAAAGCTTCATACCGTTTTCGTCAAGCATATTTTTAACCTTGTCAATGTCCTTGTTCGTCCACTTCCAAAATTCAACCGTGTCAATTCCGCATTTTTTAACCGCGCCTATTCTGTCATAAAAATCAAGGTGCGAAAACATCATATCAATACAACAGCTTATTTTTAATTTTCCGAATGATTGATTATACATCTAAATATCCTTTCGCAACCTCGTAAAATCTGCTTGTATCTTCATAACTGTCTTTTAAATCGTAGGTGATTTTTTCCCAGTTCTCGGGCGCCGCGCCAAAGTCGGGAATGTCAAGAAGCACACCGCCTTTTAACGCGGATTCGTGCGCAATAAGTCCCGGAATCATATATCTTGCCGCGTCCCATGCATTATTCGGGGGAAGTTTTCCCGTCGTTGCCGCTCTTACAAAATCATCAACAAGGAACGGATGCGTGTTGTAATGCGCAAACTTCGGATTGTTTCTGAACGTTTTGGGAAGTCTGCTTCTGTCTTGGATAGCCGCAAATCCCACAATATATTTTGTCGATATGGGGTCGCGGTTCATATCAATCTTGCCGTTTTTCAAATCTTCGTTGTACGCGATTGTGTTTACAAGATTTCCGACGTCCTCAATGTACGGTTCTTTTCCGCTCGCAACACCGATTTGATACGAATGGTTTGTAACCGAACACTCGTACGACGCTTTTTCGCCGTACATACAGGTTATGTAAGATGACGGCTTGTTAATTCCGACGCGTCTGAATTCATTGATACGCGCAATTCCTCCGCCCGACATCTGGAACAGTGCCGTTTCGTTGGAGAACGGGTTCTGCCAGTTGTTTTTGTCCTCGCCGTAGATGTTGTCCTCGTGATTGTCGCGGTAGCCCATACACGAAACCTTAAGCGCGTGCTCATTTATCGCCGAGAAAAGCATAGAAATCGAATGCGTGGGATAGAACATCGGCGGAATACCTGCAACTCTGCGCCAGTTCGGGCCGCCCGTGTGCTGAAAATCGAGATACATTTCGCAAATATCGTGATAATACTGTGACTCGCCGTACACAAACCTGCCCATTTCGCCCGTTTTGTATTTTTCACGGCAGAATATCGCGCACGGATAATAATAGCACGTTTCAGCCATCATATAAATTTTGCCCGTTTCTTTTGACAATTTGATTATTTCTTCTATTTCTTCAACCGAACAGCCTATCGGCACGGCGCTGATAACGTTTTTGCCCATTTTCATTGCCTTTACAATCATAGGTCCGTGAAGATGACGCTGTGTGTAAATTCCTATGCAGTCAAGGTCGGGCGCCTTCTCGAGCATTTCCTCAAACGAGCTGAAACCGCGCTTTAAATGGTGCTTTTCCATAGATGCCTTAACACGTCTTTCATCAAGGTCTGCAACAACAACTTCCTCCACATCAGGATGAATATTAAATAGCCTTACAAAATCATCGGAAAAATATCCAAGTCCGACAATACCGATTTTCATAAAATCCAACTCCTTATCATTGTATAATTTAACATCATTATAACCCAAACAAGCGCAAATTTCTATTGACAAAACACGCTTTTTATTGTAGAATATGAACACAATATAAAACGGAGGCAGATAAAATGAGCAGTGATTTTTTTATTGAAATTCCTGTTGCAAACGACACGTTAACGCATAATTTCGGCGTTTTTTCGAGCAAGGTGCAAACGCCCGATACGTTTGTGTGCACAAAAAACGACAAACCGTTCTCGCGCTTTTTTTATGTCGTAAACGGGCTTATTATTTTTGACAAGGGCACAAAAAAAGAACTCCCCGCGCCTGCCGGAAGCATTGTCTATCTGCCGAACGATATTACATACAAATCGGAATGGCCCGCCGGCGAAACCGGCGAATATATTTCGATAAATTTCCAAATGAGTGACAAACTTCTGCGTCTGCCTGATAAAATCTGCATTGCCGCAACCGACAAAAACGGATACTATCTTAAAATGTTTAAAAACGCATACGATATTTGGCTCCGCGGTTCGATTGGATATAAACTTGAAGTTTTGTCGGAATTGTATAAGATTTTGTACAGTCTGGACAATGATGTTCTGCGCCGTTATACAAAGCAAAAGCACCAAATGATTTATAAAGGAATTATTTTTTTGGAAAACAATTATTTGCAGGATATTTCGGTCGGCAACCTTGCAGAAATGTGCAGTACGAGCGAGGGAAATTTCCGCAGACTTTTTAAAAAGTATAAAAATATGTCTCCTATAACCTATCGGAATTATCTTCGCATAAAAAAGGCGTGCGACCTTCTCGGCAGCGGAGAATACAGTGTCGCCGAGGCGGCGGAGGCGGTGAATATTCCCGACGTGTGCTATTTTTATAAACTGTTTGCAAAGTTTATGAATACCACCCCGAAATCGTTTATTTCGGGATAAAAATATCAGATAAAACAAAGCAAAACGGCTGTTTTGTATAAACAGCCGTTTTAAGTTTACTTTTCAATTTTTACCGTTGTATCCGATACAGCAAAGCGTGCCTGCCTGCAAGGTTATGCCCGTGTTTCAAGCGGAAATGATGCTATGCCGCATTCGCTTTCCGCACAGGTGAGTTATTACAGTGAATACATACAATCACATGGTGATTTGGAATATGTTGGGGTGTACTCTGATGAAGTTCTGACAGGAACAAAGGATAGTCGGTCGGGCTTCCAACAGTTACTTGCGGCTACCTAAAAGGAGAAGACGAGGGCAAGCTGATGTTAGATGACAATATGCTCCGCACCCTTGCTATTCTTGACAGAGCCGCAGCGTTCAAAGAATGATAAAGGTCTGTGTTATCGGAAATCACGAGAAAATCAAACATTATCTCGGAGTATGGCTGAAAGTGTTCGGGTTTGAGGTAACGGACACCGCTCCGCACTTCACCATTGAGGTCTTAAAGTCCGACAGCAATGTCATTACGCATAGTAATCAATCAGAGCTTGCAGGGCCTATTCGCAGCCTTGTTTATGACTTTGGCATATAGCGCTGAAAGGGCAGATTTGAGCGTTTCAGCATATTCCGATTTATGTAACATAGAATGTGTCGTACTGTCAAAGCTCATCGCACAGGCGGTCAGGCAAATTCTATGAATAGCAAAAGCACCGGGGAGAATGTTCCTCGGTGCTTTCATATCCGTTACAACCGTACTATTTGACACAGGGCAAGCCCGTAAAAAATAGGTGTTCGGATATTAAAATGTTTGGTGGGCCTTCAGGGACTCGAACCCCGGACCAACCGGTTATGAGCCGGTTGCTCTAACCAACTGAGCTAAAGGCCCGAATATTTGAATTAAAACTATTTGAAAATTTGTTTTGCGGCGTCCGAAAAAATTCAGACACCGCAAAGCGTTTGGAGGCGCCAACCAGATTTGAACTGGTGGTGAAGGTGTTGCAGACCTCTGCCTTACCTCTTGGCTATGGCGCCATAAATCAAAAGACGCATCACAACGTGCGTCTTTTGTAAAATGGAGCGGAAGACGAGATTCGAACTCGCGACGTTCACCTTGGCAAGGTGACG
>ERZ824480.114-NODE-114-length-137744-cov-13.595545_pt1 | contig 137744 bp, 106 predicted proteins | sample MGYA00519861_ERZ824480 | MGnify/ENA primary metagenome ERZ824480 (study PRJEB31778, sample SAMEA3449152) | human gut metagenome | biome: human gut; feature: human-associated habitat; material: faeces | place: United Kingdom | collected 2010/2012 ... | reverse complement strand
AGGGTCGAGCGTTTCTCGGCGGCGTGCTTTCCGGCGTTGTCGAGCCTATCGGCGCCGTGCTGACGATCGTCGCCGCACAGTTTATTATTCCTGCACTGCCATATCTTTTGAGCTTCGCTGCCGGAGCGATGCTCTATGTGGTGGTAGAGGAGTTGATTCCGGAAATGTCACAGGGGCGGCACTCGAATCTTGGAACGGTGTTCTTTGCGGTAGGATTCAGCGTGATGATGGTGCTGGATGTGGCTTTGGGATAAGGAGATAGATTATGATTTTACAAGTAATTTTGGAAGGCATAGGACTTGGTATTCTGCTCGTTATTGTTTGTGCCATCGGTATCCGCAAGGGTGCGGTAGGAATGGTACATCTTTACAGCCCTGAAGTTCAAGATAGGTGCGTAACGCTGGGGCTTACAACACGCGAAAAAATTAAGCGGAACGCTTTGGTTTTCAAAGCGGTATGCGTTCCCGGATATGTTGCCTATGTACTGGTGTGCGTCTATGCGGTGAACGGTGCACGGGGCTTTCTTGCGGGCTTCTGGCAGTTGCTTGTTATTTTATCGGTGATGAACCTTATGGACCGTTTTCTCGTTGACGACTACTGGGTCGGGCACACAAACGCATGGACGATCCCCGGCACAGAGGACTTAAAGCCATACATCACTACTAAGGACAAGGTGAAAAAGTGGCTGTTCGGCACAGTGGGCATGGCGGTCATTTCGGCAGTGCTGGCGGCAATTATGACGGTTTTTATTCACGGAGGAAGGAACCTATGAAATATAAAATTGAGAAAAATACCGTGCAGGAGACGCTGATCATTCCGCTGTATGCCAGGAAGGTATGTTCGCAGCTGTATCCAAATCTCTATCGGGATGAAACGGCTGTCAGCTTAATCAATGAAATTGATTACGACTTTTCAGAGGCAGAGAAAAATTCTCGCGGCCTGATGCAACGCTTCGGCTCGCTGGAGGTTGCCATGCGACAGAACGATTTGGCTTTTGAAGTAAAGGACTATTTGAAAATCCACCCCAACGCCGCAGTGGTCAATCTCGGTTGCGGGCTGGACAACACCGGCAGAAGTTGCGACAACGGCAGCTGCAAGATCTACAATCTGGATTTTCCGGATGTCATCGCCGTGCGCAATAAGCTCCTGCCCGCCGGAGATCGTGAGGAAAACATCCCATGCGATTTGAATAATACCGAATGGTTTTCAAAAATCGATGCATCGGGCGGTGTGGTTTTCTTTGCCTCCGGCGTGTTCTATTATTTTCTGACCGAGCAGGTCAAGGCACTGGTGCAGCGAATGGCAGACGCTTTCCCCTGCGGTGTGCTGGTCTTTGATGCTGCCAATCGGACGGCTGTAAAGATGATTGCAAAAACATGGCTCAAGAGCGCAAAAATCAAGGACGTGGGCGCATATTTTGCTGTTTCGGACGCGAAAAGCGAGCTTTCTCCGTGGGACAGCCGCTTGCAGGTCACAATTCGCGGCTATATGCTGGGCTACAACGATTTGAAAGACCCGTCCGTCAGCGGATTTTTCCGTTTTCTTGCAAAGGTCGGGGATAACAGGATGAAAATGCAAATTGTGAAGATCAGATTTGGAGGCAGAAAATGAAATACTTGGGTATGCCCATGGGGATGTGGGCGCTGTTTGCAGGCTCATTCCAAAAGCAGCTGACGGCTGTGTTTGGTTATGATTCCGATACAGCAAAAGGTATCGCTAAAAGTGCAAAACCAAAATACAAAGCAATTATCTCAGACCTGCCGGAATTTGAAAAAGCGGATCGCTTCAAGATGAACATCGTCAACTGCACAATGATCGGCGCATTCATTCTCTCCATGCCTGAGCGCCCGGACGTGGAACGGCTGGCGGTCTACTACGCCAATGCCATGATGACAAAGCCCATGAAATGGTTCTGCCGCAAGAGTGGAAAGAGTAAATTTACCGAAAAGGACATTGACGGCATGAAGGCCACCGCAGCCTTGAAAGCCGCCGACCGCAACCCATATTCTTGGAACATGGAGTTTTACGAATATCCGGACGGCAGCGGCTATGAGGGACGCTTCACCAAATGCGGCATCTGCGTGCTGATGAAAGAACTGGGGCTATACGACCTGACTCCCGCCCTGTGCCATCTGGATTACACCATGAGCGAAGCAGGCGGCGTGACCGACTTCGTGCGGCAGTATACGCTCGCCTCCGGCGGGCCGTATTGCGATTGCGGCTATAAGAAAAAACAGTTATAACACATTTTAAACGCTGAAATATCCACCCACTATGCGGGTGGATATTTATTCTATGCATATAAGTTTATATCGTCCAATTTTGTGAGGCTGTTTGACGTTCAATCATATGCCTAAACAATCCGTTTTTATTCATAAGTTCATTTGGAGTGCCGGATTCTGCAACGGTACCGTTTGCGAGCAAGATAATTTTATCGGCATTTTCAACCGTTCTCATTCGGTGCGCTATGACAAGAACGGTTTTGTTTTTGATAAGCCGTGACAATGCCGTTTGAATAAGCGTTTCGTTTTCGACATCAAGAGAAGCCGTAGCTTCGTCAAGGAGTATTATAGGTGCATTTTTTAGAAATGCACGGGCAATAGATATTCTTTGGCGTTCTCCTCCCGAAAGATTGCAGCCATTCTCACCGATTTCGGTATTGTAGCCGTTCGGCATTTTACTTGCAAATTCATCGCAGTTTGCAAGTTTTGCAGCAAAAAGAACTTCTTCATCAGTCGCATCCTTTTTACCAAGACGGATATTTTCAAGAATTGAGGTATTGAAAAGTGTTACATCCTGGAAAACAATTGAATAAAGGCTTAAAAGTGTTTCAGGTTCTATTTTGGAAATATCCATACCGCCGACGGTAATTTTGCCGCCCCCGGCATCCCAAAATCTTGCCGCAAGTCTTGAAACAGTAGTTTTGCCGCCGCCTGACGGACCCACAAGCGCCGTAACTTCTCCCTGCTTGGCAGTAAATGACACACCCGTCAAAACCTTAACATCATCATTATAAGAAAAGTTTACATTATCAAATTCAATGTCATAACCGTCATTTGTAAGCTTTGTATCGCCCGACTGAATATCGTGGTCGAGTATTTCATTCATTCTTGCGACATTCGTCTTAGTGGTGATTATTGCCGCCAGATTTTGAAGTGCTGCCTGCATTGGGTCATAAAGACGAGAAACAAGGAGAAGAAACACAAAGAAAGTAAGAACATCAAGTTCGCCCTTTATCAATAAGGATGAGCCAATTAAGGCGGTTGTTGCTATACCGAGCTTAAGAATCATTTGAGCACTCGCAACAAATACCGCTGTGCCAAATTCACCTTTAAGTGCTCTCTCCTCAACATGATCAATCTTTTTATCAAGAGTGACTAAATATCTGCCCTCGGCATTATTTGATTTCAAATCTGCTATCGTATCGATACACTCTTGAATACCGTTTGCACAGGCAATTTTTGCTTTCATTGATTTATTGGAAAGTCTTTCCTGCACCTTGGACGAACAGCCGACAATAATAAAGGCAACAGGCAAAACCCAAAGTGCCGCAATTGCCATTTTGGCATTGAAGAAGAAAAGACTGATCGCCACTATTACCGTAGAAATCATTGAACCGACAAACGGCGGAATAAAGTGAGAAAATGCGGTTTCAAGATAAGTACAATCTGCCATAATCGTGCTTGTTAAATCTGCCAAGTCTTTTTTTGCGAAAAAGGAAAGCGGAATTTTGCGTAACTTTTCGGCAAGAGTGAGTCTTCTTGTTCCTGTTTCAACATAGGTTGCAAGAAAAGTTGAATTATATTGCCAAAGCGTTACACAAAAAACAACAAGCAAACATATAATTGCTCCGCCTGCAAAGAAAAATGTATTGCTTTTTACACTTTTATTCAATAATCCTTTAACAAATAAATACAACAGGGTTACGGGAAGCATAAATGAAATATTTTGCAAAGTACAAGCGACAATACCCTTTATCAAGTCTTTTGCACCCTGCCTTGAAAGCGCATATCTGTGCATAAGTTTTTCAATCATTTCAATTCCTCCTTTGCCACCTTCCATTTAACCGATGTGAGATAATTTTCAAGCATTGTTGCAAACACACCGTTTTGTTTGCAGAGTTCTCCTGATTTACCTTGTTCAATCAACCTGCCGTCTTTTAAAACATATATGCAATCCGCATTTTGAACCGTTGAAAGTCGGTGAGCAATCATAATAACGGTTTTGCTTTTTGAAAGTTCATTGAGAGCCTTTTGAATTTTAACCTCGTTGTCAGGATCCGCAAAAGCGGTTGCTTCGTCAAGAATAACAATCGGTGCATTTTTAAGAATTGCCCTCGCAATAGCTATTCTTTGTGCCTCACCGCCGGAAAGGTAAACACCGTTTGAACCGATAACGGTATCAACTCCGCTGTCAAACTTTTCGATAATATCCGTACATTGAGCCATTTCGAGTGCCGACATAACCTCATCCATATCCGCATTTGGCTTTGAAAGGCGAACATTCTCAAATATACTGCCTGTGATCAGTTTACTGTCCTGGAACACATATGATACGGCGTTTGTCAAATCCTCTTTTGCAATGTTTTTAACATTAACTCCGCCTACAAGAACTTCACCGCTGTCCGCGTCAAAAAATCTTGTAATCAGGTTTGCGAGCGTTGTTTTGCCACCGCCTGACGGACCGACAAATGCAACTGTCTGACCTGATTTAATGTCAAGCGAAACATTGTCAATTGCCTTGACCTCTCCGTCATAGCTGTAGCTTACATTTTTAAGTTGAACAGATGCATCTGTCGGTTTTTGACATTTTGTTGCTTCCAAAGGTGAAATGTTCATAACGCTGTCAATTCTCTTAAATGCATCGGCAACAATCATTTTGTTTTCGCTTTGAAACATTATCTTTGTCATTGTTACTGTTAAAATCGGAGTGATAATTACATAAAACAAAATATTAAGTATCAACTCATTTGTTATTTCGCCTTTTGCAAAAATCAATCCGCCGAAAATGATAAATGCAAAAATGCCGTTAATCAGCATAGTGAACATTGCCATTGGCAAGCGTAGATTTTTTGTATAGGCGATTGCCCATTGGCTGTAAGAATCAATAGATTTTTTAAATTTTCTGAAACTGAATACGCTTTGACCGAATGCCTTTACCACAGGAATACCTCTGACATATTCAACTGCCTCGTTTGACATATTGTCAAGTGCGTTTTGATATTCCTCCATTTTCTGACGGAGGGTTTTGCCTGTCATAAACACCATCATAATTAAAAATGACAAAGCAATGGGAATGAGAGAAATTAAGCCGAATCTCCAATCAAAAACAAATAAAAATATCAATAATCCTACAGGCGTTACAACTGAACCAACCATATCGGGAAGTTGATGAGCAAGATAGGTTTCGGTTGCAGCCGAGCAATCATTTACAATTTTGCGTAGCTTTCCGCTTCCGAATTTTTCAATTTCTCCAAGAGGTAATTGCACAATTTTGTGCATCATCTGTTTTCGCATATTTGCCTGAACTCTAAATGCACTTGTGTGTGAGCACATCAATGAGGCAATGTAAATCATCATAGACAACGCAGCAAAGACAACCGCAAAAATACCGTTTTTCACAATATCTGCAGCGTTTTCAAAATTCGGCATAACCTCAAGCACCTCTTTGATTATCTTCCATATATAATAAAACGGAAGAAGAGCAAGTGCACTGCTGACACCGCTGAGCAATAAAGAAATATAAGTCAGGCACTTATAATTCTCCGCAAATCCCATTAGCCTTAAAAAATTCGACTCGTTTTTTTCTTTCAAATGAATTCCTCCTATATAAATATTTAGTTAGTTATCACTAACTCATGTTTAAAAATTAAAGGACTTAAAGCCCTAAAATTTTAGACCAACCTGCGATATAAAAGTCCTGGAATTCGCTTACATATTTTTTAGCGTTTTCTTTTTTCATATCGTGTTCAATAAGCTCAAATATGCCCGAAAACATACCGCTGACAATCATATGGCAAACCGCTTTTTCTATGTTTGGAACATGCTTGCCCTGCGAACGCAAAGCGTCTATGAATTGATAGGTTTCTTCAACTTCAATTTCCACCATATTATGAATAAAGTTCTCGTATGATGTGCCTTCGCTTTTACAAATTATTAGCTTAAATTCGTCAAAATGTTCATAAATATAATCAACAATTTCGTTAAGGCTGGTTCGGCTTTCAACTCCCATATGGTTGATTTTTTCTTCATCTGAAAGTTCTTCAAAGGATTCCTGTGCGGACATAAATATGTTCATTATAGCTTTTGCGTGCTCTTCAACAAGAGCGGCAAAAAGTGCTTCCTTGCCTGAAAAATAGCCATAAAACGCACCTGTTGTTACACCGGCGGTTTTTACGATATTACGAAGCGAAGCAGAATTAAAGTCTTTTTCCAAAAATTCTGCTTTGCCTGCCGACAATATATTTTTTAATGTAGTTGATTCCTCATTTGACATTTTTTATACCTCATATAACACTGTTATATTATGTTTAGTATAACACCGTTATATTATTCTGTCAAGCGTTATGATTCGATTTTTCAAACAATATAATATATTATGTGAATTTTTGCCAAATAGCGTCAAAAATTGTTGACATTAATAATTTTTTGAGTATAATAAAAATTAAGAATCGGGTTAGGCAATGCTAACCTTTGTAAATATAACAAACCGAAAACGAATTTAAAAGGAGATTTTATTATGATTAGTGAATTGGCTGCATTTGCAGGCGGTGTGCTGTTTGGTACGGCAGGAGTTAAGGCTTTGGGAAGCAAGGATGCAAAAAAAGCATATGCTCACACTGCGGCTTTTGGTTTGAGAGTTAAAGACTCTGTGATGAAAGCAGTAACAGAGGTTAAAGAAAACGCAAACGATATTTTGGCAGAGGCTAAAGAAATTAACGAGAAAAAAGCAGCCGAAGCACAGGAAAAAGCAGAACAGAGCGTTATTGAAAACGCAGCTACCGCAAACGCATAAATTATTAAAAGGCTGTCTTTATGGCAGCCTTAAATTTTTGAGGTATTTGGTATGAAATGTCAAATCTTGCACGAAACAAAAAACAGAATGAGAGTGCATTTTTGTAAAGAAAATATGACAATTGAAGAAGCGGATAAGGCAGATGCTTACTTGAAATCAATTCGCGGAATTGATGATGTTACAGTTTATGAAAGAACCGGCGACTTGATTATTTATTATTCTTTTGACAGGAGCGAACTGATTAGAATTCTTGCTCACTTCAGCTTTGAAAATGATGAAGTGAAAAATATTGAGATTGTCGGCACAGCAAGGCTTGTTCAGCGTGAATATGAAGAAAAGCTTATTATGACAATCACTTTGCGCTATTTCAGAAAAATATTTTATCCTTTACCTTTAAGAATTGCTCTTGCTTATATTAAATCTATAAAATATATATTAAAGGCATTGAAGTCGCTTGCCAAAGGACAGCTGAACGTTTCGGTTCTTGATGCTGTGGCAATTACGGTTTCGCTTATAAGAGGTGATTTCGAAACGGCTTCAAGCGTTATGTTTTTACTCAAAATCGGTGAAATTCTTGAAGAGTGGACCCACAAAAAATCTGTCAGTGACCTTGCAAACACAATGTCGCTCGGAATTGAAAAAGTGTGGTTAAAGAATAAAAAGAATGAAGAGGTTTTAGTTTCTGCAAACAAGGTTAATGTAGGCGACAAAATTGTTCTGCGTACTAGCAATATGATACCGCTTGACGGTGAGGTTATCGACGGAGGCGTAACGGTTAACCAATCAGCTATTACGGGCGAAAGTGTTGCCGTGAACAAAACGGTGGGTTCTCGTGTGTATGCCGGCACGGTTGTTGAAAGCGGCGAGTGTATTATAAAGGTTACGCAGATTAACGGTCAAGGCAAATACGACAGAATCGTAAAAATGATTGAAGATTCGGAAAAGCTAAAATCATCACTTGAAAGCAAAGCATCAGACCTTGCGGACAGGCTTGTTCCGTTTAGTTTGTTCGGCACGATATTTACATATGCAATTACACGAAATGTAACAAAGGCGTTGTCTATTCTTATGGTGGATTATTCCTGTGCATTAAAGCTTACAATGCCCGTTGCAGTTTTGTCTGCTATCAACGAATGCAGTAATTATAACGCAACCGTTAAAGGCGGAAAATACCTTGAAGCGCTCTCAAAGGCAAATGTTATTGTCTTTGACAAAACCGGAACGCTGACAAACGCACAGCCGAAAGTTGCAGACATCATCACATTCGGCAACAACGACAAGGCTGAAATGCTCAGACTTGCCGCTTGCCTTGAGGAACACTTCCCACACTCGGTTGCAAATGCCGTTGTTAACGAAGCGAAGGCGAGAGGTCTTGACCACGCCGAACAGCATTCAAAGGTTGAATATATTGTAGCTCATGGAATTTCGAGCCTTGTCGGCGACGAAAAGGTTGTTGTAGGCAGTTATCATTTTGTTTTTGAGGACGAAAACTGCACTGTGCCGCAAGATGAACAAGACAAATTCAATACAATACCAAACGAATATTCACACCTTTATATGGCAATCAACCGCACACTTGTTGCCGTGATTTGCATTGAGGACCCTATAAAAGACAATGTTAAGCAAACGCTTGACGATTTGAGGACAAACGGCATAGACAAAATTGTTATGATGACCGGTGACAGTGAACGCACGGCAAAGGCTGTTGCAGAAAAATTGGGAATCGATGAATACTATGCAGAAGTTATGCCCGAGGACAAAGCTATGTTTATTGAAAAAATACAAACTGACGGCAATTCTGTTATTATGGTGGGCGACGGCATAAATGATTCACCGGCATTGAGTAAAGCAGATGTCGGAATAGCAATAAGTTCAGGTGCTGCAATAGCAAGGGAAATTGCGGATATAACCGTTTCAAGTGATGATTTGAACTCTCTTGTAACGCTTAAAGAAATAAGCAATCTTTTGATGGCAAGAATAAGGTCGAATTACCGTTCTATTATGTCGTTTAACACTACATTAATTGCACTTGGCGTTGTTGGAATAATCCCTCCGACAACCTCGGCTTTTTTGCACAATGCTTCTACTCTTGCTTTTACATTAAAGAGTATGACAAAACTGATGTAAATCCTGTTCCGTTCGGAGATAAATTATTATTTAATGTTAATTTAAATAATAATGCGGATTTAGAGTTTCTTTATACACCTCTGTGTAAGGTTCGTAATTCCTCATACGAATTTGCTATTCAAAGCAAAAATAAAATTCTGAGAGATTTTTGAGAGACACAAAGTTTGAAAAATGGCTTAAATAGGCGGTTTTGAAAAAAGATTGCGAGCCTCTGACTCCGTCATTTAAGGTTCGAATCCTTATTACGAGCAGAGCGAGTAACATCGTTCTGTCAAGTCTTTAAGGTGGAGATTTGCGAAGCAAATACGACCGTGACTTGACAGGTTGATATAATCTGCCAATACCTCGGAACATTCGTGTTCCGAGGCTTTTTTATGCCCGAATACTGCTTTTTACGGCGGTATTTGGGCTCTTTTTTTGCTTCAAAATATCGTGAGAGCTTTTGAGAGATTCTAAGAGACAGCAAATTTCAAAATATTAAAGCCTTTTATTGCGATTTGGCTTAAAATTTGACAAATATTTGGTAATTAATTACATTTATAATGTAAACACATAACCATACTAAAAACTTGCAGTATACATATAAAAAATTTTGCAACTTTTTTTAGTCAATATGTGTTTCATTTATAGGAGGTGATGAATTATATGTCCATAATTGAATTTGACAATCAGCGTTTTGATGATTTATATCAAAAGTATGCCGGTATCGTTTTTAGAACAGCATACAATTTTCTATTGAATAAAGATGATGCTGAGGATATTGTGCAGGAGGTATTTATTAAATATTTTATTTTTAATAAAGCATTTAACGATGATGATCATGAAAAAGCTTGGATTCTTACAGTAACAGCAAATTTGAGTAAAAATGTTCTTCGTTCAAAATCCCGTCAAAATTTGGAATTAGATGATACAATTAAAATTGTGGATAATAAATTCGAAAAAGCAACAACGAATCATTTGGATTTAGAAGAAGCGATGAAAAAATTAACCGCAAATCAAAGACTTGTAATTTATCTGTATTATTATGAACAAATTCCAATAAAAAATATAGCAAAAATAATAAAAAGCAATGAGAACACCGTAAAGTCTCATTTGTTACGAGCGAAAAGCAAAATGAAAACCTATCTTGAAAAGGAGTAGTGTATTATGAATTATACCGAATATAATAATCAATTAAAATTACCGGATGATTTGTATAAAAAAACATTAGCGGGTGTTAAATCAGAAATTTCAAAACATAATCAAATTCAAAGAAAAAAGAAAGTTGCTTATTTATCATTTGCTGCTTGTTTTATGATACTTGTCACCTCAATATCAACAATTAAATACTTAAATCATAATTCTTCTGATGCTATTGAAGCTACACATAATTCATCAACAAATAACAAGGGCTTTTCTACTGATAATCGGACGATAAAAATTAAAATTGAAAACACTAAATATCCGCAAAAAATTATTATTGATAATAAGATTTATTCGCAGTATTATTTTGGAGATGCGAAAGCGGATAAGAATAATACTATTGAATTAAAGCAATCAGAAATAGGCGATTTAGTATGTACGCTTGATTATTTTAATCTTACGAATGACTTGTCAAATTATGTACCAATGACTGTTGAAGAAGCTGAAAACAATAAATTTTATAAAGCGTTGGTTTATAAATATGCCAAAAGTGATCATTTAATTATAGTTCAGACCAATAATGAATATTATATATTCTACTTGAATGGTTTAACCACCGACTATACGATCGAAGATTTACTAAATTTATACACAGCAAAAGGCGATAATGAAATTATCGGTATTGAGATTTGGCAAGATGAATTCTATGATTATACGATTGAATTGCCGGAAGGAAAAAATATTACGGATCGGGGCATTCGCCCTTTATTGAAAGGCACTATAACAGACAAAGAAGTGATTAGTTCAATAGTAACCACTATCAAAGAGTGTAATGAAAATAAAATTGATGACATTAACAGTTATTTAAGTGATTACGATAAAGGATTGGCAAGTGAAGAATCGCTTATGTCTGATAATGGAGAATATAAATTAAGACTCATTTTTGCAGATGGTCAGGAATTAAATCTCGATAAAAATTCTTTGGATATTACACTAAAAAAAGATTATTTTTATTTTGATATCTGTCATAAAGGAAATCCTATTTATTATAAAATAGAAAATTCTAAATATGATAGAATCGTTGAATTCATTGAGTCATCAATGTCTTAAACGATAAAACGCTGATTGCGAAATAAAAAACTAAAACAGTAGACTTTGCGTTTCAAACGACACCTCATTGTAAGGTTCGCAATTCCTCATACGAATTTGCTATGCGAAGCAAAAATAAAATTCTGAGGGATTTTTGAGATACGCAAAGTCTGAAAAATGGCTTAAATAGGCGGTTTTGAAAAAAGATTGCGAGGCTCTGACTCCGTCATTTAAGGTTCGAATCCTTATTACGAGGCAAAGCCGAGTAACAAGGTTATCGGGACCCCATTCAAAATCTGTGATTTTGCAAATGGGTGATGTTCTTATTACGGGTTTATAATGCAATCAAACCCGTAATATCGTTCTGTCAAGTCTTCAAGGTGGAGATTTGCGAAGCAAATACTACCGTGACTTGACAGGTTGATATAATCTGCCAATACCTCGGAACATTAGTGTTCCGAGGCTTTTTCTTTGCCTAAATCCTTGTTGGAGACATCGCTCAAATCAAAATCGTAACACGAATTGAATTGAACAAAAATATGCAAAGGTATAACACCTTTCGCAACAGATGGGTAGGTGCATACTTGACAAACAAAGGTATTCGGGTTATACCGACAATTAGCTGGGGACTTGAAAATACTTTCGATTTTTGCTTTAATGGTATTGAAAAAGGAAGCACAGTTGCAGTATCTACTTATATGGCATGCGCACACGGAAACAGAGCAGACCAAAAAGACTTTTTTATGGCTGGCTACAATGAAATGCTTAAGCGTATTGAACCTGAAACAATCATTTGCTGGCCTAATTTTTTAGAAAAGGATTTCTATTGTTTGCGTGCAGTCTAATGCTCTCGGTGGGTACATCAAATGCACCCTATCAATAATTAATTATACTTGGATATTTTGTAATTTTATGATATTATTGTATTGTAAAATCTTACTTAAGGATAGTTCAATATGATTATTAGAGTAGAATCAAAAGAACAATTGGATATTTGCCTTGATATAGTTCACAAGAGCTTCCAAACAGTTGCAGATGAAATGAATTTAACAAAGGATAATTGCCCAAGTCATACAGCATTTATTCCTATTGATAAGCTCGTCTCGCAGTTTGATAATGATGCACCTATGTTTTTGTATCAGTATAACGGGTGCTTTGCTGGATATTTTTCTTTGTCAATTAATGATGATAGCGTTGAACTAAACAATTTGGCAGTGTTGCCTGAGTACAGACATCTTGGGATAGGTAAAGAGTTAGTCGATTATGCCATTACATATTCAAAAAACATTCTTGGCGCAAATAAAATTAAAATCGGAATTGTTGAAGAAAATACAATACTGAAAGAATGGTATGAAAAAATAGGCTTTGTTCATACAGGCACTAAGAAATTTGAACATCTACCCTTTACTGTAGGCTTTATGGAAATAGAAATATAAATATTATCAAGGTGACAGATACGAATGTAATTTATATTTGAAATCGTCGGAGGAATTGTAATGTGTGATATTTGCAATACGATAGAAAAATCCTTACAAGGTGAAAATCCATTCTTTGTTAAAGAGCTCGAAACAGGAATTGTCGTCCTCGGTTGGAATCAACATTTTTACGGATATACCATTTTTATGTGCAAAAAGCACGCAACCGAGCTTTATCAATTAGAAGACGAGTTTCTTGCAAAGTTTATGGAAGAAATGGTTATTGTTTCAAAAGCTGTTGCAACAGCATTTGAATGTGACAAAATGAATTATGAGTGCCTCGGCAACGGTGATACCCATTTGCATTGGCATTTGTTCCCAAGAGTTAAAGGGGACCTTGGTGAATATGGAAATGACGGCAAAGGTCCTGTGTGGTGGTTGCCGCAAGAAATAATGTGGAATAAGGATAATATCCCAAATGAAAAAGAACTTAAAAAAATGAAAGCAAAGTTATTAAAGGAATTAGAAAAATATGTTTAAGGATAATACAAAAACTATTCAAACAAACAGATTGATATTAAGAAAATTTACTATTACTGATGCTGATGATATGTACAATAATTGGGCGAGCGATACTGAATGCTGTAAATATTTAGCATGGAATGTTCACAAAAATATTGACGAAACAAAAGCCCTACTTGAGTCTTGGATTAAAGCATATGACGAGGGCTGCTATAATTGGGTTGTAGAAATTAAAAACACTCACGAAATTATAGGTAGCATAAGCGTTATGACTGCATTAGAAAAACATTCTACTTGCGAACTCGGATACTGCTATGGCTCAAAGTATTGGGGCAATGGCTATGCAACAGAAGCATTAAGAGCAGTAATTGAGTATTTGCTGAAGGAATGTGATTTTTACTTAGTCGAGGCAAGGCATATCAGCGAAAATCCTGCAAGCGGCAGAGTTATGGAAAAAGCAGGAATGCATAAGGATGCCATATTAAGAGACAGAAGAATAAACAAGCATACCGGCGAAAGAAATGATGCAATTATTTATTCAATGACAAAAGAGGAATTGTAAAAGTGAAGATATACATAGCACGGCACGGTCAGGATGACGATAGCGTTCGAGGTGGATGGAGTGATTGTTTGTTAACAGATTTAGGAGTTAAACAATCTGTTGATTTGGCTGATGAAATATTAAGCAAATCTGATGAATATAATATCGGAATGATTGTTTCAAGTGATATAATCAGGGCAAAACAAACCGCATTAATTATTTCGGAGAAGTTGTCCGTACCTGTGAAGTATGATATGGATTTCAGAGAGGTTAATAACGGTGATCTTGCAGGCTTGGATAATCATATTGCCGAAGAAAAATATCCAAATCTCTACTGGAGGAAATTAGACTGGGAAGAACATTATCCTCACGGTGAAAGTCCAAAGGAATTTTATGAAAGAATAAGCAATGCTTGGGATAATCTGAGGAAAACACTTATTGATTATGATAAAAATGTATTGTTGGTAACTCATGGTGGAGTTATTAACGTTATCAAGTGCATCACTAATGGAGCCGAATATTCTAATAAACAAAAATATCAAGGTGTGCCAAGTGCAAAAATAGCAATGAAGATTAAGGTATAGTATGTCAAAAATAATTGCAATATGCGGTAATATATGTTGTAGTAAATCATATTATGCAAAGCAAATTAAAGAAAAAGAAAATGCCGTTATACTGTCAATAGATGAAGCTACCTATGATTTGATTGATAATGAGCAAGGTGGGTTTTACAATGCTTTTGCCGAAATAGTAAATAAATATCTTATGAAAAAGGCTGTTGAAATTGTAAAAGCAGGCTGCAATGTTATCTTGGATTGGGGATTTTGGACAAAAGCAGAAAGACAGGAAACAACCAAATATTTCAATCAATTCGGTATTGATGTTGAATGGATTTGTGTTGGTATAGTACAATTACGATGGAACAGTTGATTGAGGAACTAAATAACAAAATTAAAAATGGAAACGGTGGCTCCGACTTTTATGTTGATGAAGGTCTGTTGAATAAAATGTTGTCAAAATTCGAAGATCCAAGTAAAGATGAGATAAATGTATGGTTTGAAAGCAATTAATAAATGAATTAAAAATATGCACTTATATTATTGTAAAGGAGTTATTTATGACAATTGCATTTGATTTGAATAAATTGAGCGGAATTTATATTGAAACAATGAAATCACCAGAAAAAGCCGTTGCTTTTGATTTCAAATATGCAAACGGAAAGTTTTTATTTATGATTTTTTTGTCGGATGAAGATGAAAAAAGCAAGGATAAATTATTTGTATATATGAGAAATACACGCCGTTTACTTGAATTAAAAATGTATGGTAATCATTTTAAAGATAAATTTTTGATTTATTTTAAGGATCGTGATCAGCAGAAATTTTTAGACGAATTAAACTTAAATGTAAACGATGGCAATAGTTTTAAATTTGAAGATTTTTTGAAATGTTTAAATGCCAATATCCCAAAAACTATAAGTAGAAAAGAAAGAAAACATAATTTGCGTGATAACTGTAAAATAATTAACAGAATATCAGATGATGAGAAAACGGTATTCATTGGGCCACGAAAACTTTCAGTTGGGCATCCTCAAGATAAGACACTAAGAAAACTATATTTGTATACAGATGCTGACGTGGAAAAAATAGACCAACTTATTGAATATCTATTAAGCATTAATACTACTGTAGCTTGGACGACGGAAGATAAATTATATCAAGCAATTGATATTAATACTTATTTGCAACAAGTTTTATAAAAACAATTTGACTTTCCTGTCGTTTAGAGCTATAACACACAACACAGGAGGTAAAATTGAATATGAACGGTGTAATTTATGCACGATACTCGAGTGATAATCAGCGTGAGGAGTCGATTGAAGGTCAGCTCCGTGAATGCAACGACTTTGCAAAACGCAATGATATTACAATCGTAGATTCATATATTGACCGAGCGTTTTCCGCTACTACCGACAAGCGTCCGGCGTTTCAAAAAATGATTAAGGATTCTGCAAAGAATATGTTTGATGTTATCATCGTTTGGAAGCTGGACAGGTTCGCCCGTAATCGTTATGACTCTGCTCACTACAAGGCACAGCTTTGCAAGAATGGTGTTAAGGTAATATCTGCAAATGAAAATATCAGCAAAGGCTCTGATGGTATCATTCTTGAATCCGTACTTGAGGGTATGGCTGAATATTATTCAACAGACTTATCAGAGAAAGTTATTCGTGGATTAACAGAAAACACAATGAAATGTAAGTTTAACGGTGGTCCGATTACATTCGGATTCAATTTTGAACTCGCTGCCACAAGGTTGGAAGTTTTACTTTCAGCCTATTTTTATGCCCGAATACTGCTTTTTACGGCGGTATTCGGGCACTTTTTCTTTGCTTCAAAATATCGTGAGAGTCTTTGAGAGATTCTAAGAGACAGCAAATTTCAAAATTCCAAATCCGTTTTGGTGCGATTTAGGGCATTTATGACTGAGACTTTTGAGAGACATCGCTCAAATCAAAATCGTAACACGAATTGAAATGGAGAAAAAATTTGAGAGACATTTCAAAAAATAAAGAGGGCTTAAAGTAACAAAACTTTAAAGATAGATGTTTATTTGTTTGAATAAGTCCTCGAAACCATGGGATAATTATGGTATAATTAAGGCACAATATAAAGAAGCTGATTTTATGCCACAGATTATTCCAATCAGAGATTTAAAAAACACGAGTGAAATATCCGCTATGTGCCATAGCAGTAATGAACCTGTTTTTATAACTAAAAACGGTTATGGTGATATGGTTGTTATGAGTATGGAAACATACGAGAAAAATATGTTTATTCATGATGTAGAGAAAAAGTTGGCTGAAGCCGAGGAAGCAATAAGCAAAGGACAAGTCAGAGATGCACGAAAAGCACTTTCTGATTTAAGAAAACAATATGAATTATAATCTTGTAATAACTCAACCGGCGAAAAAAGATTTAGCAGATATTTTACAATATATATCCAAAGATTTATCTGCTCCAAAGGCAGCAAATGATTTGTTGGATGATATATTAAAATGTTATGATAATATTTCGTCGAATCCTTTGATGTATGCACTTTGTGATAATGATAGACTGAAAAGTAAGAATACAGAAAAGCAGTTATAAAAAATTATATAATGTTTTATCGTGTTGATGAAGAAAAACAAATAATTTATATTATGCGTTTTATTTATGGCAGAAGAGATTATATAAATTTGCTTTAATTTAATAAGTTTTGATAAATAATTCTATTTTTGAAATTGTGATTTTGAACAGGAAATGGTACAATTCAAATAAATTGGGATTTGGTGGTGAAAAATATATGATAAGCATTAAGGAGAAGCCATACTATAAAACAACTATTGAATCGGTAATTGGGGAAATCACGCTTGGAAGTGATGGTGAAAGCTTAGTTGGTTTATGGACAGATGGTCAAAGGTACTTTGGTGACACTGTGCCAAATGAAATGTTGCCAAATGACAATTTGAATATATTTGCTATCACGAAAGATTGGTTGAACAGATATTTTGAAGGGAAAAAGCCTCAAATTTCGGAGCTTCCATTAGCTCCTATTGGCGGAGAGTTTCGCCAAACTGTGTGGAAAATGCTGACAGAAATTCCTTATGGGAAAGTAATCACATACGGAGAGCTTGCTCAAAAAATCGCCAAGCAACGAGGAATTGAAAGAATGTCTGCCCAAGCTGTTGGCGGAGCAGTAGGGCACAATCCGATCTCCATCATTATCCCCTGTCACAGAGTTGTTGGGGCAAACGGCAATCTTACCGGGTTCTCTGGTGGCATTGAAATGAAGCTGCAACTTTTACAACACGAAGGAGTTGATATAAACCGGTTTTATATTCCCACAAAAGGGACAGCACTATAATCTGAAAAATAATGAATTCAAACATTTGAAAATTCCGGTTATCGAAAAAATTTTCTTAAAAAACAACATGATATCGTCACATTTGAACTACTTGAAAACTTCAAGTGATTCGAATGTAAGAAGCTTTTATCTGTTAATTCCTCCGAATTCGGGGGAATTAAAATTTATAAGTTTTACAAAACAGTTCCGATTTTCTATCGGATTTCTCCTATTAATGAGACAATAATTATTTTTACACAAGCCAGCTTATTCGTGGTAGAATAAAACCACAGATAAGGTTCGCAATTCCTTATTTCTTAGTGGTCACGCTCTTAGCCTTGCTCCAACCGGAATACAGTTTCACACTCTTGCCGCCGACTGTCCGGAATTTTGCATCGCTGATACAGCACCGCCAACGCTGCCGTAATCAGCACACAAGCCCACGCGGTGATTGCACTGTACCCCCTGTCTGGTATAGTTGGATGCACTGTTTACAAAATCCTTTTGAAAAGCAAAAAACCACTGGTGCAGATCATTCGTCAGCACCAACAAAATCAAAACGCCCACCGGCACAAACAACCACACCCAACCGCCTTTTGCAACACAGCATTGGCACACAGGATGCAAAAGCGGCGCACCGTTTGGTGCGCCGCTGCGTAGAGTCCTATTTACCTGCCAAGTCGGCGACGATCCTATCGCCAAACGCCGGCGCACCCTCCATAACGAACCGCTTCTCCCGGGCGTTTATATTTACATATTGCCGCATAAATGGCAAATAAATTTAGCTTACCTATCTAAATACTTTGCGATAAAATCCTCGACTGTACGCCAATACAGCGTGGGCGCAACAGAAGACGAGAGCGCATGGCCTGCGCCTTCTACGGTAAGTTCCTCTTTTTCGCAGGCTGCAGCCGCATACAATTCGCCCAGCATGCTGTACGGCACAAGTTCATCCGACGAGCCGTGAATAAACAGCGTTGGTATGCGGCTCTTTTTCACCTGCGCAAGGGCGCTGGCCTGCTTAAAATCATACCCGTCACGCACCTTGGACAACACCGATGTGGCGTTGAGCACAGGGAACCACGGAATATGCAGGGTATCCGCCTCCCGTTGGAACTCGTCCCATTCCGACGTGTAGCCGCAATCTGCAATAACAGCCTTCACATTTTCGGGCAAATCTTCACCTGATGCCATCAAAACCGTTGCCGCCCCCATGGATACACCGTGCAGAACAATCCGGGCGTTCGGCTCCCATGAAAGGATCCGGTTTATCCACTTTATAATATCCATACGCTCCGGCCAGCCCATACCGATTTTTGTTCCCTCGCTGTCGCCGTGGGCTCTTGCATCTACTGCCAAAACATTATAACCAAGCGTGTAAAATTTATGAACAAATCCGGCCATATGCTTGGCCTTGCTTGTGTAGCCGTGGCATACGAGCACATATTTTGTGCCGGTATTTTTGAACCGTTTTCCGTGCAGGCGCAGCGAATCAGACAGAATATACACATCCTCGCCGTGTGTAGCATACCATTCTTTGATTTCCGGCGTGCCTGTCATACCGCTGTATTTTGCACTTGCTTCCTCTTCATTGCCGGCAGTATTCGTGGCTTTTTGAACCAAGTTGTTGAGTTTGCTCATATGGATAGGCGATTTCGTGTTGATTGAGATATCATAGAATATTTCCGCTGCCGTTGCAGTTAAAGCTGCCAGCCCACAAAGCGCGCCGAAAGCTATGCCTACATTCTTTCTATTCATAAAAATCTCCTCCTGCCGTCAAAAGCATAACATGGTCACAAAATGTCATTTTGCAATCTAAAACTGTTTTGTGCGCGCCCCGACTGTCTTTACAATACAAAAGCGCTCTATGTATATCAAATCACATTTTTGGACGGATGTCAATAAAACCGCTGCCGCATTTTGCAAGAAAAAAGCAGACATCCGTGTGGATGTCTGTTTTTTTGCTTTTTCCTTCATTTTTTCGTTTTCGCCGGGAGCGGCATGGTTGTGCTGCTGCAGGCTACACATAATACTTTGCCTGCGCATTCCAAAGCGCTGCATATTGGCCGTCGGCAGCCAAAAGCGCTGTGTGCGTACCGCTTTCCACCAGCCTTGCGTGATCAAACACGGCGATGGTATCGCAAAAGACGCAGCTGGACAGCCGATGCGAAATGTAAATGGCCGTTTTGCTTTGCACAAAGGAATTGAAGCGGCTGTAAATCTCGTTCTCCGCAATCGGATCCAGCGCCGCCGTCGGTTCGTCCAGCACCACCACCGGCGCGTCCTTATAAAGCGCTCTGGCAAGGGCCAGCTTTTGCGCCTCGCCGCCGGAGATCTCTACGCCGTCCTTGTTCAAATCCTGATAAAGATAGGTGTTTTCCTTATTCGGCAGGCGCTCTACTCTCTCCTTAATGTTTGCATTTTCAAGGCAGGTATAAAGCCTATCCGTATCCAATGTCGTGCTTGCGCAAACATTGTCCTTGAGGGAAACAGAGAAAATTTTGAAATCCTGAAAAACAACAGAATAGAGATTTATAATACTCTCCTTGGTATATGCCTGAATGTTTTCGCCGTTGATGAGAATTTCGCCGTCGGTCACATCATACAGGCGGCACATCAGCTTGATAAAGGTGGTTTTGCCGCTGCCGTTCCTGCCAACCACGGCCAGATGGCTGCCGTTCTCAATTTTAATGCTCACATTCTCCAGGGCATATTGATTTGCACCCGGATATTTGAACGACACATTTTTGAACTCGATCTCAAATCGGTCACCGTCCAGAGTCCGGGTACCGTATTGCTTGCTGTCTGTGCACTCTATAATCTCAAAATAAATCCGAGCCAGCGGCAAGATCTCCGCCAGCTTGCCCAGCGTGTTAGCGATGAGCATAACACCGTTTACGATCTGCATAAAAGCGCCGCAGTACATCACCAGCGCACCAATGTCAAACAGCCCCAAATTGCCCTTGACCCCGATAAAAACATACACGCCAAACGCAACAAAGGCACCCATCACCGCAACGATGGAGCTGGTTTTTGCGGTGCGCATAGATATTTGCTTCAGCGTTTTTTCGCCGTCGGTAAGAATCTTTTCCGTTGCGATCTTGCCGATCAAGTGCTGCTCTTTGTATAGGCGTATCTCCTTACCGGTTTTGTAATCGGCAAACAGGTCAATCAGGGAATAGAACAGACGATCCAGCGTGGCATACGCCTCGTTTGCAGCCAGGTACGACTTGTTCATCCGCACGGCAATCAACGCCATAACCGCCGCCATAACAATCAGAGTGGCAATCAGCAGGATCAGAAAAACAGGCCTTTCAAAAAATGAATTGCCGGTTTTGGTAAAACCGATTTTCAAAAGCGGCAGGATCATCACCACAGACACCGCCACCGTAAACACGCCCTTAACAAACACCTGGCTGGTCCACATAAAGTACGAAAACCGCGCCCATCGGCTGGCGCCCGCCTCCTCGTGCTTATGGATCGTCTTTCTGAATGTGTTGTCCTCCTGCTTTTCATAATCCATATGAAACAGCTTTTCCGCCATTTTGAAATTTTCTCTGCTAAACAGCAGGTCGGATTTAACATCGTATAGGTCAGATAAAAACCCGCCTGCATAATCCAGCACAAAATTAAGCGCCACAGCCGCAAGAATATAAGCCAAAAGCCCCTTAAAATCCGCACCGGCGGTCATCATACCGATGATCTTGGCAGTGAACCAAATGTTCACAAAGGGCTTGGCGCCGGTCAAAATCGCGCAGAAGAAATCCACAGGCAAAATACCTTTGTCCAGACCGGCAATCTCGCGATACATCTTGCATATCATCTTAAAGTTATGCATGCACAGCCACCCCCTGTTCTCTGTAATAGTAGCTTTGCACCTGAAACATTTTGTAATATGCGCCCTTTTTGGCCATCAGCTCCTCATGGGTGCCCATCTCGGTGATTTGGCCGCCGGACACAAACAAAATCCGGTCGCAAAAACGGGTGGAAGACAGCCGGTGGGAAATAAAGAAAGAGAGTTTGCCGTCGGTCAGTTCGCTGTATTTTAAGTACAACTGATTTTCGGCAATGGGGTCCAGCGCCGCCGTGGGCTCGTCCAAAATCAAAATCGGCGCATCCTTGTACATGGCCTTGGCAAGCAGCAGCTTTTGCTTTTCGCCGCCGGAAAAATCCACCGCATCCTTATACACATTCCTGTCCATCAGCGTGTCTGCGCCCTTTGGCAAGGCATACACCTTATCGTACATTTCCGCTTTCTGCAACGCCAGGTCAAATTTTTCCCGATCATAGTCAAGGCTTGCCGTTATGTTTTGCTGAATGGTCATGGGCAAGAAATAATAGTCCTGAAAAATGGCCGAAAACAAATCGAAATAGCTGGTTTTTGCAATGGTGGCGGTATCTTTGCCGTTTAGCAGAATGCGACCGCCGGTGGGCACATACAGGCCGCACAGCAGCTTGATCAGCGTGGTTTTGCCTGCGCCGTTCTCCCCGACAATGGCAATCTTTTCGCCGTTTTTGAATGTAAGGTCAATATGCTTCAGCGTAGGTGCATCGGCAGAGGGGTACTGAAAGGACACATGCTCAAACACCACCCGATCAACGGATTTGGAGGTCAGCCGCTCTCCCTCCTCTGCATGATCCTCAAACGCAATATACTCCCTGTATGCCTGGCACTCCTTGCAGCACATCTCAATCTGATTGACCGCAAAGCCCAAATGGAGCACCCAGTTGGAAAAGCCGGTAATGATGCCGAAATAGAAAATAAAATCGGACACACTGAGCGCACCCTTGCCGGTCAAATACGCAAGGTAAATATAGGCGATGGCCTGGCGCACGGCGCTGAGCAAAGCGGTAATGCCGTTAAATGCTACGCAGGTGTGGGTGTACCGGGCATAGATTTTTTCAATCCTGCAAAGGGAGGCGGCAAGCGCCCGAATAAAATAATCACCCATATTGTAAAGCTGAATATCCTTTGCCGCCGTGCCATCCTTGCACAACTTATAAAAATAATCGAACTTCGCCGCAGGCTCCGTGCGTTGATCCAAGTTTTGCCGCTGCTTCTTCGTCAGCGCTCTTTGCAAACAAAACTGGGCGCCGCAGGTGGCAATAATCAGCAAAATCATCCAAACATTGATCTTGTAGATGAGCACGCCGGACGCAACAACACCCACCACCGCAACGAAAAACAAATTCAGCGTGCTTATAAAGTTTGAACCGCCTGCATACCGTCCGTTATAAAAAACCTCTGCGCGCTTTTGTTTCTCGCGCATTTCCAGATTTTCTATATTGGCATAGTCGGTACTGAGATTTTTTTCAAACGCAGCCACCGCATAGCGCATGCGCACGATCCGGGCACCGCCCAGGATCAGCTCCTTCATAAACGGATCCAGCCAAATGGTAATGGTCAGCAGCAGGCTCAGCAGCGCCACCACCAAAATCAGTTGCCGGGTGGTAACGCCCTTTTCGATACAATCAATCATCGCCTTGGGTATATAGGCGGTGACAATGGGCTGGAACACCAGTGCCGGCACACGAATAAAAAAGTACAGCAGACTTTTTTTGTCCCATGCGATCCAGTTTTTCAGCATATACTTTATGTTTTCTCGCATAACTCCTCCTTGCCTAAAAACCAAAATCGCCCCTGCATAGACTTATACAAGAGCTGGATGACTGTGTTCGGAATGGGAACAGATTTCTCTTTTTGAGCGGCAACAACCGTCTGTGCTTTTATTTTACCCGAACCCACCGGGAATGTCAATGCAGGATCCCCCGTTTTTGTTGACAACCGGGGGTGTGCATTGTATGATAGTAACATAATGAACCGTGTTCATTCATATAGAAAGGAACATATATACGATCCATTCCCTTAGCAAACCACACGCTGATTTGCACTTCCCGTTTGCGTACCCTGCCGGCAAGGGAAAGGCGCTATATTTTTGTGCGCTGTCCACGGACTTGAAATGGATTTTCATTCAATATCTTTTCACAAATGAAGGGGGATTTTTATGAGCGAAAAGAGTTTAACACACGGCATAAAGTTTAAGGACAAGATCGGCTACGCCATGGGCGATATGGGCGGCCTTTTGACCTTCTCGCTGATCGGTGCATTTCAAAACAAGTTTTACACCGATGTGCTGCACATTCAGCCTGCCAAGATCGTGGTTCTGATTTTGGTGGCACGGCTTTGGGACGCCATCAACGACCCCATTTGGGGCGCGTTCATTGACTCCAGAAAGCCCACCAAGCAAGGCAAATTCCGCCCGTATGTATTTTGGTTTTCCATTCCGCTGGCGGTGTCTGCGGTGCTGATGTTTACGGTTATTCCCAATTTGAGCGAGGCCAAATACCTGCTGTTTGCCTACATCACCTACATTCTGTACGGTATGATGTACACCTGCGTCAACATTCCTTACGGCTCGCTGGCCTCCGTGGTCACCGATGACGAGAAAGAACGCTCCTCCCTGTCCATGTGGCGTTCCATCGGCGCCGGCCTCGGCGGCTTGCCGAGCACCATTCTCTTTCCCATGCTGGTATACAACACCACCATCGCCGCCGACGGCACCAAAATTCAAACGCTGGACGGTAACAAACTGACCATCGGCGTTTTGATCCTGGCCATTCTTTCCGTCTTGATTTTCTTCGGTCACTACAAGCTGACCAAGGAGAGGATCGCACCGATTCAAAAGAAAAAAGGCGACTACAACGCCTTTAAGGCCATTGGCGACCTGGCAAAGAACAGACCGTTTGTGATGCTTTGCCTGGTGTCCATGCTGCTGATCGCGTTTCAGTTCTATTATCAAGCCACCTATCAGTACCTGTTTGCGGACTACTACCACAGCGCCCAGCTGTACGCACTGGTGACCATCTGCACCTACTTGCCCATGGCCATCTTAATTCCTATTATGAACAAGCTGATCGACAAGTTCGGCAAAAAAGAGCTTTGCGCCTTTGGTATGGGCTTTGCGGCACTGGTCAGCTTTATTCTGTTCTTTATCAAGACCAGCAATCCCTATGTATTTTTGGTGTTCACCTTCTTCTCCGGCCTGGGCCAGACCTTCCTGGTACTGGAGGTGTGGGCGCTGGTGATGGACGTGATTGACTACCACGAGATTCGCACCCATCGTCGGGAGGAAGGTACCGCCTATGCGGTTGTCTCCTTTGCCAGAAAGCTGGGGCAAACCCTGGCCGGCGTTGGACTGAACGCCCTTTTGGCGGTGATCCACTACGATAGCACCGCTTCTGCCAACAACACGGCGCTGCCGGAGGATGTGCTCAATAAGCTCTATGACATTTCCACCCTTGTACCGGCCATTACTCTGACTCTATTGGCGATTTTGCTGGGATTCGGCTACAACCTGTCCAAGAAAAAGCTGGCCGTTTTGCAACCCCAATTGAAAGAAATCCGCGAAAACGAAGAATAACCCACCCAAATAAGTATAAAAGAACAGATACACCGGCGTGTATCTGTTTTTTTATTTGCCTATTTATAAAGTATTGCCGCTCCGGCACACCGGTGCCGACGACTGGGCGAATAGACGCACGGTCGTCGGCTGATTTTTAATACCCCTCGATCCGGTCGATGAGGAATTGGCGGCCGGACAAAATGAGATGATCGTGACTACCGCAACGGGGGCAAGCGCGGGCACAGGCCAAATGAGCATACAAGCGGGCACAATGCGCACACATGGCAATAGCCGGCAGGTGCTCCAACTCCAACCGGGTAGAACGAAGCGGCGTATCTCGTACCACAGCATTCCAGCACTCCCGCAGGTACGGGCCCTCCACACCGGACAGCTCCCCTACTTGCAGGCGCACCGCTTCCACCCGGTGCAGCCCGGCCTCTGCGGCCAGCTGGGTTACCGTGCGGTACAGCTCATACACAATACTCAACTCGTGCATTCTCTATCGTGCCTCGATTTCTCGAATACTACATGCATTGCCCCGCAACAAGTGGGTGTCCCCGCTGCCACAATAGGGGCAGGTGCGCCCCTGGGGCACAGTATCATAGGTCTTGCCGCAGGCGTCGCACAGGGTGACGGCATGCACAGGCTCAATCTGCAACCGGGCGCCTCGCAACATCTCCGATCGATCCGCCGCCCAGCGCCAGCAGTCCATCAAATAGGGGTCCTCAATTCCGGACACCTGGCCCACATCCAGCGTAACGCAGCGCACCTGCGTTACCCCGTTCTCGTGCCCCACCTGCTCCACAGTATCAATAATATGGAATACGATGCCCAACTCGTGCATACTTACTCCTTGTTAAAGCGAATTTTGATCTCGCGCTTCAGCATATAAGGCAAAATGCTCTTCATCTTATCCTCCGAGCGCACCATCTTGCTGGCTGCCGGCAGTTCCCGGTGCAGGTGAATGGCGTCAAAGGCGCACTTGGTGGTACACACGCCGCAGCCGATGCACTTATTGGGATCCACCACAGAGGCACCGCAGCCTAAGCAGCGAGCGGTCTCCGCCTTTACCTGGGCCTCTGTATAGGTCAGATGTGCGTCTCTAAAGGAATGCTTTTGGTCAATGCTCTTGTCCACGCCGGGCACCTGGCGGTCGCCGGTATCGTACTGGGCCACGGAGATATTCTCCTTATCCAGCGCAATAAAGTCCCGGCGGTTACGGCCGATGGTCAGGCTGGTGTTGGGCTGCACGAACCGGTGAATGGACACGGCGCCCTCCTTGCCCGCTGCAATGGCGTCAATGGCAAACTTGGGGCCGGTGTACACATCGCCGCCCACAAAAATATCTTCCTGTGCCGTCTGATAAGTCAGGCTGTCTGCCACAGCGCCGTTGCCGCGACCCAGCTCCACCTTGGAACCATCCAGCAGGTGACCCCATTCAATCGCCTGGCCAATGCTCAGGTACACATGGCTGCACGCCACGGTCTTGGTCTGGTTCTCGTCATAAACCGGGGCAAAGCGGCCGTTCTCGTCCAGCACGGACAGGCACTTCTTAAACACAATACCGGTGACCTTGCCGTTCTCCGTCAAGATCTCCTTGGGACCCCAGCCGCAGTTCACAGCTACGCCCTCAACCCGGGCTTCTTCCACCTCTTCAACCGAGGCAGGCATAGCGTCCCGGCTCTCCAGGCAGAACATAGACACACGGTTTGCACCGCAGCGCACGGAGGAACGGGCCACATCAATCGCCACATTGCCGCCGCCGACCACAACCACTTCACCCTCTACCGGGTAATCCGGGTTGCCGCCAACAGTGCGCAGAAAGTCCACAGCGGTCATTACGCCCTGGGCGTCCTCACCGGGAATACCCGCCTTGCGGCCGCCCTGGCAACCAATAGCGATATAAAAGGCCTTGTAGCCCTGGGCGCGCAATGCGTCCAAGGTAATATCCTTGCCCACTTCAACGCCGCAGCGAATGTCTACACCCATTTCACGGATCACATCAATCTCCGCAGCCACCACATCTTTTTCTAACTTGTAAGACGGAATACCGTACACCAACATACCGCCGGGCTTCTCGTTCTTCTCAAACACAGTGGGGGTATAGCCCTTCTCTGCCAAATAATAGGCGCAGGACAGGCCGGCCGGGCCGCCGCCGATAATGGCGATCTTCTCATCAAAACCGCCCTTGTTAGAGGGGATCACCTTGGGCGCCACATAGCGGTGCTCTGCAATCAGATCCTGATGGGCGATAAACTTCTTCACTTCATCAATCGCCACCGCACGGTCAATGGTGCCGCGGGTGCAGGCGTCCTCACACCGGCGGTTGCACACATGGCCGCAAACGGCAGGGAACGGATTTTCTTTTTTGATCAGCGCCAAAGCGTCCTTGTAACGCCCCTGGGCTGCCAGCTTTAAGTACCCCTGCACGGCAATATGGGCCGGGCAAGCGGTCTTACAGGGCGCCGTGCCGGCGTCGTAGCAGTTGATCCGGTTCTTGTCCCGGTAATCCGGACTCCACTTTTCCGGGCCCCACTTGATTTTATCCGGCAGCTCCTGTCGGGGATAGGTCACCGTGCCGCCGTCCTTGGTGCACAGCTTTTGACCCAGCTTCACCGCACCGGCGGGGCAATACTCCACACAACGACCGCAGGCCACACACTGCGCCTTGTCCACCTTGGCAATGTACGCGGAGCGGGACATATTGGGCGTATTAAACAACTGAGAAGTCCGCAAGGCATTGCAAATATTCACATTGCAGTTGCAGATGGCAAAGATCTTGTTCTCACCGTCAATGTTGGTGATCTGGTGCACAAAGCCGTTGTCCTCGGCACGCTGCAAGATCTCCAGCACCTGATCGTAGGTCACATAATGGCCTTTGTTGGTCTCTACCAAATAGTTCGCCATATCGCCTACGCCGATGCACCAGTCCTCGGCATCATCGCCGCAGCCCTCGCCCAGCTTGGCGCGGCTCATACGGCAGGAGCAGGGACCGGCGGCATACTTGCCCTCATATTTCTTCAACCAGTGGGAAATATGCTCCACATCGACAGATTGATTTTCCGTCTCAATGGCCTTTTCTACCGGGATCACATGCATACCGATACCGGCACCGCCGGGGGGCACCATAGCAGTGATCTTCTCCAGCGGTAAGAAGGTCATACGCTCAAAGAACTTGGCCAACTCCGGGTGGGCGTCGATCTGATCCTTTTTCATATTAAAGAACTCGGCGCTGCCGGGTACGAACATGGGCAGCACATACTGCTTGGTGCGGCTGGGGTTCTCCCAGTTATACTCCAACAGGCCAATGCTGCTCATCTCTTGCAGCAGCGGTTCCAGATATTTCTTGCTCTTGCCGGTGGCTTTTGCCACCTGGTCCAGGGTCATGGGCTTGCGTACCTTCATCTTCAGCGCGATCTCTGCCATCTCGTCCGTGACCACGCAGGCCAAGCCGTAATACTCCGGATCCTCTACCGTCACCTTGTGACCGATCCGGTCCGTGATTTTTTGACCTAATTTGAGGATCAATTCTCTCTCTTCAGCCATCGTCTTCGCCCTCCGTACTTATGCGTTCCAGTCCCGGACTTGCTGCCGCAGCCAATCGCACACTGCATCCATACCCTCGCCGGTCTTGGCAGAGATAAAAAAGATCTTGGCCTGCGGGTTCAACTTTAAGATCCGCTCCTGTACTGCCTGATCGTCAAAGTCAAACACGCTCTTTGTGTCCATCTTGTTGATGAGCACCACATCGGACACGGTAAACATCAGCGGGTACTTTAGAGGCTTGTCGTCCCCCTCCGGCACAGACAGGATCATCATATTTTTGGCAGCGCCGGTGTCAAACTCGGCAGGGCACACCAAATTGCCCACATTCTCCAAGAACACCAGATCCAGATCCGCCGTACCCAGGTTCTCCACCCCCTGACGGGTCATACCCGCGTCCAGGTGGCACATACCGCCGGTATGCAGCTGAATGGCACGCACCCCGGTCTCTGCAATGGTTTTTGCGTCCACATCCGAGTCAATGTCCGCCTCCATTACACCGATGCGCATCTCCTGCTGCAAGCGGCCGATAATGCCCCGCAGGGTGGTGGTCTTGCCGCTGCCTGGGGAGGACATCAGATTCACCAAAAAGGTCTTTTCTGCTTTCAGCTCGGCCCGAAGTTTCTCCGCCTCCCGGTCGTTACTCTCAAACACGCTTTTTTTGATCTCAATGACTTTATACGCTTCCATAAACACCTCTCCATATTTCGCATATATTATGTATAATATAATATGAACGCCAAAGATTGTCAATCCATTCACAATGCCCCGGTGTTTTTTTGCCGTTTTGCCCACATTGGGCGGTTATTTTTTAGATAAAATGTTTTTGTTTTTGGATAGTTGGTTCGTGGTATGACCAGTTGCCAAAATAAAAAATACGACAGACTGCAAAAAGTGTCTGCCGTAAAATTTTTTATTTTCTCTCTGCCCTTTTCCCACGGCGCCGCAGCAGCCGTTGCAGCCGTGGCCGGTTGTAACGCTGGAGGATCACCGGTATCAAATCCGCCACAGCCGCCAATACAGAGGTGATGAGAAACACCGGCAAGTTTGCCACCGGATCGTCGCAAAACAGACAAAACAACAGGGGCACAAAGCTCAGAGCCGCCATCACTTCGTGTGCCAGCTCGTTGCGGCACATCTGCACCACCACCGCTTGCAGATCGCCGTGCATATCGTAGGGCTTATAGGAGGGCACCCGGTGCTTCCACCGCTTAACCCCCAGGTGGGCATACAACCCCGGCTCCCAGGGATGTGGGCGAAACCAGCGCCCTTGCGGGTTCACCGGCATCCGGTGGCGGCCGACGATCCAGCCCACGGCAAAGCGCATGGCCGTGTGATAAGTAAAGGTGCCGCATGTAATCGCCAGCGAAAAACAGACCGCATGATGGCTTTTTACATAAATCAGGGAAAAGCAAGCGGTGCATACTGCCAGCAAAGCGATGCACACACCGCCCCAAAAATCTACTTTTCTATTCATATCCACACCCCCTCTACCGCCATTGTACCAAAGGCGGGCAAAAAGTGCAAGAGCGGTCCTGCCGCAGCAGAACCGCTCTTTATGCTTTCAGCGCACTTAGGCCACGCCCTCGCCCTCGGTAGCTATAACGGCCTCTACGCGCTCCTGGCCTTTCCATTCCTGGATCACCTGGGGGTGTGCAAAGATGCTGTCCATCTTCTTCAGGAAGGGGACCACATCGCCGAAGTCCAGCGCACGGTGGTCAAATACCACGGTGATGGGCAAGATCTGGCGAGCCTCAATGGTCTTGTTGCCGAACTTATCGGTGACCACCACCGGCTTATCCTGCACAGCGCCCAGGGCGAATGCGCACACCTGGGGCGGCACAATCTCGATCAAGGTGCCGTAGCCGCTCTGTCCTCTGTACAGAGAGCCCAGGTTAGAAATGGTAACGGTGCCCTGCTCAATATCTTTCTTAGTCAGACGGTCTTTCTCCGGAATGCTGTAATAAGCTTTCTTGGCAGCGCCGTGGAGCGTGTGCACCTTGTGCTTGCCGGTCTTAGAGCCGATCAGCCGACTAACGGTCTGTTTTATTTTCCCCTGTTTCAGTCCGGTAATGGTGTTGTCCAAGGACACATCAAACATCACTTCGTTCAGGTTGGTGTTCTCTGCTCTGCGGGTCACATCGGCAATGTAATCGGTCATAGCCAGCAGGGATTTATTTTGGAAGTCCCGCAGGTTGACGGTCATCATTCTGCCGTCCGGCAGCAGCATGGGCATAGAAATGTTAATGTCCTCAAAGGTCTTCAGCTCGCCGCGCACCAGCTTGCGGTTGTAGTTCAGGTGGCTGTTCATCACCGGTGCCGCTTTCAGCCCCTCAATGATGGCTTTCATCAAAACCGTATTCAGGGTGATCTTGGTTTTGCTGGTAGAGCGCAGTTTTTTAAACTCGGTCATCAGGTCGGTTACATCCGCCTCATATACATAAGCCACATGGGGGATCTGCTCCCAGCTCTCGGTGGTCATATTGGCAACAATCTTTCTTTGAATGTCGAAGTGTTCGGTTCTTGTGATTTTCATACTTGTGCATCTCCTTTAGTCACGGTATTTTCAAATTGTATTGCGGAGATCCGCTGCGGGATCTTGCTGACTGTGTTGGTGTCCCGGGCTTTCCCCTGAGGACACTCTCATCATACCCATTTTGCTCGGTTGCGGCAACATACTCTGCTTTACATTTGAAAAAATCTTCGCAACTGGCGGTTGCATTTCCCTTGGTTGCGCCATATTTTCGCCTTTTTGCCAATATCTATTGACCGGAGCGGGCATTTTTGCGATAATACCCATAGAGGGGGCTTTGTATGATCGACACCATGGACAAACACAGCTGTGAGCTGTTCTTAGAGGATGCACTGGAGATTGGACGCCGCCTGGTAGAAACCGGTGCCGAGGTCAAGCGGGTGGAGGACACCGTGCGGCGCATTTGCATTGCCTACGGCTTTACCGACTGCGAGATCTACGCCGTCACCAGCCTGATCGTGGCCACCATTCGGGACAAGGACGGCAATCACTACACCCAATCTGTGCGGGTGCAAAGTTACGGCACGGACCTGGGTCGGTTGGAGGAGCTGAATGCTTTCTCCCGCCGCATTTGCGCCCAGGTGCCGGATGTAGAGGACCTGACCCGGCAGATCCGCCAGTACAAAAAAGGCAAGCCAAAACCGGTGATCAAATGCCTGGGCTATATGCTGGCTGCCGGCGGTTTCTCCGTCTTTTACGGCGGCGATCTGCGGGACGGGCTGGCCGCAGCCGCCATTGCCATTGTGATCTACCTGATGGATTATCATTTGAAGCTGCGGCAGATCCACAATGTGATCTACACCTTTGTGGCCGGGTTCGTCTCCGGGCTGCTGGCGCTGGGGCTCACCCGCCTGGGCTTAGGTCACCAGGCAGACAAAATTATGATCGGCGACATTATGTTGCTGATCCCCGGTCTGCTTTTAGTGAACGCCATTAAGGAGATGTTCAACCGAGATATTGTCACCGGGCTGTACAGACTGATTGAGGCGGTGCTGGTGGCACTGGCCATTGCCGGGGGCTACGCTCTGGCGTTCCTGGTGATGGGAGGTGCAACGGTATGAAAGCAGCACTCATTCAAATTCTCATGGGCGCCATCGGCACCCTGGGCTTTTCCATTTACTTCCGGGTCAGCGAACGCAATGTGGCGGCTGCCACCTTTGGCGGTGCCCTGGGCTGGGGTGTGTATCTGCTGTGCTTCCACCTGTGGGGCAATGTGTTTGCCGCCAATGTGGTGGCCACGGCAGTGGTGTACTTCTGGTCCGTAGCCATGGCACGGGTGCTTAAGGCGCCGTCCAATACTTACCTGATCCCGGGCATCATTCCCTTGCTGCCCGGCGGCCCGCTGTACTACACCATGGCCGGGCTGGTGGGCGGCGATCGCGCCCTGTTCACCAAGAACGGTACCACCACCATTTTGGTCACATTCGGTATGGTCACCGGCATGGTAGCAGCCGCTGTGGTGTTCTATTATATTCTCAAGCTGCAGCAGAAATGCAGCCGCAGATCCCCTGCGCCGCCGCAGGATTAAAAACAAACCGCAATATAAAAAATTGCCCCTTACGGTTCAAACCGCAAGGGGCTTTTGTGTTGCTCGGATCAGTCCGCAGCAGGAGCCGCAGGCTGTTCTTGTTTGTCTTTATCGGCCGGCGAATCAAAGGTAAACGCACCGTCCTTATAGTCCACCGTCACCGTGCCGTGGATCTTATCCTCCAGCAGCAGCTCGGACAGCGGGTCCTCAATTTGGGTCTGAATGGCCCGGCGCAAAGGCCGCGCGCCATACACCTTATCAAAGCCTTTATCTGCCAACGCATCCACTGCCGCGTCCGTAAAGGTGGCTTGCACATCCAGGTCTGCCAGGCGCTTATTCAGAGCCTTCAACATCCGGCGGGCAATCTCCTGAATGTCCTGCTTCTCCAGCTGGTTGAACACCACAATCTCATCCACACGGTTCAGAAACTCCGGCTTAAAGGTCTTTTTCAGTTCCTCCATCACCAGATCCTCAATGGTCTTGGCTGCGTCCTTGTCATCGCCAAAGCCCAAGGCCTGACGACTGTCGGTAATCTTAGACGCACCCACATTGGAAGTCATAATGATCACTGCGTGCTTAAAGCTGACCTTGCGGCCCTGGGAGTCGGTAAGCACACCGTCCTCCAGGATTTGCAGCAGCATATTAAACACATCCGGGTGGGCCTTTTCGATCTCATCAAACAGCACCACGCAGTAGGGCTTTCTGCGGACTTTCTCCGTCAGCTGGCCGCCTTCGTCAAAGCCCACATACCCGGGAGGCGCACCGATCAGCTTAGAGACCGTGTGCTTCTCCATATACTCGCTCATATCCAGCTTGATGATGGCATTCTCGTCCCCAAACATCGCCTCGGCCAAAGTCTTACAAAGCTCCGTCTTACCCACGCCGGTGGGGCCAAGGAAGATAAAGGAGCCCATCGGGCGCTTGGGGTTTTTCAGCCCCGCACGACCACGACGAATGGCGCGGGCCACCGCCGATACGGCCTTATCCTGACCCACGATCCGCTGGTGCAGGATCTTTTCCAGTTGCAGCAGCCGCTGGGACTCCTCCTTGGTGATCTGCTGTACCGGAATACCCGTCCAGCCGGACACCACGGCGGCAATATCCGCAGGGGTCACTTCTTTTACATCGTGGGAAGAGGTGTTCTTCCACTTCTCCTTTTCCTGATCCAGCAGGTCTTGCAGGCTCTTTTCCTTGTCTCGCAGCTCTGCCGCCTGCTCAAAGTTTTGGCTGCGCACGGCAGCGGTCTTTTCTGCCGCCAGGCGCTTGATCTCCGTTTCCATCTCTTTCAGGTTCGGCGGGGCTGTATAAGCCGCCAGGCGTACTTTAGAGCAGGCCTCGTCAATCAGGTCAATGGCCTTATCCGGCTGGAACCGGTCGGCAATGTATCGACTGCTCATCTTCACCGCGTTTTCAATAGCGGCGTCGGTAATTTTCACTTTATGGTGGGCCTCGTACTTATCCCGCAGACCTTTCAGAATTTCCACGGTCTGCTCCTCGGTAGGCTCGCCCACGGTCACCGGCTGGAACCGACGCTCCAAGGCGGCGTCCTTTTCAATATTCTTGCGGTACTCGTCAATGGTGGTGGCACCGATCACCTGGATCTCACCACGAGCCAAAGCGGGCTTTAAGATATTGGCGGCGTCCGTTGCGCCCTCGGCAGACCCGGCGCCCATCAAGGTGTGCACCTCGTCGATAAACAAAATAATGTTACCGGCTTGCTTTACCTCGTCCATGGCTTTTTGAATTCGCTCCTCAAAGTCGCCACGGTACTTTGTGCCGGCCACCATAGAGGTCAGATCCAGCGCCACGATCTTCTTGCCTTCCAGCAGTTCCGGCACCTCGTGCTTGACGATCTTCAGGGCCAGCCCCTCGGCAATGGCGGTTTTACCAACGCCCGGCTCACCGATGAGGCATGGATTGTTCTTGCTGCGGCGGGACAAAATTTGAATGACCCGCTCAATTTCCTTTTCACGACCGATCACCGGATCGATCTTGCCGCCCTCGGCCAGCGCAGTCAGGTCACGACCAAACTCGTCCAGCGTAGGCGTCTTGGTCTTGCCCTTCTTACCGTCGGTCTTGCCGTCCGGCTGCGTCTCCTGACCGGAGAACAGCTGCTCCACCAGCACTTCCGGGCGCGCGCCCAGTGCCAGCAGGAACTTGTAGCCGTAAGAATCCGTCTCCTTAAGCAGTGCCAGCAACAGGTGCTCTGTGCCTACAAAGGAATGCATCATACCGCGGGCAATCTGGAACGCCAACTCCAGCATACGCTTAAATCGAGGCGTAAAGTCGTCCGGGGTCAACCGTGTAGGCTCCCCTACGCCGATATTCTCCTTGATGAGCTTTTCCACATCTTCGGTCTGCACACCGCTTTCACGCAGCGCCTGGGCGCCTAAGCCGGCGTCCTCTTTCAAGATGCCCAGCAGCAAGTGCTCGCTGCCGATATAGTTATGGCCCAACTCCTCTGCAGAGGTAATGGCCAGGTTGATCACATGGTTTGCTTTTTCGGTAAAATAGTTAAATCTATACATGGTAAATCCTCCTTATTGCCTTGGTGCAAGAGGAAATTCCGCTCTCCTTTTTACGCCAAAGCCTGCCGCACCAGTCCGGCGCGGATCTTATCCACTGCGTCGGCAGTTACTTCTGCCCCGGCAGCGGCTGCAATGGTGGCGTTCTGCACCTTTTGGATCAGTTCGCCTACATCGCTATATGTTTTGCTGCTTTCGCCCAGAGAGATACCCAAGCGCAGCAGCGACACCAGGTCAAAAAATTCGTCCTGGTTCAAAGTACGAGCCATTTGCAGCGTGCCCATAGCTCGGTAAATACGATCCAAAAAGGCGTCTTGCTGTTGCAGCTGCTGACGCAGATTGCGCTCCTGGCGCACGATTTGGTCGCAAATAGCATTTACATTATCAATGGCCGCTTTCTCGGTAATGCCCAGTGTTACCTGGTTCGTCAGCCGATAAAAGCTGCCGTGGCCGTCATAAAGAGGTTGCAGCGACAGTCCAAGCTTGCCGATCATCACCGTCAGCTGGTCAATGAGCCCTTGACCTGCCAGTGCCGGCAGGTGCAAATCCAGCATGGCCTGCATACCGGTGCCCAAATTGGTGGGCACAGCTGTTAAAAAGCCCAGCCGCTCATCAAAAGCAATGGGTAACCGCTCCAGCAGGGCGTCGTCCAGCTTATCCGCCTTGGCGTAAGCGCCCTCCAGGTCCTGCCCGGCGGCGCGCACCTGTAAGCGAATATGATCCTCCTCGCAAAGCATCACGCTGGCGCTGCCGTCCTTGCTGAGCAAAAAAGCACCTTGATCCTTTTGCCGGGCAAAGCGACGGCTGATCAGCTGTTGCTCCGCATAGGCATACGCCTGCGCCGAAGACACGGCGCTCAGATCCACCAGATCGAACTCCCCGGCATAGGGAGAATTCTTCACGGCGGCAAAGATTTTCTTCACCGTGTTTCTGCGTATCTCGTTGTTCATACGAATGGGAAAGGGGGCGTCTGCCAAATTGCGGGCCAGGCGCACGGTAGCACCCACCACTACATCTGAATTTTTGCCCTCGCCGCTGTACCACTTATTCATCTTTATTCCTCCGGCTTTAGCTCTTTGATTTGGTCACGCAGCACCGCTGCGTCCTCGTAGCGCTGCTCCTGCACCGCCTTGTCCAGTTCCGCCTGCAAGCGTTCCCGCTCACTTTGGGGCTTCTCTGCTGCCGGTTCTTTCGCCTTGGCGTTGTTCACCGGTTCCTTTTCCTCCGTGTAAGAAATATTCTTGCCTATATGGCGGGTGGCACCGTGGATTTTGCGAATGCTGGGTTCCAGTTTGTCTGCAAACCGGTCGTAGCAGTGGGCGCAACCCACATTGCCGGTGTTGATAATATCGTTAAAGGTGGAGCCGCAGTAGTCGCAGCGATCCACGCCGGTCAGGGCGTTCATGGCTGCCAGTCCGGCCCCCAGGAAGTTGCCGAAGAAGCTGCCCTCAAACATAGAGCCAAGACCCATATTGCTGTGCATGGGCTCCAAGACGCCTAACTTCTCGGCACACTCCCGACACAGGTGCATCTCGGTCACCTTGCCGTTGATATTCTGTTTAATATAAGTGGTTGCCTCGTTTTGATTGCAATGTTCACAACGCATAACAAATAACCTCCTAATTGATGTATGCAAGCAGCATTTGTTTAAATTGACGGGCGCGTATCTGGTCCAGCACCTGCTCGTCTACGCCGTGCTGGTTCCACCCGGTGAGCGCCGACTCCATGATCTTGGCGCTGCGGGTGTCCATCAAGCCCTGGTAGTGCAGGTTGTACAGGTGGGCCTTGGCCGTCTTTTCATCTATGGCAGGACCAATGGAATTGATCAGCGCCATCAGCGCCTGGTTCTTGCTGTCGGCACGGGTAATGAGAATACACCCGCCGCCGCCACGTCTGGACTCAATGCGGTAGCCCTGCTCCGGTGTAAACCGGGAGGTGATCACATAATTGATCTGGCTGGGCACACAGCCCACCCGCGCCGCCAGGTCGTTGCGCTGGATCTGAACGGTGGATTTGTTGTCATCAAACATATCAAGAATCATATCTGCGATCACATCACTGATCTTCATTTTCCAATCACTTCCTATCTAATGAAGGTGAAAAGCCCGGCGAGAGGGATGCAGGAGCCGTTGTTGATCTTGCGCTCGTTCGCACTCTGACTTTGACTTTCTTTGACCTTCTGTCATCATAGTAGCACAAAGGTCAGAGAAAGTCAAGAACATTTTTGACTTTTTTTGACCTTCCCGGAGAGTATACCCGATTTTTGGCTTGGTTATGCGGAATTTTAGCATAAATATTTTTTGACTTCCATTGTCTTTGGCAAAAATGCGTGCAAAAAAGCGCCGATCTTTGACCATCGGCGCTATGGATACTCCCCTATTTTTTGATCTTATTATGTACGGCAAGGCATGCCGTGCACACCTTGCGCCGACCGGATAATCAGCAGCCGCAGCCACAGTCATTACCGCAGCCGCAGTTACCGAAACCGCCGCAGAGCAACAGGATGATAATCAAAATCACGATCCAGGAAGATCCGCAGCCGCAACCGTTATTGCAACCACAACCCATAACCGTAGTACCTCCTTTCGCCTTTCTAAACCATACTATGAAAGACGGCAAAAGGTGTGACAGAGGGCGCAGAAAAGCCGCGCACATTCCCTACGCGGCGCCTCTGCGCCCTACGCTCATTTTATTATATTATACAATACCGCCGTTGACCCCCAACACCTGGCCGGTCACATACGGACTCTCTGCCAGGTACAGCACAGCCTCTGCCACCTCCCGGGGTGTGCCCAGGCGACCCATAGGCACCTCGTCCTCCAGCTCTGCTCGGTCAAAGCAGGCATTCATACGGGTATCAATGATTCCCGGCGCCACACAGTTGACGGCAATGCCCTCCGGCGCCAGTTCCTGGGCCAGCGCCCGGGTGAAGCCGATAACTCCGGCCTTGCTCATGGAATACACCGTTTCACAAGAGGCGCCCACCTGCCCCCACATGGAGGACACATTTACAATGGCGCCGCTGTGGCGGCGCAGCATATCCACCGCTGCTGCCCGGCTACACAGGAACACGCCCTTGCAGTTGATCCCCATTAGAGCGTCATAATCCTCCGGCGTGGTATCCTGAATTTGGCGGATCAAACTGATCCCGGCGTTATTCACCAGCACATCCACCGTGCCCACTGCGGCAAACAACCGTTCCACGTCCGCCGGGTCCGTAATATCGCAAGGGATCGCCGTCACTCCCGGCAGCTCCGCCGCCGTTTGGTGCACCGTCACAAACACGCGGTAGCCCCGTTCCAAAAACACCTGCGCCGTAGCCGCACCAATGCCGGTAGCGCCGCCGGTTATTAAAACTTGTTTCATACAATCACCGTCCCCAGTTTAGCACAAACGGTTGTATTTTTCAACGCAATCCGATATAATAAGGGAGAGAACCAACGGAAAAGGTGATTTTTGTATATGGAAAAAGCATTTTATACCATCTCCCTTTATGTGGACGAGGACGAGAACCTGATCGGCATTCCCTGCGGCGAGAGCGACAAGTACGGCATAGCGGATATTGATAAGGTGCATCTGCTGAAAGCGCCGTACAGCGAGGAACGGCTGGAGCAGTTTATTGAGGAAGTGATCGACTCCTGCTACTCCAAGAAGCACAATGACCAGAGCGACCTGTCCACCATTGAGAAATATACCAAGAAAAAGGGCTTTGTTAACGCCACAGCGGACTACACCCTGATCTCTATTGTAAAGACCGCGGAGAATTATAGTCTAATGCCCACCTTTAACGACTTTGAGCGAGGGCCGGTGGTGATCGACGACGACGAGCACATTTTACCCAACCCCTACTCTGCCGGCGAACTGGCCCAGGTGATCAACGGCTATATTCAAGTGTATGTTAAGGCCAACATGTTCTATAAAGAACAGCAGGAACTGGAAAACGAAAAGAAAAATTAAGAATATAAAGAGCCGCCCCTGTTGCTACCATGCAGCATAGGGGCGGTTTTGTTTTATCCGCCTTTTCATACCTTATGAAGCGCAATCAAAACAAAAAAGCGGCACCCCGTAAAGAGGTGCCGCAAGGCGTTTAGAAAATTAAGAGGCCAGGTCGCCCACGATCATCATGTATTCGCCGATCATGGCGCCGAACTCCGGCGCGCCCTCCATGATGAGCTGCTTATCCTTGGTCATCTGGAGCATATCGCCGGTGCCAAGCAGGATCATCAGCGCGTGCTGGGCGGTGTCGAACTTCATGCAGAAGAACGGCTTGGAGCGCTTATACTCCCCACGGCCGGCACGGGACTTGCCTGCCTTAATGCGCAGGTAAGCGGTGCACTCCGGGTGACCCTCCACAGCCCACTGGTACACGCGGTCCGGGCTCTTGGAAGTCCATTCCCGAATGGCCGGGTGACCCATTTTGTTCAGCTGGCTGATGCCGGAGGACAGCAAATAAAAATACAGCTTAGTCAGCAGCAGACATAGCTGCTCATCTTCCGGCGGTTCTTTAATACCCAGCAGAGAACTCATCTTCAGCAGTACCATCATAAATTTGATAAACTTGCCAAAGCTCTTGATCTTCATCTTGGGCAGGGCGCTCATATTGCCCTTAAAAAACGCATTCATCTTCTCCATAGAAGAGAACTGCAATTCGGCGTCAATCTTCTGCTGCCCCAAGTACTCACCCAGTTTGACCGTCCACTCTCCATCCTCGATGATAAAGTGGATCGCCTCTTTGTCCTGTGCGTTAGCCATAGCAGAAACCTGGTACACGGCGTTGACGCCCTCAAATTTCTTCTTCAGCTCCGGCACATCGTTGGCGATGGTCTTCAGCAGCGGCAAGGCGCCGGTCATAAACACCTTGTTGGTGTAGCGTGTGGTATCACTTGCCATACTGGCACATCCTTTCTTGATTTTGAAGTTTTAACATCTGTGCGCGAATTAGAATTCGTCGTCCCAAGCGTCGTCCGCTTCAAAATCGGCGTGCATCACTTCGGCAATGGTGTCGGCAATGCCGTTGGCGTCGATCTTTGCAAGAGACATCAGGTCCTCGTGCAGACCGATGGTGGAGAATTCATCCTGATGGCCCAGCATCCGCATGACGCAGGCCTTGCCGCTCTTGGCAACCACCTCAGCAACAGCGGTGCCCAAACCGCCCATCACGGTGTGATCCTCTACGGTGATAATCCGGCGAGTGTCCATAATGGCGGACATTACAGCTTCCTCATCCAGAGGCTTAATGGTATGCATATTCAGCACACGCACCTTCAGTCCAGCGTCAGCCGCTGCCATCTGGGCAGCCTGCATGGCCTGATACACGCAGGAACCGCAGGCAATCACGGTAATATCTGTGCCCTCGTTCATTACCTTGGCCTTGCCCACCTCAAAGGTGCACTCCTCCAGCTTGGGATAAACGATCTGGTCAAAGCCGCGGTTGATACGAATATAAACCGGGCCGGGATAGCTGTACGCTGCCTTAACCGCGTGATAAGTCTCTGCGCCGTCGCAGGGGCAGATCACGGTCATGTGGGGCAGAGAGCGCATGCACGCCATATCGATCAAAGCATGGTGGGTAGAGCCCGCCTGACCGAATGAAGTACCCGCATGGGTAGCAATAATCTTAACCGGTACATTCTGATAGCAAATATCCGTATGCACCTGATCCAAGGAGCGGGCAGAAGCAAAAATAGCAAAGGTAGAAGCAAAGGGGATCAGCCCATTCTGCGCCAGTCCGGCTGCCACGCCAAACATATTCTGCTCTGCAATACCCACATTGAAGAAACGATCCGGGAACTTCTCGCCAAACATACCGATCTTGGTGGATTTGCCCAGGTCAGCGGTCAGCGCCACCACTTCCGGGTGCTCCGCACCCAGCTCGCACAGCGCCTTGCCGTAATATTCCGCCGTAGAGAGGGCGGTGGTCTCCGTCATTGTATAAGTCATTCCGCTTGCCATGGCTTAGCCCTCCTTTTCCGCACGCTCGCAGCGTTTCTTGTAATACTTATCCAGGCTCTCGTAGCAAGCCTTCTCTTTTGCTTCATCCAGTGCGCCGTAATGCCAGTGGTAATCGTCCTCCATAAAGTCGATACCGGCGCCCTTAAAGGTATCCATCACGATACAATAGGGCTGGTCGCCGCCGTTTTTGTGATTGGCGATGGCGTCCTCAATGGCATCGTTAAGCTCCTTCATATTCTGGCCGTCTACACGCTTTACCTTAAAGCCAAAGGCCTCGAACTTCTTATCCAGCGGCTCCACTTTCATCTCATCGTCCACGCGGCCGTCAATCATGCACTTGTTGTTATCCACAAGCACCACCACATTGGACAGCTTAAACTGGGCAGCGGTCATGGCAGCCTCCCAGTTGGAACCCTCATTCAACTCGCCGTCGCCGGTAAGGCAATAGACCATATAGTCCTGACCCTTTACGCGGCCTGCCAGGGCAAAGCCGTCTGCCAGGGAAAGGCCGTGACCCAAAGAGCCGGAAGAGCAATCGATGCCCTTGATCTTGTTCTTATCCAGGTGCATACCAAACTTGGAACCGGTCAGGTTAAAGTTGTGCAGCCCCTCCACCGGCATAAAGCCGTAGTCGCAGATCACCGGGCCATAGCCCACAGCCGCATGCCCCTTGGAGAGCACAAAGCGATCTCTGTCCTCCATGTCCGGGTTGTTTACATCCAGCTTCATAAAGCGGTGATAGAGAATGGTCATGGCGTCCATGGCACTCATGGCGCCGCCGATGTGGCCGGAACCGCCCCAAACGGTGGTCTGCACGGTCAGTCGTCTTAACTCGTCCGCCTTTTTCTCCAGGCGGAGCCACTCGGCTTTGTCAAATGGCTTGAAATCAGCAGGCATTCAAAGTCCTCCCTTTCTGTTGTTACCGGGGCCGTGCCCCCTTGCACAGACCCGGCAAAAATGATTGGTTTATTTCACTAATCCCGGGATCTCCGGATGATTGGCAGCCACAACGCCGAAGGCGTCCTCGGCAATGTCGATGGCCAGCTTGATATCATCCTGGGTAACCGCGGCATTCATAAAGTGATTGTGGTGAGACGCCAGGAACAGCCCGCGGCTGACGCACTCGGCGATCCACTCCTGGTGGAGCATCAGGCTTTCATCGTTGGCAACGCGCAGATAGAACAGCGCCGGCTCGCCGGACACCACCAGGTCAAAGCCGTGCTGCTTACCGGCAGCCACAAAGCCGTCCGTCAGCTGGGTGCCCATTTCCCGGAACATCTTAGGCGTGTTGAGCTTCTTCATCTTAGGAATACAAGCCAGGCAGGCGGCGAACGGTTCGGCGCTCATCCAGTAAGAGCCGGTATACACCACGGAAGAAGCGGTATTCTTCATATGCTCCTGACCGCAAACAGCAGACATATTGTAGCCGTTGGCCAGGGCTTTACAGAAGCAGATCAAGTCTGCCTTAATGCCGTAGTAATGGTCGGAACCGGCCAAATCCAAACGGAAGCCGGTACGCACATCGTCAAAAATCAGCACCATACCGTGGTCGTCGCAGAACTTACGAACCGCTTTCCACTGCTCCGGTGTAGCGCACACATTGTCCTTAAAGTTGCCGTGGTCATAGGGCTGGGCAATCAAGCCGGCAAAGTCGCCGCCTGCCTCGTCATAGGCCTTCTGCATAGCGTCCAGGTCAAACCAGGGCACCACCACATTGTTCTCTACTTCCTCCGGCAAAATGCCCGGGTAGTCCACCTTTTGAGCCCACTGGAAATCGCCGTGGTAATAGCCCTTAAAGAACATCATCTTCTTTTTGCCGGTGTGTGCACGGGCGCACATCACGGAGAAAGTGGTGGCGTCGGAGCCGTTCTTCATAAAGAACGCCCAATCAGCGGTGTTCACGGTGTCGATCAGCAACTCGGCGCACTCTACCATTTTGTAAGAGGGAGAAGTGGTGCAGTTGCCGGTCTTTAACTGCTCCATGGCAGCGGCGTCCACATCGTCATCGCAATAGCCCAGCACATTGGGGCCGTAAGCGCACATAAAGTCCAAATACTTGTTGCCGTCTACATCCCAAAAATAAGTGCCCTTGGCCTTTTGGGACATCAGCGGCCACTTGGTAATGGGCAGGAACAGACCCTCGCTGGGGCCCAAGTGCCCGTATACGCCGGAGGGAATGGCGTTCAGTGCCCGATTAAACCACTCCTGGCTTTTTTCATGCTTATATTCAGGAAATTTACTCATTCTAAAAGACCTCCTTAACCCAGATATACCGCAACTCTGTCCAAAACGCGGTTGATATTATCCACCATAGAAATCATACCCGCCATATAAATATGACCGGCGCACAGCTCTGCCATGGTGGAGGCGGTGCCGTTAAACAGACCGTTTGCCAGATCAATGGTGGCAAACTCCATCACCGCCCGGGGAGACTGGGCCTTTTCTTTAATGGTGCGGAACGTGTGGTTATTGACCCGAATGGTGGCGTAGCACACATCCTTAATGCCCATAGACACATCACCGTCTACCGTATAAAGCGCGGACTGCTTGGACACGCTGTCCGTATTGGCAAGGGCAGAGATGGCCCCGGCAATGGTGTAGAAAGTCAAAACGGTGGACTCCTCAAAAAACGCTCTGTCCTTTAAGTCCGCCTCACTGGGCATCAGCAGCTGAGTCAGCCGGTTGGTGAGCTTGGTAAACGGACCCAGCAGAAAAGAGAGCACCTGTACGGCGCCCTTTACCGGCACGCCGGGCTTAGAATCGTCGATCAGTGCATTAAACTTCTCCGGGCTGGCAAAATTCATTTTGCAAGTGCAGCCGTAAGTGCCCTCGCTCATTTTGCAGCCATCCTGGGTGAAGTTGAATGTGCAGCAGGGGCCGTCCGTCACATCAAAGCAGATGGACACCGGCTTTTTCAGCTCACGGAGCACGGCCTTGGCCTCGTCATCGATCTGGCACAAGTTCTCCAGCGTAGCGAGCACGCCGTACATGTTCACATAAGCCATTGCTTTTGCTTCTTTCAAAATAATTCCTCCTCGTGTTTTGCCTGCGATAGGCAGAGTTCTTGCAGGGGTTGCACAGGGCACCCGCCGGGTGACAGAGATCATTTGTACAAAAAATGACACGCCGCCCGCCCTCTCAGGGCGTATCGGCAATCCGGTATATACGCACTTATTACATACATATATACAATGCAAGTTTATTATAACACACATTTTATAGGCAGGTCAACGGCAAACCACCCAAAAATATGTTTACAAATTGGTGAAATTGACCATATTTCCAAATGAAAAAATAAAAGAGCGCCCGCCGGTGCTGCCGGTGTGCGCCCTTGCACATTTTTATTTCAGCAAAAAGCCGATCTTCTTCATGGCCTTATCCAGTGTGCGCTGGCTGACCCGCTGGGCCAGGTCCGCGCCTTTGGTCCAACATGCCTGCAAATAGGACTTATCCTGCATAAACTGATTAAAGCGCTGCTGCACCGGCTCCAGCTCAGCGATCACCGCCTCGCCCACAGCGGTCTTAAAGTCGCCGTAGCCCTTACCGGCAAATTCCTGTTCGATGGTCTCCATCGTCTTGCCGGTCACGGCGGCGTAAATGGTCATCAGGTTGTTGATGCCATCCTTACCCTCACCGTAGTGCACACTCATCTCGCTGTCTGTCACCGCAGAGCGGAACTTTTTCATAATAACGCCGGGCTCATCCGTCAGGTACACCGTACCCTTGGGGTTGGGGTCGGACTTACTCATCTTGCGGGTGGGGTCTTGCAGGCTCATCACCCGGGCGCCGCTCTTGGGAATGTAGGCTTCCGGCACGGTAAACACATTGCCGTAAATGCCGTTAAAGCGTTCTGCAATATCCCTTGCAATTTCCAAATGCTGCTTTTGGTCCGCACCCACCGGCACAATATCCGACTGGTACAGCAAAATATCCGCCGCCATCAGGCAGGGATAGGTAAACAGCCCGGCGTTCACATTGTCTGCGTGCTGCTTGGACTTGTCCTTAAACTGGGTCATACGGGACAGCTCGCCAAACTGGGTGTAGCAGTTCAGCAGCCAGCCCAGCTGGGAATGGGTGGGCACATGGGACTGGATAAACACAATACCCTTGTCCGGATCCAAACCCAAAGCCAACAGCATAGCGTACAGCTCCGTGGTCTGCCGCCGCAGCTTTTGCGGGTCCTGGCGCACAGTAATAGAATGCAGGTCTGCTACGCCATAAATGGTGTCATATTCTTCTTGAAAGGCGCTCCAGCCCTTCATCGCCCCCAGGTAATTGCCCAAGGTGGGAATGGAGGTGGGCTGAATCAGCGACAGGCTGCGCTTTTTCCGTTCTACTTTTACTTCTTCAGACATAATTTTTTGCTCCTTTATTTGCTGCGCAGATCGGCAGCCACTTCACCCAATCGGTGCACACCGGCCACAATGGCTTCGTCGGACGGGGTGGAGAAATTCAGCCGAATATGGTGGCTGACTGCCTTGTCGTCCATCATAAAGGCGTTGCCGGGCACCACAGCCACCTGTTTGGCAATGGCACGCTTACAAAAGTCCAACATATCCACATCGCCGGGCAGCTTGCACCAAATGAACAGACCGCCCTGGGGTCGCACATACTCTACAAAATCGCCCAGATCACTGTCAATGCAGTTGCACATCAGCTCCAGCTTTTTACGATAAATGCCGCGGATCTTCTCAATATGGGCGTCCACATCATACTGCCGGAACCACTGGTACACGATCATCTGATTCAGCATAGCGGTATGCACATCCTCCGCCTGCTTGCCCACGGTCATTTTGGCCAGCACCGGCTTGGGGCCTACGCAGTAGGCGACCCGCAAACCCGGGGACAAGATCTTGGAGAAGGAACCGGCATAGATCACAATGCCGTCCGTATCCATACTCTTAATGGTGGGCAGCGGCTCACCGGCCACCCGCAGGTCGCCATAAGGGTTATCCTCCAGGATCAGCACACCATACTGCTTGGCAAGGGCGTACACCTGCTGCCGTTTCTCCAGGCTCATGGTGGCGCCGGAGGGGTTTTGGAAATTGGGAATGGTGTAGATAAATCGGGCGCCCGGGTTCTCCTGCAACACCCGCTCCAAAGCGGCGGTGTCCATACCGTCTGCCTCCATAGGCACACCGGCCAGCTTACAACCGTAGGAGCGGAAGCAGTTCAGCGAGCCGATAAAGGACGGTTCCTCGCAGATCACCGTGTCGCCCTCGTTGCACAGCACCTTGGTAACCAGGTCCATAATTTGGGTCGCGCCGCTGACGATCAGCAGATCGTCCCCGTCGGTACCGATCTTTTCCCGACGGGCCAACCAATCCCGCACTGTGTCCCGCAGGGGCTGATACCCCTCGGACACGCCGTACTGCAAGGCGTCAATGGGCGTTTTTTGCAGAATATCGGCGGTAATGGCCCGTACCTCGTCCACCGGAAACGCGTCCGGCGCCGGGTTGCCCGCTGCCAGCGGAATAATGGCCGGGTCAGCGGTAGCCTTTAAGATCTCTCGAATGGCGCTGGGTTGCAGTGCGGAGATCTTGTTTGAAAATGTGTATTCCATTAAGAATCGCTGTCCTTCTTTTGCAGCAAAGTCAGCACAAAGTTGGCTAAGATGGCTGCGTTATTATTCTTGGTATTCTCCACATATTTGGACTGAAACGCATAAAGCGCGTCATAATCATAAGCCGCCGCGCGCAGGCTGTCTGCCAGCGCGTCCGCATCCGTAAAGGTGGCAGCAGGCATCTCCTGTTGCAAATCCACATTCAGCCCCCGATCCCGCATATACAGATCATAATCCGGCACAAAGAAATACAGGGGTTTCATTAAGAGGGATGCCTCAAAGGCGCAGGCGGAATAGTCCGTTACGATGGCGTCTGCCAACTGCATCAATTCATAGGTGGAGTAGTTGCCGTGGATACTGAATTCCGGATCCGGCTTCACCTTGCTCAGCGGGTGGGTACGCACCACCAACCGGTAGGTCTCCTGCTCCGCAAAGGCCAACTTCAGCTCTTGGGCCACATAGGCCTCACGATCTCGGAAAGTGGGCAGATACAGCACCAGCCGCCGGTCACCGAGACCCGGATTCTCTGCATAAAAGCGCTGAGCCAGCCCCTCTTTGGGAGTCACAATATCGTCCACCCGAGGCAGGGAGCAAATTTTGATCTTCTCCGCCGGGCAGCCAAAGGCTTCCATATAAAACCGAGCGGTGGCTGCCGAGGGGCACAACACATAGTCGTAACCTCGGTGCATGTGCATGGCGTGGCTCAAGCGGGCGTCCCGCCCCTCCTTGGTGCCCAGGGATTGCAAACCGAATTTCTTAACAGCCCCCAGTGCGTGCCACATCTGCACCACCTGCACGCCGGCTTTATGCCGCAGGCAGGACACGGCGATGGAGTAAGTGTCTACGATCACCACTTTGGAGGAAGCCAGGGCTTTCATATCCCCCACCAAATGGCCGAAATAGCGAAGCTTGCCGGCAAAGCCGTCCTCCATCATTTGCAGCCGAAACACCTGGCGGGTGCCGGGGGCTTTCTCCTCTATGGCCTGTTCCAGCAGCTGCATATCCAGACTCTTCTCGTTGCTTTGGCGAGAGAGATAGACCACCTGATCCTGCACCTTACAAAAGGCTTTCAGCGGCAGATAAATCAGCTGCAGCAGCGCCTGAAACAGATAAACAAACAGAATTTTCATAAAATTTTACGCATAGAGCGGGTATTTTTTGCAGATTTCTGCCACGCCCGCTGCAATGTTCTCTTTTTGATTGTCAAAGTCCGTGATGGCCAGGTAAATATACTCGGCGATCTTGTCCATATCCTCCGTATTCAGTCCACGAGTGGTGGCTGCCGGGGTACCGATCCGCACACCGGAGGTGATAAAGGGAGACAGGGGCTCGTTGGGCACGGTGTTCTTGTTCAGGGTGATATGCACCTCGTCCAGCCGGTGCTCCAGCTCCTTGCCGGTCACATCGGTGCCAATCAGGCTCAGCAGACACAGGTGGTTGTCCGTGCCGCCGGACACCAGGTTCAGCCCACGGTCGGTAAGTCCCTTAGCCAGTGCTTTGGCGTTGTCGATCACCCGCTGCTGGTAGGCTTTGAATTCCGGCTTCAGCGCCTCGCCAAAGCACACGGCCTTGGCGGCAATAATGTGCATCAGCGGGCCGCCCTGGGTACCGGGGAACACGGCAGAATTCAGCTTTTTGATCAAATAGGGATTGTTGCACAGGATCAGGCCGCCCCGAGGACCGCGCAGGGTCTTATGGGTAGTGGTAGTCACCACATCGGCGCAAGGCACCGGGCTTTGATGCAGACCCGCTGCCACCAAGCCGGCAATATGGGCCATATCCACCATGAACATAGCGCCGTTGGCATGGGCAATATCCGCCATAGTCTGGAAATCAATCTCCCGGGGATAGGCGGAGGCACCGGCCACAATCAACTTGGGCTTCACTTTATTCACCTGCTTGGCAAATGCCGCATAGTCAATAAAGCCCTCGTCATTGACGCCGTAGGGCACAAAGTTAAAGTATTTGCCGCTGATGTTCACGGGAGAGCCGTGTGTCAGGTGGCCGCCGTTGTCCAGCGCCATACCCATCACCGTGTCACCCGGCTTCAACAAAGCAAAATAGACAGCCGTGTTGGCCTGGGCACCGGAGTGAGGCTGCACATTGGCATACTTGGCACCAAACAGTTTGCAGGCGCGCTCAATAGCGATCTTCTCCACCACATCCACATACTGGCAGCCGCCGTAGTAGCGCTTGCCGGGCAGACCTTCGGCATATTTGTTGGTGAGCACAGAGCCCATGGCCGCCATCACAGCGGGAGACACCAGGTTCTCCGATGCGATCAGCTCAATATTATCCCGCTGGCGTTGCAGCTCCTGATTCATTGCCGCAGCAACTTCCGGGTCCGCACCTGCCACCTGGGCAATGGAATCATAGTAATCCGAATACATAAAATTGTCCTCCGTTCTTTGTTTTTGCTTAGAACTTATACGCATTATCATACCATATTTTAGCAGCATATACAACAGAAAGTTGCGATTTTGACCGGGAAGTGAGCCGCTCGGCGGCTGAATGCGGATTTTGCACTTGATATTGGCGGGGCTTTGTGGTAAAATTGACGGGTATTTTAGACTAAGACTGAAGGAGTGATTGGATGAGCGGACATTCCAAATGGAGCACCATTAAGCGCAAAAAGGGCGCCAACGACGCCGCCAGAGCCAAGGTCTTTACCAAGATCGGGCGCGAACTGGCCGTTGCCGTAAAGCAGGGCGGCCCGGACCCCAGTGTAAACACCAAGTTAAAGGACATTATCGCCAAGGCCAAGCAGAATAATGTGCCCGGCGACAATATTGATCGTATGCTTAAGAAGGCGGCCGGCGAAACGGACACCGCCAACTATGAAGAGATCGTGTATGAGGGCTACGGTCCCAGCGGCGTGGCTGTGGTGGTAGAAGCCCTGACCGACAACCGCAACCGCACCGCCGGTGAGGTTCGCCATTACTTTGATAAGGCCGGCGGCAATATGGGCACCCAGGGTTCCGTGACCTTTATGTTCAACCGCCAGGGAGTCATCGTCATTGAGCGCGAGGATGTGGACGAGGATCAACTGATGGAGGACGCACTGGAGGCAGGCGCTGCCGACTTCTTGACCGATGATACGGATATTTTTGAAATTCGCACCGAGCCCAACGATGTGGGTGCCGTGCGGGACGAACTGGAGGGCAAGGGCTACAAGATCCTTTCCTCTGAGCCGGCGTATATCCCCACCACCTACACCCGCCTGGAAAGCCAGGACGATATGATGAAGATGGCCCGGATGATCGAGATGTTCGAGGACAACGACGATGTGCAAAACATTTGGCACAACTGGGAGAACGAGGACGAATACGAGGGCTAACGCCGAATAGCAAATATAAAAAGAGTTCCCTTTGATTGGGGAACTCTTTTTTGTATGTTGAGGGCTATTGGACAGGACGATCCCTCCACCGAACCGGTGCTGTCAGCGCAGCTGACTGCGGAGATAAAAAACGAAACAACCTTTTCTCACATTACCGGGGTATGTTGGAGGATAAAGCGCTCCAGTGCCGGGGCGATAAATTTGGCATGACCGGCAGCATTGGGGTGAATGTTATCTGCCATATAGGCGGTGCGAAACGCTTTGCTGCGCATCTGCATGCCACTCTCCCGAGTCAAATCCAGCACCGGGAAACTGTACAGCGCCGCCACCTGGCGAATGGCGTCTGCATAATCAACTAAGGTTTTGGTCGGCTCTACGGCGCCCTTGGTACCATCCTCGCAATCGTGGCGGGGCAGCGGAGTTACCAGGATCACCAGCGCATTCGGGTACTTAGCGCTAAGCAAATCGCATGTAAACTTTAACCGGCCATAAAAGCTCTCCGTGTTGGCGTCGTCTGCCATGGTGCCCAAAGGCATAGCCACAGTGCGGCCAAAGTCATTGGTCCCGGCAAACACCGTCACCAGGTTCGCGTCCGTATTCTTGTCTGCATTCACATAAGCCGGCATGCTGTGCTGGCCGACTGCGGTACCTGCAGTCACCGTATAACCCATGCTGTTCATGGCGTGCATGCTGCCGCTGACCAGCTGCAAGCCTAAATCCTTGGCGATCAGCTGAGAATACAGCTGGGTGTCCGGATCGTCCAGCTGAAAGCCGGCGCTGATACTGTCGCCAAAGGCCACCCACTTTTTGCCCTGCCAGTAGGCTTTTGCGCCGGAAAGTGCCTGCACCTGCTGCTCCAGATCTGTAATTTTTTGGGACTGGGCGGTCACCGTTTGCTGCAAAGACTGCAAGCTGTCGCCCTGGTCATTTACCGTCTGCTGCAAGGTCTCCAGCGCGCTTTGCTGATCGGCCAGCAGCTGCCCTTGGCGAAGCACCGTTTGTTGCAGATCGCCCACGGTCTTGCTCTGTTCCAGCGCCGTCACCCGACGGATCATACCGTCCACCTTGCTGTTTAAGGATTGCAGGCTCTTTTGGGCGGCGTACTGCACCGCCGTGGCTCGCACCACCGCCGTATAGCCGGAATACCGCTTCTTTTTCTTCACCGTCTTATAGGCGCGCACCTTGTAATAATAGGTCTTGCCGCCTTTCAAGTTGCTGTGGGTGTACTTGGCCGCAGATGTAGTTGCCAGCAGGGTATATTTGCCGCTTTTGGACCCGGCGGTGTACACCTGGTAGCCGCTGACCTTTTTGGCAGGCGTCCACTGCAAGGTAACGGACACATTATCATTGGCCTTGGCGCTGAGCTTGGTGGGTTTAGCCACCCCTGCCGCCTGCACAGTCAGCAGCCCGGTAAAAGCCACCAGCAGCGCCAGGCACACCGCCACCAGGCGGTAAATGCGTTTGCGTTTTCCTTTCATCTTCATTCCCCTTTCTATAAAATTCTTGCGGCGGGAGCAAGCCCCCGCCCTACGATCGCATGGCCGGGCTTAAAGGGTCTTGCGCATATAGTCCGGTCGGTATTCCACATAACCATGCTTGGGATAAAAATAGCGGGACTCGAAATAGCTGTTTTTCTCGCCCAAGTGCAGCTTCATCACCGTTCTGCCGTGGGCTTTGGCAAAGTCCTCTGCCACCTGCAAAAGCTGGGAGCCAAGGCCCCGACGCTTCAAATCGGCTTTCACATACAAGCGGTGGATCACCGCCTCGCCGTCAGGCAGCAAATTGCACCCCACGGAGCCGACCACCCGGTCCCGCTCGTCCAGCATGATCCAAAAGCAGTCACCCTTGCTAAAATAAGCCCCGTCCAGATCCAAAAGGTCCCCATTGAGCGTAGGCACCCGGCCTAAAGCGTCCTTGGCTGCCAACACCATAAAGATCAGATCATCACGGTATTTGGGCGTATAAACGATGATTTTCATGCTTACCCTTTCTAAAAACCCGGCACAAGTGAGGAACTGTGCCGGGTATGTTGCGTATGGCTACGCCGTATTTTTCATTATCTATGCACCGGGGGCGGCAGATCCGGCGGATCGTTGCGGTCTGCGGAGCCGGAGGTCTGCATTTCCTCGTACTGGCGCATTTTCTCTGCCCGGCGCTTTTTCTTCAGCCGGGCGTTACGGATAAACAGGTACAGATACACCAGCACAAACAGCACGGCAGCGCCCAGTACAATCCGTACCACCGTCAAGGAGAAAAACGCTTTAACGGCGTTGAGAATTTTTAAGAATGTGGACAGCTCCACCCGATTGGCAGCCACCAGCTGCACCGTTGCCACCACCTGGTCTGCGTAGACGATCTCCGCCTTGCAGATCTTCTGTCCTTTTTCCACCGGGGCCTGCACGCTCTCCGGCTTATCCACCGCCCGAATGATCACGGCGGATTTGTCCAGCCCGGCGGGCACGATGGTGTTTACATCTTTCGCTGCCATCAGCTGCACTGCGTCCGCGTCCTTGCCGTTTTCTACCGGCACTTCGTCGATCACATCATTTGCGCTGACCAGGGTGGTATATTTCAGCGAGTCAAAGGCCCAGTCAAACAAGGACGCGGCGTCAATAAACGAGCATTTCTCCACATAGCCGTCGCTGTTATAGTCGATCACCGGTGCGCCAAGCACCACAGCCAAATAGTTGTAGCCGTCCTTGGATGCCTTAGTGATCACGCAGTAGCCCGCCTCCTCGGTGGAGCCGGTCTTAATGCCGCTGGCGTACTCGTAATAGTAAGACACATAGCCGCTTTGCAGCATTAAGTTGGTGTGGGTAAAGGTGGTATTCTTGTACTTGTACTGCACGGTGGTGCTGATTCTCTCAAAGGTGTCGTTTTGCAGCGCCTTTAAGGTAATCTTCGCCAGATCGGCAGCGGTGGAATAGTGGTTGGGGTCGTGGAGGCCGTCCGGGTTCACAAAATGGGTATTCTTGCACCCCAGGGACTGAACCCAGCTGTTCATCTCCGCCACAAAGGCGTCCGTAGAACCGGAAACAAACTCCGCCAGCACATGGCAGGCGTCACATGCTGAATGGACCATAGTAAGATATAGCAGCTGTTCAATGGTCAGGCTCTCCCCCACTTTCAGCCCGGCCGTCTGTGCTCCGGTGCCCAGCACAGCGTCGTAGGCACTTTGGCTCACCTTGGTCTTTTGGCTCAGGTTCTTCACTTTATTCAGCACCACCATGGTGGTGACGATCTTGGTCAGGGAAGCCGGATACATCCGCTTGTCCTGATTTTTCTCCGCCACCACAGGGAAGGACGGATCATCCAGGCTAAGGAGCATATAGGCCTGGGAATACAGCTTACGGTCCGGCTTATACACTGCGGCAGAGGCAGAAAAGCCTGGCACGCAGAACACGGCGGACAGCAGCAAAACGAAAGATAAAAAGAAAGAGACAGTTTTTTTCATGGAACTTGACACCTGAACCAATTAAAGATATTATAATACTTAGTCTATCATCTTTGGGCCGAATTGAAAAGCCCAAATGCGTAAAAACTTTTTGAATTTTTCGGAGCGAATTATGATTTACATTACCGGGGACACCCACGGGGATCTGTCCCACTTCAAAGACCCTAAACTCAAGCGCCTGGGAGAGAAAGATATTGTCATCGTCTGCGGCGACTTTGGCTTTCTTTGGAACCCCAACGACCCCAAGGAAAAGCGCAACCTGGAGTGGCTGAAAAAGCGCAAGTACACCATCTGCTTTTTAGACGGCGCGCATGAGAATTTTGATATGCTGGACAGCTATACCCCCTACCGCTGGAAAGGCGGCAACACCCACAAGATCGCCGACAACATTTACCACCTAATGCGGGGCGAAATGTTTATGTTTGAGAACAAGACCTTCTTTGTGATGGGCGGCGGCGAAAGCGAGGACAAGGATATGCGAGAGGACGGGGTCAGCTGGTGGAAAGCGGAGCTGCCCACCGCCGAGGACCTGAAAAACGGCCAAGACAATCTGCGAGAGTATAAGTACGCCGTCAACTATGTGCTCACCTATGAGGCGCCGGCCATTGCCAAGGACTTCTTAAAGCTGCACACCAACAAGGGCGTGCACATTACCCCGCTGAACACCTACTTGCAAGAGCTGATGAAGCAGGTGGAGTATATGCACTGGTACTTTGGCAGCCTGCACACCGACCTGGAGGTCAGCAAAAAAATGACCGCCGTGTTTAACGAATTCATCGAGATTTAACCTTTGAGAAAAAGAAATGGAAGAAAGTCAATTCCCGATCCCATCATTCTATGCTTTCCGGTACGCCAACAAAGCCGCTGCCGGGTATCAGCATTGCTCTTATGTGGTAGCTAATTTTATCACGCCTTTTTTGTTTCTCCACATCATAATCAGCATTATGTTTATGGCGGATTTGGATAAATACATATCCTTTGAGCCACTGCTATGGGTTTTGTTTGTCTGCGGTGTTATCGGCCTTGTGTTATCCATCAAATACGCCACCGGCTTTAAGGGTATCACACTGTATAAGGATCATTTAGAGATCACTATGCACTCTCTGTTTACAAAGCGATTCCGCCCCACCGTGTCCATCATGTACAAGGATATTGCCAGTGTGTACAACAGCCGCCTAAACTTGCGCAGCCAGGGGATGCGGCAAAAGTGGAGTATGCTGGTGGACTTTGGCGATTATCAGTATTATACGGAGATCCGCCTGCTAAACGGCAAGCAAATCTGTGTTTCCGTAGAAAATCAGGAGGCCTTTGCCCACGAACTTTTCGCCCGCATTGAGGATTACGCCCACCGCTATGGCCAGACCAAATAATACATCAAAAACAGCCCCCGCATTCGTAACGAATGCGGGGGCTTGTTTATTTTATGAAAATGCGATTGAACCGGTAGGGGCGGATCGTATCTGCCCGCTTTTATCCCCTCAGTCGCAAAAATGCGACAGAGGGGACGGGCACCGGTTAGGTGGTGGCAACGCCGCAAGGCGTTGACGGAGGGATTGGCGGGCGGCAATTACGAGAATATATTACTTCTTGGTGGTCACGCTCTTGGCCTTACTCCACCCGGAGTAGAGCTTTACGCTCTTGCCACCGATTTTTACGGTTTTATAAGTGCGTACCCGCACATAATACTTCTTCTTGGCGGACAGCTTACCGACACTCTTAGAAGTCGTCTTATTCTTGCTGATCGTCACCGTCTTGGCTTTCTTAAACTTGCTGCTGGTACTATACTGCACCTGATACCCGGTGGTTTGGGTAGCCTGCTTTTTCCAGGTGACCTTAAAGCCTTTCTTGGCAGCGGTGACTTTAGATACGCCGGTGCCTTTTGGATTGATATTGTAGGTCAGGCTCTTTGTACCGCTGTAATTGCCCTTGAGGGTCACTTTCACGGTGTATTTGCCCACATTCTTCATGCCCTTGGGGTAGTAGATTTTATAATCCGTACTCTTCAGGGCTTTGCCCTTGCTGTTTTTCACGGTCACAGACGGTTTTTGCACCTTGCCGTTATAGGTGTAGGCGGTCTTATTCAGCTTGATGTTGTTGGCTTTATAGTATGTCTGCAAGGTCTTGGTGTATGTGGCCTTGCAGCCGGTATGGGTACAAGCATAAGTTGCTGTCCGCTTGCCGTCCTTAGAAGTCGTGGCCTTGGTCAAGGCACGGCTTTTTTCTTTGTAATTATGACCCAGCGCCGGTACAATATCCCGGTGCACCTCATCTGCACAAATGGTGCAGAAGTAAGGCGTGTAGCCCGCGGTGGTGCAGGTGGGCAGTACCGAATCCCCCGCCTCGTAATTATGCTCGTGACTGCGGATTTTAAATTTCGCCTCGGCTCGATAGCCTTGGTAGTACACCGCCATGGTATTCATACCCTCGGCGCCGCAGCCGGACATATCCACGATCACATCGACGCCGTTAATGCTCAGCACACCGCCGGCATTTTTATAACACCATTCCAAGGGCTGGGTAGCGTTCTTAAATCCCACCAGCAGTTTCAATTCATTGAGCACCGCCTGGGGATCGTAGCTGTAAAACGTCTTGTCCGGCAAGTAAGCACGCAGCCCCAGCTCCTCCGTCAGCGCGCCGCTTGCACCACTGATAAATGTAATATCTACATCGGAACCCTCACTGAAAGGCGACCAGCCCCAAACATGGTAGGTATATGTTTTGCCCTTTTCCAAGGTGGCGGTTATATAAGGTCTGCTATAATCCTTGGCGTTGGGACGGTATGGATACTCCCCTTCCTGCACCTTTCCGCCCGGGAAAGTCAAACTTGCGTGCGCATTGCGTCCGCTTTCGCCCTTCGGATTGTGTACAAAAAAGCTCAGAGTATACTCCGCCGTGTACTGAGGGGTAAAGGTCAGCGTGGCCTTTTCGCCTTTTGCATAGGAAACTACATTTTTTTGGGTCTCAGCAGAACGAAACAAGGCACGGCTTAAATCATATGATGTTGACGCTGCCCACGCCGTCACCGGCAGGGTGCACACCAGCAGTAGAAACGCCAGCAGAAAACTGCCCAGGCGTATAGTTTTTTTCATAATCGCACTCCTTTGCTGCCCTTATTGTAGCACAGGCCGGGCAGATTGTAAACAGGAAAGGTCTGTCAATAGGTATAGCGCAGCACGGCGGAATACACCGTGTGCAGGGCGCCGTCTGCGTCTGCATAAGTCAGGTACGCCCGCGCGGCGGCAGTGCCCACATGGGCGGAAATGCCGTAGTACAGCACAAACTGACCTTCCGGCTCCGTAGAGCGGTTTTGAGCGCAGCGCACCGTGCCGGCGTCCGTACCGGTGCCCGGCTTACCGGCCATCTCCAGCACCAGGTCATCGTCTGCCAAATTTTTGCCATACAGGAAGCCGGAGGTCACCAGTCGGTTCCCCTCCCCGGCCATGGACCGGGTGGCGGCAAACATCACCCGCCCGGTATCCGACTGCAACTGGGCGGACAGCAGCGACACAGAGGGCACCGGCGTCAGATCATCGGTGCGCTTCTCCAGCGCCAAATCGGCAACCGCATAGAAGCTATACCGGCTGCCATAACCCAGCACCCGCCCATCGGCTGAAAAGCCCTTGGCATCTGCCGCAGACACAGCAACCCGCGCCCCATAGGCAACAGTCAGACTGTCCCGGGCAGTTTGGCTGCCGCACTGCAAGGTGCAGCCGGGGGCGGTGATGGTCAGCTGCTTGGCTCCACCGGCGCGGTACAGTGCCTGCACGGTCAGGGAGCCGGTGGAGCTGTGGATCTGCGTCGGCGTGTAGGACCAGCCGACAAAAGTATAGCCGGTGTAGGTAGGCGGCGTGGGGATCTTTACATCCGCAGCACTGTCCACCTGTTGATAAGACAGCACATTGGAAAACGGGTCAATAAACAAAAAAGTCAGCCGGTCGCTGTCGTCCAAAAACAGCGGCGTGTAGGTGGCGCTGGCCACCGGGGTAAAGGTATAACTGGCATCGCCGGACAGAATCTTATTCCCCTGCTGCCAACCGGCAAAACGGCAGCCGCTATTGGGCAGAGCCAGCAGCGTGCAGTCCTTGCCCCGATCTACATAAATCCGGCCGCCGGCGGTCACGTCCGTATCGTTAAACAGCAGCGCGCCCATATCCGCGCCGGGGGTAGCAATGCAAAAGCCGTCGTAATCTACAAAATTCGCCCGTGTGGTAGCGCTGCACCGGCTGCATCCCAGTAGGTCATAACCGCGGGCAGTGGGCGTAGCCGCCACCCGCTCCAGCAGCACAGAATAGTCGTGGGCCAAATTAAAATCCGCCGTGGCGGTGTAGCCCATATAGTGCACCTGCACCGTGTTCTTACCGCAAGCACCGCAAGCGGACAGATCCACGATCACATCGGCGCCGCCTACCAACAGGCTACCCATCGCATCCTTATACTTCCATTCCAAGTGGGCGCCGGTGCGATCCACAATCAGCAGCTTCATTGCATTCAGCACCGCCTGTTGGCTGTAGGCAGTAAATTCCGTTTGGTCCAGATACAGCCGCAGCCCTACCTCCTTGGAAAGGGTGCCGCTTTCGCCGCTGGTAAAGTCCACGTCTACCGTTGCGCCGGTACTGTTTGCCGTCCAGCCCCAAACCGAGTAGGTATAGGTTTTGCCCTGCTCCAAGGTAGCGGTCAGGTACGGATGGCTATAATCCTTAACGGTAGAGCCGGTACGGTTAGGGTATTCAAAGTCCGTGACCGTGCCGTCCGGATCCGTCAGGCTGGCACGGATATTCCGCCCGCCTGTCACATGGCCGTACAGCTTTAAGGTGTATTCCGCCGTGTACTGGGGCGTAAAGGTCAGGTTTGCCGTCTCACCAGCGCCAAAGGAAAAGGCATTCGTCCGGGTACGGAACAGGTAGTTCTGGTTCAGATTTACCGAGGTGGTGGCACCGTAAGTGACCCCCGGCAGGGCACAGCAGGCCATTACCAACACCAGCACCAGGCACGCCAAGCGCTTTGTCATTTTTTTCATACCGCCGCCTCCAATTCGTTTCGTCTGCTTTCATTGTACCATAAGTGCCGCTCCATTGCCATAGAAAAACAAAAAAAGCCGACGGTCATCCCGCCGATCCGTACAATACCGACCCGGTGCACCCAACCGGCCGCACCGATAAAGCAAAAAAAATCGAGCCGAGGGATTGCTCCCTCGGCTCTTTTCGCTCGAGCAATTATTTTACTAATTGCAATTAGTCGTCTTCGCCACCAATAATTTCAGGACCGCTTGCGGTCATCACATCGATCTGCTGAAATTCCTTGACGTCGACAACAGGCTTAGAATAAGCTTCTTTCATGAAGACATTCCTCCTATTCCTAAATTGCCTTATATCGCTGCCGGCAGTTGCCCGCCGGCAGGAGCGATAAATAGGTGTTTACGCGATTAAGCGTAAGTGTGGCTCATCACATCAGAGTACACGGTCTGCACTTTGCCATTCTGATCCTTGTAGGTCAAGAATGCCTTAGCGGAGGCAGTGCCGGTCTGAGCGGAGATACCATAGCTCAGGATGAACTGAGTGCTGCCCTCGGTGCTGTTGGCATAAGCAGCCTTCACAACGCCGGAGTTATCAGCGGAACCCTTCTTGCCAACATTGGCCAGAGTCAAGTCAGCGTCAGTCAGGTTCTTACCATACACAAAACCGGACTTCAGGTAAGTGCAGCCATCCACCATAGCGCGGGTAGCAACGAACTCAACCTTGTAAGAACCGGCAACCTGGTTGGCAGAAACAGCAGCCACAACGGGAGCCTGGGTGGTAGCGGAAGCCGCCTTCACAGTTACATCAGATGCAACATAGAAGGTGTAGCTGTCGCCGTAAGCAACGATCTTGCCGTCGATAGCCCAAGCGGTAGCGTCGGCCTTAGACACGGTTACCTGGGTGCCGTAAGGAATGTCAGCCAGAGTGCCCTGTGCGGAGTTGCTGCCGTAAGCAACGGTAGCATCAGCGTCAGTGGTTACAGTGTAGGTAGCGGCAGCGTCCTTCTCATACTGTGCATAAACAGTCATGGAGGAGGTAGCGGCCTTAATGGCAGCCTCATCTACGGACCAACCGGTGAAGGTGTAGCCGGTGTAGGTGGGTGCCTGCGGGATCTTCACATCTGCGCCGGAAGCAACAGGCTGAGAAGAGATCACGTTGTTGAACATATCAACAAAGGTGAACTGAACGGGCTTAGCGGACTCAGCGAACACAGGCGTGTAAGTGATGTCAGCGATAGCCACGGTGGTGTAGGTAGCATCGGTGGAAACGATCTTGTTACCGGTCTGCCAGCCTACGAAGGTGCAGTCCGCATTGGGAGTCGCAACCAGGGTGTAAGTGCCGTTCTCAGCGAACTTCTTAGAACCACCGGCGGTCACATCCTGACCTGCCAGGGTTACAGAGCCGTTCTCCACAGCATTTACAGTTACGGTCACACCAGCCAGAGCCGGCGCAGTCTCCTTGGTGTAGAAGTAGCCGCAGTCCTTACAGGTGTAAGTGGTGATCTCGGGCTGATCCAGAGTGGCCTCCTGGGTCACCTTAGCGGTGAAGTCGCAGGCCTTGGTCTCCGTGTGAGAAGCGTCATTGGCGCATACACGGCTGTGCTTTGCATCAGCACCCTCGGTGCCCTCAACATGCTTCCAGTCACCCCAGTTATGATCGGTAGCCGGGATCGCTACAGTGTAGGTGCCGCCGCACTCGGTGCAGGTGAAGGTCTTCACGCCGGGCTCGGTGCAGGTAGCAGCCTTGGTCTCCACACCATTGTTGAAGGTGCACTTGTCAGTCTTCGTAGGCTGGCTGCAGGTACCCTCGCCGGTGCAGGTAGCAGTGTGGGTGTAATTCTTACCCTCAACGAAGGCCTCACCGCTGGTGTAATCAGCAACGGGAGCGCCGTAGTTGTGGGTATGACCCAGAGCGGGCTTGGTCTCCTTAGCGTAGGAGTAGCCGCAGTCCTTACAGGTGTAAGTGGTAATCTCAGGCAGATCAGAAGTCTGGTTCTGCGTTACCTGAGAAGTAAAGTCACAGGCCTTGGTCTCCGTGTGAGAAGCGTCCTTGCCGCAAACGCGGGTATGGGTGGCATCAGCCTCAGCAGTTGCAGCGTCATGCTTCCACTCGCCCCAAGCATGACCGGTAGCGGGGATAACCACGTTATTCTCGCTGATCACATAGCCGCAAACAGAGCAGCTGGTGGTCACGGTCTTAGAACCAGCCTTATCGCAGGTGGCATCCACAATGTTGCTTTCCAGAGTCTGCGGATTATGCGGCGTGGTGGTCAGCTTAGCAGTGAAGATGGTGTCTGCGGAGATGGTCGCTGTGGTGGGATCGTTATCCCAAGCATAGCTGTAGTGGCCGGCAGCATCGGGATCCTTAGTGGGCAGAGCCGGTACAGAAGCGGGGCTCTTGCCCTCTTCCACAGTCTCGGTGCCCAGGTCCTTGCCATCCTCGGTCACATACTTAACGGTGTAAGACTTGGTCTCCGGAGCAGATGCCTTCATGGGGCACTCGATGGTACCAACGGGGGTACCCTCACTCCAAGACTTACCGGTCAGGGTGTACAAATACGGAACATCCGTACCGAAAGCATTGTAAGGAATACCACAATACTCAGCACGCTCAAAGTGCAGCAGGTCATCGCTGATGGTAGTACCGGCCTTTACTTTGAAACCGATGGTGCAGATGTACAGACCATTGATCACGGTACCGGCATCCGGATCACCAATGCTGGAAGTCTCGCCAACCCAACGAGTCACAGCCGCGTCGTTGTTGTTGGCATCCAGCGGGTTACCAAAGGAAATATATGCATCGGTGGTGCTCAAAGCAGAAGCATCGTCAGTCATATAGGGTTCCCAATTTGAATTATACAGGGTTTCGGCGCCGGTACCCTCGAATGCGGGTGTAGTCTTAAAGCTGCCGGTGTTGCCCATACGGTTACCAATGGTCAGAGCTTTGTCCCAAGTAAACTTGAACTGGGTGGCGCCGAACTGACCGGCGGTATCTCTCAAAATGAAGGTACAAGCAACAAAACCAACGTTGCCATACTTACTGTTAGAAGGCAATTCCTCAACAGTCTTACCTTCAACGGAGTGCTTGCTCAGGTCATTTACGGTGGTACCGTCTGCTACCCAGCTCTCATCGCCATCATTAACGAATGCACCGCCCTTACCGGTGTAAGGGGTCCACACTACATCAATCTTCGGCTGCAAAGTCTGGGGAGCGCAAACATCAGAGTCAGCGATTACATCGCCCAACTGATAATCTGCGGCCATAGCAGAAATCGGAGCAGCTGTCAGGATCATCATACCTGCCAGCACACCGGAAATCACTTTCTTTACGCTTTTGCGCATGCTATGAAATCCTCCTTATTTTATGCATTTGCATAAATGTCATTGTTTAGATTTTTACCGGTAAACGCCTTATAGATGCTGTAATCGGTTGCATCTATGTTGCCATCGTGGTTAAAGTCGCACGCAGCATTGTAAGCATCGTCGGAACTACTCTTACCGGTTGCTCGCTTATAAGCACTATAATCAGATGCATCAACAGTTGCATCTTTCTTAAAGTTACAAACAACCATACCGTAGGTGCCCAGATCCACATCACCGTCAGCAACCGTGATCTCAATGTCACGGTCATAGCCGTAGGCATAGCTCAGCGTAGCGGTATAAGTACCGGCTGCCAAAGACGGAATGGTAAATACGCCATCTGCGCCGGTGGTAGCCACAACTTCCCCATTGATCAGCACATCACAACCGATGACGGTAAATGCACTGCCGGCGACCTTGCCGCTGGTATTGGCCAGCGCCAGCACCCTGCCGGTAACGGCATGGCCGGTGGCCGGTGACAGATCCGCTGTCATGGGATACAGCGTAGCATTATAGCCGTCAAAGGCGGTGACCAATGCATAACAGTCCTGGTCAGCCGTGCCATAGTCGGCGTAATCCGCATAATCTGCCTCAATGAAGGTTTGGTTCGGGTCCGTATCCAAGGTCACGATCTTTGCAAAGTCCACAGGCGCTTCCGTAGCAACGGTAACCTGCAACTTCAAAAGGAGCTGACCCGCCGCGTCAATGGCGGTGGTCGTTGCAATCTGGTCCACCCTGGTGATAAAACCAAAGTTGATGGTCCCATTCTGCACCAGCACACCGGCGGCGCCAAGGCCCCGCAGTTGATCCGGCTTGCTGTCCGACAGCAGATCACTGTGACCGTTGACCGTCAGCACAGCCGCGTCATAAGACATGGTGTACTGCATCACGGCAAAGGACTGCATACCGGAAAGCGTAAAGGATACGGTGTAATCCCCGGCAGACAGTGCATTGCCGTCTGCAGCCTTGCCCTCGCTGTCCGTAAAGGTACAGGAGAGGTGGGGCTTCTCGGTGCCCAAGGTACCCTGGGCAGCCAGAGGGGTTATAGAGGTTAAGGTCAAAATCAATACAAACGATAAGAAAGCAGCAAGTGTTCTCTTGAGTTTGTTCAATTTCATAATCAAAATCAGTGTGACCCAAGCGGTGCCGAAGCACCGCCAGGGTACTTTAAGTTAGGATTTAGCCGTAAATAGCGTCGCTCAGGTTTTTACCGGAGAATGCCTTATAAATGCTGTAGTCCGTAGCATCAATGCTACCGTCATGGTTGAAGTCGCAAGCCGCATTATAAGCAGAGTCAGTACTCTTCTTACCGGTTGCACGCTTATAAGCACTAAAGTCGGAAGCATCGATCGATGCATCCTTCTTAAAGTTACAAGCAACCATGCCAAAGCTGCCCAGATCCACATTACCGTCCTTCACCTCAATGGTGATGTTACGGTCATAGCCATACTGGTAGCTGAGCGTTGCCGTGTACTTACCGGCAGCCAAAGACGGAATGGTAAAGGTACCATCCTGACCGGTGGTAGCCACAGTCTCGCCATTGATGATCACATCACAGCCAACAACGGTAAATGCATTACCAGCAACCTTACCGCTGGTGTTCGCCAGAGCAAGCACCTTACCGGTTACAGCGAAGCCGGAGGGAGCAGTGCCTTCCTCAAGGGAGTTCTCTGCATCTACCAGGTTCTTGTAAGCGGTGAAGCAAGCAGACAGATTGGCTGTGTAGTTGTCCTTATCAGCCGGAACATAGGTGGCAGCGTCCTTATGGGCGTAGTCGCCATTACCGGTGGTCGCAACATCTACAGCAGCAGCCAGTGCGTTCACATAGTTGGTCCAGGACTCGTCGGTGTAAACCTTCTCGCCCTTGTTAACCAGCTTGCCGCCCTCAACAGCACCGTACTTCGCGGAAGTCGCGGTGGTGGCGATTGCAGCATTCTTGATGGCATTGCCGTCTGCATCGGTCTTGCCGGTGTCGGTCCAGGTGGTGGTCATTGCGCTGTAAGCGCTGCCGCTGGCGTGAGAAACCTCAGCCTCCACCTTGTCGCCGATATAGCCGCGCTCGGTCACAGTGCCCATGTACAGTTTAAACATACGAACAGCCTCTTCAATCAGCAAAGAAGAAGTGCTGGTGGAGAATGCATAGGTGTAATCCGCAGCGTCATTACCGTTGGTGTTCGCCAGGTCAGCAATGGTCTTGTCGATCTGGTTCCAACCGCAGGTGGCAAGCACCGTCTTGGACTCGTCACTCTTCAGGTAAATATCTGCAGCGTACATCTTTTCAGCATCCTTCGCCACGGATACCATCTTCTGGTACTCGGGCAGATCGAAGTTGGCGTCCGTCATACCGTCACGAATGGAAGAAACATCCGTGAAGATCTGACCGGCAACGGTAACGCTCAGCATCTGCGCACACTGATCCACAGCATAACGCATCTTGTCTCTTGCCTGCATGGCAAGTGCACGGGTTTCCTCACCATTGTTGACAATGGACTTCTCGGTAACCATGTGCTTCACAGTGAAGTCCTTGCTCACGGCAACGCCATTGGCATTGTAGTAAACGAACTTCGCCTGATTGAAGGTGCCTTCCTTTTCAGCACCGTTGATCGCATAGGGAGCATCCTTATAAGTGGTGGTATCCCATGCGGTGGCATAAGCCGGGGTGTTCAGGAAGTACCAGGAAGAACCGCTCTTCACAACAAACTGGCCGGTCTTATCCATACCCGCGGTGTAAGCCTGACCACCAACAGTGGTGGAAGTTTGACCCGTTACATCAGCATCGGTCAGAGCCTCCGTGGTGTAATAAGGCTGGCTCATAGCGCTGTCAGCATAGTAATAATTGCCGTCAGTCGTTGCATAAGCAGCCAGAGCTGCAGGCAGCTGATCCAAGGAAGTTACGGGCTTGGTTGCAGGCTCGCCGATCACGGTCTTTACCTCAGAGGTAACAGGCGTCTTCGTGAACGCACTGGACAGCGTGCCGGCAGTGGACAGATTCAGCGGAGACTGGCGGGCCTCAAAGCCGGCAGCCAAAGCAGCGGTTGCTGCATCATAGGTTGCGGAAGAGCCGCCGGCCTTATCGTAATCCTTAAAGTCAGAAGGTCTGTAGTTCTTAATGTAGCTATTCAAAGAATCGTATGCACTATTGAACTGGCTACGGTTACCATCGTCAGCAACGGTTACTTTCAAGCTACCGGTTGCCGGGTTCTTGTCGCAGAAGAAGCTCAACTTCACTTCTTTCTTGGATACCTGAGAAATATCCGTAGAACCATCATACTTGAACAGATCCAGGGAAGAGGAGCTGTCCTTAGACAGAGTCACAGAACCGGTCTGGATGTACAGACCGTCAATGCCGGTTGCGCCGGAAACCTTGCCCAGCAAGTTGCTGTAAGCGAAGTCGCCGGAGCCGCTCTTCAAATAAACAGCGGTGTAATAACCATTGCTATCCTTAACAGCTGCAGCCAACGCTTTGCCGCCGTTCAGCTCGCTCAGCGTGTAAGCGTGGTTCACACGAGATACGCCGTTGGAGGGAACCTGGCTTGCGGCAACACCCTTGACCCAAGTCTGACCGCCATCGGTGGTGTAGTCTACCTTTTCGTAGTTCAGCACATCACCGGTGAACTTATCAAACGCAGCCATCATGTTGGAATTGTTCACAGTTACGGTCTTGTTGCTAAAGGAATCCTTAACAGAATCGGTGCTGTAAGCAAAAACGCCGTCCAAAGTCTTGTCGGGAGAACCGGCAAGGGTACGGTCATAGCCAAGACGAATCTTGTAGTTCTTCACTGCATCCAGGTTAGAGCTTGCCAGAACAATATCGGTAGGATAGCTTACACGGAACGGCTTCTGGTTCAGGTAAGCGTTACCAAAGTAACCGGTGTTGTTCACGGTAGCCTGACCATCGGCGGTCTTACCGGAAGAACCATTGGAGAATCTGCCGTCCTGAGAACCGCCCGGATACACAGAATCGGACCAGTTCTTCTGCGGAGTCACAAACTGATAAGTCTTGCAGGTCAGGCCGGTGTAGAGGGCCTGGTTGGTGTTGGTGTCGATAATGTTGTAAGTAACGGTGTAAGTTACTACAGTATCTTCATCAAAACCGCCGTTGGTAACAGTGAAGGAAGCGGACTTCTCAGGAACAACTGTCTTGCTGGAGAAGTCTACGGTGCAAGCACTGTTATCGGAAACCACATTCGTGATCTCAATGTTGTAACGGCCACGAGCAACGAAGTTACCCTCGGCGTTCTTTACCGCACGGTTCAGACCGTAGCAGTTATTGGTAACCGTCAGCGTTGTTGTGGTGGTGTTCCCGCCATAGCTGAGGGTCAAGTTGCTGTCTGCCACACGAGCGGAAGCCAGCTTCATGTTATGATCCGCCAAGGTGGTGATCAGGCCGCCGATCAAATTGTTCACAGCCTGTACGGTGTACATAGCGCCGGGCAGGATCGTATCGGTCTTGCCGCTGTCGCCGCCTACACCGCCGCTGGCTTCATACACATTGTATACCAGGGTACCCAGTACGCCGTAACTGCTGTTGCTGGAAGTACCGGCAAAGGTATCCTTCTGCAGCAGATCGTCGAAGGGATGATTGTTGGTCGCAGCAGCGGGAACCACATTACGGGCTGTGCCGTAGCGGCCGCCGAATACAACGTTCACCAGATCAGCCAATACATTGTAAACGGTGCGGATAATGCCTTCGCTCTTAATGGGCGGTGCGGAAACCATGGTCAGCAGACGGGTTACAAACCCGGTTGCGCCATACTGGCCGTTCGCATCTGCCACACCAATATTCAGCATACCCTGGATCACATCGGTGTAGATCAGCTCTTCGGAATTCAAAGCGCCTTTCTTTGCAGAATCGCCATACTGCAGCACGCCTGCAACAGGCAACAGCTTGTTGGCGATCACATTGATGTTCTCCCACAGGGAGTTGGACAGCTTCACCAGGCAATTGCCGTTGGTGTCGCAAACGCCCAGAAGATTGGCAAGGCCCTTGCCATGCTCGCCGTCCTTAAAGGTGTCAGTGCCGGCATAGTAAACAACAACGGAATTCAGCAGATCAAACAGAGAAACGCCGTCATTCAGAGTAGCGGTCTCCGGATTCCACAGGTTGCCGTCCTTGTCGTGCATGATAATATAGGGGCTCATTACATAACCCACAGCATCACGAGCCATCAGCAGCAGATTGTCGATGGTTACATCGTACTTACCGTCTGCGCCCTTCTGCACCAGAGAAGAGTAGTCGTGATCCGGCAGCACATAGCCCAGATACAGCTGCAACGCCAGAGCAGCTACGCCCTCTGCATCGTCGCAAGCGTCCAGGTCCTCATTGTGGATGCCCTTCTTGAAGTCGGGGATATTCCGCAGTGCAGAAATTGCAAACGGAATCATCGCGCTCTCCAAATTGGCCTCGGTCAGAGCAGTGCCCTCGCCATTCTTATTATAGAAGGCGCCGAGAATGTTCGCATCCGTTTGATCACAGATGTACTGCAGCACCTTCAGCATATTGCCAACCAGGGTCTGCGCTACATTGCCGGGATCATCGGAATTCACCTTCGTCAGAACGCTGGCATCATAACTCGGCAGGAAGTCCTTTACTGCGGCAACCAGGAAATCATTCAGCGCTGCCAGCATGGAGCTGTAGCTGCTGTAATCATTTGCCATGAATGCCTCAATGTTCTTCATACCGGTCTCAGCAAAGCTGCAGTTCAGGGGACCGGTGGCCTGCTTAAAGTAGTAAACAGACATGGGGCTGTAACGCAGTTTGTTGAACAGGGTGGTGGAGTCAATATCTCTCCAGGTGTAGGTAGGATTCTTCACCAGGTCACGGCTGTTGTACTTCTCCAGATCCGCCTTGATGTAAGCCAGATAGGAAGCCGCATCCTTGTACTCTTCGCCAAGGGTCTGGCCGGGCTTCAAGTTCTTTGCAGCCTTCTGGCACTCATAAGCGGCCCAAGCCTGCACATCGGCAGCGGCGTAGTTGTTGGCTACATTGCTGTAGTCCCAAGCCGTGTTGTGGGTCGTGGCACCGGTGTACCACATATAGTAGTTGTAGTCGTAACCGCCCACACCGGAATTCAACTGGCCCAGCGTATCCTTCAAGGCGGTGTTCCACACCATCTCAAAGGCTTGGAAGCCAAAGTCAAACAGCGTATCTGTGGGCTTCAGCACCAGCTTCTGATCCTTGTAGCGGAACAGATATACATTACCGATGGCCTCGCCGTTCTTGTCATGATCCTCCTGCGTTACATAATGCAGGTTGGTCGTGTCAATATACGGTGCGGAACCATTCTCCATATACTGTGCGTATCTGTCTCGAGAATTGGTACCGTCGGCGTATGTAATCTGTGCGGTAATGTTGCTGAGCAACTGGGTGGAGAGCTTATCAAGCAGGACGGAATCCAGCTTGCTGGTCTCCAGACTGGGATTGTTCCGGATCTGAGCCTTCTCTTCCGCAGTAAACCAACCGGTATTCTCCAGAACCAGCTGCTGAACAATATTATATACCATATTGCTCTGATAGCCGTTGGGCATACCAATCAGGTCGCCGATGGTCTTGTAAACATTCAAGAAGCTGTTTACGATACCAAGGCCAAGATCGCCGCGCAGCAACTTCTTTACGATATTGCCGTTGGCGCCTTCAGGACCCGCGTCGGAAGAAATGTTCCGAACCAGCTTCACAATACCGCGTACAATATCGGTAGAGGAAGTTTTGCTGCGGGACATTCCGTCAACTGCGCTCAAATCTACATAGCGGGCATCGCCGGCCAGCAGAAGCAGTGCGGACTTGCTGTTCAGGAAAGAATCCAGATCTTGAACAGTTTTAAGCACCTCATCCACGCTGCCCAGTTTGATGGTGATGCTACCAAGAACGCTCAGGTCGATATTCATCGGTGCGATGTTTGCCTGGGCAAGAGTCAGATCCACAAAGTCCAAAAGGGCTGTGCAGGCCTGCTCATCATTGAGGATGGGCCAACCCAGTGAGTTGAAGTCCAAGTCCTGGTCATGGTACTTGGTGTTTGCCGAAGCATTAGCCGCGGAAGCGACCATAGCACCGGAGAAACAGCTCATCGCCATCAAGACCGCCAAAAAGAGCGCAAGCAACTTGCGGGAAAACTTTTTAGCTTTCACTAATTTTTACCTCCATAGTAATTTGTAATTCTTACGAATAAATGGTTGCGTGTACGCGCCGTCCCATCCTCTGACCATCGGGCAATCCGATATTCAGGATGAAGGCATTGCAGCCGGACGCCATACATTATGAAAATGCGCATAGAAACACATTTATCGCATTCTTATTAAAACACGATGGTCACCAAAAATCAATAAAGAGCCGTGATTTTTCTGATTTTCGGAATGTTGCACAATTTGAGCGGTCGTTTTTTGTGCGAACGGACAAATTTAATTTACACGAAATTAACAATTTGTTCATATTTTATTGCTTAGTTAAAAGACAATGTCCATTATTTTGCAAGTTTCGACTTGTAAAGGTTATATGCTTTACGCGAGATTTTCACACGCAAAGGCGTGCCCCTTTACACCATCGATTTTTTGGCGTAACGGCGGGAAACTTTCACAAGTTCCACAGGATTTTCCACAATTTTTCCTCCAAAACCGGTGGAATTTCTGTCAGCAGTTGTCGAATGCAGCAATAACGATAAATGCGCCCTGATCCTCCACACAAATCCAAGATAAGAATGCAGCGCAGATCCGTCGGCCGGGCCAAACATGGCTTGATATATAAGTACGCAAAAAAAATATTGCGCCGGAATTTCGCTATAAATCGGGAAATTTTGCCCACCCGTTCACATTTTGTTAAAAAGTTTTCGGAAACCTATTGACTTGCCGTTCTATATTTGGTATAAATATACTGTATTTGTTGTACGCGTGGGTATCCTGCGCCCTTTTAGCAGAGGAATTGTGAACAAACTGTTAACGCAACTTGTAAGCACATCCTCCGCTAAAAGGGCGCGCTGCCCAGGCGAATCCAAAACGACAAGTTCGTCAACATATCAGAAGGAGAGATGAATTATGAAGACGGGCAAAAAGTTACTCAGCCTATTTTTGGCTGTAGTAATGATGGTCACCACCTGCTCTGTCGGGTTCACTGCATTTGCAGCGGACAAAGACAAGGGCATCTGGAAGAACTCCACAAGTGCCGATTCCACCTTTGACGCACTGACGGAACTGGTAGACACCTATGTTCCGGCATTGCTCAATCAGCCGAATATCAAAAAGGCGCTTGAGGAGAAGTTGGGGATGACCGTCACCGACACCACCTCGATCAGTGATCTGATCATGGGTGTGTCTCCCACGCTGCTTAATCTTTTGAGCAGCCCCATGAATAAGGCAGACATCATTGACGGTTACCGGAAAGGGTATTCCGATGTGGCGTATGCCTACCTGGACGAGAAAGATGCAAAGATGAGCTTTTATCAGCTGTTTTCTTTTTGCGTCAACAACATTTCGTCCAGCGACGCAGAACTGGCCAAATGGTGCGAGGACACGCTGAGCGATCTGTCCGCCCTGCTGGAGCAGTTCCCCGAGAAACAGGCTAAGCAGCAGGAAGACCTGAGCGCTGCCTATGACGCACTGAACAAAGTGCTCGAGGTGCTGGGTACTGCTGAAGGCAGCCTGGACACCCTGGAAGACATCCAGAAAGCTACCGTTACCTACAAAGACAAATCGTACAAAGTAGACGACTTGATTGCTCTGGACGATTTCAAGGATGTAGCTAAGTGCTTTGGCACCTTCACCGCCTACTTCGAAGAAGCCGGCAGCAAGAAGAAAGTCAGCACCATGAGCGAAGCGATTTGGTATGTGTTGCTCCAGTATCAGTCCGACAAGGCAAGCAGTGAACTGGCAGAGGCCGCCAAGGCTTATCTGTGCAAGCTGGCCAAAAAGGACTACAACACCATCAAGGATGACGATGCTGCACTGGCAGCCGCTTGCAAGATCGGTGCTGCCGTACTGGCCAACAACGGCGATGACGCCTTTGTTAGCGAGTACTATGCTGCGCAGCTGGATGACGCTACCGTAGCTGCCCTGCGTGCGGACATGAACAAGAATGTGCCCGACGGCAACGCAAAAATCGGTTCCAGCCGTGACACCTTCCAGGCTTACCTGAACGGCGACTATGCAGACAAGGGCATCGCTCCTGTAACCAAGCCGGCAATGGCCACTTACTGGAGCAGTGAGGATCTGGATACGCGTACCGAGGGTATTTACCGCAGAGCGTTGATGGAGAACAGAACTGTCGGCGGCATGTCCCCCGAAGAAGTGATCGCCACCATCAACCAAGATCTGTTAAAGACCTTCTACAGTGGTGAACTGAAAGAGAGCGTTGACGAGGCCGTTGATTTCTACTTTGAGATTACCGACGCCAAGGTTATCTCTAATTCTTGCAGAAAGTATTCTTTCGCGAAATACGGCTTTAAGGATTCCTTTGCTGTTGCTGCTGTAAACAACGCCATCAATCAGTACATGGTACTGCTGGATCCTGAGGATCAGGAAGGCGTAACCATCGCAGGCTTGCACCTCACCGGTAATGCGGTTATGAACGAAGTGGTCTACAAACTGGTAGAGTCCAAGGTTGACCTGAAGGGTGCGCTCACCGATATATGGATGAACCTGTACGAGCACCCGGTTGAAACCATTATGCAGTTGCTGCCTGTTTTGACCGTTGTGATTGACGAAGTGCTGATCCCCATGGTATTCAACCAGGAGGGTGATCCCTTTAATGGTTTCCTGGGCGGTTTGCTGAGCGGTCTGATGGATCAATACGGCCAGAGCGTTGGCAGCCCCGTCGGTTTGGGCGGCGGCCTGAGCTGGGATTTGAACGAGGTTCTGCCCACCCTGATGCACTGGCTGATCGGCGACACCAACTATGACTTTACATACTACAACATCAGCGGTGTTGAGTATGGCAAGGATGCCGACGGCAAAGATGTGATCGTCAGCCAGGTGTATGGTGACCCCACCACCGGCAAGTACGATGACACCAAGACCCCGGTGATCCTGAACATCTATGCAGCCGATAAGGCGCTGCAGGGTGCCAAGGCATCCGGCATTGCCGATGCACTGAAGCTCACCGGCGACGCTGCCACTGCCGTGAATGAGGCTGTGTCCGAGCTGGCCACCTTCTTCACCGCTGCTGTGGATCAGTATGTGGCTGCCTATGGTGAAAAAGACGCCAAGAGTGGCGCCATGACCAAGGAAGAGGGCACCGTTTACAACCACGGCGTCAACAACCTCTTCGTTGCCCTGCCCAAAATTCTGGACATTATGGGCAAGAACTTCATTAAAAAATATGATGTAAAGAGCGCTGACAACACCAAGAAGGCTTCCGACTGGTCTTATAGCGATTATAAGATTAAGAGCGATACCGTTGGCGACAAAGCGTTCTTCTACAACCAGTCTTTGGTTAACTTTAAGAACCTGGCAGACGGCGGCAAGCCGGCCAAGATTCTGGACTGCTTTGTAAACATCTTTGTAAACGACTGGTTCAACGCCATCATTGACCTGCTCAATGATGTGACCGCCACCGACAACAAGATCACCACCAACCTGCCCATCATCACCGGTCTGATCCGCGCTATGGGCGGTCTGGGCGAAAAGAGCACCATCAGCGATGTACTCAACGGTGTATTCCAGCTGAAGTACAACGACAAGGCCTCTTTCGTAATGGGCGTGTATAACAAGGAATCCAAGTTTGTTGGTCTGAGCACCGAAAGTGCTTACTTCCTGCTGTCTAACATCGGTCAGCTGGTGAATGTGATCCAGGCCATGGACACCAAGACCAAGAACACCATCGACGTGAGCTTCCCGAAAGTAAACGGCAAGATGGCAAAGATCGAGACCCAGCCCAAGTGGGCAAAGGTACCCAAGACCTCCAGTAAGAGCGGCGCTTCTCTGCTGTCCAATCTGGACTCCGCACTGTCCAAGGTGCTGGAGAACTCCACACTGAACAACTTCAACCTGAACACCACCCCCGGCATCCTGTGCGGTCTGGTGAGCCTTGGTTCTTACATCCTGGGCAGCGACAACACCAACCCGATGCTGAAGATGCTCAATAAGACCTTAAACTTCCTGAACGACGGGGACAAGAAGTCCACCGATACCTCAGACAAGAAGGTTTACACTGAGGATCATCTGACCAATCTGGTGGTTCAGATGTATGTTGCACTGGAGAATGTAATTGATTACTATCTGGTGAATGAGGACGCTCTGGGTCTGAATGTTTTCTACGACGGCAACCAGAAGCTGTACAAGAAGAAGGATAAGGCCGGCAAACCGGTGTACTACACCAGCAAGACCGGTGCTTACCACTACAACATTTTGGCTGCTGCGCTGAAGGGCTTGATTTCTCCCCACGCAGTGAGCAATCACCTGACCAACAAGTCCGCCGCCAAGAAGCTGGCAAGCCTGCCTACCTGGCACAACGCCATTCGCTTGGACAAGAGCACCAGCGGCTGGACCGGCGCCACCAACATTAAGATCAACTGGGGCTTCCGCGCAGGCAACAACACCAAGTTCTTCAAGAACTTCGGCGAGAGCCTGGGCATCATCACCGATCTGATCGGCGTGCTGACCAAGGATGCCGGTTACTATGACGGTGTACTGTACCCCATCTTTAAGGATTTGGAAAAAGCACAGGGCTTTAGCCTGGGCGTGTATGCAAAGGGCAGCGTAAAGGACGGGGCAACCGGCCTGCTGGCCATTCTCACTCCCATCAGCAAGCTGCTGGACGGCTTCTACAGCAAGCCCGTCTCCGTGCTGACCAACCTGCTTAAGGGCCTGTCCATTGTGATGAACAAGGACCTGAACAATGTGGCGACTGCCGCTATTCGTCCGCTGTACAGAGAGATCCACGGCGTATCCACCATTCTGAGTGCAAAGGTGTCCAACCTGATGCCCTCTATGGCAAAGAACGACGCATGGTTCTCCGCGATACTGGGCCTGATCTTTAAGACCAATACGGACGACAAGGATCAAAACGCGAAGAATAAGCAGACGATTGCCCTTGTAACCGGCCTGCTGAAGAAGAGCGCAACCAAGGCTGGCTTGGGCATCAACGATGTGACCGTGATCAACGCTGTAAACAGCCAGCTGGCTAACTTTGGCTTTAAGCTGCCCACCACCCTGTTTAAGGACATTGCAAACTGCAAGAATGCAGAGGCTGTTCTGAAGTACCTGGTCAACCTGGTGGTCGATGTACTGCAAATTCGCCAGATCATTGATCTGCTGAAAGTCGTGATCGACAATCCTTCCATAAGCCAAGTGCTGGATATGATCAGCCGCCTGACCAAGAAGGATCTGCTGAACATCATCAACGCTGTGATCGCCAAGACCACGGATCCCACCACTGCATACTGGACCTTCCTCCAGTATGTACAGGAAAAGACCACCGGCTTCTATTATCCCGCCGGTGTGACCGCGCAGGACGCCAGCGACGCTGTTGGCGATCTGGACACCATGGTCACCTCCGTGATCGGCCTGCTGGCCGGCCTGGATGTGGTGAAGCAGGATAACCTGAAAGACCTGGTTAGCTCCCTGATCTTCACCAACGCCAACCTGACCAAGCTGGCTTCCGCACTGTACGGCGCCATTGATCCTTACAAGGATTACCTGGGCTATGCCGGCATTGATGTGAGCAAGAAGGGCGTAGCGAAGCTCCTGACGGACGGCAGCTACGGCAAGACCTACTCCTCCGCAGCTAAGGCGATCAAAAACGCCAAGAGCTGGAAGAAGCTGGGCAACATCAACTGGGGCTTCACCGATGGCTCCGCAAAGGCACAGCAGGGCTTTGTAAACGGCCTGGCTGCGATCCTGCGTCCGCTGGACGGCGTACTGTCTCTGCTGCTGGCAGGCGACGACTTGGCCGTTGGCCAGATCCTTACCGATTTGGTGAAGAACCTGAACTTCGGTTCCTCTAAGGACACCGTACAGCTGAAGAATGGCAAACTGCGCATTCGCATCAAAGGCTCTGACAAGTATTCCAAGACCTCTGTACTGGAGATCAACCTGTACAAAGTGATCGAGGATGTGAAGTCCCTGAGCATCTATGGCGGCAATGGTTACGAAAGTGCCATCGTTCCGCTGCTGGAGGCACTGGAGTGCCCCAACGTGAAGACCTATAAGCAGTACAAGGCAGACATTAAGAAGTCTACCGACAGCGTACTGACGGATGTGTTGAATCCCATCGTAGGCTTCCTGAACAAGGTACTGGACGCTCCGTTCGATACCCTCACCGCAGTACTGCCCAATGTGGCATACTACATTGATAATAATGGCCTGGCACAGCTCGTCAACAATCTTCTGTCGCCGGTAACATCTCTCCTTCCGGTACTGAAGAAGAACGGCGTAGATGTTGAGGTCATTATCAAGGCTCTGGCCGGCAAGTCACTGAACGACCTGGTTAAGGACGCACTGGGTGTGAACATTCACCTGAATCTGAACAACCTGAACAAGTGCGAGATCCAAAACGCCATCGTTCCGCTGGTGAACAAGCTGCTCAAGTCTAAGAAAATCAACATTCAGCTGCCCAAGATCGACTGGGGCGCCCTGGCAAGCCACGGCACAGTCAGCACGGTCAAGAGCGCTGCAAAGAACAGCGAAGGCTATTATAATAGAAAGCACGTTACTGCAAACCAGGGCGAAACGCTGATCGCCGTGCTCCGCTATGTAGCCAACCTGCTGACCAAGAACATCAGCGGTTTGAAGTCCATTTTGGGCGGTATCGACGCGATCAAGGATTACAAGTCCATCATCAACGCGGTACTTGACCAGATCGGCACCTCCTCCGCAGACCAGATCATCCGTGCGCTGTTCTATCTGCTCCAGGAGAATCCCACCAACGCGTTCTGGAATTACAGCGAATACCAGACCAAGGACTACAAGTTCTCTTATCCCTCCACTGTGGATCAAGACTTCTTGAAGAACATTCCGCCTATGCTGGATGGCCTGATCGGTAGCTTTGCTGATCTGAACAAGCTGATCTCTGACGCTGCCTTTAAGGACAGCACCATCAATGGCATGATCACCGGCATCGGCAAGGCACTGGACGGTGTGAAGATCAACGACTCCACCAACCTGACCGCCCTGCTGTCCCAGACCGGCATTGACTATTCTACCAAGACCGTTGCCAAGCTGCTCACCGATGAGTCCTATGGCAAGACCTACGCGAATGCGGCTGCCGTAATCGGCTCCGCCTCCTCCTGGTCCAAGGTCAACACCTCCGCTCTTAAGTGGGGCGTAAAGGATAAGGATAGCTTCTTTAATGCACTGGCTGCTGTAATGCGTCCGTTCTACGGCGTATTGGATGTACTGCTGAATGATGCTTCTCTGGGCATCTTCAACATCGTTCATATCCCCGGCTCCAACGGCTACTCTTCCGTGGTCGTTCCGCTGCTGGAGGCATTCGGCTGCTACAACATTAAGACCCAGTATCAGTACAGAGAGGACATCAGCAAGGCCTATGACAACATCCTGTTGGATATTGTCAACTCCCTGTGGGATAAGGTAGAGGACATTCTGAATGCACCGCTGCAGACCCTGATGTCCATGCTGCCCAACCTGGCACTGTTCATTGCCAACGACGGCCTGCTGCAGCTGATCGAGAACCTGTTTACACCGGTTTCCGCTCTGCTGGATGCTTTGAAGCCCATCGTGAATGTGAACACCGTACTGACTCAGGTATTCAAGGCCTTCAAAGTGGATCTGAATGGCTTACTGGCTAAGGTTGGCCTGAAGTTGGATCTGAACATTGACCTGTACGATCTGACCGCTATGCTGAAGCCCATCATCGGCGTGGACAACATTGTTCCCCTGCTGAATCAGGTGCTTGGCATGATCAAGATCAAGGGTAAACCCCTGGGTCTGGAACTGATGGATATTGACTGGTTCCAGCTGGCAAGCCACGGCAAGGTGATGACCGATGCTTCTCAGGCTGCCACCTACGGCACGCGCGTGTTTGTAAAGGGCGACGCCTCTGAGACCTTGATTGCCGTGCTGCGGTACCTGGTTGAAGTTGTCAACTACAAAGATAACTACAACACGGTAGCCAGCTTGGTAGGCTCCCTGATCGGTGGATCTGACAACAGCTCCATTACCGATGTGGTAGGCACCGTGCTGAAAATGCTGAAAGGCAACACCGACGATGTAATCGGCGAACTGTGTAACCTGCTTCAGCAGCTGGGTGGTTAATCCCCCATTTCTAAATGAAAATGGCGTACCTTCGGGTACGCCATTTTTGTTACCCGCCGCCGGACAGGCTCCTGTATATAATGTATATAATATAGAACGCCCTTTGGGTGCAGGCTCTCACCTACCCCAGAGGGCTGCTTTTTTTCGCCAAGTTTTACGGCTTTTTGAATTTTCTTTGCGAAAGCCTTGTATTGCTTTTGCAATTTATATATAATAAGTGCATAGTAACTTTTATCTCGGTGGTGAATACAAATTGCTCGGTAAATACGCCAGAGTCAAGGTCGTTATGCCTATTGGCTCTACGGACGGTACGGGCTATCGGTATCCGCTGAACTACGGCACAGTATACGGTGAAAAGGACCAGACTGCCTACATTATGGGCATCCACCACCCTGTGCGTAACTTTGACGGGCGTGTGATAGCCGTCCTCCGAAACAAAAAAGAAAAGAAATCCATTTGGATTGTGGCGCCCAAGAGCACACGATTCATTGTCAACGACATTTTGGAATATCTGGACCCGGAGCGGGACTTTCCCGGCTACCGGCTGGAATGCCTTTACGAGAGCAGCTGCGGCGCGGTAATCTTCCATGATATTAAGGGGGAGGTGCGCTACCTGCTGATCAAGAACAAGCGCTCCGCCCACTGGGGCTTCCCCAAAGGGCATATTGAAAGGGGCGAGACCAAGGAGCAGACCGCCCTACGGGAGGTACAGGAGGAAACGGGCTTGCGGGTTAAGCTGATTGAGGGGTTCTCCTGCCTGTCCAAGTATCGGATTCGGGATCGGGTTGAAAAGACGGTAACCATCTTTACCGCCACCACCCCGAGCACGGTGATCCACATGCAAAAGGAAGAAATTGAGGACTACATTTGGCTCACCTATGACCGGGCGCTGTCGCTGCTGCGGTTTGACAATGACAAGAGTATTCTCATTGCCGCCCACGATTTTTTGGACCAAAACAACATTATTTAACGATGGAATCCATGTGTGCTGAAACTGCCTATTTAATTGAACTGACCGCCGCCTTTTTGCGGGACGAGCCGGTAACCTTGCGCCCGGATATTGATTATCACAAGCTGTGCGGCATTGCCAAGGCGCATAATCTGATCGCTGTGGTGTACGCAGTGTGCAACAAAGCACCCAATACCGAGGTGATCCCGGAGGACTGCCGACTGGCACTCAGCGAGCACTTCTTTAGCAGTGTGTTCCTGTACGAGCACCAAAAGCAGGGTGTGGAGCGGGTGTACCGCGTTCTCAGCGACGCCGGCATCCCCCATGTATTTTTTAAGGGCGCGATCTTAAAAGAGCTGTACCCGGTGCCGGAGTGCCGCCTAATGGGCGACATTGACCTGCTCATTAACCCGGCGAACCGCCAGGCAGCCAAAAAAGCGCTAATGAGCAGCGGCTTTGCCTGCACTGCCCAGAACGGCCCGGTATACGACTACCGCAAGGGCGATGTGTTGCTGGAGGTGCACACAGCACTGATCAGCGATGATCCCCGGTGTGAGACTGCCTTTGCAAACGCCATGGATCAAGCCCAATTTGAAGGCTGCTGCGGCAAATTGGAGGACAATTACCACTTTGCCTATCTAATCGCCCACTTGGCCCACCACTTTCGCTTTTACGGCGCCGGAATCAAGCTGATCCTGGATCTTGCCGTGATGCTGCAAAGGTGCCGGATCGACGAAAAAACGGTGCTGACCTTGTGTGAAAAAGCCGGTTTGGCACAATTCGCCAAGATTGTGCTCACCGTGTGTTATCACTGGTACGGCGTGGGTACGCCTTATGTGGATGACACAGCGGACTGTGAATCGTTTTTGGTCAGCTACGGTGCCTTTGGTAACGCGGACCGGAACAAAAGCGCCGTCATTGCCCGCCGCCAAATGGAGCAGGGCGAGAAAGCAAGCCCCCTGCGCAGCAAGCTGCGCCTGGCGTTTCCGGCATACAGCCAAATGCGCCGCATACCCTATATTCGATTTTTAGACGGTCACCCTTGGCTGACCCCGTACGCCTGGTGCTACCGTCTGATTTACAACACCCGGCACCGCAAGGACTTTATGGTGCGCACCGCCCGGGGACTGGACAGCGACGATGCCTACGCCGCTGCCAAGGAAGAACTGGAATTCTTTAAGGAGATGGGATTGTTATGATTTTTGGTATCATTTTGCTGGCTATCGCAGCCATTTTACTGGTGTGGTTCATAGCCTGGTTTATCATCACCCGCGTCAACGGCAACTGCCCGCTGTGCGCCATGGAAAAGATTGCACGCCCCTCTAAGCTGACCATAGACACCACGGACGCACCGAATTACGGCGGCGCTACCGTGCCCCCTATGGGCTGGTCCAGCTGGAACACCTTTCGCCAAAACATCAACCAGGATCTGATTCTGGAGGTGGCAGAGGCCATGGAGGCCAGCGGCCTGGCGGAAGCGGGCTACAACTATATCAACCTGGACGACTGCTGGCACAGCTCCGTGCGGGACGAAATGGGTCGCCTGCAAGGGGATCTGGGCACCTTCTCTATGGGGATCCCGGCGCTGATCAAGCAACTGAACAGCCGGGGCTTTAAGGTGGGTCTGTACTCCTCTAACGGGACCCTCACCTGCGAGGATCTACCGGCCAGTTTGGGTCACGAGCGGCTGGATGCCAAAACCTTGGCCAGCTGGGGCTGCGAATTCTTCAAGTATGACTTTTGTCATCACCATGTATTAAAGGGTGATGTGCCCATTATTGAAAACCTGCAACTGAACCTGCCGGGTACCACAGAACCGGCACTGATCCTGCTGCCAGGCGAAGCAGAATTTACCGGCAAAGGCCGGGTAGTCAAGTGCAGCGATCTGCCCTCCGGTCAAGGCATCGGTATGATCGGTTACGGCTCCGGCACCGCCGGATTCCGCTTTAGCGTAGAAGCAGGCGGCACCTATGCCCTGACCCTGGCCTATAACAAATCTCTGTGCTTCCACCAGCGCTACCTGCGCATTCGAGTCAACAACGGCAAGGAACATGAGCTGCTGTTCCCCACCACCAAGGGCGCCAGCCCCACCGGCCGTATCCAGCTGACAGTTGAGCTGCAATCGGGCGAGAACCACCTGTTGCTCTACAACCCGGTGGTTACCCGGGCTGACTCCTCTTACCTGCAATACGCCCGCATGGGTCGAGAACTGCAAGAGGCCACCAAGGAATGGGCTGTCATCACCGGCGAGGAGGAGCGCCCCATCATCTATTCCATCTGCGAATGGGGCTTTGCTTATCCCTACAAATGGGGAGCCAAGGCAGGCAATATGTGGCGCACCACGCCGGATATCATGCCCAAGTGGCTAAGCATTAAGACGATTTATGAGCACAATGTACGCCTGTATGACCATGCCGGTCCCGGGGCCTGGAATGACCCGGATATGTTGGAAGTTGGCAACGGCAAGCTGACAGAGAACGAGAACAGGGCTCACTTCTCCCTGTGGTGCATGATGGCCGCGCCGCTGATCCTTGGCAACGATGTGCGCAAGTTTGTGGACGGCAACAACGAGCAGGTGCGGGAGAACCCCACCTTAAAAATTGTCACCAACAAAAACCTGATCAACATTGACCAGGATCCGCTGTGCAAGCCCTGCAAGCGCATTCGCCGCCAGGCCGGGCTGGATATTCTGGCCCGCCCTCTGCAAAACGGCGATGTGGCCCTGTGCCTGTTTAACAAGGGCACCTCCCGCCGCACGGTCACCTACGACATTAACGCTCTGGCGGACGATGCGTACCTGAACTTCCGCAAAACGCCGGGCAAGTACGAGGTGCATGAGCTGTGGAGTGACGAGTGGTTCAACGACAACACCATTAACGCCACCGTACCCCACCACGGCGTAAAAGTCTATCGTATTCATAATTCCTAACAACATACAAAACAGGCTAAGCAATGTAGATTGCTTAGCCTGTTTTTTGCGTCTGTATTGGTGTATGCTTATTCGTAAATCTGGTGCTCGCCGGTCATCATATCCGTTAAGTGCGTCTCCACCAGCGCCACCGCCCGGGCGGTATCGCCGTTGAGCAGCTGCACCAGCAGTTGCTGCAGGTAATGGTACAGGGACGCCTTGCCATAACGCTGCACATAACGAGCGCCCAACTGCACATTGGCAGTCTTAAAAGAATTATAGATCAGCGGCGCAAAGGTGTTGCCGCTAAGGAAACTCAGTTCCTGATTATACGCATAAGCCAGCTCTGACACCTGCTGCGGGTCATCCGTCTCGGCCATTTGGTCCACAAAATCCTCCAGCTTTTGCACCTCTGCCTCCGTAATGGCGCGGGCAGTGAGCTTGCGCACGGAAAAACAGTCGATCAGGATCTTAAACTCCAACAGGGAGCGAATTTCCTGCTCCGGAAGAATACCACCGTTATAGTGCATAATGGACAGAAAAATATCTGACTTGCCTACCCGGCGATAATCTGCCACAAAGGTGCCCACCCGGGGTCGCACCTCTAAGAAGCCCTTGTGTGCCATCTCCGCAATGCCGCTATTCACCACGCCCCGGCTTACATCCATCATCTCCGCCAACTCCCGCTCCGTGGGCAGCTGCGCGCCGATGGGCAGCTCGCCGGACAAAATCTTGTCCTCCACAGACGAAATAAACAATTCCTTCAAACTGGCGGTCTGCAACTTTTCAAATTCCATAGGTTCCCCTCCTGTGGTTCTTGGTAATACCAGTGACATTGTACCATCTTTGCTACTCAATTTCAACAAAAAACCGCCCCGGTTTTTGCCAATATGTAGAAATGTGCAGCCGGGCTTGTTAAAAGATTGACAATCTGCAAAAACAGGACTAAACTGTACATTGAAGCGGGCGGAAAACCGCCCACGGAAGGGTTGCGCTGCGGCGCAAGATGATTTATTTTTAGGAGGAGATAACTATGTTATTCCAAATCTACGGCGATACTGCGCTGTGGCAGCTGCTGGGCTGGGCATTGGTCTTCACCGGGTTGGTGCTGGCTAACGAGATCGCCCGCCGCTCCAAGGCAGGCGGCATTTTCTTTTTCCTGGTGCTTCCGGCTGCACTGAGCGTGTACTTTATCGTCATCAATGTGGCGGCCGCAAAGGGTGTTGACTGGGCGGTTAATAACGATACGGTGGTCCACATGAACAGCTGGTTCCATTATGCCAAGCTGTATGCTGCCACCGCAGGGTGCATCGGCTTTATGATGCTTAAGTACAAGTGGAGCATCGGCAAGACCCAATGGTTCAAGGTGTTCCCCTTTGTCATTGTGGCGATTAACATTTTGATCGCTGTGGCCAGCGACTTTGAGTCTGCCATTAAGGGCATCAGCGCCGGCGGTGCTGCCGGTGGTTGGTGGCTCTCCAGCGAAAATGTGTGGCTGTTCGGCGGCTGGTGGAATATCCTCAACGGCCTGGCCGGTATCATCAACATTCTGTGTATGACCGGCTGGTGGGGTATTTACTCCTCTAAGAACCACCAAGATATGCTGTGGCCGGATATGACTTGGTGCTACATTCTGGCCTACGATGTGTGGAACTTTGAGTACACCTACAACAACCTGCCCACCCACTCCTGGTACTGCGGCCTGGCTCTGCTGCTGGCGCCCACCTTTGCCAACGCACTGTGGAACAAGGGCGGCTGGATCCAGAACCGTGCCTACACGCTGGCCATTTGGTGTATGTTTGCCCAGGTATTCCCGCTGTTCCAGGATCAAGGCAAGTTCGCCGTGATCACCAGTGTGTATGCTGACGGGTTTATGAACCCGGCGGTGCACCCCACCGCTGCCAACCCCACAGCGCAGGGCGTAATCTCTATACTGTCGCTGGCAGTCAATGTGGTGGTATTCGGTTTCATTATGAAGAAAGCCAAGGAGACCAAGACCAACCCCTATCGTCACGAAATCTTCACCCATCAGAAAGACTTCCAGCTGGCTATGAGCCGCGCGGAAAGCAAATAATCGTACATAGACAAAGAAAGGGCCGTATCCACAAGGGATACGGCCCTTTTTGTATGTACATTTGTTTTAATAACCCAGTTCCTCGTCCACGATCAGCACCTTAATGCGGCCGATATGGCGGTCAAAGGCGGTGGTCACATAGTTGCAGCACACCCGCTGGGGGCTAAAGCAACCGTCGCACAGGGCGGGATTCTCCTGATCCAGACTAATGCAGTGGCCGGTAGCGGCGCAAGGGGTCTTGCAATGGAGCCGCTGGGTGTTGCGGGGAGCAGCAATGCGTTTTACCCGCTCCACCGCCTGGTCAAAGGTATCTACGATCTTGTTGCGCCCCACGATCATAATCACCTGGCGGGGACCAAACACAATGCAGGCCACCCGGTTGGAGTTGCCGTCCACATTATAAAGTACCCCGTCGGTGGTAATGGCGTTGGAAGAAGTGAAATAGGCGTCACAGCCAAAGGCATCCTGGTAGCATTGGCGCAGCGCCTCGCCCTCCAGTCCGGCCCGGTTGATATATTGATAGTCCCCACCGGAGAGCAGGTCGATCACGCCCACTTCCTTTAAGGTCTCCGATCCGCCGTGGGACACGCTGCTGCCCGCAGGCACCAACTTTTGCACCAGGGGCAGCACCTGTGCCCGGCTCTCCAAATAATACGGCTCAAAGCCCCGCCTTTTTAAGTTTTTGATGGTTTCTTCTATTCTTGCGTCCATCACAGTCGCTCCTTTCTTATCGGTTCCAGTATTTCCGGTCCAGTGCCCGGTATTGCAGCGCCTCCGAGATGTGGGCGCCGTTGATTTCCTCTGTCTGCTCCAGGTCCGCAATGGTGCGGGCAATGCGTAAAATTTTGTCATACGCCCGGGCGGACAACCCTAATTTATCAAAGCTGATTTGCAGCAAAGCGGAGGCATCCTCCGTCAGGCGACAACAGTCCTTGGTCATTTGAGGTGGCATTTTGGCATTGCAGGTAATGCCGGTGCCCGCAAAGCGCCGCGCCTGCATTTGGCGTGCCCGGTTCACCCGCTGCCGAATGGCGCTGCTTGGTTCGCCCCGGGTGGTATCTGCCAACTGGGCATAGTCCACGCTCTGCACCTCCACATGCAGGTCAATCCGATCCAAAATGGGACCGCTGACCTTGTCCCGGTAGCGGTTCACCGCCGCCTGGCTGCAAGTGCAGTCCTTGGTGGGATGACCCAAAAATCCGCAGGGGCAAGGGTTCATCGCCGCCACCACCATAATATTAGAGGGATAGGTTAGGCTGCCCCCGGCGCGGGAAATGGTGATCACACCGTCCTCCAACGGCTGGCGCAGAGACTCCTTCGTGCGCCGATCAAACTCCGGGAACTCGTCCATAAACAGCACTCCGTTATGGGCCAGGCTAATCTCGCCGGGCTTGGGCACCGCACCGCCGCCGGTAAGTCCCTGGGGCGATACCGTATGGTGGGGACTGCGAAAAGGTCGGTGGCTGATCAGCCGCGTGCCGCTGGGCAGTGCCCCGGCAATGGAATAGATCTTGGTGGTCTCGATCTGCTCCTCAAAGGTCATTTCCGGCAAAATAGACGGCAGCCGCTTGGCCAGCATAGACTTGCCGGTGCCCGGCGGGCCGATCATCAGGCAGTTGTGGCCCCCGGCAGCTGCGATCTCCAGCGCCCGCTTGGCGTTTTGCTGCCCCTTTACATCTGCAAAGTCCAGGTACTCCAGCGTGTCCTCCTCCGGGGAAAATGCCCGGTAGCAAGGCTCTACCGGTGCCTTGCCCTGCAAGTGATCCAGCACCTGGCGCACATGGGCCACCGGCAACACATCTATGCCCTCCACTATGCTGCCCTCGTCCCGGTTGGCAACGGGAACAAACACCGCGTGCAGCCCTTTTTCCCGGGCGCACAGCACCATGGGCAGCACCCCGGTGCAGGGCCGGATTTCGCCGTCCAGAGACAGCTCGCCTAAAAAGGCACAGCCGTCAGTGCTGCCGTGAATTTGGCCGCTGGCTTTCATCAGTGCCACAAACACCGGCAGGTCGTAAACGGCGCCCTCTTTCTTTACATCTGCCGGGGCAATATTTACCGTCATACGGGACACCGGGAACTGGTAGCCCCCGTTCTTAATGGTAGCCCGCACCCGCTCCCGACTCTCTCGCACCGCCATATCCGGCAGGCCCACAATGTCAAACCGGGGCAGACCGGTGCTGATGTCCGCCTCTACCGTAACGGAAAAAGCATCCAGCCCGTTCAGGCCCAAGCTCTCCACCTTAGCATACATAATAACGACCTCTTCTCCTGATTTTCTGCTTTTATTATACACGACCGACAGCCGTTTGACAATGCTTATTGACACCGGTGCAAATTGGGATTAAAATAATAGCGTGATGAGGAGCAGAAAGAGACAGACCCATCGTCAAAGAAAGGCAAAGGTGACAGTATGAATACCACAGAACTCTATACCCAGTGGCTGGAAAAGGCCACCGCTGATCCGGACCTACAGGCAGAGCTGCAAGCCATCGCCGGACAGGATGAGGAAATTCGCGACCGGTTCTACCGCTCACTGGAGTTCGGCACCGCCGGGCTGCGAGGCGTGATCGGCGCCGGTACAAACCGTATGAATGTGTACACCGTAGGCCGTGCCACCCAAGGGCTGGCCGATTATCTGAACGCCAAATACGACCACCCGTCCGTGGCCATCGGCTATGACTCCCGGATCAAGAGCGACCTGTTCTCCAAAGAGGCGGCTGCTGTGCTGGCGGGCAACGGCATTAAGGTATATCTTTATAAAGAGTTGGAGCCCACCCCCTGCCTGTCCTTTGCGGTGCGGCAGCTGGGCGCCAAGAGCGGCATTATTCTCACCGCCTCCCACAACCCGGCCAAGTATAACGGCTACAAGTGCTACAACAAAAACGGCTACCAAATGACCGACGACGAGGCGGCGGAGACTTACCATTATATTGAAAAGGTGGACTACTTCACCGGCATTAAGAAAGCGAACTTTGACGCCGCTGTGGCAGACGGCACCGTGGAATACATTGGCGAAAAGATGATGACCGCCTTTCTGGACGCGGTAGAGACCCAGTGTATGAACCGGGGCGTGTGCCAAAAGGCAGACCTGAAAGTGATCTACACCCCCCTAAACGGCACCGGCAATAAGCCGGTACGGGCGATCCTTGACCGGATCGGCGTGCCCCATGTGTATGTGGTGCCGGAGCAGGAGCTGCCGGACGGCAACTTCCCCACCTGCCCCTACCCTAACCCGGAGATTAAGCAGGCCTTTGAACTGGCACTAAAAATGAACGAAAATATCCACGCCGATCTGCTGCTGGCAACCGACCCGGACTGCGACCGGGTAGGCATTGCGGTGATGCAAGGGGGCAAAGTACGGCTGATGAGTGGCAACGAAGTGGGTGCTATGCTGCTGAATTACCTGCTGGAAATGCGAAAGCAAAAAGGCACCCTGAGCCAAAACAGCGTGGCGGTGAAGTCCTTTGTATCCACCGACCTGGCCCAGGCCATTGCTGCCCGCTACGGCTGCACCTTTAAGAATCTGCTCACCGGATTTAAGTACATCGGCGAGGTGGTGACGCAGCTGGAGTCCCAGGGCCGTGCAGACGACTTTGTGATGGGCTTTGAGGAAAGCTACGGCTATCTGGCCGGCACCCATGCCCGGGATAAGGACGCCGTGGTGGCCAGTATGCTCATTTGCGAAATGGCCGCCTACTACAAGCTGCAAGGGCTGAGTTTGGGCGATGTGATGGACAAAATTTACGCCGACTACGGTTACTATGACAACGCAGTGGTCAGCTACACCTTTGAGGGCGAGGCCGGTATGGAAAAGATGGCCGGAATCATGAACCAACTGCGCCAAAATCCGCCGAAGTCTCTGGGCGACAGCCCGGTGGTGGAACACAGCGACTACCAAAGCTCCCTATCCACCGACTTGGTTAGCGGCAAGTCCACCCCCATTGACCTGCCCAAATCCAATGTGCTGGAATACAAGGCGGAGAACGGCTGCAAGCTGATCGTGCGCCCCTCCGGCACGGAGCCGAAGATCAAAACCTATGTGACCGCCGTAGCCGCAGACAAAGCCGTTGCCCAGAAAATGGGGCAGCAGCTCATAGACGAAAGCGCCGCCTGGATGGCGTAACAGAAAGGAAGTAGAGAGAATATGCAGCAAAAATGGGTCAAGGTGACCGCCATTATTCTGGCTCTGCTGATGGCTTGCAGCGGGCTGGGCGTTGGCATTTACACCTTTGTATCTTAACAAAAAGCACGCCCCGGCGCTGCGGTACTTTACCGGGCGGCGGGGCTTTTTTTGATGGAAAGAGGTGGAGCCCTTTATGTGGATCTTATTTGCCGTAGGCAGCGCCTTTTTTGCCGGTGCTACCTCTGTACTGGCCAAGGCGGGGATCAAATCCGTGTCCTCGGACTTTGCCACTGCCTTTCGCACCGGCGTGGTGCTGATCTTCTCCTGGCTGATGGTCTTTGTGGTAGGGTGCCAAAACGCCGTCTCCACCATTACCCCACGGGCACTGGTGTTCCTGGCCCTGTCCGGCGCCGCCACCGGACTGTCCTGGCTGTGCTACTTTAAGGCTCTGTCCATCGGCAACCTGAGCAAGGTGGTAGCGGTGGACAAATCCTCCACTTTTCTGACCATTCTTCTGGCGCTGATCTTCTTCCGCGAGCCGTTTCACTGGCTCACTGGGCTGGGGATCGCCGTGATGATCGCCGGCACAGCTCTAATGCTGGAAAAGGGCGACGCCAAAAAGGGCGAAAGAGGCTGGCTGTTTTACGCCGCGGGCAGCGCCGTCTTTGCCGCGCTGCAGTCCATACTGGGCAAAGTGGGCGTGCAGGATATGGACTCCACCCTGGCCACCGCCCTGCGCACCGTGGTGGTGCTGATCTTTGCCTGGGCCATTGTGCTGGGCAAGAAAGAGGGCGGCGACTGGAAAAAGATGACCCGCCGGGACGCCGTGCTCCTGGTGCTGTCCGGGATCACCACCGGCGCCAGCTGGCTGTGCTACTACCGGGCGCTGCAAACCGGCCGCGCCAGCGTGGTGGTGCCCATCGACAAGTGCTCCATGCTCTTTGCCGTGGCACTGTCCGCCATCTTCTTAAAAGAGAAGCAGACTCGCCGCAGCCTATTGGCGCTGGTACTGGTGGTGGCAGGCACTTTCATGATCGCCTTGGCCTGACCTGATATACATAGAATGCAAAAGGGACCGTATCTCTCAGATACGGTCCTTTCCTCTTTGCTTTATAAGCACGGATTATTCCAGCGCATAGGCCAGATCGCTTGCAGCGTCCGTTGTAGGCTTCCCCTGCGCATACCCATAGGCAGTAGGCACAAAATACATCTTGGTGGCCTTGCCGTCCTTGGTGATCAAGCTGACGGCATAACCCTGCTTTGCTTTCTTCAGCCGTTCCATTTGGTCAGCGCCCGGCTGTACACCGGCAAGCGTGCGGGCAATGGCTTTTCGGTCCGTTACCGTACGGAACGGATCGGTATAAAGGGACGCAAAGTTCTTGCGCACCACCTGGCCGCCCAACAGGCTCTCCGGGCGGGTCAGGTAATAGCCGTCCTCACTGTCCGGCTCGCCCAACAGGCAGCCGTCCCCTTCGGTATAATCAGCTGTCACCGTACAAATCGGCGATACCAGCATAGTCTCCACCTGATCGGCAGACGGCAGCGTGGTCTGCGCCCCATAGATAAAGCCGTCTTTTTGCAGCAGCTTTAAGGTGCGATTCGCCCCGCCGGACTGATTGGGCAGATACACCACCGAGCGCATCACCGGGCACGGCGGATCGCTGTCTGTATGGGTGCTGTAAAAGCGGTTATAATAGGTACGCAAGGCCCCCGGGTCCATCTTTTGCAGTTGGCGGCGGGTCTTGCTGTCCGTGCCCGGGCGCACCTGGTAAATGGCAAAGGACACGGTGCTCCAGGACGCGTCTTGCATATTCATATAGGTCCAGTCCGTCCGGGTCAGCTCCATAAAATCCGCCCGAATGGCAGGGTAGTAGGCGGTCTGATCCACCTGCACCTCGCCCCGATTGTCCTCCATGGTCTGGTCCCAGTACAAATCGTCCCGTTGTGTGCTGATTAAGGACACCAGCAGCAGGTTCTCTTTGGCGCTGTTCTTCACAAAGGGCTGTTGCTGCTTATATTCCTTGGTGGAGCGGATCACATTGGCGCCTTTATCCCCGTAAGCGGTATAGATCCGGGTCAGAACCTTGCCGTTCTTTAATTTATATCGAAAACTGGACTTAAAGCCGCTGCCGCCCAGCACCTCTGTCTCTGCTGCGGTAATGCAATCCCGATGCAGCTGCACAATGGCGGCCACGGACGCCGGATCCGTAAACGTATAGCTGGATTCCAGCTCTTGCGACTCTGTCGTATCGGTAGAAACCGAGTGCGTACCCGGCTCCAACATATAATCCGGCAGATCCACCAGCGGGTCCTCCACCATAGGCTGCACCGTCACCTGTGCCACATCCTCTGCTGCCGGCACCTTGTTGCGGTAGTCGCTGCCTTGCACGCCTAAAAGGCACACGGTGCCAACGGTCACCACCACTAAGGTACTGCACAGCACCGCGGCAGTGGGATTAACGACCTTGTGGGTGTACACCAAGGTACACACCAGGGTCATCACGCCCACACCGGCACCACACAGCAGCGCATACACGCCGTACTGATTGGCCTGCAAGGTTAGCAGCATAGGCAAACACACCAGGCTCAGCGCCGCCCCGGTGGTGGCCAGCACATAGACCACCGGTGTGGACAGGGTCTGCTCCGCGCACTCGCCGGAGCGCCGCCGATAAAAGAACAGTCCGGCAAAGAAGCTGACTGCCCCCACCAGCAAAGCCGCCAGCAGCAAATAGCGAAAATCAAACACTCCCTGCACCCCAAAGGGCACATACGCGATAGGGCTGACCAGTGCCACGATCCGTACTGGCTGCTGGTTCAGCCCGGACAGGAAAGCGGGAAACAGCTCTGCATAAGAAATCAGTCCCAAGGGCAAACAGCCGCCGATACCGATAAGCAGGGTCCAGTATTGCCACACCTTGCCTGCCGTAACGGCGCATAGCAAACAAATACAGTAGAAGGCCGCCGCCGCTGCAAAGGCAACTGCCAGCAGCCGCAGACCGTAACCGGCATCCAGTTGAACATGCCACTTGCGAGGAATCAGCTGCGGCACCAACCAGCATCCGATCCCGGCGCCGCAAAAGGCCAGCAAAAGTACCAGTTCCCCCATCACCCACTTGACAAAGTAAAAAGTGCGCCGAGTCACCGGCAGGGATAAATAGAAATCGCTTTGCCGCCGACTGTACAGAAAGCGAAAAGCAGATATGGCAAAGAACGCCCCCGCCATGATTGTGGCGGCGGACAAAAACAGCGCTATACTGCCAAAAATGCGCACCGTCTGATCCTGCGCGGCGACAGTGTCGGTATCCTGATTCATAAGTGCCTGCAAAAGGCCGTGGCACAGAGCATACAAGAAGCCTAAAAACGGAAACAATGCCAGCCAAACAGACATACGGCGCCCCTCCCGCTGCAAAGCGGAAAACAGCACCCACTTAGATGACCTTGTTGATGTCATAACCGGCCACCTCCATTTCGCTGATAAATAATTCTTCCAGAGTAATCGGCAGGGTCTCGCAAAACAGCGGATGCAGCCGCTGCACCAGCGCCAAAGTCTCTGTTTCCGTGCCCCGCACCGTCATCTCAAACAGCTTGCCCTGCTGGCTGCATTTGAGCAAATTCAGCCCGGCGCGCACCGTTTCAAAATCCGCCGGATCCGCCAATGCAAACTGCACGCGGGTGATCCCCAGCTTCAGCCGATCCAGGTCGTCCTCGCACAAGGCACCACCCCGATGGAGCAGCCCCACATGGTCGCACACATCCTCCAGCTCTCGCAAATTGTGACTGGCGATCATCACAGACGCGCCGTTCTCTGCCACAAAGTCCACCAGCAGTTTCTTCACCAGTTCCCGCACCACCGGGTCCAGGCCGTCAAAAATCTCGTCAAACAAGATACAGCGAGGCTGGGTGGACAATCCCAGCAGAATCGCCGCCTGGCGCTGCATACCCTTACTCATCTTGCCCAGCCGAGCGTCAAAGGAAATGGGAAACAGCTTTTCCATCCGGGCAAAGTAGTCCTCGCTCCACCCGGGATACACGCTGCGGTACAGCCGTGCCAGCCGCCGCACGGTGGCGGTGGGAGCTAAATACGGATAGTCCGAGATAAACACAGTGCTGCGCTTGACCTGCTCATTCTCAAAAGGCGCCTGGCCGTTAATGAGCACCCGCCCGCTGTCCGGCCGATACACACCGGCCAAAATGCGCAGCAGCGTGGACTTACCGGCGCCGTTAGAACCTACCAGCCCAAAAACGGAGCCGTCCTGCACCTTCAGCGTCAAGTGGCGCAAGGCGGTAACGCAGTCAAACTGCTTGCTCACATCTTGAATTTCAATCATCTCGGTCCCTCCTCTCCATCTGTTCTTCTACAATCTGCCCCAGCTCCTGCCGGGTCAGGCCGGCGTCTGCCGCTGCCTGTACCGCTGCGGCAAAGCGATCTGCCGCCAGCTTCTTAAACTGGGACAGCTGATCCTCCTCCGGCGAAATAAAGGCACCCCGCCCGGCTACTGTATAAAGCACGCCGTTCATCTCCAGAGCGGCATAGGCCTTTTGTACCGTGTTGGGGTTAATGCCCAGTTGCTGTGCCATGGCACGCACCGACGGCAGCTGCTGGTCCGGCAGCAACAGCCCCAGGGACACATACCGCACGATCTGCGCTTGCAGCTGCTGGTGAATGGGCACCCGACTGCGATTATCTATATGAAACAACCGTGCACGCTCCTTTTTCTCGTTCTCTGTACTATACATAGTAGTACACTATGACTATACCATACTCATCGCCAATCGTCAACCACCGTTTACAGCCAAATTCGCGCACTTTCCGACAAAATACCCGGCCTTTTGTCGCAGAACATTTAACCCAAATTTAACATTGGCCGAATTCAAACTTAACAGACTTCCTATATGCTAAGTGGGAACAAAATAATAAACAAGACAAAACAGAAAACAGCGGGGTATATCCGATGACAATTTTCAACTTCTTAAGCCTGATCGGCGGTCTGGCACTCTTTCTCTTTGGCATGAATGTGATGGGCAGCGGCCTGGAAAAAATGGGCGGCGGCAAATTCGAGTCCGTGCTGGAAAAAATGACCAACAACCGCATTAAGGGCGTGCTGCTGGGCGCCGGCGTTACCGCCGTGATCCAGTCCTCCAGCGCCGTGACCGTGATGGCCGTGGGCTTTGTAAATTCCGGCATTATGGCACTGAACCAAGTGGTGGGCATTATTATGGGCGCCAATATCGGCACCTGTATCACCTCCTGGCTGCTGTCGCTCACCGGCATTGAGAGCAGCAATGTATTTTTGACCATGCTGAAACCCAGCACCTTCTCCCCGATACTGGCGCTGATCGGCATTGTACTCTATATGTTCTGCAAAAGCGAGAAGAAGAAGGAACTGGGTTCCATTCTCCTGGGCTTCTCTACCCTGATGTTCGGCATGGAGGCTATGAGCGGCGCTGTGGCACCGCTGGAGAGCGATCCGGCCTTTACCGGCGTGTTCACCATGTTCTCTAATCCCATTCTGGGCGTGCTGGTGGGTATGATCCTCACCGCCATCATTCAAAGTTCTTCCGCTTCCGTGGGTATTCTGCAAGCACTGTCCGCCACCGGTGCCATCTCCGTGGGCGCCGCATTTCCCATTATTTTGGGGCAGAATATCGGCACCTGCATCACGGCGCTGATCTCCAGTATCGGCACCAACAAAAACGCCAAGCGCACCGCTGTCATTCACCTAACCTTTAACATCATCGGCGTGGTGTGCGGTATGGCGCTGTTCTACGGTGCCAATGCCATCTTCCACTTTGCCTTTTTGGACAAAGCAGTGAACGGCGCAGACATTGCCGCCATTCACACCGCCTTCAATGTATTTTGCACGGTGCTGCTGTTCCCCTTTGGCAAGCAGCTGGAAAAGCTGTCCTGCCTGATCGTGCGGGACAAGGCAGACAAGACGCAGCCCGCTGCCGCAGACAACGACGCACTGGTAGAGGAGCGCTTTTTGATGTCCCCGTCCTTTGCCATTGAGAAGTGCCGGGAGCGCACCAACGATATGGCCCGCCTGGCCCAGAAAAACACCCTGCTGTCCCTGGGCTTCATCCGGGTCTACAATAAGAAAGACAGCGAGGCGATTCACCAAAATGAAAAGGCGCTGGATGCCTTTGAGGACGAACTGGAGACCTACCTGGTCAAGATCAGCAGTATGCAGCTGAGCCTGGAGAACAGTATGCAGGTGAGCAAGCTGTCCCACGCCATCGGCAACTTTGAACGGATCGGCGACTACGCAGTGAATATTCTAAAAACCAAGCGCACCATGCACGAGGACAAGATCCACTTCTCCAAGGAAGCCTCCAAGGAGCTGGAAGTGATGAGCAGCGCCGTGCAGGAGATCATCACCAAGGCCACCAACGCCTTTATTGAGAACGATGTGGCTGCCGCCCAAACCATTGAGCCGCTGGAGCAGGTGATTGACAACTTAAAGGCAGAGCTTCGTGCCCGCCACACCAAGCGCTTGCAGGCCGGGGAATGCACCATTGAGACCGGTATGCTGTTCTTTGACATCATTAACAGTTTTGAACGCATTGCGGACCACTGCTCCAATCTGGCTGTGTGCATTATTGAGCTAAGCCAGGGCAGCTACCAGACCCATCGCTATTTAAAGAGCGTAAAGAGCCAAGAGAACGCCCGGTTTATGGAAAGCTTTGAGGATTATTTGCGCAAATACGCATTGCACTAACGGTGAATTTTTGCTATGCTAAAAGGAGTAGGAGGTGACGGTGTGAGCCAAAAGATCTATATTGTAGAGGACGATGCCAGTATTCGAGAGCTGGAAAGCTATGCCCTAAAGAGCGCCGGATTTGAAACGCTGGGATTTGAGAACAGCCGGGATTTCTTCGCCCAAATGGAGAGCCACCTGCCGGATCTGATCCTGCTGGACATTATGCTGCCGGGCACAGACGGACTGAAAGTGCTGGAGACCATTCGCTCCACCCCCGCTTACAGCAAACTGCCCGTGATCCTGGTGACTGCCAAAACCGGCGAGATCGACGCAGTTAAGGGGCTGGACTCCGGCGCCGACGACTATATAACCAAGCCCTTTGGGGTGATGGAGCTGATCTCTCGGGTAAAGGCACTGCTGCGCCGTATCGACCGGGTGAAGAAAGAGGATTTGAACTACGGCACCATTCGCATAGACGTGAGCCGACACACCGTGCAGGTAGACGGCAGCGAAGTGGAGCTGACCTATAAAGAATACGAAATTCTCAAGTACCTAATGAAGAACCGGGGCATTGTGCTCACCAGGGACTCCCTGATGGAAAAAATCTGGGGCTACGATTTCGAACACGGCAACCGCACGGTGGATGTACATATCCAGTCCCTGCGCAAAAAGCTGGGCACCGCCGGGGACGCCATTAAAACCATTCGCAATGTGGGCTACAAGATCGGTGACTGATCATGCGTAAGAAAGTCTTTTTCCGTGTATTTTGCTTTACCGCTCTGGCAGTGATCGCCACCGTGGTGCTCATCACCCTGGCGCTGACAGTGGCACACGGCGACACCGGTGCCTTGACCGGCGCCATCATCCGCAAGGAGCTGCCCTATGTACTGGGCATTTTAGCGGCAGTGCTGGGGGCTTCCGTGCCGGTTAGCTACGCCATCACCGGCGCAATTATTCAACCGCTGGAACAGTTGGGCGAACACATCGACCACATTGACCGGGTACAAACCGAAAAAGAGCTGCGCCCCTTTGTGGAGAAGATCCAGGCCAATAATGAAAAAAAGCGCCAGCTGGAAAAACAAAAAAAGCAATTTACCGCCAATGTGTCCCACGAACTGAAAACCCCACTGACCTCCATTGCCGGTTATGCTGAACTGATCGAAAACGGAATGGCTCGGCCGGAGGACATAAAGCCCTTTGCCCACACCATTCGCAAGCAGGCGCTGCGGCTGGTGTCTTTGGCAGAGGATATTATTCAACTGTCCCAGCTGGAGGAGAACGACGGCGAGATCCTCTTTGAAGAAGTGAATTTAACGGAATTGGCGTCGGACTGCGTGCAGTCCCTGCAAATCAACGCCCAAAGCCGAACAGTAGACCTGCACCTGGCGGCCCCGGAAGCGCCCATTTACATTAAGGGCAACAAAAGTCTGCTGGAGGAACTGCTCTACAACCTGTGCGACAACGCCATTCGCTACAACAAGCCCCAAGGCAGTGTCACGGTAACCCTACGGCCGGAGCAGGGCGGCACCGCCTTACAGGTGGCCGACACCGGCATCGGCATACCGGAGAAGTACCGGGAGCGTATCTTTGAACGCTTCTTTCGAGTGGACAAAAGCCGCAGCAAAGAGACCGGCGGCACCGGGCTGGGGCTGGCCATCGTTAAGCATATTGCCCAGGTGCACGACGCACCGGTAGAGCTGGACAGCGTGGAGGGGCAAGGCACAACCATTACCGTGCACTTCCCAGAATAATATGGTATATATATTTATATAAGAACCGGACAGCCGTGGCAGCTGTCCGTTTTTTGCGCTTTTTATAGTTTTTGTACATTTTACGGCACTTGTCAAATTTTCAGACATTTCGTTATAAATAACTAATTACAAATCGTTATCGTGGTCATATACTATGTGTAGAATTTTTAGAAAAGGAGTTTTAGTTGTGGCTACGAAGCAAAAAAAGCCGATGGCAAAGACCATCATCAAGGCCGCCGTAATTATCGGCGTGCTGATCATTCCGCTGATGTACAGTTACTTCTATCTGAGCGCGTTCTGGGATCCGTATTCCCGCTTGCAAGATGTATCTGTGGCGGTGGTCAACCTGGACAAAGGCGCCAAAATCAACGGCAAAGACCGCAATGTAGGTAAAGAAATTTGTGATCATTTAGAGGAAGACGGCTCGCTGGACTTTCACTTTGTCAGTGAGGCAGACGCAAAAGACGGTCTGATGAACGACAAGTATTATGCCGAGGTCCTGATTCCGGCAGACTTGACCAATTCCATCTCCACGGCCTCCAAGAATACCAAGAAGCAACACGCCCAAATCCAATATGTTGCCAACCAAAAGCGCAACTACCTGGCCTCCCAGATTTTGGAAAGCGGCATGATGCCCACCATTAAAGAAACCATCAACGGTGCGGTAAACAAGGAAATCACCGCCACCCTGACAGATAAGCTTTACTCCGTGCCGGACGCGCTGGAGATCCTGAAAGACGGCTTACAGCAGCTGTCTGACGGCGCCGGTTCCGTAAAAAACGGCACCCAGCAGCTGTCCACCGCCACCATCAGCCTGAATGTAGGCACGGAAAAGCTGGCAAAGGGCAGCAAAGACCTAGTCAGCGGCCTGTCTGTATTTAAGGCCGGTACCGCCAAGCTGGCAGACGGCGCCACCCAGGTAGACACCGGCGCCGCCAAGCTGCAAAAGGGTGCTGCCACCTTGAAAGCCGGCACCCAGCAGCTAAACGACAATGTACCCGCCCTGAAAAGCGGCGTAAAGAAGCTGAACGACGGTGCCACCGCGTTGGCAGACGGTTCCGCTGCCCTAAGCACCAACCTGGAAGCATATACCGACGGCGTGGCTGACGCCTCTGCCGGCAGCGACGATGTGATGGACGGTATCGCCAAGCTCCAGTCCGGCATTACCGGTCTGGAAAGCGGCTTGGTGAACCTGAAGACCCAGTCCGCAGACGGCGCCACCGACCTGACTGCCGCGGAGAAGAAGCTGGAGACTGGCGTGGACCAGATGACCACCCAGCTGAACGCCTACACCACCGGTGTAGACAGCCTGATCACCAACTTTGAGACCAGCGTAAAGCTGCTCACCGGGGCTTATCCCTACATTAGCAACGCCGCTGTGCAGCAGCAGGTGGGTCAGTATCTGCAACAGTGCAACACCGCAGAGAACCGAGAGAAGCTTGCCAAGCTGAAGCTGAGCAAGAGCCAGATCAATACCGGTTTGGCCTCCATGAAGCAGGGCTTGCAGCTGCTGGAGACCGACTCTGCCAAGAGTATGGCCAAACTGCAAGCGGGTATCGGCCAGGTACAGGCCGGTGTCAAAATGTTAGACGACGGTGCTGTGGCTCTAAACACCGGCACTGCAAAACTGCAAAAGGGTCTGCAAACCCTGGAAAAGAACAATGATGCGCTGAACGCAGGCGCAGCCGCCGTAGCCACCGGCGCAAGCCAGTTGGCAGACGGCACCGACACCCTGCTGTCCTCCTCCGGCACCCTGGCCAAGGGCGTAACCGCACTGGACAGCGGCGCAGGCGATCTGCTGGCAGGCGTAAAGGCACTGAAAATTGCCACTGCCCAGCTGGCAGACGGTTCTGACCAAATCAACACCAAGACGACGACCATTCAAAACGGTGCCTCCCAGCTGCAAAGCGGGATCAACCAGCTGAACGGCGGTGCCTCTCAACTGGAAAACGGTGCTGCCAAGCTGAACACCGGTGCCGCCGCATTAAAGGCCGGCACAGACACCGCCAAGGACGGTGTGGAGGAAAATCTGACCACCACCAACGACCAGCTGAAGGCTCTGGACGGCTTGGCCGATTACAGTGAGGAGCCGGTATCCACCGACACCCAGCATGTGCAGCCGGTAGACAACTACGGCTCCGCATTCGCCCCTTACTTTATGAGTCTGTCTATGTGGGTCGGCGGTTTGATGATCTTCTTCGGTATCTACCTGGATTATCAAAAGAAAATTCGTATTCTGTCTAAAGACAGCGACCATGTGGTACTGCGTGCATTCGTGTTCATGCTGCTGGGTCTGCTCCAGGCGGTGCTGCTGGCATTCGTAATCCACCACGCCCTTGGCATTAAAGTCGCCAACTTAGGTATGCTGTACCTGTCTTGCTGTTTGGTATCGCTAACCTTTATCTCGATCATTCAGTTCTGCCTGGTACACTTGGGCGACGCAGGCAAGTTCGTTGCGCTGCTGCTGCTGATCTTGCAGCTGACCTCCTGCGCAGGCACCTTCCCCATCGAGACCTGCCCCACCTTCTTCCAGAAGCTGTATCCGTTCATGCCCATGACCTACTCCGTGCGCCTGTTTAAGGAAGCACTGGCCGGCACATGGAACGGCAGCGTTACCAAGGATGTACTGATCCTGGTGGCCATTATGGTGGTATTCACCCTGGCAACCACCCTGCTGAGTGCCTACCGTGATCGTCATAAAATCAAAGAGATGATGGCAAACGGCCCGGAATCTGTGCTGAATAAATAAATCCTAAAACCCCTTTCAAGGAGCCTGTAAGCAATTGCAGGCTCCTTTTTTTACGGCATAAACAAAGCCCCGACGGTACTGCACCGCCGGGGTCCTTTCTGTTTTATGCGATTGTTACAGCGTACCGCTGGCCCGCTCTACCGCCACCTTTTGGCAATCGGCAGCCAAGTGACGCAGCTGCGCCGCCAACTGGTCCGGGGTCTTGCGCATTCCGCCGCGCACCCAATCCAGCACCGTGCCTGTAATGCCGTAGGCAAAAAAGTCCGCAATAAAGTGTTGCTCCTCCTCACTGACCTGCAAACCGGAGCGCAAGTTCAACTTAGCAGCTGCGTCCCGAAACAGCGTCGCTGCACTCTGAAACAAGAATCGACGAAACTCATCGTCTGCGTGGAGCACCGCATTCTTATAAAGCGCCGCGTCCGCCGCCATCGTCTCAAACATTTGCAACAAATGGGTATTCCAGTTTTCAAAGGTCAGACCGTCGGTAAAGGGATCAAAAATCTCCTGTTTATAAATCTGACCCAGCAGGGCGTACTTGTCTGCAAAATGATAATAAAAGGTTTGACGATTGAGCTGGCACCGGTTCGTAATATCGGACACGGTGATCTTCTCAAAGGGCGTTTGGCGCATAATGTCCTTCAGCGCCGTCTCCAACGCGGTAACGGTTATTTTTTTTACAGACACAGCATTTCCTCCCGGAATATTATTTTATATCGTAGCGGGCAACCGTCGGCGGATAAAATCGTCCACGGTCCGATGATATTCTTCCTCATTGAGCAGGCAGCTTTGGGCGTGCTTGGCGTTGTCAAAAATTTTCAGTTCCTTTTTATCCGCCGGACACAGGTTATAGAGTTCGTACACCATCTCCGGGGGTACAAAGTCGTCCAGCGCACCGTGGATAAAGAGAATGGGCACCTTGGCCTCTCGCACGCTTTGGCGCACATCTGTCTTTTCCAAATCGAACCCGGCCAGGCGCTTGTTCATCTCATTTAACAGCCACAGCACCGGCTGGGGGTGGCGCAGCCCGGCATTCCGAGCCACATAGGAAAACTCGTCCTTGGCACTGGTATAGGCGCAGTCGGAGATAATCAGCTTGACACAATCCGGGCAGCGGCTGCCTGCCAGCTGCAACACGGTAGCAGCGCCCATAGACACCCCATGGAGTATCACGGTAATATCCTGCCCAAAGCGGGCAGTCAGGTACTCGATCCAGCGGAGCATATCTTGGCTCTCGTAGTAATCAAAGCCCACATACTCGCCACCGGAGGCACCGGCGCCCACATGGTCGCAGCAAAAGAAACCGTAGCCCAGGTCGTGGTAGTGCTTAATAAAAGTATGCGGGTCCACCGTGTGGTCCGCATGGAACCCGTGGGAGCCGAACACAATCACCTTGGAGTCACCCTTCGGCGGCAGATAATACCCCCGCAGCAGGTCGCCCCGGTCAGAGGTAATGGTGCAGTTCTCCACCGGCTGGGTGTTGACCCAATCTGTGTACTTTTGGCGCCAGGCGTCCGCCATAGCGTAATCGTCCTTGTCCTTCATCTCCATCAGGCGGGTCATGGGGCGCTTGGGGCGATCCCCACGGCCCATCACCTGCTTATACAGATTGACCGCTTCTGCCGCAACCAAGCCCGCTGCGGCGACGCCTAATGCCACTGTTTTCAACTTCATAAAAAATCCCCCTTATCCGCCGGCGGCCACAAGCGGCACACCTGCTTCTGTCCCTATTTTACCAAAAAACGACAGGGTTTTCAACTTTGGAAATTTACACGGCACCCGGCAGCGCCTGTCTATTAAAACAGCCCGCTTACCGGAGCAAGCGGGCCAAGGGAATACGCTTATTCTTCTACCGTTTTGGTGGCCACAAAGTGCACCCCGGTCCGGAAGATATTGTCTACCACCACATCGCCCACATGCACCGGCGCCGTGACCTCCACTTTGTCCAGAAGCCGCATGGCTTCCTCCATCATATACTTGGGGATCTGGCCGTCCGTCTTTACCGGCAGGCGGCAAGCGCTTTTGCTGCGCAGCCGCACGGTGGAAGTGATTACCCGGGTGGGGTTCTTCAGCTCATTGTGACCGTACTCCGCACCCCGAGGACAGCGATTGCCGGTCACCGTATAACCGTGCTCCTCATCTACCTTTAAGTGGCAGCCCTTGGGGCACATAATGCAAATCAAATCCTTCATGCCTGTACCTCCTCTGCTGCAATATGCAAGGTGTCGCCGTCCATCCGTGCCAGCAGCGCCTTAGGAATCTTAATGGTCTCCATCTCGCCGGGAGCCATGTGTTCCCGCTTAAAGGACGCAATGACCTGATCGCCGCAGGTCACCTGAATGCGGCTCTCCTTAAACACGCGCCGCACCCGGAAGTAGAACTCCACACCGTCACTGTCTGCACGGAAACGCTGGGGCACCGTATAACCGATATGGGCATTGGTGGTCACCTGTACTGTGCGCTCCCGATCCAGCTCGCCGGCCTGCACATAATCCGCAGCCGCCGCGCCGGCAGCCATACTCTCTGCGGTCACAAAGTCTACCAAATCATGCACATGCAGCGCATTGCCGCAGGCAAAAATGCCGGGCACCGAGGTCTCCCGGTTCTCATACACCAACGCGCCGTTGGTGCGTGGATCCATAGCGATTCCGGCATCCCGGGTCAATTCATTCTCCGGGATCAGCCCCACGGACAACAGCACCGTGTCGCAGTCAAAGGTCATCTCCGTACCGGGAATGGGACGGCGCTGGTCGTCCACCTGGGACACGACCACCTGCTCCACCCGGGCTTTGCCCCGAATGTCCGTAATGGTGTGGGACAGATACAGCGGAATATCAAAATCCTCCAGGCACTGCACAATGTTGCGCTGCAACCCGCCGGAATAAGGCATCACCTCTACGCAGGCCAGAACCTTGGCGCCCTCCAGGGTCATACGCCGAGCCATAATCAGCCCAATGTCACCGGAGCCGAGAATGACCACACGCTTGCCCACCATGTAGCCCTCCATATTCACATACCGCTGGGCAGCACCGGCAGTGAGCACACCGGCCGGGCGCGTGCCGGGAATGGAGATGGCGCCGCGGGTGCGCTCTCTGCACCCCATGGCCAGCACAATGCTCTTGGCCTCCAGCACCCGGTAGCCCTCTTTCTTGCTTACCGCGTGCACCTGCTTCTCCGGGGTCACCTGGAGCACCATGGTGTCCAGGAATACCTCCACGCCGGTGTCCGCCACCATGGCGGCAAAGCGGGAGGCGTACTCCGGACCGGTAAGCTGCTCTTTGAAGTAATGCAGGCCAAAGCCGTTATGGATACACTGGTTGAGAATACCGCCCAGCTCTTTGTCCCGCTCTAAGATGGCAATGTGTTTCAGCCCTTTGTTCCAGGCTGCATAGGCAGCTGCCAAACCGGCAGGTCCGCCGCCAATTACGATCAGATCATACATTACGCACGCACCTCCCCTTTTGTATAGGCAGTAAGAATTTCGCTGCCGTCCCGATCCTGCAAAATCGTCAACGGCGATACACCCAGCTCCCGCGCCAGCAGGTCTACCACCCGCGGCCCGCAAAAGCCGCCCTGGCAGCGCCCCATACCGGCGCCGGTGCGGCGCTTAATACCGTCTACGGATACCGGCGGAATAGGCGAATGAATGGCATCTAAAATCTCGCCCTCCGTCACCGTCTCACATCGGCAGATCACCCGCCCGTAAGCAGGGTTTTTCTCAATCAGTGCCTTGCGTTCCGCAGCGCTCAACCGGTTGAAATGCACTTTCTCCCGGCTGTCTATGTAGCTGTCTTTCTCCGTCAGATCCAGTCCGTCTGCGGCCAGCAGCTCCGCCGCATAATCGGCAATGGCCGGTGCAGAAGTCAGCCCGGGAGAGCGAATGCCCGCCACATTCAGGAAATGCGCCGCCGCAAAATCAATAATAAAATCATCCAAGGTAGAATTGGCCCGCATACCGGCAAAGTTGCGGATATTCTGGCGAAAATCCACGCCGGGCACCGTGCGCACCGCTTTTTGGCGCACCTCAGCCAGACCTGCTGCGGTGTCAGATGTATCGTCCGGATCCCGGCGCACCACTGCATTTGGTCCTACGATCAAATTGCCGTGCACCGTAGGCGCCACCAGCACGCCCTTGCCTTCTTTGCCCGGGCACTGAAAAATCACCGTAGACACCCGGTTGCCCTCGCACTTATCCAGCAGGTAATACTCGCCTACCGTAGGCTCTACGGTAAAGGACGGCGCCGCCACCAGGTTGTTCACCCGATCGGCGTACACGCCGGCAGCGTTGATCACATACCGTGCCTCCACCGTGTCTTTGCCGTCGGACAGGGCATAGCCCTCCGCTGTCTTTTCAATCTTCTCCACCGGGAACCGACGGCGCAGTTCACAACCATTTTGCACCGCCACCTCGGCCATAGCCAAACCAAACTCCCAAGGATTAACAATGGCTGCCGTAGGCGCCCACAAAGCACCCTTGGCTGTCTCCGTTACATTGGGCTCCTTGGCTCGCACCTGCGCGGCGTCCCAAAGCTCCAGCCCCGGCACACCGTTCTCGCGCCCCCGCTCCAGCAGGTCCTGCAAGGTATCCATGTCTTCATCGTTCAAGGCCACCACCAGGGAGCCGGTGTCTTTCCAAGACACATGGAGCTTTTTGCAAATCTCCCGGCTCATGGCATTGCCTTTCACATTCAGCTTGGCCATCAGCGTGCCCGGGTGCGGATCGTACCCGGCGTGCATAATGGCGCTGTTGGCGCGGGTGGCACCCATACAGATGTCGTTCTCCTTCTCCAACAGAATGACCCGCACCCGGCAGCGCGCCAGCCGATAAGCACAGGCACACCCGGCAATACCGCCGCCGATGATCGCTACATCATACATTTGTATATCCCCCTTATTCTTGCAAAACAGGCAAAAAAATAAGCAACGAAAAAGACGGAGCGCTCTGCTCCGTGCTTTTACCGTTGCTCAAATCTCTCGGCTGTTATGCACTTGAAGTAATTTTAGTATAACACAAAGAATTGCCGCTGGCAATACGCAAAAAAGATAATGAACATCTGTGCATTATCTTACATCTGCCAAACCCCCGGATTGGTGGAGGACACTGCCAGTGCGCCCGCCTCCAGGGCGTTGACCACATCGGCCTTTTCCGTCACCAATCCCCCGGCGATAATAGGTTTGCCACAGGTGGCTGCCACCCGATGAATCACCTTTGGCATAAGCCCGGGCAGCACTTCGATCAAATCCACACAGCGCTCGTTCTTCATTTTGGCTATATTTTCCATCGCAATGGAATCAATCAGAAAAAAGCGCAAAATGGTGCGCAGTCCCTTGGCCTTGGCAAAGCGCAACAGCGGCAGCCGGGTAGAAATAATCCCATCCGGCCGGGCTGCGTGAATCAGATAATCCACTGCCGCCTCCCGGGCAGACAGACCCTCGATCAGGTCTGCGTGCACAAATACCGTTTTGCCCGCCGTCTTCAGCTCGGCCACAATCCACGGCACGGAATTCAAATCTCCAAACAGCACAAATACCACCCGGCACGGACTGTTCAGACACCGCTCCAACCCCGGCTCGTCCTTTACAGCTGCCACAATGGGGCTGTCCCCCAGCGTATCTTCCAAAAATCCCATACTTTTCCCCCCTGTACGGTTTTGGCTTTTTCTCCCTCTCATTGTACCTGTTTTTCCCCGGCAAGTCAACCGGGGACAATCGGGTATTGCTTTAGGCGCTGAATATGGTACAATAGGCTTGAAAGACAGGGGGATTTTTTATGTTAAAAGAAGCACTGCGTGCCCGCACGGCGGGTACGGCCAAAGAGAAACAGATATTTATTTTCGGTCACTGTCGGCTGACGGTACTGACTCCGCGACTGATCCGGGTGGAGCACTGCCCCGACGGCGCATTTGAAGACCGATCCAGCACGGCCGTGTGGTTCCGAGCCTTTGATGTGCCACCGTGCAAGGCGACACTGCACCGGGGAACGATCACCCTAACCACACCGGAGATCACCCTCACCGTCCACGCCCGCACCGGCACACCGCAGACGGTAACTTTTTCAAACGGCAAAACGGCGGACTGCCTGAACTTCGGCAACCTGCACGGCACCTGCCACACCCTGGACGCTACCTTTGGGCCGGTACCTTTGCAGGACGGCCTGGTGTCCCGGGACGGGGTGAGCCTCTTAGACGACAGCCGCAGCTTTTTGTTGGATGCGGACGGCCGTTTCTGCCCCCGCAAGAGAAAGGGCAAAGATGTGTATGTGTTTGCCTACGGCCACGACTACCGGGCGGCGGTACAGGATTTTTATAAAATCAGCGGATCGGTGCCCCTGATCCCCCGGTTTGCCCTGGGCGTATGGTGGAGCCGCTACCACGCCTACACTCAGGAAGAATACTTAGGGCTGATGAAGCGCTTTGCGGCGGAAAATGTGCCGCTGACGGTAGCCACCGTGGATATGGACTGGCACTGGACGGACCCCAACAAACGCTTTGGCACCCACTATAAGGGCAAAGACGGCTGGACAGGCTATTCCTGGAATACGGAACTGTTCCCGGACTACAAGGCCTTTTTGCAGGATCTGCACCAAATGGGGCTGCACACCACCGTCAACCTGCACCCGGCGGACGGGGTGCGCGCCTTTGAGGATCCGTACCCGGCCATGGCTAAGGCGATGGGGCTGGACCCGAAAACCAAGCAGGATATTCCGTTCCGGTGCGGCAACGATACCTTTTGGAATGCCTACTTTGATGTGCTCCACAAGCCCTATGAAAAAGAGGGCGTGGACTTTTGGTGGTTGGACTGGCAACAGGGCAAAAAAAGCGATGTGCCCGGGCTGGACCCGCTGGTGGCACTGAACCACTATCATTATTTGGATAACGCAGAGAACGGCAGGCTGCCGCTGATCCTGTCCCGATACAGCGGCCCCGGCGCCCACCGCTATCCCCTGGGCTTTTCCGGCGACACCGCCCAAAGCTGGCGGGTGCTGCACTTTCAGCCCTACTTTACAGCTACGGCAGCCAATGTGGGCTACACCTGGTGGAGCCACGACATCGGCGGCCACTACCTGGGCGAGCGCAACGAGGAGCTGTACCTGCGCTGGCTGCAACTGGGGGTATTCAGCCCCATTCTGCGGCTGCACTCCACCTCCAACGACCTGATGGGCAAGGAGCCTTGGCGCTATCGGCCGGATGTGTGCGCCGCTGCCAAGGACTGGCTGCGCCTGCGCCATCGGCTAATTCCCTACCTCTACACAATGGACGCTCGCACCCACCGGGAGGGACTGGCCCTGTGCGAGCCACTGTACTATGCCTACCCGGAGGCGGAGGCTGCCTACGACAAAGCCTACCGCAACGGCTACCTGTTTGGCAGCCAGCTGTTGGTGTACCCCATCACCTCTCCGCAAAAAAAGCAGTTGGGTATGGGCGCTGTGGACGCCTGGATCCCGCCGGGACGGTGGACAGATCTGTTCACCGGGGCGGTCTACACCGGCCCCCTGTGCCTGACCCTTCACCGAGAATTGACGGAAATGCCGGTGCTGGCCAAGGCCGGAGCCATCCTACCGCTAAGCGACGACCCGGGCAACGCCTGTGGCAACCCGGCGGCGCTGACCCTGTGGCTCTATGCCGGGGACGGCGACTTTACCTTATATGAGGACAACGGCCAAACGGATTTTGACACCCACAAGGCCGAGACCCAAATCACCCAGCAGCTGCAAGGCAGTACACTGACGGTGACTGTGGCACCCACCGCCGGTGACTGCACCGTGCTGCCGAAAAAGCGACAGCTAACCTTGGTATTCAAGGATCTGGAGCCGTCCGTCCTCACCTGCGCAGAAGCGGAAGTAACCCAAAATGCCGCAGGCGAAGCTACCGTAATTCTTGCCGACTATGACCCTACTGTGGGGATACAACTGCACCTGCAAGGGGCTACCTACCGCAAGGCGGCATCGGTCAAGGATCGGGTGCTGAACATCTTTTGCCGCTGGCAGGGCAGCAATGCACACAAAACCGAGTGCTACCGTTTGTTCAAAATCGCCAAAACCAAGGAGGAACTGCGCCGAGCGCTGAAGCGCACCCGCCTACCGGGCACTGTGCGCCGGGCAGTAGAAGAAGCCCTCTTGCAAACGGACGCATAATCGTGTAAAATGGTACGGCAAATCAACGAGAGGGCGGCAGACATCTGCCGAAAACGAAAATTATGGAACAACGCGAACAACTGGGCAGCCGCCTGGGCTTTATTCTGCTGAGCGCCGGGTGCGCCATCGGCATTGGCAATGTGTGGAAATTTCCATACATGGTGGGGCAATACGGCGGCGGTGCCTTTGTACTGATCTATCTGTTTTTCTTAGTAATCCTGGGCATACCGGTGATGACCATGGAATTTGCCATGGGTCGCGCCGGCCAGCGCAGCCCCGCCCGGCTATACCAGCAGTTGGAGCCGAAGGGCAGCAAGTGGCACCTGCACGGCTATGTTGCCATGGCCGGCAACTATATTCTGATGATGTTTTACACCAGCGTGGCCGGGTGGATGCTGGACTACTTTGTCCGCACCGCCGGCGGCCAGTTCGTAGGCGCCGACACCGATGGTGTGGCGGCACAATTCAGCCAAATGCTGGGCGACCCGCTACGCATGACCCTGTTTATGGGCATTATCGTCGTGGTGGGCTTCTTGGTGTGCTCCTTTAGCCTGCAAAAGGGACTGGAACGCATCACCAAGTGGATGATGGTGGCACTGCTGGTCATTATGGTGGTGCTGGCGATCAACAGTGTGTGCACCGCCGGGGGCAGCCAGGGGCTGCGCTTTTACCTGGTGCCGGATTTGGCGCGGATGAGGAAAGTGGGCATCGGCAATGTGGTGGCCGGGGCCATGAACCAGGCGTTCTTTACCCTGAGTCTGGGCATCGGCGCTATGGCCATCTTTGGCAGCTATATCGGCAAGGAGCGCGCACTGATGGGCGAGTCTGCCCGGGTGGCGGCGCTGGACACGCTGGTGGCTCTGTGCTCCGGGCTGATCATTTTCCCCGCCTGCTTTGCCTACGGTGTGCAACCGGACAGCGGTCCCAGCCTGATCTTCATTACCCTGCCCAATATCTTTAACCACATGCCCCTGGGGCGCGTGTGGGGCAGCCTGTTCTTTGTGTTTATGAGCTTTGCCGCCTTTTCCACCGTGCTGGGCGTGTTTGAAAACATTGTGTCCTGCACCATGGATCTGTCCGGCTGGAGCCGCAAAAAGGCCTGCCTGTTCAACGGCATTCTCATGCTCCTGCTGAGTATGCCCTGCGTATTAGGGTTCAATGTGCTCTCCAAGTTCCAGCCTTTGGGGCCGGGCACCGGCGTGCTGGATCTGGAGGACTTTGTGGTGAGCAATCTGCTGCTGCCGCTGGGCTCTCTCATCTTTATTTTCTTCTGCACCTCCCGCTACGGCTGGGGCTGGAAGAACTTTACCAAAGAGGCCAACGCCGGCAAGGGACTGAAAGTGCAGCGCTGGATGCGTGGCTATATGTGCTATGTGCTGCCGGTACTGGTGGCCGTAATCCTGGTGCTGGGGCTGATCCGCCACTGATTAAACGGCAGTCACGCCAAATTGTCGCATAAATACAGACAAAAAGCCTTTTCTGCAATGGAAGTTGCAAAAAAGGCTTTCTTTTTTACCCGGGATAGGCTACTCTATATCTTAGGATCGTGTTGCCAAAAATCACAAACGCAACCGGAACATATAGGGGGAAGCAATATGGAAGAAAAGAAGTATATCAGCCGCCGGGAACAAACCGGCTTTTTGGTGGGTCTCGGCGGCCAAAATATGGTCTATTCCCTAATTGGAGCGTCATTCTTTACTTATTTTATGACGGATATTGCCCTGTTCCCGGCACTGGTGGTCAGTGTGCTGCTGATCGTAATGAAAGTGTGGGACGGGGTCAACGATCCCATTGTCGGCTCCTTTATTGATAAACACACCTTCAAAAACGGCGAAAAGCTGCGGCCGTTTTTGCGCTACACCCCGCTGCCGGTAGGGATCTTTACCGTGCTGCTGTTTGTGGTGTTCTCTACCAAAGAAGAGCTGTTGTGGCTGCGGGTCAGCTACTTTGTGATTATGTATATTTGTTGGGATCTGGCCTACACGGTACAAGATGTGTCCATCTGGGGCATTACCGCCGCCGTATCGCCCAATTCCAATGAGCGGGACCGGTTCGTCCAATGGGCACGCACCATCGGCTCCTGCGTATATAGCGCATTCAGCACCGTCATTCCCATGGCGCTGGAGATGATCGCCAACGCCACCGGGGCAAGTATGGCGCTGATGGCGCTGGTGTTTGCCCTGATTTTCGGGCTGGGCGGCTCCATGCTCAGCTACCGCTGCTATGCGGCACAGGAGCGGATCCATGTGGTGCAGGAGGTACAGCAGCAAAGCCTGTGGGAGAGCTTTTCCTTGCTGTTTAAGAACAAAATGCTGCTGCTTGTGACCCTTGCCAACCTACTGGGTGCTCTGGGCTTTGGCGCCAATTTGGTGACCTACTTCTTCAAGTACGAGATTGCCGCGGACTTTTTGGGCGAGAACAGCCTGATCGGCGCGCTGGGGCTGTCCACCATCTACTACATTATGACCGGGCTGCCGGGCTTTTTAGGTATGCTGGCGGCAGACAAGATCAAAAAATGGTGCCACGGCTATGTAAACGCCCTGATCGTGATGCAGGCCTGCAATATTTTAGCGCGCATTGCCGCGTACTTTATTGGATTTGAGGGCAAGAATTTGTGGTTTGCCATGGCGGTGATCGGCCTGGGCGGTATTCCCCTGGGTGCCGCCTCCATTGCCCAAACCGCCATCTTCTGCGACAGCATCGACTATATGGAGTGGAAGACCGGCAAGCGCACCGAGGGCATCACCTTCTCCATGCAGACCTCGTTTACAAAGATCTCCAGCGGTATTACCGCCGGCCTGGCGACCCTGGCGCTGCACCTGCTGCACTACAAGCCCATTGAGGGGGCGTCCACCTACCTGGGCACCCAATCGGCCGCCTTTGACCGCTGGATCTGGCCGCTGGTGATTCTGACCCCGGCCATTGCCAGCCTGATGTATATTGTCCCGCTGCTGTTTATCCGCTACACTCCCGCCCAACGGGCGCAGGTGGAGCAGGAGCTGAAAGCCCGCCGGTCAAAGGCCGACTGCCAAAACACTTAATACACACAAAAAGGGCACGCAGTTTGCACTGCGTGCTCTTTTTGTTTTTGTCTATTTACAGAGTCATGTTGGCAGTAACAACCGCCCGGTGTCAATCCCTCAGGGTGAACTGCACCTCCACCGGCTCACCGGCCTTGCAGTGCAGGGTGCGTACCGTTTGGCCGCAGCGCACGGTCAGCGTGCGGTCCACATCGGCGGTGAGCACCGCCTGCACCGTACCGGCCGCCAGATCCCATTGCAGCCGGGTAACGGTGGCTCGGTTGCGGGTTTTTAGTCCGGTGAGGGTGCCCCGGTCAAATCCGCTCTCCGGCAGCGCCGGCAGCAGTTCGATCTCATCGTCATTGGAGTACACCAGCGCCTCGTGCACAATGCCCAAATAGCCGATGGCAAAATCCGTACAGTAGCAGCTGCCCCGGTCGTAGTCATGGTTGGTCATCAGGGAGTTGTACCGGATCTTATGGTTCATCAAATTCACCAGTGCGTCCGTTAAGGCAGCGCGGTCCTGCAGCCGGGCAGCAATCAGGCTGCGGTGCACCAGGGCGTGGGATGCCTCATTCTCGCTTTTCCGGTTCTCTACCGCCTGCTTGCAGGCAGCGGTCAGCTGGGCATTGCCCCGGGTCTCCATCAGCGGCCAGGCACAGTACAGGTGGCTTAGGTGCCGGTGCTCGTTATTCTCATCGAAAGCAGTCGTAGCCCATTCCTTCAGCGCTCCGGTATCGTCATACAGATAAGGCGGCAGGTTCGTTTCCAACTGCTTCCACCGACTTTGGTCCGCGCCGGGAGCCACATCGTTCATCACGGAAAGCAGCATTTCCATATTATCCCGGCAAGCAGCAATATCAATGGCGCAGTTGGCGTCTGACGGGCTGGCGTAATTATCCGGATTATTTTCCGGCGAATAGCTGGGCACAATGCAGTAACTTTCGCCCTCGCCCAGCGCCGTCTTTCCCTTTTCATAATGAATGGAGCCATCCGCCGAAGTGTAATATTCCGGGGTCAGCAGCTGCGCCCAGTAGTTGGCGGCCTTGGTCAGCAGCGGGTAGAGAATATCCTCCTCCAGCCGCAGATAGCCCCGCCTCTCTATGGCTGCCACCTGGGCATCGGTCAAATCCTTTTCCGTGGCAGACAGAACGGAGCGCAGCGCCTGCAAGTTGAATTCGTCGCTGAGGGGGATCTGAATATTGCCGTAGCTTTGCAGGGTCTCATACAGCGGGCGCAGCATCCAGGACGCCCCGGCGTTCCAGTACCGGAAGGGGTAGGGATAGCAGGTCTCCGTCAGCACCGCCTTGTCCCCGTCCGTATTCACCGGCGCCTGAATGGCGTCTGTAATGCCGTGGGTGGCCCGGGCATTTTCCTCCCAATCCGGCATCTGGCGCAGCAGGAAGTACACATAGCCTTGGGGGCCGCGGCTCATATTGGAGCTATTCAGCGCCGCCGTTTGCAGGTTCACATTGGCGTCCATGGTGTACTTGCTGCCCCAGCCGGTGTTCCACTCCCCGGTCCACATACCGTAAAGCCGCCCGGTAGAATACCCGGCGCAACACAGGGCTGCGTACCGCCCGGCATAGTAAGTACGCTGGGCCAGCGCCGCATTGATCTTTTTCTTGCCCTTTTGCGCTTTTAGCAATGCCTCGTTGGACTGGAGATTCTCATCACTCAGGGTCAAAGTCACCGCGTCAAATTGGGGCCGGTACATCTTCAAATGCGCCGCCAGCGCGGCGTCATAATCAAAGGCACCGTCGGTGCTGTACCGGGTGGCCACCTTCTCCAGCTGCGCGCGCAGATCTGCCAGCAGCGGATACGCCGTCTGCCCGGCAAAGTCCGATAGCTTGCCCATCTCCAGGGTGTAGTCGCTAACGGTCAGCAGCACCAGTCCGGCAGCGCCGGTAATGCGCACCCCGGTATTGTCGCCAACAAACTGGCTCTCTTTGGTCTGCTTGTCCAGCGTCACCCGCTCCCGGGTGCCGCCCACCGGCAGCACATAGGTCAAAGTGGCGTAGCCGCCGTCCTTGCGCTCGCTGTTCTCATAATCCGGGTAATGGGCGATCATCCCCAGGGCGCTGCCGTCCTCGGCTGTGACCTTTTTATATTGCAGGTCCACCTCTTCGCTTTTGCCAAAGTTTGCCAGGGTGGACAGATCGTCATAGCTGAGAGTCAGGTCCAGCGCCGTACCTGCCGTGGACGGGTCCAGCCGGGTGATCACCACGCCGTCCGCCATGGAGGTGATGGAGCGGCGCAGCCAGGTGCCGTTCTTGTCCGTATAGCGCACGCCCACTTGGCCGGTGGCGTAATCAGTATAGCGCACATAATCCCTGGCATGCGCCTTGGTCTGCGCCAACCGTAATTGGCCGCCCGGGTGATACCGGTACACATCGTCATAACTGGCGTTGTCCGTAATATCCTGCCCTTTAACGATCTGCTGGCGCACCGTCTCCAGCTCATTTGCCGTGTCCGGGCAGGTGCGGGCGTTTTTGTTAGGCAGCAGGAAGTGCATATTTTGGAAAATAAAGGTATCGCTGTACGGGTCGCCGCTGGTGACGAACCCTTGCAGTCCGTTGCCGGAGACCATACCCTGCCGCCAGCTGTTTGTCTTGTTGGTTTTATTGTCCTTCAGCGATGTGTAGGTGCTGCTGTAACTGACCTTTTGCAGGTCGCTAAACAGGTCTTTTACCACCGCTGTGTCCGTTTGCCCGGCGCAGGCAGCCAGCGAGGCCAGCAGCCCTGCCGTCAGCAGCAGACACAGGCATTTTTTCAGTATAGCTTTCATTTTTTGTGTTCCCCCTCCCAGAGAGAATGCGCGTTCTTTGCTTCTGCAAAACCGATTAAAGCGTCTCTCGTCCTCATTATACCATAATCACATCCCTATACGCAATAAAAAGCGCCCTGCTGCTGCAAGGCGCTTTTTGCATATCGTCTTTAATCCAAATCAAAGCTGCCGGTAAAGTCACTGTCCGGCTGCACGGCGGGCAGGTAATTCTCGTTTTGGTACACCTTTACATAGTCTACACAAAAGTCATCTGCCGCTGCGTCATCGTTGAACCGGCCGATCTTTTGGCCGTGGGGTCCCCAGCCGTCGCCGGCATCGATCTCCACCGTCAGGCGCAGAAATTCCTTGACCCGAGACACATCGCCGTCCTTGGTGGCCCAGGTGGCCTTGCCATCAATATAAAACACATAATAATCCGGCGTCCACTTAAGGGCAAAGGTATGGTAGCCGTCGTATAAATTCTGCTCCAAGTCCGTAATGTACGGCGAGCTCTTGGCACTTTTCCCGTAGCCGTCCCACAGCAGAGCGTGGCCCATTTTGGAGGCCTTGCTTTCCCGGAAGGTGCTCTCGTACACATCGATCTCCGTGCCGTCCTTGCCGGCATTGCCTACCTGGCGCATATTGGAGGACTGCAGCCAAAAGGCGGACCAAAGCCCCGGGGAATCCGGGAGCTTTACCCGGCACTCAAAGTAGCCGAACGCCTGGGAAAAGAGTAGTTCGTCCGCTGTGCCCTTGTTGTTATTGTTGTCGCCGTTGATGCGGCGGGTCTCAATGCCGCCGGTAAACCGCCCGGCTGCCGGGCAGTCCCCGTCGCAGGAGTGGTTGGTCTCGTGGCGGGAATGGATAATCAAATTGGAGTCCTTCACCTCCACCATAGTGGGGCACCAGTAGCAGGCTTTGTCCGGGTGCTTTTTATCTTGGCTCTGCCAGCGAACAGCGTGAGGAGAGGTGGTCCAAATTTCCTTGCTGCCGGTATAATTGTCGCCAAACTGAATGTTTTGGTTCAGTCCGTCGCCTTCAAAATCATCTTGGAACACCAAGTACCAGCCATCCTGCCCCAGAGTGGGCACGGACAGATCATAGTCAGTATTCTCTTTCCAGCTTTCATCCTGCTTTCCCTTGCTGCACCCGGCGACCAACAGGGCGGTACCGGTGAGCAGGCTCCCTGCCAGGGCCAGGGAGAGTATGCGTTTTACGTTCATTTTACCGCCTCCAGCGGCACTACTACGACCGCGCTCTCTGCGCTCCAGGAGTCTATCGCTTTTATGGACACATACCGGGCGCTGTCCGGCACAGTGGCGGGCATACGCAGCTCCACGGTGCTGCTCATACAGGCCGAGCCAAGGACAAAATCGCTAAAGTAACTGACAGTGTCGATAGATTTAGTGCTGCCGTTTTTGTAATCCTTACTGTCTGGAGACAGGGCAGTGCCGTCCTTGTCGTACCGCTTTACCGTACCGTCATAGGCACATTCGTCAAAGGCAATGGGCTGCTCGTTCTCGTCCAAAAACTGCAAGGTGTAAGAATGGACGAAGTCATCGTCCGTCCCGGCTGCAAAGGACAGCATCTTCTGCCCCTTACCGTTCACATCGGTGATGTTCTGTACCGTCAGGTGCAAATCACCGGGCAGAGTGGGCGCTGCATTTTGCGCCTTGCGATCGTCCGTATAAGTAAAGTTCTTGCCAAAGGGGGCAGAGATCACCCAAGGAGCTTTCAACGGCGTGCCGGTGTTGGCCTCCAACCGCTGCACCTCTACCCGGTCGGCAGATACAAGCATATACAGGCAGGCGGGGGTGCTCTCCGCAATGCGGTTGCCGTAGGCGTCAACCGGGATGGAACCGTTAAATTTGCCCGCCTCCAGCTCAATATAATCCAGACTTTGCGTGCTCATGGCCGTATAGCTGCCCTGCCAAATGGAGCGCTCGTCCGCCACGGTATAGTGGGAGTGACCGGACAGGCTGATCACCTGGGGATAATCCTGCAGCACATCGTGAATATCCGCGTTGCCCCAGGCGTCCGAGCCGTACACCGTGTCTATCGGGTTCAGATGGGTGATCACAAAGATCGGCTTGGTGGGATCATCCAGCACCGCCTTATCCAGCTCCGCACGGATCCGGGTCTTGTTCCGATACGATTGGTCGTAGGTGCCGTCCGAGGAGCTCCAGCCGATAAAATGATAGCCGTTAATAATCTTATGGCTGTAAGGCAACTCGCCGGTGTACTTGGTAAAACGGCGCTGCTGTTTCGCAGGCGTGGGAATTTCGCCGCAGTCTGCAAACGCAGGCAACCAGTAATCGTGATTGCCCATGATAAACACCTTAACAGGCTGCTTGTCGTCGCCCATCACACGGTCGTAAATCTCCTTAAATGCGGTCCAAGCTTTTTTTGTGCCCACATCGGTAAAATCGCCGCCGATCACCAACACATCCATGCCCTTCTCTTTCAGCATGGTCAAGGCCTTTTCAAAAGATTGGTACTGATGGGTGGTCTTGTCCGTATTGTCCGGCAGCTGCAAGTCGCTGATGACTCCCACCCGCAGGGCGCCGTTCTCTGTCCTTATCCGGTAGGTTTTTTCCGGCGCCGTCTTTCGACTGTAACCAAAATGCATGCCTATGGCTGCCCCCATCGCCGCTGCTGCCGCTGTTACGGTAGAAATCACCAGCTTCGCTGTTTTGCTCATATTCTTTTTTCCTCTTGTTGTTCATTTTTCTATAATTTAACGCGCGCTTTTACACGTTTCACGCGCATTATCCGATCTCCAGTTCAAAACACAGGGGCAGCAGGGTGTCCGGGGTCTTTGGCAACTGCAATTCCAGGTACTTGGCGCTGCGGGTAAAGGGCACCTCACCCACGCCCAACCAGGTTACCCGGCGAATGTCCAGATCCTGCGCCATGGTGCAAAAGGTGCGCAGCCGCACCGTTTTGTTCTTGCCCGGCAGCATTTGAAAGGCGTAGATCCGCCCGTCCTTGTAAGTAAAGCGGAAGTCCCGAGGCGTGTACTTCTTGGCCTTGTTGTCCTGGAAGAAGCCCGCCTTGGCCCGCACCTTGCCCTCGCCGTAGCAGCGCCAAGGCATGGTGCCGTAAATGCCTTTGCCGTTCACCGCCAACCAGTCGCCCAACGATTGCAGCACCCGGGTCTCCTCCTTCGTAATGGTACCGTCCGGCTTTGGTCCCACATTCAGCAGCATTCGTCCGTTTTTGCTGACAATATCAATGAGATCCGTGATCACATGGTAGGGGCTTTTGAATCGATTGTCCTTTGTATATCCCCAAGAGCGCTTGCCAATGGCGGTACAGGTCTGCCAGGGCACCGGCGAGATCTCCGTCAGCGTGCCTCGCTCCACATCCGGCATGGCACAGCCGGGAGCAAAGGCCTGCAATTTGTAGTTAATATCCACCTGCACGCCCCAGGTCTCCGCCTGATTATAATAGTAAGCGGCAAATCGCTTTAAGTAGGGCTTGAACGCCAAATTGTGGATCCACCAGTCAAAGTACACCACCTGGGGACGGTAGCGATCCACCATCTCACAGCAGCGCACCAGCCAGTCCTCCAGGTAGTCCTCTGTGGGGCCCTCGGTGCGGCAGTCATTGGCCGTGGCGCTCATTTTGTAAGAGAGCAGGGCATCGCTGTCCTTGGCCGGGCCGTAAAAATCCCCATAGGCCGGGTCGCTCACATCGCTGGGGATCCGCCGCCCGTTGTTCATAAAAAAATAATGCTCCGCCCGGTGGTTGGAGGCACAAAACACCAATTTCTCCGCTTGGCAGGCGCTTTTCAGCCGGCCCAGCACATCTTGATGGGGCCCCATCTCCACACTATTCCAGCGGTTAAAATCCGTTTGATACATAGCAAATCCATCGTGGTGCTCCGCTACCGGCATCACATATTGCGCCCCTGCCGCACAAAAGAGCTTGGCCCAGGCTGCCGGGTCAAACTTCTCTCCCTTGAACATGGGAATAAAATCCTTGTAGCCGAATTGATCCGGCTTGCCGTAATGAGCCACATGGTAGCGGTAGCTGGGAGTCTTTGGGTCATACATCTCTCTGGAATACCACTCGTTGTGGTAGCCGGGCACACTGTAAATCCCCCAGTGAATAAAAATGCCCAGCTTGGCGTCCTGATACCAGCCGGGCGTGGCGTGACGGCTCAGGCTACCCCAGTCCGCCTTGTACGGACCGGCGGCGATCACCCGGTCGATCTGCGCCAAATATGCTTGCTTATCCATCTGGTTCTCCCCCTCGCGCCCCACCGGCGCTCTATTCTGTACTATAAATTATATACCCAAATCCCGGCGGGAAAAACCCACGATCCGGCACAAAACATACATTTTTCGGAACACTGGCAAATTTATATAGTCAAAACAGATCCTCTACCCCGTTTGACTCACGAAATGCGGTCAACAAATCCGCATACCCGGCCATACGCTCCACCCGGGTCACGCTACTGTCTACCATATTCACAGACTGCACCGCGCCCTGGGGCAGAACCATCACCTTGGCAACGCACAGAAAAACGGCAACGAGCAGCACCGCCTCAAAGCGCAAGACAAATATGTAAAGGCCCCGAAAGCCGGCAGTCCAGTTGCCCCGCCGTATAGAAAAGCGGGCGCAAAGCACAACGTAAAGCAGCACGCCGGTAACCATATCCTGCACCAGCCAAACCGCCTGTTTTCCATACGCCGCGGTCACGCCCCTGCCGTAAAGAAGCAGCGCCAGCCACACGCCGACGGTGAGGACTCCCATAAGAGCCACCCACACCCGGCTGCCCTGATCCACGGCAGCGGTCAGCCCGGCGCACCGAGCCGCCCACCAAAAGGCAAAGAGCAAAAAGGCCAACTGCCCGCTCTGCCGCACCAAGTCAACCGGCAACAGAAAAGACCCGCCATAAATCACCAAATCGAGAACCAATCTGGCCGCCAGCACGCCGCCTACGGTGCACAACCAGGGCTTGGCCCCAAAGGGCGCCACCGTTTTCGGCCCCAAGCTGCTGCGGCAAATGCCCGCCAGCAACAGAGAGAACAGCACATAGTAAAGCAGGCGGGTCAGCAGCTGCCACACCCCGCCCGCTGCCGGCAGCTGTAACAGGCAGGTATGATAGGGCTGCCAAATGGCATAAAATACCGGCGCCAGCGCCAAAACCAATACGCATAAGATCACCCGGTACACGCCCGGTGCTTTTGACTGCTTATCCATCCGACTTCCTCTTTTCATGACTGAATCATAGGTTCAGTATAAACAAAGTCCGTCTGCCTTGTCAACCCCCGCCCGCTTTACCAATTTCCGGACTGCCATCCACTGGGAAATACCGGTAGATTAGCATTGACACGCCCGGCGCCAAATGCTATACTCATAAAGACAATTTAGCGTGCGTTTGGTGCCTTTGCGCGCCCCGCCAAAGGCTGAAAAGGGAATCCGGTGCGAATCCGGAGCAGCCCGAACCTCTACTGTATTTGCCGACAAGAAAGCACCGCCGTTTGGGTAATGGCAGCCATTGCTCCCCCGGGAGTGAGAAGGCCGCTTTTGCGAATGAAGCATAAGTCAGGAGACCTGCCGCGCACGAAGTGTTGTTTGCGGTGCTTTAGGTTGGAAGTGCAGTTTTGCTTTAGAACGGGATCATTCTAAGGCTCTTTTTGCGTACCCATACTATCCGTGCCGCTAGATCGGCACGGCTTTTTTGTGCCGCAAAAGGAGGAGAAAAATGAAAAAACAAATCACCCGCAGCCTTTGCTGCCTGCTGGCCCTGCTGCTTTGCCTGGGCAGTACCATCTACACCCCGGCAGCCCAGGACGACCAGGCCCAGGTGTCCTTTACCGTGACCCTGGCCACCGGCAAGGCCACCGACTACGCCACCCTGAAGGTGCTGGACAAGGACGGCAAGGCCATGCCCTGCCAGGAGGACGAGTACGGCTACGACACCTACGACTACCTGCTGCCCGCAGGTGACTACACCTACACCGCCACCTACCAAAGCGGCAGCCAGACCGCCAGCGGCAGCTTTACCGTTGCTGCCGGCGAGAGCCGCCAGATCCCGGTGCAGCTGACCTACACCCAATACAAGGTGCGGTTCAACACCACCCCGCAGAACGCCACGGTGGCGCTGTACAAAAACGGCGCTTCCGGCGCCTACGGCGACCCGATCCTGCCGGACGAACAGGGGTACTACACCATCATCTTCGGTCAGTACCGCTACATCGTCAGCGCCGAGGGCTATACCACCGTCAGCAAAACCTTTAACGCCACCGATACATCGCTGAAGAACAACAACTATGTGATCACCGTTAAGCTGGAAAGCCCGGCAGACAAGCTGCTGACCCAGGCGGACAACGCCCTGTTCAACGTCTCCGGCGATGGACTGGCGATTACCGAGTACAGCGGCGTGCACAGCGACCCGGACTTTGGCCACTATGCAGACATTGACTCCGACTATCAGGATGTAAATGTGCAGAGCGCCATTGAAGCATATCTGGCCAAAAAAGTGAAGTCCGACTACCCGATCACCGTAACGGTGGACAAGGTAGAGAACGACGAGTGGGACGAGGACTACACCGTGATCGACAAGACCGGCAAGATCCACTACGACGCCGTTACCGAGGATATGCTGAACTTTGACGAGACCGGCGCAGAGCTGACCGTCTCCGTGACCCTCACCTGCCTGCAAAGCACAAAGGAGAGCGAAGTGACCGTGCTGGTGCCCATGCACACCTACAGCCGCCAGGAGCGCCTGGACGCGGCTGCCAAAAAGGCCGCCGATCTGCAAACCCTGCTGGGCGACAACACCGCCGCCGACCGGGTGACCGCACCGGTGAACCTGCCTACCGGCGACGACGACTTCAGCTACTACGGCATTGTTACCGGCTGGACCAGCGACCACCCGGAGGTGATCGACCCCGCCACCGGCACCGTGACGCCCGCCAAGGCAGACACCACCGTCACCCTGACGGTCAAGGCCTTTTACACCGCCGCCCAACTGGAAGAAGCCGGTTTTCTCTTTGATCCCGGCCCCTTGGGCGACAACCAAAGCCTGCAAACGGTGACCCTCACCGTGCCCGGGACCGGCGAGCCGGAGCCGCCCACTGATCCGGAAGGCCCCACTGATCCCCAGCCGCCAACGGACCCGGAAGGTCCCACCGACCCGGTACAACCTACGGACCCCGCGGCGCCCACCGATCCGGTGAACCCCACAGAGCCTACTACGACGGAAGAGACCACCACAAAGTCCGCCGCCAAGGCCGCCAAAAAGAACACGGCCAAATCCCCCTCCACCGGCCACACCGGCGCTGCTGCCGGCGCAGTGCTGTGCGGTGCTGCGCTGCTGGCGCTGACCGCCGCCAAGCGTAAGCACACGGAGGAATAAAAAAAGCGCTTGCCTGTTGGGGCAAAGACGGATATAATAAGAAAGGGCAACGGTGCACAAGGCTCCGTTGCCTGTTTTTTTATCCACTCCGCAAGGGAGGAGAAGTGTATGAATATTTTTGAGATTTTAGGCCCGGTGATGGTTGGGCCGTCCAGTTCCCACACCGCCGGTGCGGTGCGGATCGGCTACATCTCCCGCCAACTGCTGGGGGAGCCGGTTAAGAACGCCACCCTGGGGCTGTACGGCTCCTTTTGGCTCACCGGCAGCGGCCACGGCACGCCCCTGGCACTGATCGCCGGGCTGTGCGGTATGCACCCGGATGACGCCCGGATCCCCCGGGCTTTCGCCGTTGCCAAGACCCGGGGCATGACCTTTCGGCTGGAGCAGGCCAAGCTAAAGAACGCCCACCCCAACTCCGTGCAGTTGCACCTGGTGGGCGAAAGCGGCAAGGTGCTGGATCTGATTGGCCAGTCCCTGGGCGGCTCCATCATCAATATTGCAGAGATCGACGGACTGGAGGCCAACGTAAGCGGCGACTACCCCACCCTGATTGTCAGCAACACCGACGTGCCCGGCATGGTGGCCAAAATCAGTGCCCTGCTGGCGCAGGCTAAGGTGAATATTGCGGAAATGCGGCTGTACCGCTCCGGGCGGGGCAAGCGAGCCGCCTTTATTGCCGAATGCGACCAAGAGATACCCGCCGCCACCATTGCCGCCATTCGCGCCCTGGAGGGCATTAAAAAAGTCAGTTATCTGAGTTTGGAGGAAACGCCATGCCGTACCATTCAATAGACGAGATCCTGCGCCGCTGCCGGGACCGGGCATGCCCCTTTTGGCAGGTGGTGCTCACCACCCAGGCCAAGGAAACCCAATTACCGGAGAGTGCCGTGCTGGACCAAATGGACCAAATGGCAAAGGCCATGGAGGACTCCATCACCCAGTACGACCCGACAGCGGTGACCACCGGCAAAATGGGCGGCCAAAACGGCGCCCGGCTGGCGGAATATAACCAAAAAGGCGATACCCTGTTGGGGGACTACCTGTCCGCTGTGATCGCCGCGGCGGTGCAGGTGGCAGAGAGCAACGCCTGTATGAAGCGCATTGTAGCCGCCCCCACTGCCGGCAGCTGCGGGGTAATTCCAGCCGTGCTCATCACCTATCAGAAACAACAGGGTCTGCCCCGCCGAGAACTGCTGCGTGCCCTGCTGGTCAGTGCCGGGATTGGTAGTGTAATCGCCGAGAACGCCTCCATCAGCGGTGCACAAGGGGGCTGCCAGGCAGAGATCGGCTCTGCAGCCGCCATGGCCGCCGGTGGTCTGGTATATTTGGCAGGGGGCGACAACGACGCCATTGCCCAGGGCGCCGCTATGGCGCTGAAAAATATGCTGGGACTGGTGTGCGACCCGGTAGCCGGGCTGGTAGAGACCCCCTGCATTAAGCGCAACGCCGCCGGCGCCGCCAATGCGGTGGTGGCCGCCCAAATGGCACTGGCGGGGATCCAAAGCGTGATCCCCCCGGACGAGATAATTGACGCCATGTACGAGATCGGCTGCCAGCTGCCCGCCTGCCTGCGCGAGACCTCACAGGCCGGACTGGCCACCACCCTCACCGGACAAAAAATTGCCGAAAGGCTGGGGCAAAACCAGTTCTAAACCGTAAAGAAAAGCAAAAACCGCCCGCTGCACAAAGCAGCGGACGGCTTTTTTATCCCCAGGGCCACTCAGCCCAGCGCCACATCCATGGCCATCATCAGGGCAAAGCCGGCAGCAGCGCCCATGGTGCCGGTATGACCGTGGGGGCCGGTTTGGGCCTGGGGGTTCAACTCCTCCAGCACCACATACACCATCGCCCCGGCGGCAAAAGCTAACAAAAACGGCAGCACCGGACGCAGCAGGGCGGTGAGCAATATGGTCAGCACCGCGCCCACCGGCTCTACGGCACCGGACAGTACCCCATACACAAAGGAACGGCTGCGAGAGCAACCGTCGCTGCGCAGCGGCGCCGCCACAATGGTGCCCTCCGGAATATTTTGCAATGCGATTCCGACCGCAAGGGCAAAGGCGTCCGCCGGCGTAATGGCCCCGTCGCCTGCCAGCATACCGGCAAACGCCACGCCCACCGCCATACCCTCCGGCACATTATGCAAAGTCACCGCCAGCACTAACAAAAAAGAATTGGCGCCTGCCGTGCCCGGCTTTGGCTCTAAATGCAGCCGCGCCGTAAGCTGATCCAGTCCCAAAAGAAACCCGATCCCCGCGAGAAAGCCGACCACAACCGGCAGCCAGCTGCCGGACAGCTCCAAAGCAGGCAGCAGCAACGACCAAACGGAGGCTGCCAGCATCACGCCGGAAGCAAAGCCCAACAAAATCTTTTGCACCCGGGGCGGAATATTGGATTTGAAAAGAAACACTGCGGCTGCGCCCAGCGCCGTGCCCACAAACGGAATGGCCAGCCCTACGGCAGTCTGTAAAACAGGGGTCATTGCGTGTTCTCCTTTTTTCTGCGTTCTAAGTTAGTTACAACTAACCTCTTACAGTTTATCAAATTTTTGTCCCGGACGCAATCCCTTTTTTTCGAAGGCGAAAATAGGAAGCTGTCGCCGGGAGCCGTCAGACTATACTATGTGCGCAGCGAACCAGGCGTGCATATCCACACACCGGTAGTTCGTATATACCGGGCAATGCAACCGGCGGTGTACCAACGCATTATCACACCATATATGCCGGACAGCGCCGGGTCGGGCAAAAGCAGCCACAAAACCGGGCATAAAAAATCAGCAAGGCAAACCTGCCTTGCTGACTTCTTTTGCACACCACAGCGGGCAATACCCTCGGGAGCACTCATTATTCGCTTTGTTTATCGCCCGGCGGCGAAGCTACGCACACGGAACTTGGCGCCGGTGCTTTCGCACACTTGGCGAGACTTCTCAATATCCTCCGGCGAAATCACATCCACCACCGTCATACGCACATCCGGGCAGTGCGCCACACATTCCCGAGTGAACTGCAGCATGGCGTCAAACGCCTTGCCGCCGTAGCAGTTGCGGGTAATCTTATCATACTTCTCTGCCGTAGGCTCGTTGAGAGACACAGAAATGCTGTCAAAATGACGGCACAGCAGCTCTGCGGTGGGCTTGCCGTTGATTAAGTCCGACAGGCCGTTGGTATTCAGCCGCAGGTGAATCTTTGGATTCACCGTGCGCAGATAATCCGCCGCTTGCAGCAGGTGGTCCAGCGCATTGGTGGGCTCACCGTAGCCACAAAACACCGCCTCGTCCGTGTGGGCAAAATCGTAAGCGTCAATCGCCGCCTTGATTTCCTCCCAGGTAGGCTCCGTGTCAAACCACATTTCCTTCGCATCGCCCACAGCGTCGCCCTTAGAGCGAATGCAAAACGCGCAGTTACAGGGGCACTGATTTGTAATATTCAAATACACACCGTCGTAATAGCGATAAACAATATCAGCCATTGAGATAACCCTTCAATCTTTTATAAATTCCGGCCTTGTCCAGCGCCAGCGCCAGTACAATAAACACCACTGCGCTGCCTACCGCCTGAATGGCATTGGCCGGTATATCTGCGATGGCGCCCTCCCGGTACAGCACCAGATCCGCCACATAGTAGCCGCCAACAGTAATGGCACCGGACAGAATGGTGCACAGCGCCGTCCACACCGTCAGCAATTTATTGCTCTTATTATATAATGCAACAAAGGGAATTGCAATAAGGAATTTGATGATGGCAGAGGGAATGGCATAGGTGGCAAACCCACTGGCAAGATCAGAAAACGCAGCGCCGATGGAAGCAGCCAGGAACGCCCAAGGCCCCAGCAGCAGTCCGCTGAGATAAATCATGGCGTCGCCCACATGAATATAGCCGCCGGCACCGATGGGAATGTGCAGCATAGTCAGACCGAACACCATGGCGGCGAACAGCGCCGTGAATGAAATCTTTTTTACCGTCTTGTTCATAACAGATCCTCCATAATCCTTTCAAAATCTACGCCGTCCCGGGGGTCTGTACCGTGGGTAACGGCGATGGCGTGACTGAGAAAATCCACCGCCTGTTTGGCTGCCTGTGCCGGCGTCCGGCCACGAAGCAAGCCGCCGGTGAATACAGAAACAAACAGATCGCCGGTGCCGCTAAAGGAACCGGGGCGCAAGGGTGCTGCCAAGTCCGTGCAGTCCCCGCCTGCAAACACCAGGGTGTGGATCTCCGTTCCCTGCCGATAGCCGGTGACCGCCACCACCCGGTGATCCTCTGCCAAGCGGGCGCCCATTTGCCGCACCGCAGCCGGATCCTCGGTATACTCCGCCCCGCACAGCAGCGCCAGCTCGCTTACATTGGGCGTGAGCACATCTGCCTGTGCTGCCAGGCGGCGCACCGCATTACACCGTGCTTCATCAAACCCATCGTACAGGCTGCCGTCGTCTGCCATTACCGGGTCCACCACCAGGAGCGTATCCGCCGTGCGGTGGACAGCCAGAAAGTCCGCAATGCAGTCCCCCTGGACCGGATTGCTGAGAAAGCCGGTGATGATGCCGTCCGGCTGTACCTCTTGCCAGTCCGCAGTAAATTGGGGCATAAAGCCGGTCAAATCCTCCATAGAGTAACGGTCATAGCCGGTTTGGCGGGTAAGCACCGCCGTAGGCACCGGGTGCACCCGCACGCCCATAACAGTCAGCACCGGAATGGCCGCCATCAGCGAGCAGTTGCCGTAGCCGGAAAGGTCGTTAAAGACCACGCAGTTTTTCAAGTTCTCGCCCCCTTGCTTTTCTGTTATATATAGTATATACTAATTTTGACAGGAATAAAAGACACAAAACCACTGATTTTTTAAGGTACAGTTATGCTAAAATACACCCAAGCCTACACCATGTTTAAGGAAATGATTGCCGACGGGCGACTGCGCCGGGGGGAACGGATGCCCTCTATTCGCCGGGCGGCCGAGCTTTACCGGATCAGCCGCACCACCGTGCAGAATGCTTACTTTCAATTGGCGGCGGAAGGCTATATTTACGCCAAGCCCCAAAGCGGCTACTTTGTGGCGGGAGGTCCTAAGGCACCGGCGACTCCCATGCCCCGCCCCCGGGTGCAGACACCACCTTGGCTGGATCTCACCGGCAACAGCGCCGATCTGTCCAGCTTTGACTTCTCTCTATGGCAGCGCTACATTAAGAGTGCCTTGCGCCAGCGGCAGCGGCTGCTCACTTACAGCGAGCCCCAGGGAGAGTACGACTTGCGGTGCGCCTTGGCAGACTATGTGCGGGAGCGGCGCAATGTGGTCACTGCTCCGGAACATATTGTGGTAGGCGCCGGGGTGCAAATGCTACTGGAGATCCTCTGCGTACTGCTGAAAGGGCGACGCACCGTGTCCTTCCCGGACGGCAGCTTTGTACAGGGCAGCACCGTGTTTGCCGCCCACGGCTACACCGTGCGCACCCGGTACAAGGACGCAGACATTATCTATGTATCTCCCTCCCACATGAACCGGCAGGGAGATGTGATGCCCATTCAGCGGCGGCTGGAGCTGTGCGCCCACTCGGCAGATACCGGCGCGGTGGTGATCGAGGACGACTTTGAAAACGACTTTTTGTACAGCAGCACCCCCACCCCCTCACTGTACGCCCTGGGCAGCGGCAATGTGGTGTATATGGGCGCCTTCTCCGCCCTGCTGCTGCCGGGCATTCGCATCAGCTTTATGGTGCTCAGTCCGGCGCTGGCCGCCGCCTACCATCAAATGAAAGACACCTTTGCCCAAACCGCATCCAAGACGGAGCAGATTGCCCTGTGCGCCTACCTGCGGGACGGGAATATGAAAACCCGCACCAAAAAAATCCGCCGTCTGTACACCGGCAAAGCCAAGACCCTGTGTGCCCTGCTGGCAAAGGCCCTGCCGGACCATCCGGTGCGCGTGGGCGAAAACGGCCTGCAGGTGCAGATTGAAACGCCGATGCTACCGGACAGCGCCCCTTTTGAGCAGGCGGGGCTTGCCTTGTATATTGTAAAAGAGAAAAGCGGCAAAAATATAGTGGTGGTCTCCCCCTCCGCTGTGCCTGCCGATCGGCTGGAAGAAGCCGCTCACGCCGTGGCTGCCGCCCTGTACAAAGCGGAAGAAGCGGCGAAAGCAAAGTGAAGTAAAGATATTTACTAACAGGGACAAGTTTGGTACTCTGGCTGCCAGTCCCATTGTGCCTACCCTTGGGAATTGCTACAATGAAGTTGCAATTTGAAGGAGGTACAACGCCATGAAAAAATACACTGTAAAACACCTGATCACATCCGCCCTGCTGAGCCTGACCGCCCTGGTAGTGGGCTACGCCCTGCTGAACCTGCCCTTCCGACTGATGGACTGGCTGGACCCCACCCAAATGAAGCTGGTGTTCGCCGCCGAATTTGTGCTGTATATCACCGTGCTGGGGCTGGTGATCACCCGCAGGGAAAAGAAACTGGCTGCCAAAAAAGCCGCCTATGCCCGCAGACAGCGCCGCCGCGCCCGGCTGGCACGGCAAGACGCCACCGCCAGCCGCCTGGTTTCCACCACCACTGCGGACGCCGGCCACATTGCCGCTTAAAACAAAATATGCTATAATAGGCCTGTACAAAAACAGGTCTATTTTTTTGCCCAAGGAGCAGGCTTATGGAACCTATCAGCCCCAAACACATCACCGTAACCGACCCCTTTTGGGCGCCCCGGATCCGCACAGTAACTGACATCGTACTGCCCTACCAATGGCAGGTGCTGCACGATCAGGTGCCCGGTGCGCCAAAGAGCAGCTGCATCGCCAACTTCCAAAAGGCCGCTCATGCCATTGCCGCAGCAAAAGCCGGTCGCCCCCGACCCACCTACCCCACGGACAAATGGTATTATGATGACAAGAACAGCCAAGAGAACGCCTTTATGGGATGGGTGTTTCAGGACAGCGACCTGTACAAATGGCTGGAGGCCGCCGCCTATGCCATACCCTACAGCAACCGAGCGTACCTGACTGAAAAGAGCCGGGAAGCGGTGGAGATCATTGCCGCTGCCCAGGAGACGGACGGCTATTTGGACACCCTGTATTCCATCAACGGCCTGCAAAACCGATTTACCAACTTAAAGGACTTCCATGAGCTGTACTGCTTCGGCCATCTGGCCCAAGCTGCCTGTGCCCGGTGGACCATGCAGGGAGAGCGGGACCTATTGGATATTGCTTGCCGCGCAGCGGACTGCATTTGCCGCACCTTTGGCAGAGGAAAGCGCCCCGGCTATCCCGGCCACCCGCTGGCAGAGCTGGCACTGGTACAACTGTATGAGGTCACCGGCAAGGCGGACTATTTGCAAACAGCCGACTTTTTTATCCGCACGCGGGGCACCCGACCGATGATTTTTGACAGGGAGCGAGGCGTTGACACCGACGGCAGCGACTATATTTATAACCAGGCCCACTGCCCGCTGACCGCACAGACAACTGCCGTGGGCCATGCGGTGCGAGGCGTGTACCTATATACCGGGGCAGCCGCCGTGGCAGAGCATACCGGGAACCGGGCGCTGCAAGCCGCCTGCGAAACGCTGTGGCAAGATCTGTGTCGCACCAAACTGTATGTGACCGGTGCGCTGGGCCAGACGGCTGTGGGCGAGGCTTTTGGCCCGGCCTATTATCTGCCGAACGACTTGGCGTATGGGGAAAGCTGCGCCTCTGCCGGGCTGGTATTCTTTGCGCAGCGGCTGTACCGTTGCCACCCGCACGCTGCGTACGGCGCCGTAGCGGAGCTTGCCCTGTGGAACACAATTGCCGGAGCCATGAGCGCCGACGGCTGCCACTTCTACTACGCCAATCCACTGGAGGCGGAGGGTGTGCTGAACGATACCGTACCGGAGCGCAAACACCAGGCGTTGCGCCGCCAAAACTGGTTTGACTGCGCCTGCTGCCCACCCAATGTGGCGCGGGTCACTGCCGGGATCGGGCAATACGGATTTTATGCAGACGACAGCACCCTGGCTATTGAGCTGCCCTTGGGTGCGCAGGTAGACACGCCTTTTGGGCATCTGCAAATCATCTCCACCCTACCGGAAAGCGGTGACTTCACCGTAAAGATCACCCAGCTAAAGCGACCCTTTACTCTACGGCTGCGTCTGCCAGACTGGTGCAAATGTCCTACCCTGGACGGCCAACCTGTCACGGCAAAGGACGGCTACTATGTGCAGCAGATCACTGCCCCCACCACCCTGCGCTTTTGCTTTGCACCCACGGTTCGACTGTTGTACAGTGACGCTCGGGTAGGTGCCAATGCCGGGCGGGTGGCACTCAGTCGGGGCGGTCTGATCTATGCGCTGGAGACCCAAGGTGCTCCCTCTATCCACGCCCTTACTTTGGACTCCAAATCACCGATCGTCTATCGGGACGGCTGCCTACTGGCCGCGGGTACCTGTCTGCAAGACGGCGATCATCTGTACACCACATCACCGCCAAAGGCCGTGCCCCGCACCCTTCGTTTCATCCCCTTCTGCCGCAGACTAAACGGTCAGGAGGACCAAATGGCCGTGTGGGTACGCACAACAGACTGAACAAAAAAGAACGGCACCGCCTGCAACTGCAAGCGGTGCCGTTCTTCGTTTTTTATATGGATTATAACATCATATCCACAATGCTGTCTGCCAGCGCTGTGGGGTTCTGCACATCCAGCCCGCTGATGAGCCGCGCCTGATCGTACAGGATCTTGGTGTATTTCTTCAGCGTTTCCGGATCGTCCTTTAAGAGGGCGAACAACTTCTCTGCCAGCGGGTGCTTATCGTTGATTTCCAGCACCAGCTGGGCCTTGGCGCCCTGGCCGCCGCCGGGCATACTGCTGAGCACTTTTTCCATCTCCATGGACAGGTAACCCTCTGCCGACAGGCACACTGCGTGGCTGCCTAAGTTGCCGGAGAATTTCACGGCGCTGACTTCCTCGCCCAACGCCTCTTTCATCGTGTCCAGCAAACCCTTGGCGTCGGCATTCTTTTGCTCCATGGCTTTCTTTTCATCTTCGCTTTCCAAATTCAGGTCGTCCTTGGTAATGTTAGCGAACTTCTTGCCATCGTACTCCATGAGCATTTGCAGGGCAAACTCATCTACATCGTCCGTCAGGTACAGCACTTGGTAGCCCTTGCTCAGTACCGCGTCCGTCTGGGGCAGCAAAGCGATCTTCTCCGCTGTGTCGCCACAAGCATAGTAAATGGTATCCTGCCCCTCGGCCATACCATCCACATACTCTTTCAGGGTCATCATACCCTCCCCGGCAGAGGATCTGAACAGCAGCAGGTCTTTCAGGTCGTCCTTCTCGGCGCCGTAGTTGGCATACACGCCGAATTTCAGCTGCACGCCAAAGGTCTTAAAGAATGCCTCGTACTTCTCCCGCTCATTCTTCAGCATGCGGGTCAGCTCATTCTTGATCTTGCGGTTAATGGCCTTGGCAATGATCTTCAGCTGATGATCGTGCTGGAGCATCTCACGAGAGATGTTCAGGCTCAGGTCTGCACTGTCAATGAGCCCGCGCACAAAGCTAAAGTGATCCGGCAGCAGATCCGGGCACTTCTCCATAATCAGCACACCGTTGGAGTATAGCGCCAGCCCTTTTTCAAACTCCTTGGTGTAGTAGTCAAAAGGTGGGTTCTTAGGGATATACAGCAGGGCGTCAAAGGTGGCTTGACCCTCGGTCTTAAAGTGCATCACATCCACCGGGTCCTCATAGTCGCCAAAGCGCTGCTTGTAAAATGCATTGTAGTCCTCCGGCTTCAGCTCGCTTTTGGCCTTACGCCACAGAGGCACCATAGAATTTAAGGTCTCGTCCGCCACCTCTGTCACGGTCTCGCCCTCTTTGTCCGGGTTCGGCACCTGGTGGCTCATCTGCATAATAATGGGATAGCGGATATAATCGCTGTATTTCTTCACCAGGCCCTGAATCCGGTACGGCTCCAGGAACTCGTCGTAATTTTCTTCCTCGGTGTTCTCTTTCAAGTGCAGGGTGATCACCGTACCGCAATCTGCCTTGTCGCAAGGCTCTAAGGTGTAGCCGTCTGCGCCGGTAGAGGTCCAGCAGTTGGCTGTATCTGCCCCAAAGGCCTTAGACTCCACGGTCACTTTGTCCGCCACCATAAAGGCGGAGTAGAACCCAACGCCGAACTGGCCGATCACTTCTACATCGTCGGCAGCCTTGGTGTCGTTCTCCTGCTTAAAGTTCAGGGAACCGGACTTGGCGATGGTGCCCAGGTTCTGCTCCAGTTCTTCGCCGGTCATACCGATGCCGTTATCTGTCACGGTCAGGGTGCGGGCGTCCTTGTCCACCGCCAGGCGAATGTGAAAATCGCTGCGGTTCATACCCACCGTGTCGTCCGTCAAAGAGCGGAAGTACAGCTTGTCCAGCGCGTCGGAGGCGTTGGAGATCAGCTCCCGCAAAAAGATCTCCTTATGGGTATAAATGGAGTTAATCATCATATCCAGCAGCTTTTTAGACTCTGCCTTGAATTGCTTTTTTCTCATTCAAATCACCTTTGTTATTTCAGAATTAGCACTCTTTGACTGCGAGTGCTAATTGTTATTATAATCCAATTTTTCCATTTGTCAACCCCGGGGGCAAAAATCCACATTTTGACCTCAAAAAGGCGCAAAAAAGCCCGGCTCTGCAGAGCCGGGCAATGGGTGATCTGGATTTACGCAAAAGGATTTTCCGTAGGATAGAGCATACCCTGGGGCTGATTAAAGCCCACATCGGTAACGCCCAGGCACCGCAGCACATCAAAGATGGCCTTGCCGTAATGGCCAAAAGCCACTGCCCCATGGTGAGGGAAGTTCTTTTCAATGAGCACATGGCGATAAAACCGACCCATTTGGGGAATGGCAAACACGCCGATGCCGCCAAAGGAGCGGGTAGGTACCGGCAGCACCTCCCCCTCTGCCACATAGCCCCGCAACCGGCAATCTGCCGTGGACTGGAGCCGGAAGAAGGTGATGGGACCGGGGGCAATATCCCCCTCCAGGGTGCCGTTGGTGTATTCCACCGGCAGGGTGCGTGCCATGATTTTCTGGTACTTCATCTCGCAGGCAGACAGCTTGCAAACCGGAGTGTTGCCGCAGTGGAAGCCCATAAAAGTATCGGTTAGGCTGTACGGATACGCGCCCTTGATCTTCTCCGCATACAGATCGGCCGGCACGCTGTTGTTAATATCCAGCAGGGTCACCGCATCCCGACTGACGCAGGTGCCGATAAACTCGGACAGCACGCCGTAAATATCCACCTCGCAGGACACGGGAATGCCCTTGGCGGTCAGGCGGCTGTTTACATAACAGGGCACAAACTGGAACTCTGTCTGGAATGCAGGCCAGCACTTGCCGGCAATGGCCACATACTTGCGAGCGCCCTTGTGGGTCTCCACCCAGTCCAGCAGAGTCAGCTCGTACTGCGCCAGCTTGGCCAGAATCTCCGGCTTCTTATTGCCCTCGCCCAGCTCTTCCTCCATCTCCGCTACCACATCGGGAATGCGGGCGTCCCCGGCGTGGGCGTGGAACGCAGCGTACAGATCCAGCTCGCTGTTCTCCTCAATCTCAATGCCCAGCCGGTGCAGGGGCGCGATAGGCGCGTTGCAGGCCAAAAAGTCCTGGGGACGGGGGCCGAAGGAAATGATCTTCAAATCAGACAGTGCCAGCAGCGCCGTTGCCACCGGCACAAAGTCCCGGATCATGGCGGCACAGTCCGCTGCCGTACCTACCGGGTACTGGGGAATATACGCCTGCACGCCCCGCAAATTCAGGTTGTAAGACGCATTGAGCATACCGCAATAGGCGTCGCCGCGGCCATCCAGCAGACTGTCGCCGCTCTCCTCCGCCGCTGCGCAAAACATCACCGGGCCGTCAAACTGCTTGGCCAGAGTGGTCTCTGCCGTCTCCGGACCGAAGTTGCCCAGGAAGATCACCAAGGCGTTGACCCCGGCAGCCTTTAAGTCTGCTAAAGCCGGCGCCACATCCGTCTCGCTCTCTATACACACCGGGCAGTTGTGCAGCATGCCGTACTTGGCATAGGCTGCCGCCAATGCGTCTCGCCGTCCAACGGACAGCGCCATGGGAAAGCAGTCTCGGGACACGCTCACCAGTCCCAGCTTCAGCTCAGGAATATTTGTCATCATCACACTGTACCTCTCTTATCTTGCCCCCCTTGCCGGGCGGGCGTGATTTATTACTTATTATACCGCCCCGGCGGGCATTCGTCAACGGCAGCGGATTTATGCTACATTGCACAAAAAAGCGTATCGTTTTTCGTTCCTTTTTGTGCGCCTATACATTTGCTATGCAAAGACTGCATATTTATGCGTATAATCTATGGAAATCTCTTGCATTTTTCATGGGAATGTGCTACAGTGAACCACGATAAACCGTATATTTATAAGTATCTGTACGGCAATTTTTTGAAAGGATAGGTACAAAACAATGAAGAAGTTTAACAAAGTCATTGCCCTGGTGCTGGCTGTCCTGTTTGTGGCTGCGTCTTTCGCCGCTTGCTCCTCTAACAGCGGCAACGATGGCAAGGGCACCACAGAGGCCGCCAAGACCCAGAAGGTCAAGGTGATCGACATTGCACTGTCTGACGAGGAATACGCCTTTGGCGTGGACAAAAAGCAGCCGGAGCTGAAAGAGAAGGCCAACGCTTTCATCAAAGAGCTCAAAAAAAGCGGCAAGCTGGACGAAATCTGCAATCACTACTTTGGCAGCGGTGAGCCGGCAGGCGTGACCAGCGCCGCCGAGGACAGCGCCAAGGATCAGCTGGTGGTTGCCACCAACGCCGAGTTTGAGCCTTTTGAGTACAAGAAGGGCGACACCTTCTACGGCATTGACATGGAGATTGCCAAAGCACTGGCAGACAGCCTGGGCAAAGAGCTGGTAATCAAGGACATGAAGTTTGAGGCCGTGGTTACCTCCGTGCAGCAGCAGAAGTGCGACATCGCTATGGCCGGCTTGACCGTCAACGAGACCCGCGCAAAGCAGGTAGACTTTACCGACTCTTATTATTCCGCTTCTCAGAAAGTGGTTGTAAAGGGCGACGACACCACCTTTGACGCTTGCAAGACCAAGGAAGATGTGGAGAAGATCCTGAACGGCCTGGACAGCAGCGTAAAGATCGGCGGCCAGAACGGCACCACCGGTCAGTCCTATGTACAGGGCAGCGAGGACATGGGCTTTGCCGGTTTGAAGGCACAGTTCGTTGGCTATGACAACGCTTCTCTGGCTATGCAGGACCTGATCAACAGCAACCTGAATTATGTGATCGTAGATGCCGCACCGGCAGCTGCCATCACCACCGCCATCAACAATGTGGCATAATCAGGTCAAATAAACAAAGACGAATCCGCACCTCACCCCCGCACGGGGGTGGGGCATTTTTTGACAAGAAGCCGCCTTGGCGGCAGGGACGCAACTTATGGATAATTTTAGCAACAAAGTTCAGGTTTTCCTTGACTACTTTATTCATCACGACGGCTACAAGACGGTGCTGCTTGGCCTGCGCAATACGGCGGAGATCGCCATGCTGGGCTTGCTGATCGGTATCGTTTTCGGCACCGTGATCGCCACCACCCGGGTTATTCCACGCACCAATCCGGTGGCTAAGTTCTTTAACGGTCTGTCCGGGCTGTATGTGGGCCTGTTCCGAGGCACCCCCATTGTGGTACAGCTGCTGGTATTCTACTATGTACTGATGCCGCTGATGAACCTGCACATGAATTCCGTGGCCGTAGCCGTGGTGGTTTTCGGTATGAACTCCGCCGCCTATATCTCCGAGATCATGCGCGCCGGTATTCTGTCCGTAGACAGTGGGCAGATGGAGGGCGGCCGGGCCATTGGTCTGAGCTACGCCACCACCATGATGAAGATTGTGATTCCCCAAGCGGTCAAGAATATTCTGCCCACCCTGGGCAACGAGTTTATCTCGCTGATCAAAGAGACCTCGGTGGTCAGCTTCGTAGGCGCTATGGACCTGTATGTTGCGTTCAACCGCATTGGCTCCAACAGCTACGAATTTATGATCCCCTACCTGGTGATGGCTCTGATCTACATTGTGATCGTGCTGGTAATCACCCTGGGCATTAAGTTAATGGAAAGGAGCCTGAGAAAAAGTGATAAAAGTATCTGACCTGCACAAAAGCTTTGGTAAGCTGGAAGTGCTGAAAGGCATAGACGAAAACATCGAAAAGGGCGAAAAGATCGTTGTGATCGGCCCCTCCGGCTCCGGCAAGAGCACCTTTTTGCGGTGCCTGAATTTGCTGGAAACCCCCACCTCCGGTCAAATCTGGTTTGACGGCCAGTGCATTACGGACAAAAAGACGGACATCAACCGGGTGCGCCGCAGTATGGGCATGGTGTTTCAGCACTTTAACCTGTTTAACAACAAGACCGTGCTGGGCAATATTACCCTGGCCCCCATTCAGTTGAAGCTGATGAACAAGGAGGAGGCCAACGAGAACGCCCTGCGCCTGCTGGATCGGATCGGCCTGCGGGATAAGGCAGACGCTTATCCCTCCATGCTTTCCGGCGGCCAAAAGCAGCGAATCGCCATCGTGCGCTCTCTGGCCATGAACCCTAAGGTGATGCTCTTTGATGAGCCCACCTCCGCCCTGGACCCGGAAATGGTGGGCGAGGTGCTGGATCTGATGAAAGAACTGGCCAACGACGGTATGACCATGGTGGTGGTCACCCACGAGATGGGCTTTGCCAAAGAGGTTGCCAGCCGGGTGCTGTTTATGGACGACGGCAAGGTGCTGGAAGAAGGCACCCCTACGAATATATTCGACCACCCCAAGGCCGAGCGCCTGACCACCTTCCTGGATAAGGTACTGTAAATCTATCATGTATAGCAAAAAGGAACGGCCCCGCCGTTCCTTTTCTTTTTTTTCAATTACAATGGGAGCAAATCCCCGCCCGCTTATACCGGGCACATATTACCGCGCAAAATACCGGCCGACAAATGCCGGCCGGTACACACTGATTCTATTCTGTTTTCACCATCGCCGGATATTTACGCCTTATCCTGCATGGTATCATAAAGCTTATCCGGGTAATCGGACATAATGCAATCGGCGCCCAAATCCACCAGGTAGGCCATGTCCTCCGGGTCGTTCACTGTCCAATACTGCACCGCCATATCATGGGCGTGGGCATAATTGATTACCGTGGCTGTGCCCAGGTTGAAGCCCAGGTTCTTGTACGGCGCGCAATAGGGAATTTGCAGCACCTTGCAGGGCGGCGTGTAATTCTCGTCATTGCGCAGGGCTGCAGCCCAGAATTCCGCCACCTCGGCAATGGAAGTGCTGCGGGTCATATCCTTATAAGTGGCGTCCACATAGGCGCTCACTTCCTTATGGAAGGTGCCGAAGATCACCCGGTCGATAATTCCGCGCTCTTTCATAATATTATAGAGCAGGTCCACACCGTGGGTACCCAAATCGCCGCTGTTTTTAATCTCGATAATATACTTATATTCGCCTTTGCCCTGTGCAATCAGGTAGTCTAGCGCGTCCTCCACCCGCAAAATGCGCAGATCGTCCGGCACCTGATCCCCATGCAGGTTCGCATAGGGCTTTTCGCCGCTTTCCGTCTCAAACTGCGCCCCCATATTCAACTGGCGCAGTTCGTCATACGTCTTGTTCTCCGGGCGCACATCCTTCTCGCCAAACACCTGCTGGCTGTCCGAGGTACGGTCCACCGTGTCGTCATGAAGCAGCACCAGCACATCGTCCTTGGTGACATGCAGGTCAAACTCAAACACATCAATGGAGAAGTCCGGGTTCTCGGCGCAATTCTTAAAGGCACGCAGAGTCTCCTCCGGTTCGATCCCGCCGCCGCTGCGGTGGCCGGAAATGTCTGTCTGTTCCAAAACATACGGGTTTTGGGTGTCATACGCTTGAATGTGGTCCGGGTCCGACCGATGGTGGCACACCACCACATCCGTAATCACAATGGCCAGGATCAGCACCCCCAGTACCGCCAGCACAATGCGACCGGCACGGTGTTTTTTCCGCCCGGCTTTCTTCTTGGTTTTTTGCAGCGTCTCCGCCATAATTAAAATCCCCCTTCTGCAAGGTAGTATCTCTGGATTTTGTATTTTTAGATACTACTTGCTAATTGTAAGTGTACTGAATCCCTTGTAAAAAGTCAACCGAAAACGGAATTTTCTACTTTTTTTGGACGGATTTGAAAAAAGCAGTTGAAAATTATGTTCCTATCGGTTATTATACTGTAGAAAGGGGATTTATTATGAGCTATAATGTGAAACGCAAATCCGCACTGGATGTGATCATCCGCATTTTGTTAATTGCACTGGTTGCCGTTGCAGTTATCTTTGCCGTTAAGGTGGTATTTTCTGCCGCCAAGACCGCACCCGTAGCTGCCGACGCCGCCGCTACTGAGGACAAGTCCGTAATCGGCGAGTTTCAGGCCGGCACTTACGGCGGTATTAAAATGGACACCGCTGAGGACGCAGTCAAGTACTATGTAGAGGCCTACAACAAGACCAAGGCTGAGACCGCCGAGTTCAATACCCCGGAGGGCAAGCAGACTTGGAGCGCCTTCATCGGCGATGAGGACTTAAAGATTAACAGCGTCATCATCGACGGTAACGAGAACAAAACCATCAACAGCATGGTACCCGGTATCGTAGGCGGCATTTTTCACGCAGGCACCTCTGCCCTGCCTCCCACCGCCGGCAAAGTGCAGAAGGACGATGTGGACGAGAAGGGCAACAGCTTAGTCACCTCTTCTCTGACTGCCGATGATGTGCTGGCTGTTGTAGTTGAGGACAACGGCGACGGCACCATCACCATGAAGATCCAGCCTAAGATGGCTGAAATGAGCCACAAGGGTCAGGACTCTCAGGGTCGGTTCTTCAATACGCTGGGCGGCATCGACTCCGTTGTTAATAGCATCAAGCCGCTGACCTGGTCTGAGGGCACCACTGCCGATAACTGCAAGGTACATTATAAGAATGGCACCGGCGTTGTGAAAATCGACACCAAGACCGGCAAGATCGTAGAGGCCGACTATGATATGGAAGTTACCGTAGATGTGTCCCATGCGAATGTAGCCGTTCTGCGCGACAAGAGCGCCGTGGTAAGCATCACTTACAAGAACCACTTCCCGGCCAGCGACGAGTATCTGGCAAAGCATGGCGAGATCAGCCGCGTAAAATAAGTTAAAATCGCTTGCAGCCCTGCCACGCGGCAGGGTTGTTTTTTTGCCTATTTTTGGATTTTATCGGGGCATTTTGTGCCTTTTGCTACCGCTGCACAGCTGAATTTATACCCGCTGTAATGATACACCATAAATAAATTCGTTAAATATCTGCAATTCGCTTGCCTTTTTGGCCGGAATATAGTATTATATTTTTGTGCTTAAGCACAGGTTAAGGTTATCATCGGCAGATGATGGGAGAGCAGTGGGTTTTCAGTGGCCCGCTGCTTTTTCATTGCCCGGGTCGCCCTCAATTTTTCCTTTGCCAAAATTTAGGTGTTGACAAAATGAAAATATCTGCTATAATGATATAGCACTAAGAAAGTGCACCGGCCATATCGCGGAGTAGAGCAGTTGGAAGCTCGTCGGGCTCATAACCCGGAGGTCGTAGGTTCGAGTCCTACCTCCGCAACCACCAAAGCAGACACCAAACGGTGTCTGTTTTTTTATTCTCCTTTTGGGCTCGAACCTACGACACGTGGCTCCAAATGCGCAAGCATTTGGGAGAAACAGTCCGGGGGACTGTTTCGTAGCGAGTGCGCAATCTCGGTCCTACCTCCGCAACCACCAAAACAGACACCAGACGGTGTCTGTTTTTTATTTTCTTTTTTGGCTCGAACCTACAATGGGGTCCCCGGAAAGGCGAAAGCCTTTTTGGGGAGAGGAGGAGCAGTGGAATAAGCGACAAATCACTTTTGCCTTACGCATAAACAAAAGTGGTTTGGAGCGATATGGAACTTGTGACGACGAGGAGGCTCCAAATTTGGCGAGTGTAACGAGCAGCAAATTTGGGAGAAACAGTCCGGGGGACTGTTTCGTAGCGAGTGCGCAATCTCGGTCC
>ERZ824480.97-NODE-97-length-149334-cov-23.620804_pt1 | contig 149334 bp, 141 predicted proteins | sample MGYA00519861_ERZ824480 | MGnify/ENA primary metagenome ERZ824480 (study PRJEB31778, sample SAMEA3449152) | human gut metagenome | biome: human gut; feature: human-associated habitat; material: faeces | place: United Kingdom | collected 2010/2012 ... | reverse complement strand
CTATCTCTCTTTTCTTTTTTCTGAACTTTTGTCCAATATCTATTGTAGCACTACACACAGGATATGAACATGGCTAGAAATCATACTTGAAATACTACTAACATTATGGTATAATCTAGTTACATTACTGATACTAAAATCGTGAGGTGTGATAGAATGTCATCAAAAGATTATGATTATTATAAAGTTAAAGTACCTAGAAAAGATAAAAGCGGGATGGATATTACCACAGATAAAATCTTAAAAGGTGGAAGGCGCAGAGATAATGGTACATTTTCGGGATTGGCATATGACTTTGAAAAATTTGATGACACCACCAATTATCAACCATCTAGTACACCTCTAACAGAAGATAATGATGCAGATGGTATATTAGGCCTGTTAGGAATTTCTTTGTTAGGCGCTGCAATATTCTCTGGGGTAAAAAAAGCAGTCAATAATTATAAAACTGAAACAGATGAAAAAATGTACAAAGAACTAGCACTGAGACAAATTGTACTGAACAAGACCCTATGCAAAAGATTATCGATGATGAGCAAGTTGAAAAAGAAAAGATAAAATCCCAGGTGCGACTTGAAGAATATAAACAAAAGCAAAAAATAAAGAAAAAGATTAGGCTTGAAAAATATAAAATTAAGCAACAAACTAAAATTCTTAAAATGAAAGAAAAATCAGCTAAAGCTAAGGGAAAAAAAGATGCTGACTTTCACAAGATGAATGAAAGTCAAAATTTTGCTTCTGATGAAACAAAAACAAATAAAATGCTATTAACACCTGCAATGTTTTTTGTTGCTTTCAAAACTGCACTGGATAATTTTCTTAGCAATACTACCGACTTTAGGTACCAAGAAGAATTATTTAAATTATTTATTGCAGCTAATGAAATTTCTAAGAGGTTGCACAATGGTCAGGTTGTATCACGTAAAGAGCGCAAGAATTGGAATAAAATTTTTAAACAAATTTCTTCGTCAAAGATTGTTGACTATATCAATTATATAATTATAAACAATGAACAACAACTTGATTCAAAAATAATGGATTATGTTCTTATAAATTTTCAAGGTGGAATTTACAATGGGAATGACTTGATACCGATAAAGCCCATGACGGTTAAGAACAAATTATATTTAAAGTAGGAATTAAGACATTAGATAAGGTTTTTAGGGTTCTACCTTTGGAAGCTGTTAAAGGTCAAAAAACACATTGTACTTGACTTATTTTACAACTCAAAGATACAAATATCATATCACAAAAAACACCTAGGGACAGCTCATAATTCCATTTCGCTCCGCTCCATTACATTTATGAGCTGTCCCTAAACATATTTGTTTGACTATATTTATTGTTACACACAGCAAAAAAGTGAACATTATTATTTGTCCAGATCTCACTTGGTTTATGAACATTATTCTCAGATGAAATGTAACACACCTCATATGATTTCCATAAACATTATCCCAAACAAAATAATGTTTAATGTTCAAAATCGCAGATCAGTGAACAAAATCACTTTTCTGCGTATCTAAGCGGTTTAGTTGAGTTTCTGATAATGTTCAAAACTTTTGAGTTTTGCTCAAATAACTCTTTCAAGCTCACTGACAACTATTAGCAAAGAAGCGTTTTGTAATTGCACCGAGCTTGAAAGTATAATTATACCTGATTCTGTAATAAGCATTGACAATGCCGCATTTAAGGGTTGCACCAAGCTAAAGAACATAATTCTCCCAAGCTTATTGACAGCTATCGGCTTTGAGGCGTTTAGTGACTGCACCAGTCTTGAAAGTATAAATATACCAGATGGAGTAATTTCTATATGGGAAAAGGCTTTTGAGAACTGCACAAGCCTCAAAAGCATAAAAATACCTGATTCAGTAGAGGACATTGGCTTCTATGCCTTTAAAGGCTGCAAAAATCTTAAAGACATAACTATCCCAAATAGCGTTACGCTCATAGACCTGAGCGTATTTGAAAACTGCGAAAGCCTTGAACACATAAAACTGCCTGAGAGGGTAACTGAGATACGCAATAGTGCGTTTGAGGGTTGTAGAAGTCTTAAAAACATCACTCTGCCTGACACAATTACAGCCATAGGCGAACATGCTTTCAGCGAATGTACGAGCCTTGAAGACATAAAAATACCTGATTCTGCAAAGGACATTAGATGCAATGCCTTTAGTGGGTGCAAGAAACTTACAGACATAACTATCCCAAATGGTACGCTTGTCATATGCGACAGCGAATTTGAAAATTGTGAAAGTCTAAAACAAGTAAAGCTACCTGACTCAGTAAAGAAAATAACCAATTGTGCGTTCTCAGGTTGCCGAAGCCTTAAAAACATTACCCTGCCTAATGCGTTAATAAGCATAGGGTGTTATGCTTTCGATGAATGTACAAGTCTTGAAAGCATCGAGATACCATATGGCACAACTGATATTGAATATTATGCATTTCATCAGTGTAAAAGTCTTAAAAGCATAACTCTTCCTAATTCATTATATTACATTGGCGCACACGCATTCAACAATTGTGAAAGCCTTGAACACATAAAGCTGCCTGATTCAATAGATAAAATATACAATAATACTTTTGCAGGCTGCCGTAGTCTTGAATACATCACCATTCCCGACACAATTAAAAGCATAGGCAGTTATGCGTTCTGCGAATGCACAAGCCTTGAAAATCTTGAGATACCATATGGCGTAACAGATATAGGCTTCATGGCATTTTATAACTGCAAAAATCTTAAAAACATAACTATCCCGACTTCATTAAATTACATCAATTCATATGCATTCAGCGAATGTGAAAGCCTCGAGACCGTGACCATAATATCAGACTGCACCAGCAAGATCATAGACGTAAGAGAACTTGATCTTGACACCATGGATCAGTGGATATTCCTCTATTTCTGATGAACTGACCCCAAAAAGTTAGACAAAGATTCAAAAGAAAATTTATGCAAAGCGACTAAGAGGAATCTTGGCCGCTTTTTTATTTGCAGTCCAGACAAGCGGACAGTTGATGTGTTATAATATAGTCAAATAAAGAAAAATGGAGGGATATATCAATGAGTTCCATAAACCTTGAAAACCTGACTATACCGAAATCGACAAACTGTAGCTTTCTGCTTAGCGATTGCCCTGAGCTTGAAAGCGTAACGCTCCCCAAAAACGCAACGATTATTCATTCTTTGATCTTTGGCGAATGCTCCAAGCTAAAAAATGTAGACATACCTGACACAGTAACTACTATTGGTTATGAAGCATTTAGAGGCTGTACCAGCCTTGAAAGTATAACCATACCCGATTCTGTAAAGCGCATTGGCAACTGCGCATTCTTTAACTGTCCTGATCTTAAAAGCATAATTATACCCGATTCTATAAAAAAGATCAGCAAATGCACATTTCAGTATTGCACCGGTCTAAAGAGCGTAACTCTGCCAAGCTCACTTAAAACTATCGGTAAAAATGCTTTTTATAACTGCTCCAGCCTTGAAAGTATAACTATACCTGCCTCAGTGGAGACCATTGGTGACAGTGCCTTTCGGCAGTGTAAAAATCTTACGGACGTAAATATCCAAAACGATCCGACAAACACAACGTCCACTGCTTCTTTAAAAACGATAGGTCCTAATGCCTTTAAAGATTGCGAAAAATTAAAAAATATAAATATACCCGATTCGGTGACACGCATCGGAGAGAGTGCGTTCATGAGTTGTACAAGCCTTGAAAGCCTCACGCTCCCTGATTCTGTAACGAGAATAGAAAATGAAGCATTTGCTTCCTGCGAAAGATTGAAAAATATAACTATACCTGACAGCGTGACGGATATAGGAAGCGAGGTGTTCAATGGTTGTACCAGCCTTGAAAGCATTACGCTCCCTGATTTCATAACGAGAATAGATTATAGGGCATTTGGTTCATGCAAAGGATTGAAAAATATAACTATACCTGATTCATTATATTACATTGGCGCACACGCATTCGACGGCTGTGAAAGCCTTGAAAACATTACGCTCCCTGATTCCATAACAGAAATTGACTCCTTTGTATTTCATGGCTGTCAAAGTTTAAAAAGCATGATCATACCCGATAGCGTGACAGCTATACATAGCGATGCGTTCAAGAAATGTTCCAGCCTTGAAAGCATAAAAATACCTGAGTCCGTAGACAGCATTGAATGGAATGCCTTTAAAGGGTGCAAAAAGCTTACAGGCATAACAATCCCAAATGGTGTTACTGTCATAAGCGACAGCATATTTGAAAATTGTGAAAACCTTGAACATATAAAGCTCCCTGATTCATTGGAGGATATATGTGATAATGCGTTCCAAGGCTGTCATAGTCTTAAAGAGATAACTCTGCCTGATACATTAGAAAGCATAGGTAAAAAAGCGTTCTGCGAATGTAAAAGTCTTGAAAGCATTGAGATACCCTATGGCACAGAACGTATTGGCTCTTTTGCATTTTATCAGTGCAAAAACCTTAAAAGCATAACTATTCCAAATACATTATATTCCATCGGCAACAACGCATTCAGCGATTGTAAAAGCCTTGAAACAGTGACCATAATATCAGACTGCACCAACAGGACAATAGACGTAAGAGGACTTGACTTTGACACAATGAACAGGTGGATATTCCTCTATTTCTGATTACTCCGCCTTGACAAAGCGTTGCTGATAAGATATAACGAAATTATTGCAATAAAATTATAGAAGAATGGAGTACCTGATATGGGAAAAATAACATGGAACAGCACATTTGCAGATGTGCAACAGTTGTTGATTGACCAAGACGAAACGTTCATAAAACAGCTTGAATACTTAAACAGTGACCAATTTCAAAAAGAAACAGATAGAGGTTATTTAAGAAGAAATCTCCATTTCTTTATGGCGATAGTTTTGCAGGGCATTCAATCACCTACAGACAAAAAGTACATTGAAAATTTTCTTTATATAATGTATCCAAATCCTACACCAATAGAAACAAAGCTAGGAGCATGGCGGCAAAATGCAGGTAATTTTGTTGGCAAAAGCAGAAAACTTACAATAAATAAAGCTTTACTATCAATATCTAAAGATACCAAAATGGACGTTTTTAGAACGGGTGATTGGGTCAATTTTAAAGACAGCAGTGGAGAAGCTATCTTTTGGGACGCCAATAATAACAGCATATTTATTGACGAAGAAGCTGACGCTATACAGAAAATGAAACAGCTAGCAGAATTCTTGATAGATGGCACTCAAATCACATCTGGCGGAGGTTTTTCACTTATGGTAGATACATATTCACTGTTAAAAGCAAACAAACAGCTCATTTTAAACGGTGCACCAGGCACAGGAAAGACCTTTTCCGCAAGAAACGAGATTGCCGACAAGCTGTTGGGACAAAACGCCGATAAAAATATCCAAATGGAAATGGTGCAGTTCCACCCCTCATATGACTACACAGACTTTATCGAGGGCATAAGACCAAACCTTGCAAGCGGAAGCATAGGCTATACGTTAAAAAACGGCTCTTTCAAGTCATTTTGCAGAAAAGCAGGAGTTATAGAGCGTATACAGGCTTCAGGCAAAAAGGTGACGGAAGATGCCATAAAAGAGTTTCTCTCTGGCGAGGACAAGTCTATCGTTGACTTCTGGATAAACAAGATAAAAGAGGAAGGCTTTGATGCTGAAAACATAAAGCCAGCCGAACTCCCTCCTTTCCTTTTTATCATTGACGAGATAAACAGAGCGGAAATATCAAAAGTCCTTGGTGAAACCATGTTCTGCTTGGACGCAGACTACAGAGGAGAAAAAGGCAGGATAGCTACGCAGTATTCTGCACTGGCAACTGACGAAACATTCTATATAAATAATGATAACGATAAGTTCTTTATCCCCTCAAATGTGTATATCATAGGCACAATGAACGATATCGACAGAAGCGTAGAGGTCTTTGACTTTGCTTTAAGAAGAAGATTTGCTTGGCATGAAGTCACCGCAGAAGCCGTAATGGATAAGGTCTTAAAGGCAATGGGCGTAGATAATGCGCTTGGCAATGATTATGATGATTATGTATTAAAAATAACAGCCCTCAATAATTCCATTGATAACACCCTTAAACTTAACAGACATTATCACCTCGGTCCGTCATATTTTGCAAAGATACTGCTGTATCTTGACGGAAATGGCTACAAAAAAGCAAGAGAAGAAGTGTGGGATAACCACCTCTCTCAGATATTGTATGAGTATGTAAAGGGCAAGAGAACTGAAAGCGAAGTAGAGAAAATAGGTGAGAATTTTAAGGCTTGATCGGAGGAACAAAATGGATAATCATATAACGATCAGTCTTAAAGATAACCAAAGCTATGATAAAGCGTATTCATTGGTCTATGATGATGAGGCAACTGATGAAAAGGAAATACCCGAAAGCTATTGGGAGGATATCAAGCAGGTCAGCGACCTAAATCAGATAAAGGGCAGTAATATCATCACCATACCTTCTCAAAGCCGAAACAAAAACAAAGAGATATTTTCACGAGTCAATGACAAGCTTTTCACCTACAATTGGGTGGGCGTGCTGTCCTGCAGAAGCAAGGGAGAAGAAAGTGAAGCTAACTACCGAATAGAGATAAGGTCACGCTTTGACAAGGACGATAAACAGTATTTCCTGCTCTATCTATTGTGCAGTGTGTGCGGCATAAATGTTTTTGACATAAACGTAAACAGCGAATCAGAAAGCGACTATACTGCCATAATGGTGCTTCTGTTTCTTATGAAGCTTATGGAAGCCTACGAAGACGGAATATACAAAGAGTATGTGCGAAAGAGATACAACGAGTATGACTTCAAGGGCGTTATGGATATCAACAGGCACATAAAGATAAACAATCCCTTTTTAGGAAAGACCGCATATTCCACTAGAGAATATTCCTACGACAACGATATTCTATGCCTCATACGCCAAACTCTCGACTATATCAAAGACTATTTTCCCGACATTTTGAAAGGCTATCTCAACAACAACGTTATCCTCAACGAGATAATAGACGCCATAGAAAATGCAACGCCCTCATATCGAATGAACGTGAACTATTCCGACTCCATGAAGTGCAGAAGAGAGATAACCCACCCTATGTATCAGAAGTACGAGAACGTAAGAAAGCTCGCATTGATGATATTGCAGGAATCAGGTCAGAACGTGTTTGACGATAAAGAAGAAGACACCTTTGGCATACTCATTGATATCTCATGGCTGTGGGAGGAGTTTATCGCTGTCAAGCTGTTGAACGAATATAGCTATGAACATTTGCTTACCGACAATTCCAAAGGAAGCCTGCAATGGTCTGACAAAGAATATTGGTATCCTGACTACATAGAAAAGGGCAAATCCGATTCCAAAAGAAACGTATTTGACGCAAAATACAAGTTCTGGGATTGGAATAAAGACGCTGATATCCACCAGCTATTGTCATATCTTTTCCTGACAGGCGGTGACACCTGCGGAATAATCTATCCCTCTCAGGAAGAACATTGTGTTTTTAGTTTTAAGAATATTAATTCATTTTCATCATTTTATAAAGCCGTTCCTACGATATACAAGCTTCCCCTTTTTATTCCGTCAAGCGAATATGATGACTATGGAGAATATTACAAAAAAATCAATATATCCATACAAGCATGGAAGCAAAGCTTCTCAGCACAGATAGCCACATCTTAATAAAACAAAACCGCTCCCCGTGACATCACGAAGAGCGGTTTTTTTATACAAATTGTAGGGGGACGGCGTCCTCGACGTCCCATTTATTGACCATGTGTCATGCTCTTGACCTTACTTTTCAGACTTTGTAAAGAATATCGCCTTTATAAGCTGGATAACGAGCATAGAGCCAAAGCTTAGAATGTATATCCATGCAAACTGCATACCTGTCATGTCTGCTATCTTGAAAAGTCCTTTAAGCGGTGGAACGAGCAGAACGGAGTTTAAAAATACCATTCCAAGACCGAACGCCATAAGACCGAACTTGTTGTTGAAAAAGTCCTTTGAGAAGATAACAGGACCTTTTTTCTTGCAGGAGAATCCGTGGAACAATCTTGCGGAGCAAAGCACTGCGAATGCCATCGTCATACCAAGAGCTGCGCTTGTCTTGTTTCCCATAAGGAAAGCCGAAGCTACTGCTATCGCTATAACTACGCCATACAATGCGATCTCGCCTAGGAAAGGACGTGTGAGTATAGATTCATTTGCGTTTCTTGGCTTGCGTTTCATGACCTCTTCGGAGTGAGGTTCAAGACCCAAACCGATAGCAGGAAGCGAGTCTGTAAGCAGATTAATAAACAGCAAATGTATTGCCGCAAACGGAACAGGAAGTCCAAGCAGTGAGTTGAAAAGCACCACAAGAATTGCCGCAAAGTTGCCCGAAAGCAGGAAGAGTATAGCCTTTTTAATGTTCTCGTATATGTTTCTGCCGTTTCTTATTGCCTTTACTATCGTGGCAAAATTGTCGTCCGCAAGCACCATTGATGCTGCGTCCTTTGAAACCTCTGTGCCTGTGATACCCATTGCAACGCCTACGTCAGCCTGTTTTAACGCAGGTGCGTCATTAACTCCGTCGCCTGTCATGGAAACTATACAGCCATTTGCCTGCCAAGCCTTTACGATCCTTATTTTATGCTCAGGTGTAACACGAGCGTAAACAGCCTTGTCCTTTACAAAGTCAACAAGCTCTTCGTCTGAATAAGCGTCAAGCTCGTGACCCTCGACAGCCTTTGAGTTGTCGTCAAGAATACCTATCTCACGGGCAATAGCCGAAGCCGTAACGATATGGTCGCCTGTTATCATGACTGGCTTTATGCCTGCCTTGCGGCATTCCGCAACAGCCGCCTTTGATTCCTCTCTCGGAGGATCCATCATAGCAATAAGACCGACAAACTCCAATCCGTCCTCGTCCTCTGGACATACGGTATCTTTGTCGAATTTTTTCTCTGCAAATGCAAGTATACGCAAACCTTTTTCCGAAAGCTCTGCCACACGCTGAGTTATAACAGCCTTTTCCTCATCGCTTGAAGTTATCCTGTTTATGAGAACGTCAGCCGCACCCTTTACATAAAGCACCTTCTCGCCGTCGATAACGTGCAGAGTTGACATAAGCTTTCTGTCCGAATCAAATGGTATCTCAGAAATTCTAGGGAGATCTTCCCTCACCTTGTCAGTGTCAATGCCAAGCTTTGTGCCAAAATTGATAAGAGCCGTTTCTGTAGGGTCGCCTATCTCAACGCCGTCCTTACAGCTTGAATCGTTGCAAAGGATCATGGCTCTTGTCATAGTCTTGACCTTTTCATCGTCAAGATCAACAGCGTCAGTGTCGATTATCCTGCCGTCTACCATTATTTTTCTGACCGTCATCTTGTTCTGAGTAAGAGTACCGGTCTTGTCAGAGCATATTACAGAAACACTGCCCAAGCCCTCAACAGCTTGAAGCTTTCTTATGATAGCGTTTTCCTTTGACATTTTCTGTGTACCGAAAGAAAGCACAATAGTAACGATAGAGCTGAGAGCCTCAGGAATAGCCGCAACAGCAAGTGCGATAGCAAACATGAACGAATCCATAAGCTTGCCGCCACGAAGCACACTAAGTCCGAACACTACTGCACAGACAATAAGTATAGCAATGGAAAGCTTTTTGCCGAACTCGTCAAGCGTGTTCTGGAGAGGCGTTTTTCTCTCTGATGCGTTTTGGATAAGCGAAGCTATCTTGCCCACCTCAGTGTCCATACCCACCTCAGTGACAAGCATTTTTCCTCTGCCGTATGTGACAAAAGAACCTGAATAAACCATGTTAGCACGCTCAGCAAGAGGCTTTTCGCCCTCTATATCGCTCATATCCTTGTCGATATTAACGCTCTCGCCTGTGAGTGCCGACTCGTTCACCTGAACAGAAGCGCACTCTACGAGTCGTCCGTCTGCACATATCTGGTCGCCCGCTTCGATAAGAAGAATGTCGCCCACTGCGATCTCCTCAGATGGGATAATGACCTTTTCGCCGTTACGAAGAGCCTTAGCCGTCGGCGCAGAAAGCTTTTTAAGGTTCGTCAGTGACTTTTCAGCCTTGACGGTCTGAACTGTACCCAAGATAGCGTTCATTGTGATAACAACGAGAATTACCGCACAGCTCTCAACGTCTTTCATGAAAGCTGAAACTATCGCAGCAATAATGAGTATAAGCACAAGGAAGTCCTTATACTGCTCTAAAAAAATCATGGGAATGGACTTTTTCTTGCCCTCCGTGATAACATTTCGTCCGAACTTTTCGCAGTTTTTCACTGCCTGCTCGGTTGAAAGACCATTTTCACCTGATGAAAACTCAGTGTAAAGCTGGTCAAGTTTTTTCTGATACTGCTTCATAAAATACCACCTTTTTTATTTTTTCCTGTAGTCGCTGCCGATATACCCTTCAAAGCCTCCTTTTCTCATAGGCTCAGAAAAATAAACGCATAAAAAATCGGCAAGACGTTTATTGGGTAAACTGCGCCTGTGGCAATTTAATCAATAAAAGTCTCGCCGTTTAGATATGCAGCGGTCCCTCATCGGAACGTACTGACGCAAACATAAACGGATCTCTCCGCCAGCTACTCTCTTTTACTATGAGGTTATTATAACCTATATTTTTGATTTTGTCAATAGTTTTTTATATGTTTTATTGTAAATTTGCAACTCATTTGCTTGATCTCATTTTCAAACACTACCCTTGATTATTATTCCAAAAGATGATATAATAGCATTGGTGATAATAATGAAAAGGAAAATACTTGTAGGTCTGCTTACCGCCGTTATCTTTTTGGCTTGCGCCCTTGTGATAAATATAACCCCAAAGGTGGAGAAAGGTTCAGTTGTGCTGACCTGTGACGGAAGCAAATATGAGCTTCCCGGCACTGAAAAGACACGATACTGCAATGGCAAGAGCGAGAGCCTTTCCGCTGAAAAGAGCTTTGAAGATCTGCTCTCCTCCGTACCGTCATTTAATGTAAAGGCGGCTGTTGATAAGTACGGCAATGTTACCCTTAAAACCCCTATGTCCGTAGAAGCCACAGGGGACAGGCTCGGTGATGTGCTTTACACTGTCTACAGCTATGACGGAAAGGTGCTTGCCAAGGAGTCAAAAAAGCTGGAGCTTCCAAAAAAGGATATTGACGGCTGTCTTGTGAAAATAAAAATTACATGGGGCAAGAAAGACACAAGCTATCTTGAAGAAGATTACTGGTTTGCCGCAATGTATAATACCGAAAGATAAACATAACATCAAAATGTAGGGGCGACCTCTGGTCGCTCACTTTATTTCTGTAAACTTTCAGACAACAAAACGTCGGACGAATTTGAAAACGTCCGACGTTTTGTTTTTTAACATATTTGAAATCCTATTATGCCCACCATACAAATAACGCTGCCGATAAATCTCAGCTTTGTGATAGGCTCTTTTCTTATGAGCGCTATAACAAACAGCGAACACAGTATCATAGGCTGGATAAATGACGCACTCGCAAGGCTCACTGCAATAACAGCATTCTCCGCAAGCAGACCTGCCACATTCGGAATCTTTGTAAGCACGACCACCCATGCGCCCTTTTGATTTTTCTTGAATATCTCCAAAGGCTTCGCCCTTGGCAGAAGTATAATAGCCATAAGTATAAGCGCAAAGAACAGCGCCATGGTCGAGGATATGTAATTCTCCGACGCTCTTACAACTATGCCGTAGCCGTATCTTGCCAAAAGATAGAACACCAGAGGAACAACTATCCTGCGGTAATTTATATTGCCGCTGTCCGTTCTGCCTGATTTTGCGATAAAAACAAGTCCTGCAACAGTAAGCACGATAAAAAGAAACTTGAAAATGCTCGGCTTTTCACCAAGGAAAATATCCGTTGCATAGGACATGAAAAGGGTGATACCAAGCCAAGCCTTAAGCTCAAAGGCTGATATTTCATCAAGGATAATAGCCGAAAGTTTAAATTCAAGGATCTTCGACAAGCACAGCAGACCTATCGCTGCAAATGACTGCCAGCTAAGCGTAATAGTCCTGTCGAGGAAAGGCAGACAGCAAGCCATGAAAACAGCCGTTGCCGCCGCCATTAAGAATCCAAGCTCATCGCCGTTGAATTTTGCCGTTGAAACGGCGTACTTGTCACTAAGGGAACATATTGTGTAGCATACAACTACAAGTATAAGCAAAAACATTATTTTTCATTTTCCTTACTATATGATTTTCTAAAACCTGTATGCTGTGAAACATACGAAATAACGGGCGACCCAAGGTCGCCCCTACGCAAAGCCGATTTATCAGTTCTTTTTATTTTTCACAAGCCATACTACCGCCAAAATACCAAGTATCACTGAGAACAGAGTAGCAATGGCTAGACATATCCAGCTTGCATACTGACTTTGTATAAATTCGTTCTGCGATTGGCTTCCTATAAGGGTATCTACCCCAGATTGCGAGCCTAACGCTGAGAACAGTATTATAAATGCCATTCTCACATTCATTACGCAGGCTATAACGCTGTAAATATGCACTATACCCTGAAAAAGGCACACTCCGCAGTCGTCCTTTACATAGCTTTTCACTCCAAGCACCGCACATACCACCGACACTGCCGTGTAGATAATGAACGCCGCAAAAAGCACTATCGTTGGCACTTTTGCCCCCTCGGTTTTCACTATCATGCTCATAAGCCCAGCCATACACCCCATGAACACAGCCGCTGCCGCAAGCCCTGCAACAGACCATTTTCTGTATAAAAGTTCTGACTTTTTTATCTGCTCTTTCTTTATCTGCTTAGGCATTTTCTTCCTCCGCCTTCTTGCTTTCAAGTTCCTCTTCGGATATCTTGAAGCGTATCCTGTCTATTTTCTGTTCGTCCTCCATTTTCACCGTCATCTCAAAAGGCGGACAGCTTATAACTTCATTCTGCTCAGGAAGTCTGTCAAGCATATCCATTATCCAGCCGCCGAGAGATGTTCTTTCGGTTTCGATAGTGTCCTCCGGCAGACCTATCCTCTCAAGAAAATCCGATACCGAAAGCTCCGCCGACGCTTCGTAAACACCGTCGCTTATTTTCACAAGGGAGGTATCCTCCTCGTCGCTCTCATCATAGATCTCGCCCACAAGCTCCTCTATGATATCCTCAAGGGTACAAATGCCCTCCGTACCGCCATATTGGTCTAGCACCACCGCCATATGCACCTTTTTGCGCTGCATCTGCTTCAGGATCTCAGAGATCTTGCGGTTTTCGGTTATGTAAAGTGGCTTGTTCATTATAAGACTTATGTCCGTCTTGCCCTTGAGATACATTTCAAAAAAGTCAGACTGGTGGATAAGTCCCACAATGTGGTCTAAGTCCTTGTCATACACGGGGAGCCTTGAAAACTTTGTCTGCACAAAGCGTTTTTTTATGCTCTCCATATCCTCATGAAGCTCAACACCCTCGATATTTACTCTCGGCACAAGTATCTCGCTTATGGTTATCTCGTCAAAATCAAGTGCCGAACGCACAAGCTCCGACTCCTGCTCTTCAAGTACGCCCTCGTCCTGAATCTCGTCTATGATATATTTAAGCTCTTCCTCAGTAACAGACGGCTCGCTGTTCTTGTTGCCCACAAGCTTTGAAACGCCGCTTTTTATGCCCATAAAGATAGCCGTTATAGGCGTGATGATGAACATGAATGCGGAGAGCGGAGCCGCCATAAGAATAGAAAACCGCTCAGAATTTTCCTTCGCAAGACTCTTAGGCAAGATCTCACCAAAAATAAGCACAAGCACCGTCATGACTACAGTAGCCAGACCCACACTTCCCTTGCCGAACTTCTCCGTAAAAAGCACCGTTGCAATAGAAGATGAAGAAATGTTCACCACGTTGTTTCCAACAAGTATAGCAGTGAGTGCCTTGTCAAAATTATCGCATATGTTCATTGCCTTCTTTGCAGACTTGTTTCCGTCGTCTGCAAGTTTTTTAAGCCTTATCCTGTTGCACGAAGAAAACGCTGTCTCCGTTGCAGAACAAATAGCAGACAGCATAAGAAGCACAGCGATGATAACAACTTTCATAAAATAAAATTATCCTTTCAGGTCAGAATATAAATTTGCTGCCCTAGTTATAAAAATAGCACTAAAGGCAGTCATGAAAACTGACTACATATAGTTATCATAACATATTTTTTAACCAATTGCAACAGTATTGTTGAAAAAACGATGTAAAAGAGTTATAATATTCTTTGTGTTCATAATATTCATATGCACAAAAGGAGATAACAGAAATGGCAAAGAAAGATAAAGACATTTTCGACAAAATAATGGACTGGAAGATATTCGGCTGGTTCAGACCCTTTTACGTCAAAAACAAAGAAATGCTTTTGTATCTGTTTTTCGGCGTACTCACCACCGCAGTCAGCTTTGTGACCGCAGGCATCTCAAAAGTACTTTTGGAGCAGGCAGGCATAGGCAAGGGCGGTGTTTCCACCACAAGCACCGTCATATCATGGATATGTGCAGTAACATTCGCATATGTCACAAACAGGATATGGGTTTTCGAGTCTGAAGCAGAGGGCAAAAAGGCGATAATCTCTGAAGCGGCTTCATTTTACGGCGGCAGGATATTCACTCTTCTCGTAGAAATGTTCATGATGTGGCTCGGCTACTCACTTCTCAGCTTCAACTATTGGGTAACAAAGATAGTGGCAAACGTTGTTGTGCTGATACTTAACTATGTCATCAGCAAGCTTGTGGTCTTCAGAAAGAAATAAGCATACAAAATCACAACATAATGTGGGCGAACACTGTTCGCCACTACCCCAAAATAACACATACATAAAAAGCTGTCGGCAAAAAATGCTGACAGCTTTTCTTTTGCCCCAGTTGCCACGTTGCAACCGACTAATCTCTGTACATAAGCGTGACCGCCATGCCGTTTATCACGCCCACGACCACTCCGCACACAATGAAAAACACCTTGATAGGCAGGTCAAGCAGAAGCGAGATAAGCCCGAACACGATAACGAACGCCATTGCTCCGCCTATCTGCACAAGAAACTTTCTCTTCACAAGCACAGGAAAACGCTCAGCAAGCTTTGCGGTCTTGTTACCCTTGCGGTCAATTATCCTGTAAATAAGCTGAGTCAGTGCCATTGGTATTCCGATAAATAAAATTGCTGTTATAAGTTTGTCCATTTTAAATTCCTCCATTTTTCACTTAAATTATAGCTTTTTGTATCAAAAAAGGCTGCCCAAGACGCAATCCGTCCGTGGGCAGCCTCATTGCTGCATATAAAATTTCTTTTATCAACAATTAAAGAACTCTTACGCCAACAACGCCCTCGATAGCCTTGAAAGCGTCAGCGTCAACGTCGCCTGTAACATCGAGCATTGTGTAAGCCCAGTCTTTCTTAGACTTGTTTACAAGGTTCTCGATATTTGCGCCCTTGTCAGATACAACAGATGTGATCTGTGCAATAAGTGCAGGAACGTTCTTGTGAAGCACGCAAACAAGGTGGTCGCCTGTTTTAGCAAGCTCTGCATTAGGGAAGTTTACAGAATTCTTGATAGTTCCCTTCTCGATATAGTCGATAAGCTCGTGAGCCGCCATTGTTGCGCAGTTGTCCTCAGACTCAGGTGTAGAAGCGCCAAGGTGTGGAAGAACGATAACGTTCTCCTCGCCAAGAACAACATCATCTGCAAAGTCTGTTACATACTTTGCAACCTTGCCGTCCTTGATAGCCTTTACAACAGCCGCACTGTTGATAAGCTCGCCTCTTGCAAGGTTGATAAGACGAACGCCGTCCTTCATCATTGCTATCTGAGCCTCGTCGATAGTGTTCTTTGTGTCAGGTGTATAAGGAACGTGGATAGTGATATAGTCACTGTTCTTGTAGATATCGTTGATATCAGCAGTTACCTTTACAGCAGGTTCGAGCTGGATAGCTGCGTTTACAGAAAGGAACGGGTCATAGCCAATAACGTCCATGCCAAGTGCAACGGCTGCGTTTGCGATCTTTCCGCCGATAGCACCAAGACCGATTACACCAAGTGTCTTGCCCAGTATCTCAGGACCTGCGAACTTAGACTTGCCGCCCTCAACAGTCTTAGGAGCGTCAGGAGTGCCCTTGAGTGAAGCAGCCCATGCAGCAGCCTCAGTTATCTTTCTTGAAGAAAGAAGAAGCGCACAAATAGCAAGCTCCTTAACAGCGTTTGAGTTTGCGCCAGGTGTGTTGAATACAACGATTCCCTGCTCTGCGCACTTCTCAACCGGAATATTGTTTACGCCAGCGCCTGCTCTTGCAATAGCAAGCAGGCTCTCAGGCATTTCCATATCGTGCATCTTTGCTGAACGTACCATTATAGCGGTAGGATTTTCAGCATTGTCGCTTACTGTGTACTTAGCCTTGTCAAAGATATCAGTACCGCAGGTAGCGATCTTATTTAATGTCTTTATCTCATACATTGTAAATTACCCTCTCTTATAATAAGGTTACGCTTATGCGTTCTCAGCCTCGAACTTCTTCATGAACTCAACAAGCTTTTCAACGCCCTCGATAGGCATTGCGTTGTAGATAGAAGCTCTCATACCGCCAACAGTTCTGTGACCCTTGAGGTTTACAAAGCCTGCTGCTGTAGCCTCAGCAACGAACTTCTTGTCAAGCTCAGCGTCGCCTGTTACGAATGGAACGTTCATAAGAGATCTGTCCTCAGGAATAACAGTGCCTTTAAAGAGCTTGCTCTGGTCAAGATAATCATAAAGTATCTTAGCCTTTTTCTCGTTGTGAGCCTTCATAGCCTCAAGACCGCCCATTTTCTTTATCCACTTGAATACCTTGCCGCAGATGTAGATGCCATAGCAAGGAGGTGTATTGTAAAGAGAGTCAGCGTCAGCCTGAGTTTTCCACTTGAGCATTGTAGGTGTTCCCTCGAGAACATCGTCAGTGATAAGATCTTCTCTGATGATAGCAATAACAACGCCGGCAGGACCAACGTTCTTCTGAACGCCGCCGTAAATAACGCCGTACTTTGTTACGTCAACAGGCTCAGACAGGAAGCAGGAAGAAACGTCTGCAACAAGTGTGTGACCCTTTGTGTTAGGCAGAGTCTTGTACTTTGTACCATAGATAGTATTGTTTTCGCAGATATAAACATAGTCAGCGTCCTCCGGGATATCCAGATCTGAACAATCAGGGATATAAGAGAAAGTCTTGTCAGCAGAAGAAGCCACAGCAACAGCCTCGCCGTATTTCTGAGCCTCCTGATAAGCTTTCTTAGCCCACTGACCTGTGATTATGTAAGCCGCTTTCTTGTTCTTCATAAGGTTCATAGGAACGGCTGCAAACTGCTGAGAAGCACCGCCCTGAAGGAACAGCACCTTGTAGTTATCAGGGATACCCATAAGATCTCTGATGTCCTTTTCAGCTTCCTTGATGATGTCATCGAACGCCTTGGAACGGTGGCTCATCTCCATTACGCTCATACCTGTGCCCTTATAATCGAGCATTTCATCGGCAGCTTCCTTAAGCACTTCTTCAGGGAGTACAGCAGGACCTGCGCTGAAGTTATATACTCTACACATTGTTAAACCCTCCATATAAATTAGTTTCATTATTTATAAAGACTATAAATATATAAATTAATAATATTATTATATGCCTTTTATAAAAAAAAGTCAAGGGCTGTCATATAAAAATACTCACTCGTCATAAGTTTTTGTACATATCAGCACATAAAACAGCCCTGAAAACGTGCATTTTTACACCTTACCTATGCCGTTATATATAATAAGCACTGAAAAGCATGAAAAATCAGAATAATACTAAAACGTTAAAAAGAGGTTAAAATTTTTGGTATTCCTTGAAATCTCCATATTTGTGTAGTATAATGTAATCAATAAAATGCGACAGTTGTAAAAAAGTCGGGGAACAATTGTCACTCTCAGGGAAAGAGGATATATATGCAAAAGATATTTTATGTTTCAAGAAATGAGGACAAAGCCCATGATGGAAAAGCCCCGGATATGGACAGATTTCAGCGAGTTGAAAAGCTCAACAGTCTGATCGCGGCAGGCTGGGCTATAAAGGAAATGAAAAGCGAAAACAGCAGCACATTCTTTGTGCTTGAGAAAGCAGACTAGACTTAAAATGGCGGTATAAAACCGTACCCTGCCAATAACGCAGACACGACGTCCCGCCAGCAAGTTCGCCAGGTCTTTCAAAAAACTTATAGGACGGTAGCCCCACCGTCCTTTTTTATGTGCAGATAAATTTTGCGAAAACGTTTTATGGGTATTGCATTTCAGAGAGAAATATTGTATAATTAATGTAATCGTTTTAACGAACACAAATGATACTATACATATTATAAAGGAGTAAAAAACTATGGCTTATGTAATCGGCGTAGACTGCGGCACAAGCGGCACTAAGACGGTGCTTTTTGACGAAAAGGGTACCGTTATCTCTTCTGTAACTATTGAATATCCTATGTATCAGCCTAAAAACGGCTATGCAGAGCAAGACCCTGCTGATTGGGCAAACGCAATGATAAACACTATCAAGGCTGTTATGACCAAAAGCGGCGTAAATAAAGAGGACGTTGCAGGTGTTGGTATCTCTGGACAGATGCACGGACTTGTTATGCTGGATAAGGACGACAACGTTCTTAGAAAGTCCATAATATGGTGCGATCAGAGAACTGCCGCAGAAGTTGAAGAGATGAACGAAAAGCTAGGCAGAGAAAAGCTCATCAAGATAACAGCAAACCCTGCCCTCACAGGCTGGACGGCTGCGAAAATCCTTTGGGTAAAGAACAACGAGCCTGATATATATGAAAAGTGCAGACACATTCTTCTGCCAAAGGACTATCTGAGATTTATCCTCACTGGCGAATATGCAACAGAGGTTTCCGACGCAAGCGGTATGCAGCTTCTTGACGTGCCAAACCGCTGCTGGTCAAAGGAAGTCTGCGATACGCTTGGCATTGATATGTCAATGCTGGGCAAGGTTTACGAGTCATGCGAGGTAACAGGCAAAGTCACAAAGAAAATGGCTGAGCTTACAGGACTTAAAGAGGGTACTATAGTAGTAGGCGGAGCAGGCGACAATGCCGCTGCGGCTATCGGAACAGGCGTTGCAGAGGACGGCAAGGCGTTCACAACTATCGGAACATCAGGCGTTGTATTCGCACACACTTCTTCTATCTCTATCGACCCAAAGGGCAGAGTTCACACCTGCTGTGCAGCAGTACCGAACGCATGGCACGTTATGGGTGTTACACAAGGCGCAGGACTTTCGCTGAAATGGTTTAGGGATAATTTCTGCAATGCAGAGAAAGAAACAGCAAAGTGCATGGGCGTTGACGAATATTATCTCATGGATAAGGAAGCAGAGAAAGTGCCTGTTGGTGCAAACAGACTTCTCTATCTGCCTTATCTCATGGGCGAAAGAACACCGCATCTTGACCCTGACGCAAGAGGAGTATTCTTCGGACTTTCCGCAATGCACACAAAGCGTGATATGCTGAGAGCAGTAATGGAGGGCGTATCATACTCCCTGAGAGATTGCGTTGAGGTATTCAGAGAAATGGATATCAACGTGTCCGACATGATGGCATGCGGAGGCGGCGGAAGCTCACCGCTGTGGAGATCAATGCTCGCAGATCTTTACAACTGCCCTGTAAAAACAGCTTCATCGAAAGAAGGTCCAGCCCTTGGCGTAGCACTTCTTGCAGCAACAGGCGCAGGCATTTACTCATCAGTACCGGAAGCTTGTAAGGCAGTAGTAAAGACCGACAAGGTACAGCAGCCTGAAGCAGAGCGAGTACCTGAGTATGAGAAATACTACAAGCTTTACACAGAGATCTATCCTGCACTGAAAGCAGAATTTGCAAAGCTTGCGAAGATGTAATATAAAACCAAAAGCTCCGATTTGCCGTCGGAGCTTTTTTGTATTAGAATATTTTGACAACTAAAAACAGCTCTCCACAATAGCGGAAAGCCGTTTTTACATATTGGTCGGAGTGACCGGATTTGAACCGACGACCTCTACCACCCCAAGCCCACGCACGAAGTGCGTAGGGTGTTTTTTTTATGCCCGAAGCATGAAATTTTGAGGGTGCAGGGCGCATAAAGTTGTGCTGTGCGCCCTGTCTGCCCCCTGCCTGAGTGGCGGTCGCCAAAGTTTTGAACGCAGTGAAAAACTTTGTGTGACATCGCCACGCGCCCACCTCTGGGGTGCAGGTCTGCACACTGTCGTAAGGCTGTGCGTTCCCTTTGTTCTGATTGTGTTATATCGGAGTGACAATCAAGCACCGCTTCTCAACATTATTCCGTAGTGGTTAGTATTTTGTATTCTCGCCGATTAGGCGACGGCTTGAATTGTGGATTGTGATTTGTTATCCGTCTTTGTCTTGGTTTATCTTGATGATGATTTGCCCTAGCTTCACAAGCGTTTCATTTTGCTGTTTTAATAGTTCCGCCTGCTCCTTGTTTCTCTTAGTAATTTCGTTTACAGTTTTGCAAAGGTCAAGAAATTTGCAGATTAAATAGATTATAAGTGCGAGTATTAACAGATTTATTATTAAACGTGTGGCAAGAATTAATTTTACTGTATCATCTAAAACACTAATTATACTATATACACTATTCAACTTTATCACTCCTTTATTTTTACAATAGCACTGTTATTGTTCTGCTGTGTTATGTTGTATTTGCTGTTACTGTCTGCTTTGTAGCCTATTCCTCTTTTGTCATTCGTAAGTCCTGCTATATAATCAATACTCACTTTATAAAATTTTGCTAACTGTATAACTTTTTCAAATGGGATAGGATATTCACCTGTTTCCCACCTACTATATTGCTTTTGAGAAGTGTCAAGAATTTTCGCTATCACGCTTTGATTTAGTTCCATATCCTCTCTTAAATCTCTAAGTCTTTGATAATAATTAATAAAAATCGCCTCACTTATTTGTTTATTCATACAAATTATATCATAGTACATAATTGTTCTATTGACAATAGTACAAAAATGGGGTATATTATATATGTTGATAGTACATTATTGTACTAATTCTTGATAAACGTAAGTGTCCCATGGAATTTTTTTAAATTAAATTTATTTGAGCAAAGCGAAAAGAAATTTAAGTTAAAAAAATAGGCAATGGAATTCATGAGCAAAGCGAATGAAGTCGCTTGCCGTTCCGCCCCAGCGCCAGCAGGGGCAAAAGGGACACGAAAAAGAAACACAAAGGAAAAGGCACGAGGAAAAGCCGAAAAACCTCAGAAAGGAAAAAACATGAAAACAACTATTGTAGGTTGGACAAAAAAGAAAGCATTTAACGGAGTAATAGAGGGCAAGCAGATAAACAGCCCTGAAAAGGTCGTCTTTCAGCTTTTGCAGGAAGTTGATAACCCTGACTGTCATGGTAAAATGGTCGATACTCTGAAAATACCGACCGAAAATGCAATCAGACTTAACGGAAATTCTGAGGATTTCAATAAGCTTCTCGGCTGTGATGTAATGCTGAACTATCAGATATTCAACGGACGTTCTCAGCTTGTTGATATTACTGTAATCAATGCAGACGGAACACTTCACCGCAACACAAAATAATTTGCGGTGAAACCGCTGTTATAAAAAATTTAATAAGAAAGGAGTTTTGCTAATAATGGAAGCTGTAACAACAATGCTTAGTAATGCCGTTACTGTTTTTGGTTCTTGTTGGGACGCTATGACAAGCAATGTGCCTATTGCAATTCTTGTAGGTCTGTCTCTCCTCGGCTCAGGTGCAGGACTTTTCGCAAAGTTCAGACACGCTGTATAAGCAAAACCATTTACATAAGCGGAGTAATTCAAATTGCTCCGCTTAATTTTTTTGAAAGGAAGTTGATAAATTGAGAAAAAAGATTAAGCAAGTGTTGTGTATGATCTCTGCACTTGTGGTGATGATATGTTGTGTCGTTCCTGCGTTTGCTGATGATACAGTAACTAAAAATGACTTGTCAAGCGTTAAATGGAATGTTGTTAGTAAATCTTCTGACATTCCGCACTTTACTGATGTTTATAATTACTTTTCTTCAACTATCTCGAAAACTGATAATTATATAGCTGTCTATGGCAAAAATTCTGACGGCACATCAGAAACTAATATTCTTTACTTTGACCCTACTGCTATTGCATATTATAGCTTTACAAATAATCAATTTTTGTTTGGTTCAAATTATGCGTTTGATTCACAACGTCTTTTATTCAAATTCGATTCTTCTGATAATAAAACTGAATCTGTTGGTTATGGCGGTTGGGATGTCACTAAGCCTAGTGGGTTTACAAAACCCGAATGTAAGGCATTAATTAATATTAATGACTATGTTCAATCAACAGTTAAAGTATATTTTCATACAAAAGTATATGATTTCGATAATCTTGAAAACGAGTTAGAGCCCCCTGACCCTAATGCTGTTCCTGCTCCGTTTACTGTTACATATACACCCGAACTTTCATTGAATATGCAAAATAAAATTTACTATCCGTCAAAGGGCGGTGCTAATGCTGATGAAAATGGACTTGTAGCAGCTGAAAATAATAATATAAATCTTGATATAAAGCTTACACCTGAGTTTTTAAAAACGTTCAATGAAAAAGACTTAGGAAAAGCTTACGGCTCTGGCACTTATGCCGTTTTATGTTGTCTTTCAAAAAATCTTCTTAATGCTGGTGATGATTTGCAACGTTTCTTTGATGAAGATGTTGTGCTTTATGCAATGAACCATGACGGCAATTACTACAAGGGGCAAGATGATGAAAAAATCAAGTCTGACGGCTCTGCTTCTGACGACCTGAACAGTAATGATACTGTTGATACTTTTGAGCCGTATTTAACATTATATCAAGGTAGAACTCCTATTTATACTATTCCTCGTGACGGCAAGATTACTGTATCTTTTGACCTCACTTCTATTGATTATAAAACACATGGTCTTACTGATGATAGCAAGCTTTATGTTAATGTTATTGGTGTATTTGTAAAGAATAACGGTCATGTTACTCCTCAGAATGGTGAAAAAACTGAGGACACAACATCTTCAACTTGGCTCGGTTCATATGCCTACCAAGAAGATTTTACAAACCTTAAGACGTGTGAGAAGATTGATGATTTTGTAAAGTCCGTTGATGAAGAAACAGGCAAGCCTGAAACATTCAAGGCTTATCGTGTTTATTCTGTTATCTCCGACCCATTTTCTTATGAAAAGTTCCCTGATTATGTTCCTAAAGTTTACAAGGATAAGGACGGAAACACTTACAACCCCTCGACTACAAAGCTCAAAGACTTGTGTAATATACCGCCTTCAAAGGTTACTGACGTTGACCTTGCCAAAGGTTCAGACGGTGTTATAAATGATGGTTCATATATGCAACCTGATGATTATAACAAGTATCTCGATAAAAAGAAAATTAATGCTAATTTTGGCTCTGTTGATTTCACGGATATAAAATCTATATTCAGTACAACGGGCACATATTGGGACTTTCTTACCGCCGCTCTTTCTTGTTTGCCGCCATGGTTTTATGCTGTGTTCTCTGCATGGTTTGTGCTGTTCTTAGCTATTGCGCTTATTAAGCTTGTTTTACCTACGTGAGGTGAATTATGGATATAATACATGGTATTGAATTAGTTTTCAAATTCCTGATGAACTGTATGTCTTATACGTTTCCATTTGGGAAATACAGCTTTACTCTCGGTTCGGCTATTATAGGTGGTATGCTTTTATCAATCAGCTTGACGTTATTATATTTTATGCTTAGAAAGTAGGTTTATTATGTTTGTAAATATTGTTTTAGTTGTCCTCGTTGCTCTTATGGTCCTTTCTCTTGTATGGCTCGTTAGGAGGTAGAAAAATGCTTAACTTGGTTTTGTTTATACTCGCTGTCTGCTTTATGGTTTGTACTATAAGCGGTGTTATAGGATTCTTCACTGACCTTAGAAACTTTAAAGCTGAACATGAGTTCAGCGGAAACAGAAAACAGCTTATTGAGTTTTTGATGTTTGGTGAAGATGTTGAAATAAAAGCCGTTCCTGCGGTTGAAACTGATGATTGTGAGGTGAACGATAATGAAATTACACATAGTGTTTGATGAAAATAATCCATTTTTTCAGCTTTTGAAGTTAATGGGCTGTGATCTCTCGCAAGAAGTAATGAATAGATATGATGCTTTGCTCCTCGGCATGGCATTTATATTCGCTGTGGTTATGCTCTGTATCTTCTGCAAGTTCTTCTATAATGTGATGATACGCATGACACGTTGTGCAAGTGCTGTGTAGGTGATTTGTTATGATTATATTTGATTACATAAAACAAATACCGCCCTTTATCACCTATGAGGTTTATGACCACCTTTTCGGTGCATACTTCAATAATTCCGCTATTTTTCAAGGTTGGGGCATTCACCTTTATACCGGTAAATTTGGCACTGGTAAAACTTCAACCCTTGCTCAGATAGCATATAACTATTGCGTGCGTTATCCTCAGTTGTCTATACTTACAAATATCAATCTTCAAAACTTCCCTGAGTGGACGAATATATATAAGCTTAATTCCGCACAAGATATCCTGCACGCTCCTAAAAATTGCATTGTGGTGATTGATGAGATAGGTACTATCTTTAATTCTCGTGATTTCTCAGGTGGTAAAAGAGCCGTTCCTAAACCGCTTTTTCAACACCTCTGCCAGTGCAGAAAGCGCAAAATGATGATACTTGCTACAGTGCAACGCTTCAATCTGCTTGATAAGCAGATACGAGATATAACGGCTACAGTGTCAACGTGCCGTGCTACATTCCGTCACCCTTATACACGTCTTATCAAGGTCAAAACCTATGATATAGACGAGTATGAAGCGTATACGGAAAATAAGTCATATATGCCGAAAAAGCTTTACAGCCGTTTGTATTTGCAGACTAATCAGAGTCGACAGCTATATGATACTTCACAGCTTGTTGATAATATGCTTGATAAGGAGTACATCAGCGATACGGAAATACTTGCCAATCGTGGAGTAGATGTCACAAGTGACATAATGCACGATAGAAAGACAAGCAGAAGCCTGCGAAAAAGACGTGGTGTATAGCCACGAGCGACCGCAGGGGCGAGCGCTTGCGCCGCCCTGCGGTGCGTGTGGCTATTACTTGATATTAGCCACAAAAAGCACTCACCTAATAAATGGGAGTTGATATAAATGCCCCTAAAAACGTCTTCTAAAGAGGTCAAGTGCAATACAAAGATAAAGGAATATCGTGACGGCAGTTATACTATAACACGTTCTGACCGACACATTTTTAAAGACCCTGCATTTGAGTATCACTGCAAGCATGAGCATAGTATTGACGAACGTTCAAGACAAGTTCAACTTAAAAAGGCTCGTGAAAATTACATATGTTATTTTGAGTATGAGGACGAAAACGGAAACATAATGTTTGATATGCTTGATACTCGTAAGTTTAAAGATAAGCAGTCACAATGCGGTGAAGTTCGTTCCGATAGTGTTCAAAGAGCAAAGCAAAGTATCTTTGATATAGTTTATCAAAATGATTGGAAATACTTCCTTACTATTACCTTTAATGGTGATAACCTTGACCGCACAAACCCTAAAGAAGTCATAAAGCCTTTGAAAAAATGGCTTGAAAATGCAGTTAGTAGAAAAGGTCTTAAATATATCTTAGTTCCTGAGTATCACAAAAAAGGCGGTATACATTGCCACGCTCTTATAAACGATTGTGACTTTAAGTTCGTAGATAGTGGTACACGTCTTGTTAAGGGTCATGACAAGCCCCTTAAAATAGATACTATAAAGCGCCTGCATATATGTGATAAGCTCGGCTGTGATATATCTGATTTGCCTGTTGTATATAACGTGTCTGATTGGCACTATGGTTTCTCAACAGCTATTCAGACTTACGGACAGATGTCAAACCTAGCTTTTTACGTCACAAAGTACATTACTAAGGACGTAAAGAAAATTTTCGGTAAATTCTTCTGGAGTAGCAAGAACATTGTTCGTAAAACTAATGAGATCTATTGCAATTCAGACTTTAAAGATGATTTACCGATAGTTTCTCCCCCTCGTGCTAATGTCTGTTATCAGTATGAAAGTAGTTTCACCTTTTCAAGTCAAGTCGAAAAGAACTGCAATGATATACTTCAATATCTTAAAGAGAATGGAAATGATGATGTCCTATGATTTTTAAAGAATGGTTTGAGATGTTCTATAACGCATACTGCGTTGATGTGATAGCCTATGATTGCTATAAGGACTATTACTATATAAATCAAAAACACTTCGGTTATATAGCCGATATGGAGCTTCTGAGCGTAAAGCCTATTGATATTCAGAATTGTCTTAAATCCACCCTATCTTACAGTAATGACCGCCAAAGACGTTCATATTTCTTACTTAAACGTGTATTCCGTGAAGCTATAGTTAATGGCTATTGTGACAAAAACCCTTGCGACTATGTTAAACCTCCAAAACGTATAAAAAAAGAAGCTGAATATTTCAGCCCCGATAATCTCGTACACCTTTTTGATGATGATAGTAGTGTTTGCAGAATGTTTCAGCTTGACTTGTGGACAGGTCTCCGCCGTGGTGAACTTCTCGCCCTTAGTTGGGATAACATTGACCTTGATAATAGATATCTTAAAGTCTGTCAGACACTCGTACATACTTCATGCGGTGATAGGATTGTACAGACCACAAAATCTCGCCGTGATAGGCTTATCCCTCTGCATAGTAATGCTATTGCTATACTTAATCATATACGCTCTCAGGACGTCTCAGACGGCTTTCTGTTCGTTTCACCTATAACTCATACAGTTATATCCCTTAGACGTTATAACAGGCTCTACAGAGCGTTCTATGAGCAACAGAAAACAAAGTACCCTGATTTACAGTATCTCACCCCGCACAAGCTTAGACATAGCTATGCAACGTATCTTATTCAGTGCGGTGCAGATATCGAAACCCTCAGAGCATTGCTCGGACACGTTGATATAACAACTACCCAGCGTTATGTACATAGCAATTTCAACCAAATGTGCAAGGCTGTGAATAATTTAAAATTTGAATAATATATTATATTAATTAGAAAGATGTGATTTTATGGCTTTTATCCCTATTATTTTATTTTTGCTTTTGATTTTAGTTCTTATTCTCATTTTCGTTGATGCTTTTCTTTTCTATGGTGATAATCTTGATATCCTGTTACTTTTGGCTTTTTTGTTAGCTTATATAAATCCTTTAATTGTCTGTGTTTTTTATAAATAATGAGTTACATATAATAAAAAGAATGCAGGGGCTTAATGCTCCTGCATATCTTTTTCGAGTAGTTCAATTATAAGTGCGTTCAAGCTCTTTCCCTTGCGTTCTGCATGGGCTTTGTAGACTTCACGCTTGCCTTTTGGCACTCGTACCTTGATATCGTCGAGCTTTTCTCTGTATTTTGCATTAGCTTTTAGTTGTGCTTTTGATGTTGCCATTTTTATCACCTCTGTGCTAATCATTATATCATATTTCGATAAATGTGTACATATACAATTTAAACATAAATGTACACATTTATTTGTACAAAATGCGCATTGATATATGTACCCATTTATGCTATAATATATATAGTGAAAGAGATAAAGGTAACTTTCACAGCGGAGGAAATTGAAAGGAGTGAGGATAATGCAGAACATGCCTACAGCTACAGAACTTGCGATAAAGTATGCAAAGCGTGAACAGCTTAGAATTATTATAGACAAGGCTCTGAACATTCATGCTGATTGCGAATATGAGGCTTTATCAAAGCTGATTAACGAACTCAAACAAATGCTTGAAGAAGCATAAAAAAATGTAGTCGGCAATCCGTCAAAATACACCGACTACATATTCACACACAAACTCGGATATCCTCCGCTTTGTAAATCCGAGTATAACACAAATTTTACTAAATGTCAAGTTGAAAGGATTGATTTAAATGACTATTAAACAAATGAAGAATATCGCAAAGGATAAAATAAACTATGAAATTGCATATCTTGCAGGTAATTTGACTACAGCCTCTCAGGTTCGTGCTATCTTGTGTGCATATCTTTATGTTGGTCTTATTTCTGATGATGAATACAGGGAATACTGTGACTGGATTCGTCAAATAGAAAAATTTTAAGGAAAGCGTATAATACCGCAGAAAGGTTGATTAAAATGAAAAAATTTGAAACTATTGATAATTATTATATTCTTGCTTTTGCGTATCGTGTTTACGATGCAAAATGGGTAAAGGAAGGTCTTATTTTAGAGAATAACCCTTATGATGTCACTGCACAAGAAAATGAAGAAAAACTAAGTAGGATATGCTTTCAGCTTATGTATGCAATGAATTCATATTATGAAAAAGGTATGATTAGTCTTACTGCTATATCCGAATATGATATTTATAAATCGGCTTATAGCTATACTCTTGGTTTAATCAAAAGAAAATCATCGTCTTTAATTTGGTCGAAGTCCGCTCTTGAAAACTTTGCTTCCGAATTACATGAAAAAATTATTGCACTTGAAAATCTTTAGCACTATTCAACTAAAAAGCGGCTCTCCACAATAGCGGAAAGCCGTTTTTTTACATATTGGTCGGAGTGACCTGATTTGAACAGGCGACCTCTACCACCCCAAGGTAGCGCGCTACCAATCTGCGCCACACCCCGACAACGTATATATTATACCCGATTTGGATACAATAGTCAAGAGTTTTCAGCCAAAATAAAAAAATTGCAAAAAAGGTATTGACATTCCCATTCATTTGTGATATAATAAATAAGCACTCAAGAGAGAGCACAAAAAATATCGCGGGATGGAGCAGTTCGGTAGCTCGTCGGGCTCATAACCCGAAGGTCGTTGGTTCAAATCCAGCTCCCGCAACCATATTGGTGATACCAAATGGATACTCACCTTAAAAAGCCCGTGTTTACGGGCTTTTTTGATATTTAGAAAACAAAAAATTTTAATGTAAAACCGTGGATGCTTTTCACCAGTTTTCACGAAAAAAAGGGAGTCGAACCCTACACAACAAAAAATATCGAACATAACGGCAGACTTTGAGTATATTTTGCTCTAAGCCTGCCGATTTTTTATGAAAAAACATTCACAAAGTTTAGAAGGCTGTTTTGTCAAATATCACGAAATGTGATAAACGACAAAGCGGTCTTTTTTTATTTCAAAGGAGGCTTGATAACAAATATACTATAAAAAGGGAATCTAAAACGACTGGAGGTGATCAAGTAAAAAATGAACAGCAGTCAGACCGAGGACATGACCGAAGAACCCGATATGGGAATGACGATGTGAGGTGTTATATGATTTACAACGAAAAGAAGGTAGAAATGCTCAGGCAGAGATATCCCGAAGGAACTCGGATATGCCTTGACAGTATGGATAACGATCCCCGTCCGATTCCACCAGGTACTAAAGGCATAGTTCAATTTGTGGACGATGCGGGTACTCTGCACTGTAAATTTGATAACGGAAGAACGCTTGGGGTTATCCCCGATGTGGATAAGTTCCATAAAATCGCTCAGGAACAGAGTCAGATTGATAAGCAAACAGAGGAAAATATTGAGTGCGAGGAAATTACAGAAACGGAAGATCTTGAAGAAAACGAAGAAATGAATATGTCAATGTAACGGTTAAGTTTTGAAAAAGACTTAGCCGTTTTTTTATTACAAAAAGGAAAGGAACGGTGATAAATGATAAAATATTTCGAAGCGTTTGCAGGAATAGGAGCGTTCCGTTCGGCTTTTGAAAAAGTAGGCGGGTTTGAGTGCGTCGGATGGTGTGAAATTGACAGATTCGCACAGAAAGCCTACAGAACGCTGTATGACACAAATGGGGAAATTTTTTATGAGGACATCACAAAAATCGATTACGGAAATATGCCGGATTTTGATCTGCTCGTTGGAGGCCCGTGCTGCCAATCGTTCAGTGTCGCGGGGCGCAGACTCGCTTTTGAGGACGATAGAGGAAACCTGTTTTTTAACTATATCCAAATCCTTGAAGCCAAGCGCCCCCGTTACTTTATCGCTGAAAACGTACCCAACCTGCTTGGTATATCGCAGGGGGAATGTTTCAGAATCATCCTTGAAAAGATTTCTGAACTGGGGTATAGTATGTGCTGGCGCGTGCTTAACTCTGCCGGATTCGGAATACCGCAGTCAAGAAGAAGGCTGTTCCTTATCGGATATCTTGGAGACAAATGTCCCTCAGAAATACTGGCTTTCGGAGGAAATGATGAGGAAAATTGCGAAAAAAGAAAACCTGAACAGCTGATAGGCGGCAGTCAGGGTTCGAGAGTTTATTCCACAGACGGCACGGCTGTTACGCAATGCAGCGGTTCGGGCGGCATGGGCGGTAAAACGGGACTTTATTTCATAGACTGCAATCCCGATCCTCAGATGACAGACATTGCAAGATGTGTTACCGCACGTCAGAACAGCGGAGTATCTCATCATAGAGGAGAACATTCCGCTGTTTTTTGTGATTTGAACGAAAATCCGCAGATTACAGAAAATGCCCGATGTCTGCATACAAGAATGGATTTGGGAGTAACAAACGAAACTCACAAAGGCGAACGTTCGGGAGTGCTTGAAGAAGCTCCTAGGGCGATAATCAACCCATTTAAGGAAACTACCCGACAGAACGGTCGCAGAATAAAAGAACCTAATGAACCGATGTTTACGCTCACGGTTACGGACAGACACGGAATAGTACACAAAGGCAGAATCCGCAGGCTTATGCCTGTGGAGTGCTGGAAATTGCAGGGATTTACAAAAGAGCAGTTTGAAAAAGTCGCTGAAGCAGGTATGTCCGACGCACAGCTTTACAAGCAGGCAGGAAATTCAATTACGGTAAATGTGGTTGAAGCTATTGCAAGAAATTTACTGAAATTTGACGAGGAGGAAAACGCAAATGAAGAATATGATAAAAATATTTGAAAATGACGAATTCGGAAAAGTGAGAACAGTCATTAAGGACGGCGAACCGTGGCTTGTAGGAAAAGATGTTGCGGAAATTTTAGGGTATTCCAACACAAGGGACGCTCTTTCACGTCATGTGGATACCGAGGATAAAACCACCGTCGTGATTTCCGACAGTGGTTCAAATTACAAGAGCAAGACCACTATTATCAATGAAAGCGGCTTTTACAGCTTAGTTCTCTCAAGCAAAATGCCGAGAGCCAAAGAGTTCAGGCGTTGGGTGACCGCCGAAGTCCTCCCCACCATCAGACGCACCGGCGGCTACGTCAGCAACGAAGAAATGTTTATAGAAAACTACCTCCCGTTTCTCGACGAGCCGTACCGTGACCTGTTCCGAATTCAAATGACGATCATAGGAAAGCTGAACGAGCGTATCCGTCACGATCAGCCACTGGTGGAGTTTGCAAATCAGGTGTCAAATACCGATAATCTTATCGACATGAACGCAATGGCAAAGCTTGCGAGAGCAGAAAATATCCCCGTCGGCAGAAACAAGCTTTACGGCTGGCTCAAAGGAAAAGGCGTTCTTATGGCGAATAATCTCCCCTATCAGGCGTTTATCGACCGAGGATATTTTTCCGTAAAGGAGTCGGTTTTTGAAACTCCGACTATGACAAAGACCTATCAGCAGACGTTTGTGACAGGAAAAGGGCAAAGATTTGTGATCACTCTGCTGAGAAAATATTATGGCAAGGAGATGGGATAATGCACACAAACAGAATTAAAGCTAAAGTTGACTTCAAGTTCTGCCTCGGCAGTATTCCAGCAATGCTGAGAGCCACAAAGCCCGTACTTTCGGAACGGCAGTACAAGGAGCTGTGTAACGAGGTCAATAAAGCCAACGGCTACCTTGAACAGAAACGAATCATATTCAGCTACGTCGATCCAATAATCAAGGGCTGAAAATACAACAAATGAAAATCAGCGGGCAGGCAGTATAGTTCATATCAAATTTGAGCGTAAATTGCGCCGTCCGCGCTAGGACAAGGTCGTTTTGCCAACAGCAGATAAAAATCTGGTGCTTGCAAAGCGACTTTTCTGCTGTTGGTATAAACGGCAGAAAGGAAAAACATGAATAGTTTTATGTCATGGTTAGGCGGTAAAAAGGCATTGCGTGACGCAGTACTTGCAAGATTTCCGCCTTACTATGAACGGTATATCGAGGTTTTCGGAGGTGCAGGCTGGGTTTTATTCCATAAACCGCCCGGTATGGATTTTGAGGTATACAACGATTTTAACGGAAATCTTGCAAATCTTTATCGCTGTGTCAGGGATAACCCGAATAAGCTGAAGTACAAGCTTCGTTATGTCCTCGATTCTCGTGAAGATTTCGACTGGATTGCTAGTCTTCATAAGCGAGGTCTGTTCAGCAGATTTCGTGATGTTGACAGGGCGGCGAAGTTTTATCAGCTTATCCGTTACAGCTACGCAAGTGGACTTGACAGCTTCGGCAGTCAGCCGCATTCAATATGGTCGGATTTCCCGATGATAGACTTGGCAGCAAGGAGATTGCAGAAGGTAGTAGTTGAGAATAAAGACTTTGAAAAACTGATACGGCAGTACGACCGCCCTGTCAGCTTTTTTTATTGCGATCCACCGTACTTTGCAACCGAAAACTACTACAAAGACGTTGGTTTTAAAACCAAGGATCATATTAGGCTCAGGGATTCGCTAATGGATATCAAGGGCAAGTTTCTTGTTTCCTACAATGACTGTCCAGAAATCCGTGAGATATGGGATAAGCCTAATATTCACATTGAGGAGATCAGCAGACTGAATAATCTGGCGCAGAGATACGACGGCGGCTGTCAGTATGCGGAGCTGCTCATATCCAATTACGATACAAGCGAGAGATTACAGGCGGTTCGCCAGCTTTCGCTGTTTGACGATGAAACAGACAATTTGGAGGTATAATTTTATGAGAAAGATTATTTTTGCACAGGTACTCACAACCAACGGAACTACCGTATTTTCGGGGCTTTTTGATGAAAACGAAAATCCCGTAAGCGTGGAAACGGAGTGCGATGATAGCGGAGTGACGCTTACGATATGGCGCAATGCTCCTGAAACAGAACGCCGTGACTGCGGTATCTCGGAGGAAGAAATAGAGCGAACATGTTCAATGTATGATGACTGTAACGAGTGTCCACTGTGGGATTATTGCAATGAAGATGAGGAGGTTTTGTAAATGAAAATACTTGTTATTGAGCCTGAAAAAGCGCCGTATGAAAAGGAAATCGGCGATGATATTCACGATATGCAGGCAATAGTCGGAGGGTGTATCGAACCTATATATTTTGAGCCGAAAGAAACTGCGATTGCTTGGTGCAACGATGAATTCCTGCTTAATGGTTCACAGCCTAATCGTATTGTGGAAAATGTTCTTGTACATGGAACTTTCTTTGTTTCAGGCAATTATATGAACGAATACGGCGAATGGGACAGCTGTTCACTTACCGATGATCAGATCAAGAAATATTCCGAAATGTTTGAAACTCCCATTATCGTATTGGAGCAAATGCAGGCTACGGAAATTGAGGTTGAAAATACTCCCGACGAGGAAATGGCGGATGAACCTGAGCCGGAAATAACGATGTAATAAAAAGTAAAGTGTTGTAATTTAAAATCAAAGGAGAAATGCATTTTATGTTTAAAAAATCCAAAATATTAAAGAAGCTTGGCGCAGGGTTTATGGCAGGCCTCTGCGCTTTTTCTATGCTCGGTTCATCTGTGAGCGGAGCGATAACAGCAAATGCCGCAAGTACTTCGACCGAAAACTCTGCGTTTCCGTCTTCCGATACGGTGATCGCAAAGGCGGCGACGCTTCTCGGTTCTCCGTATACATTTGGGAATAAGGGATACTGGTACGCATACAATCAGGGTCAGTATACTCCGCTGTCGGTACGGACGATAAACAATCTCGGTATCGACTGTTCGGGACTTGTGTATTATACGCTGACACAGCTTGGATACAAAACATCGGGTTTTTCATGGAATAATCCTGTTCCCGTTGATACCGATCACTGGCTGACAGTCAGCGATAACTGCACAATCACTTATGACGGTGTGACTTCAAAAGTCGATGTTGAAAAGCAGAATATTAAGACCACGGACCGTCCGTATTGGGAGTGTGCCGACGGTTCAAATATTACTCCCGGTTCGGTAGTTGTTGCTGAAAACCCCAGTGGTATCGACCATGCATGGATATATATGGGTGAGTTCGACAGCCGTTCCGATGTTGTTTCATATCTGAAATCAATTGGAGTTTCGGAAAGTCTTATCAATTCCAAAACGGTCGGTGACGGAAAAGGTGCAGGCGGTACTCATTGGAGAATTGAGGCTAACGGCTCTGAGGGCGTTGTAATTAATAACAAGGCCGACGGTAAAACAGCGACCGCTATGAATATGTCGGCTTTTAGGATCACAAAGACCGATGTGACTTTTGAGATAGATAAGTATAATACAAACGGTGATCTTGTGGGAAAATCAAGCGTTGATAATTCTACTGCGGTATATGGAACCTACAGCGATAAATCCTGCAAAAACAAGGTTGCCAAAATCAAAATCGGCAGCAATGGAAAAGGCTCTGTAAAGCTGCCAAACAAGACTTATTACGCAAAGGAATTGAAGGCTCCAACAGGTTATTCAGTTGATCCGACCGTATATACAATCAAAGCAGGAAAAAACAAGGTGAAAGAGGACTATGAAACAGGAACAATCAAAATTAACAAAACTGCCGAGGATGGCATAATCAGCGGCAGGGAGTTCAAGATATCCTATACCTATAACGGTAAATCTCTTGCCGAAACTGATAAAACCAATGCAAAAGGCATTGCGGTATTTGATGATCTGAGGGTAGGGTAACGACAGTGCGAGATGGCTCTGCGAAAAAATCTCTGTAAATTAATCAACTGTGATAAAAACGTTAGTTGGGAATGGCATAAAATTTGCCACTCTAATTTTTTTACAGTACACAATGCACTCTATAGACTAACTTAGATTTTCTCATCCGCTCTATAGAGTTGCTTGGACTTTATTATACACCAAAGTTCAATTGTTTGGAAGTCGTGGATTTATTTTACGCTTACATAAAATCAACACATAATGTCCAAAAAATACAAATAATTTGTTTGCTTATTTGTAAAAAACACAATTGACAATTGCCGACTTTTGGAATATACTTAATGAGTTAGACAATATAGTGTCTCATTTAATGCTTATTCTGTTTTAAAGGTGATAAAATGATAAAATGTGAATTAATGCGAATTTTCAAAAGTACAAAGGGCAGATTAATTATTTTATTGATGTTTTTGCTGCCATTAATAGATTTTATTCAACATATTTATAATGACATTATTTTATTTGGTTCTTTTGACCCTGAAAATCACCCTGCTTTTACAAGCTTTTTGTCAGGTTCAACAATGGGGCATTTTACACAAATACTGCTTTCTTTTATATTGCCATTATATTTCTTGCTTTTATATGCGGATAGTTATACAACCGATAGAAACAGTGGCTATTTAAAATGTCTGATAATGAGAGTAGGAAAAAAAGAGTATTACAAAACAAAATTTAAAATTGCAGCAATTGTTCCGTCTGTAATAATGTTTTTCTCTCTGCTTTTGAATTTCTTATTGTGCATAATTTTTTTTCATAGCGGAAGTTCGTTCGGAGGCATGGAGGAATACTATCATGATATGAATAAATGGTTTATATTTGGCTATAACCACCCATATATTTACTATTTTATTTATATAATAACCTACTGCTTCGTCTGTGGTCTTTGTAGTGTTTTAGGATTATGCTTTTCAATTATTTTCAGAAATCATTATATAGCTTACCCTGTTTCATTTTTTGTTTGGATAATTCAGGCAATTTTTCCCTACGGTGTCGGAAATTCCATACAACCTTTTACTGAGTACGGATTTAATCATTATCTTTCAGGCTTAATTATATTTTCAGCTACTGTATTGATGGTTTTTATAGTTACTTATTTTATGGGGTTAAGAAACAAAGATGAAATATAAGAAAAAACATTACATATATTTTTTACTGACATTTATTTTCTTTTTGTTCTATCACTTTACTGTTGAAAGGAAAAACAAATATATATCCATGGCAAATGGAGATAATTTAATTAAAGATGCAATTGATAATACAGTGAACACTGCCGGATATTTGTGGTATAACAACACAGCAACAATTTATACATTATTGTTTGCATTTCTGTTTGGTAGTACTCTCTTGAAGCTTAATTGTCAGAATGTTATTCGAATTTCAAGAGAAAAGATTGGAAATAAAAATCTGATAAATTCAATTTTTTGCTCTGTTATGTTTTCAGTTGCCTTTTGCCTGCCACATTTGATTTTTATGTGTGTGAATTTTAGTAAAAATATACTATTTCAAATAAACTTTTTTGATATTTTTGCTCTGCAATTTTCAGCATATGTTCTTTATTATCTGTTGACAAGTCAAATTATGATATTTCTGTACTACATTACATTAAATTCTATTTTAAGCGGTATTCTTGTATTTATAGTTAATTCTGTTATGATGTTTATTTATAAACTACTGCATCTTAATACACCTATATTTTTTACACTTGTCTGCACCAAATATTATAATACAGATATGAAAAATTTGAATATAGTTTCAGATGTTCTGATGTTTGTTCCAATAATAATTGTGTTTGTAATTCTGAATAAAATCAAAATAAAGAATAGAGATGTTTTGTAATTATTTAAATAAGAACAGAAGTATCTGATCTAATGATAAGTAAATCTCATCACTATTTGAAATTTCAATACTTATGGATTGCTTCTTGTCAGTGAGAGATATATGCCCACTTCTGACGTTTCAATGAAGCAGGGGACTCACACTATGTTAAAAAAAATGTTATTATATATTCCGATAATTTTTCTTTCGGCACTTTTTATGCAAAACTCTCTTCCCAGCAGAGGTCTTTTAGGTTTAATTGAAGGGGTAAATATCAGAAACAGCAATATGCTTGTTGCATCGGATTTTCTGTTTATTTCACTGGTTGTTTTCAATTTATTTGGCAATTGTGAAAAATACCTTTATGGTTATGGAAAGTATGAGCTTTTGCGATATAAAAAAAGAACTTTAATCCTTGGGAAAATAATTCTGAAATCATTCTTGTCAGTATGTGTATTTTGCCTGACCCGGATAATTATCTATGCTTTTTTATTATTTATCCGCAACGAAAAAATTATTGATTTTACAGTTGCAGATATTTCAAATTATATTTTCACAAGCATTTTATCATTGTTCTTTATCAGTATACTGCAAATATTGGTTGAACTGAAGTTTTCATCATTTGCAGGCGTAATTACAGCTTTTTCATACTACATAGTTTCCACAATTCTGGGTGGATACTTTATTGAAAAGGAGCAATATTTTCCGTTACTGTTTTTAACTACAAACTTTTCAATGAAAAACCGGACAGATTTAATATCAGCTGATTTTGTAGATTTATACATTTTATATTTAATTTTGGCTTTTGCAATTATTGTATGTATTTTTTTATGCAGGAAAATCATAAAACAAAAAGATATCTTTTAGGAGGATATGCAATGTCTGAAATAATTATAGAGAATTTATCCAAAACAATAAATAATAATAAGATTCTTGATAATGTAAATCTGACTTTTGAAAGTGGTCATGTTTACGGACTTGTTGGCAGAAACGGCAGTGGAAAAACTATGCTTTTGCGTGCCATTTGCGGCTTGATTTTTCCTGACAGCGGCAAAGTAATAATTGATGGCAAGCAGTTGCATAAGGATATTTCTTTCCCTGAAAGCTGTGGCATAATTATAGAAAATACAGACCTTTTGCCTAATTTTTCAGCTTTTGATAACCTGAAAATGCTTTCAGAAATAAAAAATACAGCTAATGATAATATGATAAAATCTGCAATAAAATCAGTAGGACTCGACCCCGACAGCAAGAAAAAAGTAAAAACTTTTTCACTGGGAATGAAACAACGATTAAGTATTGCTCAGGCATTATTTGAAGATCCTGACATTCTCCTTTTGGATGAGCCTACAAACGCTCTGGATGAAGATGGTGTCAATGATGTCAGAAGAATCCTGTTAGAACAAAAGAAAAAAAACAAGCTTATAATCATTGCAAGTCATAATAAAGAGGATATTTCGCTTTTGTCCGATACAGTTATATCAGTTTCCAATGGTAGATTTCAGCGTAAGTAATAATATATTTTTGTAATAAATTGGAAGACTTTTAAAATGAAAAATAGTTTAAAGAAGAAAGTTATAAGCATTAGTATGTGTGTTGTTGCAGTATCAACTTTAATGATTCCAAGTGTATTTGCAGCATATAAAGATAATAATATAGGTTTTTCTTTTAGAATTCAGGGTAGTGTAGATAATGCACAAGCTCCTAAGTCAGAATTCAGGAATACAAGTGATAACTCTAATAGTTGGAAAGTACAAATGAGTAAATCTGGTGAAGGTCAACATACTATTACAAATTTTTGGATAGTAAACAAAAATGGTAGAAGTGCAAGTGCAGAATATTCTATAAAACAAGGAGATTCTGCACGATATAAGAGAGCAAATGATAATGGCGATCATATAAATGTTTATCTTACTGCTGAAAATAATAATTTTATGTCTTCTAAAACATATACTGTAACTGGATATTGGGATGAAGAAACAGGTGTATATTTATAAAAAAATAGTAAGCAAAAACAATCAAATATAAAGTATTATTACAAATGAACATATTTTTACTCATAAAGTGATCTCATTTCCCACTTAAACAGACCCTCTGAAGAAAAGTCTGTAAAAAGTCAGTCAACTGTGATATAATAAAAATAACACAGGAGGCTGATTTTTTATGGGAAGAAGAAAAAGAGAACCAATGAGCGAAGGAAAAAAGAACATCATCGGAATGCTGCTCGAGGAGTATGGTATCCGATATCACAGACCGCCTCCTTCCGCAGATAGAGGACTGGCAGAAACGTCCTCTTAACGAGGTTTATTCCATTATATTTATTGATGCTGTACATTTTTCTGTACGATGCCGCTGAGAAACTGGGACCTAGTTCTGTGAAAGCAATCAGGTCTATATCGGTGATAAACTAATATGCAAATTTGATAGCAATTATACAATTTCAGGACTATCATTTGATAGTCCTTTTTTCATGCCCAGATCACCCACAAATACCACAAAAAATCGGTCAGTAACCCCATTTGGGATCTACTGACCGATCTTGCTGTTTATTCACTTGCACAAAACATAACGCCAGCCTTAAATCAACGTTCCTTGTCCGTCAACTCAAACCTGATACTGTGCAGTTCAAGCCCATTCTGCGCAAAGTATATCCTGAAAGTTGTGAAGCGTGAGAACATAGGCGTTTCCTTTTCCATTGAAACAGCCTTGCCACCAGTGCCGTTGAACGTGAACGTACCCACCGCAGTTCCCATGCTGAACAGCGTCATAGGTATCTGCGCAAGCTCACTCTGCGTAGAGCTTGCCGTAACTATCACCCTGTAAATACCGAAGTTTGACAGGTCAAGAGCAAAGCTATAAGAAGTGCCTTTCTTTGTTTCAACATCACTAAGGTCAAGAGTTATGTCACGGTCTACCTTATAAAACTGTACTGGCTTGTCGTCCTCCTGCTCCTCGTCCTCTCGGTTTATCACCTTGACAGTATCTCCTATACCCTCCGCACGCTTAAGAGCATTAGTGTGAAGAAGAAATCCGCATATGTTCGCCGCATTTCTCTGAAGCTCACACCTCTCTATACCGCCATTTTCAAGGGCAGCAAGCGTGTTATCGTCATTCTTTTCTCCGTCAGGACAAACCATGTAAACATCGTTCTGCGCCCTAGCCATAGCTGCAAGATCCGTCTTGTCAGGCTCTTTTCCACGAACGTTTATGTTCGCCCACCAGTCTGTCATGGTGAAGCCCTTGAAGCCCCATTCCTCACGAAGTATCACTGTGTTAAGGTCAAAGTTTCCTGCCGTCCACAAGCCGTTTACTCTGCCATATGTGGTCATAACAGAGGAAGCTCCTCCCTCTTTTACCGCTATCTCAAAACCCTTTAGATATATCTCCCTAAGTGCTCTTTCCGATACCACCGAGTCGATAAAATGCCTGTTTGTCTCACGATTGTTCGCACAGAAGTGCTTTATCGTACCTGTCACCCCTGCACCAGCCATGCCCTTTAACTCAGCCGCCGCCATTTTGCCCGTAAGAAAAGGATCTTCCGAGAAATACTCAAAGTTTCTGCCGTTCAAAGGGTGTCTGTGAATGTTCATTCCGGGGCCAAGCAGACAGTCCACCTTGTTAGCCGCCATTTCAAGCCCCATAAAAGTGAAAAGCTCACTTGTAAGCTCCTTGTTGAACGAAGAAGCTATCATAGTGCCGTTTGGCAGGCTGAAAGCCTTTGTACCGCAGTCAAGTCTCATGCCCGATGGACCGTCCGAACAGCAGCCAGCAGGTATGCCAAAGCCATTGAGATTTTCCGACACTCCTCCGAACGCCGAAGCCGTACCAGCCGTGACCCTAGGGCTTCCCATGCCCTCGCCCCTTATAATGCAGGAAAGGTCATAGTCTGAAAGCTGTGCAATGAATTCGTCCATTGTGTTCTTGCCGTTCTTAACGTCCCAAAGCTTTATGCCCTTGTCACCGGTGTATGCTATCTCTTTCGGAAGCTTCTCCAAACGCCTTGCACTCTCGTCTACCTCAGATACAGGCACAGCCTCTCTGCCAATGCTGAAAGCTCCGCCCTCGCAAACAGGCTTTATCCTCTCAAAACTCTCCACAGGAGCAAGCGCCTGAGTGAGCCTTTCTGTTACAAAATCCTCGCCCTGCTCAAAACTGCAAGCATATTCAGCACTTCTCACGTCACTGCCCACATAGAATTTATATTCCCCTGCTTCAAGAACATAGCATGACTTGTTGCCCGTCACACCCGAATCATCATAAGAAGCAAGCTTTGCAATATCCACTGCTATCTCAACCGCCTGCTCTTCCTGTGGAGCAAGCTCCCTGGTCTTTTCAAAGCCGCAAAGCACTCTAGCCGCCTTGCCGAGCCTTCCCTGCGGAGCTTCGCAGTAGACCTCTATTACCTCTTTGCCCTTGTAAGAACCGATATTTTTCACTGATACAGAAAGCTTCACAGCCCCCTCTGTTATCTCAGCCTTTTCCGTCTTTATCTCAAACTCAGTGTAAGAAAGACCAAATCCGAACGGATAAAGCACCTTTTCTTTAGCAAAAGTCTCAAAATAGCGATATCCCACATAAATATCCTCAGCGTAAATATCCCTGTTTTCCTCCCTGCCGAAATTAGCGTCCGAAGGGTAGTCCGACACCTTGTATGCGATAGTGTCAGGAAGCTTTCCGCTAGGGCTGACCTTTCCTGTCAAAACGTCCGCCGTACCCTTTCCGCCTGTCATTCCCCCCTGCCAAACATAAAGCACAGCGTCAGGGGCAATTCTGTTTATGTCGGTCATATCTATGATATTTCCCACGTTGAGAAGCAAAACAACTTTCTTGAAATTCTCCCTCACCACCGTGAGCATTTCTATCTCGTCATCGCTTAGCAAATAAGAGCCTGCCTCCAGCCTATTGTCCTGCTCCTCGCCTGCCGTCCTGCCTATTATCACAATGGCAGTTTCACAGCTTTTTGCAGTTTCTTTGACAAGCCCCTCGTCAAGTGGCATCTCTTTCTGCGACCACGGCTCTCCGCCCCAGCCCTCGCCTAAGTCGAATGGGTTTTCCTTGTCCCATTTTCTGTATGTGTCAAGAAGCTTCTCATTGACCTTTACACCGTTATCAATAAGCCCGTCCAGAATGTTCACTACCTTAGTAACGTTCACCATTCCTCCCGAACCTGTTCCACTTTTATAATAATGAAACTGTATGCGTCCGAAAACAGCCACCTCTTTGTCTGTATCAAGAGGCAGAGCATTATTTTCATTTTTGAGCATAACGATTCCCTCAGAAACCATTTTCGCCGCAGTATCAAGATATTTGTTCCAATCAAGTATTCTTTCCATAGCTTTCACCTTTCCAAATTTTCTATTGAATTTCAAAGTGTATTATAGCACAACCCTCCCACCTATTCAATAAAGATACTATGAACAATGGGTTTACTTTTTATATAGCATATCCTGTCCTAAGGAAAAATATTGCACAATGTGTTTATTTGTGCTATAATGAGTATATGTGACTGTACCGCACGCTTTTTGTTCGGTGTTCCTTATTAAAAAAATTATTATCGGAGGGGTAAAAGTGGATAATATCGTCACTGTCGGCGGACACATAAACGCATCTATAAACTTTGCTATGCAGCAAAACTATGTCCCTGTCATAAGAAGTCTTGTAGTAAATAACAACTCAGAGGAGGCCCTTGAGAATATCGGACTTAAAATAACCTTTGAGCCTGAGTTTGCAAAGGAATTTACATATTATATCGGCTCTATCCCCGCAAAAAGTTCTGCCGAAATATCCCCCGTGAGGATATCTACCAACACAGATCTTCTTTTCTCTCTTACAGAAAAAATGGTGGGCAATATCACCATTGAGGTGCTTCAAAATGGTGAAAATATCTTCACCTATCAGAACACTATAGAGCTTCTCGCCTGCGATCAGTGGAGCGGTTTGAACATAATGCCTGAGATGATAGCCGCATTTGTTACGCCAAATCACCCTGCGCTCTCCCCAGTCATTCATGACGCTTCCACGTTCCTGAAAAAGTGGAAAGGCGACCCCTCTTTCACAGGCTATCAGACCAACAACCCAAACAACGTGAAGCTTCAAATGGCAGCAATTTTTGCCGCCATTGTTCAGCAGAAAATAGTCTACAACGATCCCCCTGCAAGCTATGAAGTCATAGGTCAGAGGATACGCCTGCCGCATAAGGTCTTGGAGCAAAAAATGGGCACTTGTCTTGACCTTGCGGTGCTTTATGCCGCCTGCCTTGAAGCGGTGGGACTTCACCCTCTGCTGTTTTTCATGACAGGTCACGCATTCTGCGGCTGTTGGCTTGAAAACGAAACTTTCGCAGATTGTTGCGTTGACGATGTTTCCGCCATTGAAAAGCGCATTGCAGAAAATGCCGAAGAAATGCTCCTTGTGGAGTGTACAGACTTTGTTGACAGCAATGTTCACGATGTCGAGCGTTTTGACCATGCCATGAAACACGGCAAAGACCATATAAGCAACATGGAATTTCAGTGCGTAATAGACATTATCCGCACCCGTGGAAGTGGCATAAGACCTATCCCACTGCGTCCCGAGCAAACCTATTCAGGTCTGCAGCTTGCAGAAGGATCCGACAAGCCAAAAGAGATTCTCGCCCCCTCCGAGCTTAACAGCTCGCTTCTTGGCAAAGTGGCAGAGGGCAACGATAAGCCCGTCACAAAAATGCGCATATGGGAAAGAAAGCTCCTTGATTTCAGCCTGCGAAATTCTCTTTTGAACTTCCGTGTCACAAAGAACACCATGCAGCTTATGACCGCAGACCTTGGAAAGCTTGAGGACGAGCTTGCAAGCGGAAGTGACTTCCGTATCATGGAAATACCTACCGAGTGGACAGTTTCCACTCGTGACGCAAAAATATTTGCTATCGAGAACGAAAAGGACCTTGTGACAAATATCGCCGAGAACGAGTTCAAAAACAACCGCATAAGAACGTTCCTTAATGAAGCCGACCTTGACACCGCCCTTAAAAACCTCTACCGCTCCGCAAAGGTGAGCATGGAGGAAAACGGCAGCAACACCCTTTTCCTCGCTCTGGGACTTCTCCGCTGGTATGAAAGCGACCTTTCCGAAAAGCCACGCTATGCCCCTTTGGTGCTTATCCCTATAGATATCGTCCGCAACACACGCAATAAGGGCTATATAATAAGGAGCAGACAGGAAGAAACTCAGATAAACGTCACGCTTCTTGAATATCTCCGCCAAGACCACGGCATCAGTATCACAGGTCTTGACCCCCTCCCACTTGACGAACATGGCATAGACCTGCCACTTGTTTTCAATACTATCCGTCAGGCGGTCATGGGCAAAAAGCGTTGGAACATCGAGGAATATGCCTTTATCGGTCTGTTCTCGTTCAGCCAGTTCGTAATGTGGAACGACCTTCGCAACCGCTCAGAGGAGATAAGCCAAAACAAGGTGGTGTCCAGCCTTATGGCTGGCTCTCTCACCTATGTCCCCGAGGATATAAGCATAACCCCTGAAAATATAGATTCCGACCTTGACCTTGAAAACATGGCAGTGCCAATGAGCGCAGACTCCTCACAGCTTGCCGCCATTGCCGCATCAGGAAACGGCCAAAGCTTTGTTCTCCACGGCCCTCCGGGAACAGGAAAATCTCAGACTATCACAAATATGATAGCAAACGCACTCTATAATGATAAAAGCGTGCTGTTCGTTGCCGAAAAAATGGCAGCCCTCAACGTGGTGCAGAAACGTCTTGCAAATCTAGGGCTTGACCCGTTCTGCCTTGAACTCCACTCCAATAAAACAAACAAGACCACTGTCCTTGCAGAGCTTGACAAAGCCCTTGAAGTGGGCAAAATAAAATCTCCCGAGGAGTATTCAGCCGAAGCCGCAAGGCTCAAAGCTCAGAAAGCCCAGCTCAACGATACCATAACCGCACTTCACGAAAAGCGCAGCTGCGGCGTGACCCTTTATGAAGCTATATCAGCCTATGAGCGCAGTATATCCGAAAAAGGCAAAATATCAGTTTCAAAAGATATTCTCACAAACATAGCAAAGGAAACTCTCGACCGTTTCAGCGACCTTGTACATAGATATTCCATAGCCATAGCCGAAACAGGCAGTTTTGCCTATTTCCCACTTAAAGACATCGGCATTACATCATATTCTATGGAACAGCGTGACAAGTTCCACACTGAAGCCGCCGACCTTGCCCAAAAAGCCGCCGTTTTCTCTCAGTATGCGCACACTCTCGCACAGGCTTATAGCTACAGCGGCGACCTTGACAAGACAGCAGTAAAAATGCTTTCCCACATATACAAAGCTTCCACCGCTGACGGTGAACTTCTTGACGGACTTCTCTGCGCACCTCACTATGATATCACCCTGCAAAAGATCAAAGATACTCTTGCCGTAGGAAAAGAGTATACCGCTCTCTGCACCGATATCCTCAGCCATTTTGAAAAAAGCATTTTTGACCTTCCTGCGTCAGAATCGAAAATGCTCTATAAGCAGGCAGAACAAAGCTGGTTTTTGCCAAAAGCCATAAAGCTTGGAAAGCTCACAAAGGGAATAAAACTCCACGCCAAAGACCCTGCTTCCGTTACAAAAGCAAACCTTGGTGAAATTCTCGATAAGCTTTGCACCATAAGCGAAAAGAAAGACTTTCTGCGAAGCCTGCCGTCAGATGTAACAGCGCTTCTCACAGGTATTTACATGAACGAGCAGACCGATTGGAATGTCCTTGAAAAAGCCGTTTCAAAAACCGACAGCATTATGAATGCCATTAAGCAGAAAGCGGGTGCTGACCCTGCACAAATGGCTCAGACTATCGGAAAAGCAAACTGCACTTCTGAAGGACAGGCTCTCTCCTCGTTCCTTGAAAAGCTTTCAACCTTTGAGGACAGCTTCTCAGCCAACATGACCGCCATAGAAGCAAGTGCAGATTGGCTTGGCTTATCTGCAGAAAAGCTTAATACCTATGCCGAAAACGCCGATAAGCTTAGATACGCCGCCCAGTTCAACAGCGTTGACAAAGAGCTTTCAGACAACGGACTTTCAGGTGTCAGCGAAAGCTACCGCACAGGCAATGTTGACAGCGAAAACGTAGAAAAAGCATTCTCCTGCACGCTAAACTATCAGCTTGCACTTATGATAATAAACAGCGATAAACGTCTTAGCCATTTCAGCAGTAACAGTGCAAACGACCTTATCACACAGTTCAAAGACACTCTCGATAAATTCTCACGCCTGACTATACAGGAGCTTTTGGCTCGTCTTTCCGCAAAAATACCTGCCCAAGGCTCAGCCTGCGCTTCCACCTCTGAAATGGGCATACTCAAACGTGCCATAAAGAGCAACGGCAGAATGATGTCACTTAGAAGCCTTTTCGATAAGATACCAAATCTTCTCCGCAAGCTCTGCCCTTGTATGCTCATGAGCCCCATATCAGTTGCACAGTATATAGACCCGTCATTCCCGAAATTCGACCTTGTTATCTTTGACGAAGCTTCACAGCTTCCCACAGCCGAAGCCGCAGGCACTATTGCAAGGGGCGAGAACGTTGTTATTGTGGGCGACCCTAAACAGCTCCCGCCAACAAACTTCTTCTCCTCAAATCGGGTAGACGAAGAAAACAGCGAAAAAGAAGACCTTGAAAGCCTCCTTGACGATTGCCTTGCTATCTCCATGCCGCAGCAGTATCTCAAATGGCATTATCGTTCACGCCACGAGAGCCTTATAGCCTATAGCAACATGAAATACTATGACAATAAGCTTCTCACATTCCCGTCCCATAACGACCTCATTTCAAAGGTGAGCATTATCCACCCAGAGGGTCACTATGACAAGGGCAGAACAAAGCAGAACAAGGCGGAAGCAAGAGCCGTTGTTGATGAGATAATAAGACGAATGAGCGATGAAAAGCTCCGCAATGACAGCATAGGTGTTGTAACATTCAGCTCCGTTCAGCAAAATCTCATTGATGATATGCTCTGCGAAGAGTGGGCAAACCACCCCGAGCTTGAAGAGCTTGACAGAAAGTCACCGGAGCCGGTCTTCATCAAAAACCTTGAAAACGTTCAGGGCGACGAACGTGACGTTATACTCTTCTCCGTCGGCTATGGTCCTGACGAAAAAGGACAAGTTTCAATGAACTTCGGCCCTCTCAACCGTGACGGCGGCTGGCGAAGACTTAATGTAGCAATATCCCGTGCAAGAAAAGCCATGATAGTCTACTCTGTCCTCCGTCCTGAGCAAATAGACCTTTCAAGAACACGTTCCGAGGGCGTTGCAGGACTTAAAGGCTTCCTGGAGTTTGCCGAGCGTGGAAAGCTTGCCGTAACAGCCCACAGCACCACAAAAAACACAAGCGACAGCACTGTAACAGAGTGTATCGCAAAAGCCATAAAAGAGCTTGGCTATGGGGTGAAATGCAACATCGGAAGCTCCGAGTTCAAAGTTGATATTGGCATAATCGACCCTGACAACGAAAAGGAGTATCTCTTGGGCATACTCCTTGACGGTGAAAACACTCTCCACAGCTCAACCGCACAGGACAGATTTATCCTACAGCCAAGCGTGCTTAACGGTCTTGGTTGGAATATCCTGAGAGTGTGGACGCTCGATTGGTTTGACGATAAGGACCGAGTTCTGGGAAACATAAAAGCCGCCATAGACAGCGCACCAAAGCATGAAGCCGAAACCGCTCCCCCCTCAAAGCCTGCTGTCTATTCCACATCGCAGTTTGAAAGAGAAGAAGCTTCCGCCCTCACATCAGCCTTTGCACAGCCCTATGTGACCGCAGATATTGGCATAATGGGTACATCTGATGACTTTTATAAGCCCGAAAACAAGCAGAAAATAAGAGAAACAGCCGAAAAGATAATCGCTGTCGAAGCACCAATAAGCGAAAAGCTTTTCATGAGAAAAGTTTTCACCGCATGGGGCATAACACGAAGCGGCTCAAGAGTGGAAAGCGTCTTTGCCGATGCCGCACAAGGCGTTTCACCATTCGCCACAGCCGATGAAAACAGAGTTTTCCTTTGGAAAGAGGGGCAATCCCCTGAAAGCTATTCTATCTATCGCACAAGCGACGATACCAACAAGCGAAGCATGGAGGATATCCCCTCCGAGGAGATAATAAACGCCGTGAAAGAAGTGCTTTGCCAGCAGATAAGCCTTTCAGAAACCGACCTCGTAAGAGAAACAGCCAAGAAATTCGGCTACACAAGAGCCGTAGGCATAACGGAGAGCGTAATAAGCTACACCCTGAAAAAAGCTCTCACCGCAGGTCTTATCAAAAAATCAGAAGGCGGAAACATCTCCGCAAAATAATACGCAAACAAACCAAAACCACCGCCGAGAGTTTTCCTCCCAGCGGTGGTTTCTATTCATATCAGTATTTCCATTTCTCCGAGCAAAGCTGCATCTCAACCATGTGCTTGTAGATACCGTTAGTCTTTTTAAGCGCCTCAGGCGAGCCTGTCTCAGCCACCTTGCCGTCTTTAAGCACAACTATCTTGTCCACACCGTCAACAGTTCTCATTCTGTGTGCTATTATAAGCACAGTCTTGTTCTGTATAAGCTTTGCAATAGACTCCTGTATAAGCGACTCGTTGTCAACGTCCAGAGAAGCCGTAGCCTCGTCCATAAGAATGATAGGAGCGTCCTTCAGAAATGCCCTCGCTATGGATATACGCTGTCTTTCACCGCCCGAAAGCTCCGAGCCGTTCTCGCCTATCATGCTGTTCCACTTGTCAGGCATCTTCTCAACAAAGTCCTCGCAGTGTGCAAGCCTTGCCGCCGCCATAACCTCCTCGTCCGTTGCGTCCTTTCTGCCTATCCTGATATTCTCCATAACAGTGTTGTTAAACAGCGTTACATCTTGGAAAACGATAGAGTAAAGTGACAAAAGCTTCTCAGGGTCAACGTTTGCAACATTCATTCCGCCAACAGTTATCTTGCCCTTGTCATTATCCCAAAATCTTGCCGCAAGCCTTGCAACAGTGGTCTTTCCTCCGCCGGACGGACCAATAAGTGCTGTTATCTCACCCTGCTTTGCAGTGAAGCTTACATCAGAAAGCACCTGCTCTTCACTCTTGTATGAAAAAGCAACATGATCGAAAGTGATATCATAACCCTTGTTGTCAAGCTTATCACTGCCCGACTGCTCCTCGTGCGAAAGTATCTCGTCCATACGATTGCAGTTTGCGTCAAGGCTTATTATAGCAGCCAAATTCTGAAGCGCTATCTGAAGCGGCTCATACATTCTTGTTACCACCAGCAGGAACATAAAGAACGTCAGCACCGTTATCTCACCATTTACAAGAAGCGAGCTTCCCACAACAGCCACAGTTCCAATACCGAGCTTTAGTATCATCTGCGCTGAGCATACGAATACCGCATTTGCAAGCTCCGCCACGATAGCGTGCTTTTCCACAGCCTTTATCTTCTTTTCAAGCCCCTCAGAGTATTTCTCTGTCATGTTGTATGAACGCAGGTCACGGAGAGTTTCAAGCCCCTCCTGAATGCCGTCAATGCAATCTATACGATATTTCATCGTCTTTTCGTGTATCCTTGACATAACCTTCTTTGAAGAAATAACTATGATAAATGCTACCGGCATTACCCAAACTGAAGCAAGAGCCATTCTCCAGTCAAAGAAAAACAAGCTTATAACAATGATAGTAGTGGAGACGATACCGCCCACAAGCTCAGGTATCCAATGCGAAGAGCCTGTTTCTATCATTGCACAGTCCGTCATGATAGTGTTCGTAAGGTCGGCAAGGTCTTTCTTGCCAAAGTATGAAAGGGGTATCTTCCTGAGCTTTTCCGCAAGTGTCCTTCGTCTTACACCGCTTTCAACATATGTAGAGTAAAACGTGGACTTATACTGAAACAGCGTTGTAAGGGCAATGAGCAAAAGCACTCCCACTATCGCCCCGATAAAAAGCCAGAACTTATCTCTTGGAAGCTCTCCCTCAAGAAGATATGAGGAAAGCACATATAAAAGCCCCACAGGGAGCATAAGCACAAGGTTAGCAAGCGTAACAGCAATAAACGCCCTTATCATGCCTTTTGCACCCTTGTCTGAAAGGGCATATTTGTGTTTTAATTTTTCCGTGAAGCTCATAATCAAACCCCTGCCTTTCTGACCTGCCAGCTTACAGACCTGTTGTATTCGTTCCACATACGGCTGTAGATCCCGCCCTGCTCTATAAGCTCCTCATGCTTTCCGCTCTCTGCTATCCTGCCCTCAGAAAGAACGTAAATGCGGTCTGCGTTTGTTACCGTTGAAAGCCTGTGTGCTATCATTATAACTGTCTTGTCTTTTGAAAGCCTCTCAAAAGCCTGCTGAACAGACCTCTCGTTGTCAGGGTCGGCAAAAGCCGTTGCCTCATCAAGTATAAGTACAGGTGCATTTTTCAAAAAAGCCCTTGCAATAGAAAGCCTCTGACACTCGCCCCCCGAAACGTATATGCCCTTTGAGCCTATCATAGTATCAACACCATCAGGGAGCTTCTCGATTATATCCATGCACTGTGCGTCACGAAGCGCCGTCATGACCTCCTCGTCCGTGGCGTCAGGTCTGCCCATTCGCACGTTGTCGAGAATACTCATTTTAAGAAGCTTGCTGTCCTGGAAAACATATGAAACATACTTCATAAGCTCCTCTGACGGAATGTTTCTCACGTCTGCCCCTCCTATCTTTATAGAGCCGCTCTTTACATCCCAGAAACGTGCGATAAGCGAACAAAGGGTGGTCTTTCCTCCCCCTGAGGGACCTACTACCGCAATATGCTCTCCTGCCTTTATGTTCATCGTTATTCCGTCAACAGCGTTGCTCTCTGCATTGTCATAAGCAAACACCGCATTGTCAAGCTGGATAGATGAGTCCTTTGGAGTTTCACCGCTCTTTGTCTCAGCAAGCGGCTCAGTTTCAAGAATAGAATACATTCTGTTCACAGCGTCGTCCACCAACATCTGTGACTCTCCTGCATATGCTATCTTCATAAGTGTTACAGTAAGAATAGAAGTTATTATCACATAAAAGAAAAGATTAAGAACAAACTCGTCCGTAACTCCATGGGAAGTGAGTTTGAAAGCCGCAATTATAAGCGCCGCAAAAATGCCGTTTGCCGCAGTGGTGAAGCATATCATAGGAAGCATCATGTTCTTTGTGTATCCAAGAGTCCACTTTTCATATTCGTCAATAGCAAGCTTGAAACGCTTGAAAGAAAATATCGTCTGACCAAAGGTTTTTACAACAGGTATTCCACGAACATACTCCACCGCCTCAGAGGACATTTTTTCAAGTGCATTCTGATACTGCTTCATATCCTCCGCCATTTTAGGGCCCATCATAAGCGTGCCCATATGCACAAATGCGATGAACGCAGGGATAAGGCTAATAAGTCCAAGCCGCCAGTCGAATATGAACATCATAACAAGCAGACCCACAGGGGTCGCCATTGAAACAGCCTTGTCGGGAAAATTGTGGGCAAGATAGGTTTCCGTTGACGCACTTGAATCCATAACTATCTTTCTTATCTTACCTGTTCCCTCTGTTTCAATATAACCCAGCGGAAGCTTCATGATATGCTTCATCATGCTCACTCTCATGTTAGCCTGCACCCTGAACGCTGCCTTGTGAGAACACATTAGCGCAGCGATATATATAACCATTCCAAGAAGTGCAAAGCCCACAGCCTCCCATCCGTATCGGCTTATGTTCTCCGCCTTTGAAAAATCAGGTCTTACCCTGAGTATCTCTTTTATGATGCGCCAAACATCATAAAACGGTATCAGTGCTATCCATGCACTTATTACAGCAAGAACAGCAGAAGCGTAGGAATAATACTTATGTCCGCCTGCATAGTGCATAAGAATTGCAAAGGAACTTTTCTTTTTCTCTTTCTTTTTCACAACAATACCTCCTGTTTGTTTATAAAGTTAGATTAAACTAACCTATTGCCATTTAAAAAGCAACACCCTATAAGGGGTTGCTGAAAATGTTAAAAGAATAAAATGATTTTGACGGTTTATTTGTAAGGGAGCGGCTCAACGTTTCCTAAACAGCTCCAAACATAGCTATAGCGGGCGAACACTGTTTGCCCCTACAAGTGCATATCATCACAGGTCTGCCCCAAGAACCTTCCCCCAGCCAGCGAAGCAGAACTCTCTTATGCTTTTCATAAAGATCTGCGCCTCGTCATAAGAAAGATCATGAGAGACCACCTCGTAAATATAAGACCAGCCTGTTCGGCAGATAACGTGTATAAAGAAGCCGCTCACCATGTTTTCACGCCTTGAAAACTGCTTTACAAACTCCCTGTAATACTTTTCCTCTATCTCAGCAAGCTCGTCAAAATAATACTCATACTCCGTTCCTGCCGAGTGGCAGAAGATAAGCTTGAAAACGTCAAAGTTTTCATAAATATATTTCAGCACAAGCTCAGTTCCCTCATTGCCCTGACTTGTCGCCTCCGCAGGGTCGCCGCTCTCCCTTGCAGCGGTTATGCTTTCAAGATACAACTCCATAAGTCCGTCTGCAGCCGGCTTTACCACCGCCGAAAAAAGTCCAGCCTTGTCCCCAAAGCGTGTATATATAGACCCCGTACTTACTCCGCTCTCAGAAGAGATCCTGCGAAGATTTGCATTTTGAAAGCCGTGTTCAAGAAATTCTTTTTTTGCACTCTCTATAAGAGTTTCTGTAACTCCTGCTGTTTCCGTTCTCATTTTGCACCTGCCTGAAAACAACCATGTTATAATAACAGTGTTATTATAACATGGTTATTTAAACTTGTCAAGGGGGAATATCATATTTTTTTAAATTTCGGTATACACCCCTCTATCATCTTTGTGATATGCTCTATATCGTCCTTGCAGCCGCCCTTTAGCCATTCCTCTATTATCCCCGCTATGCCGTTTACATAAAATGACATAATATAGTGTCTCTGCTCCTCAGGCACACCGAACCTTTCCAGTACAGGGTCAAAAATATGCTCGAACATCTTCTTGTAAGTCCTGTCCGCACCAAACACAGCAGGATTTTTCATCGCCGCCTGATAAAGCTGCCTGTTGTTCTTCACATAATTGAGATAAGGCAGCAGATATTCGGGCTTTATCCATATAAGCTCATCGGGTGAGCAGCTTTCTATTTCCGGCAAAACGCTCTGCCTGTCCTTAAAAGTTTCGAGAAATTTGTTGTTCATATATTCAAGGCTCTCTTCCAAAAGATCGCCGATAGTTTCATAGTGCAGATAAAATGTCGAGCGGTTCACACCCGCCCTCTGACATATCTCTTTAACAGTTATAAAAGAAAGATCCTTTTTCTGAAGCAGTTCAAGAAACGCCTTGTCCATTTTCTCTGCGGTATTAAAATATTTGCTTTCTGAATTGTTCAAATCTCTCACCTCTCTGTTTTGAGCTTTCTGCTGTGGATAATCATATACACCGCTATCACTATCACAGCACCATACACCGCCGTGCCTGTAAGAGTGTTCATAAGCTTTCTGAAGCCCTCACCGTCTTTTGAAAATGCTGAGATCATCGCCGTCTGCAAACCAAGTATAGACATCATTGCAGACACCAAATTAAGTACCTTTGCCGCAGACAAAACAGGGTCGCCCAGCCTGCGAAACTTCACCAGATTTACCACCGAGATTATACATATATAAAATGTATACATGGCTGAAACATATATTATATACCCAGGATATGAGTACCCTGAGTTCGTCTTTATCATCAGCAGTATCATTCCGCCCATAGGTATGTTTAGTACAAAAAGCAGCCACGCCGTGTTGCGGTAACACCTGAGTCTGTCTGCATTTTTTCTGTTGTAACAGCTTATAAGATACACCCTTAGTATGCCAAGCACAAAATAATACACCGCCATTGAAATAAACCATGTGGAAGCATATATCACCCCTGCAACAAAGCGGAACACCACATATAGAAAATTCACCGCCATTCCCTGATAAATGCTCACGCTTCCACGAAAAGAAATGTCGCTGAAATATTTTTCTCCAAACTCAGTGCCTTTTAGCTTTACAACAGCCCTGTTGTTTTTTGAAAAATTTCTGATACTTTTGTATATCTTAGGTGCTGAAACTGATACCACAGCAAGGGCATAAGCAGATATACCATATATAGTATATACGGCAATGCCATGCTGATTTTTAGAAGCAAACACCCCTATAAGTCCTCCAAAGCCTATGAGCGACACTAAAAAGATGACCCACTTAGGTGGGAAAAAGAGCTTTAAAAGTATGCTCTTTGCCTTTTTCATTATTTCTTGTCACTTATAGTTTTCGCAAGTTCAATTATCTCAAAAGCATATTTCTGCTTTCCCTTTTCAAGAAGCTTTTTGTAGATAGGATAGTTTAATCCCATGCCTATCATGCCGATAACTCCGATAACGATGCCTGCGATAAATGATACCGTGGTTTGTCCGCCTATCTGTCCCATTGCAAGGCACATACCTGTTCCAAAAACCAGTGCCGAGATTATTCCCAGAGTATAGGTGAAAATATTTGCAGGCAGCTTTGCCTTTCTGTCAAGCTTGCGAAGTGCCACCACCTTTGATGTGTCCTTTGGTGCATATTCATTTGCCAACTGTTCTGCGTAGATCTTGTCTGTGTTCATTTTTCACAGCCTCCTTTGTATTTTATGTCTATATTATACATAACTCCAAAAGAAAACTGAACAACATCTCCGCAGCTTTGTGTCGATTTTAAATTTTTTTCTGATATTATAATACCACACTGCGCTTTTTTCGTCAATGCAGTGACATTCTCGCTCCTTGAAAGATTTTTGATTTTGTAGTATAATCTAAATAAAGAATACAACGACAGGAAATGATAAAAATGAACGCCATAAAAAATGCCTTTAACTTCGCTAAAAAAGAAACCGTCCTGATAGTGGCAATGCTCTTAGCCGTTATATCTGCATTTTTCGTCACACCTGACAAAGCATATGCAAGTTATATCGACTTCCGAACACTTGGACTTCTGTTCTCTCTTATGACAGTGACCGAGGGCTGCAAAGACCTTGGCATTTTTGAACGCAGTGCAAAATTTATCATAAGCAAAGTCAATACCGCATTTCAGCTTTCCATAGTGCTTGTGGGGCTTTGCTTCTTTTCAAGTATGTTCATAACAAATGACGTTTCACTTCTGACCTTTGTTCCCCTCACTCTCACCGCCCTCTCAACTCTCGGTGAAGCAGGCAGCAAGCTTCTCATACCCATTGTCGTTCTGCAGACCATTGCCGCAAATCTTGGCAGTATGCTCACGCCTATAGGCAATCCTCAGAATCTATACCTTTTTGGTGTATCAGATATGAAGCTCAGCGATTTTCTTGTACTTATGCTTCCCTTTACTATTGTGGCAGGAGCGATGCTTTTTCTGTGGACGCTTGCAGTGTGTAAAAAATCAGGAAAGCTGTCTGTCAAGACAGATATAACTGCTGAAAACTTCGATACATATTCGACTAAAGACAAGACAAAGCTTTCAGGATACGTCCTGCTTTTTGTACTTTGCCTGCTTACAGTTGCAAGGCTTATCCCATGGCAGATAACAGCCCTCTGCGCACTTGCTTTCTCTGCCATTGCTGACAGAAACGTGCTTAAAACAGTTGATTACTCACTGCTTCTTACTTTCTGCGGATTTTTCATCTTTATCGGAAATATGGGCAGAGTAGAAATTTTCCGCAGTGTACTCAGCAGCATAATAAACGGTCACGAGCTTTTTATTGCCGTTGCCGCAAGTCAGATAATAAGCAACGTTCCGTGTGCTATACTCCTCTCAGGCTTCACCAACAAGCTGAACGCACTTATAATAGGAACGAACATAGGCGGTCTTGGCACTCTTATCGCCTCCATGGCAAGCCTTATATCCTACAAGCAGATATGCCGCAGCCACCCCCATATCAAAGGCAGATATTTCGCATATTTCACAGCCGCAAATATCGCTTTTCTCGCTGTAATGGCTCTGACTGTAAAGATCGCATACTGAAATAAGTTTTCTATACCCTGCCCACTTTATCTGCATAACATTTTCGCTAAATGCCCACACTATCCGCAGGAGGTGTTTTTATGCTTGAATTTTTTGCAGGAACGCTGGTAGGCGGTTTTGTGGGCGTTGTGACAATGTGCCTTTGTATCACCGCAGGCGAAAGCGACCGTCACGATGAACCATGATATTTTACTCAGGTAAACTTCGTTATTTTCACCAAAAAAGCTGCCGCAAAATCTCCCTTTGCGGTGGCTTTTTTTATGCCTGTCAGTATTGACAAATACTCCGCTTTGTACTATAATAGTATCATTGTACTTTAGCAAGTAAAAACGCAAAAGCGTAAAAGCTTTAAAGCGACACATGAAGTAAAAGGAGTGTATTGGATTGACAGCAAGGTGGATAGTATTGGTATTATACCTTGCACTTATGATAGGCATAGGTGTTTATTACCGCAGAAAATCGGCAAGCGTCAATGATTTTGTACTGGGAGGAAGAGGTCTTGGAGCATGGTTCACAGCTTTCGCATATGGAACTTCATACTTCTCGGCTGTAATTTTTGTAGGCTACGCAGGAAAATTCGGCTGGAATTACGGTGTGGCTTCCACATGGGTAGGAATAGGAAACGCTGTTATCGGCTCATGGCTGGCGTGGAAAGTTCTTGGCAGAAGAACAAGAATAATGTCAAAACACCTTGAGGCAAAGACCATGCCTGAGTATTTTGAAAAGAGATACAACAGTAAGCCTTTGAAGATAGTTTCGGCACTTATCGTGTTCGTATTCCTTATCCCTTATACGGCTTCGGTTTACAACGGCTTGTCAAGACTTTTTGAGAAGGGCTTTGGCATACCGTACAAATATTGTATAATCGGCATGGCAGTTTTCACTGCGGTGTATGTTATCATGGGTGGCTACAAAGCTACAGCACTGAACGATTTTATTCAGGGAATAGTAATGCTTGTAGGCATTGCGGCGGTAGTGCTTGCAGTGCTTGGCGAAAACGGTGGCCTTGGAAATTCTCTTGACCTGCTTGGCGATATTTCTGGCGCAAATGGCGACAAGGGTGCATATTCGTCACTATTCGGCCCTGACCCTATAAACCTTGCAGGCGTTGTTATTCTTACATCTCTCGGCACATGGGGACTTCCTCAAATGGTGCAGAAATTCTATGCAATAAAAGACGACAAGGCTATCAAGACAGGAACTATAGTATCCACATTCTTTGCAGTAGTGGTAGCAGGCGGCTGTTACTTCCTTGGTGGTTTCGGCAGACTTTTTGTCAAGAGCGTTGACGGACTTCCGGAGGGCGGTTTTGACGGAATAGTTCCGACTATGATGGAAAAGCTCCCTTCACTGCTTTTCGGACTTGTTATCGTTCTTGTGCTTTCGGCTTCAATGTCAACACTTTCATCGCTTGTGCTTACATCAAGCTCCACTTTGACTATCGACCTTATCAAGCCTATAATGAAAGAAAAAATGGACGAGAAAAAACAGCTTATCACAATGAGAATTTTCATTGCCGTATTTCTTATCATCTCAGTTGTGCTTGCAATAATCACCCTTGAAAATCCACAGACAGTAATTTCAACTCTCATGTCTATCTCATGGGGCGCACTTGCAGGAGCATTCCTTGCGCCGTTTATGTACGGACTTTTCTGGAAGGGCGTAACAAAGGCAGCCTGCATGGCAAGCTTTATCGCAGGAGTAGGCATAACGGTCGTACATATGGCATACTACACCCTTGCAGGTCACACAGGAACACTTTGGGGCATAAACCTTGCCTCGCCTATCAACGCAGGCGCATTTGCAATGCTTTTCGGACTTGTTCTTGTACCTATCGTTAGCCTTATCACAAGGCAGAGCGACGCTGACAAGGCTCATGCTGAAAAGGTGTTCGAGTGCTACAATGACAGCGAGATATGATCTTATATCGCTTACATACTTGAAATGCAGACAGGGACGGACTTTGTTCGTTCCTGTTTTTTATGCGATTTACAAGTTACATTCGGAGTATAACACTGGGTATTATGCCCTAGGTTTTGTATACACAAAATATCACAATGCACGCCCACGTCCTGATACAGGTACTCTACAGCCTGTTACAGAATCTCTCATCGTATTCACTAAGTCACAGGGCTTGTACGTGCCCGCAAGTATCTAAGACGCTTTCTACTTATCCCTGAAAAATGCTCATTTTGTTGCATAAAAAATGCAACAATTAATGGACCATTGCCAAATTAAATCATAAATCATTTGTTTGCACAAATTCTTAGTACGGTTTTGGTGAGATAGCATAAAGATTTATGAACAAAGCGTGTTCATGGGTGGTGTGAGATAAGTGGAATTTTTGCTGCACTGTAATTGACTTATAGGGCATTTTATGATAAAATATTGAAGATAAGTTACAAAAACAACATGACAATTATGCAAGGGGGAGAAAAATGTCGATACTTTTATTGCCGTTCAAGATAGTTTTCCTGATAGTTGCGTTTATACTAAAGGGCGTTCTATACTTGCTTGCGTTTATTCTGAACTTTATTTCTGAGGTCTTAGTCGCTTTGCAATACATACTTGGAAGTGTCTTTGTATTGGTGGCTATCGGAGGTACTATTGTACTTGTCAGAAACATTCAGAATGGCTCTCTTACAGGCTTGCAAGGCGGTGTATTGATAGGCTTTTTATGGCTCATATCCATGGCTTTCAGCATGATGTTCTATTTAAGCAGTGCGGCGGCTGACCTTTTTGAAAGCATTGGCGATTGGTTAGGGGACACGGCTTTGGGATTTTTCTACTAAAAATCTAATAAGCAAAACAAAAAAGACGCCGCCAAAAAGGCAGCGCCAGATCATTCACATTTTCTTTCGGCAAACGCCTAGCCAAGTCGAGGTTTCACTGTGCAACCCCTCCCGAAAGCTCAACCAAGCAACGCTCTTGGCACGCCCCTTGGTATCATCGCTTAACAGAACTGCCACGACTATCAAGTTTACGTCAGTTCTGACCGAAAACTCCTGTTTTCTGACAACGTTTCGTTGCTGATATCATTATATCCAATTTTTTCGACAATGTCAAGCACATATCAAAAAACCGCTCTGATAATTCAGGGCGGTCTTTTTCATAGCAAGGCTGATTTTTATAGTCGCTGTGGTCGACCAACTTTCATGCAGAGGGCGTTTTGCCTTTGCACAGTGCATACTATACTTTCAAGTAGCAGTGAACTTCACAGTTTCGGATACACGTCACCATTTCTAATGCGTCCCTCAAGTGTCAGCCACACTAAGAAAAGCTACAGATAGATCTTCTCAATACTATTATAATCAATTCAACGGTAAATGTCAAGTCTTGACACTAAAAAAGACCTATGCCAAAGCACAAGTCCCATTAGTCACATTTTTCTTTCAACTTGTTAGTCTATTCGAGTCAAGGCTGATATGCAACCTTCCGTTAAGCTCCATGGCGTGCTCACTCGAATAAACAGCCACTTCATCACTTGACGATCTGCCACGGCTATCAAGTTTCGTCAGATCGTTCGACAGCTCTCGCTGTCTGCTCAACAGTTTTTCTGCTGCTAATATTATTATATTCGATTTTTGCAAAATTGTCAAGGTTTTCTCTATAGGTCTTGACATTTGCCACAGAATGGGCTATACTGTTATCAGAGCCGACGAATGTGTTCTCTAGGGGCAATTGTAGCCCGACAGAATGAAGCATTTTGTCGGCTCTTTTTTTCATTTTGATGCAAACAAAAAGTTCCATAAAACACCGTTCAACACCTGAACGCATTTTATGGAACTTTTTTCAGATTATAAATTTCTTCGCCTTGTTTACAATACTGCGGTCGTTTTCGTAAGACAGGACCTGTCCTGCCCTGCCGATCTCGACCCAGCGTATGTCTGCGATCTCCTCTTCCTGAGGAGTATAGTCGGTGTTCTTTGCTTTGCCGATAAAGTAGACCACGATCTTCTGCGTGTCCTTCCTTGGTGAATAAGACACTATCTCCCGAAACGTGGTATCAAGATTTACGTCTATCCCCGTTTCCTCCATGATCTCACGCTTGGCAGTTTCTTCTTCTGTTTCATCGCCCTCAACGTGACCCTTTGGGAATGACCAGTGACCGCTGTTGATATGCTTTATCAGCAGTATCTCGGTGTTTCCGTGATACTTTCTGTAAACGATAGCACCGCAGGATTTTTCATGCAGCATCATTTTTCCTTTCCGGAGCTTAGCCCCAATATTTACTCATTGATTTAATTATATCACAACAGCCCTCATTTGTCTATACCCTTTAATAAATATACTCCCATTTTGTGCATATTCCACAAATCAGGTAAAATAAAAAAAGCCGTGCAAAAGCACAGCTTTTTGAAACAGTCAAAGATTATTCCTCGACCTTGTTCTCGATATACTTAACGATATCGCCAACAGTCTTGATGTTCTCGACCTCTTCATCAGGGATCTCTACATCAAAGCTCTCCTCGATGCTCATTACAAGGTCAACTACGTCCAGTGAGTCAGCGCCGAGATCATCTGTGATAGAAGCCTCCATAGTTACTGCGTCCTCTTCAACGTCGAGCTGCTCTACGATAATGTCCTTGATCTTATCAAATACCATTACTTTACCTCCATTCTGTACTTTACTGGGTCTGCCGCTCAGCGCAGCATTTATGTCAGCCGCCGCCGCTCATAAGTCGGCAAATCATTCGGCATGATCATCAAAAAAACTCATTCCTGCGAACTTTCCTCAAACTCGCCCACAGTTCTAAACTTATTATACCGCCCCTCAAGCAATTCGTCAAGACCTTTTTGCAATTTTCTTTTCAAAGCTCCCTCGATATAGTCAGAGATATTCTCCGCAGTGAGCTGTGGGTCGTTATGTGCGCCGCCGTCGGCTTCGGAAATTATATGGTCGCACACCCCAAGTCTTGTAAGATCCTCGGCGGTTATCTTCATTATATCGCAGGCTTCACGCTCTCTTGTGGAATCCTTCCACAGGATACTTGCAAAGCCTCTCGGTGATATTACCGAATAGATAGCGTTTTCAAGCATTGCAAGCTCATCGCACACTGCAAGAGCCAGCGCTCCTCCCGAACCGCCCTCTCCGAGAATTATGGAGATAACAGGTGTCTTGAGGGTCATGAATTCCATGATGTTTTTGGCTATCGCTTCGCCCTGACCACGCTTCTCGGCTTCTACGCCGCAGAATGCGCCTGCTGTATCCACAAGGCATATAACAGGTCTATGGAACTTCTCAGCCTGCCTTGCAAGCCTGAGAGCCTTTCTATAGCCCTCCGGGTGGGGCATACCGAAATTGCACTTCTGATTTTCTGCAAGATCTCTGCCCTTTACCTCTGCGATAACTGTAACAGGTATGCCCTTAAAATAGGCTATGCCGCCCATAACAGCACCGTCATCACCAAAAAGTCTGTCTCCGTGCATCTCAAAGAAATCGTCGAATATAAGAGGGATATAGTCCTTGGCAGTCGGTCTGCCCTTGTGTCTGATTATATCAAGTCTTTGACAAGCTGTCAGCTCACTCATTTGAGGACACCTCCTTTGCTGGCTTATGAAGTCTGAGTATATGAGCGAGAACTCTTCTCATTTTCTTTCGCTCGACTATCATATCAACAAAGCCGTTTTCAAGCATGAACTCGGCAGACTGGAAATCGTCAGGAAGCTTCTGCTTGATAGTACCCTCTATAACACGTCTGCCTGCAAATCCGATAAGCACCTTTGGCTCTGCGATTATGATATCGCCCAGTGACGCAAAGGAAGCTGTTACTCCGCCCGTGGTAGGGTCGGTCATAACTGCGATATAAAGCAGACCTGCTTGGTTATGTCTAGCCACAGCACCGCTTGTTTTCGCCATTTGCATAAGGGAAACTATGCCCTCCTGCATTCTTGCTCCCCCTGAGGCTGTGAATGCGATAACAGGGAGCTTATTTGCAGTGGCGTATTCGATAGCTCGTGTTATCTTTTCGCCCACAACACTGCCCATGGAAGCCATCATATAGTTGGAGTCCATAACGATTATAACTATCTTCTCGCCTCTTATGGCAGCCTTTCCTGTGAGGACAGCGTCTTTAAGTCCTGTCTTTTCCCTCAAAGCCTGCTGTTTTGCTTCATAGTCAGGGAAATCTATAGGATTTTTTGATACCATATCCTTATCAAATTCCTCAAAGCTACCCTTATCTATGGTGATATCAAGACGTTCTTTTGCGGTAAGTCTTGAATGATAGTTACAGTGAGGACAAACCTTGCCGTTTGCCTGAAACTCCTCCATAAAAGTGACGTTTCTGCATCTTGGACACTTGAAAAGCAGACCCTTTGGGATATCGGTCTTTTTCTTGTCATCGTCCGCCTTATCGCCGTTAAATCTTACTTTAACGACAGAAAACAGATCTTCAAGCATTATTCCTTACTCCTCTCATCTGCCAAAATGTCGGTACGGTTAAGAAAACCGTTATCGTAATTGCCCTCCAAAAACTCGGGGCGTCTTATAAGCTTAAGCTGGAAATCAACATTGGTTGCAACTCCGTCCACGATAAACTCAGACAGCGCCCATGTCATTTTTGCAATAGCTTCTTCTCTATTCTTACCGTGAACGATGAGCTTGCCTATCATTGAATCGTAATAAGGCGGTATCTCATAGCCCTGATAAACTGCGGTATCTACTCTTATTCCAGGACCTCCTGGGATAAAGAGCGACTTTATCCTGCCCGGTGACGGTCTGAAATCAAGAAGCGGATTTTCCGCATTTATACGGCACTCTATTGCATGACCTGTCAGCTTTATATCCTCCTGCTTTATAGACAATCTCTGTCCTGATGCGATAAGGAGCTGTTGCTTTACAAGGTCAACGCCTGTAACAGCTTCTGTGATAGGGTGTTCCACCTGTATACGGGTGTTCATTTCCATGAAATAGAACTCGCCGTTTTTATCCACAAGGAACTCAATAGTGCCTGCGTTCCTATAGCCGCAGACCTTAGCGGCTGTACAAGCGGCTTTGCCCATTTTCGCACGAAGCTCCTCATTCATAAAGCTTGCAGGGGAAGGGGCTTCCTCGAGGACTTTCTGATTTCTTCTCTGCATGGAGCAGTCACGCTCGCCCAGATAGATAACGTCGCCGTAATTATCTGCAAGTATCTGTATCTCGATATGCTTAGGGTCTTCTATGAATTTCTCGATATAGATCTCGTCATTGCCGAAGCAGGCAAGAGCTTCCTGCTTTGCGGCGGTCATCTGTGCTTCAAGCTCATCGTCGGAGTGAACGATCCTTATACCACGTCCTCCGCCGCCTGCTGACGCTTTGACCATGACAGGGTAGCCAAGATCTCTTGCAAGGGTATGCGCCGCATGGATATTTGAGATAGCGCCGTCTGAACCCATTATAACAGGCACGCCTGCTTCTTTCATTGTTTCCTTTGCCTGCGCTTTATCGCCAAGCATTTCAATAGACTCGGCTCTTGGTCCTATGAAAGTTATGCCGCACTTTTCGCACATTCTCGCAAAGGACGGATTTTCAGACAGAAAGCCAAAGCCCGGGTGGATAGCGTCTGCACCTGTTATCTCGCAGGCGGAGATTATCGCCCTGACATTAAGATAACTGTCCTTGCTTGGTGCAGGACCTATGCAAACGGCTTCGTCTGCTATCTGAGCGTGGAGAGCGTTTCTGTCGGCGGTGGAATATACCGCAACAGTATGTATGCCAAGCTCTCGGCAGGCTCTTATAATGCGGACAGCGATCTCGCCTCTGTTCGCTATCAATACTTTTTTGAACATATTATGCCTCACTAATAATTATTTAATTATTTTCGGAACTTGCGGACTAGATAAACTATCTGCCATATGAGCATAAACGGCAGAACAGGCAGAATAGTAAGCATAAGGCAAGTCCAGAACATAGCCCTAAAAAAAGCTTCCGTCCCGTAATACATTGAACATTCGCCCATAAAAGGTCCTTCTTTATATCCAGCAAACATACTGTACAAGCTGTAAAGAAATATCAGCACTATGGGAGCAAATGAGATCAGAAACAGCACAAAGCTTATTTTTCTTTGTTTATAGCTCTGCAAAGACTCAGCATATCTTTTGTTTATCACTCTTTTTATCAGATAGGTCAGCAGCCACACCAACTGGTAAAGAACAGCAGCGGTGGGAAGTATCCACAAAAGATCATCAAAAACAGACCATACCCAGCTGCCAAACCACTCGGCGATGAATTTTTCCGCCAAATTTGAAAATGACCTATCCTCATATGATCTTGCCAACTCTGACACATAATTCACAGCTCCGATGGTATGACCAATGATACCGATGAAAACAAGTGCTGCTGATATATACAGCGGTGTTTTTGAACGCTCAAACTTTGCCACAAGCACTCCCCCTGCTTACCGCATATCCGAACTTATTAAATTACTAAATTGCTTTATTACTTTATCGCAAAAGTTATCTCAGCGGAAACAGCCTTCTTGCCGTTTACAGAAGCAAGTGCCTTTCCAACGCCGATAGGACCCTTGACTTTGATTATCTCCACCTCGATATCCAGCTTATCACCAGGCACTACCTGCTGACGGAACTTACAGTTGTTTATGCCGCCGAACAGACCTATCTTGCCCTTGTTCTCAGGAAGTGAAAGCAGTGCAACTGCACCTGCCTGCGCACACATCTCTACCATAAGTACACCCGGGGTAACAGGATAGTTCGGGAAATGTCCCTTGAACCAAAAATCCTCAGCCTTTATATACTTTGTAGCCTTTACACGCTTGCCCACTTCAAGCTCGTTTACCTCGTCGATAAGCAGAAAAGGGTCACGGTGAGGGATTATTTCCATGATCTGCTCTCTATTCAAAACAACTGCCATTGTCTTTCCTCCAAATCAGTTTAGTCAAGTATCATTATGGTCTGATCGAACTCAACAGCGTCGCCGCTGTTTACGCATATCTCTCTTACCACGCCGTCAAATTCGCTCTGTACTTCGCTCATTACCTTCATGGACTCGATAATGAAGATAGTGTCGCCCTTCTTTATCTTGTCGCCAACGCTTACGAACGGCTTTGAATCAGGTGACGGAGCGGCATAGAATGTTCCCACGATAGGGGCTTTAACTGCCTTGCCGCCTGTTACCGGCGCTGATGTTGCCGACGCTTCCGGTGCTGTCTGGGCAGCAGGTAAAGCTGTGCCTACAGCCATTGGCATAGGCATTCCCATTGGTGCAGGAGGAGGGCATTTCTTGCCCTTTACTGTTATCACCTTGTCGCCGTCAGCTATTGTTATCTCACCGAGGTCTTTATTCTTCACGATATCGGCAAGCTTCTCTATTGTTTCAAGGTCAAACTGACCATAAATTTTTTCGCTCATATCAGTTTCTCCTTATTAGTCGCACTTCTTGATACAGATAGTAGCGTTATGTCCGCCAAAGCCCAGAGAGTTTGAAAGTGCTGCATAGACAGGCATTTCTCTGTTGCCCTCAACGCAGTAGTCAAGGTCGCACTCAGGGTCAGGAGTGGTGTAGTTTATTGTCTTATGAACAAAGTCGTTCTGTACAGAAAGTGCAGTAACGATAGCTTCCATGCCGCCTGCCGCACCAAGAAGGTGACCTGTCATAGACTTTGTGGAGTTTATGACCGTCTTTCTTGCGGCTTCTTCGCCAAGAGCAAGCTTGATAGCTGTTGTTTCATACTTATCGTTAAGACCTGTTGATGTGCCGTGAGCGTTGATGTAGTTCACCTGCTCAGGCTTCAGACCTGCTTCTTCATAGGCATACTTCATTGCATGAGCGGCAGCCTCACCTGTTGGTGATGGGCTTGTCATGTGATAAGCGTCGCCTGTTGCGCCATAGCCTGCTATTTCAGCTATGATATTTGCGCCTCTTGCTTTAGCGTGCTCATACTCCTCAAGGCAAAGTATGCCTGCACCCTCGCCAAGAACAAAGCCCTGTCTGTTCAGGTCGAATGGAGTTGAAGCCTTGTCAAGCTCTGTTGCCTTTGAGAGAGCCTTCATATTGTTGAAGCCGCTGAGTGCGAAATGAGAGATACAAGCCTCTGAGCCGCCGCAAAGGCAAACGTCAAGATAACCGTCCTTTATTTTTCTGAAAGCTTCGCCGATAGCGTGAGTACCTGAAGCGCAAGCTGTGGTGGTACAGAAATTATCGCCCTTAAAGCCTGTATGCATTGCAACAGTACCGGCCGCCATATTGCCTATCATCATAGGGATAAAGAAAACTGATACCTTATCAGGCTTTTCGTTGAACTTTGTTACTTCCTTTTCGGTCATGTTAAGACCGCCGATACCAACACCGATTATAACGCCGGCCTTAAATGGATCAACGTCCTTGAAATCAGAGCCTGCCATTTTAAGAGCCTGCTTTGCAGAGCAAACAGCGAACTGAGTAAATCTATCCATTCTCTTTGCTTCTTTTTTATCTATATACTCAGTGCAGTCAAAATCCTTGACAGCGCCGACTATCTTTACAGGAAAATTTTCGGTATCAAACTGGTCAACATAAGACAGGCCGTTCTTGTTAGCCTTGATATTAGCCCAAAATTCCTCTACGTTCTTGCCAAGAGGGTTTACTGTACCCATACCTGTGATAACAACTCTTCTCATTTAAACACTCCTTAGTATCATTTAAAACATATCAAATCTACATTCCGTAAAATAAATCCACACGGCGTAAAATGCCCGTCACGGTGAGTGACTACATCATAAGTCCGCCGCTTATTTCTATTACCTGTCCTGTGACATAGCTTGCGTCCTTGGAAGCAAGGAAGGATACAACGCCTGCTATCTCGTCAACTTCGCCGTAACGCTTCATTGCTATCTGATTTATCATAGCCTGCTTCTGAGCGTCTGTGAGCTTGTCTGTCATAGGGGTCTTGATAAATCCAGGGGCAACGGCGTTGCAGGTGATACCTCTTGAACCAAGCTCCTTTGCAACTGTCTTTGTCATGCCGACGATAGCCGCCTTTGTTGCGGAATAGTTTATCTGTCCAGGGTTGCCGTAAAGTCCTGCAACGGAAGCAAGATTTATTATCTTGCCTGACTTCTGTCGCATCATAACGCTGCCAACAAATTTTGACATATTGAACACGCTCTTCTGGTTTACAGCAACTACCATATCGTACTGTTCCTCGCTCATACGAGCCATAAGACCGTCACGAGTGATTCCTGCGTTGTTTACGAGAACGTCGATAGTGCCGAAACGAGCCTTTACTGCCTTGACTGTTTCCTCTACCTGTGCATAGCTTGAAACGTCGCAGATGAACTTTTCACACTCTACGCCCTCTGCCTTTATCTTATCCATTATATCGTTATCTTCAAACATTGCCTCAGAGATATCGTTGAGAGCAATATTATAGCCGTCCTTTGCAAGTCTGAGTGCTATCGCTGCACCTATTCCTCTTGCGGAACCTGTTATCAATGCTGTTGCCATTTTATTTTCCTCCTGTTATTTCTGCATGATGTAAATGATATCTCTGAGAGTATCATAATCTATCATATCTTTGTAAATGGTCTGTTTTCTTCCGTTCGGTAAAAGTACCTTCATTCCGTTTTTATTTTCCTTAAGCAAGGTCAGCTCCTTTACCTCATATACTAATATCCTGCTGTTTTCGATCTCCCCGTCAAGAAGCTTTTTCAACGTATAATGGTCGCTTAAAAATCCCATTGCGTCGTCCTGTGCTTTCATAATGCTTCTCATACCGTGATTTGAAGTATTAGAATGCGAATGCGGTACAGCTGCACCTATACTATAAAGCGTCCCCTTATAATACGCATAGCAGGTAAAATGCCTCATATGTTTTGCCGATGCTTTTGCGGCAGCTATACTGATGTATACAACGCACAGTAAAAATACCATAAACACAGCAGCTGCTGCCATTTCTGTTTCCTGTGAAGTGACCTTTCTGACCGCATCACGGTTTGCTGCTGAATCTTTTCCAATAAAAATAAATAATGGTATCGTTGAAAGTATCAGCACTAAAAGTGCAGGTATCATTCTGACAAGCACACTTTTACCGATCTCACTTCTCGAAGCCGGCGGATATTGAAATAACTTTATCATATTATTAATTTATTTGTTCAGCAGCTTTTCTGCTTCTGTAAACATTTCTTCTATCATGTCCTTTGCAGGCTCGACCTTCTTTACCATGCCTGCGATCGCTCCGCAGAGGAAAGAACCCTCCTCAAGGTTGCCGTCCTGAACGGCTTTTCTCAGTGAACCGAGGGTTATCTCCTCAAACTCGTCAGGAGTGATAGTGCCGTTTGCTTCACCGCTTGCAAGCTTCTTTGAGAACTTTGTCTTAACGTTTCTGCATGGGTGACCTGTATATCTGCCTGTTACGATACTGTCTGTATCCTTAGCTTTTACAACAAGCTCCTTATAAACAGGGTTTATCTGACACTCCTCTGCGGCAAGGAAACGTGTGCCGAGCTGGACGCCCTCTGCGCCAAGCATGAATGTAGCGGCTATTCCTCTGCCGTCTGCTATTCCGCCTGCTGCGATAACAGGTATCTCAACTGCGTCAACTACCTGTGGTACAAGACACATGGTTGTGTTCTCACCGATATGTCCGCCTGACTCTGTTCCTTCTGCGATAACAGCGTCAGCGCCTGCTCTTTCCATTCTCTTTGCAAGAGCAACTGACGGAACGACAGGTATCACCTTTATGCCTGCTTCTTTCCATGCAGCCATATACTTGCCGGGGTTGCCTGCGCCTGTTGTTACGACAGGTACGCCCTCTTCGATAACGAGCTGAGCGAGGTCGTCGGCATTTGGGCTCATGAGCATGATATTAACACCGAAAGGCTTGCCGTTTACAGCCGCCTTTGTCTGTCTTATCTGATCTCTCAGGTAATCGATAGGTGCAGAGCCGCCTGCGATTATGCCAAGTCCGCCTGCGTTTGAAACTGCGGAAGCGAGAGTATGCTCCGCTATCCAAGCCATGCCGCCCTGAAAGATAGGGTATTTTATACCCAAAAGTTCAGTTATTCTTGTCTTTGTAGTAGTCATAGTAGTTCTCCTTATTGTCAAAAGCAAATTTTATGCCATAATACATAATAACAATTTATTATGTACCGAATATAAACTGTATATTGATCATCAATACTCGAAAACAGCCGCACCATAAGTAAGTCCGCCGCCAAAGCCTACAAGACAAACCTTGTCGCCTCTTTTTATCCTGCCTTCTGCAACTGCGTCGCAAAATGCGATAGGGATAGATGCGGAAGATGTGTTTCCATAGCGGTCGATATATACCGGGAACTTGTCCATTGAAACGCCAAGATGCTTTGCGGCAGTTTCGATTATTCTTATATTTGCCTGATGCGGCACTATCCAATCAAGGTCATCAGGGGAAATTTCTATCTTTGCACAAGCCTGCTCAACTGCATTTGGAAGTGCCTTTGTGGCAAACTTATAGACCTCTTTGCCGTCCTGCTTGAAGAAATAATCCTTTGTTTCAGGCATATCCATATCAAATTCCTCGGTATTGGTTCTGAATGCGTTCTCAGACTTCAAAGCACGGGAAGCAAGATACTTTGCACCGTTTCCGTCTGCGCCAAGGAAGCTTGAATATGTAGTATCCTCTGCTGTTTCAAGAACGAAAGCGGCTGCGCCGTCACCGAAAAGCACGCAGGAAGAACGGTCGGTATAATCAACGAATTTTGAAAGCTCCTCAGAAGCCACCAAAAGAACGGTCTTTATTCCGTCGCCGCTCTGAAGGTATCTCTTTGCGGTATCAAAGCCGTAAACAAAGCCTGCGCAAGCAGCGTTAAGGTCAAATGCGATACAGCCTATCGCGCCTATCTCTCTCTGGATAAGGCAGGAAAGTGACGGAGTGAAATAATCCCCTGTTACTGTTGTGGCAATAATAAGGTCGATATCCTCTGCCTTTACTCCTGCGTCAGCCATTGCAGCCTTTGCCGCCATTGCTCCGAGATAGTATGTAGGCTCGCCATTTGTGATGTGTCTTTGCTTGATGCCTGTTCTCTGAGTTATCCACTCGTCGCTTGTTTCAACGATCTTTGTGAAATCCTCATTTGTTGCGACCATTTCAGGCACATATTTGCCTATGCCCTTGATCTTTACGCCTGTTACTTTACTTCCCACTGATTTTTCCTCCTGAAAATTCTATATTATATATTGTATATCTCCGCAATTTGTGCTATAATGTTCTTGTTCCTATGGAGCAAGTCAAAATATATTATATCAAAATATAATTAGTTAATTTTTTAACTATATAACACATATCATAACATTATAATTATAAACTGTTTTTTTAGATACGTCAATAACAAATTATGAACAACTCTTGATGAATTTAAACATTTAGAGAATTTTTCACAAGTTTTAGGGCGTTAGTTAATATTATGTGTCTATTTTTGAAAATATCTTGCAAAAATTAAATCATAAAACAATAATTGAGCGCAGATAGCTTTCAGAAATTTACAGATATGAGATAAGGCGGCTTTGATATTATCAGGCGGCTATGTATAAATTTAACCACAAAGGAGTAAAATTTTATGTCAAAAAATATTTTTTTGTTTTCAGGTCAGGGCTCACAGTATGTAGGAATGGCTAAGGAGCTTTGCGAAAAGTATGATGCTGCAAATGCGGTTTTCGACACAGCGGAAAAGGTGCTGGGATATGACCTGAGAGCGGTAACATTTGACGGTCCCGACACTGAGCTTAACAAGACAGTGAACTCACAGCCTGCTATAATGGCTTGCTCGCTTGCCGCTTTTGAAGCCGCAAAGGCTGAGGGCATCACATTTGACGGCGTAGCAGGTCACTCACTGGGCGAATATGCTGCTATGGTAGCCGCAGGTGTTGTAACTATGGAGGACGGCTTCAAACTCATCAAGGCAAGAGCGGCTGCAATGCAGAAAGCCGCAGAGGCTAACAGTGGCTCAATGTATGCTATAATCGGTCTGCCTGCTGAAGAGGTCGAGAAGATATGCGAGGAAACAGAGGGCTATGTTGTTCCTGTAAACTACAACTCAGCCGTTCAGACAGTTATCGCAGGCGACACAGAGGCTTGCGAGGCGGCTGCGGCAAAGTTTGCAGAGATGAAGAAAAAGGCTATAAAGCTCAACGTCGCTTCCGCTTTCCACTCAAAGCTCATGCAGAGTGCGGCTGATGAATTTATCGAAACTGCAAAGACAGTTGAGTTCAAGACTGCAAACGTTGATTTCTACTCAAACGTTCTTGGAACAAAGCTTGAAGATTTTTCTGCTATGCCTGATATGCTTGCCAAGCACATCGTTTCACCTGTTAAGTTCACTTCTGAGCTTGCAGAAATGGAAAAGGCAGGCTATGAGAACTTTATCGAGCTTGGTCCTAACAAGGTGCTTACCGGTCTTGTAAAGAAAACTCTCAAGGGCAAGAACGCTGTGAACATTGAGAACAATGCCACAATGGAAAAGGCTCTTGCTTCTTTGAGCTAAAATATAGAGGGGAGAAAAATGAAAAAGGCTATGAAAAGGGCTTTGCTGTTGGCATTGGCGGTGGCAATGCTTGTTTGTCTGAGTGCCTGTGGAAAATGTGCGTGGGAGATAAAGATAAACGGCAAGGATATACAGATACCATGCACTCTGGACGATATTGGCGAGGAATATGAATACACGCTGGATTATCCTTTTTCGGGGAACTCAAACGGCAAGGGGATATTCTCGGTGGCGCTTATGCAGGACGGCAGTATAATAGGCACTGTTAAGGTAGAAGCTGACAGTGTTGACGATATTGACAGGAAGTCGAAGATACGTCAGATAAGTGCGGCGCAAAGCAGTTCCGATAAAAAGGGAATGAGCATTGCAGGGGTAAAATGCGGCGATGACAAGGCGAAAGTCAAAAAAGTTTTCGGCGAGCCTGACAGTCCTGACGCAGACGCATGGAAATACAAGAAAAGGGGCTTTTGGGCGACTTTCTTTTTTGATGATGACGGCAAGGTGACAATGCTGAGCATATCAGACATTGATGATGAAGATACCTGATAAAAGGCGGTGTATAAAATGAAACGTAATGACTACATATCATGGGACGAATATTTTATGGGCATTTCACTGCTATCTGCACAGAGGAGCAAGGATTCTCACACGCAGGTAGGGGCGTGCATAGTTTCTCAGGACAACAAGATATTGTCAGTAGGCTACAACGGTATGCCTACCGGGTGTTCTGATGACGAGATGCCATGGGACAGAAACGGCGAGTTTCTTGACACGAAATATCCATTTGTGTGTCATGCCGAGCTTAACGCCATTCTCAATCATGCGGCAGGAAGCTTACAGAACGCCAAGATATATGTTTCACTTTTTCCATGCAACGAATGTGCAAAGGCTATCATTCAAAGCGGCATAAAGGAAGTCGTTTACTGGGAGGACAAATACGCCGACACTGACGGGGTTAAGGCTTCTAAGAAAATGTTTGAGCTGACGGGGGTAAAGATACGCAGGTATGTGCCTACTAACAGGGAGATAACTATTAAGCTGTAGGAACGTTCGCCCCTACGAATATACATTATTGATATGCGGAATTTTTTATAAAGAAGGAATGTAAAATGTCAAGAAAATACGCTATACTTGGAGAAACGCTTAAACACACTATGTCGCCTCCTATTCACGCTAGGCTTTTTGAGCTGAAAGGACGTGAGTTTGAGTATGAGATACTTGAAGTAAAGCCTGAGGAGCTTAAGGACAAGGCGGAGTATCTTGATTCTCTTAACGGCTACAACATCACTATCCCCCACAAGATAGGCATTATCGACTACACTGATGAGCTTGACCAGTCGGCAAAGCGTTATCACTCTGTAAACTGCGTTGACAACAAAAACGGCAGGCACGTTGGTTACAACACTGACTGCGACGGCTTTCTCAGAACTGTTCGTGCAATGAACATTGACTTCACGGGAAAGATACTGCTTATAGGCTGCGGCGGAGTAGGCAGAATGATGGCAATTGAGGCGGCTCTTGCCGGGGCTGACCTTTACATTGCGGTGCTGGAGAGCGATATGCCTTTGGCTAAGCAGGTAGAGAAAGAGATAAAGGCTATGAAGTCTGACGCTAGGATAACTATTGTTCTAAACACTGAGATACCGACTGACGTTCACTACGAGCTGCTTATGAACGCTTGCCCTGTGGGAATGTATCCTAAGACAAACGCCTGCCCTGTTCCTGATGAAGTTATAAAGGCGAGCGGTGCGGTATTTGACGTTATATACAACCCTCGTGAGACTTTGCTCATGCAGAAAGCCAAGGCTATGGGCAAGAACGCTGTAGGCGGCATGGCAATGCTGGTTTGGCAGGCGGTTTCCGCTCACGAGATATGGGACGGTGACGAATACACAGACGAGGAAGTTCAGTCTATCATAGACGAAATGGAGATCGCTGTGGAGAAGGATTTTAAGTAAAATACATTATAATAAGGATAGTAAATATGAGACCAATATTTTTGTGCGGCTTTATGGGCTGCGGAAAATCTACTGTGGGAAAGATCTTGGCGAAAAAAATGGGCTGTCAGTGCGTTGACCTTGACAAGTATATCGAAGATACGGCAGGAATGAGCATACCTGAAATATTCGACAAATACGGTGAGGAGCATTTCAGGAAGCTTGAAACCGAGGCTCTTGCAGCATTTGCTGACATTGGCGGCGTTGTTGCAACAGGCGGCGGAGCATTGCTTTCGGAGGAGAACGGCAAGGTGGCTAAAAGATCGGGCATGGTGGTCTTTATCGACACATATTTCAACACCTGCTACGGACGCATAAAAAACGACCCTAACAGGCCTATCGCTTACAACTCCACCAGAGAACAGCTTTCAGAGCGGTTTGATTATCGAAGACCTTTATATCTTGCTCACTCACACTATGTCATAAGCGGTGGTTATCCGCCTATCGTCATCGCTTCTAAGATACAAAAGCTTTACAAGAGATTTGATTTCGGGCAGGGCTGATTTAGCTCTTCCCTGTAGGGTTAGGCCTTCATGCCCACTGTTTTCGGGCTTATCGCAAACCATGCGAGCCTTAAGCTTATGCCCGTTTATCTTGCATTTTTCTTCATACTTCTGCTTGTGATGATGTCAAAAACGGAAAAGCTTTGTCATAATAAATAGTATGGCTTGTGCAAACAGTACCAAATTATTTGTATCTTGGATAATCAAAAATAGCTATTTATAACGAATAATCCAAAAAGTCTGCAAGCACTGATAAAAAATGTTGAAAATCCTCCCGACATGTTGTATACTTATGATATGAAAACGTTATATTAAACTGCAATATGACAGAAGGGAGTTGCAAATGGACATACAGAAAACCGTGCTTGTCGTTGACGACAGCACAACGAACCGATCTATACTTTGCGACATACTACATTCTGACTATACTGTGATCCAAGCAGAAAATGGCATACAGGCTCTTACAATGCTAAAAAAACAGGATAAAAAAGTTGACGCTATAATACTGGATATCATAATGCCCGAAATGGACGGATATGAGTTCATGGATAAAATAAAGCAGGATAAAACCTTATCTCAGATACCTGTTATTATTCTAACAGAAAAATCAGACAGAGACACTGAAAAGATGGTGCTTCAAAGCGGTGCGTGGGACTTTGTTCCAAAGCCTTATGACGCTGATATTATAAAGCTAAGGCTCAAAAACGTTATCGCAAGAAGTCAGGTATCGCTGCTCAAAGAGCTTAATAACGTTATGAACTACGACCCTCTTACGGAGATATATTCAAAGAATAAATTTTTCAGTGCATCAAAGGCACTTCTTAAGGCTTATCCTGACAAGCAGTTCGCTTTTCTAAGACTAGATATCGACCGTTTCAAGCTTATAAATTCATTTTTCGGCACTGCGTATGGAGACAGACTGCTAAAGCATGTTGCAAAACGTATAAGAGATTTTGCAAAAACAACGGAATGCTGTACCTTTGGTAGGATAGACGCTGACGTTTTCGGTATCTTCACCCCTTATCAGGGCAAGGAAGAAACAGTAAAGCAGATAGAGCAGGCTGTTGAAAACATGAAAAAACTGTCCGCAAGCTATAACATCATGATCGTTTACGGTGTTTATGTGGTGACTGACAGAAGCCTGCCAATATCCTTCATGTGCGACCGTGCCGCTCTTGCCGCTAAAACTGTAAAAGGGCATTATATGAAAAGCTATGCTTTTTATGATGACAAAATGCGGCTTTCTATTGAAAATGAGCAGAATATAATAAATGAAATGAGCGACGCTCTTGAAAACCACGAGTTTGTGCCTTACTATCAGCCTAAATACGATGTAAAGACAAACAAGCCTGTGGGTGCGGAGGCTCTTGCAAGGTGGATACACCCTACCAAGGGATTTATCTCACCTGGTGTGTTTATCCCTATATTTGAGAAAAACGGCTTTATCTCAAAGCTTGATCTCTACATATGGGAATGCGTGTGCAAACAGCTCAAGGAATGGAAAGACAGCGGAGTTCCGCTCTTCCCTGTTTCTGTAAACGTTTCACGGGTGAACCTTTACAACCCTAATCTATCGAAGATCATCATAGAGCTTACCAGAAAGTATGGCATTGAACCGAAATATTTCAATATAGAGATAACGGAAAGCGTTTATACTGACGACAATATAATGATAGATGATATCACTAGCCAGCTCAGAAATAATGGCTTTACTGTCCTCATGGACGATTTTGGCAGCGGCTATTCTTCCCTGAACGTACTCAAAGACGTTCAGGTGGACGTGCTAAAAATGGACATGATGTTCATGTTCAAGGCAAAGTATGACGGCCGTGCAGAAACTATAATTTCTTCTGTTATCAGAATGGCCAAATGGCTCAATATCCCTGTTATAGCAGAAGGCGTTGACAGAGCGGAGCAGGTAGACTTTCTTAAAAGCGTGGGCTGTGACTACATTCAGGGCTTCTATTTTTCAAAGCCTTTGCCTGCGGCAGAGTATGAAAAGCTTATCTCAGATCAGGAGGAACAGCCTGTGCCTGAGAACGGGACGTCAGTAAACGACCTGCTGTGGGGCAAGGGCGGAGGATTGCTGGCATATATCGACAGCATCGACCAGCCTGCTACTATATATGAAAGTTTTCCGGACGGCACAGTGGTAATGGTATGTTCAAACAAGGCATTTTCACAAAAATACGGCTATGACAGCAGTGTGTACGGCAAACTCAATGTTATGAACTGCATTGACAGCGAATGCAAAGAGAAATTCACAATCTCTGTAAACCAGGCAATAGAGAGCAAGGACAGAGCAGAATGTGTTCTCAGTATGCACGAGATAAACGGCAGGAAGCACTGGTTCAAGACGCATTTACGATTTGTCAGCGAAATGGGTGTAAGCTCTGTGCTTATAGCGTATTTCACGGACGTGACCGACATGGTGCTGATGGATAAACGCATAAACGAATATAAGAACTATATCCAAAATGAAATAGACCGAAAGCACAAGATCCTTATCGTCAGCAACAACAGCGACGCACGCTGTCAGCTAGAAGAGATACTTTCTCAGGAAAATACTGTTTTCACTGCAGAAACCATTCAGGCAGGAAAAAAGCTTCTTCTTAACGAGGATATCGACCTTATTTATTTTGACATACAGCTTATTTCCAAGGACGATGAATTTCCTCTTGACATTGATGAAAGAAGACTCCCCGTTATTGCTATAACCCAAGCTCATGGCGTGCTTAAAGGCATGACAAAATTGAAGAACAGAGTTTCAGACTTTGTTATGAAGCCGTATATAGATGAGCTGGTACGCCTGAGAACGACCAATCTTATAAAGATCAATATTTCAGGCAGTGCAAACGAAAAATATTTTAGCCGGACGAAATGATTTGAAAAAGTCCTCTGAGATAAACGGAGGACTTTTTTCTCTTGTTAAGCAGTCAGCTTTATTGACAAAATATACACTATCTGATATTATATAGGTATGAATGCTGAAAGCGAGGGAGAAAAAATGTATCTTGACAAGTGGCGTGTGGCAATAAGGAATTTGAAAAATTCGCTTTTTTCATATCCAAACACGGCTCAAAGCTGTTTCCCTGACCCTATCACAGACGACACAGTGTTTTACTGCGTTCAAGGTCTTGTATATGGCAGTCAAAAGTTCCCTGACGGAAAATTCATACGCAGTTCTCCTGTGACCTCGGTATACTCCGAGGACGGAAAGCTTTTTGCCAAAACAATAAACAACGTTTATGAGCTTAAAACGCCAAGCGATTATTTTGACTGCGATATCGCTGAAAATGCCGCACAAAAAACAGGAAGCAGTGAGCTTGCTGAAACAGCTAAAGTGCAGAGAGAAAAGCTCACGGCACAGCTTGATAAATTTTTCACGATCTGTCAGAGGCTTTGTGATAATGAACAGGCTGACGTTGCAAATGAGTTACCTGAAGATACTCTTGTTATATGCTATTACGGCACTGACCCACATGGAAACAAGATGTTCTACAAAAAGGAAGATATGGTAGTGCCTGTTTTTGCATATGTGACCGCCGGGCTGGTCATTGATTCTGTGGGGCTTGCGGAAAGCAAGGAAAAGCTGGATTTATGGGATACGCTGGGGAGATATTATATTGACAGCGAGCTTATGGAGTTTTATGACTGTGACACGAAAAACCTTATTTTCTGCAATTTGACGAACTCCCCTATATATGTTACGATTTATGAAAGCTCCGCTGCTATGCTCTGTATGCCGAACACAGCTAAGATAGCTTCAAGAAAAGTAAAAGAAACATAATGCTTTTATCCGTCTGAGATCTCAGGCGGATTTTTTTATTGCACAATATAGAAAAGAACGTTGAAAATTAATAGAATGTTAAACTTTTAACGTGCCATAGCAATTGAATAATCGTCGAAAGTGTAGTATAATTTTCTTATATAGTTGTTTTTTGATGTAAAATAATATATTTAACTATTTTTTGTATCGTGAGGAAAAGATCATGGAAATTTTAAAACAGCGTATTCTTAAGGACGGAGTAGTAAAGGAAGGAAACGTTCTCAAAGTCGATAAATTCCTTAACCACCAAATGGACGTCAAGCTTTTCAACGATATCGGTGAGGAGTTTGCAAAGAGATTTGCAGGAACAGGCGTGAACAAGATACTCACTATCGAGTCATCCGGTATCGGCATTGCCTGCATTGCGGCACAGCATTTTAACAACTGCCCTGTTATTTTTGCAAAGAAAACTCTCAGCAAAAACCTTGACGGCGAAATGTTCGTTACTCAAGTAAAGTCCTACACAAAGGGCGTTACATATGACGTTATGGTATCTGAAAAATATCTCGGCAAGGGCGACAAGGTGCTTATCATAGACGATTTTCTTGCTAACGGCTGTGCTCTTATGGGGCTTATAGATATTGTAAAGCAGTCCGGGGCTGAGCTTGCGGGAGCAGGTATCGTTATCGAAAAGGGCTTCCAGGTTGGCGGAAAGACTATCCGTGACATGGGCGTAAAGCTCGAATCTCTTGCTATCGTTGACTCTATGGACAACGGCACTATCACTTTCAGGGACTAACGCACAAGGCGTTACCAATAAATATTTTATGGAGGAAGATCAAACATGAAGGTAAGACGTATTCTTGCGCTCGTTCTTTCTGCGGCTCTTGCTGTAACAGCTCTTACAGCTTGTACATCTGCTAAGGACGAAGCATCACAGAAGTCGGCTGACAATCAGACGGCAACTCTCAGCTATGACACTGTAAAGATCGGTGTTATACACATCGGCAACCCTGCCGACGGTTCAGGCTACACATATGCTCACGATCAGGGTATCGTTGGTATGCAGAAGGAGCTTGGACTTAAAGACGATCAGATCGTTAGAAAAAACAACGTATCAGACAGCGACCCTGCTGCTACAGAAACAGCTATCCGTGAGTGCATCGAGGAAGGCTGCAACATCATCTTCGGCACAAGCTGGGGCTATATGGACAAAATGGAATCCCTCGCTGAGGAATATCCTGACGTTTATTTCTGCCACGGCACAGGCTACAAGAACAACGGCAAGAACCTTAACAACTACTTCGGAAGAATTTATCAGGCAAGATATCTCACCGGTATCGTTGCAGGTATGAAGACAGAGTCAAATCTTATCGGTTACGTTTCCGCTATGGGCAGCGAGAACTCTGAGTGCACAGGCGGTATCGACGCTTTCGCAATGGGCGTTTATTCTGTAAATCCTGACGCTAAGGTTTATGTAAAGGTAACAAACAGCTGGTATTCACCAACAGAGGAAACAAACGCTGCAAAGGCTCTTCTTTCTGAGGGCTGCGACGTTATCGCTCAGCACTGCGACACACCTAACCCACAGCTCGAGGCTGAAAGCGCAGGCAAGTGGGGCGTAGGCTACAACACAGATATGTCTAAGGACGCTCCTAAGGCTACACTTACTTCAACTCTTTGGAACTGGTCTGCATACTACACATATCAGGTAAAGCAGATCGTAGATGGCAACTGGAAGTGCGAGAACTACTACGGCGGCATGGCTGACGGTCTTGTAGACATCGCTCCTCTGAACATGGATCTCTGCACAGAGGATATGCAGAAGGCTGTTGACGAGGCTAAGGCCAAGCTTGAGGACGGCTCATTCAACGTATTTGACGGCGTTATCGAAACAAACGACGGCAAAACAGTTGGCGAAGAGGGCAAAACTCTTGACGACGCTACTATCACAGGCGGAATCAACTGGTACTTCAAGAACGTTGAGGTCAAGTAATAAGGCTTAACAGCTTAACAAAACATTTATACGGGCGGTGCAGGTTGCCGCCTGTTTTGTTAATGATATGAGCATACGGCAGCAGGTAATTCTGCTGTCGGTTTCTGATGACATTAGCAAATCTAAGGAAGTTCATAAAAAGGAGCTGAAAGTATGAGTGAAGAAATATCTGCTGAGATCGCTGTAAAATGCAGCGGTATAACAAAAGTTTTCGGCAGTGTGGTTGCAAACGACGGCATTGATCTTGAAGTAAAATACGGTGAAATACTTGCACTGCTGGGCGAAAACGGATCAGGAAAGACCACGTTGATGAATATGCTTTCGGGTATCTATCACCCTGACAAGGGCAATATCTACATTGCCGGCAAGCCTGAGGCGATAAATTCACCTATGGATTCTATCGAACTTGGCATAGGCATGATACATCAGCACTTCAAGCTTGTGGAGGTGTTCTCCGCCGCAGACAACATTGTGGCAGGCACAAAGGGCAAGCTTAAGAGCAAGGGCGCTGTAAGAGATGAGATAAAAAAGATATCTGAACAGCTTGGTCTTGAAGTTGACCCTGACAAAAAGGTATACAATATGTCCGTCAGTGAAAAGCAGACAGTTGAGATACTGAAGGTGCTTTACAGGGGTGCTAAAATACTTATTCTTGACGAACCTACGGCGGTCCTTACTCCGCAGGAAACTGAAAAGCTTTTCAATATCCTGAGAAAAATGAAAGCTCAGGGCTGTGCTATCATTATCATCACCCACAAGCTGGGCGAGGTAATGGATATATCTGACAGAGTGACCATACTGCGAAAGGGCAAGAGCGTTGAAACTGTAAACACAGCAGAGAGCAGTGAAAAGCAGCTCACTGAGCTTATGGTGGGCAAGGCGGTGGAGCTTTCAATAGAAAGACCTGAACCTGTGAACGTAAAGCCGATACTTAACGTAGTCGATCTGACGGTAAAGAACTCTGAGGGAAGCATTGCTCTCGATGACGTAAGCTTTGTTATAAACAGGGGCGAGATACTTGGCGTGGCAGGCATTGCAGGAAGCGGTCAGAAGGAACTTTGCGAAACTATCGCAGGACTTCAAAAGATCGAAAAGGGCGCAGTGCTTTACAACAAGGAGAACATCATAGGCAAGACACCTAAGGAGATAATAAATCTCGGCATAAGCATGAGCTTTATCCCTGAGGACAGACTTGGAATGGGTCTTATCGCTTCGGTGGGTATGACGGACAATATGCTTCTTAAAACATACAAGCAGGGCAAGCTTTGCTTTGTGGACAGAAAGCCTGCTAAGGCGCTTTCAAAGGAGCTTATAGAAAAGCTTGAAATAAAAACTCCGTCAACGGAGCTTCCTGTAAGAATGCTTTCGGGCGGAAACGTTCAGAAGGTCCTGCTTGGACGAGAGATACACAGTGAGCCTGACCTGCTCATAACCGCATATCCTGTTCGTGGACTTGACATCAACTCATCATATCTTATATACTCGCTTCTTAACGAGCAGAAGAAAAAGAACACGGCTGTGCTTTTCATAGGCGAGGACCTTGACGTTCTTCTGGAGCTTTGCGACAGGATAATGGTGCTTTGTCACGGCAAGATAACAGGTATTTGTGACGCCAAAAAGGTCACAAAGGAACAGGTAGGCATGATGATGACAGGCTCGACAATGGAGGAGGTGCTGGGCATTGGCTGATATTATAAAAAAAGAGCCTCTTATAAGAATAGCCAAGCGTGCTGAACGCTCAAACAAGCAAAAGCTTATCATAAGGCTTCTGTCGGTGCTTCTGGCTATTTGTGCAGGCGGAATATTCATTCTTATTCTTGGCAAAGATCCGTTTTCATACTATGCGAAAATGGTAAAGGGTGCTTTTATCGGCAAGAACGCCGCAAGCCCTTTTATGCCGTTCAAAGAGACCATAAAGATAATGATACCGCTTCTTATATCTTCTCTTGGCATTACGCTTGCGTTTAAGATGAAGTTTTGGAATATCGGTGCAGAGGGTCAGATAATAATGGGCGGAGTTTTCGCTTCATACTTTGCTCTTTATCATTACGATATGCCTCACTATCTGCTTTTCATTGTGATGTTCGTTGCGGCGATGATAGGCGGAGGACTGTATGGCATTATCCCTGCATTTTTCAAGGCAAAATTCGACACAAACGAAACTTTGCTCACCCTTATGCTCAACTATATCGCACTTTACGTCATAGATTGGCTCACAAAGGGCGCATGGCAGGATCCTGAGTCAAAGGGATATCCTAAGATAGCAAGATTTGACCTTAACGCATGGCTTGACTCGCTAGGCGGTGTGCAGATAGGCTGGGTGATAGGTCTGGTGCTTGTGGTATTGGTATTTATCTATCTTAAATACACAAAGCAGGGCTACGAGATAACTGTAGTATCAGACAGCCACGCAACTGCAAGATATGCAGGCATGAGCCCTAGCAAGATAATGATAAGAACGATGTTCCTCAGCGGTGCTATCTGCGGCATCGCAGGAATGGTACAGGCTTGCGGAACAGAACACACACTTTCAACATCTGTTGCAGGCGGAGTAGGCTTCACGGCTATCATAGTTGCATGGCTTGCAAACCTCAATCCATTCGGCATACTTGTAGTGTCGTTCCTATTTGCAGTTTTGGAGAAGGGCAGCACGGTAGTATCGTCTGAATTTGTGCTTTCACCTTACTGCTCGGACGTTTTGCAGGGAATAATCCTGTTCTTCGTGCTTGGCTGTGAGTTCTTCATCAGATACAGATTTGTAACAAGAGGAGGCAGGAAAAATGACTAGACTTATTTCATTCCTTGCCCATGCGGTATATATGGGTACTCCTCTGCTTTTCGGCACAGTAGGAGAGATACAAAACGAAAAGGCGGGACACCTTAACCTTGGCGTTGAGGGAACAATGGCAATGGGCGCTTGCGCAGGCTTTATGGTAGCATACAAGACAGGAAGCCTTTGGCTTTCCATACTTGCGGCATTCCTTATGGGTGCGCTTGTTTCGCTTATCTATGCTTTTCTTACCATAACAATGATGGCGAACCAAAACGTAACAGGTCTTACACTGACTATATTCGGCACGGGACTTTCAAACTTCATAGGCGAGCAGATGATATCCGCTTCACCTACAGGAAACCTCAAACTGCCTGACGGAGTGATGAGCAGTCTGAAAAACATTGACATACCGCTTCTCAGCAAGATACCTGTTCTTGGAGAGGTGCTTTTCTCACAGAACATTTTCACATATCTGAGCATTGTTATCGCTGTGATAATGTTTATCTATCTGAAAAAGACTAAAGTTGGTCTTAACCTTAGAACTATCGGTGAGAATCCTGCTGTTGCTGACGCTGTGGGAATAAGCGTTGTGAAATACAAATACATAAACGTTCTTATCGGCGGAGGAATATGCGGAATAGGCGGAGCGTTCTGCTCAATGGTAATAAACGGCGGTGTTTGGATGGCAAACAGCGTGAACGGTCTTGGCTGGATAGCTGTAGCGCTTGTTATCTTCGCTGTATGGAATCCTGCAAGGGCTATTTATGGAGCGTATATTTTCGGTGCATTCATGGTACTGAAATACTACTTCCCGAAAAACCTCGGCTTCACTGTTCCTGAGTCATTCTTTGATATGCTCCCATATCTTGTAACGGCTCTTGTTCTTATCATCACTTCAGTGAAAAAATCAAGAGAGCGTTCACAGCCACAATCCTGCGGTATAAATTATTTCCGTGAGGAGAGATAAAACGTGACGTAACGGGCGAACTGTTCGCCCCGAGAATGTTGAAAAAGTATCATATTTAAAAGCTCTGCATTTTGCAGGGCTTTTATTTTGCCCTAGTGACAAAATGCAGAGGATGTGATATAATCAGATAAAAGAGGGGTGAGAAAATGCTCAATATATACGAAAAATGCCCACAGCCTAGGTTTTTCACCTGCGGCTGTCTTGAGAATGATGGTGGTTTTCTGCACATCAGGAGAACGCTTAACTGTGATGTGCTTATTTTTGTGACAGAGGGGACGCTTTTTATCACAATGAACGACACCGATTTTGCCGTGCGTTCGGGAGAATATGTCCTCCTGCCCTCCGGCACAGAACATTGGGGCACAAAGCCATGCGCAGGCAGGCTTTCATATATGTGGGTACACTTCTCTGCTCCGAAAACCCGTGGGGAAAGCTGTCCTGAGAGCGGCTTTGCATACGTTATCCCTGAGCATTTCACCGCCGCAGACCCTGGACGTGTGAGCATCATTTTCAGACAGCTTCTTGACTATCAGCGACAGGAAAGGCTTTACACTGAAATGCTCCCTGTTTGCACACTTTCAATGCTTCTTATGGAGATAACACAGCAATATCTTGCCGCCGGGAATGAACATGAGATATCCCCAAAGATATACAACATCTGCCAATGGATAAGATCGAACTGTCAGAAAAAGCTCACGGCAGAGATGATAGCACGGAATTTTCACTACAACGCTGAATATCTTTCCCTTATCTTCAAGAGGGAAACAGGCTGTACGCTTATAAAATATCTAAGCCGCACTAGAATAGACATCGCCAAAAGGCTTCTTGAAACGGAGGGCATAAGTATAAAGGAAACCGCCTATTCAAGCGGTTTTTTTGACGAAAAATACTTTATGAGGACCTTTCGCAAGCTTGAGGGCATGACGCCTATGCAATATCGTGAGGCGTTTAGGAAAAGGAATATAAACAGTAAATAAAAGAAGCGATACCACACGCACTTTTGTGCGGTATCGCCTTTATTTTATATTAACTAAAGGTTGATAAAACAAGTGAGCGGACACTGGTTGCACCTACAGGATGTTTGATAAAAACTTACTTCTTCTCAGAGAAATAAACTGTGTATTCCTCGTCCATAACGTCGTAAAGTGGCTTGAATGTGATGTTATATTCCTGTCCCTTTGTGATATACTCATTCTGCTTCCATGGAAATGTGCTGTAGGTGTGTTCTATCTGTGGCTCGAAAATATCGGCAGGCTTTGAGTAGTCACCGTGTAAACCGCAGTCACAGCCTGTTATACCTGCAAGAACTATCGGTCCGTCAACAGCTGCTGCAAGGTATGGCATATCGTCAAGACGCTCCATTCTTATTTCTGACGGGAAGAAAAGACCAACTGTGTCGTTCTGCCACTCCCCTGCTAGCTTTATATAGCCGTTTGCGATCTCAGCCTTTACTGCATTGCCGTTCACTGTCACTTCAGGCTCACCGCTTACCCATTCAGGCAGGCGAAGCTTCAGAACAAAAGCTGTCTTTTCTTCACAGCTTACTGTGAACTTCATTGACCAGCGTGACATTGTGAAGTCAGAATGTTCGTCAAAGAAAGTCTGGCTGTTGTAGTTTTTCATATCAGTTGTCTGCTCAATATGAACAGGCTTGTCTGATACTGTGATATCAGCCTTTGAAGGTATATACTGGCTGACAATAACGCCCTCACTGTCTGTAAAATAGACAAGGTCAGGATAAAGAGTCTGAGCCTGCACCATTGTTCCGTGACAGCACCAGAAATCGTGGGTCTTGCTGCCCCATTTTTTCTTTGAGCCGTGTTTAAGAGGCAGGAAATATGTTGGCATACCGGTAGAAGCGTTCTGCTGTGCAAGGAAGCCGTTATAAAGGCAACGCTCGATATAATCTGCATACTTTGTGTCACCTGTCCACTTGAAGAGGTAGTCGGCAGTTCTTACGAGGTTGTATACAGTGCAAAACTCCTGATCTGACGCACCAAGGAAATGACCCTGCTGATGAGGCGGCACCCAGAACTCACCTGAGTTTGCACCGCTTGTGGCGTATGTTCCACGGTCTGTGACAGCACACTTGAAAAATCTCTCTGTGCGTGTTTTCCACTTTTCATCCCCTGTTATCTCATACATTCTTGCCGCACCATGAGAAAGCGGGATACCTGCGTTTGCGTGGTCGTTTGTGAGAGCGTCGCCGCCCTTATCAAGAGTATCGAAAACGCAGTTTCCGCTGTAGCGTTCGGCAAGCTTCATATACTTTTCGTCTTTTGTTATGCCGTAAAGGTCAGCCCAGACTTCGAGCATACCGCCCTGCTCGCCCTTAAAGATGGCGTCGGGTGAACGTTTCAGCATCTCGTCTGTCCAATGAACATACCAATCTGCAAGCTTGCTCACAATGCCAAGCGCCTGCTCATTGCCTGTGAATTTATACACGTCAGTAAGACCCATGACAGTCTTGTGCATTACATACTGAGGCGACCACACATACTGACCTCTTGCCATCAAATCGAAATACTTTTCAGGGATAGAGCCTATCCACTCGCCGCCATTGAGCTTCTGACAGCGTGCAAGCTCGCTTATTATCTTATCAAGCTTTGCTTTAAGCTCAATATCCTCATTTGAAGCGCAATAAGCTGCCGCCGCAGACAGCCAATGACCGAGAAAATGACCTCTCAACTGGCAGGTAGGAGCTTCCCAGCCCCAGTGGAGCTTTGCTCCTGCAGGATCGTTCGCCACCTGAAGCCCCGGCATTACAACGCCTGCTTCCAGGTAGAAATTCTGCAAAAGGCAAGTGGAGTCAAGCTCAAAAAGATAGTTTCTGTTAAGGTCGGCTCTTTCACGAAAAAGTCCTGAAAGAAGCGACACATTATGTCTGTTCACTTTATCAAGCATAGAAGATACCTCAGAAATTTTATTTTTTCTATACTTGATTATAACAGCAAACCGCATATCTTTCAAGTGGACAAAACCCGAGATTTTATGGACAAAGCTTAGGTATTCATAGCCCAATTACGATACAAAAAAAGCGGGCGACCACAGGTCGCCCATACACTTTGTTATGTTATGATAAACTGTTTTTACTTCGCCTTTGCCGAAGCCACAAAAGCTTTAAGCTCCTCCTCAGGCATATAGCCGACAGTTGAAGCAACTACCTTGCCATGTTTCACAACAAAAAGGGCAGGTATGCTCGAGATACCGAAAGCGGATGCAAGCTCGTTTTCCTCGTCAACGTTGACCTTTCCCACCTTTACAGAACTGTCCTCCTCAGAATACTCATCCACCAGCGGTGAAAGCATTTTGCACGGACCGCACCATGCTGCCCAGAAGTCAAGCAGGACAGGCTTTTCCGAGTGCATTACTTCGTTTTCAAAATTATCCTTTGTTATGACCTTTACAGACATTTTTCACAGCTCCTTTTCTAGTCCTTGCTTTTGTAATAGAGCATACAATGGCAGAAGCCCTCATAATTCGGGTCGGCTATCTGCTCACGGAACTCTTTGCACATACACTTGTTTTCCTCTGTGCGCTGTATCCTGCACGGACAATAGCCACCTGTGCGTTTAAGCCCCTCTTTTATGCTCTTTACCATTTCTTTATCATCATTAAGACGTACCATTACTACCTATCCTTTGCATTTATTCGCAGATTATTCCTTCACAAATGCCTTTACTATCTCGCCGATATACTGATAGTGATAATCCTTGTCAGAATACCATTTCTCATCGTTTTCAGTATCAACAAAGCACTCAGGCTTCATCTCCTGAACATAAGCCTTTTTGCACACAAGCACCATATCAGCTTCCGCAAAAGCTGTTACCTCCACGCCGTTTTCAGACACGAACACAGGGGTCAGACCTGTTTCCTTTGCCTTGTCGCAGTCACGTCCACTATGTGAACCACAGAATGAAAGTGCCTTTTTATACTCCTCTTTGAAAAAGCTTATGGTGAAATATTCTGCCTTGTCGATAAATTCCTTTGTATATCTCTGTGGTCTTATAACTGTGGTGAAGGTGTTCTTTCCCCACATAACGCCTGCAAAGCCCCAAGAAGCTGTCATTGTGTTCCAGCCACTCTCGTCGCCTGCTGTTACAAGAAACCACTCCTTGCCTATCTTTTTGTATGGATTGAAGTCAATAGCGTCAAGCTTTTCTGTTACCTCTTTGAAACCGTTGAAACTGCTCATTTTCATTACCGCCTTTCAGTATTATGTCAGACTTATCGTACTTATTGTACACCAATATCGTATAGAAAACGTCTGAGTATATTATATATCATTTCTTATGAAATTGCAACCCCTTGAAAACCCTGAAATATTGTACAAAAATCGTTAAAACAGGGCTTTTTTGTGTTGCTTTTTTTGAAGAATAGTGATATAATTGAATTAAGTATTTGTAAAGCTGTTTTTGTGTTTTTGGTTTAGCTGTTTTATTTTATGCCGTTACAATACTCGATATGTATATCTTTTGAAATTTATACAGAATAGATTGTATATTGTCTGAAAATATACATTAAAAAGCCTTAAAATGTGTATAAATATAAAATTTTTATGCAAAAGCACTTGACAATGCTGTATAAAGGTGTATAATAATTTTATCGGCATGAGAGCCGTGAAAATATTATACAAACATACTTACTACATACAATGGAGGAATTTTGTTATGGCAAAAGAGATCAAAAAAGTTGTCCTTGCTTATTCCGGCGGACTTGATACATCTATCATCATTCCGTGGCTCAAGGAAAACTACAACAACTGCGAAGTAATCGCTGTTTCAGGAAACGTTGGTCAGGGCACAGAGCTTGACGGTCTTGAGGAAAAGGCTATCAAGACAGGCGCTTCTAAGCTCTATATCGAGGACCTTACAGAAGAGTTCATCGAGGATTATGTATATCCAACAGTTCAGGCCGGCGCTGTTTATGAAAACCAGTACCTCCTCGGCACTTCATTTGCACGTCCGATCATTGCAAAGAGAATAGCTGAGATCGCTATCAAAGAGGGTGCTGACGCTATCTGCCACGGCTGCACAGGTAAGGGTAACGACCAGGTTAGATTTGAGCTTGCTATCAAGGCTTTCGCTCCTGATATGCAGATAATCGCTCCTTGGAGAATTTGGGATCTCAAGTCAAGAGAGCAGGAGATCGAGTATGCTGAGGCACACAACATTCCTCTGAAGATAAACAGAGAAACAAACTATTCAAAGGACAAAAACCTTTGGCACCTTTCACACGAGGGTCTGGATCTTGAAGATCCTGCAAACGAGCCACAGTATGAGAAGCCGGGCTTCCTTGAAATGGGCGTTTCACCTATCATGGCTCCTGACAAGCCAACTTATGTAACTATCCACTTTGAAAAGGGTATCCCAACAGCAGTTGACGGCGTTGAGATGAACGGCAAGGAGCTTGTTACAAAGCTTAACGAGCTTGGCGGTGCAAACGGTATCGGTCTTGCTGACCTTGTTGAGAACAGACTTGTTGGTATGAAGTCAAGAGGCGTTTATGAAACTCCGGGCGGAGCTATCCTTTACAAGGCTCATGAAGTTCTTGAAACTATCACACTTGACAAGGAAACTGCAAGAGTTAAGCAGTATCTTTCAATCAAGTTTGCTGACATTGTTTACAATGGTCAGTGGTTCACTCCTCTCCGTGAGGCTATGAGCGCATTTGTTACAGAAACACAGAAGACTGTTACAGGCGATGTTAAGCTGAAGCTTTACAAGGGCAACATGATAAACGCAGGCGTAACATCTCCATACACACTTTATGATGAAGAAGTTGCTACATTCGATGAGGACAATGTTTACAATCAGGCTGATTCAGCAGGATTTATCAACCTCTTCGGTCTGCCTATCAAGGTAAGAGCTAAACTCGAGCAGAAGAGAAACGCTAAGAAGGACTAATAGTGACGCTCTGCTTCACAGAGCATAAAGGTGTATAGCCTTAAAAAGTTTGTATAATATTTTTCACGGAGGTTTTGATATGTCAGATAATAACAGCATTTTTGAGCCTGCAATAGACAAGAAGGTCGAGATCTCTTACGACAGCCTGCCGAACTCCTCTTTTGAGGACGTAAACCTCGGCGGAGCAAAGTTCTCGAACGTAAATCTTAAGGAAGCCGTTTTCGATGACGTTAATATGGACGAGACTCATTTCAACAACGTCAGCATGAAAGAAAGCGACTTTGCAGATATGTATATGGTAAACACAAAGTTCTTGGGCGTAAATCTCAGCAACTCGAGATTTGGCTGCTCTATCATGAACAATGTTGAGTTTAAAAATCCTGATCTTAAGAACTCACAGTTCATTCACTGTGACCTTACAAACGTTGAGATAAACGATTGCAAGATAGACGGTCTGAAGATCAACGGCGTGGATATCCAGAAGCTGCTTGAACAGCACGAAAAGGAAATGTGATCCGCACTTATTGAAATGTATCGGGGCAGGATGATCCTTTGGGGTCATTTTGCCCATACATTTTTTATATTTGATAACTTGAAATAAACATAAAGGACGGTTTTAAAATGGCAGGAAAAATGTGGGCAGGAAGATTTACAAAGGAAGTTGACGAAAGAGTCAATGATTTCAATTCATCTATTTCCTTTGACGCAAGAATGTACCGCTATGATATAGAGGGTTCTATGGCGCACGCCACTATGCTTGGCGAGTGCGGTATAATCGAAAAGCACGAAAGCGAAAAAATAGTCCAGGGACTTAAGGGTATTCTTGCGGATATCGACGAGGGAAAATTACAGTTCGACCCTACTGCAGAGGACGTTCATATGTTTGTTGAGGCTGAGCTTACCAAAAGGCTTGGCGACACAGGCAAAAGACTTCACACGGCAAGATCAAGAAACGATCAGGTGGCTCTTGACGTGAGAATGATACTCAGAGCCGAAACCAAAGAGATAATCGAGCTTGTGAAAAAGCTTGAACACACTATCCTTGACATTGCAGAGAAAAATCTCACAACTGTTATGCCGGGATATACTCATCTTCAGAGAGCGCAGCCTATCACATTTGCTCACCACCTTATGGCGTATGCAAATATGCTTCTGAGAGATATTTCAAGACTTGAGGACAGCTACAAGAGAACGAACATCATGCCTTTGGGCAGTGGTGCGCTGGCTTCCACAACTTATCCTATAAACAGACAGAGAGTTTGCGACCTGCTTGGCTTTGACGAGATAACACAGAACTCACTTGACGGCGTTTCAGACAGAGATTTCTGCATTGAGCTTTGCTCGGCTATCTCACTGCTTATGATGCACCTTTCAAGATTTTCTGAGGAGATAATACTTTGGTGCTCATGGGAGTTCAAATTTATCGAGCTTGACGACGCTTATGCAACAGGCTCGTCTATTATGCCACAGAAGAAAAACCCTGATGTTACTGAGCTTATCAGAGGCAAGACAGGAAGAGTTTACGGCGACCTTAACACACTGCTCGTTATGATGAAGGGTCTGCCGCTTGCATACAACAAGGATATGCAGGAGGACAAGGAAGCTATCTTTGACGCTATCGACACTGTTAAGCTTTGTCTTAAAACGTTTGATCCAATGCTTGCTACAATGAGAGTTATCCCTGAGAATATGAGAAACGCCGCAGCCAAGGGCTTTATCAATGCTACAGACTGCGCTGACTATCTTGTAAAAAAGGGTATGCCTTTCAGGGACGCTTACAAGATAACGGGTACTCTCGTTCACACCTGCATTGAAAAGGGCTGTACACTTGAAACTCTCCCACTGGAGGAGTACAAGAAGCTCACTGACAACTTTGACGAGGACGTTTATGACGCTATCAGCCTTGACACCTGCGTAATGCAGAGAAAAGCGGCAGGCGGCCCTGCGCCTGAGTCTGTAAAAGCTCAGATAGAATATGTCAGAAATAAGCTTTGATAAACACCGCTCCCCTGTTAAGGCAGCACTGCTATATCTTGTGCTGTGGGAGCTTGCGACAGTTATAATATGGCTTTTTACGGCTAAGCTTTTTGTGATATATCCGCTGTTTGCGGTGGGATTTACGGTGGTGTACCCTGTGTGTACATGGTGGGCTTGCTACCGACACGCTAAGAACTACGGCTTGAAATGGTATGTTGCGCCTGTGATGATAGCGGTTTCGGTGATAGAATATATTTTCGTGGAGGAAGCAAGGTCGGTAGTGCCGAACTTTATCGTACTCACTGTGTTGACCGCAGGCTTTGCCGCAGGTCTTGGAAACTGTTTTGCGGATAAGGACGCAATAAATGCCGCAAAGGAAGATAAAAAGCGTAAAAAGCTGAAAAAAGAACCTGAATACAAGAACATTTTGGACGATAATTAAAAGTATGCGGACGGCTAAAGAGCTGTCAGCCAAACGGGCGAACACTGTTCGCCCCTACAAAAGTTTGCCTTTGCATGAGCATACAGATTATTGACAGACAAAATCATAAAGTTTTATAGAAGGATATGAATAAAAATGAAAACAAGAGTTTTTATTGACGGCAAAGAGGGAACAACAGGACTTCAGATATATGAGCGTTTTCAGAACAGAAATGACGTTGAGATAATGCTCATTGACGAGGAAAAGCGCAAGGACGTGAACGAGAGAGCAAAGATGATAAATTCATCTGATATAACCTTTCTCTGCCTGCCTGACGCAGCGGCAATAGAGGCGGCTTCACTTTGCACAAACCCTGATGTCAGGATAATCGACGCTTCTACCGCCCATAGAACAAACCCTGCTTGGGATTACGGCTTCCCTGAGCTTTCTGAAAAGCATAGAGAGAATATCCGCAATTCAAAAAGAGTTGCAAACCCGGGCTGTTATGCAAGCGGCTTTATAAGCCTTGTTTATCCTCTCGTAAAGGCAGGAGTGCTTCCTGAGGATTATCCTGTTACCTGCCATGCAGTTTCAGGCTACAGCGGCGGCGGAAAGAAAATGATAGCCGCTATGGAGAGCGAAAATAAAACAAAGGAAATGTATTCTCCACGTCAGTATGCACTTGGGCAGAAGCACAAGCATATCCCTGAAATGCAGGCGGTGTGCGGACTTAAATATAAGCCTATGTTCAATCCGATAGTTGACGACTATTATAATGGTATGGTTGTTTCTGTGCCGTTGGTGACAAGATGTTTGACAAAAAAGTATACACCTGAGAATATTCATGAAATAATGGCGGAGCATTATCTTGGTCAGCATTTCGTTAAGGTAATGGAGCTTGGGGGAACGGAAACACTCCCTGACGGATTTATCGCAGCGAATACATTGGCAGGAACGAATAATATGCAGATATTCGTCTGCGGAAATGAGGATCAGATATTGCTTATGTCGAGATTTGATAACCTTGGAAAAGGTGCAAGCGGCGCAGCAATACAGAATATGAATATAATGTTGGGGATAAACGAAGCAACGGGTCTGGAATAACAAAAAAGCAAAAAACAAACCAAAAGCACCGCACAAAAAATCGCCGGTGCAGGGCGGCGTTAGCCCTGCCGAGGGACGGGGGCGAGCAGCCCCAGCGGGGGCAAAATAAAGCCAAAAGCAAAATCAAACCCAACAGGGGGCAGAGCCCCCACCACAAAAGTACGGTCTAAAAAAAGCGGCGGACAAAAAAATAAAACAAACCGAAGTAAAATTTCTCAACCAAGCCTAAAAACCAACAAAACTCCGCCGCTTTTGTCATTTGAACAGCGAAGCGTCTTCAAATGACTCGCCAACGGCGACAATAAACTCCCCCACAAAGGAGAGCAATTCCCGACCAATGAGTGCGAATATAAAAGTGCGGAAAAAATAAGCGGGCGAACGCTGTTCGCCCCTACAGAAATAATTAATAGAAAAAATCTGTCCTGATCTAATTAGTGTGAAAATTTTGTAAGGAGTTTTGAATATGAAAGAGATATCAAAGAAAAATTTCGACGGCTATAAGTATGTAGACGGCGGCGTGTGTGCTGCAAAGGGCTTTAAGGCTAACGGTCTTTATTGCGGCATAAAGGAAAACCCTACAAAAAAACCTGACCTCTGCCTTGTGGAGTCTGACGTTATGTGTTCAGCCGCCGGCGTTTTTACTCAGAATAAGGTCAAGGGTGCTCCTGTTACTGTTTCTCAGAAAAATCTTGCTAAAACAGGCGGCAAGGCTAAGGGCTTTATCCTCAACTCCAAAAACGCTAACACCTGCAACGCTGACGGTGAGGAAAAGGCTTACAAAATGTGCGAGATGACTGCCGAGAAAATGGGCGTTAAGCCTGAGGAAATTCTTATCGCTCAGACAGGCGTTATCGGTCAGATACTTCCTCTCGAACCTATTGAAGCTAAGATAGACGAGCTTTATGAGGGACTTTCCTATGAGGGAAACGAAAAAGCCGCTATCGCTATCATGACTACTGATACAGTAAAAAAGGAAGTGGCTGTTGAGTTTGAGCTGGACGGCAAGATCTGCCACGTTGGCGGCATGGGCAAGGGCAGCGGTATGATACACCCTAACATGGCGACTACGCTCAATGTTATCACTACAGACTGCGCTGTATCCTCCGAAATGCTCAAAAAGGCGCTCACTGAGATAGTCAAGATAACATATAACTGCCTGTCTGTTGACGGTGACCAGTCAACGAATGATACCTGTGCTGTTATGGCTAACGGACTTGCAGGAAACCCTGAGATAACAGCCGAGGGTGAGAGCTACGAGGTGTTCAAAAAAGCTCTTTATATCGTTATGATGAACATTACTAAGATGCTCGCAAAGGACGGCGAGGGCGCAACTAAGCTTCTTGAATGTACAGTTACCGGTGCTAAAGACCTTGACACCGCTATAATCGTTGCAAAGAGCGTTATATGCTCGCCGCTTTTCAAGTGCGCAATGTTCGGTGCTGACGCTAACTGGGGCAGGATACTCTGTGCTGTTGGATACGCTGAAGCTGATTTTGACATAAACAAGGTGGACGTTTCACTGTCATCAAAGGCAGGAGAGATACACGTTTGCCACAACGGCGCAGGCATAGAGTTCTCTGAGGAAGTTGCTAAGACCGTTCTTCTTGAGGACGAGATCACAATAAGCGTTTCTATCGGCGACAGCAACGGCACTGCCACTGCATGGGGCTGTGACCTTACATATGATTATGTTAAGATAAACGGCGATTACAGAAGCTAAGACATAAAATCAGTATAGGAAAGAAGAATGAGAAATGGACATAAGCAATAAAATCAGAAGTCAGATACTTATTGACGCTCTGCCGCACATTCAGAAATACCACGACAAGATAGTCGTTGTAAAATACGGCGGCAACGCTATGACAAACGCTGAGCTTAAAGAAGCTGTTATGAGCGATATTGTGCTTCTGAGCGAGGTAGGCATAAAGGTAGTTCTTGTTCATGGCGGTGGTCCTGAGATAAATGCAATGCTCAAAAGAGTCGGCATTGAAAGCAAGTTCATAAACGGTCTGAGATACACTGACGCTGAAACTATAGATATCGTTAAAATGGTGCTTTGCGGCAAGGTAAACAAGGAGCTTGTTTGCGCTTTGCAGCTTCATGGCGGAAAGGCTCTCGGTCTTTGCGGCTGTGACGGACAGATGATACTTGCGCAGAAGCTTGACAGCGAAGTAGACCTTGGTTTTGTGGGCGACATCAAAAAGGTGACGACAAAGCCTATCGTTGACGCACTGAACAACGGTTATGTTCCTATAATCTCCACAGTTGGCGTTGGCGAGGACGGACAGTCTTACAATATCAATGCTGACACTGCGGCGGCGAGAATTGCTTCTTGTTTGAGAGCGGAAAAGCTTATTCTTATGACGGATATAGTTGGACTGCTGGAGGACAAGGACGATGATTCCACACTTATCCCACAGGTAAACGTCAGCGATGTGCCTTATCTCAAAAAGAAAGGCATCATAAGCGGCGGAATGATACCAAAGATAGACTGCTGTGTTGAAGCCGTAAGACGAGGCGTTAAAAAGACCACTATCATTGACGGCAGAGTACCGCACTCGATACTTATCGAGCTGCTCTCTAACGAGGGTATCGGTACACAGTTTATATAAAACATCAATACATATTGAAAAGAGTGATAAAAATGAACACCATAGAACAGTTCAACGAACACGTTATGCAGACCTATGGCAGAATAGGTCTTGTTATGGAAAGCGGTCATGGTCAGACGGCTGTTGGCGAGGACGGAAAAGAGTATATCGACTTCGGCTCCGGTATCGGCACAAACAGTCTTGGCTACTGCGACGAGGATTGGGTGAACGCTGTCTGCGATCAGGCACACAAGATACAGCACACCTCAAACTACTATTACACAAAGGTACAGGCTGACTTTGCAAAAAGACTTTGCGAGGCAACAGGCTATGAGAAAATGTTCTTCGGCAACTCAGGTGCAGAGGCTAACGAGTGCGCTATCAAGCTTGCAAGAAAATACAGCTTTGACAAATACGGCAAGGACGCTGAGAGAAATATCATCATCACCCTTGTAAACAGCTTCCACGGCAGAACGCTTTGCACTCTTTCTGCAACAGGACAGGAGGTTTTCCACAACTACTTCTTCCCGTTCGTTGGCGGATTTGAGAATGTTATCGCTAATGATATTGACGATCTTATGGACAAGCTCAACAAGCTTGACAACAAGGTTTGCGCTGTAATGTTCGAGTTTGTTCAGGGCGAGGGCGGAGTTATACCTCTTCAACAGAGCTTTGTGAACACTATCATGCTTGAGTGTGCAAAGAGGGATATTCTCACTATCGCAGACGAGGTACAGACAGGCGTTGGCAGAACCGGCAAGCTCCTCACATCTGAGCTTTACAACGTAAAGCCTGACATAACCACACTTGCAAAGGGTCTTGCAGGCGGTGTTCCAATAGGCGTGTGCCTAGCTAACAAGAAGTGCAGTGAGGTACTTGGCAAGGGTACACACGGCTCAACGTTTGGTGGAAATCCTATTTCCTGCGCAGGCGGAAACGCAGTTCTTGACAAGGTGACAAAGCCTGAGTTTCTTGAAGAAGTTCGCAAAAAGGGCGAATATTTCAGAGAAAAGCTTGCAGAAATAGACGAAGTTGAGGGCGTTGACGGACTTGGTCTTATGATAGGCGTAAGGCTCAAAACAAAGAAAGCCGCTGATGTGCTTAACAAATGCTTTGAAAACGGACTTCTTATTCTCACAGCAAAGGACAAGCTGAGATTTTTGCCGCCGCTGAATATCTCATATGAGCAGATAGACAAGGGACTTGCTATTCTGAAAAAAGTTCTTGACGAGAAATAACAAAGTGTGCGGTGCGAACAGTGTTCGCCCGTTTGATACGCAATACCAAATAAAAATCAAATTACGGAGGAAATATTATGAAACATTTACTTAAAATGCTCGACCTTTCCAAGGAGGAAATTCTCGACATTCTCAATCTTGCAGACCAGCTCAAATACGAAAACAAAAACGGCATCGAGCATCACATTCTTAAGGGCAAAACTCTCGGAATGATATTCCAGAAGTCCTCTACCCGTACAAGAGTTTCTTTTGAAACAGGTATGTACCAGCTTGGCGGTCAGGCACTTTTCCTTTCAAACCGTGATCTTCAGATAGGCAGAGGCGAGCCTGTTCAGGACACTGCCCGTGTTCTTTCACGTTACCTTGACGGCATCATGATCCGTACTTTTGAGCAGAAAGAGGTTGAGGATCTTGCTAAATACGGCTCTATCCCTGTAATAAACGGTCTGACAGACTTCTGTCACCCTTGTCAGGTGCTTGCTGACCTTATGACGATCAGAGAGTTCAAAGGACGTTTCGAGGGTCTGAAAATGTGCTACATAGGCGACGGCAACAACATGGCAAACTCGCTTATCGTTGGTGGACTTAAAGTAGGCATGGAAGTTTCTATCGCTTGCCCTAAGGATTATCAGCCTGCTGCTGAGGTTCTTGAATTTGCCAAGGGCTATGGTGACAAGTTCTCAATGACAGACGTTCCTCTTGAGGCTGCAAAGGACGCTGACGTACTTTTCACTGACGTTTGGACTTCAATGGGCGAGGAAGCTGAGACTGAGAAGAGAAAGATCGCATTCAAGGGCTATCAGATAAACGACGATATTATGGCTGTTGCAAAGGCTGACGCAATGGTACAGCACTGTCTGCCTGCTCACCGTGAAGAGGAGATAACAGAAAAGGTATTCGAGGCTCACGCAAATGAGATATTCGAGGAAGCTGAAAACAGACTTCATGCACAGAAAGCCGTTATGGTCAAGGTAATGGGGCCTGAGGAATAATTTTCTCTGCAAGTCTAATATACGCAACTTTAATGTAGGGGCGACCTTTGGTCGCCCTTTTGCTTTGCACTTTTTAAGTAGAGGAACGGCTAAATTTGTGGATATAAAAAAGGACGGCACACAAAGTACCGTCCTTTGATTTTTTATGAGAGTATGGCTTAGCCCATTACTACCTCAACATTTACTGTTGCACCATTTTCAGCTACAGGGAGAACATTGCCCTCTACTGCCTTGCCGTCAACAGTTACGCTCTTTACGCCCTTGCAAACGTGGTCAGGGTTCTTAACAGTGATGTTGTATGTTGCACCTCTGTACTGACGTGTTGCTGTCATGCCGTCCCACTCGTGAGGGATAGATGGATCTATCTTCAAGCCGTCAAAGTCAGCCTGTACTCCGAGAATGTACTGTGAGATAGCTACCATGTTCCATGCGGCTGTACCTGTGAGCCAGCTGTTCTTGCCCTCGCCAAATCTGCTTGCGTCCTTACCAGCTATCATCTGACCGTATACATAAGGCTCTGTCTTATGAAGATCAGATATCTCCTCGTTGAATGCAGGAGCTATCTTGCTGTAATACTCGAACGCCTTGTCGCCTCTGCCGGCATATGCTTCTGCGCAGATTATCCAAGCGTTGTTGTGTGTGAAGATACCGGCATTCTCCTTATATCCGCCCGGATATGTGGAGATCTCACCATACTGGATATAATACTTTGAGTATGCAGGGTTGTTAAGAACAAGACCATACTTTGTATTGAGGTACTTGTCGATAGAATCAAGTGTCTTGATGTCAGCGCCCTCGTCCTTGCCTATTTCAGACATAACTGCAAAGCCCTGAGGTTCAATGAATATCTTACCCTCTTCGCATTCCTTAGAACCCATTTTTGCGCCTGTGGAATCGTAAGCTCTCAGGAACCAATCGCCGTCAAATGCAGATTCCATAACGTTCTTCTTCATCTTGTCTATCTCAGCCTGTGCTGCGGCAGCTTCATCGTCCTTGCCAAGGTGCTTGAGGATAGACACATAGTTAGGGCCTGTGTATGTAAAGAGTGTTGCCACCATTACAGACTCAGCTATCTTCGAGTAGCCGCCCTCGGCTGCAAACTTAGGGTTTGTATAAGTCTGGAAGCTCTCGCCCGGAGTATCAGAGTAGCATGAAAGGTTGATACAATCGTTCCAGTCAGCTCTCATTGCAAGTGGCAGACCGTGAGGGCCGAGGTTATTTACAACGTGATAGAATGATACCTTAAGGTGGTCGAGCATTGGCTTAGCCTTTGACTCATCATTGTCGTATGGTACCATTTCGTCAAGGATAGACCAGTCGCCTGTTTCCTTGATGTATGCGGAAACTGAGAGGATCATCCACAGTGGGTCGTCTGAGAAGTCGCCGCCGATATCAGAGTTGCCCTTCTTTGTAAGAGGCTGATACTGATGATAGCAGCCGCCGTCAGGAAGCTGTGTAGAAGCGATGTCGATGATACGCTGTCTTGCACGGTCCGGTATCTGATGAACGAAGCCGAGGATATCCTGATTGGAATCTCTGAAGCCCATTCCTCTGCCGATACCGCTCTCGAAATATGATGCGGAACGTGAAAGGTTGAATGTTACCATGCACTGATACTGATTCCAGATATTTACCATTCTGTTTACCTTGTCATCAGGTGTGTCAACATTGATAACGCTGAGAAGTCTGTCCCAAGTTGCCTTGAGTTCTTCAAGACCTGCGGCTACCTTTTCAGGAGTGTTATACTGCTCGATCATTGCGAGAGCCTTTTCCTTATTGATAGTAACGCCGTCAGCCTCGAACTTCTTGTCAACAGGCATTTCAACATAGCCGAGGATAAATACAAGAGTCTTTGACTCGCCCGGAGCAAGTGTTATCTTCTTGTAGTGTGAAGCGATAGGTGACCAGCCGTCTGCAAATGAGTTGTTAGCCTTGCCTGCTTCAACAGCCTGTGGGTTATGGAAGCCGTTATAAAGACCGATAAATGAATCTCTGTCTGTATCATAGCCGTCTATCTCATCATTTACTGTATAGAATGCAAAGTGATCTCTTCTGTCTCTGTATTCTGTCTTATGATAGATAGTTGAACCTACTACCTCAACACGGCCTGTGCTGAAGTTTCTCTGGAAGTTTGTGCAGTCGTCCTGAGCGTCCCAAAGACACCACTCTGCAAATGAGAAGAATGAGAATGTTTTTTCTTCATTGCTCTCGTTTGTGAGAACTACCTGCTGAACTTCGCCGTTATAGTTCTGAGGAACAAAGAATGTAGCCTCAGCCTTAAGTCCGTTCTTCTTACCTGTGATGATAGTATAGCCCATACCATGACGGCACTCGTAAGCGTCAAGCTCTGTCTTTACCGGTGACCAGCCCGGATTCCAGATAGTTTCGCCGTCTTTGATATAGAAATATCTTCCGCCCATGTCGATAGGCACGTTGTTGTAACGGTAACGAGTTATTCTTCTCAGTCTTGCGTCCTTATAAAAGGAATAGCCTCCTGCTGTGTTGGAGATAAGTGAGAAGAACTCCTGTGTGCCAAGATAGTTTATCCATGGATATGGCGTTCTTGGATTGCTGATGACATATTCCTTTTTCACGTCATCAAAATGACCAAATTTCATCAATAATTTCCACCTTTCGTAATTTATCTATTGTTAATTAATTTCTTAATTATAACCCATACAAATGCGTATATCAAATGGTGACCTCAGTTCACCCCTACTGCATTTTCTATTATTCGGTAAAGAATCTCTGCCAGCACTTGAATGTGTGACCCTTTGTTATCTCCTTATATCCGCTCACTTCGTTAGGCAGGCTGAGATTAGGAGAGTTTATCATAGCTGTCATTGGTTCAGGGCAGAAATATCCTTTATTGCCCTTATCGTTCCACATATTCCAGAACTTAAATTCTTTTGACACCTCGTTGCAAACCTTATGACCATTGTCAGTATCCACAACATAAGAGCCATAGAAGTCCTTGCCGTCAAGCTTGTTCATGCCTGCGGTGTACATATCGTTTGAGATATTATTCAGGGTAGGCATTTTTGTACCCTCTTTGTATTCAAGGTCTTTCTTTTTAAGAGGCAAAAGCTTTTCTGTTGGCAGACATCTCTTGTCAAGCTCGCACTTTTCGATTATCGGCACGCACATTCTCATTGATTCCTCCCTGCCGCCGTCGCACATTGGTGCGTTAAGGCAGGTATGAGTACATATAGAAACAGGCAGAGCCTTGTCGCTGTTGTTTGTCAGGTATATCTCCTGCAAAAGACCGTTTTCAGAAAGCGTAAACGTATAGGATATTTTAAAATCCACCGGAAAATAAGAATACATCTCGTCATTCTTGTCAAAGGTATAAGAAGTAACAAGCACAGCTTTTTTATCCTGTGTTGAATAACACTCTATTTCGTGTTCTCTCTTATGCACCCAGCCATGGATAAAATTATCAAGCTTTTTCTCATTTACAGGCATTTGATACACTGCGTCCGAGGTCTTTATAATGCCCTTATCAAAGCGATTAGGCAAGAAAAGAGTAGGCAGTCCCCATATCTCTCTCGCCTTATTTATAGTCTTGAGAGTGCAGTCATCACGATATCTGAACACCTCTATGCCGTTTTCCTCGTCACGAAGCCTCAGCACAGCAGCGCCAAGTTTTGGTGCGATAACGCAGGAATACTTTCCTGACTGCATTCTGACACATTCCGTATCTTTAAACATGAATTTAAGGTCTATATTATTCAAAAAAGTAACGCCCCCATAATGCAAAGCGATGATCTGCTCCCGCTTTACCATATATTTTCACTTAAACGATTAATACACAATTATTATAACATAGCCCGTCGCTTTTGTCTAGTACAAAAAGCAGATTTTTATATAGAATTTTGGCTGTGTTTTTTAGTAGTTTTTTACCAAACGTGTAGTGAATAATCCAAAAAAATATGACAATACTACAATCAACAGCCCGCTGACAGACGGACTGATCTATATTTTAAACAATCAAAGGAGGAGTTTCTCATGATAGATAGGATCGCACTGCTGCTTCTCATAATAGGCGGCATAAATTGGGGGCTTGTGGGCATTTTCCAGTTCGACCTTGTGGCATTTCTTTTCGGAGGCGCTGCAGCGATACTAAGCAGGATCATCTACGTTTTGGTAGCTATTTCGGCTATCTGGTGCATTTCACTGTTTTTCAAAGACAACAGACTTGTCACCGAGCAGTAGTCCCCTGCAGGTCATGACGGCAGGAGAGGGAGCTTGTTTCAGAGGGCAGCATTTTATCACGGGTTTGCCTGCTGCATATTCTAAAATCGGCTCTCTTTCCTGCTGTCATGACCTTATTTTTTTCTTTAAACATTAAAATTTGAACATCACAGACGCTAAAAATGGATAAGTTATTTTACTTTTTTAAGTCGATTTAAGTTCAGACCTCACGCAGATGTCATTGTTAGCATAATGTCAACGAAATATTTGTGCAAAATCCCGAATTTTCAGAAAATTAACAAGTTCTTTGCAACTTTTTCTTGACTATCGCTACAAAAGAGGTTATAATTTAATTGATGTTAAGGATATTGAACATAATTTGTTTGATTTAACATCCGTTTTGTTGTCTCCTTTCTTTTGTTCTACACATAGTTTTTTTATTTTATTTTCTGCTGAGCACCGTTGCTCAGCATTTTTTTTGCCCATTTTATGCACACGTTGAAAAATTCATATTTTAGAGTTATAATGTTATTTTATGGACTAATAAAACAATATGTCAGTTCTTACCTGTCAAAACGTTTTCGTCGTGAGAGAAAGGAGTAAATAGAATATGAGATATCTTATAGTTGTTGATATGCAGAATGATTTTGTCACGGGCAGTCTTGGTTCAAAAATGGCAGAAATGATCGTTCCTGCTGTCTGTGAAAAAATACGCAGTTACAAGGCTCAGGGCAGCACTGTATTCATGACCCTTGACACGCATTTCAAGGATTATCTTGAAACGCCTGAGGGAAAAAAGCTCCCTGTGGAGCATTGCATAAAAGGCACCGAGGGCTGGCAGCCTGCGACTCAGGTAGCTGAGGCTATCGGTGGAAGCGCAGAGGTCTATGAAAAAAGCACATTCGGCTCGGCTGAGCTTGCACAACACCTTGCTGAGATAACTAAGGCAGGGGACGAAATAGAGCTTTGCGGACTTTGCACAGACATTTGCGTGGTATCAAACGCTTTGCTAATAAAAGCTTTTTGTCCTGAATGCGAGGTCATAGTTGACGCAAACGCCTGTGCAGGAGTAACAGAGGAAAGCCACAAGGCGGCACTTGTTACAATGGCGTCATGTCAGTGCAGGATAGATAATTTTTGATTTGAGGGGGAACTCCGCTTCGGCGGAATGATTTATGAGTGGTTTCAAAAAAGGTCTTAAAGACGGCATACCTATTGCTTTGGGGTATCTTTCGGTATCTTTTACATTCGGACTTCAAGGCGTAAAAGGCGGTCTGAGCTGGTGGGAAACTGTGCTGATCTCTATTTGCAACGTGACCTCGGCAGGTCAGTTCGCAGGACTTGACATTATGCTGTCGGGGGGCGGTTTCTGGATAGAAATGGCTTGTGCCCAGTTTATCATCAATCTGAGATATGCACTTATGTCAATATCTCTTTCACAGAAAGCTGACAAGTCACTGTCGGGAATACACCGCTGGCTGGTAGGCTTCGGAGTGACAGACGAGATATTTGTCATGGCAATGGGAAATATAGGTGAAGTTTCAAGGCAGTATATGTATGGGCTTATCGCTTTACCTGTAGCAGGCTGGTCGCTGGGGACTCTTATAGGTGCAGCGGCAGGAAAAATACTTCCTGAGATAGTCATAAGCGCACTTAGTATTGCAATATACGGAATGTTCCTTGCAATAATAATACCGCCTGCAAAGAAAAACAAGGGCATTGCAATGGCGGCGATATTTGCGGCTCTTCTTAGCTGTTGTTTCAAGTGGCTGCCTATTCTTAATAAGGTATCCGGAGGATTTTCCATAATAATCTGCACCGTTCTTTCCGCAGGGATAATGGCGGCTCTCATGCCTGTGAAAAATGAGGAGGACGGTCAATGCTGAGTATAAGAGATTTCTTCATTTATCTTTTCATTATGGCAGGAGTGACCTATCTTATTCGTGCCCTGCCGTTGGTGATATTCAAGGGCAAGATAACAAACAGATTTGTGCAAAGCTTTCTTTACTATGTGCCATATGCTGTGCTTGGAGCAATGACGTTCCCGTCCATACTATTCTCAACGGAAAACCTTGCAGCTTCCATAGCAGGACTTATAACAGCCTGCGTGCTTGCATTCAAGGAAAAAAGCCTTATCATAGTTGCGGCATTTGCCTGCCTTGCAAGCTTCTGCGTGATACTTATTTGTCAGCTTATTTAAAGTTTTGTGCAGAGGGGTGACCTGAGGTCGCCCGCTATAAATTTTGGATATTTGACAAGCTCAGACCTTTCTGCTATATGCGGAGAGGTCTTTATTATCACTGTTTTTATATAGCATATGAAATATCATAAATGGAGTATAAAATTTTCGGCTAGTTTCATATTCTTGCCTTGAAAAAAATTATAGGCTGTGATATAATTTTATTGTGTGAAAACGTTTACCGTTTTTTGAACTATGACAAAATATATGGAGGTATTGCAATGTCAGACACAATGAACATTTCTCCTGAGCTTTTGGAGAAAATGAACAGGTATTGGGAGGCTGCCAACTATCTTTCGGCAGGTCAGCTCTATCTGCTTGACAATCCGCTTCTCCGTGAGCCGCTCACAATGGATCACGTCAAGAAAAAGATAGTCGGTCACTGGGGTACTGTACCTGGTCAGAACTTTATCTATGTTCACCTTAACAGAGTCATCAAGAAATATGACCTTGACATGATCTATATTTCAGGTCCTGGTCACGGAGGAAACTTCATGGTAGCAAACACCTATCTTGAAGGCTCTTATTCTGAGGTATATCCTAACATTTCAAGAGATGTTGAGGGTATGCAGAAGCTGTTCAAGCAGTTCTCTTTCCCAGGAGGAATCTCATCACACGTTGCACCTGAAACCCCAGGTTCTATAAACGAGGGCGGTGAGCTTGGTTATTCACTTGCACACTCATTCGGTGCTGTATTCGACAACCCTGACCTTATCACAACTTGCGTTGTTGGCGACGGTGAGGCGGAAACCGGTCCTCTTGCAACAGCATGGCACTCAAACAAGTTCCTGAATCCTAAGACTGACGGTGCCGTACTCCCTATACTTCACCTTAACGGCTACAAGATATCAAATCCAACTGTATTCTCAAGAATTTCTCATGAAGAGATAAAGAGCTTCTTTGAGGGCTGCGGCTGGAAGCCATACTTTGTCGAGGGCGACGATCCTATGACAATGCACAAGCTCATGGCTGAAACTTTTGACACTGTTATCGAGGAAATAAAGGCTATCCAGAAGAACGCAAGAGAAAACGGCGTTACTGAAAGACCAAAGTGGCCTATGATAATATTCCGTTCACCAAAGGGCTGGACAGGTCCGAAGATTGTAGACGGCAAGCAGATAGAGGGTACATTCAGAGCGCATCAGGTACCAATGACAATGGAAGCTCCTGAGCATTTGAAAATGCTTGAGGATTGGCTCAAGAGCTATCACCCTGAGAAGCTTTTCACAGAAGAGGGCAGACTTATCCCTGAGCTTGAAGAGCTTGCTCCTACAGGCGACAGAAGAATGGGTGCAAACCCACACGCCAACGGCGGACTTCTTCTGAGAGATCTCAGACTTCCTGATTTTAGGAAATACGGCATTGATGTGCCTGCTCCCGGTGCAGTTGAAGCACAGGATATGATAGAGCTTGGCGGATTTGTAAGAGATATATTCAAGCTTAATGAAGAAAGCAGAAACTTCCGTATCTTCGGACCTGACGAAACAATGTCAAACAGACTTGGCAAGGTCTTTGAGGCAACAAACAGAGATTGGAACGCTGACAAGCTCGACAACGACGAGTTCCTTGCCGCTGACGGTCGTGTTATGGACTCTATGCTTTCTGAGCATATGTGCGAGGGTTGGCTGGAGGGCTATCTGCTCACTGGACGTCACGGTTTCTTCGCAAGCTATGAGGCTTTCATCAGAATAGTTGACTCAATGTTCTCACAGCACGCTAAGTGGCTCAAAGTTACTTCACAGCTCCCATGGAGACAGAAGATAGCTTCACTTAACTACATACTTTCTTCCAACGTATGGCAGCAGGATCACAACGGATTTACACATCAGGATCCGGGCTTCCTCGATCACGTTGCAAACAAGAAAGCAGACGTTGTAAGAATGTATCTCCCACCGGACACAAACTGTCTGCTGTCATGCTTTGACCACTGCATACGTTCAAAGAACTATGTAAACGTAATGGTAACATCAAAGCACCCAAGACAGCAGTGGCTCACAATGGAGCAGGCTGTTAAGCACTGCACACAGGGTATCGGTATCTGGGAATGGGCTTCAAACGATCAGGGTCAGGAGCCTGACGTTGTTCTGGCTTGCTGCGGCGACACACCTACACTTGAAGCACTTGCGGCAGTAACTATCCTGAGAAAGAATCTTCCACAGGTAAAGATAAGATTTATCAACGTTGTTGACCTGTTCAAGCTTCAGCCACAGTCAAAGCACCCACACGGACTTTCCGACGCTGATTTTGACGCACTGTTCACAAAGGACAAGCCTATCGTATTTGCATTTCACGGCTATCCTACACTTATCCACGAGCTTCTCTATCATCGTCACAACCGCAACCTTTATGTATGCGGCTACAACGAGGAGGGTACGATCACAACTCCATTCGACATGAGAGTTCAGAACGAGATAGACCGTTTCCACCTTGTTATGGAAGTTATCAAGAGACTTCCACAGCTCGGAAACACAGGCGCTTATCTCCACCAGCTCATGCAGGACAAGCTTGTTGAACACAAGCAGTATATTGCTGAGTATGGTCTTGATATGCCTGAGATCAGAGATTGGAAATGGGATATCTGATAAAAAAGCCTTTCTATTAATTAAATATACCCACACAAAAAGGGACTTCCGTTTATTCGGGAGTTCCTTTTTTGTGCATAAAAATATCCCCCGCCTTGCGACGAGGGATAAAAAGTGCTAAGTCTATAAATTACTTTCTGTTGTTTGCTATCTTTGCAAGAAGGTTCAGTATTTTAAGATAAAGATAAATAACGCCTACGATAAGGCCATAGCTTGCATACCATTCATACTGAGCAGGCAGGCCCTGTTCAACTGTCATCTGGATAGTTTCAAAATCGCACATAAGAAGTGCTGCGGCGATAAGAACGCCAATAACAGCGAAAAGTATGCCGACAGGACCGTTGTTTATTGCAACGATTGAAGTGTAGATAGCTGAATGAGGTGCAAGCCATGCAAGAAGCATGAAAAGCAATCCGCCTATGATAGACACCCAAAGGCAGGTGATAAGAGCAGTTTTCATTCTGCTTCCCACACGAACGCCCTTTGAATAGATAACTGCAAGCACTGCAACTGTCAAAAGCGTCAGTGTAACGGCTTCAACTATTATGCCTTTCCACTGCATTGCGTAGATCATTGACATAAAGGTGAGGGCATATCCCATGCCTGCGGAATAGATAGAGCCTGTTACCGCCGTTGTTTTCGGAGCGAATGAAGCCACAAGTCCTGCTATTGCTGTTGCGATAAGAGCGCCGACAAAGATAGTATACTCAGTGGAAAAAGCCTGCGCACCGCCGCCGAAGAAGTTGTGAATGTAAAAATATGCTCCCATGCCTGCGGCGAAAACTGCAACAAAATATAAGGTCTTCATTGCAATGCCCTTATAGCTTGCCGCCTCCATGCCGTAAGTGGACTGTGCAAAAGAGCGCAGCTTTTTCACTCGTGGATTTGAATAGCTTTCAGAAAAATTATTATAATCGTTCATGAATTTGCCTCCTTTATTTTTTCGCCAATATTTATTTTTGGGCTTATATACTATTATACATATTTTCTTAAAAAAGTCAATATGATTTTTCAGGCAAAAGTGCAAAGTTATTTTTTCGGACTTGTCCGCATATGATATAAACAAAGGCAAAAGCCAAAAAATCGGAAAGGAAGATACATTGTGCTGGATATACTTGAAAAAAAGCTTACGGAAAACCAGACCACAAGAAAGGGGCTAACAACTGCGGAAGCTGAAAAGCGGCTCAGTACGGACGGAGAGAACCGCCTTGCCAAAAAGAAAAAGACCTCTGCGGCGAAAATTTTTGCAGGACAGTTTCATGACGTTATGGTGATGATACTTCTTGTGTCGGTGGTGATATCCGTAGCACTTGGGCAATATGCTGACGCTGTGCCTATCGTGCTTATAGTTATCATTAACGCTGCGCTGGGATTTATTCAGGAATACCGCTGTGAAAAAACTCTGGAAAAGCTTGAAAACATGACCGCTCCCACCGCCATGGTATATCGTGACGGCAGGCTTGTGAAAATTCCTGCGTCGGAAGTCGTGGCAGGAGATGTTTTTACTCTCGAAGCAGGTGACAGAGTGCCTTGCGACGGCTACATAAACTCATCAAGGGCGTTATCATGCGACGAATCTGCACTCACCGGTGAAGCTGTGCCTGCGGTAAAGAAATGCCGTACATCTGAGATAGATTTTACTGCACTGAACAAAGACTACATGGTCTACATGGGAACGGTTGTCACAAAGGGCGTTGGCGAGGTCACGGCGGTGGCAACAGGTGAGCGAAGCCAAATGGGCAGGGTCTCAACCATGCTTGAGGAGATAAAAGAGCCTGAAACTCCCCTGCAAAAGAAGCTCGGGGAGCTTGGCAAAACTCTTGCTGTCATCTGCCTTGCAGTGTGCGTGGTAGTCTTTCTTGCAGGCGTACTAAGGGGCGAACCTGTTCTCAATATGGCAATGACAGGAATAACCATAGCCATTGCCGCAATACCTGAGGGCTTGCCTGCCACTGTGACAATAGCGCTTGCTCTTGCAGTCAGAAAAATGCTAAAGCGTCAAGCACTTGTTCACAGGCTTCATTCAGTGGAAACACTCGGCTGTGCCACTGTTATCTGCACTGACAAGACAGGCACTGTGACAATGAATAAAATGACAGTTACTGATATTTTCACCTGCACCGAGAAAAGCCGTGCTTACGACGTAACAAAAGAGGGAGCAAGCTTTGATGAGAAAGCCCTCAAAGCATGGGAAAGCCCTGACCTTGGCAGGATACTTTTGTGCGGTGCAGCCTGCAACAACGCAAGGCTATGCCCTCCTGAGAAGATAAAAAAGCGTGACAGAGGCGGCAGGCAAGGCGAGCTTTGTGCAGAGGGCGACCCCACAGAAACAGCTATACTCATAGCCTGCGCAAACTCAGGTATAAACGTCAGCTCCCTTGGTTACAGACGAACTGACGAGCTGCCATTTGAAAGTGAAACACGCTCCATGACGGTAATATGCGCTGACGAAAAGGGGGTTACAACGGCATTCAGGAAAGGCGCTTTTGACGTTATCATAAAGGAATGCAGCCACGTTTTTTCTGACAGCGGCGAGCTTTTGACATTTGGCGGAGCAATGAGAAAACAGGCTTTTTACAAGTGCGATGAATACGCTTCAAAAGGTCTGCGTGTGATAGCATTTTCACAGCAGGTGGACGGGGAATGGGCTTTTCTTGGACTAATGGCAATGAAAGACCCTCTCAGGGCTGAAGCCGCAAAGGCGGTGGCGGAATGTCAGCGTGCAGGCATAAAGACAGTTATGATAACAGGCGACCACAAGCTCACTGCCCAGGCTATTGCAAAAGAAGCCGGCATTATGAAAGCAGGCTCTATCGCTTTGACAGGCGACGAGCTTGACAGAATGGACGACAAACAGCTTGACGAGGTAATAGAAAACTGCCGTGTGTTCGCAAGGGTGACACCTGAACACAAGCTCAGGATAGTAAAGGCTTTCAAAAGCCGTGGGCACGTTTGTGCAATGACAGGCGACGGGGTAAACGACGCACCTGCTATAAAAGAAGCCGACATAGGTGTATCAATGGGAATATCAGGCACAGAGGTCACAAAGCAGGCGGCTGACGTGATACTTCTTGACGATAATTTTGCCACCCTTGTGAACTCCGTTGAGGAGGGCAGGACCATATATCAGAACATAAGAAAATTCGTGCGCTACCTTATTTCCTGCAACATAGGCGAGGTCATAACTATGCTAGGCGGAATTTTAATGGGACTTCCAATGGTACTGCTTCCAGCGCAGATACTTCTTGTAAACCTTGTTACAGACAGCATGCCTGCAATTGCGCTGGGGCTTGAGCCTGCGGAAAGCTCGGTAATGAGAAAGCCCCCCAGAAAAGAGGACGACAGCTTTTTCAGCGGCGGACTTATGTGGCATATCGTCATAAGAGGGCTTCTTATCGGTATCTGCACCCTTGCAAGCTTCACTGTTCTGCTCACTAACACCCATTCTCTCGGCACTGCAAGGACAGGTGCGCTTATAACACTTGTGCTAAGCCAGCTCATACACGTTTTTGAATGTAAATCTGAGGAGAAAACGCTTTTCACTGTGCCTTATCTTTCAAACCCGTTCCTGCTTTTCTCTGTATTCATATCAGCGGCAGCGCTGTTTGCAGGCATATGGCTCCCTGTTCTGCAAAAGGTATTTTTCACAGCCGTTCCAAGCCTTGGAGAGTTTCTTGTGGCGGCGGCAACGGCGGCTATCGTGCCTGTTGGGGCAGGCATAATACCAAAGCTTTTTATGGGCAAAAAATCTCCTGACGTAACAGTGAACATTCCGCAGAATTAAGTCTACGGAGAGTAGATTGACAAATCGCTTTAGGTATTATATGATATTACCATGGAGGCGATACAATGGACAATGAAAAAACAGGCAGACTTATCCGTGATCTGCGCACTGAAAAAGGTCTGACGCAGGCTCAGCTTGCACAGCTTATACACGTCAGCGACAAGGCGGTATCAAAATGGGAAAGGGGTCTGGGCTGCCCTGACGTTTCGCTGCTTGGCACACTTTCAGAGGTGCTGGAAGTCAATATCGACAAGCTTCTTCAAGGGGAGCTTGGAGAAAAATCGGAGGCTGTTACAATGAACAAAATAAAATTCTATGTATGCGAAAAATGCGGCAGCGTTTTCACATCACTTGGGGGCGGAGAGCTTTCATGCTGCGGCAAAAAGCTTACACCCCTTACAATGAAAGACGCAGACGAGGGTCACGCCTTGAAGCTTGAAGAAGTGGAGGACGAATGGTTCGTCACCTGTCCTCACGAGATGACAAAGGGTCACTACATTTCGTTCATAGCGTTTGTATCCTATGACAGGGTGACGCTTGTCAAGACTTATCCTGAGCAGGATCTTGCGGTGAGATTTCCACGAAACGGTGCGGGATATTTCTGCTATTACTGTACAAACGACGGTTTCTACAAATTCAAGCCGTAGCAAAAGACCGACAGGGCAAAGCTTTGTCGGTCTAATTTTTTAATCCATATTTTTTATCCAGCCTTTTAAATATCCTGCCAAAAGGTTTTGATAAAACCAGCAGGAAGAACACGTTGGAAACTGCGTATATAAGGGTGAAAAAAGCTGACGAGCCAACAAGGGCAAGGTATCTGCTGAGAATAAAGGCGTTATCAGCCCACAGACAGCTCCACAAGTCCATGATAAGTGAAAATGCCGCTCCTGAGATTATGCCGAAGGTCACAAGGAGTGGCTTGCTTTTTATAAGCTTATCAGCCAACATTCCTGCAAAATATCCTGTCAGACCCCAAACCAGCATTTGAAAAGGCGTCCACGCACCCTGTCCGAAATAGAAGTTTGAGATAAGGGCTGTCATTGCGCCTGTCATAAAGCCCGATTCTCTTCCCATATAAAGGGATGTTATGATAACGATTGCGGTGCAGGGTTTAAAGCCCGGCAGAAAGCTGAAAACTATCCTGCCGAAAACGGACAATGCGGTCATGGCGGCTATTATCACAAGCTGTGTACTGTCGGAATGCTTTTTCTCAAAGTGGAGAAAATAGCCTGCCACGGTAAGAATGGCAAGTGCGGCGGTGACGAAAGAATAGAAGCGTTCTCTGAAAAACATTATGCCGCCAAAGCACACAAGGGGTATGACAAGAAGATAGATAAGCCCTGACACAAGTTTTTTACTGCTCATTTTGACCTCTTTTCACCATTGCGAGCCGTTCTCTTACGGCTGTTGACGTCACTGCACCACTGAAAAAGCCCCTTGTGAGCCTTGCGGCGGCGGTGGTGTAAAAGCGATTGTGGGAGAAAAACTCCACGGCATTGTCCTCGGCGGCTATCTTCCCGTCAAAAAGAAGTCCGCACCTGTCGCAGTATTGTGCGGCAAATTCAAGGTCATGGGTCACAAGAAGTATCGTCCTTCCCTCAGCTTTAAGGCTCACAAGAATATCACCAAGAGCCTTTTTGGCGAAGCTGTCCATGCCCTTTGTACACTCGTCGAGGACTATTATTTTCGGGTCGGCAAGAAGAATTTTAGCAAAGGCACATTTCTGTATCTCGCCGCCGCTGAGATCCCAAGGGTGGCGGTCAAGAAGATGTTCTATGCCCATGCGCTGTGAAACATTTTCCACTGCGACTTTGTCACCGCTTTGCAAAAGATCCTCACGGACGCTTTCTTTTACAAACATTGTCACAGGCTCTTGGGGCAAAAATGCAAGCATTTCACGGAAAAGCGAGCCGTTTTTATAGGCTTTCTGTTTTTTCCCGAAAAGGGATACAGTGCCCATATAAGGCTTGCAAAGTCCGCATATCACACGCAAAAGCGTTGATTTTCCGCCGCCGTTCGAGCCTAAAAGCCCATAGCACTCCCCTTTTCTGATACCAAGATCACAGCCTTTGAGGATATCGGGGGAGTTTTTTTCATATCTCTGCCACAGATTTTTGCACTGCAGGGCATAAGGCTCAGCACGTTCTGCATCAGTGACTGCCTGCTTGGGAATATCCGTCACGCCAAGCTTTTCAAGCTTCGCCCTGCCTTGTCTTACATTGAGGGGCAGGTCATCGCAAAGCCTTGCGAACGCCTTGGCGGTTTCAGGCAGAAAGCCCTCCAGAGCATTCTCTACGAAATATTTTGCGGTCAAGGCAGGCGTACCGAAAAACTCGGTTTTGCCCTTTGCAAGATACAAAATTTTGTCGCAGGAGTCAAAAAGCTCCTCGGGGTCATGCTCGGCAATGATGATAGTCACGCCCATTTCTTTGTTAAGGCGGTCTAAAATGCCTAGAAGCTCCCTTGCGGCAACGGGGTCGAGCTGTGCGGTAGGCTCGTCAAGAAGCAGAATATCAGGGTCTGTGGCCATGACGGAACACAGAGCGACGAGCTGTTTCTGACCGCCCGAAAGTGTGGAGATATCCCTGTCATAAAGCGGCTCGATACCGAAAAAAGCCGCCATTTCACCAACACGGCTTTGTATCTCACCACTTTTCACACCAAAGCTTTCAAGCCCGAAAGCAAGCTCAGCCGATACTTTGTCGCACACCGTCTGGCTGTCAGGGCTTTGCATTACAAAGCCTATCTTTTCGGCACTTTCTCTATCAGAAAGCTCGCTTCTGTCCTTGCCCATAAGGGTGATGTTTCCGAAAAGCTCGCCCCTTGGGGAAAGCTCTCTTTTCAGAAGCCTAAGCAAAGTAGATTTTCCGCTTCCCGAAGCACCGCAGAGCATGACTTTTTCGCCTTTTTTCACTGAAAATGTACAGTCAGAAATGGCATAGTCAGTGCTTTCGTTATATTTGAAAGCTACATTTTCGCAAGACAATATTTCCATTTTATGCTCTCCTTTACTTCAAGAATAAACGGGAAAACGCATAGTAATGCGAACATTCCCACAGGCAAAACGCTGTTTTCAAGCTTTATCACAGGGTAAAAAGCGGCGGACAGCTCGCCCTTTGCGGAAAATATCAGCATCAATGCAAAGATAACCGCAAAAAACGCCACAAAAATGCCGTCCCATGCTCTGAACTTGAACGAGTGTGCAAAGCTTCGTTTCCGGATACCATAGCCACGGGCTTTCATTGAAGCGGCTGTGTCCGCTCCCCTTTCAAGCGTACCTGCACAAAGGGCTGTGAACACTGTGCAGTCTTTTTTCAGGCGGTCAAAACGGCTGTCGGAGGTGTTCGCTCCTGAGCAGTTCAAAGCGTCCAAAAGCTGTCTGTGAAGCCTTTTGAGCTTCGGGATAAAGCCCATTGTCATTGTTATCACAAGGGCAGCTTTTGGCGTTTTTCGACCGAAAGTGTATAGGAGCTTTTCCCTTGTAAGCACCTTTCCAAGAGCTTTGCACCACATTATCACGGCGGTGAGGGATAAACCGGCGGTCAAGCCATAAAAAAGGGCTTCCTTTGTGTAAGCCTTGCCGTTTACGAAAAACAGCGGCGTTACGCCCTTATGTGAAAAAAGTGGATTTGTAACAGTCAAAACGGCGGTAAGAAAAATGTAGAAAGCAAAGTCTGATGCGGTCTGTCTACAGCTTTGAGTTATGGCACAGAACAGGAACGCTCCCACTGCCGAGCATATACCAACGGCTGGTGAAAAACAGAACATTGTCACCGCAAGCACAGCCGTAAAATACACAAGGGCGGTCAAAGGGTGAAAAGCTGACAACCTCATTTCACCGCCTCCTTTGTGTAGTCGCAAACGTAGTAAAACTCCACGCTGTCACCGTCATGGAGGACATACTGTGAACAGCCCTTATCGGGGCTTTCGCCATTTACCGTATAGGTCCACCCTGAGGACGGACCGCAGGAAAACTCGTAGATATTGTTTATGCCACGGACATACACAGTGTTGTAAATATTATCCTCTGAGCCTTGATAATCAAGGGGTATCTTCCCGCACCTTGTAGCTTTTTCCAACAGATCAAATGCGGTGTCGCCCTCACGGAGAACATATTTTTCCGCAGGCATAACAATGCCGTCTGAGGGAACATAACGCTCGTCACGGAGATTTTTGTCAAGCATATCGTAATTATCCAAAATATCAGAGCAATCCACTGTCAGAGTGACAGTGTGAGCGGCATTTGCGGTATCGTCGCTGTGCAGGCTGTAATACTCGTCAACGGACTGAATATCAACGCCCTTTATGACCGCTGCCGCTGCTAAAATTATGACTATGAGCAGAGCAATATCCTTTTTCACTTTTCTGCTCCCTCCTGACCTTTGAGCTTTTTGGCTTTCTTTGCCTGACCTGCGAAATTTTTAACCACTGCCATTTCCTCTTTGGTTATCTCGAGCCTTGAAAATCTCGCCTTTTCGTATATTTCCTCGCACTCTGCGAAGCTTTCCGCCATATCAGCACCAAAGGTCTTTTTTATGCTCTCGGAAAGCTCCCTTGGCGTATGGTCTGAGAAATCCCTGCCGCAAAGCTTTTTTCTGCCTGCAAAGAACAGCTTCTCCACCTTTTTGCTGTCAGGCAGAGCGGCAAACTTTCTTTTTCTTACCAAAGCTATTATTGCCGCAATAAGGCAGAATATAAGTATTACCGCACCTATAACGATATATACCGCATAGCTTTTCTCCTCAGGTTTAGTCTTGTTCTCCTCAAAGATCTCTTCCCTTGGTTTGTCCTCGTCCTCGGGAGCAAGGGCTTCGCCGCCTTGGTTGGTGGACTTTGCTTTTACAGAGCTGTCGTCAGTTTTTATCATGCCAACATAATCGGGGCAGACCTCGAAAGGCTGCCAGCCTATGCCGTCTTTGTAATACTCCGCCCAATAGTGGAGCTGTTTTGAAGTGACGGTCAGGGCTGAGTTATCTGTAAGACCTTTGGTCATATCTGATGTGATAAAATATCCTCTGCAAAGTCTGGCAGGAATGCCCTTTGCACGGAAGATCTTCACAGCGGCGGCAGCAAAATCCTCCTCGCCCCCACGGCAAGTTGCCTCAAGCATATCTGCAAAAGAGCTTTCGCCCCCATAGGTCTTTGACCTGTCAAGCACTGTGTCTGAAACAAAAAAGCTTAGCATATCAGACCGCAGTTTACCCTGAGAACCTTGCAGATCAAAATGGTTTGCGGCAAGCTGTTTGTCCTCGGCTGATATGTCAAGGCAGGTGGAATAAACATAGTCACGATAACCCTTTTCTGCGGCAAGATAATCCGCAGGCTCAGAAATGCGCAAGGTATCAAATGTGCCAAAAGGCTTTGTGAGATAGCCTTCCGACACCGCAAGCCTGTAATAGCTTTTGGTATTCTCAAAGCTTCCGCCTATTATCTTTGGGTCGGAAAAAGCGTTCTCTGCGGCGGTCATACCATAGGTATAAAGGGGCTTTCCGCCATTTTTGATGTTTACCGTAACGTTGCCGCTGTCGGATATATCAAGGGCATTGTCAAGCAAAGCGGTCTGAAAAGCCGGTGAGAAATCAAGCTTATCAAGCCAATAAAACTCGTCTGAGTAGGCATATTTCTCCTCACCGCTAAGCTCCCCCCACACGCCGTTAGTTTCTTTCTCAAAACAGCTCTCCAGAAGATACAAGGGCTGTGGGTGCTCCATTATGATCTCATACTCACTTTTCGTATTAAAGCGATCGGCAAAGGCAAAGTCGGAAAGCTTATCAAAAAGCCCTGTCAGGCTGGCTATAAGCACTGCGCAAAATGCTGTAAGTATAAGCACAAAGGGTTTCAAATCGCCTTTTATGCCGCCGGAAAACGTCAATGCAAGGATACCTAACGCCACTTCTGCAGTGGCATAGTACAGAGGGATATCAATAAAGATACCTGCGCACAAAAAAAGCGCAAGCATTGCCACTGTAAAAACTCTGCTGTCAAGACGGCTGAAAATGCTCTGCACTATGGAAACTATCACCGCACCCACGCAAAGAGCAAACCAAGGGTCTGAGCTTTTTTCCACAAGCATTTCCACCACTCCTGCACTTTTACCGTGGGCGGTCAGGACGCAGTTCAAAAGCCCTGCAAAGCTTGTTAAAAACTTCTTGTGGAATATCACCGCCGACAGTAGTGCGGCAAAAAATGGTATAGGCAAAGTCTTTTTTGGTACCCCTGCAAGGGCTGTCAATATGCACACACCTACCAAGGCAAAGGCTCGCCAGCCCATACCAAGCGACAATGACAGCAGGAGCATTGTCACTGCGCCAAAAAGGCTCTGCATGATATAAACACCCTTTGAAAAGTGCTTTTCCACATAGCAAACACTTGCTGTCAAAATTGTCACCTCTTTTACTATTTTATCTCGATAACACGGCTTATGCCGCTTCTTTCAAACAGCTCTGAAAACTCCGTCAGTCGCTCTTTTCCCTGCTCAGGCTGTGAAGAAAGCAGGCTGTCCAGAGCGACAGTGAAGCTGTCTGCGCTGTCAATATGCTCGAAAACTTTTCTCTGCTGAGAAAAGCTGTAAAATGCCATGTAATGCCCTATACCGCCGTCTGAAAGATACATTGAAAGGCTCAGTGCCTTTGCAGCAATGCGGTCATAATCCGTTGCGGGGACATTTCCGCCTGTTTCAACGTAGATACAAAGGCTGTCAGTAACAGGCTCGCCATATTCACGGACGTAGATATCGCCAAGTCTGAAAGACAGCTTCCAATGCACCGATTTATAGCTGTCCCCCTGACGATATTCTCTTATCCCGATAGGCTCGCTGTGGTCAAAGCCCTCGTTTTCATTGCTGAAAAAGTCGCTTTCAAGGGCTTCCTTGAGCTTTGCTTCCTCGCTCTCATCTATCTCTGCGGCATCAGGCATTATGTTCACACTGCCCTTTATTTCGCACTGCGCCTTTTTCCATGTTAACCCCGTAAAGTCAAAGGCTCTTAGTGTCAGAAACTCTGCTTTTATCTTTCCGCAGGTGTCGCTTTTTACAGTGATATCCACCTGAGCAGGCTCTCTGCTGATGATAAAATGCACCTTTATGTCCTCGCACTGTCCTGTGAGCATATTTCTAAGCCACAGTTTACCGCTGTATTCGCCGCAAGTTCCTGTGAAGATAAATTTAAGGCGCATGTCCTTATTTTTCAAGCCTGTGCCGTGGCTTACCAGTGTTGCTGACAGCTTTTTCTTTGAGAATATATTTACACATACTGACAATACAAAAAGCACTGCGCACAAACCAAGCACCGATATGCCAATTGGCTTTTTCAGCACAAAAAGCAGTATGCCCAAAGCTGTGCAAAGGCAGAAGCATAGCCTCTTCATCTGCGTTTTTCCTCATTCTCAGGGCATTTTACGCTGCCAAGTATCTCGTCAAGCACACTTTCTGCCGCAAGTCCTGAGAGCCTGCCCTTTGCAGAAAGTGATATCCTGTGGCTGCAAACATGGGCAAAAAAATCTCTTACGTCCTGGGGAACGACATATTCTCTGCCCTTATAGCACGCCCACGCCTTTGCTATCCTGCAAAGTGCCAAAGCACCTCTTGGGGATACGCCCAGAGAAATATTTTCATTATGCCTTGTGGCGTCGCAAAGGTCTGAGATGTAGTCATAAACGCTGTCGTCAACAAAAACAGCCTTTGCCTTTTTCTGCATTTCTATAAGCTTTTCAGCGGTGCAGACGGCTTTCACATCTGCCAGTGGGTCTGAACTGCTTCGGTCTGACATTATGCTTCGCATTGCCGCCTTGTCAGGATAGCCCATTGAAAGCTTTATCATAAATCTGTCAAGCTGTGAAACAGGCAGTGCCGCCGTGCCAACTGTGCCTGTAGGGTTTTGTGTTGCTATCACTGCAAAAGGCTCAGGCAGGGGATAGGTTCTGCCGTCAACTGTGCAGGCACGCTCCTCCATGACCTCCAAAAGGGCAGATTGCGTCTTGCCTGAGGTTCTGTTTATTTCGTCTGCAAGAAGTATATTCGTCATTGCCGCACCGCTGTGGAAAGTAAAGCCCTGTGCTTGTCTGTCAAAAGCCGTATAGCCTGTGATGTCGGAAGCCACAGTATCAGGGGTGAACTGTATCCTCTTTGTTTCAAGCCCCAAAGCCTTTGAAAACGCCACCGCAAGAGTAGTTTTTCCCACGCCCGGAACGTCCTCCATAAGCACATGACCCTGCGCCAAAATTGCGGCGAACACCATATCCACCACTTCGTCCTTGCCTATTATGACCTTTTTCACTTCATCTGTTATCTCACGCATTTTTTACCCTTCTTTCTTACCACTGTGAAAACTCCCACTGCGCACAGCACCGCTGCCGCAGATATCACATACACTGTCACGTTTTTATCTTCCGCCTCTTTTATTATCTCGTCGGCAGAAGTGACCTTTTTTCGCTCGTTTTCAGGAAGCTTTTTTATCCTCTCTGCGGTCTTTTCCAAAAGCTCCTTTTTGTCTTTTCCAACGCTGTCAACAGGATAAAGCTCACGGCTTATGATACTGTTAAGGTCTGATATCTCACTGTAAAGCTCGTTCGCTTTGGCGTTCATCTCTTCAAGCTCTGATATTATCTTATCCCTGTCGGAAAGGCTCTCGTCAGCCTTTGCATGGGCTAAAAGCACCTCTGTAACAGTGCAGTCCCCCGAAGTAACACCGTTTTTTCTCAGGGCTTCAAGCTTGTTACCGTCGCTTTTTGTAAAGCCCGTCCTGCCCGTATATATTTCCGTTTTCTCGATACTGTATATACAACCGTTTCCATGGTCTGTCTGTGCAAGCTCCACTGTGAAAGCCCTGTCGCTCAAGGTCAGGCTGTATTTTTCTGCCGCATTTTCAAGCTCTGCACCGTATCTCACATATGTACGTTCATCACAATCAAGGTCATTGAAAAGCTTCAAGGCTTTTTCTGCGCTCTCCTCGTCTGAGATACCCGAAAGCCTGCCGTTTATGCCGTCAAGCTTTTCACGCTGCAGAACTGAAAGCTCCTCTCTCATATCGTAAATACGTCGCATCGTAAGTTCAAAACGCTTTTGTGCCGCAAGTGCGCAAAGTGCCTGCCCTGTAGCAAGCTCGTCAGAATCGCCGCCCTTTTCATGTGAAAATCCACCGTCGCTGTTCTGATAGGAAAGCAGGGAGGTCAAAAGGTCGGAACTTTTCACAAAACGGCTGTCAGCTTCGGGGTCTATACCAAGCGAGCAAAGTGCTATTACTACCTGCGAATCAGCTTCTGCGCTTCCGAACGTTCCTGAGCTGTCCTGCTTGCCGCTTAGATACTCCACCGCTTTGCCAACGCTTTTTCTAACATCGTCACGAGAAAAATCATTGAAATATGGGGCGATCGCCTGCAAAGCCATTGCGGTGATGTCGATATCGCTTTCACCTTTTGACAGCGAAAAGCCACCATCGGTATTCTGCGAAGAAACTATCTCATCAAGTATACGCTCTCTGTCAAATTCTGCATCCTCCGGGGTCTTGTAGCCCATTATATCAAGGGTCAAAAGTGCAAATATCCAGCCGTTAAGACCCTGTTTGCCTACGGAATTATTTTCATCTCTGCCGTAAACACCGCCTTTTACAAGGTCTATGCCTCCAAGGTCGGCAGGGTCGCCTCCCATTGCGGAGGCTGTTATAGCGCACCTCTGCCACTCGGTAGCGTTGTCGGTATCTGAAAGAGCTTTCACACGCTGAGAAAGCGCAGTGAGATAGGCCTCATAGTCCTCCTCAAAACCAAAGCGTGAAATGCCTATGGCAAGCCAATCGGAGCTTCCTATGCCTGCGTTTTGCAGAAAATTCCCCGAAAAAATGCTCTCGTCCTGAGAAATGCCCATTTTGTCACGCTGCCACTGACAGACCTTTTCTGCGCTTTCAGTTATCCTGTCCCTTTTATTTGCATTATCTGCATTCACCGCAGGAACATTTGTCAGAAGCATTACCGCCCCTGCAAACACCGCCACTAATCTGCCAAGAAAACCTCTCGTTTTCAACAATATCCTCCTACCATGTTTTGTCATAACTATCCTGTGAACCTGTTATATCTCTTCCGTAGGCAACTGTGAACGCAAGCCTTACAGTGTCGCCGTCGGTGAAGTTCACCTTGCCCATGCCGTATGCAGGCATATTGCCGTTTACAGTGTACACCCAGCCTGAGCCGTAGGTGTAGTCAAATTCTCCAAGGCTGTCGGCATACTGTGTGTTGCTGTCTGCAATGCCATCATTTTTTATAAGCTCCGCAAGCTCGCTGTTTACTGCTCCACCTGCAAACGCACCGCTTTTGTGTATTCGGCTTAGATATCTTTGGTCGTCCTTGCCTGTAAAGTCACCTGTGAAGCCGTTTTGCTGAAGAAAACGCTCTATAACGTCAACGCCTGTGTCCCCCTCGTATATTGCCACCTCTGAGCCTGCGACAAGCTGTCCAAGCCCTATGGTATCGGCGTCAAAGCTCATTGTTATAACGCCTGTCTGCTCGCCCTTTTGTGCGCTGACAGAATTTATAGTATAGGCATGATCCGCATATCTGCCCTCGGGGTCATACACCCTTATTTCAAGAAGATTTGCCCCGCCAGAAAGCTGGAGATAATAGGCTGAGTTCCTGTCCTGTGCGATACACTCAACAGAAAGCCCATTGAGCCAGACCTCGGTCTTGTCGGCATATATCCTTCCGCCCTGATAGTCCTGTGCGTTAAATCTGAGGGTGAAGCCCGAGCCTTTCACTGTCTGTCCGTTGGTGACGTTTATATACGTTATCTCAGGTCTTGTGGTATCGTCAGCAATGGGTACATAAGTGACAGTGAAATATCTGTCTATTTTTTTGTCACCGTCTTTTGCATAAAGCCTTATACGGTTATCACCGCTTTGGAGGGTGCAGGTATAATTATCTTTGCCCGAAAGCTTTTTGCCGTTTAGAATAACGCTTAACTTTGCACTGCCGCTTTGACCTTTCATTCTCGCATAGAAGCTAAAATCGGCGTCATTTACAGTGCGGTCATAAAGGTCGGTATCGATGGAAAACTCCGCAGGAGTGTATTTTATCTTAAAGCTTTTTTCAGCCTTTGAGCCGTCCTTTTCCGCAGAGAGAGTTATAGTATTCTCGCCCTCAGAAAGCTGTGCGGTAAAAGTTTTACCGCCTGAAAGCTTTTCACCGTTGACTTTAACCGTCAAAGGTATTTTATCACTGCCATAAAAAGCTGTGGCTGAAAATGTTATGCTTTCTGTGTCAGTATCCTTATCCGCAAGGTCGGTATCAAAGGTTATCTCCTTTTTGTCAAAATAAACTGTATAGTCCTTATAAGCCCTTTTCACCTGACCGCTTTTGTCGGTATAGGTGCAGGCAACACGGATAGTGTTTTTTCCTGCGTGAAGGGTAACGCTGCCCGAAAACTGATTTACAACGCTGTCGTTCACAGTGACCTGAACTTTTTGCACTGTGAGAGCCTTGTTTTTATGTGTTATTGTGAACTCATAAAGTGGCTTTTTTACACGTTCGCCCTCTTTTATAGAGGTGGTGAAATATTCTGTGTCGGTGTTCTTTGTGACAGTTTCGGTCTTGCTGTCGGGCTTTTTCTTTACCTCGTCAGACTTATTTTCACCTTGGACATTTATGGTAACATTTGTGTTCCCGCCATTTACTGTCGGGGAATTTCCGTCGCTTTTGTCAGCCTGCGGAGCGCTTTCTGTTGTATCTGTATTGCTGTCGCTACTATCAGTGTTATCACTGTCATCTGCCTGTGAGCTGTCCATATCTGAGCTTTCGTCCTTTGGCTGAGAGCTTGTTTCATAGCCCTCTCCGCCCTGTCCGTCCTCCTCCGCAAGGCTTTCAGACAGTGCTGAAAACGGATTTTCAGGGGTCTTATAACTGCTCATATTATAAAAACGCATACACAAAAAAGCCGCTGCGATAAAAAACGCCGCTGCTGACAGCATTATTATTTGCCTGTTTTTTTGTGTATGCTTTTTCATAATATTCTCACTTTTCATATCACAGAAAATGCCCGCCCCCTGAAAATAGAGGGCGAGTATCCTGCAAAATAACTTATATCTTAATTGTCTTAATTTTTTACTTTCTCTTTCTTGAAACTGTAAGAGCTCCGCTGATAAGAAGTGCAAGACCTGCTACGCAAACGCCTGCTGTCGCACCTGTGTTAGGGTTAGCCGCACCTGCGTTATTTGCTGTCTTTGATGAGCTGTCAACCGCCTTTGATGTGTCAGCACTGCTTACTGACTCTGCGGCTGATGAAGTGGCAGAAGATTTATCCTCAGAGTTTGCAGAAGATACTGTGCTTTCGGAAGATACGTCAGATGAGCTTACAGAGCTTTCTGCTTCTGATGAAGAGCTTGGTGTCTTGAGTTCTTCAAGCTTTTCCTCTGCGGCCGTAAGAGCGTCAACATTGCCTACATATTCCTTAAGGTCGCCAAGAGCGTCATAAGCGACTCTTGCTGCCTTGATGTCATTCTCGCTGTCAAGTGTTATCTCGCCAAGATCACTGATAAGCTTCTCAACAGCCTTTACGCTGTCATAATCCTCTGCTGCAAGAACTGTTACGTCAATAGTTGCTTCAACAGGTGAAACGGCAACGCCTGTTGTGTTTGCAGCACCCTCTTTTGTCTTATCTCTGTACATACCATACTTGTATGTAACAGTAACGAAATCATCGTCTGCTGTAAGAGCTGTATCGTCGATAGTCACATAATCTGTAACGTCTTTCTTCGCGCCATTTTTGAGAACTGCGTAAACCTTCAAGTCGGAAGCGTCATAAGCTTCGCCCTCTTTGCATACTGTCTTAGCATTCTCGGTCACAAGCTTTTCCACCTCTGAGCCGACAGCCATTATGTAGCCTGAATCGTTCTTGAAGTAGATAGTGCCGTTTTCGTCTGCAACAAGGTCAGCTATAGCGTACTGTGCCTGAGCGCCCGTTGGCGTGAAAAGTGACGGTGCTGTTTTCTTTCCGTTTACTATCTGAGCGTCAAGAACTTCTGTTACGCCCTTTTTATCCTTTACATAGCGGATAGCGCCTGCTGATGCGTTCTCTGAGAAGTAAACATAGTTATAGCCGTTCTCATTCACAACGCCAAGACCTGATGTCTGTGGATAGCCCTTTGTTTCTGCCTTGTATGCTATCTTAAAGCTGTCAAGGTCGATAACTGCAATAACACTGCCCTTATAGTTGCCCCAGCCTGAGCCGTTTACGCCAACATAAGCTCTTCCGTTAAGAACTGTAGGAGTTGATGTGCTTGCGCCGCCAAGTGCAATGCTGTCAAGCTTTGTGAAATTGCCCTCATCGTCTATTGTTGCCTTATAGAAATAGCCGCCGTTAGATGTGAAATAATAAGCGTCTGTATCCTTATCGTAAGAAATAGTGCTTCTTACTCCTCCGCCTACTGTATACTCAGTATCTATAACGCTTCCTGAGTTTTTGTCAAGAGTAACTATTCTTGCAGGGTCGGTAGTATTTGCCTTTGCATTTTCCATGCCGAGAACGACAAAATCGTCAGTTGCATATGCGCCTGCCCAATAGAAACCGCTTTTGTTTGTGAATGTCCACTTTGGTGACTTCTCTTCATCTGTTGTGTCAGGATCTTCGTCCTTAACGTCTATGCAGACATACTGATCGTCTTTTCCTGAACCATAGTTGCAGAAGCCTGTGTAGATACAGCCGTCATTATAGTAGATAGGGCTTACAGACTGTCCGCCAACGCTGTCCTTGTATACCCACAGCGACTTGAGGGTGTCAGCGTCAAATGCCTGAATTCCGCCGTTAAAGGCTGAGAATATCATGCCGTCTGCATAAGTAACAGGCTGGATAGCGTAGCTGTTTGTGCCTGCTCGCTGTCCAACTACTGAATCCACAACGCCCGTTTCCTTATTCATTCTCATGAGCTTGTCGCCGGATGTATAAACGATATAATCTCCAACGATAGCCACAGGCGACGGACCATCGTTCCAGCTTTTTCCTACCTTAGTTGCCCAGTTAAGCACTGCGTTATCCGCACTGTCAGGGAGGACCGATGTTGTTACATTGTTGTTTGTTCCGTCTGAAACAAATGCGCTTACACACACGCTCAGACTAAGAGCAGTCGCAAGAGCAAAGCTGGCTGTTCTCAAAATTTTCTTCTTCATTCTTTTCTGTCCTTTCGTTGATACACACTGTTCCGCCGTCAATGCACTTTTTATGAACACCCCGACCACAGCAAAAAATGCCCTTCCGCCGAAACGAAAAAGCATTCTATCCGCTTTACTGCCTGCACAGCGATAAAGCAGACCGTCATCTTCATCGCCCAAGACAGAAATAGTCAACGAAAACACAGCAGATACCTGACTTATGACAGCGCACAAAAAGCCTGTCAAACACAGTAATGGCGGTTGTGCAGGATTTGGACCTGCTTCCCTGACGGCAAGGCTTTTGCCCTGACACGCTCTACTCAGCTAACAACTTTTCAAACTGTGCTTTCTTAATATTCACATCATGATAATTATACCATATCGCTATGGATTATTCAATAACCTTTTTACACCACTAATAAGTCCGATACAACGCCGTTTTTGTGGCATTTTCATAAACTCATAGGCTGAAACTTTGTTGGATATAGTTTTAGGCTATACCCTCAGTTTCTCCTCCAACTCCGTGTCAGGCTTGACAGTGATAGTGTAATTGTTTGTAAAAATAACCATGCCCGGCTTTGAGCCGTTTGGCTTTTTCACGTTTCTTATGAAAGTGTAGTCAACGTCCACCCTGGAGGAATTTCTTCCCTTTGAGTTGCAGGCGGCGATTATTGCCGCTTCCTCTATTGTCCTGTCAGGTGGCATTTCCCCGTCGCAGGTGACGATAACGTGGCTTCCTGTAATATCCTTGACGTGGAGCCAAAGGTCAGTTTTCTCTGCTTCCTTGCAGGTGAGGCGGTCGTTCTGCTTATTGTTCCTGCCTACCCTTATTTCATATCCGTCAGAAGAACGGTATCTTATAGGCGGCAGAGCCTTTGGAGGCTTGCCCTTGAACTTTGAACGCTTTACATAGCCCTCCTGAAAAAGCTCCTCACGAAGCTCAGCTATATCCCCCTCCGTCTGCGCCCTCGTTAGAGAATCGAAAACAGAATCCAGATACTTGACCTCCTGCTCGCCCTCTGCAATAAGCACAGTGAGCTTTTTCTCTGCGGTGTCGAGCTTTCTGTACTCCTTATAATACTTCTGAGCGTTCTGTGTTGGCGTAAGCCTTTTGTCAAGTGGTATCTTCACTGTAGGGCAGTTCTCGTCATAAAAGTCCTGCACCTCGGCATACGCCATGCCCTTTTCCAGCGCATAGAGATTTGAAGTGATAAGGTCACCGTAAATGCGGTATTTTTCCCTGTCCTTGCACTCTTTAAGCTCTTCACGCTGATTTTGCACACGCCTTTGAGTTCTCTCGGAGGTGTTTATAAGAAGCTTGAATAGGTCGTTGGCTTTCTGCTTTATTCTTGAAAGGGAGTCCCTCTCCGCATAGAAATAGTCCAGAAGAACGCTTGGCGACTCAAAGCTTTTTGTCACCATGAGCGCACCATACTGTGCAATATCGCAGAAGCAGAAATCTTTGAGATTACCCTCTTTTGTTTTCAGCACGGTGTAGACGTTAGTGCCGTCATTTATGCTGTCACGGACTTTCGAGAAATAAAACCACAGCCTGTCCGCAGTGTCTCCGCTTAGCTGTTCGGCTGTTATCTCAGCACCCCTTGCCGCAAAGAACACAGCTTCCCTTGCGAACACTGGTGAAATGCCCTCCAGCGTTTTCATTATTGCCTTTGAAAGCTCCGCCGCAGGGTTTTCGGCTATCTTTGCAAGAAATTCTTCTTTTGTACATTCCATAAGATTCAGCCTTTGCTCTCTTGGGAGCAAAGTATACTGCGCACCGGGAAGAACCATTCTCCCTGACGACATTTCCTGTCCCACACGCTTTATGCTGTCTATTATCCTGCCGTCCTCACGGTAGAGGATAAGATTTGAACGCCTGCCCATTATCTCCGCTGCAAGTGTGAGATTCACCCTGTCGCCCATTTCGTTGGTGGCTTCAAAGTCAAAGAAAAGTATACGCTCAAAGCCGTCCTGCCTAATGGCAGTGAGTCTGCCCCCTGCAAGATGCTTTCTCATGAGCATACAGAACATAGGCGGCGTTTTAGGATTTTCTATATCCGCCGTTGTTATATGCACCCTTGCCGAGCCTGCACCTGTGCTGAACATAAGCTTCTGCGCACCCTCTTTAGTGCGGATAGTCATTATAAGCTCCTCTCGTGAAGGCTGGTGTATCTTATCCACCCTGCCGTCAATAAGAGGGTCAAATTCTTTTCTGAGCAAGCTCAGATAAATTCCGTCCAATGCCATTTTACTTACCTGCTTTTTATATTACTTCAACTATATCCCTGTTGCTTACGGCTATCTCTACTCTCAGACCGCTGAACTTGTTTTTCAGCTCGTTGGCGATAAACTCGCAGAAGATATTTTCCGTATAGAAATGACCTGCGTCTATAACAGAAATGCCCATATTCTCGCCGTCTATAAAAACGTCATGCTTCACGTCCCCTGTCAAAAGCACCTGACAGCCTTTTTCTGCTGCATCAGCAAGGAACGAACCGCCTGAGCCTGAGCATACTCCCACACGCCTTATCTCACGCTCGCCGCCGCTGAAACGGACTACCCTACAGCCGAGAACGTCCTTCGCCCTCTGTGCAAGCTCACGGACATTCATGCCGTCACACTCGCAGACATATCCACAGTCCACGCCATGCTCCTCATGCAAAGCGCTCTCAGGTTTAAGACCAAGCATTTTGCAAAGCACGTCATTCATTCCGCCCTCTGCGGAGTCGAAATTTGTGTGCATGGAAAGAGCGTTCTTTCCCCCTGCCGCAAGTATCACAGCAGGATCGTTCGGCACGAGGGTCTTTAATCCTCTGAAAATAACAGGGTGGTGGGTGAGAACAAGGTCAAAGTCACGCTGACAAGCCTCTCTTGCCACCTCAGCGGTGCAATCCAGTGCCACCAGCACGCTCCTTACCTCTGCGGACATTTCCCCCACGTTAAGACCGCTGTTGTCATAGCCCTCCTGCAAGCGGTATGGGGCTAAATCCTCTATAAAACTATAAATATCATAAACTGTCGTCATTTTTGTCAGCTCCTTTTTGTGTGTCAAAGTCTGTCAAGCTCGCTCTGTGCAAGCTTAACGAGCCTTTCACCCAGCTCCTTTTTGTCCTCGGACTTCATCATTCCGCTGCCTGCAACAAAAATTCTTTTTGCCTGCCTTGCGATATACTCTTTTCCCTCGCCCTCAGGCTCAACAAAGCCGAACTGCAAATATCTGTCATCACATTCATAAGACGGCATTTTGCCTATATACACCGCCTGCATGACAGAATATGCAAACTGCCCCTCTGTGCAGGCAAGCTCTTTTTTCACCTCAAAGCCGTTGTCATAAAGCCACTTTCTAAGCACGTCCCACTTTGTCATAGGCTGTAAAACAAGGTTCACGCTGTTTTTTACCCACGGACATTTTTCCAGAAGCCTTGCAATAAGCTCGCCGCCCATGCCTGCCATAACAACGTCTGTTATGCCCTCCGGGGGAACATTGTCAAGTCCGTCTGAAAGCACCGTTCCAATGCGGTCTGAAAGCCCCTCACGGCGGATATGCTCCTCAGCCGATCTAAGCGGCATTGGTGCAACATCACAGGCGAGAGCCTTTTTGCACATATTTTCCTTTATCATAAAGCAGGGCAGATAACCATGATCTGTTCCCACGTCGCATACAAAATCTCCTGTACAAAGCTTTGCACAGGTCACAAGTCTTTTATCCAAAGCTTTCCTCCAAAGAAAAAAATCGCCGCTCGCCCCCTGAAAAGGCGGCTGGGCGGCGAAAATAGTTCCAAACGCTTATTCTGCAAAATGCTTGTTGAGCTTTTCGAGCATTTCCTCAACAGGAACGCCATGAACAGCACAAGCCTCTTCAAGAGTTTCGCCTCTTGACGCAGGGCAGAACAGACAGTGCATACCCATTTCCATAAAGTATGGTGCTGTATTTTCATCAGCGTCCATTATATCGCCTATAATAGTATCCTTTGTAACTGTGAATGCCATTTTATATTCCTCCTATCATGATAAGCCACGCACCGCAAACGCTTTGCGCTATACCTATATTATAACCAATCCTGAGAAAAAAAGCAAGTCTTTTTTAAGGCAATACCGCACAAAGATTGTACGTCAGATGCGTAGTCAGATTTTTTGTCAGATTGCATAAAAATTCCGCAGGCATACTGTCGTATGTCAAGGGATTTTTGTGTGATATGACGGAAAATCTGCAAGCAGATGGCGTGCAAAGCCGTCAGGCGGGCTTTGTGCGGTGTTGCCTTATATATTATAATGTATCGCCCTTATCAACATTTATAACAGCGTTGTATCTTCCGTCAAATTCTGTGAGCCGTTTTGATATTTTTGCTTTTACCTCACTGTCTGAAAGTCTGAAATCAAAAGGCACTACCACGTCAAAGATAAGATTTTCACGGTTTTCTCCCTTTGTCATTCTGAAATCGTGTATGCTAAGGCATTGGTCGATAGACTTCACAACGTCTGTTACTATCTTTTTAGTTTCGATAGTTTGCTCGTCATGATCTGCCACCGGATCCATATGTATAGACACTGCGCAGTGATATTTTTCTTTCATGCTATCCTCAAGATCGTCTATAAGCTCATGAGCCGCCATAAAGTCCATTTCGCATGGCACTTCAGCATGAAAGGAGATAACGGTATTCCCTACGCCATAATCATGTATGAGCAGATCATGGATACCGATTATCTCAGGAAAGCTCATTGCGGTATCAACAATATCCTGAACGAACTCCTTATCGGGCTTTGAGCCAAGAAGCGGCGAAACGCTGTCTTTGCAGGTCATAAAGCCTGAGCGGAAGATAAAGATAGCAACGAGAACGCCCATATAGCCGTCTATGTTTATGCCTGTGAACGCAGAGAATACCATTGCAAGCATAACAGCTCCTGTTGCGGCGCAATCGGAAAGGCTGTCAGCGGCAGAGGCGAAAAGCGAGGTAGAGTTTATCTTTTTTCCAAGCTTTCTATAGAAATACCACATCCAAAGCTTCACAGCCACAGAGCAGCCAAGTATCACAAAGGTCATTACCGAGAAAGCAAGCTTATCATGGGCGAAAATTTTTGTGAACGATGATTTTCCAAGCTCAATGCTCATCATCATTATAATAAATGAAATGACAAGACCTGAGATATACTCCATTCTGCCATGACCGAAAGGGTGATCTTCATCTGCGGCTTTGGCTGCCATTTTAAATCCCACCAGTGACATTATAGACGAGCCGGCGTCAGAAAGGTTGTTAAAAGCGTCCGCCATAACGGACACAGCACCTGACACAAATCCTGCAATAAGCTTACCGAGGAAAAGCATGATATTAAGGACTATACCAGTACATGAGCCCAGGTAGCCATATTTTTTTCGGACGTTTTTATCTTTCACGTTATCTCTGTCTTTTATGAATAATCTTACAAGAAGTGCTGCCATATGAATATCCCCTTTTGTTTACCAAAGTAAACTTATAAGTTTATCTACTATTATAACACATAATATTACAAAATCAAGTGCAAATGCTTATTTATATGGATATTCGCCGCAGCAGGCAATATGCAGCCATTTATTTCTCATTTCAACCACATAATAAAATTTTCTTTTCGCTATTGAAAAAATTTGTGCAGTGTGCTATAATAGTCATTAGCGTTAATCGTTTACATACGCAAAAGGAAAAGAGGTTATATAAAAAATGAGAAAATTCATATCGAGAGCTGCGGCTCTGCTTCTGGCAGGAGTTATGACAGCGGCTGTGGCAGGCTGCGGAAAAAACTCCGACAGCGAGGCAAAAGACACTGCAAAAAAATGGACGGAGCTTGACCAGACACAGATAACAGAAGCCATGGGGCTTGGCTGGAACTTAGGCAATCAGCTTGAAGCTTCCAGCGGCGGACTTCCCAGCGAAACTTGCTGGGGCAACCCTGAGATAACCAAAGAGCTTATCGACACTATAAAGGCGCAGGGCTTCAAGACAGTAAGAATACCTGTTTCTTATCTTGACATGATAGGCGACGGTCCTGACTACAAGATAGACACTGACTGGCTGGACAGAGTTCAGGAGGTCGTTGACTATGTTGTTAACAACGATATGTTCGCTATAGTTAATATGCATGGTGACGGATATTACACAGTTGACCACAGTTGGTTGCTTTGTGCTGAAGACGATGACAAGCAGACCGAGATAAAGGACAAGTACGGCAAGGTTTGGACTCAGATAGCAGACCGTTTCAAGGACTATGACCAGCACCTTATCTTCGAATCCATGAATGAGGAATTCAACAACGATTACGGCAAGCCTGACGCTAATGCTTATGAGAACATAAACGCATACAATCAGATATTCGTTGACTCAGTAAGAGCAACAGGTTCAAACAATGAAAAACGCTGGCTGCTGCTGCCGGGTTGGAACACCAATATCGAATACACAGCAGGTGATGATTACAACTTCAAGATACCGACCGACAACGGCTGCAAGGCTGACGGCAAGCGTATCATGATATCAGTTCACTATTATGACCCATTCAATTTCACTATTGACGAGAACAAGACCGCAAGAACTCAGTGGGGCAAATATGCGGTAAAGAATTATGACAACTGGGGGCAGGAGGATTATGTTGACAGCCAAATGGCACTTCTTAACGAGAAGTTTGTAAGTCAAGGTTATCCTGTTGTTATCGGCGAATTTGGCGCACAGGACAAGACAGAAAAGTTTGCAGACTACAATGAGTTCAGACGCTACTGGGCTGAATATCTTATCAAGGCGGCAAAGAAAAACGGCGTTGTTTGTGTATACTGGGACAACGGATACAACGGCAACAAGGGCTTTGGCATCATAAACAGATTTGACTACACTATCACACAGCCTGACCTTATCGCAGGCATGATGAGAGCCATAAACTCCACAGACGATTATGAGATACCGTCACCGGCAGGCTACACAGAGGTCAGAAAGAGCGCAAAGGCTTCATAAGTTTTTCACACGCAAATATGCTGATACATTTGTAGGGGCGAACAGCGTTCGCCCGTTTGATCTGCATGATGAAATAATAAAAGCAGTACCTGTTGGGGTACTGCTTTTTGTTTGTGTCTTACGAAACGAGAGTGGGCGAATTGCGGGCGAACGCTGTTCGCCCCTACTTTTTGCTATTCTATCACAAGTTCCTCTTTTGTGGAATCCGTTCCCTCGATATGGAAAGAATTGAGCACAGGCTCATCTCTGTTCATAAGTGAGAGTATCATATAGCTTGCTGTCTTGTCATAAGCAAGCCTTTTGTCCTCATCAGAAGGACGAGAAGGTGACTCAGGGTGTGAGTGCCAGTTGCCCAGAGGGATAAGTCCCTCAGCTCTCATGTCCTTGATAGCAGCAAGCTGCTCCTTAGGGTCAAGAGAAAAATGCTCTTTTGAATGGTCTATGTTCGTGAGGAGATAGACCTTTTTTATTATCTTGTCACTGCCCTCTTTTACCCCGCCAATAAGACCGCAGGCTTCGTTTGGAAGCTCGCTTTCAGCGTGGTGCAGTATCTTTTCATAATCGCTTTTGCTGAGTTTTATCATAGATGTACACCGTCACATTCTGCCTGTTCATAGTCGATAAGCTCTGTGATAGTAGGGTTTTCGCCGCAAACTGCACAGCCCTTTGTATCCTGAGGGAGCTTTACCTTTCTGAACTCCATTTTAAGTGCGTCATAAGTAAGCAGATAGCCTGTGAGAAGCTCTCCGACACCAAGGATATACTTGACTGCCTCCATTGCCTGCAAACTTCCTATAACGCCGCCCATTGCGCCGATAACACCTGCCTGCTTGCAAGTAGGAACAGCGTCCTTCGGAGGTGGGTTTTTGAACACACATCTATAGCATGGTCCCTGACCTGGAACATAAGTCATGAGCTGACCCTTAAATCTAATGATACCGGCGTGTGAAAATGGCTTTTTAGCCATTACGCAGGCGTCATTGATAAGGAACTTTGCAGGGAAATTATCAGTGCCGTCGATAACGAAATCATAGTCCTTGATTATATCCATGATGTTCTCGCTGTCGATAAAGGTGCGATATGTATTCACCTTGACGTCAGGGTTGATAGCCTCCATTGTTTCCTTTGCGGAAAGAACCTTTGCCTTGCCAACGTCCTGAGTTGTGTGGATGATCTGTCTTTGCAGATTTGAGAGATCTACCTCGTCCGCGTCTGCAATGCCGATAGTGCCGACGCCTGCTGCGGCAAGATACATAGCGGCTGGTGCGCCAAGTCCGCCTGCGCCTATTATAAGAACCTTTGCGTTAAGAAGCTTTTTCTGCCCCTTTGCGCCAACCTCTTTAAGAATGATGTGGCGTGAGTAACGCTCGAGCTGTTCGTCTGTAAATGCCATTACTGTCCGCCTCCCATGAAGTAAAGAAATTCTACAACGTCGCCGTCTTTAAGAACTGTGCTTTCAAAAGCACCGCTCTCTACAAACTCATCGTTGATAGTTACTGTAACGTACTGTGGTGTTTCAACGTTCTCGTCGATAACGAGCTGTGCCACTGTAAGTCCCTCTGCAACGTCCTTTTTATTGCCTGCTACTGTTATAGTCATATCCATTTCTCCTTAATCTATTGAATTTATTGTTTCGGTGAGCTGTGCTTTCTTTACAGCTCCCGTAAGTCTTGCTTTTTCCGCTCCGTCCTTGAAGAACACAAGTGTCGGAACGCTTGTGACATTATATTTCTGAGCAGTTTCCCCGTCAAAGTTGATGTTAAGTTTCACAAGCTTTATGCCCTCAGGGTTCTCCTCCTCAGTTTCCGCAAGAAGCGGTGACATTCGCTTGCACGGAACGCAGGAATCTGAATAGAAATCTGCGATAACAAGCTTTCCTGCCTCGTTTATCTCGCTCTCGAAAGTATCCTTATTTGCTCTTACTGACATTAATCTCCCACCTTTTGTACGATAAGGTCATAAGTGCCGTCCTCATTGTCAATGAGTTTCAATATCTTGTGACCCTCTTCTTTAATGCTTCTTGGAACGTTCTGAACAGGCTCGCCGTCATTCATTTTAATGGAAAGAATTTGTCCGTCGTCAAGCTCCTCAAGAGCTACCTTTGCCTTGACAAATGTTGTCGGGCAAACCACTGTGGTGATATCCACTGTATCGTCTATTTTAAAATCAGCCATTGTTATAAACCTCCAGTATAGTATTTGTGAATTTCTCTCTGCCCACTCTGTCGATAGTGAACTTGAATCTTTCGCCAGCTTTTGCGTTATCGTCAAAGAACTGTATAGCGGTATCGCAAATCTTCATAAGAGTTTCCTTATCCTCGATAAATGGGATAACAGTTTCGCCCTTGTTGATATGGTTGCCGAAAAGTCCGCCGAATGAAACTATATAGCCGTGGATAGTATCCCACGCTTCTGTAGGACAAGCCTTAAAACAGCGTCCGCAGAAATTGCACTTCTCTTTGTCAAGGACTATCTTTCCGTCCTCCATTGTAAGCGCACCCTGACGGCAAGCCTTTACGCACACGCCGCAGCCGATACAATCAGCTTCTCGCCACTCGACCTTTATGCCGCCCTTGATACCAACGTCATTTTCTTCCGCTTTAAGGCAGTTATTCTGACAGCCTGTGATGCCGAACTTGAACTTGTGAGGAAGCTCCCTTGCGAAATATCTTTCGTCAAGCTCCTTTGCAAGAGCGTATGTATCTATACAGCCGCTTGGACAGACCGCAGCGCCCTGACAGGCTGTGATAGTTCTTACTCTCGGCCCGCACACGCCTGGCTCTGTGTCGCCCTTGGCAAGAGCCGCCTTTACCTCGTCAATATCGTCAAGCTTTATAAAAGGTATCTCAACGCTCTGACGTGATGTAAGATGAACATAGCCCTCGCCGTATTTATCAGACACCTCTGCAATAGTTGCAAGCTGTTTTGCCGTAAGGTTTCCGCCCACAACTCTAAGTCTAAGTGAAAAGTTATTCTTCTGCTTCTGGCGCATGAAACCGCCTTTTTTAAGTGTTGCGTAGTCAACTGCCATAGTAAATTCCTCCTAAAGTTTTTCTATGGACTGTTTAAAGTCCTCGATCAGATCCGATGCGTCCTCTATTCCGACGCTTATCCTAATTGTGTCGCCGAACACGCCTGCGTTTATCTTCTGCTCCTCGCTTCCGTGAGCGTAGATCGTACTTGCAGGGTGTATGACCAGCGTTCTTGTATCTCCGATATTAGTTGCGTTTGTTGCAAGCTTCAAACCGTTTATAAGCTTGAAGGCTCTTTCCTTCGAGCCTGCTCTTATGGTGAGTATAGCACCGCCCTTGCCGCCAAGTTCTTCCTGACAAAGGTCATAGAACGGGCTGGCTTTCAGTGCAGGATAATTCACCTCAATGCCCTCACAGCTTTCAAAAAACTCCGCAAGCTTCAAAGCGTTATGACAACATCGCTCCATTCTAAGGCCTAGTGTTTCAAGTCCCACGCTGTTCATAAATGCGTTCATTGGAGCAAGACAGCCACCCACGTTTCTCCATATGCCGTTTCTCAGCTTTGCGATATAAGCAAACTTCCCGAATTTCTTATATTCTGCCAGACCCTTGAACTTATCATGATCCCATTTGAAGTTTCCGCTGTCGATTATAACGCCGCTTATGGAATTTCCTCCGCCGTTTATATACTTTGACGTGGAATGAACAACGATATCTGCACCGTAGTCAAATGGATTTATAAGATAAGGTGTAGCCGTTGTGCTGTCAAGTATAAACACTGCACCGTTTTCATGGGCAAGGTCAGCCACCGACTTTATATCAACTATTTCAAGATAAGGGTTTCCGATAAGCTCGGCAAAGACCGCTTTGGTCTTACTATTTATAATAGGGGCTATTTCCTCTTTTGTAACGTGCTTTACGAACTTGGTCTTGATACCGAATGCCGCAAGGTCGCCGAAAAGGTCGATAGTACCTCCGAAAAGACCTGCACCGCATATTATCTCGTCCCCTGCTTCAAGAATGTTCAGAAGCGACATTGTAACAGCCGCCATGCCTGATGAACAAGCCACTGCGCCAACACCTTTTTCAAGGGTATTCATTCGGTTCTCAAAAGCCGCCACTGTCGGGTTGCTTATTCTTGTATAAGCATATCCCGGTGCTTTATTATTGAATACTTTTTCAAGCTGCTCAGCCGACTCCTGCGCAAAGGCACTCACCTGATATATGGGAGTGAGCGTTGAGCCTGTTGTTTTCTCAGGTTCAAATCCGCCATGGAGCAATTTTGTATTGAATTTCAAAGGAAACGCCCCCTGTTTTCTTATTATATAGCTATCACCGCCTGTCAAGGTGCGATGTTCTTTGTTACTGTAGATATTATACAACATAAATCATATAAAGTCAATAGGATTACTATAGATTTAACATTTCTTTTAAATTATGCCCTTATTTTTATGAAAACTCTTGACAGTTTGCTCAAAAAAGTATAAAATATATTATGTTGATAGGATTACTATGAATAATAGGATAAGTATAAAAAGCATGAGAGCAGACAATATTTGTTTGCTCAGGGAGGTGCAGAAATGAAAATTTCAACAAAAGTAGAATGTGGCATAATCGCCATTGCAGACATTGCAATGAACTCAGAGAACGGCGAAACAGTGACAGTATACAGCGTGGCAGAAAGACGTGGACTTTCAGGAAAATATCTTGAGCAGGTGCTTACTTCTCTGAGGCAGGCAAGGCTCATAAAAGGCATAAAAGGCTCTAGGGGCGGATATATACTCAACAAAAAGCCGGAAAAGATAACACTCAAAGAAATAATCGACGCTCTCGACCCATCGGTGCTTGGAAGCGATGTTGCGGTAGTAAATGACGAAAACACAGAATTTGCACAGGTGCTTGACGATTTTATATGGCTGAGATTAGAGAACAAACTGAAAAGCTATACAGAATCTGTAACCCTCAGACAGCTTGTTGACTTCTATAATAAAGAGTCAGTAGAGAACGTTTCAGAGCCTATGTATTATATCTGATTGACAAAAGTCGGTTTTCATTTTATAATTAGGGACAGAGAGTGTATACTATATATAAAGGATGTGTTTTTTATGTATGACGTTATAATAATAGGCAGTGGTCCTGCGGGGCTTACTGCGGCGATATATGCAGGCAGAGCAATGCTTTCCGCACTGGTATGCGAAAAGGACTACATGGGTACAGGTCAGATATCTGTTACAGACAGAGTTGAGAACTACCCGGGGCTTTACGGCATAAACGGCTATGACCTTGGAGAAAAGTTCAGAGAGCAAGCTGAAACTCTTGGTGCTGAGTTTTACGAGGGTGAGGCTGAGAGCTTTGAGAAAACAGCCGAGGGCTGGAAGGTCACATTCAAGGACGGCTCTGTAAAAGAAGGAAAAACGGTTATCTACACCGCAGGCACTTCATATCGTCATCTTGCCGTGGCAGGCGGTGAGAAACAGCGCATTTCTTACTGCGCAGTGTGCGACGGCTTCTTCTATAAGAATAAGACCGTAGCTGTGGTCGGCGGAGGAGATACTGCGCTTGGTGACGCACTTTATCTTTCAAAGCTTGCAAAAACTGTTTACCTTATCCACAGACGTGACGAGTTCAGAGCAAATAAGGCTTTGCAGAAAAAGGTCGCTGAAACAGATAATATAGTGCCTGTTATGAGTGCAGTTATAAAAGAGGTAACAGGTGGCGATAATGCAGAGGGCGTTACCTATACGCAAAACGACGAGGAAAAGAACATTGCCGTGGACGGAGTGTTCTGCGCAATCGGAAGCGTGCCGAATACACAAGCTTTAGAGGGCGTTTGCGAGCTTGACGAAAGCGGATATGTGAAAGCTGGCGAGGACGGGATCACCACTGCAAAGGGTCTTTTTGTAGCAGGAGATGTCCGTACTACACCTCTCAGACAGGTAATAACAGCAGCGGCAGACGGTGCAAACGCACTTTCTTCTGCGGAAAAATATATAATGGAGCTGTAAAAAGCAAAACAAAGCGGTGTCGGAGCGTAAAACTCTGCACCGCTTTTTCCATATCCTTATACAAAGTAACCCCCGCAAAGGGCGACAGCGATTTTGCGGCAGTAGAAACTGCAGGTATAAATGTAGGGGCTGGCGCCCTCGACAGCCCGCTCTGGGGGCGGCAAGGTTTGGTTTTATCACGAATTTGTGTAGACGTGCCGTATAGTGTTTGAAACAATGTGCCAAACGTTGTGTGTAAACCACAAAAAAGGACGCTGTCACCAACGCCCCAAATTGCTTTTATATATTCACGCTTTCCTTTTCAAGCAGGCTGTCTATAAACCTCTGCACAGGCTCCGGAGTTTCATACTGGGAAGCCGTCACCGCACAGATGCTCCTTGGCGGTATCTGCTCTTTTGTGTTTACCCTGAAGATGTTCCCTGCCTCTATCTCTGCCTTGGTGGTCGCATACTGCATGAAGCCTATGCCAAGATTGTTCTTTACCATCGGCATTACAAAGTTTATGGACGTAAGCTCAATATCAGGTCGCAAAAGCAGATTGTGCTGCCTGAATATATGGTCAAGATAGTTTCTGGTGGTGGTGGTGTTTTTAAGACAGATAAGAGGATATTTCACAAGCTCATGCAGGGATATCTCCTTGTCTTTAAGATAGGAAAAACCGTTTCCTGCGGCAACGATATCCTGAAGCTTCTTTATCACATTTATGTTAAGCCCCGTTTTATCCGAAAACGGCGAGGTAACTACCGCCACGTCTATTAGATTTGCCCTCAACGCTTCTATAGCGTCAGGGGTTGACATACTGTCTATCTTTATCTGTATCTTCGGGTGTTCTCTGTGAAACTCTACTATTCGGTCGATAAGAAAGCTTTGCAGTGCCACCTCGCTTCCTCCAAGCCTTACTATTGCCCTGTCACGCTCGCTTATCAGCGCAAGCTCCTCCTCTGCCGAGAATATATGCTTGCAGGCTATGGATATATGCTTAAAGAGCATCTCTCCGCCCGTTGTCAGCTCTACGCCCTTTTTTGACCGCACAAAAAGCTTGCACCCAAGCTCGTCCTCAAGATTTTTTACGCATCGGCTTATGCTCGGCTGCGACAAAAACAGATAGTTCGCCGCCATTGTTATGTTCTGGAACTTTGCCACATAATAGAATATCTTGTAATGCTCGAAATTTATCTCTCTCATAAACCGTTCCTCTCCTCTCTATCCATACACTATGAGTATGTTTACAATAGAAAATATCTATTTGACATATGCTTATGATTGTATTATAATATATTCGTAGACAAAAAGCAAGTCTTACATCACTGCGCCCATAGGGGGACGCATACAAAAAATAGTTTTATCATGATAAAATCAATGACGATTGCATTCGACCGCTGGGGGGCAAACGGTGTAGACCTTATTATACCCTTATGAGGCCGGCATTCTTATTGGTTTTATTTTTTTGGAGGTGATAAAATGCTGGAGAGAATTTCCGAAAATCTTTCCGAGGCTATGCAAAACAAAGTAGCTTTCAGGATACCGATTTTCGGAGGCATACCCGTTCCTGTGTCCTGCGTGGTAACATGGATAATAATGGTGATACTTGTGATAGCTTCAATACTTCTCACAAGAAACCTTAAACTTATCCCTGACAGGAAACAGATGATGCTTGAATCATTCGTAGGCTTTCTCAGAGATTTCTTCAGAGAACAGCTTGGAGAAAAGGGTATGGCGTATTTTCCGTTCCTTGCAACTGTCATTATCTACATAGGCTTTGCGAACATCATCGGTCTGCTTGGCTTTACACCGCCTACAAAAGATTTGAATGTTACCGCAGGACTTGCGATCATGAGCATTGTGCTTGTGGAGGTTGCAGGAATAAGAGCAAAGGGAACAAAGGGCTGGCTGAAAAGCTTTGCCAAACCTGTGGCGATAATCGCTCCGCTGAATGTAATGGAGCTTGTTATCAGACCGCTGTCGCTTTGTATGCGACTTTTCGGAAACGTGCTTGCGTCTTATATCATCATGGAGCTTATCGACGCCGTTTGCCCGATAGTGATACCGCTGGCATTCTCGGCATACTTTGATATTTTCGACGGCTTCATTCAGGCATATGTTTTCGTGTTCCTCACGTCCCTGTTCATAAATGAAGCAATAGAGGACGACGACTAAGATAACAGAAATTCGGAGGTATGATCTATGTTAGTAGCAATAGGTGCGGCTGTAGCCGTTATTACAGGAATAGGAGCAGGTATCGGAATAGGTATCGCAACAGGAAAAGCAACAGAGTCTATCGCAAGACAGCCTGAGGCTAAAAAGGATATAAGAAGTTCACTGCTTCTCGGCTGCGCACTTGCAGAGGCAACAGCTATCTACGGCCTTATCGTAGCTATCCTTATCATCTTCTTCCTGAAGTAAGAGAATAAGCGTAGAAAAGTAAAAGAATAAAAACGGAGGTATATATCATGTTAGTAGCAATTGGTGCGGCTGTAGCCGTTATTACCGGAATAGGCGCAGGCATCGGAATAGGTCTTGCAACAGGAAAGGCAACAGAGTCTATCGCAAGACAGCCTGAAGCAAAAAAGGATATAAGAAGCTCACTGCTTCTCGGCTGCGCACTTGCAGAGGCGACCGCTATTTACGGTCTTATCGTAGCTATCCTTATCATCTTCTTCCTGAAGTAATAAAACAAAACATCTTTATGAAAGGAGCATAGCTATGATAAGTCTTGATATAAGTTTGGTATGGGTAATAATAAATCTGCTGGTACTGTATCTGCTCCTTAAAAAGTTTCTTTTCAAGCCCGTGTGCAAAATGATGGACGAGAGGTCTGCAAAGATACAAAGCGACCTTGACGGTGCGGCACAGGCTAAGGCGGACGCTGAAAAAATAAAAGCTGACTATGAAGCTGAGATAGCCGACGCACACAGTCAGGCTGTTGAGATAACAAACAAGGCTAAAGCACAGGCAGGCAGAGAATGCGACCTTATGCTTGAAAATGCAAGAGCCGAGTCTGCTAAGATAATGAAAGAAGCTGAAAAGTCCATTGCAAACGAAAAGGAAAAGGCTATGGACGACGCAAAATACCAGATCGCAGACCTTGCTATACTGGCGGCTGCTAAGGTCATTAAGAAAAATGTGGGAGGCGACTCCGACAGAGAAACTGTTGACGAATTTCTCTCCGAGGTAGGTGCTGCCAAATGATCTTTTATCCCGAGGAAGTCTGCGGCAGAGTGCTTTTTGAGCTTTCGCCAAAGGCTGAGAGCGTAAAGGCTTCAAGAGAGCTTTTTGAAAGCTGTGACGAGCTTAAGGACGCTCTTGCAAGCCCTGCTGTGGAAATAAAGGAAAAGGAGAAAGTTATAGACAGGCTTTTTCCAGTGGATATGAGAAACTTTCTCAAGGTCATGTGTCAGTGGGGTCACGTGGATAACATCATGGACATTTTTGACGCATATGACGATGAAGTCCTCAAAAGCAAAAATATACTTAAAGCTGAGCTTTACTGCGTCTGCCCGCCTGAAAAGGCACAGACGGATAAAATAAAAGAAACGCTGAAAAAGAAATACGGCGCGAGCGATGTTCTGCTGGAAGTGAATACCGACGAAGCCCTCATGGGCGGCTATCGTCTTGAAGTGAACGGGGTCGAGTATGACAAGAGCGTTCAGGGTATGATAAAAGCTTTGCAGAACAGGATATCAGGGAGGTGAACGGCTTGGCAGGTTCAAGCAGAAGCGATATTATCTCGGTGCTTAAAAGTGAGATAGCTGACTTTGAGGCGAAAACTCAGGTCAACGAAACAGGCAGGATAATATCCATAAATGACGGTATCGTAAATATTTACGGTCTCAATCATGCAATGTACGGTGAGCTTGTTGAATTTGAAACAGGCGTTAAAGGAATAGTTCAGAATGTGGAGAGAAAAACTCTCGGCTGCGTTCTTCTTGGCTCTGACCATGGTCTTACGGAAGGTTCAAAGGTAGTCAGAACAAAGAAAAGGGCAGGCGTCGGCGTTGGCGAAAAGCTTCTGGGCAGAGTTGTTGACGCTCTGGGCGCTCCTATCGACGGCATGGGCGAGATAGAGTATGACGATTATTACCCTATCGAACGTGAAGCCGCAGGCGTTTGCAACAGAAAGTCTGTTACAGTGCCTCTGGAAACAGGTATACTTTCTATCGACTCAATGTTCCCTATCGGCAGAGGTCAGCGTGAGCTTATCATAGGCGACCGTCAGACAGGTAAAACTTCCATTGCTCTTGATACCATTCTTAACCAAAAGAGCAAGGATATGATATGCGTATATGTGGCTATCGGACAGAAAGCCTCAACAGTCGCAAAGTTCGTTGAGGATCTTAAAAAGCATGGTGCTATGGATTACACCATAGTTGTAACAGCTATGGCCAGCGACCTTGCGCCTTTGCAGTACATATGCCCATACGCAGGCACAGCAATGGCTGAATATTTCATGGATAAGGGCAAGGACGTTCTTATAGTATACGATGACCTTTCAAAGCACGCAGTTGCATACAGAGCAATGAGCCTGCTTCTGAAACGTTCTCCGGGACGTGAGGCTTACCCTGGAGATGTATTCTATCTTCATTCAAGACTGCTGGAGCGTTCATGCAGACTTGACGACGCTCACGGCGGCGGTTCTATCACTGCCCTGCCTATAATCGAAACACAGGCGGGCGACGTTTCCGCATATATCCCTACAAACGTTATTTCTATCACAGACGGACAGATCTTCCTTGAAACAGAGCTGTTCTTCTCAGGCGTAAGACCTGCTGTAAACGTTGGTCTTTCAGTATCCCGTGTAGGCGGTGCGGCACAGACCAAGATAGTAAAGAAAGTATCAGGCAATCTGCGTATCGACCTTGCGCAGTTCAGAGAAATGGAAGTGTTCACACAGTTCAGCTCTGAGCTTGATAAGACAACGCAGGAGCTTCTCGACCATGGTCACAGGCTCGTTGAGATACTTAAACAGCCGCTTTATCACCCTTATTCAATGCACGAGGAGGTCATTATCCTCTGCTGCGCACAGCACAAGCTTTTGCTTGACGTGCCTGTTAAGGAGATAAGAAAATTCACTCTCGATATGCTTTCCTACTTTGAGGCAAATCACAGCGATATAATTGCCGAGATAAACGACAAAAAGGTCATGACAGACGAGCTTGACGCAAAGATAGTTGCTGCCGCAAAGGAATTTAAGCAGGGCAGATAAAGGCTCTGCACCGAAAGGAGGCATAAGGCATGGCAGGAATGAGAGAGATAAGAGAAAGGATCGCAAGCGTAAGCGAGATCATGAAGATCACAAACGCTATGTACCTTATCTCTTCCTCAAATCTGAAAAAAGCCAAGAAAAGGCTTGAAAACACCGAGCCTTACTTTGAAAAGCTCCAATCTACCATTCACCACATACTGCTCCACACGCCTGAGTTCGAGCACAAGTATTTCGACCAGCGTGAGGAGAAAAAGCCTGAGGACAAAATGATAGGCTACATAGTGGTAACAGCCGACAAGGGTCTGGCAGGAGCTTATAACCACAACGTTTTAAAGCTTGCAGAGCAGGAAATGGCTAAGCACAAGAACACCTGCCTTTTCGTTGTGGGACAGATCGGAAGACATTATTTTTCAAGAAAGAACGTGACCATCGACGCAGAGTTTCTTTACACGGCTCAAAATCCTACCCTTTACAGGGCGAGGGCGATCGCCGAAACTGTCACGGATCTTTTTGAGAGAAAATATCTTGACGAGGTTTATGTTATTTACACCAAGATGATAAATTCCATGGATATGGAGCCTGAGATGCTCAAGCTTTTTCCGCTGGAGCGTGAGGACTTTGAACACCCTCTGCAAAAGCAGGATCACGATATCGTAACGTTCAGACCAAGTCCTGAAAAGGTAATGGATCATCTTGTGCCGAACTACATGAAAGGTCTTATATTCGGCGTTTTGGTAGAGGCGTTCTCCAGCGAGCAGAATGCCAGAATGACCGCCATGAGCGGTGCTACCACCAGTGCTTCGGAGATGATAAAGGAGCTGTCATTGCAGTATAACCGAGCAAGACAGGCGGCTATCACACAGGAGATAACCGAGATCGTCAGCGGAGCAAATGCTCAGAAGGACGAGAGTTAAGGCTTTCGGGAAAGGTGTTGAGATTAAAATGGAAAAAGGAAAGATCGTTGAAATAATGGGGCCTGTCGTTGACGTTGAATTTGAAAACGGCAAGCTACCTATGATAAAGGACGCTCTTACTGTACAGCTTGACGGCAAGACAAAGGTCATGGAAGTGGCTCAGCAGCTTGGCAACAACACTGTCAGAGCTATCATGCTTGCTTCAAGCGACGGACTTGAAAAGGATATGGAGGTCACCGCCACAGGCTCTTGCATAAAAGTTCCTGTAGGCGACGCTACCCTCGGAAGAATGTTCAATGTCCTTGGTGAGAGCATTGACGGCGGCGAGCCTGTCAAGGCTGACGACTACTGGGAGATACACAGAGAGCCGCCAAAATTTGAAGATCAGAAACCTGCAACAGAGATCCTTGAAACAGGCATAAAGGTAATAGACCTTCTTGCTCCATATGCAAAGGGCGGTAAAATAGGTCTGTTCGGCGGTGCAGGCGTTGGTAAAACTGTGCTTATTCAGGAGCTTATCACAAACGTTGCCACAGAGCATGGCGGATATTCCATATTCACAGGCGTTGGAGAGCGTTCAAGAGAGGGCAATGACCTATGGCACGAAATGACAGACTCAGGCGTTATCAAAAAGACAGCCCTAGTGTTCGGTCAGATGAACGAGCCACCAGGATCAAGAATGAGAGTTGCTCAGACAGGGCTTACAATGGCTGAGTATTTCAGAGATAAGGAACATCAGGACGTACTGCTTTTCATAGACAACATATTCAGATTCGTTCAGGCAGGCTCTGAGGTATCTGCACTTCTTGGCAGAATGCCGTCAGCCGTTGGTTATCAGCCTACCCTTGCAAACGAAATGGGCGCTTTGCAGGAGCGTATCGCCTCGACAAAGCAAGGCTCTATCACATCTGTACAGGCTGTATATGTCCCTGCGGACGACCTGACAGACCCTGCACCTGCTATCACGTTCTCACATCTTGACGCAACAACGGTGCTTTCAAGAAAGATAGTTGAACAGGGTATCTATCCTGCCGTTGACCCACTGGAGTCAACTTCAAGAATACTTGAGCCTGACGTAGTAGGTCAGGAGCATTACGAAGTTGCAAGAAAGACTCAGGAGCTTTTGCAGAAGTACAAGGAACTTCAGGATATCATTTCTATCCTCGGTATGGAGGAGCTTGACGACGCCGACAAGACGGCTGTTTACAGAGCAAGAAAGATACAGAAATTCCTTTCACAGCCTTTCCATGTTGCAGAGAATTTCACAGGCATAGAAGGCAAATACGTTCCGCTTAAAGAAACTATCAGAGGCTTCAAGAAGATAATCGACGGCGAAATGGACGAATATCCGGAGGCTGCATTCCTTAACGCAGGCACTATCGACGATGTTATCGAAAAGGCTAAACAGCTTGAAAACGAGTGATGACCCTCACCGAAAGGAGAAGCTGAAATGGTAAAGACATTCAAGCTTGAGATACTTGCAAGCGACCACGTTTTCTATTCGGGAGAATGTGACGAGCTTATATTTCCGGGTCAGGACGGCTCTTTCGGAATACTGCCTAATCATCAGCCTATGATAACCTGTCTTAATGCAGGCGAGCTGCGTTTCAGGACGGGGGACCAGTGGCACTATGCAGTGGTAAGCGACGGCTTTGTGGAGATAATGCCGTCATATGTGACGCTTCTTGCGGACACTGTGGAACGTCCTGAGGAGATAGACGAAAAGCGTGCCGAAGCCGCCAAGGAGAGAGCTGAGGAGAAGCTCAGGCAGAAGCAGAGCATTTCAGAATATTATCACACGCAGGCGGCTCTTAACAAGGCTGTAGCAAGACTTAAAATATCAAGCAAGTATACAAAGCATAAGATAAACATTTGATACAAAGGCTCTCCGCTGTTACGGGGAGCTTTTTCGTGTTTATGTGTTACCTTTTTCAAAAATGCGTGTATATATTAGTGAAAGCCAAAAGACAGGAGGTGCAAAGCTTGAACGACAGACATCTGATAATAAACCTAAAAAAGAGATCCCAAAAGGCACTGGATATCCTTATAAGCTCCTATTCAGCCTATGTGTACACGATAGCGAGAAATATTTTGGGAGGTGCGTTCACTGCAGAGGACGCAGAAGAGATAGCATCAGATGTGTTTTTCCGTATCTGGCAGACCGCTGACAGTCTTGATGAGAGCCGCAGCATTTCACCGTATCTTGCAGCCTGCACACGAAACTGTGCCATAAACAAGCTCAGGTCAAAGGGCAAGGATATCCAATGCGGCGAGCTTATGGAGGACATCTTATCCTGCGGCAGCATTGAAAATGATATGGAAAACGCCGAGCAGCTTGAACTGATATCCGACGGTCTTGAACGGCTTTCAAAACAGGACAAAGAGATCTTTATAAGATTTTACTACTACGGAGAAAGGCTCGCAGCCATAAGCGAGAAAACAGGCATCACAGAAAACGCCTGCAAAACAAGACTTTCCCGCACGAGAAAAAAGCTTAGAGAATATCTGGCAGAAAGGGGCTATAAAAATGAAAAGAAATGATAACTGGTCGCAGGATATTGCACCGCTCAATACGGCAGAATGTGACCCCGTCCGCATTGCAGGCTCTGTCAGAGAAAAGATAAACGCAGAGAAGGGCAGGAACATAACGATGAAAACAAACAAAAGAAGAATAAAACCGCTTGTTATCGCAGCAGCAGTTGCAGCCACCGCCGCAGTTTCTATGGTATCAGTAAACGCCGCCACAGACGGACAGCTTGTTGAGAAGATAAGTCTATTCATAAATGGCAAAGAGCAGGATATCGACAACTCAAATATCAAGAAAGGCGTTGACGAGAACGGCGATCAGTATTATGAATTTCACGTCAATGAGGACACGGACAGCGAGGTATCTGTGGAGCTTAGGGGAGATGTTTCCGACGCTGATGATAACGGCATTCAGCATAAGATGGATGTTGACGAGGCTGAATAACGCCAGTTCATAAAAAATTTACATTAGAAATGTAGCAGGCTCTTGACAAAATGTCAGGGGTCTGTTATAATATTAGAGCATTCGTATCTAAAGACAGTTGGCAGCAGGAAACTGCGGAAGTCCAGCCGAGGAAAGGAATAGCAAAGTAATTATGACTTTGTATCTCTTTTGTCTTGTGACGAAAGGGATTTTTCTTTTGTTAGTTTACGGTTTGCGTAAATTATTTCAAAGAGGTGAAATTGAAATGCCAAGCGAAAAGACATTGTCCGCTAAGAAGGAAAGAGTTGCACAGCTCGTTGAAATGCTCAAGAACTCTGCTGCAGGCGTACTCGTTGATTACAAGGGTATCACTGTTGAAGAGGATACAAAGCTCAGAAAAGAGCTGAGAGAGGCTGGCGTAAGTTATTTCGTTGAGAAGAACACTATCCTGAGATTTGCTCTTAAGGAAGCTGGTCTTGACGGTATCACAAACGTACTCGAGGGTACAACAGCTATCGCTATCTCTAACGACGACCAGACAGCTCCTGCAAGAATACTCGGTAAGTTTGCTGAGGACTGCAAGGACGAAAAGTTCTTCCTCAAGGCCGGTTACATTGGTGAGGACGTTTACGACGAGGCAGGCGTTAAGGCTCTCTCGAAGATCCCTTCAAGAGAAACTCTGCTCGCACAGCTGGTTGGTTCCCTTCAGGGTCCTATCCAGAAGCTTGCCGCAACACTTCAGGCTGTTGTGGACAAGGACAACGAGGCTGCATAATTTATATGCCGCTTAACGAATGGGCTTTGACCCGAAAAATTATTTAATAAAAAGGAGATTTTTATCATGGCTTCAGAGAAGATTATGAATTTTGTAGAAGAGATCAAGAAACTTTCCGTTCTCGAGCTTTCAGAGCTTGTTGACGCTATCCAGGAAGAATTCGGTGTAACAGCTGCTGTTGCTGCTGCTCCAGCTGCCGGTGCTGCTGGCGCTGCTGCTGAGGAGAAGACAGAGTTCGACGTAGTTCTGACTTCATTCGGCGATGCTAAGATGGCTGTTATCAAGGCTGTTAAGGAGATCACAGGTCTTGGTCTTAAGGAGTCTAAGGAACTCGTTGAGAGCGCTCCTAAGGCAATCAAGGAAGGCGCTTCAAAGGCTGACGCTGAGGAGATCAAGACAAAGCTTGAGGCTGCTGGCGCTTCTGTTGAGCTCAAGTAATCCTGAGTTTGCACAAATAATTAAAGGACTTCGTAATGAAGTCCTTTTTTTGTTGCTAAATTTCTGAATGTTGATGCGTTTTTTTCATGTAGGGGACGGCGTCCTCGACGTCCCATTTCGGCGGACGGTGATGTTTGGATCTGTACAAACCATGTGGGCGAACACTGTTCGCCCCTACATTTATTTACACACTTGCGTGATATGCTTTGGCTTAAAATATTTTGCCCATTAAGACAGTAATACCGCCTATCATTGCAGCCGGGATAGCAAGACCTACGATACCAATGACAGCGAATTTCAGGTGAAACCAGTAATCCTTATAGGCGTCGGTCATATCCTCAGTACCCTTTATCATCCAGAACTTCTTTGAATGGCAGAACCAACAGCAGTCGATGAAGATCGCATCTGTCCACGAGATAGCATTAAAGAATATGTAGCTTTGCCAAAATGCAGGCCAAAACGATCTTTCGCCGTTGATAACGAATATAGGGATAATGAAGAGAACGAACATCACAAGTGTGCCAAGAAGGTCATTCCTTCTGCCCTTGCGTTTCATTTCCTTTTTATCAGGCATAAGACCGAGCTGCTCGACTCTTTCCTGAATTTTCGGCGGATAGTCGCTTATCATAAAGAGAGCACCGTTCAAATGGAACAATATGAGCATAAAGCCCTGATAGATAAGTGTAACAATAAGAGTTTCAATCGTGATTTTTAGTACCATTTTTTTATACCTCCATACTAGGCTCGCCAGTCACATAGGCTTTCATAAGCCAAACTATCATTTTAAAATTCTCTTCAAGCACTTCTTGGTGCATAGAGTCTTTGTTTTCCACCGCATATTCTATCATTTTCGGGAAGTTTGCCAGCACACGGTAGTCGATACCCTCTCTGACATTTTCCAGCATTGACAGGATAGCTTTGCCCACCTCGACTTCTTTTTCGGGGCGGAACAGCTCCTCAGACGGTATTTTCTCTCTTATCCACTTCATATCCCTGCGGCTTATATGGAACATAGGGTTTTCCTGTTGTTTATAGAGGGTCATATACCACTGCAACATTTCATTTACCGACAGCTTACCTTTTTTCAGTTCTGCGGCAGCTTTCAAAGCGTCCAATCTTTCGTCGGTATAGTCGTTATAGATCTCGATTATGAACCGTTGTTTTGAGGGAAAGAAGTTATAAAACGTACCCTTTGCGATACCGGCAGAGGCGGCAAGCTCCTCGATATTCATACCTGTTATGCCTCTTTCCAGCATCATTTCCCTGCCCTCTTTCAAAAGCTGGGCTTTTATTTCCGTTTTTTTCTCGGGCGTAAATATCTGCGGCATTTTTTCATCTGCTTTCTTCACATGGTTAAATGACTTTTTGATTAAATCGTCATTTACATATTAGCACTAACTAACTAATTTGTCAAGAGCATAGGTTGATTATATACAAATAAATATGTGTCATGCATTTTATGAATAGTCTATATTTTCTGAAAAAAAGCCTTGACAATAGAAAAAATAAATGCTATAATAATTAAGCTGAATGACACGGAACACGAACAAAACGAAAGAGTTCAGCGAAAAGAATAGCAAATGCGGCAGTGCTGGAATTGGCAGACAGGCACGTTTGAGGGGCGTGTGTCCTTGACGTACGGGTTCAAGTCCCGTTTGCCGCACCATATTGGTGAGACTAAATGGATGCTCACCCTTAAAAGCCCGTATTTAC